>Ga0207721_100012_pt1 | contig 390644 bp, 355 predicted proteins | sample TtaePargueraPR_3_FD_187756 | JGI IMG/M metagenome (GOLD analysis project Ga0207721, IMG submission 187756) | Aerobic enrichment media microbial communities from Bioluminiscent Bay, La Parguera, Puerto Rico - Tt and P2 (1) (SPAdes) | ecosystem: Environmental > Aquatic > Marine > Unclassified ... | reverse complement strand
AAAAAGCCATAAGAATGGCCGGCGGTGTGACAAAATCAAAGGTTTGGATACAGATGTTTGCGGATGCGCTTCAAATGCCAATCGAAATATCGGACAGCAGCGAGCTTGGCACAATGGGCGTGGCCATGTGTGCGGCTGTGGCAACGAGGCAATATCCGTCGTTGCTAAATGCGTCAAATGCTTTTTCAAAAATATCATATGTGTGTGAGCCCGACGTGTCCAAACGAGATGTTTATAGCAAAAAATACGCGCTTTATCAAATGGCTATTGACAGTCTGAAATCCGTTTGGAAAGGTTGGAATTAGTTTATATATCATAAAGCCAAGATAAGTCAGCTTCCGTTTTCGTAAGTAATTAACATATGTCAATAAATTTGCTTGACATGTTTTGTATTAACACATAGAATTTAAGCAATGTTTTATACCAAAATAACGAGGAGCAAAGAGTTTGGGTACTAGATATGATGTGCACATCATGGTACAGGTTGCACAAATGTATTATATTGATGGCATGACGCAGGAAATGATCGCCAAAGAGCTCGGTATATCTAGGTCAGCGATTTCCATGATACTGACCGAAGCCAGAGATTTTGGCATTGTGGATATAAGAATTAAAAATCCGCAAACAAACAATGATGAATTGTCTTCGAAAATGACGGCAAAATTCGCGTTGGAAAAATGTTTTGTGATTCCGGTTAATGCGAAACTCCAAAAAATGCTGACCAAGATTGTGGCCACTCAGGGGGCCGTCATCGTCGGAAAAGAGATGAAAAATCATTCGTCATTAGGTTTTGCATGGGGCACGACATGTTATGAATGTATGTCTTCGTTTAGAAACACAGAGAATGTCTATGATGTGCAGGTGGTGCCGCTTATTGGCGGAACGAACCGAATTGCATCTGAATATCAGCTTAATGAAATGGTGCGCATGATGGCGGAAAAGCTTCAAGGGCTGCCGTTGTTCATGTACGCGCCTGCACTCGCGGATACCATTAAAGAAAAAGAAATGTATATGAAGAGCGCGTATATGCAGCCGGTCATTGAGAAATGGAAAACGCTTGATGTGGCTTTGATCAGTGTGGGCGCGCCTCCAGAATATTATAACAGCAAGCTGCAATTTGACCCTGAAGAGGTTAAGGATGAATTTGAATCGGATCTGTCCAGATCTGTGGGAGATATCTGTGCGCGCCGCTTTAATATGCGCGGTGAGTTTCTGGATAAGGAGTATAATCAGCGGATCATTGGAATCAGTGAAAACGATTTGAGAGATGCGGGCAAGGTAATCTGTGTGGCCGCAGGAGACCATAAGGTGCTGTCCATATTGGGAGCGTTGCGCGCCAATATTATTGATACGCTCGTCACTGATGAAAACACAGCATCCCGTATTCTAAAGATTGCGGGTGAGTAGACGCTTAGCAGTTTATCTCCGATTTCGGTCGGAGATTTTTTTATACACTGATAATATGATCATATGTGCGCCCGTATAATTGATATGCAATAAATTGCTTGATGAAATGGGCCGCGTAAGGTATGATAAAGTCAAATATTAACGGTGGGATAAGATATGGACAGACGTGACATGAAGATAATGGTCGCTAAGATGTATTACATTGAAGGGCTGTCGCAAGAAGAGATAGCCAAACGGATACATCTCTCGCGTCCCAGCGTATCGCGCATGCTGCAGGCATGTATTAAAGAAGGTATTGTGAAAATAAAGATTGACGATGTGTCTTCATTCGGCAAAGAGCTTGGCAAAAGAATTGTTGATACGTATGGGATTAACAAAGCCATCGTCGTGTCGCCCAGCCACAGCGCTGAAGCAGATAAGGAAAAGGTGGGGCAAACGGCGGCAGAATATGTGGAATCTCTTCTTTTTCCAAAAGCGTTGATCGGTATAGCATGGGGGACGACGATACACAGCATCATCAAAAATATAAAATCCGACGTGTCCATCAAGGCGGATGTGATTCAGCTGCTTGGCGGTGCCGGAAACAAAACAAACGATACCGATGCCAATATGATGGCGCTTTCTCTTGCAAAATCGCTGGGCGGAGACAGTTACGTCCTGCAGGCGCCGTTTATGGTGCAAACCAAGGTGCTGCGTGATTTGCTTATGGAAGAGCCGCATATAAAAAGCCATTTTAACAAGATAAAAAGCGCTGACTTTGCTATTGTCGGGCTCGGTTCCACAAAGCCTGAACTAAGCGCCCAGTTCCGCTCCGGACATATCAATATAGATGATTCTGAAAAGATCATCAGTGAAGGGGCGGTGGGGGATATATGCGGCAGCTATATTGATATTAACGGCCTGCAATGCCACACATCCTTAAATGATAAAATGATCGCTGTATCGCTGGAAGATTTAAAGCGAATTCCCACGGTTATCGGAGTGGCGGCGGGAGAACAGAAAGCGGATGTCATCGTCGGCGCGCTGCGCGGCCGGTATATCGATGTGCTGATTACAGACGAAAATGCGGCTGTCAGCGTACTTGAATACAGTTGACATGTAAAAAACCATAGTGAATGAGAGCTGAGCCGGACGGCTCTTCTTTTATTTTATGATATTTATAGGACAGGCATCACAAAATGCACATATGTGCAATTAACAAGCGATATATTGACAAGAGTTAATGTGTGTATTATCATGAAACCATGGTTGACAAATGTCATGAAAAATGTACAAAAAGGTGTTTCCGTATATGAAGATATCTGCATCCATACTATCAGCCGATTATTTAAATCTCGGCAGAGACATTAACAAAGTAAAGGAAGCAGGATGTGAATTGCTGCATCTTGATATGATGGACGGTCACTTTGTTCCCAATATTGCTGTGGGATTATGTACGGTTGAAGCACTAAAGGGAAAAACGCAGCTGCGTAAAGACGCGCATCTGATGGTCAGCAATCCGGAGATTTTGATACAGCCCACTGCTATAGCTGGTGCTGATTCAATTACCATCCATGCGGAAAGCACGCCGCACCATATGCGGCTTATCCGCGATATCAAGCGAAGGGGAAAGCTGGCGGGAATTGCGCTGACACCCGAAACACCCGTTGAGAGCATTCGATGTGCGCTGGAAGAAGTTGATATCGTGCTTCAGGTGTCGGTCTGCGTGGGCTTTGGGGGCCAAAAAATTATTGAGCATGTATACAGCAAACTAGGTGAGTTAAAGGAGCTTAAGCTTCGTTATGGCCTTTCGTACGAAATTCATGTGGACGGCGGCATTAACGAACACACATATCGAAAAGCGCTTGAAAGCGGCGCAGAGGTGATTGTAGCGGGGTCTTTCCTGTTTGGTGCCGACGATATGAAAAAAACAGTGGATACCATTAAAGCGGTCACGCTTTAAACGTATATTTCACATCAAAAGGAGGAGGTTTTAATATGAGCCTATATTCTGACAGTCTAAAGGGGAAGGTGTGTGTGGTCACAGGCGCGGCAAAAAGCATCGGTTTTTCCATTGCCGAGAAGTATGCCGAACAGGGGGCCAAGGTCGTGCTGATTGATATCGACCCGCTTGTGGTAAAGTCAGCGCAGGAGCTAAAAGACAAAGGCTATTTTGCCAAAGGAATCGTGCTTAACATCACAGACAGAGAAGCCGTATTGAACTGTTTTTCAAGCATCACAAAAGAGGTCGGTGATATTTATGCGCTGGTGAATAACGCCGGTGTGGTTGATCAACGGCCGTTTGAGGAAAACGATGAGGCTGTGTTCGACAAGATGTTTAAGGTCAATGTATATGGCACGGCCTACTGCATTCAGGGTGCGCTTGAGAGCATGAAGAAAAACAAAGAAGGGCGCATTATTAACTTTGCATCCAAGTCGGGCAAGACAGGCTCGGCATTAATGGGCCCCTACAGCGCGGCAAAGGGCGCTGTTATTGTACTCACACAGGCACTCGCTTTTGAATTTGCACCACACAATATCAAAATCAACTCCATATGTCCGGGTATCACGGATGCCACGGGTGTGTGGTCCAGTGTGAGCGCAGGTTATATCGACAATCTGAAGCTTTCCAAAGAAGAAGTGATAAAGAAATTTACCGCCAAAGTACCGCTCAGCAGGCTGACGGATAAGCAGGATGTGGTGGACTTTGTGTTCTTCCTCACGGTTTCCGGAGACTACTGCACAGGTCAGGCTTTCAACATCACCGGCGGACGGGAGATGCACTAAGATAAGGAGATTGGCATGGATATTGAAAAGTTGGTCAGAGAAATAACCCGCGAGGTTCTCAAAGAAGTCGGCGATGAGGCACCTGTTAAAAAAGGCGGCAAAAGCTATGATCCGTCATACGCCAAGTATATGGACCATACCGTGCTGAAGCCGCAGACTGTAAAGAGTACGGTAAAAAGGTTTTGTGATGAGGCGAAGGAGTGGAAGTTTGCAAGCGTATGCGTGAATCCCACCCATGTGAAATATGTGGCGGAGCAGCTTGCAGGCTCGGGCGTAAAAACATGCTGCGTCATCGGATTCCCTTTGGGCGCCAATACGCCGTTTACCAAAGCGGTTGAGGCGATGGAAGCGGTCAAGAACGGCGCGGAAGAAGTGGATATGGTGATCAATGTCGGCGCGCTTAAAGACAAGGATTACGATCTGGTCTTTGAGGACATTAAAGGCGTTGTGGATGCGGCGCATCCCAAGGCGCTCGTCAAGGTCATCATTGAAACGTGTCTGCTGACGGATGAAGAAAAAGTGCGCGCTTGCGAGCTTGCGAAGCAGGCCAAGGCGGATTTTGTTAAAACATCCACCGGCTTTGGTTCCGGCGGCGCAACGGTGGAGGATATCCGCCTGATGAAACGAACAGTGGGCGACAGCATGATGGTTAAAGCGTCCACGGGTATCAACGACCGCAGAATCTGCGATCAGATGCTGAGCGCCGGAGCGGTAAGAATGGGTACGAGCAAAGGGATCAAGATCGTGATGGGCGAGAGCGCTGATCCGGCAGCAAAAAACGAATATTAAAAGGAAGTGAAGGATAATGGATAAGCAAGCTTTGGGCATGGTGGAAACAAAGGGTCTTGTCGGCGCAATAGAGGCGGCTGATGCAATGGTGAAAGCAGCAAACGTCGTGCTGGCCGGCAAGGAGCAGATTGGATCAGGTCTGGTGACTGTGATGGTCAGAGGTGATGTGGGAGCCGTTAAAGCGTCTGTGGATGCGGGCGCGGCTGCGGCCAAACGTGTGGGCGAGCTGGTTTCGGTGCACGTGATTCCGAGGCCTCATCAGGATGTGGAAAAGATCATTCCAAGCAAGTAGCACACACTGAACTGCAGAAAGGAGGGCATCATTCATGGATTTAGGGTTAAAGGGCAAGACAGTGCTTGTGACAGGCGGCGGCGCCGGTCTTGGCGCGGGGATCTGCGAGGTTTTTGCGCAGGAAGGCGCCAACATTATGGTCAATTACATTGTGAATGAAGCGGAAGTGCAGCAATTCGTTAAAACATTGGGCAATCGCTTTGGCGGCAAACACATGGCAATATACGGCGATGTGACTAACGCGGAAGACATCGAGAAGATGATTGAAAAGGCGAAGACGGAATACGGCCATCTCGATGTTGTTGTCAACAATGCGGGCGTTTGGCCGACGACGTTGATTGAGAATATGTCGGATAACGAGTGGAAAAAGGTGATCGATGTCAATCTCACCGGGCCGTTTATGCTGAGCAAAAGGGCCTGCGTTTACTACAAGGAAGCCGGAGTGAGAGGACGGGTCGTCAACATCATATCCAAATCCGCATTCGCCGTTAACACGGAAGCGCACGCGCATTATGTCTCTGCCAAGGGCGGGCTGGTGCTGCTGACCAAGGCGCTGGCAAGAGAGTTTTCTAAGTACGGCGTTATCGTCAATGGCGTGACGCCGGGCATGGTAAGGACGCCGCTTAATGAGGATAAGCTTTCCAATCCGGAGATACTTGCTTCGTATGTGGAGCGTATTCCTTCCGGACGGATATCGACGGCGCAGGAAGTCGGTTATACAGTGGCGTTTTTGGCGTCCAACAAAGCGGATTTCATAAACGGTGCCTGCGTGGATGTGACCGGCGGTATGCTGATATAGAAAGCGTTATGAATCAGAGCCGCGGTGATGGGTATGGGCTTTTTGCGTAAGGCCCATACCCATGGCAAGCATCGTTCTCCCTCGTGCATCTCGTGTCATTGACAATGGTATTGACACATGTTATACTATTTATAACAAACGTCATGTAAAACGTCACAATCATTTCTAACAAGTTTCAACAGGAGAATCTGATATGTATAAGAAGGAAAAGCGGGAAGTCATCCATACGGCACTGGAGATAAAAAAGAGCGGATTGATCAGCTTATCCGGCGGTAATGTCAGCATGCGTATGCCAAGCGGGCATATATTGGTCACGCCTTCCGGATTGTCTTACGAGGGGATGAAGGAAAAGGATATTGTGGTCACGGATATTAAGGGTAACCGTATTGAAGGAACGCTGCGTGAATCGGTCGACACGGTGGCGCTCTTGTACATTTATGAGAATATGCCTGAGGTGAACGCCATCATCCATACGCATCAGCCGTATGCCACGGCGGTTGGATTGCTCGGTGATACTTTTCCCGCAGCCGTCACAACGCTGGCCAACGTGACGCTGGGGCCGGTGAATGTGGCGCCGTATTGTTCGGCAGCCAGTCTGGATATGGGCGTACAGACGGTCAAATACATCGGCGAGAGGCATGCTGTGATACTCAAGCATCATGGCGTCATCGCCGTGGGGAAAGACTTGAAGGAAGCGCTCTATGCTGCCGTTTATATGGAGGACGCGGCCAAAACATATCTCGCGGCCAAAGCAGCCGGAGAGCCTGCCATTATGACGGATGAACAGACGAGAGATGCGGTGGAAATTCATAAGACATATGGTCAGAATGGTAAATAAGGAATTGGTATGAAAAGCGAAGTCATCAGGCGGTCGGTGATGCTGGCTGTCGCGACGAGTCTCATAGAGAATAAGCAGGGGTATTACGTGCCAGCGGCTATTTCAGGCCGGCATGTGCACCTTTGCCGAGCGGATATAGATACGCTCTTTGGCACCGGGTATAAGCTCTCACATCACAGAGACCTTGTTCAGCCCGGGCAGTTTGCTTGTAAGGAGAAGGTGGCTTTGGTTGGTGCCAAAGGCCGGATTGAAGGTGTTCGGGTACTGGGTCCTGCCAGACCGCATACGCAGGTGGAGATATCCCAGACGGACAGCTACAAGGCGGGAATTGTGCCTGTGGTCAGAATGTCGGGGAAAACTGAGGGAACACCGGGCTGTACGCTGATGGGGCCCAAGGGCGAGGTTAAGCTTGATCATGGCGTGATTATCGCTGCGAGGCATCTTCACATGAGCGCCGCGCAGGCAGATCGATACGGCCTCATGAACGGACAGGTGATCAGCGTCAGAAAGACAGGCGTCAGAGAGACGATATTCGGCAACGTGGTGGTGCGCGCGGGAGATGGCCATGAGCTTGAACTGCATATCGATACCGATGAAGCCAACGCGGCAGGTATGACATGCGGCGAGCTTTTAGAGATCGTGGTATATGTGAAAATGATGGAGTCTAACAAAGAGCTGATTGAACGGATCACCAAAGAGGTGCTGAGTCGGCTCGGGATTAACCAATACGGTGAAAAAAAGCCGGATACGCTGGCGGTATATACCGGATATGTGTTCAACGAAGCGGCTGTATCGGCTTATTTGAATAAAAGAGAAAACGTGACATGTGTGCTGTTTGGTGAGGCTGTGTACAACAACGCCGCTTTTGATTATATTAACGCGGCTGCGCATGATGAAAAGCAGCGGCTTGCCAATATGCTTGATAAATATAATGCTATTGTGATTGTGACGCCGCCGCTGTCCTATATCCAAAGGGCGGCAGCAGCGGACGATAGTGCGTATGAATGCATGCTGGCATTGCGCCCGCTGCTTTGGGGCAAAAAAGTCACTTTATTGCTGGATTTTGCACTGCCGCGGAACAAGCGCGGGTTTTCTGAGCTGTCTGATAGTATTGACGCACTGGAACAGATGGGCATGGTGATAGAAGCGCTTCGGGATAATGCAAATGAGGGGCGTAAAGAGCTTGTAACGGAGCAGGATGTAAAAGACGCAGCCAAGCGCAGGCTTGACAGCATTAAGATTATGCCGAACGCGATTGTGACAGCGCTGGCAAGGGATACCGCGGCGGAGCTGGGTATCCGTATAGAACTGTAAGGGGAAAACAATATGCAAATTGCAAGAGTCAGGGGAAGCGTCGTCAGCACTAACAAAACAGAAAAGCTGCATGGGCTCAAATTGCTGATTGTGGTTCCCATCGAACTGTCCACTTTTGAAGAAAAGGGATCACCCATTGTGGCGATCGATACGGTGGGAGCGGGTAAAGGCGAGGTCGTCATGCTGTGCGGCGGAAGCTCGTCGCGGCAGACCCCGCTGACGGAAAACAAGCCATCCGATATGGCCATCGTGGCGATCATTGATTCGATCGAGATTGGCGGCAACGAGGTTTTTCGAAAGTATGAGGACAGCAAGAAATAAAGGAGAGGTTGCCTTATGAACCTGACAGAACAGGATATACGCGGGATCATTGAAGATACGATAAATAGCCTGAAGATGAGGGAAACAAGCAGTCATGAACAATGGCTGTGCGACACTGTGCAGCAGGCAGTCGAATCTGCAAAGGCAGCTCAGCAGCAGCTTATCATGTGTCCGCTTGCGCAGCGCGCCAAGTTCATAGAAGCCATGCGGCAGGCAGCCAGAGCCAATGCGCGGTATCTGGCCGAGCTCGCCAACAAGGAAACGGGCTACGGCAAAGTGGAGCATAAGGTATTGAAGAACATGCTGGCTATCGATAAAACGCCGGGAATTGAGGATCTGCCGACTGATGCTGTTTCAGGAGACTATGGCTTAACACTGGTTGAAAACGCGCCTTTCGGTGTTATCGGCGCGATCACGCCTTCCACAAACCCGACTTCGACGGTGATAAATAACTGCATCAGCATGATCGCAGCGGGAAACGCGGTGGTGTTTAATCCGCATCCTGCGGCAAAAAAGGCATCCGCTGAGACAATGCGTATATTGAATCTAGCTATTGCCGAGGCCGGAGGCCCTGCCGCTTTGATCTGTACGGTAAAGGAACCGACGCTGGAATCGGGAAAAGCCATTATGGAACATGCCGATATCCCATTGCTGGCGATCACGGGCGGAGAGGCTGTGGTGCGCGTGGCGATGAAAACAGGAAAAAAGGTTATCGCGGCGGGACCGGGAAATCCGCCTGTGATTGTGGATGATACGGCCATTATAGAGACGGCGGCGAAAGATATCGTGGACGGCGCAAGCTTTGACAACAATGTGCTGTGTATTGCGGAGAAAGAAGTGTTTGCTTACGAGGGGATCGCTGATGAGCTGATGGCCTGCATGCAGCGGTATGGCGCTTGCCGCGTGAGCGGAGACGATATTGATAAAATCGTGCGCACCGTCTTTATCAGCAAGGACGGGAAATATGTGATTAATCGCAGTTTTGTGGGCAAGGATGCGTCGCTTATTCTTAAGGAAAGCGGTGTGCGTTTTGACGGTGATCCGCGGCTGGTTATTGCGGATGTGGCGGAAACGCATCCGTTTGTCCAAGTGGAGATGCTGATGCCGGTGCTGGGTGTTGTGCGTGTCCGCCACGATATTCGTGAAGCGATTGCAAAGGCAATTCAAGCGGAAAACGGATGCAGGCATACCGCCATGATGCATTCTCAAAATGTCAGCCATCTTTCCATGGCGGCCAAGGCGCTTAACACATCGATCTTTGTGAAAAACGCACCTTCCTACGCGGGGCTTGGATTTAACGGGGAGGGGTTTACCACACTGACGATTGCCACGCCCACGGGCGAAGGTCTGACAAGCGCACGGACATTCACGCGTAAACGGCGGTGTGTGCTGTATGGCAATTTCCGCATTGTATGAGGCGATGATGGATAAAAAGCTTGTTCTGGAAAAAATCCGTGAGGCGGGTGTCGCGGGGGCAGGCGGCGCCGGATTCCCCACTCATATTAAGCTCAATTGCAATGCCGAGGTGGTAATTGCAAACGGCGCTGAGTGCGAACCGCTGCTGCGTACAGACAGGCTGCTTATGGAAAGCCAGCCGGAGAGAATCATTCTGGGTCTCAAAGCGGCGATGGCTGCGGCGGGCGCTCAAAAAGGTGTGATTGTCCTCAAAAATAAGTATGAAAAGGCCATTGCAGCGCTGCAAAGCGCTATAAGTGCTCAAAATATCACGCTGCATTTAATGGACAGCTTTTATCCGGCAGGCGACGAACAGCAGATCGTTTATGATGTGACGGGCAAAGTTGTGCCGACGGGGGGGCTCCCGCTGGATGCGGGTACGGTTGTTCAAAACGTATCCACGCTTTGCAGCATTGCGGATGCTTTGCAGGATGTGCCGGTGACCAAAAAGCTCGTCACAGTGACTGGCGAAGTGAAAGCTCCGGCGGTTTATGAGATGCCTGTCGGCGTCTCGATTGGAAAACTGATTGCGGCGGCTCACGGGCCGTCGGATATGAATGGATACCGCGTGATAATCGGCGGACCGTTGATGGGAAGAGTGACTGACGACTTGAGCGAACCTGTCCAAAAAACAACGGGCGGCGTCATTATTCTGCGGGATTCGCATCCGCTTATACAGATGAAGACGAGAGAGCTGTCGCGGGATTTAAAACTTGCGAGAAGCGTGTGCTGTCAGTGCAATTTCTGTACCGTGCTTTGTCCCAGAAATGCGCTGGGTCTTAAAGTTGAGCCGCATAAAATCATGCGGGCGGTAGCGCTGGGTGCAAGGAAATTAGACGCTGTCAACGGCGTGTTTTCGTGTTGCGACTGCGGTATATGCACATATTACGCATGCAATTTCTCATTGGCACCCTCAAAGATGATGCAAATCGTGAAAGAAAGGCTTCTCAAGGACGGCATAAAGCCGGAAAAGCATATTGCAGGCAATGTGAGCGCCAATATTGACAATATCAAAGTCCCTGTATCGCGGCTCACAAAGCGGCTTGGTATTGATAAGTATGACAGAGAGCTTGAATTGGCAGATATGCCGCCAGACATTCATGCAGTGAAGCTCCCTCTCAAAATGCATATCGGCGAACCGGCGAGGAGTCTGGTTAAGACAGGAGACGTTGTCAGTGCCGGACAAAAGATTGCCGTCTGCGAGGGGCTGGGGGCTCATGTTCACGCCAGTATAGCGGGCAGGGTGAATGTGTGCGATACGTTTATTGAGATAGAAGGGTAATGGATTCATGATAAACGCGCTGGGAATGGTGGAAACAAACAGTATACCCAAAGGTATAGAAGCAGGCGATGCCATGCTCAAGGCGGCACAGGTTAGTCTCTTAACGGCCCAAACCGCATGTGCCGGAAAATATATCGTGGTCGTTTCGGGAGATGTGGCGGCTGTGAAGGCATCGGTGGAAGCGGGCGCTGAGACCGCCGAAGATGCTCTGGTTGATACAATGATGATTCCCAACGTGGATGCACAGGTGATTAAAGCGATCACGGCATGCACGCAGCCTCGGGAAATGGCGTCGTTAGGCATTATAGAAACGTTCTCTCTTGCATCGGCAATACTTTGCGCGGATCAGGCGGTAAAAGCGGCGGATATCAGTCTCATTGAAATCAGGCTGGGCCGCGGGCTGGGAGGCAAATCGTTCGTGACGATGACGGGCGATGTCGCGGCGGTAAGTCATGCGGTGAAAGCGGCGGACGAACTTGAGGACACTAAAGGTATGATGGCGCGGTCTGTGGTGATACCGTCGCCTCATCTCGATATGATCGAAGCAGTGTACTAATATTACTATTGAAGGAGTATAAAGCGATGGAAAAACAGGCACTTGGATTGGTAGAAACAAAAGGTCTTGTTGGCGCGATTGAAGCAGCGGATGCCATGGTGAAAGCAGCAAACGTGATGCTGATCGGCAAGGAAAAGATCGGTTCAGGACTCGTCACTGTGATGGTGCGGGGGGATGTCGGCGCTGTGAAAGCATCTGTGGATGCGGGCGCAGCAGCGGCGAAGCGCGTGGGCGAACTATTCTCCGTACATGTCATACCGCGTCCTCACGACGATGTGGAAGGCATATTGCCAGTCGTTGAAACAAAGACGAAAAAGGCATAAGTCAGCCCTATGTACACGGGTGTTGTGGTCGGCTCCGTTGTGAGCACCGTCAAGGATAACAGTCTCAAAGGTGTAAAGCTTCTTGTCGTTCAGAAAATCGAAAACGGCAGGAAGGCCGGTCTTATTGTGTCCGCGGACGGCACACGGCAGGCGGGCAGGGGAGATTATGTGTATCTGATTGGCAGCAAGGAAGCTTGTCTGCCTTTCCCTGAGTGCCGGCTGATACCGGTGGATTCATCTATTATCGGTTTTATTGACCGAATCAACGAAGATAAATGAGGAGGTAAACATGGAAAAACAGGCGCTGGGAATGGTGGAGACCAGAGGGCTCGTGGGTGCGATCGAAGCGGCGGATGCCATGGTGAAGGCGGCAAACGTGATGCTGATCGGCAAAGAAAAGATCGGTTCGGGGCTCGTGACAGTGATGGTCAAGGGTGACGTGGGTGCTGTGAAAGCATCTGTGGATGCGGGCGCAGCAGCAGCGAAACGCGTTGGCGAGCTGTTCTCCGTGCATGTTATACCGCGTCCGCACGACGATGTGGAAGGCATACTGCCTCGTTAGTTAAAGGATGGATTTTTGTGCTGTTAGCAAAAGTGGTCGGTAACGTGGTTTCAACCGTTAAGACTGATTCACATTACGGGCGAAAGCTTTTATTTGTTGAGCTAATTTCTCTCTCGGGAGAACCGTATGGCACCCGGCAGATTGCGGTGGATGCTGCGGATGCCGGTGTGGGAGATACGGTCATTGTTAATGTGGACGGCGGGGCGGCCCTGATGATACTGGATGACAAAAAAGCGATTGTCGACATGACTGTCTGCGGTGTGGTTGACCATTTTAGTGTGGAATGAAAGGCGGAATACAATTGGATATTGAAACGATTGTGGAAAAAGTGACAAAAGAAGTGATGGCGGTGCTCGGCAGCGCGGAGCCATCTGCGGCATCGGGCGCAGATGTAGCCGGTACCATTGAGCATAGTGTTCTGAATCCGGACATGAATGAGGAGCGTATCATAAAGGCGTGCAAAGAGGCAAGAGAATGCCGCCTTGCCAATGTCTGTGTATCGCCATATTTTGTTTCGCTGGCGGCCGATTGTCTGCGTGGGAGCGGTGTGAAAGTCTGTACCGTTGTGAGCTTTCCGCATGGTGCCGCCTCTACGGCGGCTAAAATGGCCGAAGCCAGAGAAGCCGTTAAAAACGGCGCAGAAGAGCTTGATGTGGCAATGAATATTCTTGCGATAAAAAGCGGGAAGAATGATGACGCGCAGAAGGATTTGTGCGAAATTGTCAATATTGCACGAGGAAGAGCTTTGGTAAAAGCGATTTATGAACAAGGGCTGTATACGGACGAGGAGAAACTGACGGCGCTTCGTATAGCTGTGGCGTGCGGTTCAGATTATATCAAAATTTCCAATGCATTGACAGGTAAAAAGGCGGCTGCTGATGATGTGCGGTTTGTCCGAAGCGTTGTAGGAACGGGTGTGGGCATCAAAATTGACGGGGGTATAGATAATGCTGCGAAGATAAAAGAACTCATGCAAGCGGGTGCAAGCCGGTTCGGGTGCAGCAAGTCTGTTAAAATCGTTAAAGGCGTATAAACCTTTGGCCTTTGGTATTAAATGAAGTTTTAGCGTCAATACATGCAGCTCTCGTAATGGCGAGACCAAACCTTTGGCTGCGTTGAACCAGTCTGGAGAGCTGACGCTTTATGCGATGAAAATCTCAATACCTAATCTGTCTAGCTCTGCCTGTAAAGCTTCATCCTCTATGGGCTTGTCGGTTATTATACAATCAACATCTTTAAATTCAGCAAACATGATAATACCTGTGTTGTTAAACTTGCTGGAGTCTAATAAAGCATATACTTTTTTTGCAGCCTTCATCATACTCCTTTTGGTTTTACCCTCGATAGGAGAAGAAGAAGTCATGCCTAGCGTGGATCTTATTCCGCCGACACCCAAAAACATTTTATTCGTTTCTATTTGACCAAAATATGCATCCGCATCAGGCCCGACTAGTGAAAGTTGTGGTTTAAGCAAAGAACCGCCGGATACGATGACGGTTGATGGTGAATTAATAAGTTCACATGCAATCATAGGAGAATTCGTAATGATATGCAATTGGCCCATTTTAGAAATCTGTGTAGCAAGGGCGAGTGTTGTTGTCCCGGCATCCAATATAATGGATTCTCCTTCTGATATCAATGAAGCGGCTTTTTTCGCAATTCTCCTCTTTTCATCAGGAAACAGATTCGAACGGACAGCATATTGAGGATATGAATGTTTCACAATATGAGCCATGCCGTGGGAACGCTCAATAATGCCATTAGACTCTAGATATGAAAGATCCCTGCGAATGGTTGCTGGTGTAACTGAAAATTTTTCAATTAAACGACTGACTTCAATTGAGTTTTCGTTTTGAATTATTTGTACTATTTGTTCGCGTCTTTCATTATTATTCAATGATATTCTCCTAACTGGTGCTTCCCAATAAGCATATTCTATATAAATTAATCATGTTTTCAAGTATAAACTTAAAAAAATTATAAATATATCATTATATATGTAAGAGAATGAGCGAATACTATTTATTTCTTACCCATTTCTCACCTGGGAAGGTTCCGCTGGTGTAGGTCTCCTCAACGTGAGGCTGAATTATATAATTCGCTTCATTTTTGACTCTTAAAACACTTTCATAAGCATCTTCTGTATTCACATGAAGTCCGGGGACAAGTGCATCCGGCCAAAACTTCCGAAGTTCTTCCGGCGGATAAATGGTGGCGTTTGAGCAACAGAATCCGCAAATAATGACGCGTCCGGCCAGTGTATCAATCACAACAGACTGGGAGCCTGGTGTGTGCCCGGGTGTATATAGCAAGTGAATTCCCGGTAAGACATTAAAAACGTCTCCATTAACTAAAGTTGGCACAATGCCGTCAACATACTCGGGATGATACAGATGGCGGTAACAAGCCGGAGGGTTATGGACAGCATGCCATTCGTCTTCCTGAATAATGAATTTGGCATTCTTATATATATTGCACAAAGGGCAATGGTCATGGTGGAGGTGTGTAATGATAATAAGGTCAATGTCATCCGGGCTCAATCCTGTGGCTTCTTTTAACGCGTCCGGAGCAGATTTGACCATTTCACAGGGCATTCCTTTTCTTAAGCAGTCTTCTTCGGTTGGCCCGGTGTCTACCAATACATGATGGCCATCTATTCCTTTGATATACATAAAACCAGTAAAGGATATAAATGTTTCATCATAGTTATGCAGATAAGAAAAAATACCCTTTGAGAGGGGACCAGCCTTTAGTACCAGCATCGGAACAATAGTATAAGGATAAGGTTTCCAAGCTGGCAAAATGGGCATTTGCTTAAGTTTTACATCCGGCATACCGTAACCGCTCATTTTTTACCTCCAAAAATAATCATATGATAGTTAAAAGATAATTATTTGTACTTTAAATGATAATATCATGTAAGTGTTCAGATGACAAGTGATTTTTTTGCACCATAGTCTGTATGAATATATTTCTATACATCCTTCTCGGATAGCTGAGTAGGCATTGCCCTTTTGCTTTATTTCGCCGAGTAACCGTATCTGACGAGTGCTTCTCTTTCCTATCTTCTGTTCTATATAGGTAGATTTCATCTTAGTTGCTGCCCCATTTAAAAGCCATTTGTATTTTATAAATATCTATATTAATAGCGCTCTTTCTTACTTAACTTATTTCATTCCTGCGTGCCTTTTGTATATTATCTTTGTCTTGTTAATTTCACCCCTCTGTTGCTTTGTTTGTTTTCGCAGCTGCTATGTCATTGGTTCGTGACCATGGTGAATTATTTGTTTTTATTTTGGAATATTTTTTTACAACTTAACGCACATACTGTTATAATAAGGGAAGCACTGGTTGATTTGTTATACTGCCTTGGCGGATGGTTTCGGCCCTCTATGTGGCGGAAATCTCGAAATAGCGCTGCTATTCCTTCGATTTTGTTCCATGCAGAGCATAGGATCTTTTTGTTCATTCGGTACACCTCGTTTATTCATTTATTAATAAAGATGAAATTCTAAGCATTTGTTAAAAAAATATGCATATATATTATCATATGAAAATTAAATAAAAAAATATAATCAAAATGTGTTGACTATATGAACATGTTATGATAGTTTAAGTTATACTAAAAATTAGCGGAGAATATGAGAAGTGATAAACAGTATGAAACGGCTTAGTGCAGATATTAGAAAAGAAACTGTTAAAGCGTTAGCTGAAGCTGGCTATGGGCACATCGGCGGCTCTGTTTCTATTGCAGACGTACTTGGGGTTTTATATGGAGGAGCAATGAAGATTGATCCTAAGAATCCCAAGTGGCAGGAACGCGACAGACTGGTGCTTTCAAAAGGGCATACTGGCCCTGGTCTATATGCAGCACTGGGGATTAAAGGCTATTTCCCTATAGAGTGGCTAAAGACTGTAAACAAACCCGGCACAAACCTTCCCAGTCATTGTGATATGAATCGGACTCCCGGCATCGATATGACGACCGGCTCGCTTGGACAGGGGATTTCTGCGGCAGTGGGCATTGCATTAGGATGCAGATTACGTGGTATTGACAATTATACTTATTGCATTATCGGTGACGGAGAAACACAGGAGGGGCAGGTTTGGGAAGCCGTTGAGTCGGCGGCTCATTTAAAACTGGATAATTTCATTCTTTTTGTCGATTACAATAAAAAACAGCTTGATGGTTATCTGGCGGATATCTGTGAACCTTTTGATTTTGAGCAGAAATTCCGTGCTTTCGGCTGGGACGCAAGAACGGCGGTCGGATACGACGTGGATTCAATATATGAAGCAATTTTATCAGCGAAGAAGGTGACGGGGAAACCCGCGGTCATTATTTTGGATACATGGAAAGGGCTTGGCGTATCGTTTGCAGAGAATATGGTGTTTAATCATTATATGGTTATATCTGATGAGATGGCAAATTCGGCATGCGATGAAATTGAGAAACGATATAAAGAAAACAGCTATCCGAAGGGAGATTGCACATGGTAGAGGTATGTGAAAAGCATGAAACTGATAAGCGCGAAATGCGTAAAGTGTATGTTGATACGTTAATCAATATAGCTAAGAGCAATCAAGATATTATTGTAATAAATTGTGACTTACACAGTTCTATGGGCACCGGTGCGTTTGAGGAAGCCTTTCCTGAAAGATCCTTTAATATGGGAATTCAGGAAGCGAACGCATGCGGAGTGGCTGCGGGGCTGTCCGTGATGAATTATATTCCGTTTTTTCACTCGTTTGCGGTGTTTTCCACAAGGAGAATATTTGATCAGGTGTTTTTGTCCTGCGCATATTCAAAGCTGAATGTAAAGATAGTGGGCGGAGATCCCGGCGTTACAGCAGCTGTTAACGGCGGAACCCATATGCCGTTTGAGGATTTAGGAATAATGAGAACCATACCGAATGCGACCTTGGTCGAGCCCTCAGATTCGGTTATGATGTCGAATTTATTGCCAAAGATATCAGAGCATTACGGTGTGGATTACATCCGGATGTCACGCAAGAACGTGCCGAAAATTTATGAGGAAGGTTCCGATTTTACAATCGGCAAGGCTGTTGTGCTTCGCGAGGGAACAGATGTATCACTGATCGCCAGCGGAGTATGTGTCTATGAGGCATTAAAGGCGGCGGATAGTCTTGAGAAAGAAGGCATTAGTGCAAGAGTTGTCGATATGTTCACGATTAAGCCGATTGATGCTGATTGTATTATTGATTGCGCAGAGAAGACAAAAGCGATCGTTACTGTAGAGAATCACAACATTATAAATGCACTCGGATCCGCGGTTAGCGAGGTGCTCTCGGAAAATTTCCCAGTTCCCATGGAGCGTGTTGGTGTGATGGATTGTTTTGGGGAGGTTGGCCCACAGGAATATTTAATGAAGCGTTTTAACCTTACAGAAGAGACGATATGCGAAAAAGCAAGAAGAGCAATTGAAAGAAAAATCAGTATCCGTGGAGGTGCGCAAATTGAAGAACTGTCACAGATATGATGGAAAAAACGTGATGATTGTTGGCTGTGCGCAGGGGATCGGTTATGCGGTTGCAGAAGCATATGCACAAAATGGTGCCAATCTTGCATTATTTGACCGGCAAGAAAAAATCAAGGACGTTGCGGCGGAATTTGAGAAAAAATACAAAGTTTCGACTTATGCCGGCGTGATGGATATTTCAAAGTATGCTGATTGTGAAGAAGCGGCAAAGACTGTGGCGGATAAATATGAAAAAATTGATGTGCTTGCCGTTATAGCGGGCATCCTTCCTCCTCAAGGATTTGCTGTTAAAGATACGCCGGTTGACGTTTGGGAAAAAGTCATCAACGTTAATCTGAACGGGCATTTTTATATGACTAAAGCAGTGATTCCCTATATGGAAGCTCAAAAATCCGGCAATATTATTTTGACCGGGTCTTGGTGGGGTCATGCAGGTCATGCATTCTTTGCTACATATTGCTGTACGAAAACTGCGATTATTAAGCTGACACAAGCTTTGGCTGAAGAGCTGGCAGAACACAACATACGAGTCAATTGTGTATGCCCGGGGAGTGTAAATACTGATCTTCATGTAGAAGGGCTCACTAAAGAGGCGCAGAAACGCGGCATCACTATCGAAGAAATGAAGAAAATTGACTATGAAAAAATGGCAATGGCTCGTCCTGGGGAACCTGAAGAGATTGCGGACGGCTATCTGTATTTGAGCTCGGATCAGGCAAGCTATATTACAGGTATAAGTCTAGATATAAATGGCGGAGGTTGCTTCCGTTAACTATACGCGTTAGGCAAATAAGAATAGATAGTGAGGGGAGATACGACTTGGAAAAGTTAAAAAAGTTTGATTTTTTTGCAATGGTGAAAAGAAACGGATTGGTTATAGCGTTTATAGTCTTTTTTCTTGTTTTTTCACTAAGCAGCAGTACTTTTCTATCCGAAAGAAATGTATTTAATGTGTTGCGTCAGCAGGCTGTAGTTGGAATTATCGCATGTTCTGTTACGGCGCTTTTGATAGCGGGCAAGTTTGATCTCTCGGTCGGCTCTATCCTTTCTTTATCTGCTGTTTTAGTTGTAGATCTTCATGAAAAAATAGCACCTATCCCAGCTATCATAATCACCTTGCTCGTTGCTGCGCTGATTGGTATACTGAACGGTTTTCTGGTTGGCGTATTAAAGCTCAATGCATTCGTTATAACGCTGGGAATGTTAACGACGGTTGGCGCTATACCTTTTATCTATACGGGCGGCCATCATGTGCAGATTCTAGGGATAGATGAGGTATGGTTTGGCTTTCTCGGGAGAGGGAAAATCGGGCCGTTTCCGTCCCAGGTGATACTGTTCATTATCTTTGCCATCATCACCTCCATATTTTTAGCCAAAACGGTGACCGGCCGGAGGATATATGCGATCGGAGGCAATGAAGTCACTGCGAAGTATTCGGGAATACAGGACGCCAAATTGATAATTTATCTCTATATCTTTACGGCTCTATCGGCCGCGGTTGGCGGCATACTGCTTTCGTCCCGGGTCGGGGGTGCGCAGAACGCTTACGGCCGAGGATACGAATTCGAAGTATTGGCTGCGGTTATTTTAGGTGGTACCAGCATTAACGGCGGGTCGGGTTCGATCATTAAGACTGTATTGGGTGTGCTGCTTCTCGGGTTTGTGAATAACGGACTTATAATGATAGGTTTCGATTACTGGATACAGTGGATTGTTGAATGGGGCGTCATAATCTTGGCTGTGTGTCTTGATATACTAGCCAGAAAAGGGGGGCAAAAGGTTGGATATTAAAGTAGCTTTCACCCGTGTAAGAGGCTTTGTAACTGAACAGCCGATCTGGCTTGCCATTTTGGTAATTGGCACAATAATGTCATTAATTTCACCTGATTTCGGACAGTTCTCAAATGTGATCAATATATCAAACCAAGCAGCAATGTACGGAATACTTGGACTGGGTATGACAATGGTCATGTTAAACGGTAATATTGATCTCTCTGTCGGTAACGCGCTTGGATTTGCTGTGATGGTTTGCATTTTTACAATACAACAGACCGGGAGTGTTTTACTGGCGCTTGTGTTGACAATAGCGTCTGGGTTAGTGCTTGGATTCATAAACGGGTTCTTTGTGGCGTATGTGGGAATTACTTCGTTTGTTGTTACTTTGGCAAGCATGATCGGTATTAGGGGATTTACATTTATTATATGCAAAGAATGGTCAATCCCGGGTACAAGCGAAGCGTTTAAAGAATTCGGAGAGATGGTCGTTTTAGGCATTCCGATTCATATAATCATATTTATTTTCCTCGTGGTGCTGATGCAATTGATACTTTCATATACGAGACATGGAAGGGAATCTTTTGTGATTGGCGGTAATCTTGAAGCGGCATACAATGCCGGTTTGAACGTGAAAAGGCATATACTGATCAACTTTATGGTTTCCGGTTTGTTTGTTGGTATATGCGCGATTCTCACTGCCGCAAGGATTAACGGGGCAACGCCGACATTAGGCTACGATTATCAGACAATGGTTATCGTCGCGATCGTGATTGGAGGCACAAGGCTGTCCGGGGGATATGGAAGCATGGTTCGGACGGCTGGCGGCGCATTAATGATCAGCGTGCTTCAGAACTCATTGAACATGATGGGATTTCAATCCTATTGGAGCCAGCTTGTTACCGGGGTGGTTATGATATTGGTTATTATCTCCGATCGGTTTGTAAACAAAGGCCGAAAACGCATTATCACTGAAGACGAAAAAGCTGCCTAGTATATAAATTTTTAGTATGCGAAAGTATACCAAAAAAAATAATCAAAGGAGAAGAGGAATGAAAAAATTATTGGTATTGGTACTTGGACTGATACTCCTTGTATCCGCGAGTTTTTCATTGGTTGGCTGCAGTAAAGGTGAGGAAGCAGTAGAAACACAATCCGAAACCGAAGCTGAGAGCGCAACTGAAGCGCCGGAAACTGAAAGCGCAACTGAAGCATCAGAATCTCAATCCAGCGACTTAATGGCAGCAGACAGAAACGGAGACGGAAAAGTCATGATTGGTATTTCAGTGTACTCTGCGGGCGCTTGCAGCTATCACAGCACGTATGAAGCGACAGCAAGAAAAACATGTGAGGATCTTGGCGTTGAGTTTACGATCCTTGATGGCAACTGCGACGCGGTGAAGCAGAACAATGACATCGCCGATCTGATTCAGCAGAACGTTGACGGTATCGTATGCTGGCCGCTTGATGGTGAAACCATTGCTGCAGCTTACAAGGAAGCTTTTGATGCTGGTATACCGATTATCAATTCCAACTCTATGTGCGGAGAGGAAGCGATGAATTATATCGTCGGTCATTCAGGTATCGATGATTATGACATGGCTTACCGTATGGGAGAAGCGATGGCAAAGGTATTGGATAAGGATGCTATCGTACTAGGGCTGACGGGTTTCGCAGGAAACTTCACTGCGATGCAGCGTAAGCAAGGTTATACTGATGCGATGAACGAAGCGGGAATTGAGGTTCAAGAAGTTCAGCCGACTGACGATAACCGTGAAAAGGCTCAGTCGGTCATGGAAGACTACCTGGTTAAGTATCCCCAAATCGATGCGGTTTGCTCTGCAAATACCGATACATTGTTTGGGGCGATGAACGCAATCAAGGATGCCGGTTTGCCTATGGGCATTGAGAATGACGGTATGATACTTGGCGGTGTGGATATATTCGCCATCGCATATCCGGCATTTCAGGAAGGCTTGATTTACGCGAGTTGCTTTCAGGATCCGAGGCTTGACGGTAAACAGGGCGTCGATACATTGATGGCTTACCTTATGGGCGAAGAGATTGAATTCTATACTTATTTCGATACGCCGCTTTACACTTACGACAATCGCATGGACTGCCCGGAGCCTTGCTATTAATAATATAAGACTGGTGGACTAACCGTATGTCCCTGCGAGGCTTGTATATATGTCTCGCAGGGACAATCAAACAAGTGTGACGAGGTGATCTAATTGAGTAATGAATATATCTTGGAAGTAACGGATCTGACAAAAAAGTTCCCTGGAGTGCTTGCACTGGATGATGTGTCTTTTGAATTGGGTCGGGGCGAGATTGTGGCATTGGTTGGAGAAAACGGAGCCGGCAAATCCACTTTGATGAAGACACTCATAGGTATACATAAGAGAGATAATGGCGTCGTCAGATTCGACGGAAAAGAGGCGGCATTTGAAGGCCCGCTGGATGCAAAAAATCAAGGGCTGGTATTGATATTCCAAGAATTATCGCTGGTAGATGACCTCTCTGTTATGGAGAATATATTTATAGGTAAGCTTCCGATGAAAGGCTTACGGGTAGACTGGAAGTCAATGTATGACAAGACAACAGAAGCGCTTAAGCGGCTTGGGTGTAAATTCAGCGCGAAAGAGATTGTGGGCAACCTTTCCATTTCGGAAAAGCAGATGGTGGAGATTGCACGCGCGCTCGTATTTGATGCAAAAGTGGTGTTTTTTGACGAACCGACTTCTTCAATTATGCAGCATGAGAAAGAGATGCTTTTTAAGAATATCAGGATGTTAAAAAAGCAGGGACTGGGTATTGTCTACATCACGCATAAATTGGATGAAGTGTTTGAATTAACCGAAAGAATCATTGTCTTTCGTGATGGAAAACGTGTTGGAACGGTTAAAACGCAGGATACAAATATAGACGAAATAACTGAAATGATGATTGGCAGAGCAATCAATGATTACTTTCATAAAAATAAAGCAAATCCAGGAAAAGAGGTTCTGAGGGTTGAAGGCTTATCGTCTAAAGGTTCATTTGAAGATGTCAGCTTTTCAGTAAAAACGGGAGAAGTTGTGGGCTTTTATGGATTGGTTGGATCAGGACGAACTGAAGTTGTAGAAACGATATTTGGCGTACGCAAGGCCACTGCGGGAAAAGTAATATTCAACGGTGAGGAAGTTGCTCATCTGAATTCAAAACGTAGTACAGATATTGGAATCGGGCTGGTTCCGGAAGACAGAAAAGGCAGCGGTTGTGTACTGGGTATGTCATGCTTACATAATATTTCTCTTGTGAAGCTTCCAGAAATCAAAAAAGGCTTGTTTCTGAACAAAAAAGCAGAAATGGATATATACAATCTCTATAAAGATAGATTTGGAATTAAATCTCCGTCACCAAACCAACTGATGAGAAACCTTAGCGGCGGGAATCAACAAAAAATAATATTGGCAAAATGGCTGGCAATTGACGCGAAGCTGCTGATTCTTGATGAACCAACGAGAGGAATAGACGTTGGTACAAAATCAGAGATTCATAATCTTATTGCCGAGCTTGCTGAATCCGGATTGGCTGTCATTGTGATTTCTTCAGAAATGCCCGAAATAATAGGGGTATCCAATCGTGTTTATGTGATGCGCAGCGGAAGACTGGTTGGTAGGATTGATGAAGAAGAGGGAATTACGGAGAACGCATTGATTAATAAAATCATTGTTTAAATAAAAAAAGGAGATATGTTCAATGGGTATGTTAAGTGGTAAAGTGGCTATTATTACAGGTGCTACCAGAGGTCTTGGGTATGCAGGTGCATTGGAATTTGCTAAAGAAGGCGCAAAACTGGTTTTGGCAGGAACAAATGAAAAACTTGGCGCGAAAGTACAAGCCGCTACAAAAGAATTGGGTGCGGAATCTGTTTTTGTTAAAACGGATGTGACAGACGAAATGCAATGCAAAGCGTTGATTGACAAGGCTGTTGAAGTATTTGGCACAATTCATGTTTTATATAACAACGCCGGTGTCGATATAAGCGCTCCTGTTATTGAGTATACCAAAGAACAAATGGACAAATCCTTTTCAATTAATTTTGGCGGGTCATTCTTCTGCTGTAAATATGCGATACCCGTTATGATTAAAAATGGCGGCGGATCAATTATCAATACGGGCTCGATCGCTTCTTTTAAAGCAAATAATAACAATATGATGTACAGTGCGACGAAATTTGCTTTATTGGCATTGACCAAAGCCATTGCTATGGAATACGGCAAGTATAACATCCGTTGTAATACACTATGTCCTGGTTATAACAACTCTGAGATGGTCAATCAGTATTTTGATTCTCAGCCGGATCCGGCAGCCGCCAGGCAGGCTTGTTATAATGTACATCCTCTAGGCAGGATAGGCGAACCTCATGAACAGGGAAAGGCTGCGGTATTCCTTGCATCCGATAACTCTACATTTATGACGGGTACGGAACTCCTTAACGACGGAGGCATTTTGTGCTGGTATAGCTGATAAAAATATACATAAGAGAGCAAAAAATTATTAGGGTCATAACGCGTTAGGCGTTTGGGAAGTATGGTGCTTAGCGCTTCACAGCCCTAGTTTAGTTAAAGTAACCCAAAAATCATAGTAAATGATAAATATATTTTGAAGGGAGAGGCCTCTATGAAAATAGCATTAATAAATGAAGTAAGTCAGGCGAGTAAAAACGGTATCGTTCTGGAACAGTTGCAAAAAGTGGCAGATGAAAATAATCATGTGGTTTACAATGTGGGGATGACAGATGCTGAACAGAAGCCGGTTGTTTCGTATATTCATTTAGGATTAATGGCTTGTATATTACTGAACTCAAAAGCAGTTGATTTTGTTGTGACCGGCTGTGGGACAGGACAAGCTGCGTGTATATCGCTTAACAACTATCCGGGTGTTCTTTGCGGATTGGTTACCGAACCAACGGATGGTTATTTGTTTGTGCAGATTAATAATGGAAATGCGATTTCGCTGCCATATGCAAAAGGTTTTGGGTGGGGCGCAGAGCTGAATATCTACAATATATTTGAAAAAACATTTTCATGCGAAAGAGGAAGCGGGTATCCGCCTGAGAGACGTGAAGTCCAGCAAAAATTTAAGATATGGCTCGATCAGACCAAAGAGATAGTCAATAGGGATGTCATGACTATTCTTTCTTCGATCGACAGGGGATTATTGAAAGAGTGTTGTGCGAGCAAGAACTTTCAAGATTGCTTGTATCAAAACGCCCAGGTTTCAGAAATCACGGACTTTATTAAGAACCTTTAGAAATTTGTTGTTAAATGTAACTGTCCAAGTGACCAATGTTGAAATACTCAATGCTTTTCTGTTGGATATGGGCGGTAAGAAAAATATGAAAGAGGTAGCATAAGATGGAGAAACTACAGAACTATGTGAATGGAAAATGGGTGGAGCCGGATAACAGCGGATATATTGACGTTATCAATCCTTCTACTGGAGAAACGCTTGCGCAGGTGCCATTGTCCACAAAGGGAGCTGTTGATAAGGCGATAGACGCAGCCGCGGATGCCTTCATTGAATGGAGTCGGGTTCCTGTTTCAAGAAGGGTCAGGTATTTGTATGAATTAAATGAAGTGCTAAGGGCCAATGAGGACATAATTGCAAGAACGCTTGTTGCGGAAATGGGAAAATCCATCCCCGATGCGGTTGCCGAAATGAAACGCGTGTATGAGAATATTGAAGTGGCATGTGGTATGCCTGTGCTTCAGCAAGGCGACAAGATCATCGGTTCTTCGTTCGAAATTGATGGTGAAGTCTTAAACCTACCGCTTGGTCCTTTTGCTATGATTGCTCCTTATAATTTCCCTGCGATGGTGCCGTTCTGGTTTTTGCCGTATGCGCTGGCAACAGGCAACACCTTTCTGATAAAGGCATCAAAACAGGTGCCGATGACAATGCAGTTAATCACTAAGTTTATTGACGAGATCGGCTTGCCGGCGGGCGTTTTTAATCTGGTAAACGGCGATAGGGTAGTCGCGGATGCTTTTATGGACAGCACAAAAATTAAGGGCGTATCACTGGTTGGATCCACCAATACGTGCAAAATTGTATCGGAGAAATGTGCTAAGACCAATAAGAGATTCCAGGCGATGGGAAGCGCAAAAAACCATCTGGTTATTATGCCGGATGCAAAAATCGATAAAGTTATCCGCAACATGACAACGTCTTGTTATGGATGCGCGGGACAAAGGTGTATGGCTTCATCGGCTATAATCGCTGTAGGCGATATGTACGATGAGATATGCGAAAAATTTATTGAAGATTCGAAAAACGTTATTGTTGCGAATCCCCTTGATCCTTCGGTAGCAAATGAATCGCTTGTTATGGGGCCGGTTATATCTCAGAAGGCCAAAGAGTTTATACTGTCAATGATCGATAAAGGCGTAAAAGAAGGGGCAACGCTTGCACTTGACGGAAGAAATATAGATGTACCCGGATGTGAAAAAGGATTTTTCATCGGCCCCACTGTATTCACAGATGTGAAACCTGGAATGGAAATACAAAAGGTTGAGATTTTCGGACCCGTTGTTGTCATTATGAAAGCAGATACGCTTGATGAAGCAATAAGCATCATTAACGATCATGAATATGGCAATGGCGCTTCAATATACACTCAGAACGGGTATTACGCAAGAAAGTTCAAATTAGAAACACAAGCGGGTATGATCGGTGTTAATATTGGCATACCGGCACCGGTGGCATATTTACCGTTTGGTGGCATGAAGGAATCGCAGTATGCTGACATAAAGGCGCAGGGCAAAGCAATAATCAGCTTTTATACCGAAGATAAAGTCATTACTGAAAGATTTTTCGAGGAAATCGGATGAGTTGATGAGTTGAACAAGTTTGAATTAGTTTCCATGGTTAAGAGCCTTTCTTCAACTGTTTAGAAGAGGGCTCTTTTTGGGGTTGAAAGTTGCTAAGGGTAGAACTAATTTCTGCAATAAACATTCACTAAACAGCTGACTGCCACATCAGGAAATTGATACTAAAATAGAATGCATTGTTCCTAGACGATTTTCCATTTTTTCTCGCTTGAATACTGATCAACGCGCTTTGGCATAATTTTTTCTATCCTGCTCATTGCTTTAACAAGTTGAGGAAGAGCGAACGGCGTGGGCACGCTTCTATCCTTTTCTATATGATTTCGATTATGAGCTTGCGAATCAACTGTGCAATTTCTTCGGGAGATTCTCTTTCCTCTGAGTTAATCCATTTTTGGATAATCGCATATCCCCCAAGAAATATAAAGGTGTGGATATATTTTGTTTCCAACTCGGTATATTCCCGAAGGGAATGCTTTTCCACAAGCTGATGAACGACAGGTAAATTAAAGAGCTTTTCCGCGAATTTTTGGTCTGTGGTGGAGTTGATCAAGAGCTTGCATTTTTTCCGTTCTTGTTCTAAATAGACAAGCGTCCGAGCGAGGCCGTCTTCATTCTCGGAATCATCTGAGCCCAAAAGCAATTCAAGTTCTTTAAAAATATCAGCTTCAATGTCATCCAACAGGTCATACTGGCTCCCGTAATATTTATAAAAAGTGGTTCGGTTGATCTGTGCCCGTTCACAAATTTCATAAATGGTTAGCTTTTCAATTAAATGATCCTGAAGTAAGTCGATTAAGGCATCTTTCAACATTTTCTTACTCAAGCGTATACGTTGGTTTTCCATATTCAAACTGCCTTTCTCATTGACAAAAGATCGATAAACGGCTTTAAATCAACATTTATTAAAGAAATGTTGATCATACATCATTTCCAAATAAACAGTATGTTGATTTCGCACTTTCTTATAAATTATAATGCACAATGTTGTTGAGCGTCAATATCTTCCCGTTTGATGCTTAATTCGGCAAGTTGCCGGCTAGGATATATTGCACCATAAAAAGAAATATGCTTGCCTCACCCAATACTGTGTAATAAAGGCAGCTGAAGGGAATTGACAACGATGAAGAAAACAGCCAATTTTTTAGTTGAAAAACGTATTTTTGTACTTGCGGCAATGCTCATGATAACGGTTGCCTGCGCTTTATTCTCGCTCATGGTGAATGTAAATTCTGATATGACAAAATATTTGCCTGACAACTCGAGAATGAAGGCCGGTATTGACCTTATGGATAAGGAGTTCCCGGCGACAGAAGATTCCGGTAATATCCGCGTCATGTTCAACGAACTTGACAACTCGCAAAAGCAAGATGTTCTCAATAAGCTGAAATCGATCGAATATATCGACAGCGTGGATTACGATGCGGTCAGCGCGGATTATAACAACGGGGAATACACGCTCTATATCGTGAATTTTAAATATGATTATGACTCAAAAGAAGCATCCGCAGTGGTCAATGCCATTGCTTCCGGTTTTGAAGGTTATAGCATGGTTTACCATGTCAATAATGACAGCAAAAGCTTGCCGACTTATACAATTGTCATGGCTGCTGTCATTTTGATGACAATTCTTTTCCTCATGTGCGAATCTTGGCTGGAACCATTCCTGCTTATAGCCGCAGTTGGTATTGCGGTTGTCATCAACATGGGAACCAATATTTTTTTGGGGACAATTTCAGATATTACAAGTTCCATAGCAGCAATTCTTCAGCTCGTCCTCTCTCTGGATTATTCGATGATTCTCATGAACCGCTTCCGACAGGAGCTCGCCCTCAGCGGGGAACCGAAAGCTGCCATGAAGAGCGCGCTTGTAAAAGCTTTTCCGGCCATTGCAAGCAGCGCGACAACCACTGTGATTGGCCTATTGGCTCTGTGCTTGATGAGTTTCAAAATCGGAATGGATATGGGAATTGTCCTGGCAAAAGGCGTGCTGATCAGCATGATATGCATATTCACCATCCTTTCGGTATTACTTGTGGTTTTCCAAAAAGGGATCAGAAGAACCGAAAAGAAAGTGCTTCCTCTCAAAATGAATGTTCTCGGGAAATTCAGCAATAAGTACCGCTATATTGTCACAGGTGTGTTTGTACTGATTTTCGTTGGTGCATTTTTCATGAGAAGCAACACAGGACTGGCTTATGTGCTCGCAGGCGAAGACCCAACCGAAGAATACTTCCCCAAAGACAGCAGTATTGTTGTTCTGTATAACAACGATGACGAAGAAGCGGCATCAAAGCTGGCGGATAAATATGCGGGCGATCCAAACGTCAAAGACGTCCAGAGCTATTCGACAACGCTCGGCAAAGAATATACCGCTGAGGAACTGTCCGGGGAACTTGGCACCATGGACGACAGCAATGGTTTAAATATGGACGCTTCGCTGCTGAACATCATCTATTACGATTATTATAAAGGAAATATCTCCGGCACCATGACGGTCAGCAATTTCATCGGCTTTATTTCCAACGATGTTCTGACAAACGAATCTTTTGCAGCAGAGCTTGACGACGATTTAAAAGACCAGTTCAAAACATTTAAGAAGTTTGCGGACCCGGAAAATCTGATCCGCCCGATGGACGCAGAAGAAATCGCAGGTTTTTTTGATATGGACCCGGATGATGCTGTGCAATTGTTCATGTTCTATTACATGAAGAATGGCGGCGTAGATTCGGGTGCCATGACGCTTGCCGATTTTTCGGATTTCATTATTAATGATGTCGCAACGAATGAAGACTACGCATCCATGTTTGATAAAGATACGTTGTCCATGATCGACCAGCTCAAGATATTTACCGATAAAGAGGCTGTGACCCGAAGGCTCACCAGTTCGCAGCTTGCTTCTAAACTTGACATGGACCAAAGCACGGTACAACTGTTGCTCGTTTACTATTATACATTGCAATCAAACTTTAATGCCGGCACCATGACGGTGCCTCAGTTTGTCGATTTTTTAACGAATGATGTGGCCTCTAATCCAACGTTCGCAGCCTATTTTGACCCGGCTATGCTTACACAGATGAGTGCACTTGCGCAATATACCAACACGGATGCCATACAGCAGCAGATGAGCAAGACTGAACTTGCCACTGCCCTTGGTATGGACGCGGCCATGGTCGATCAGATATTTTACATGTATTACAGTGCTGCAGGTGCGACGGCTGATTGGAAAATGACGTTGCCTGAATTTACTGGTTTTTTGGTTTCTTCCGTCTTGAATAACGATGCGTATGCTTCATATTTCGACGAAAACTTGAAGGCGCAGCTGATTTCACTTGATCAAATGTTTGGCTTGGCCATATCTGGCACTCAGCTGACTTCTTCGGAGCTTGCTGGCGTAACCGGTATGGATTCAGCGATGATTGACCAGCTTTTTGCATATGCTTCGACGGTTTCCGGAAGCACGGTAACCAGCATGTCCCTATCGGATTTTCTTACCTTTGTTATAGACGATGTTGCTAAGGAACCCAGCTTTTCAGCATACTTTGATGCGCAAACCCTCGAAAACCTAAACGCAATGTATGCGATGACACAGGCAGCCACATCCGGCCAAGAGTTCACGGCTGAGCAGATTGCAAGTTATCTCAGTATGGACAGCGGCATGGCAGGGCAGATATTTTATATGTATTTTAGCGTCGTTGGAGAAACGGCGAACTGGACGATGTCTATGCAGAAATTCGTTAATTTTCTGCTTTCGGATGTGGTAACAAACGAACAATACTCCTCTTATTTGGACGATGCAGCGATAGCTCAACTCAAGTTCATTCAGAATATCATGAATGCCACGATCACAGGAGGAACGTATAGCTGCGGCGATATGGCAGCTATGTTTGGGATGGACCCCGGCATGTCGAAAATGCTGTACACTTATTATATCTCAGAACACGGTGATACAAGCAATTGGAAAATATCGCTGAAAACCACGGTCGACTTTATAGTCAACGATCTTTCATCTAACAGCGCATTTGGCTCAATGATTAGCAGCAAGAATCTAAGCGATTTGAAAATGCTCCAGAAGCTGATAAAGGGAACTGTTGCGGGGACATCCTACACTTCTGCGCAATTGGGCAGACTTTTAGATATGGATAGCAGCCAAACCAATGATCTATATCTGCTTTATAACAGCGAGTATGGCGACACATCCGATTGGAATATGTCCATTCAGGGATTCGTCAATTTCATTAACAGCGACATTCTTACTGACACGGATTTTTCCGATCAGTTTAATACGGATGAAGCTGATAAGTTGAAAACGGCGAAAACCATTATCGATGGGGTTGTTTCCGGCAACATCTATACGTCAAAAGAACTTGCTGATATGTTTAGCGGCTTTTCGGATAAACTGGATGAAATAACGATGGATCTGATGTATCTTTATTATTTCAGCACAATTGACAGCAATCCCGCATGGAAGCTTTCAATTGACGGCTTATTTAACTACCTTAGCAACAACGTTATGAATGATTCCCGCTTTGATGAAGTGATTGACGCAGATATGCGGTCAAATATTGGCGATGCCGAAACCGAGCTGACCGACGGTAAAAAGCAGCTTACAGGCCCCGATTACTCGCGTATGATCCTGACCGTTTCGCTTCAAGACGGTTCCGATGAATCGAATACTTTCATAAGCGAGCTATCAAATGAATGCAATGAATCTTTCGGCAGCGAATATTATCTTATAGGAAATTCGCCGATGATTTATGAAATGTCACAATCCTTTGACGGCGAACTGAATTTCATTACGTTAATAACAGCGATCGCTATATTCATTGTGATTGCTGTGACGTTCCGTTCTTTTCTTATCCCTATCATCCTTGTTCTGATTATTCAGGGAGGCGTATTTTTGACGGTCAGCTTAAACGGTATGATGGGCACCAGCATTTACTATCTGGCGTTTCTCATCGTTGAGTGTATCTTAATGGGGGCGACCATTGATTATGGCATCCTATACACGAGTTATTACAAGGAGTTTCGAAAGTCAATGGGCCGTCAGGAGGCTTTAGCTGCGGCTTATAATGGTTCCGCACATACAGTTTTCACTTCCGGGCTCATTATGGTGCTGGTGACCGGAATCGTTGGTATGGCGTTTAAGAATCCGACTATCGGTCAGATATGTCTGACGATTTCCAAGGGCGCGCTTTGTGCTGTACTTCTCATTATCTTTATACTGCCGGGTATCATTGCGACGTTCGATAGATTTATCGTAAGGCGTCAGGAAGTAAAACCCATTATTCTTGAAAGTGAAAAATTCGACAGTCTTTCGGAAACAACTAGCGATAATTCTGAATCGTGAGTTTGAATGGGCTTTCCTTTTATAACACCATTTGAGTTAATAAAACAGGAGAATTCGATATCCGATTCTCTTGTTTTTTATATGAGTTAAACGCGGACATATTCAGGGATTCGTTACTGAAAGCACCAGAATGGGCGATTAGACGGGGGTGGAGGGCTGCTTCGAAAGGATTAAACGGAATATTCATCGGTCAAGCAAAAGGTGAAAGAAGTCGTATAATCCATTAGAAGTTTCATTAGAAGTGGCCAAAATTGGGGCTGTACGAGAAAAAGAAAAAATCCGAGAACTTAGTGTTCATCGGACTTTTCTCTGGTCTGGGTGTTTGTAAAGGAACAAGAGTTAAAAACACGATTAAATAAGGGTTTTCTACGGTCAGTAGTAGCATTTAATAAAATTTGATCCCTTGCATTATGGCTATATTGCAGCTCAAACATACCTATTATTCCTGTACATATTAGTATGTACTTGGTTTGTTCTAGGCGTTTAGAATATGCTTGTTTAATGCGAATAAGTTAACTTTGCTTAGCAAGTATGATAAAATATCACAGTAAAAGAATGCTATGGAGGGTTATATGAAGGAGAAAAGATGGCGAATTGCTTGGGATAGACTAAAAAAAGATATTGAATACTATACTGGAAATGTAAAATGGGAGAAGGTTCCTCCAACTAGAAGAGAAATACAAATTTTTCGTCGTCGCGCTTTTTTGATAATTGTAGGGGTAGCAATTATGGGATTAGCGGTATGGGGCATAATTAGTTTTTATAATGGAATGGTTGGGATTAATAGTGATGATTTTTCTGATTCAGATAAATACATGGCAACGATTTCGTTATTCAGCACAATTATTGGAGCAATAGTTACCATAACAGTAACCTACTTCATTGTGCATAACAGCAAAAAAGTTGATTATCATCAAGAACGATTAAGCCATATGCCAATTATAGGGATTCAGTTACAGTGCAATAAGGAAGGCCAACCAAGCACGATGGAGAAAAACGAGAATGGGGTTTGCAAGATACCACTAGAGATGAAGAACATTGGTAATGGTATTGCCTTAGAAATCGAAGAAGAGGATAACGACTCTGACCCATTTGAAGTGCAAAACTTACCTGTAAATAGCACTGTTGAGTATATTCATTATTATTCTGATAGTTCGTCAGACGGAAAATTTAAATTCAGATTTCAAGATATTTTTGAAAACAAGTATTCACAGGAGTTTAGCGTAAAGATTTATAGTGATATAACAAGGATAACGTGTAAGCCACCAGAATTAGTGAGAAAGACAAGGCGTGTGAGATATTGTCAATAATACCGTATAATATGCGCAACGTGTCTGGGCTTGGGTATCATTGGGGTGTTCATAAAGGAACACGAGCAGAAATACGATTAAATAAGCGTTCACAAAAACGGTGCCCGTATCAGAAACAACTTCCTTTACGAACACCGTCATGATGGTCTGGGTGAGAGGATTCGAACCTCCGGCCTCTTGAACCCCATCGATAACCTAAGTTCCCCTTTGGACATTATCCTTTGTTGTTAAGTCACTTCAATACCCTTTGAAAAAGCCTATTTAAAGGGCTTTTTTCAATTTCAAGAGATAGCATGTGGCTTTTGCCCAATGATGCTGCGGAAGAATAAAATACTGAATTCAGAAAATAATTTTAGAAGTCCATTAGAAGCAAGGTCTCTTGAATACTGTTCATGAGATCAACTCTTTAGTTGTTTCCATATCTACACCCGAAGCAAACGTCGATTTGTATACACTAATTATTACACAGATTGGAGTGGTAACACAAACCACTGTGGGGATTGAAATTTAACTGAACTAAACCAATATAGAAAATTAGGACATGGATTTACGCCATTTCCTTTTTATACACCCCAAAAAAGAAAAGGAGAAAGAAAAATGAGTACAAAAAGAACTGATATTAAGCTGCCAACCGTGGATGATTTGTTTACGACACAAAAAGAAAGAGATGAAGGCAATCAAGAAAAGATTCTTGAGATTCCTCTCGCAGACTTACACCCATTCAAAAACCATCCGTTTCAAGTTGCCAAGAATGAAGAGCTACGAGAACTGGCTGAAAGCATCAAAGAAAATGGGGTGGTGACACCTGCCATCGCAAGACCGCGCCCGGAAGGCGGTTATGAGCTTATTGCGGGACACAGGCGAAAAGCTGCATGTGAGTTGGCCGGTATTGCAGCCATGCCGGTTGTGGTGCGTGAACTGGATGATAATACTGCAACGATTATCATGGTAGACTCAAATCAACAGCGAGAAAACCTGCTGCCCAGCGAAAAAGCATTTTCATATAAGATGAAGCTGGAAGCGATTAAGCGACAGGGTAAGCGTACAGATTTAACTTCTACGCAACTTGCGCAGAAGTTATCAGTGGAGCGAATCGGTGATGAGCATGGAGAGAGCAAAGATCAGATCAGACGATATATCCGCCTGACGAATGTGATTCCCGCAATTCTCAAAATGGTGGATGAGAAACGAATTGCATTTAACCCCGCAGTGGAACTGTCATACCTGCCGGAAAACATGCAGAATAAACTGCTTGAGGTTATGGAAATGCAGCTATGCACGCCATCACTGTCCCAAGCTCAGCAAATGAAACTACTAAGTGCTGATGGGAAGCTGAACGAGAAAGCGATGCTTGAATTGATGTCGGAAGAGAAACCGAACCAACAGGATAAACTGAAGATCAAACGAGATAGAGTCGCTAAGTACTTTCCCAAAGACTACACCGCTCAGCAGATTGAAGACACCATACTCAAATTGCTCGAAGACTGGCACAGGAAACGGATGAGAGATAAGGAACAAACACGGTAGAAAGATAAGATGTGCGGGGACGCCTGCATGACTGATTGATCAGCCGTTGACCGAAAAAAGTGAGTATTCGACACCAAGGGATAAGTCTATCCTTTTTTATTGTACGGCAAATGTCAGCCGCTCCCCCTCTCACACTCTCCCCCTATACCAGCCGAAAGATATTACCAGCCGGGAAAAAGAAGCTTTTAAGCAAATAAAACTAAGGAGATAGATATGAGAAACAGTAACATAAAAACACTGGTTTATTCACAATACCCGGAAGAAGTAAAGCGCAGGGTAGAGATCGTATTTGCGAAGGTACTCGAACAGTACCCGTATCCGCAGAACATTGGTGAGCAGATTGACTGGATTCATAACATGGCTGGATCGCTGAAAACCATTGAAGCTGATTCAGTTATGCTGGCTGCACTGGTTAAGAAATAGCAGCTTTGTATTTCTTTTTTCCGGCAGGTAAGCTTAAAGCAAATACTTTGTGAGGAGGAGCAAAATATGCATGAAATCACTTATACCCAGGTGGGTGATTACCTGCTGCCGGATCTTACCATTGGCGATGAACCACAGTCGAATTGCGGCAAATACGGCATGCTGAGAAAGCAATACCTGAAAGAGCATCGTAAAGGCACATATGCTCAACTGATTCTGTCAAACCAGCTTAATCGGCATTTGGCAGAGGTGGATGTGCTCACGCGGGCTTTTGTTTCCCGGCTGGTATCTGAGATTGCTCAGCAGCAGGGTATAAACGAAACTATGAAGACGAATAATCAGATGGCGTGGGTCGGCGCCATGAACACGATCAAGGTACAGGCTGAGGAGGTTGCGCTTGCGAAGCATGTGTATGTGTGAGGGGTGAGATGGCTTCCCTTCTCCCGTGCGGACAGAGCTACATGTGTCTGCTCTTTTTTTAATGAAAACATTATTTGACAGATTGAATTATTTAGGATAATATAAGATATACTTTATAATATCCTAAATAGCGGAGGTGCGTCATGGAATATATCCACAGAAGGCTGGAGAGGAAGTTCGTCCGGATGAGTTCCTTTTTTAAGGCAGTGCTTGTCACAGGCGCAAGGCAGGTTGGCAAAACGACCATGCTAAGACATTTGGCGGATGGAGAAAACAGAACTTATGTCACGCTGGATAATCTGATGGCGAGAAACCTTGCAAAATCAGACCCGGTTCTGTTCTTTCAAACGTATAAGCCGCCGATTATTATTGACGAGGTGCAATATGCGCCGGAGCTGTTCAGTCAGATAAAGATTATCTGTGACGAGAGCGAAGAAACGGGCCTTTTCTGGCTGACCGGCTCTCAGAACTATTCCATGATGAAAAACGTCCGCGAAACATTGGCCGGCAGAGTAGGCATTCTAGAATTGTACAGCCTGTCAATAAACGAGAAGGAAGGCATCGAATTTGACAAAGAGCTTGATTTTTCGCTTCAGTGTTTGCTTGAAAGGCAGGCGAAAGCCGGGAAGAACAATGTTGTCAGCGTATTTGAACACATCTGGAGGGGCGGTATGCCGCAGGTACGGAGCGCAGACGCAGAGCAGCGGCAGGAATATTATAACGCATATATCGACACCTATCTGATGCGCGACGTAGCGGAGCTTGGCGGTGTGACGGACTCTCTGCGCTTCAGAAGGTTCCTGACGGCCTGCGCCGCGCTTATATCGGCGCAGCTGAACTACAAAACGCTCGCGGAAGCGGCGGAAATTTCACAACCAACCGCCAAAGAGTGGATAAGGCTGCTGGAGGGATTAGGCATCGTATATTTACTGCGGCCATACGCTAACAACGAGCTGAAACGGCTGACCAAAACGCCAAAGCTATATTTTTGTGATACCGGGCTATGTGCGCAGCTTTCCATGTGGCCGACTCCAGAAACGCTGATGAACGGGGCAGCCAGCGGTCATTACTTTGAAAATTTCGTGATAATTGAATTGGTAAAAAGCTATGCGTATGCCAAAGAGAGAGCCTCCTTAAGTTATTTCAGAGATTCCAACGAGAAGGAAGTCGATGTCTTTGTCGAGGAAGGGGGGCTGATTCATCCGCTTGAAATCAAGAAGTCGGCCAGCCCCGATCGAAGAGAAGTCAAAAAGTTCAGCGTACTGGACAAGACAGCCATCGAAAGAGGATGGGGCGGAATCATTTGTATGTGCGAGGAAGTTATACCGATTGATTCTCAGAACTGTTTCATTCCGTGCAATCTGCTTTAGAGGAAATATTGAGTGAGTAAGAGCCGTAGAAAGGAGCTGCGAATGTATTTCATAACAGGCGATACGCACGGTGATTTCAGTCGCATTATGCGTTTTTACGGTTCGGATACGTCCAAAGAAGATGTCATGATTGTACTGGGTGACGCCGGAATAAATTATCACAAAGATCTCAAGGACTATATTCTTAAGCAGCGTCTTGAAAACCTGCCTATCACGATGTTTTGCTTGCACGGTAATCATGAAATAAGACCGCAGAATATCCCAGCCTACCATGAGAAGATATGGAACGGCGGCAGAGTGCTGGTTGAGGACGATTATCCGAGCATCTTATTCGCTATCGATGGCGAGATTTATAACCTGGATGGCAGACAGTGTATTGCAATCGGCGGCGCTTACAGCGTCGATAAGTTTATTCGCCTTGATAGAGGTTGGGGCTGGTGGAAGGATGAGCAGCCATCGGAAGCGATTAAGCAATACGTTCAAAAGCAGCTTGCGGACAACGGCAATCGCGTTGATACTGTTCTCTCTCATACAGCCCCGCTGAAGTACGAACCCAGAGAGGTATTTCTATCTTTCATCGATGAAGCAAGTGTTGATAAAAGCACCGAAGCATGGTTGGACACAATCGAAGAGCGCATTTCATATGACAAATGGTATTGCGGTCATTATCATACGAAAAAGACGGTGGACAAAGTTCAATTTCTGTTTGAGAGCATCTTGAGATTCTGAGAAGCTCCAGAGATCATTTTCTTCTGTTTATTACTTAACTCGGAAATAAATGCGCCAAACTCAGAAGCAAAAACATACCAAGCTCAGATGTAAACACGACAAACGACTTACAGGCGTCTATGAGAAAGGTGCCTTTTTTAGTTTAACCAGCACTGGATTTGTGTAGCCACAAACCCCAAGACAGGCCTTCCGCCATCCGGCAGAGGGCTGTTTTCATGCAGTGGCAAATCCCCTGCAACCCCTAATTTGAAAGGAGCATATTAATGAGAAACAGAACTCTGCAATTGAACATCCGATTATCCAAAGACGAACACGAAAAGCTGTTGAAGAGTGTTGTAAAAAGTGGGCTAAGTGCATCGGGATACGTCCGGGCGCTTATCAACGGTAACTCACCTAAAGAATGCCCGTCATTGGATTACAACGTATTTATCAATGAGCTTCAGTCTTCTATTGAGATTTGGAAAGGTATTCATACCGAAATCCGGCGCGGTGAGTTTTTCGATGAGGAAGACCGATACGAACTTGAAATTGAACTGCAATGTTTCCGTGAAATCCTACTTGAAATACAAGCAGCGGTATTGCTGCCGGAAAAGGTGAATTGACATGGCAACAACAAAGATTTGGGATGTCCGTGGTTGGCTCGGGCAAGTCGTTCACTATGTCGAGAACGCATCTAAAACCGAGAACCCCGCATTTTCGAATGCGGATATTCAGGGTTTGCGGGATGTCATGGACTATGCGACACAGGATTACAAGACTGAGAAACAATACTATGTGAGCGGCATCAACTGTTTGCCAGAGATCGCACGACAGCAAATGTTGGTGACAAAAAAGCACTGGGCTAAGGAGGGCGGCATTGTCGCCTTTCATGCTTACCAATCCTTTGCACCGGGCGAAGTGACGCCCGAGCTGGCACACGAGATCGGGCTGAAATTGGCGCAGGAATTATGGGGCGAGCGATTTGAGGTAATTGTGGCGACGCATTTGGACAAAGCTCATCTGCATTCGCATTTTGTATTGAACTCAGTATCCTATAAGGACGGAAAGAGGTACAACGACTGCAAGACCACCTACGACCTGCTGCGGCGCACTTCAGACCGTTTATGTCAGGAGTACGGGTTATCTGTCATAGAGAACCCGCAGCGCGGCAAACAGCGCAGTTATGATGCATGGCAAGCTGAACGTGATGGTAAAGCGACATGGTGGAGCATTGTCCGTAATGATATGGACATAGCAATAAGGCAGTCGGTCTCCATGCAGGCTTTTATACGACGTCTGAAAGCTTTGGGATATGAGATCAAGCCGGGTAAGTATCTATCGGTTAAGCCGCAAGGTAAAGAACGATTTATCAGGCTGAAAACACTGGGAGACAATTATACCGAAGATGCTATTAAACGCCGGATTTTGAGCCAGCGCCTCCCAGAACGCATTATAAAGCCTATACAGCCTGCGATTAAGCATGCCAAGTACAGAGGTGATTTTAAGCTTATGAAACCTACAATAAAAGGACTTAGAGCTTTGTACTTCTACTATCTTTATCTCTTGCGAAAAGCTCAACGCCAACCGGGATCTGCTCCGTTTCTGCTGCGCGAGGATATTCGGAAGATGGACGAATTCTCTGCTCAGACGAAGCTGCTTTGTAAACATCGCATTGAGACCAAAGAGCAGCTTGTGGATTTCATATCTGGTCTGGAACATGAAAAGGGTATGCTTATGGTTGAACGTATAGCTATTGGGCACAGTAAGCGACGAACCGCTGCCAAGGTAAGACTTGAGGGCAACACTGAGAATGCTATATCAATAGACGGTAGACTTTTCGAGGTTAGAAAAGACCTGAAATTGGCTAATCTCATCCTTGATCGCTCTGATGAAGTTGAGGAGAAGCTAACGAAAATAACGGAGAATAAAAAGCAACGGGAAGGGGTTTCATTAAATCAGCATCATATTAGTCGACAGTATTAAAAAATCATTAATTGTAAAAAGCATGTTCAAACATATTGGCATACGAGCTCGATAAAACGTATGTACGGCCACAGCGTGAGGTATACGAGCTTAGGGAAACGCTTAGAAAGCAGAAAAAGTTGTTGGATCTGATACCGAAAGAGGTTCTTGAGGCGGCGCAACGAGCAAAACAGAGAAAAGAGTGATAGATTGAATATAATGGCATATTGTGATATGCTACGTAATGTATTAAAAGGATATTTTGCCATTATCATTTAGTGTTTTTTCTATAATTGACAGATTCTTTGATTATTAAAGTGTTGATTCAATAGTTGGAGAGAAGTGATGGCTGTTTTCCCGAATCTTAATAATAGCGAGTTGGAACGAGTCTCAAACATTCTCGGAGATACATCAAACGGATTTACCGGAAGCGAAATTGGTCGGCTGCTAACTTTATGTAGCATCCCAGACGCATGTCCGGGAGGAACAAAACGAATCCGCTTATTTAATTCATTTGTAGAGCGATGCAATCGTGATAATAATTCTAATTGTGTATACGCATTCATACAAGAAGCATTGATGCCTTCACGATGGATGAGTGATCCTCAACGTAGAGAGAATATCCAAACTGAGATAAATGAAGTGCTAGCTCTTAAGGGAATACAGGTAAATGAAAAAAACCAATTCGTTAAAGTACAAGTGGCAGAAACATTACGAGATGCAAAACGTCGCGCTTCTCAGCTTAGTCATAAATTATACGAGATCCATGCTCATTATCGTGTAATGCAATGCTGTAAAGAGGAACTTCTAGCTGAAGATTATTTTCATGCAGTCCACGAAGCCGCTAAGAGTCTTACACATAGAATTGCTGAAGAAACGGGTTTGCAAATGGATGGGACAGCGTTAATTGAATGCTCCTTTAGCACAAACAACCCTGCTATAGTTATGAATACGCTTCGAACCGAAAGTGAAAAGAATGAGCATCGTGGGTTAAAAGAAATGCTTCTCGGTGTTAATTATGCGGTACGTAATGTTACATCACATGAGATGAGAATAAAGTGGGCAATAGATGAGGATGAAGCTGTAGTTATGCTTTCAATAATATCTGCCTTACACAAGCAACTTGATGGATGCCATTTTATTAGGCAAGGTTTATTATGAGATCAATTACTACATCAATCGAAATAAACAGATTCTTTTTAGATTTGCGTAGAATCCGTTTTTGAGATCACCTAAAAAAGCGCCCATGATTATCAGTACAATTATAACAAGAGGGACTGATCATCGAGCTTTTTTAAAAAACAATATTCCCGAGATAAGAATAAGTAATGGAGTGCATTATATGCCTTGGTCATCAAAACATATTAAATGGCTCATTGATACAGGTGAGCGATTAAAAACCATCGATGGTAAGGAGGTTGAGATATGGGAATTTCAGCACCAAAAAAACGAAGTTATATTATCAGCTTGGGCTAAACATTTTCGAAATCATTATTGCTTAGATAGTGAAATTGATTATTTTCGTAAAGGTTATAAGTATTCTCGTTCTGAATATCTTAACAATATCAAATTCCCTGACCAAAAAGATGCTCCTGGTCCAAGTATTCGAGCAGGCGATCTTGGTGAAGTATTAGTAGCTGATTTTCTTGAGTATCTACTTGGTTACTGGGTTCCTCGTACTCGGTACGGGGATAAAACAATTCGAAATGAATCCACAAAAGGTTGTGATATTATCGGATTTCACATTGTTAAAAACGGCAGATACTCCGCAAACGATAAACTGGCTATATTTGAAGCTAAAGCACAATTCTCAGGGAATAAAGCTAAAGCACGTCTCCAGGATGCTATCAATGGTTCAGCCAAAGATGTCACTAGAAAGGGAGAATCATTAAATGCCATAAAACAAAGATTATATACTCAAAATAAAATTGATGAGGCTGAAATAATTGAACGTTTTCAAAACGATGTGGATTATCAATACAAAGAAGCTTACGGAGCTGTAGCTCTTTTTGAAAAGTCCCTATACGACAGAACCCTCTTATCGTCTGCTTTATCTTCAACCCATCCACAAGCAAGCGAATTAAAATTGATTGTTATTAACGGCGAACAGATGATGCCCCTAGTCCACGAACTTTACAGGAGGGCAGCAGATGAGGCCTGAACAAAAATCGCAACTATTACTTGGCGTTGCAAGGTCAAAAGCTAAGATGCTTGAGTATAATGTTCCAGAAGAGCATCACATTAAAATCAAGCAAGATCCAGCGAAGCTTTTCACTATCTCCATTGGTTTACTTGGAGACCTGGCCGCAGGAATTAATAACGATGAAGTAGAAACGGATTTATTTATAGAACTACGAAACAACCTGCTATTTTCAGCTCGCTTTTTTGATGCATATTTGCAGTCTCAGATGAATGAGACGCTCGATTCATACCTCGTGCTTCTTGGATCAGCTTCCTATTACCTTTGTGATTTGCCAGGAAGCGCTTCGGTATTAGCAAAGCGTATTGAAGACTGCTCGGATTTAGGTGGGGAGGGATTAGAGGATCTCTTGCTTTGGTTGTTACAGTCTGACCTTTCGAAGTATTTTGATGGTTCAGAGGGACATTTTGGAGAATACATTGATGGATTGTCCAAGTATTTGCTGAAGTTTTTTAAAGACGGAATTAATGAAGATGAACTCATTGATTTGGCTATCAAACTCAGGGTCGAAGTATATGAATCTGGAACACCCAGACAGCTTCTTTTCGGTGATGTAATCGTGGCCGTACTAAGAAAGAAGTTGCTAAATTCGAGTTGGAATGCCCTACCTTTGTACTCTGGGCTTCCCAGGACAAAGTGGTTTGATGTGCTACAAAAAAAATCATTTATAAAAGAACTGTGGCCCGCACAACACCTATTAGGTAAGGAAGATATCTTTAAAGGAGCATCTGCAATAGTGCAGATGCCAACCAGCGCCGGAAAAACGAAAGCAATCGAACTAATACTACGAAGCGCATTTCTTGCAGAGCGTACTTCGCTTGCTATAATTGTTGCACCATTCAAAGCTCTTTGTCATGAGATAAAAAATAATCTTGAGAAAGCGTTTCTCAATGAATCCACTAAAATCGATGAATTAACAGATGCCTTTCAGACAGATTTTGCAATTGCTGAATTGTTTGGACATAGTCAGATTATTGTTGTAACCCCAGAAAAGTTACTTTATGTTCTGCGGCATAATCCAGAACTCGCTGCTTACGTTGGCCTAGTAATATTTGATGAAGGACATCAGTTTGATAGTGGAACTAGAGGGATTACATATGAGTTGCTCCTGACGTCATTAAGTTCTATACTTCCTGTTGAAGCACAGAAGATATTGATCTCAGCAGTTATCAGTAATGCCGAAGCTGTTGGAGAATGGCTAAATGGTGAACCTACGGTAGTGGAAGGAATAAACCTTATCCCAACATTTAGATCTATTGGTTTTGCTAGTTGGCTTGATCAATTAGGAAGAATAGAATTCGTTGAAAGCAACGATATTGAACAGGGTGAGTTTTTTGTGCCAAGAGTAATTGAGAGCTTTAACCTTGGAAATGATATCAAGGATTATATTTTTCCTAAAAAAACTGAAGGGAAAGAAATTGCTCTTTTTCTCGGCTTAAAGCTAGTCCCAAATGGTAGCATCGCTATTTTCTGTGGGACAAAATTAACTGCGACTAGCATATGCGAAAAAGCTGCTGATATAATAGAACATAATGTTCCAATTCCACTACCTAAACACTACTGTGATTCGATAGAAGTAAAGCGGCTGCATAATCTCCATATTAAAAATCTAGGAGATGCAGCACCAGCATCAAAAAGTGCTGAATACGGTATTTTTTCGCATCATGGAAATACTCCGCATGGTATTAGATTATCTGTGGAACACGCTATGCATGAAAATCTAATTCAATTCGTTGTCTGTACATCTACACTCGCACAAGGAGTGAACCTTCCAATTCGCTATCTCATTGTTGCAAGTGTCTATCAGGGGGCAGAAAAAATTAAAGTGCGGGATTTCCATAACCTTATTGGTCGTGCTGGTCGTGCTGGTATGCATACTGAAGGAAGCATTTTGTTTTCAGATCCGAAAGTCTATGATAAGCGTTGGGATCAAAGTGAGCGATGGAGATGGGAGATTGTCAAAGAACTTCTTGATCCTTCAAAATCAGAAGAGTGCGCCAGTAGCCTGTTAAAACTAATTCCCTTGAAGATTTATAATGATAAAAACAAATCACAGGATAGAAGGAATCATACATTGACTTGGGATATTCTATCTTTCGCTGAAGCACATATTAATGGTTGGGATGCGTTGAATGAGATTATTACTCAGATAGTCGGGGAATTTGGGGTTAAGGGTTACACATTTGATGTTGTGAAACCACAGTTTGAATTTATTAGTATGACTCTCTCTGCAATTGAAGGGTATTTATTCTCTAATGGTGATGCTTCTGGAGATAGTCTAACAGAGTCTGAAATCATTGGGCTTACTGAAAGAACTTTAGCGTATTATTTAGCGGATGATGAAAGTCGACAACAAATCCAGAAACTATTTAAATTACTAGCTGACAATATATCAATGAAAGTTACAGATTCAACTCGTAGACAAACTTACGGAAAAACCCTTTATGGTGTAAATGATGCAATGCAAATTGATGAATGGGTCCAATTAAATGCTGAGCAGCTAATATCTAGTGATGCCATTGAAGATTTTGTTGAACTAATTTGGCCATTGCTATATGGCCAAATTCACAATAATGCATTTAGAAAATTCAATAATGAGAATGTACTAAAATCAATTGTAATGGAATGGACTAAAGGCGTTCCCTATTATGAGTTGCTTAATATTTCAAATAAATCTGATTGCAGAATTGGTACTGGAATAAGGCCAAGAAGGGTTAAAATCGAAAATATTATTGATATTTGTGAAGGCGGACTTGCTTTTGATGGAAGTTTATTAATAGGCGCATTGAATGAGTTTATTAATGCTTCTGGTCATGAAGAAAATGATACTTTTCAAGAACTTTTAAAACTCTTTCAAAAACAAATTAAATATGGCCTTCCCACTAAAGAAGCAATCCTAGTTTACGAATTGGGATTTGCTGATAGAGTAGTTGCGCAGGAGCTTTCGAAAATTGTAACCGGAAGTAGCCATGGGAAAGTGAAAAAGGAATTGCAAAAGAAGAGAACTGATGTTGAATCAATTCTATCGGAATATCCTAGTTATTTCGCTAATGAGGTATATGCATCCCTATTTTAGATATTCATCTGCATAAATGTTGAACAAGCTAGGAGGGCCTTTAATGTCAATTGATTTAAATTATAAAATAAAAGCAGTAGCCTTTTTAGATATATTAGGCTTTAAAAGTATAGTTAAAAAAAGCGAAGATATTCAATTTAGAGAAAAACTGATTAAAAGCCTAGTTGAACTCAAGGGAATGGAAATGAGCCGTGAAAATATGGCAGGAGTTAAATTCGATTATGGTAAAGAGTTGACAGCCTTCTCTGACTCGATTGTTATTTCATATGACATATCAAATGATGGTGCCATATTCAATATCCTATATGATATTATTTTTATGCAAATAGATTTAATAGCAATGGGATTGTTGTTAAGAGGTGGAATAACGTTAGGTGATGTATTTCATGATGGAGGTGTAGTTGTAGGCCCAGGAATGATTAAAGCATATGAGATGGAATCCAAGATAGCGATATACCCTAGAATAATTGTAGACCCCATACTAATTGACTATGCTTATAAAAATCCAAGTTTTTTACATACAAAAAACGAAGAGAAGGAGCTAGTTTTAAATCTTCTCTGTCCCTGTGAAAACAATTATTATTATACAGATTTTTTAAGTATGCAAGCCGAACTTGGATATGAATATAACTCCTTTTTGAGTGATGTAGGTAAATTAATAGAAGAAGGATTACAATCATTTGATATTGGGATTCAAAGCAAATATGAATGGCTACAAAAGTATTTTTTGAAAGTAAAAGAGAGAATAGATATGTAGTAAAACAGATCATAATAGGAAAAAAGAATTTTCACAAGCGGTTGCTGATACAAAAGTAGCCGTTTTCAGTTGTTCTCATTTTCGGCAGGATTAACCCTGCCTTTTTTTATTACAACTAAGGAGGAAAAATCAATGACCAAAGTGACCGCCCTTGCCAATCAAAAAGGCGGTGTGGGTAAAACAACAACTGCAGTGAATCTCGGCATAGGCTTTGTGTGGCAAGGTAAAAAGGTACTTCTGGTGGACGCGGATATCAGAGCATTTTCACTTTGCGTTATTTTCCAAAAAAGGTATTGACAAAAATTATTGATAGTACTATATTGATAATATCAAATAGATAATAAGTAAAAATGACAGTCGGAGGTCGGACTTTGAGAGAAAAAGAAATTACTAATAAATTGGGCCAAACTGAGCAGCAATTTTTTTCGGAATATAATGCTAACAGTTTCGAAAAACCTTCAGTAACTGTGGATATCCTTGTGTTTACAGTAATAAATGAAGATAAGAAGAATTATCGTCAGCTCCCTGAAAAAGCTTTAAGATTGCTCATGATAAAAAGAGGTGATCACCCCTATATTGGGAAATGGGCAGTTCCTGGAGGGTTCGTAAAAAGTAATGAAAACCTAGATCAAGCAGCATATAGAGAGCTGAAAGAAGAAACTAATGTAAACGATATTTATATTGAACAACTTTATGCTTGGGGAGATGTGAACAGAGACCCACGGACAAGAGTTATTAGTACTTCATATATATCGCTTGTTGATAGTTCAAAGCTCGATATTAGAGCAAGTGAAGATGCTGCTGAAGCAAAATGGTTTACTGTTTCCTGCAAGCTAAATCAGGAGACAAGAACCGTATCAAAAACCGGATATGTTCTTGAGCGTTTTTATAAGCTAACTTTATCGAGTGATGATGATACCCTTACTGCAATTATAAAGACCAAAAAGACTGTTGAAGGTAAAGTCACGAAAGTTGAGAGGGAAGTCATTGAATCTGATGAAATAGCATTTGATCATGCGAAAATTATTCAATACGGAATAGAAAGAATTCGCAACAAAATTGAGTATTCAGATATAGCCTTCAATTTGATGCCGGATTTGTTTACTCTCACTGAATTACAGCAAGTATATGAAGCAATCTTGGATACTGAACTGCTTAAAGCAAATTTCAGGAGAAAGATAGCGGATATGGTGGTCGAAACAAATGAATATACACGAAACGCAGGCCACAGACCTTCAAAGTTATTCAAATTCAACCCAAACTGGGTGAATATTTAATAAAGGGAGGATATAGATATGTTTGGATTTAGGTTTATAAAATTTCAGCCGAATGAGTATGTGTTGAGGTACAAGAATGGTAGAATTACCAAAGAGGGTGCAGGTATTTCATTCAATTATTTTACTCGTAACACTTCCATTGTCGTGATACCTGTTGGCAGCTCAGATGTCCCGTTTATTTTTGAAGAAGTCACAGCTGACTTTCAGACTGTAACGGTTCAGGGGCAGGTAACGTTTAGAATCGTTGATCAAAAGAAAATAGCGCAGCTTCTGAATTACACGCTGGACATGAAGGGTAAGAAATATATCTCTGACGATCATCAGAAATTACCGCAAAGGGTAATAAATATAGTCAGGGTACTTACTAAGAAAACATTGGAAGGGCTGCATTTAAAAGATGCGATAAAATCCAGTGATGCATTGGCAAATGGAATTTTGAACGAAATAAAGAAGAACGAAGAGATTAGCCGCCTTGGCATAGAGATATTAGGGCTGTCCATCCTGGCTATCCTTCCGAATAAGGAAACCTCGCGGGCTTTAGAAGCGCAGACCCGTGAAGAGCTCCTTAAAAAGGCAGATGAAGCCATTTATGAAAGAAGAAATGCATCAATCGAGCAGGAAAGGCTTGTAAAGGAGAACGAGTTCAACACGGAAATTGCCGTCGAAAACAAAAAGAAACAAGTCAGGGAAACACAGATTGAAGCGGAAAGAGCCGTTCAGCAGAAGCAAAATCAGTTAAAAGAAGAACAGATGGATTTTGATACGACCCTGGAAGAAAAACGCAAAGGGCTTATTGGGCTAGAGGTTGAAAACTCAAAAGCTGAAGCTGACGCCAAAGCATATGAACTGTCGGCAGTTATGAAGGCTTTGGCAGGAATAGATTCGAACGTCATACAGTCGCTTGCAAGCATAGGCATGCAGCCGAATAAACTTATCGCACTGGCATTTCAAGGATTGGCTGAGAAAGCAGGACAGATCGGGCAGCTGAATATATCGCCTGATTTACTTCAGGAATTGATGAAGGAATCTAAATAACCATGGAGCGGCAAACGGAAAATAAGATAATAATAGTGAAAAGACGAACCAGACTTGAGGATTTGGTAACACGCTTTAATACAATATCACAGGCAAAGTTCTATATAGAGCATATGGGCAGCGACTTTTCGGATTATATTGCCGAGGATGAGCGGTATAAAAAGTCCATATCGGATGCAAATAGTCAGTTAGAGAGTTTAGGAAGGGTTCAGATTGTCGACAGAGAGTTCGTACCGAACTTTATATTCGGCAAAAATGATATTGTAGTAGCGATTGGGCAGGACGGTCTTGTAGCTAACACCTTAAAGTATCTTAGCGATCAGTTACTTATCGGCGTTAATCCTGACCCTGACAGGTGGGACGGAGTCCTGTTGCCTTTCCAGGTTAATGACTTGCGGCTGATTATTCCGGATGTCATGAAGCGAACAAGGCCGGTGAAAGAGGTTACTATGGCAAAGGCTGTTTTGAATGATGGACAAACCTTATATGCAGTAAACGACCTGTTCATTGGTCAAAAAACACATGTTTCATCCAGATATCAGATTAGTCTGGGAGAGAAACATGAATATCAATCTTCAAGCGGCATCATCGTATCGACAGGGCTTGGGTCTACTGGATGGTTAAAGAGTGTACTCTCAGGTGCACAAGGTATAGTAAACAATATCTCGAATAGTAAAATAAAAGTTCAACCAAAGAAAAGTATGTCGTGGGATATAAATCATTTATATTTTTCAGTACGCGAGCCTTTTCCCAGTGTAACGTCTAAAACGGATATTGTTTTCGGAAAGGTTACTCAGGACAAACCGCTGAAGGTATTATCGCAAATGCCGGAGAATGGAGTCATATTCAGCGACGGTATTGAGAGTGACTTTGTACAATTTAATTCCGGAATAGAAGCAACTATTACTTTAGCTGAAAAAAAAGGAAGACTCGTAGTTTAAACGGCCTAAAATAGGATCAAACGATTAAAGCAGCTTGTTATTCAATAGCAAGCTGCTTTTTATGAAGCAATTTGCATCTTTTAAATAATCTATTTTTTGATTATTATAACTTCAGCAGTTAAAATGTCACTATTTCCACAAATTTAATTAAATATTGTTAACATACTGTGAACAACAGTATGTTTCTTTCCGCATATCCATGTTTTTTTCCTTTCGGTATATAGAGCGAATTTTTTATTTATGACACTGAGTGAGGAAAATGTGACGTTGATTGAAAATGCAAACAAATTGTGAACAGACACAAGTTTTTTGCATCACTTGTGCAATTTTTTCCTTTCAGTATACAGAGGGATTTTTATTAACACCGAATGAAGGAAGCGTAATGCCGGTGAAAAGTGTAAACAAACTGTTAACGGCAAAAGTTTATTGCACTAATTATGCGTTTTTTTCCTTTCAGATTATAGGGAGTATTTTTTAAAACACTGAAGGTGAGAAAAATGATATGTGAAACTGGAATGCTAACAAACTGTGAAAATTCAAGAAATAACCGGAACACATGGCCCTTTTTTTCCTTTCGGTGTATAGAGGATATTTCTTATTAGCACTGAGTGAGGAGGATGTGAATTGGAAATGAAACGTGAACAAACTATGAACATTCAAGAAAAAATCCGTACACAAGCCTCTTTTTTTCCTTTCAGTATATAGGAGGAGAATTCGCTCGATGATCTTTGACAACTGAATATAAGCAGATGAATACATTCTCCGTGTGGCCCGGGGAGGGAAAGCCGAAAGACAGGTTCGCCAAGACCGCGAAAAAGCGAGAGCGACAAAAGCCAATGTCTAGATGAACTGTGGCAGGTTCAGGCGAAGACCCGCACGGATGGATAATGATACTTATGCATAGTCGAGGTTAGGTCCCAGAGTGCATCCCGCTCGTCGAGGGGGTGGTGAAATACCAATGAGGCAAAAGCCGATTGCCGTTCAAATTGCTTAAATATTTAATAATCCTTATATAAATAAACTATGGAAATGGGGGGCGTCTGTGTTTAATAATTACCATGAAATTGTCACAGTGAAAGAATTATGTGAAATGCTGAGAATCGGACAGAACAAAGCTTACGAGCTTCTTATAAAGCGTGAGATACCCGCGATCAGGATGGGTCGAAAGTATGTCATTGCAAAAGAGCACGTTGTTAAATATATCAGAAAAAAATCATCATAAAACTTCCGGCACCTTTTACAACTATCCAGCGTTGGCTTATTATTGTGTCACAACAAAGGGTAATGATTCAAAAGGTGATTGAAAGGAGCACGAAATGACAGGATCATTACAAAAAACGAAAAGAAGCCAATACTGGTACGCCGTTATCTGTGTGCCAGATCCGAGCACAGGGAAGATTAAGCAAAAGTGGATCAGCACCAAATGCATTAAAAAGAGAGAGGCCAATGAGGTGCTGCGCGCTCTGTTAAACAAGCATGAGGAATTAGAAAAGTTAGAGAAAGAACGGGCTGATCAACCAGAGCAAATGCTATTCACGGATTATTTGAAAAAATGGCATAAATCCTGTGTTGCCGGATTCTTAGAAGAGACGACAACCAGCGGATATGAACAGAACCTTGAAAACCACATCATTCCTTATTTTGAGAAGCTCAATCTTTTTCTGCATGAAGTCAAGCGCGGGCATATTCAAGAGTTCGTTACAGAAATGCATCAAAACGGACGATTAGACGGGGGTGGCGGATTGCGCGTGACTTCAATTAAGAAATATGTCGCGAATATATCCAAAGCGCTTGATCAGGCGGTCATAGACAGGCTCATACCTGAAAATCCTTGCAGCTTAATCCGCTACCCAAAGGAGCAGCCATTTGAGGCAAGGTTCTTGAAGCTTCCTGACCTCAATACGCTGCTTGAAGCCGTACATGATATGGTTATAGAACCTGCAATCATTCTGGCCGTCTACTACGCGCTGCGCCGCGGAGAAATCCTCGGGATTCGCTGGAGCGACATCGATTTTGAAAGAAACATTGTTTATATCAAAAACACGAGAGTGCGCGTGGGAGAACCAGTTGAGAAAGGCCCGAAAAACAAAGCGAGCATGGCTCCAATGCCATTAATGCCGAACGTGAAGGATTATCTGTTGACTCTCAAAAAACAGCAAGCTGCGTACGCTAAGGCCTTTGGAAAGCAATATCATCACAACGATTACATCTGCAAATGGCAGGATGGCCGTCCGTTTGAGTATAAGTATGTGAATTCCGTTTTGGGGAGGGTCTTAAAGAAGAACAAGCTGCCTCATAGAACGCTCCATGAATTGCGGCACAGTACGGCTTCGCTGCTTCGCGCTCAAGGGTTTTCTCTGCAGGAAATTCAGTCCTGGCTCAGACACGGAGATATTAAATCCACAATGAGATATGCCCATGATGATATCGATGTCAGGATAAATGCATCAGAAAGATTGAACGGAATATTCGCCGTTCAGCAAAAGGTGAAAGAAGTCGTATAATCCATTAGAAGCTTCATTAGAAGTGGCCAATTTTGGGGTTGTATGAGAAAAAGAAAAAATCCGAGAACGCAGTGTTCATCGGACTTTTCAATGGTCTGGGTGAGAGGATTCGAACCTCCGGCCTCTTGAACCCCATTCAAGCGCGCTACCAAGCTGCGCCACACCCAGATGAATTGTGCGAATATTATTCTAACAACGAATGCGCACGCTGTCAATCTAAATATACAGCAGTTATTAAGTATCAACGCTGCCGAGCTTGCTGTTAAGCCAGTTCTGATCAATCAGCAGAAATGCGTCGCCCTCCTTTTGATCACAGAGGAAAGAAAAATCGCTAAGCGTTTTGTCGTATACATCAGGCGGAACGCCGAAAGAAAAATCGTCCTTCTCAAGGAATACATCGAAATTAAGTTCTCCGTCTTCACCGACGCCTTCGAACAGGATGTTGTACACAGTTTCGCCCCACGTTTCGCTGTGCACCGAGGCATACAGCGCCTTGATGGCCTCAATGATGCGGTCGTCTAAGCCCGCTTCAAGTATCTTGATCTTCTCCGCAAAGTCGATGAAGCTTGTCGTTACGCGAAGCGTGCTGTGCGCTGTGTCGTAATCGTTGTCCGTTTTAAGCAGCGTGGGCACAGGCAGCGTCTGCTCGTCGTAGCCCGGCACCAGATAGACCATGAACTTGTTTTCATCATCGTTGTATAAAAAGACATCGTCCACAAAGAAATGCTTGGCACATCCGGGACAGACCCACTCGAAATACGTACCGCTTATTATGTCTTCTTTAAGCTGCGGAATTTTTAAAACGCAAACGCGCTTTTCCATCGTATGCTCCCCCGATGTCTGGCACTCGGGGCATTCGAACTGCTTTGTCTGGCTCATAATACTTTCCTTATTTGAAGTCGACTTCAAGCATACCTGTAAAGCCGCTGTCTGTCAATGCTTCACTCCGCTGCGGCGACGTTTTCGGTGAGCACATCAATGGTGCGCTCGCGCGAATTACTCAATACGGACGCCATGTCGCTTTGCGTTATTGATACTGAATCTGCGGGATAAACAACGAACCTGCCGAGGTCAGATGACGATGCGCAAAATGTGGGTGTATACGTGAGCGACGTGAGGGCGGTCTCGCCGCTGACAAGGTCTTTTTGGAGCGATAGATTTACAAGTACACCGTCTTTATGTTTCGTCTGTGACATACTGGATATAAAGTTGCCCAAGGAGTAAAGAACGGGCACGCTGCCGCGGTCCGTCTCTATCTCTTCAAACGGCTGTGTGCAGTGCGGATGGGAACCGAGAATGATATCGGCACCGGCTTCTGCGATGAACGCTGCGATCTTTCGTTGAGTACGGTTGGGCTTATGCGTATGCTCGGTGCCCCAATGAACACAGACAATGATATAATCGGCACCGGCTTCCCGTGCTGCGGCGATATCCGCCGTGACAAGATCTTCGTCAAAGCGGTCAACCATGAATGTGTTGTCGCCGCCCGGCCGTCTGTTGATGATGTCCGTGTATGCGCATATCGCCACATCGATGCCGTTTACGTCAATGACAAGGGGGGCTTTGTCAGCTTCCTTGGCGTATGCGCCCGTATGCGCAAAGTTATATTCATCAAGCTTTTGCAGTGTTTTGGTGAGTCCGTCCGCTTTATAGTCGTATACATGATTATTGGCTGTGGTGAGCACGTCGAATCCGCAGCCCGACAGTGCAGACAGGAACGATTCGGGTGCGTTGATGCGCGGATTGGGTCGTTTGGTGGGCGATGGTATAGCTGCGGGATCTGTTCCTGCCGACGGATCAACAGGAGAAGCAGAATCGGCGGCTGACTCTGAGGCATCGGACTCATCGTCGCTTTTATTGGGCTGTGTGAAAGAGTAACCCTCTGCGACAAGCGTTTCCAGATTGCCGACGGCAAGATCAGCGGCGGATATTGTGTCTTTTATCATCGAGAAGCATTGATCGAAATTGTATTCACCGCCGCTTCTTGCTGATGAGAGCTGTGCACTTAAGCAAAGCAGGTCTCCCGCGACGGTAATCGACGCTTTGGCAGGTTCCGGTTCAGGTGTGGGCGTCGGCTCTGGGGCAGTTGTTTTGGCGGGGGTGGGAGAAGGCGACGGCTCGGGCGTCACTAGCACGATGATGGGTTTGCTTTGACTTTGACAGCCGACCCCAATAAACAGAAAAACACACAATACCACCAATAATAATCGTTTCATATCTGTCATTCCTTGTTTATTATGTATAGGAATATGATACCATGGGATTTGATGGGATACAACCAAATGCTATATTCACATATTTTTCTTTTTCGATATGTATAAAGTTTGTTATAATAATGATAGCTTTAATAAATGAAATATCAACATGAGGAGGCTTTTATGGCCAAAAAAAGATGGGTTATCTTCATTGCAATATTATTAACAGCCGCTTTACTGACGGGGTGTCAGTTCAGCTGGCATTTTGATTGGCCGAAGATCACAAGTGAGAGCGGTGAGCTGCCCACATTGCCCCAAGACAGCAAAGAAAACGATTTGATTCCGCTGGATGTGCTTATGGGCTATGCCGAATACACGCCGCCGCAGATATCCACCGACGGCAATCTCGTTCTTTACCGGCATATGACCGACTACGAGGACAATTACATGGTGCTCAACTGGAAGTCAGGGGAGCAGTCGGCGGTGAACTGGCCGAGCGACGTATACGGCGTGCCTTATGCGTCCTGGGCGCCCGACGGCGAAACGGTGCTGCTGTTTGTGGACAATATGGGAGATGAGAACTACGGGCTGTACACGTCAAATGTGTATACGGGCGAAACGGCCACAGTGCTGCCCGGCGGTGATAACAACTGCTATTACGTGGCCGACAATCCCGAGAACGACAAGGAAATCTATCTTAGCCTTTTCAACAACGACACATCGCTTTTCGACTTGTATCTGCTCAACTATGTAACAGGTGAGAAAAGCCTTGTGATGAGGAATACTGGAGATATGACGGGCTTTCTGTTCGATCATCAGGGCAAGCTGCGTATCGTGACGCGCACGGACGACAATGCGGGTGACCACGTGTGGCTGAAAAAAGACACGAATAATATGAATACGCAGTTTGTTGAGAGCGAGTGGCAGCAGGTGCTGCAGTGGGATTATGAGGACGCCGATACGAGCGGTGTGGTCGGTTTCATGCAGGATGATACACGTATTCTTTATATCGATTCATCCGGGAGCAATACATCCAAGCTGGCCGCTTATGATGTGAGTAGCGGAGAGAAAACCGAAATTTTTAGTGATCCTGATTACGATATTTACGGTTCGTGGACAGATCTTGAGCTTAATGAGGTAACAGCGGTATCCACCGAAGGGGCGTATCTTGAATGGCATGTGCTGGATGACAGCTTTCAGGACGATTACGACGTACTCAAAACCATAGGCGACGGTGTTTTTGATATTATCGGTTCCAGCGAGAACGACGAATATTGGATTGTGGCGTATGTGTCGGATACCAAGGAGACGGATTATTATGTGTACGATATGGCGTCAAATGATATAAAGCTGCTTTATAACGCCCGGCCCGAATTGGAGGAATTCGACTTTGCGCCCATGGAGCCGTTCTCTTATACCGCGAGCGACGGCCTGAAAATTGAAGGCTATGTCACGTTCCCGTTGGAATCGGACAAAAAGAATCTGCCCACTGTGGCGCTTGTGCACGGCGGGCCGTGGTCGCGCGACAGCTGGGGATACAGCGATGAGGTGCAGCTGCTGGCCAACAGGGGTTACGCCGTTTTACAGGTGAACTTCCGCGGCTCAACCGGTTACGGCAAGGATTTTATGAATGCGGGAGATAAGGAATGGGGCGGCCTTATGCATCAGGATATTCTCGATGCGGTGAATTACGCCATTGATCAGGGCTGGACGGACAAAGACCGCGTCGGCATTTACGGCGCGTCTTACGGCGGCTATGAGGCGCTTATCAGCGCGGCATTTTCATCCGACGTATTCAAGTGCGCGGTGGATGCGTTTGGTCCGTCAAGCCTGCTGACGTTTATCGAATCGATACCCGCCAAGTGGTCCATCGAATATCAGGATCTTATCAGAGCCGTGGGTGACCCTGAAACGGAAAAAGACTTAATGGAGTCGCGCTCGCCGCTGTATTTTGCGGATCAGGTGGAGATACCCATGCTTATTGCGCAGGGCGGCAATGATGTGCGTGTGCCGCAGCAGGAATCCGATCAGATGGTGGAAGCGCTGAAAGAAGCGGGCGTGCCGGTCACATATCTGCTTTTTCCCGATAGCGGACATGGCTTCAACTCACAGGAAGATATGCTTAAGTTCTATTCGACGATGGAAAAGTTTCTGGCTGAAAATCTCGGCGGCAGAGCGGAGAAGTAACAATTAATAAGTAAAAATGAAGAAAAAAGCTGCAATAGCATGTTTAATAGCTGTTGCAGCTTTTTGGTTCAGCTTTGCTGTTTAATCCAGCTGTCGAGAATCTCTGCCGCGTTTTCGACATACACGAGGCACGGGCGAGACGCATACGGTTCTTCCTGCTTTGGGTTCTTGTCGGCACGATCCAGCAGATCGCGGCAGATCAGTGTGCCGAATTCGTCTTTGAACTTCAGCGCAACCATCTGAACGCGTTCATAATGGGCATCCTTCGTCGCTTTGTCCGCCGGATCGATGTCGCCGTATAGCAGACCCGCAATGAGCGCCATGCCGGACACTACGCCGCAGACTTCTTTTAAGTGACCCACGCCGCCGCCGAATGATGAAGCCATCTTAAGCACCGTTTTTTCGTCCAGTTGGGTCAGGTCGGTAAAAGCGGCCGCGACGGATTGGGCGCAGTTGTAACCGCTTAGAAACAGCTCTTTTGCCTTATCGACTCTTTGATTTGTTGACATATGACAGCCCCCTGTTATTAATTTAATTATATTGCTCTAAACATATCACAGATGGAGCAATGAACGCCGACTGAACAAACACTTGCTTGATATGTTCGTCCGTCTCTGTCTTAGTATATACATTTCAATGAAGGAATACAATAATTAGAAATCAGCTGGCATGACGGATGGCGGCACCCTCATTTCTGGGGGGATGCTTTCAAAGCCATTAACCTTGAATACGGCTTTCAAGTGTGTTATATTGACCTATATGCTATTTTGAAGTAGGAGGATCGGATGGACACAGATCAATTGGGTATCATATTCCCTCAAATACTTATTCCTGATAAAAAAGTGAATAAGCAAAAATGGTCGGTCATTGCTTGCGATCAATTCACCTCAAATGAGGATTATTGGATAAAGACAGCACGGCAGGTAGGCGGCGCACCGTCTTCATATCATATCATCGTTCCCGAACTTTTCTTAAAAGACGGAGATGCCGGTGAGCGAATTGCCCACGCGAAGCAAACGATGCGCGATTACATTGAGGACGGGGTGCTCGTGAGCCTTCCCGAGGGTCTCATGCTGGTGGAGCGCGAGACGCCGTATGGCACGCGCGTCGGTGTGGTGCTAGCGGTGGATCTTGAGCAGTACGACATTGACGCTTCCAAAAAGCCGCTGATCCGTGCCACGGAAAGGACAGTGACCGAGAGGCTGCCCATTCGCGTCAGTCTGCGCGAGGATGCGGTGCTGGAGTGCCCTCATGTCATGCTGCTGATCAACGACATTAAGGACTCCGTGATTGCGCCTGTCTATCAGGTCAGAGAAAAGTTTTCTAAGATATACAGCACACCGCTGATGCAAAACGGCGGCCATGTGCAGGGCTGGTTTATCGATGAACCCACTGTGCTGGATCGCTTTAAAGGCGCGCTGGCACGGCTTAAAGAGCAAAGCAGGGACAATATGCTGTTTGCCGTGGGTGACGGCAACCATTCGCTGGCTGCGGCCAAGGCAGTCTGGGATAAGCGCAAAGAAATGATGAGCCCTGAGGAACGCGCGCATAGTCCGCTTCGTTATGCGCTCTGCGAGGTGGTCAATCTTTATGACCCCGGCATCACGGTTCATCCAATTCACCGCATTGTGTTTAATGTGCCTGATGTGTCCAATACGCTGCGCACATTGGTGTCGATATTCAACCGCACGGGTCAGGAAGCCCATATGATGTTTACACGCGGCACACGCGCTCAGAAAAAAGAGGGCGTGCATACGATTCTGTTTGAATCCAAGATGTCCAAAGGGCATATTGAGGTGACAAAACCCAAACACGCGCTGGTGAGCCAGACGCTGACCGAGGGGCTGGATCTTCTCGCAGAAGAGCTGCCCAAAGCGCGTATCGACTACATTCACGGCGACGAGGAGTTCCATGCGTTGGCGCGCAGTCATGCAAGCCTTGGGTTTATCATGGAGCCTATGCAGAAAAATGAGATATTTGATAACGTCATCGAATACGGCGTGCTGCCTAAAAAAGCGTTTTCGCTGGGCATGGCCGAGGAGAAACGCTATTATTTCGAGTGCCGCCTGATTGTGGAGGCGGAAGATGATGATGAGCCTGAAGAAGAGCCTGTGATGACAGAAGCCTCAGAAGAGACTCAGGAATCCGTCGAAGCTTCGGCTGAGCAGGACGTTGATGAACCGGCGGAGCAAAGTGAGCAAGCACCGGTAAATCATGAAGCTGCAGATGTGCAAGAAGACAATACCAAGCGCGCATCGCGCAAGCCAAGGCGCGGATTATTCGGACGAAAGCGGGATTAAAAAATGAAGGTGTGTAAGTTTGGCGGCAGTTCGCTTGCAGACGCTGCCCAGTTTAAGAAGGTAAAGCAAATTATTGAAGCGGACGCCCAGCGCGTTTATATCGTGCCGTCGGCGCCCGGCAAGCGTTCTTCGGACGACACGAAGGTCACAGACCTGTTGTATGCGTATCATGCTGCTGTCAGCAGCGGGGAAGACGGTACGGCAGCGTTCGATGAAATCAGGCAGCGGTTTGTGGCGCTGCGGGATGAGCTCAAACTCAGCACGGATATCGAATCGTATCTCGAGACGATTTTTCATGACGTGCAAAACGGCGCGGGTGTGGATTACACGGTGAGCCGCGGTGAGTTTTTAAACGGCATCTTAATGGCCGATTATTTAAATTATGATTTTATCGATCCGGCGGACACCATATTCTTTAACCTGAACGGCATATACGAATCGGAAAAGACGCGCACAGTTATGCGCGGACGTCTTCGCCATTCAAAGAATGCTGTGATACCCGGTTTTTACGGAAGCATGCCGGACGGACAAATAAAGACGTTTTCACGCGGCGGCTCGGATATCACGGGTGCGATCGTGGCAAGATCGTCACGGGCTGATGTGTATGAAAACTGGACGGATGTGTCGGGTGTGCTTATGGCAGACCCGCGTATTGTAGACAACCCCAAAGTGATCAAAAAAATCACATACCGGGAGCTCAGAGAGCTTTCCTATATGGGCGCTACGGTGCTGCATGAAGACGCGATATTCCCTGTGTTCAAAGCAAACATCCCGATCAACATAAAGAATACAAATGCGCCTGACGACCCGGGCACAATGATCGTGCCCAATGTGGACGATGATGACACGGATACCATCACAGGCATTGCAGGCAAAAAGGGTTTTTCAGTCATTGCTGTGGAAAAGGCCAACATGAATGCGGAGCTTGGCTTTGGCTGCCGTATGCTCTCTGCGCTCGAAAAAAACAATATATCCTTTGAACATATGCCCTCCGGTATTGATACATTGGGGATTGTGCTTGCCAACAGCGAGGTAGAGGGCAAGCAGTCGCAGCTGCTGGATGATGTCTATAATCTGTGCCAGCCCGATTCGCTTGAGGTGTTTAAAGGCCTTGCGCTCATCGCCACAGTGGGCCGCGGCATGATCAGCCAAGTGGGTGTGGCAGGCCGTTTATTTACCGCTCTGGCCGAGAACAACGTGAATATTCGCATGATTGATCAGGGGTCGAGCGAAATCAACATTATCGTGGGTGTGGACGAAAAGGACTTTGAGAAGGCCATTCGTGCCATTTACAACGCATTCTACGGATAATATGTTTTTTAACTCACTGGAAGCGGTATTTATCATTTTTGCGCTGATCGGAGCCGGTGTATTTGTGGCTTGGCGCAAATGGGTATCACCGGAAACTGCAAAGGCGTTCCCTAAAGTCATTATCAATCTGGCAGTACCGGGAACGGTTGTCTACAGCTTATACAGTCATTTTACGCGGCAGCAGCTTATTGAAGCGTGGCTGCCGCTTCTGATTATTTTCCTAGTCATGCCGCTCGCATACTTATTGGGAAGCGTGTTTGCGCGCCTTTTTAAAGTGCCCGCCACACGGCGCGGCGTTTTTGTTGTGCTGTTTTCGTTTTCTAATTCCATGTTTATCGGCTTTCCCGTCGCCCAGGCGCTTTTCGGCGACACCGGTATGCCTTATGCCGTGTTTTTCTTTCTTGCCAACACCACATTTTTTTGGCTGCTTGGCTCGTATGCCATTAAACGTGATGCAGATGTGATAAAAGGACAGCACGAGCGATTTCGTCTGCGCGAAGCGCTGGCGAAGCTGATCCAGCCGCCTATATTGACGGTATTCATCATGTTTGTTGTGATTTTTGCAGAGATTAAGCTGCCGGACATGATACTGACAACCGCCAGATATATCGGCAATATGACCACACCGTTGTCGCTCATATTCATCGGATGCATGATTTACGATATGGGTTTTGAGGGCATGAAGTGGGAAAAGGGTATCGCACAAGTGCTTATCGGCCGGTTCGTGATTATTCCTGCGCTTTGCTTCGGCGTATGCATGCTGGGTATTGCCGTTTTTGCGCCAAGCATGTCAGATGAAATGACACTGATGCGCAATGTGTTTGTGATGCAGATCAGTCTGCCGGCCATGATGCAGACCGCTATCGTATCGGAGCTTTACGGCGCCGATTCGCAATATGCCACGAAAAATGTTTTCTTTACAATGCTCGTGTCCCTTATTACCATTCCTGTTTACATGATGCTGCTGCAGGCGCTGTAGCCTCAGCCGCCTGCTTGTTTGGAAATACGGATGTTGTACTCAAACATATCCGTTCGGTATATGCCGCGCTCGTAATACAGCGTGATGCCGCTGACTGCGTAGTAAAGGCTGTTGACCTTGAGCACGGGCGTTTGACGCGTGATGCCAAGGTTCTCCTGAAGCTTTGCGCTTGGCAGCTGGGCCGACATGGAGCTGTCTGCGCTGCTGATTTTATGACCGTATGTATCCGTCATCAGGCTGTAAAGCGAGCCGAGCAGATCGCTTTGGCGCAATGCCGGGCATATATGCATGGGGATAAAAATCTCTTCTACCGCGACAGGTATCCCATCAGCCAGACGAATCCGCACGGCGCGGTAAACCTCGCCTTTGGCATTAAGCATATCGGCCGCCTCGGCGGGCGGTTCGCAGACAGAGAAAAAAACGACTTTTGTTTCGGGCTTAAGCCCTCTTAGACGCACCGTTTCGGTAAAGCTCGAAATATTGCGCTGTTGAAATTTATGAGCGGACACGAACGTACCGCGTCCCTGTTCGCGGTATAGCATGCCTTCCGTCACCAGCTCGGTGAGCGCCTGCCGTACCGTCATTCTTGAAAGCCCGTGGGCGCAGGCAAGATCGCGCTCTGAGGGGAGCTTGTCGCCCGGTGCGAGTTCACCGCTTTCAATTCTTTTTCGTATCGTCTCTTTGAATGTCACATATACCGGCGTTTGCATTGTCATCTCCATTTATTATCCAAAGCTTAGCACGAGTCAGTAAATCTGTAAATATTTACGCGTATTTAAGCGCAAAATAGGCGTAAAACAGCGGTTAATAGGTGAAAGGAGCTTTGGATATGAAAAAACTGCTTAAAAAAATAGTGATTCTCACACTGGCACTGTGTATGCTGACGGCCACGCTGACGCTTGCGGCAAGCACATACACGGTGAAACGCGGCGATACGCTCTATAAGATTGCGAGCGCCAATAACGTCACACTGAATGACATTCTTGCGGCCAATCCGTCCATCAAAAACGCGTCGATGATCTACATCGGTCAAACGATTACCATCCCGACCACAAAGTCTGTAAGCTACACGGTGCAGCGCGGCGATACGTTCTGGGGTATTGCAAAAAAGTTTGAAATCAGCATCGATGAGCTTAAGAAAGCCAACCCCAATATCACGAATATAGGCATGATCTATGTGGGGCAGAAGATCACGATACCCGACACACAGTCTCTTGCGAGCCATGAACGGCAGGTGTTTGAGCTGGTCAATAAGGAACGCTCGAATCGCGGGCTGCCATTGCTTAAGCTCAATACGGAGCTCAGCCGTGTGGCGCGTTTCAAAAGTCAGGATATGATTGATAAGAGATATTTCTCGCACACATCGCCCACATATGGTTCGCCGTTCGACATGATGCAAAGTTTCGGGCTCAAATTCAGCGCGGGGGGAGAAAACATCGCCTACGGGCAGAGAACGGCATCTGAGGTGATGAATTCATGGATGAATTCGTCTGGGCATAGAGCCAACATACTTTCGCAGGCATACACACAGATCGGCATCGGTGTCGCCAAAACAGCAAGCGGCACGCTGTATTGGACACAGATGTTCATGAATCCATACTAACGATGGCTGCCGTTCAAAATAAAACAGGGAAGCAGTTTTTCTGCCTCCCTGTTTTTTGTTTGACAGTTCCATTATGTCATGCTGAGCGTAGCGAAGCATCCCATGAATAATGCATAAAAGAATGAGATTCTAGTCCACTGCGTAGTCCATCGCTAACGCTCCTTCAGAATGACAATCCTAGCTTTTTTGACACTCTGACCACCCCTTCAGGGGTGGAAACTTATTTTTTAGCGGAAAAACGTGTATGCAAGCTCCGCCAGTTGGATGAACTGAGCGCGGTAGCCGTCTTCATCTGCGCCGCGTGAAACCTTGGCACGTTCTATGACATTCCTTAAGCTGGCGGTGCCTTGGTAATTCGAATCTTTGAGCACCAGCGCAAACTCCGCCACAGCCGAAGCGAACACGAAATCATTGTCAGGCTTAGCCATGAAGTTTGCGGTTCCTGCCATCTTGGTAATCAACTGACTCTTTTCGCTGTCTGGCTGCTTGTAGCGGAACTTGACATACAGCCAATCGTCTGCGGGAGCCTTGGCCGCACTCGAGGGGGCAGGCTCTGCTTTATCCTGAAAAACAAGATCGTCAACGCTTTGGCCGGTATCACTCGAATTGACGGGTATGAGCTCATAGAAAGCTGTCACGCAGTGCCCCGCGCCCATCTCGCCCGCGTCCTTTTTGTCGTTGTTGAAATCCTCGGCTGCCATCACGCGGTTATCGTAGCCGATGAGGCGGTATTCTTTGATCGCGTCCGGATTGAATTCCACCTGAACCTTGACATCCTTAGCCACTGTGAACAATGTGGCACTGATTTCGTTAACGAGCACTTTTTTGGCTTCCATCAGCGAATCGATATAGGCATAGTTGCCGTTGCCCTTATCGGCGAGCGTCTCCATCTTGTTGTCCTTTGTGTTGCCTGTGCCAAAGCCGAGCACGCTTAAATAAATGCCGCTGTCTCGCTTGCTTTCGATAAGCGACTCCAGCTCATTGGTGGACGATGGGCCGACATTGAAATCACCGTCGGTGCACAGAATCACACGGTTGTTGCCGCCTTGTATGAAGTTCTTTTCTGCCATGGCATAAGCGAGCGCAATGCCTTCTCCGCCCGCCGTCGAGCCGCCCGCCGAAAGTTGATCCAGAGCACAATTGATAAGCGCATTGTCAGTGCCACGGCAGCTGTCCAGCACCACACCGGATGCGCCCGCGTAGACGACGATGGACACACGGTCGTTATCGCTTAAGTTGTCTGCGAGCATACTCATGGCCGTTTTGACAAGCGGGAGCTTGTTCGGTTCGATCATCGAGCCGGACACATCCAGCAGAAACACAAGGTTGCTGTCCGGCGCTTCGCTTAAATCGAGTTCAGCGGCTTTGAGCGTGATGCGCGCAAGATAGCGCCCTTCGTTCCATGGGCAGTCGCTGATGGTGATGCCGACATTCACGGGCTCGGGGCCGCCTGGCGCTGCATAGTTATATGAGAAATAGTTGATGCATTCTTCAATGCGCATCGCGTCCGTGGGAGGCAGAGAGCCTTCGTTCAGATAGCGGCGGATCTGGCTGTAAGATGCGGTATCCACATCGATAGAGAATGTGCTTAATGGTTGATCGAGCGGTGAATAGTATTTGTTTTCCTCAAAGCTGCCGTATTCCTCGGTGCCTGTGTCAAGCTTGGGGGCAGGTTCGTAAGGCGTGTCAAAGTAACTGTCGTACCAGCCGTCAGCCTCCTCTGAAGGGTAGGCGGATTCTTCCTGACAGGCGGCTGGTTGTTCCGCCACCATAGAGTTTGAGGTATAAGTGCCGGTATCATTCGTTTCCAAAGCAGCCGGTGCCGCGCAGCCTGAAATGAGCCCCGCCGTCATCACCATTGCCAACAATACAGTGCATATATGCGTCATCTTTTTCATAGGATTTTCCTCCAGTCTGGTTTATGCCTAAAAGACGACAGGCTTTTGGAGGAAGTTCCGCAGATGGGATTATATACAAATAAAAGTCACGCAAATTAAAGGATGTGTCATAACTGGCCACAGAATCGTAAAAAATCCTCCGTCACGCTGCGCGTGCCACCTCTTTTGGAAAAGGAGGCTAACAAAAAAGCGGGCTGTATGCCCGCTTAGCTAAGTCATTGTTATTCGTTTATCAGCACAGCCTTGATTCGGCGAACGCCCGCCGAGCTGGACTGCTCTTTTTGAATCTTGAAACGGCCGAGCTCGCCCGTATTGCTTGCGTGCGGCCCGCCGCAGATCTCCTTAGAGAAATCGCCGGCGGAATATACCCTGACGATGCTGCCGTACTTGGAATCGAATATGCCGATGGCACCCTGTCCTTTGGCTTCATCAACGCTCATTTCCTCGCAGACGATGGGCATGTTCTTTTTAATGGCTTCGTTGACGAGACGTTCGACCTCGTTAAGCTCCGGCTTTTCCACTTTGCGCGAGAAAGCGAAGTCGAAACGCAGGCGTTCCGCGGTGATGTTGCTGCCGCGCTGTTCCACCTCTGTGCCCAGTACCTGACGCAGTGCCGCGTGCATGAGATGTGTGGCAGTGTGCAGCCGGGCACTGGCTTCGCCTGTGTCGGCAAGGCCGCCCTTGAAGCGCTGCTGCGCGCCCGCACCGGAAACCTCCTGATGCTTGCGGAAAGCGTCATTAAAGCCCTTTTCATCCACTTCAAGCCCGTGTTCGTGCGCGAGTTCCAAAGTGAATTCAAGCGGAAATCCGAATGTATCGTATAGATGAAACGCGTCTTTACCCGCAATGACTTTGCCGTCAAGGCGCGCTTCAAGTTTTTCAAACTCTTTGAGACCCTGTGTGATGGTGCGCGAGAAGCGCTCCTCCTCAAGATTGAGCTCGGAGATGATGCGCTCTGCATGGCGCTCCAGTTCCGGATAGGCATCCTTGTATTGATCGATCACGGCCTGTGCGACATGCTGGAGAGACATGCGCTCGATACCCATCCGCAGTGCGTAACGCACAGCGCGGCGGATCAGACGGCGCAGCACGTAGCCCTGATCCACGTTGGACGGTGTCACGCCTTTTTCGTCGCCGAGAATAAACGTGGCGCAGCGTATATGATCCGCGATAATGCGGAAAGCACGCGTGGTGTCGGGATCGTCTTCGTAGCTCTTGCCGGAGAGCTCTGAGATTTTGGCGAGTATGCCGCTGAAAGCGTCGGTATCGTAAACCGACTTTTTGCCCTGAAGTGTGGCGATGGTGCGGTCCAGACCCATGCCGGTGTCCACGTTTTTCTGAGCAAGCGGTTCATACTTGCCGTCTGCTGTCTTGTTGTATTGCATGAACACGTCGTTCCAGATTTCCAGATATTTGCCGCACGAGCAGGCCGGGCTGCAGTCTTCTGAGCAGGCGGGCAGGCCGGTGTCGATAAACATCTCGGTGTCCGGGCCGCAGGGGCCTGTCTGTCCGGCGGGGCCCCACCAGTTATGCTTCTTATCGAGGAAAAAGATATGGCTTTCGTCCACGCCGAGACTCATCCAGATTTCGGCAGACTCGGTATCTTTGGGCGCGTCTTCGTCGCCCGCAAAGCACGTGAAATACAGCTTGTCCTTATCGAGGCCAAGCCACTCTTCGGATGTTAAAAATTCAAAGCTGTACGCGATCGCTTCTTTTTTAAAATAGTCTCCGAGTGACCAGTTGCCCAGCATTTCAAAGAATGTGCAGTGAGACGCATCGCCCACGGCGTCGATGTCGCCCGTGCGCACACATTTTTGCACATCGGTTAAACGCGTGCCTTCAGGATGCTTGGCGCCAAGCAGATACGGCACCAGCGGGTGCATACCGGCTGTGGTGAACAGCACGGTGGGGTCGTTTTCAGGTATGAGAGACGCGGAGGGAATGATCTTATGTCCCTTCGACGCAAAAAAATCCAGATACATCTGCCGAAGTTCTTTACTGGTCAGCTGTTTCAATTTAGTTACTCCTTTTTAACGCTTTTTGACGATTATACATTATAGCAATAAAATGGACGCAAAACAAGGCAAATAATCGGTTTTACACGCTTATTAGCGCAGCAGAAACACAGCAAGCGCCGCATAAGCAAGCGCAATAAGCGGCATAAAGACAGAGAAACGAAGCTTTCTTGTTTTGTGGTGAAAAATCAGCATAGCGAGCCACACGCCAAGCGCACCGCCGAGCAGCGCGAGCACAAACAGCGTCCGCTCGCGGACTCGCCGCTTATGCTTGATGGCAGCGCGTTTGTCCGCTGAACAGACGAAAAAGCCAACGATATTTATAATTATCAGATATCCGGTTAAAATGTATGTCATGCGTCTCACCCTTCGTTTTTTTATTTTAAATACTTTGGCATTATGCTGCAAGAATATATAATGAAAACAAGCAAGGCAGCAGACAACGATTAGCTAAGCAATCCGTAAAACCGTTGTTGGCTGATACACGGTTATTGCTTAATTTTCGGAAATACTTATAATAGCATTAAAGGAGTGATTATGAGAAAAACGAAGATTATTTGTACGATTGGACCCGCAACGGATACTGAGATGCCAATGCGGCAACTGATAGAAAACGGCATGGATATGGCACGGTTTAACTTCAGCCACGGAGACCACGCCGGGCATAAGAGCCGAATCGATCTGCTGAAAAGGCTTCGGGCAGAATATGGCCGGCCTATCGGCATACTTCTTGACACCAAAGGCCCTGAGGTGCGCGTCAAACGCTTTAAAAACGGCTGCGCAGAGCTCAAAGAAGGCGGAGAATTTTCGCTGTGCATGCAGGATATTGAGGGCGATGACAGCAAAGTCGCTGTCTCATACCCGGCATTGGCAAAAGACTTTCCCGCGGGCACGCGGATACTGCTGGACGACGGACTTATCGAACTCGAGGCGGACGACATTACGCCGCAGGAGATTCGGTGCCGTGTCATCACGGGGGGGACGCTTAAAGACAACAAGTCTATCAATGTGCCCAGCGTTCACCTGCAAATGAATTATATCAGTGAAAAGGACAAGAGTGACATTCTCTTTGGCATTGAGAATGATGTGGACTTTATTGCGGCTTCATTTTGCCGGACAGCGCAGGACGTACTGGAAGTCCGGCAGCTTCTCGAAAAGAACGGCGGAAAAAACATTCAGATCATTGCCAAGATTGAAAACGAGAGCGGCGTTAACAATATTGACGAAATCATCAAGGTGAGCGAAGGCATCATGATCGCGCGCGGCGATATGGGTGTGGAAATGGATATCGTTGATCTGCCGCGTATTCAAAAGCTGCTTATAAAGAAGGCCTATTCGGCAGGCCGCAAGGTGATTACCGCAACGCAGATGCTGGATTCGATGATCCACAATCCCCGTCCCACACGCGCCGAGGCGACTGATGTGGCCAATGCTGTTTATGACGGCACCAGCGCCATCATGCTGTCGGGCGAAACGGCGGTGGGTAAATACCCGGTTGAGAGCCTTGTGACAATGTCGCGCATTGCCGAGAAAACGGAATACAACATCCATTATCAAACGCGTTTTAACAATCAACTTCCCGATTTTTGCACGAGTGTCACGAGCGCGATATCTCATGCCACCTGCTCAACGGCACACACCCTTGGCGCCAGTGCGATCATCGCGTTTACCAAATCGGGGCGCACGGCAATAATGGTGTCGAGTTTCCGTCCGGCTGTGCCGATTATCGCATGCTCACCCAACGAAAAGGTGTGCAACCAGCTTGCGCTCTCATGGGGCATTCGGCCGGTACTTGGCAAGGAGCAGCCAAATACGGATATGCTCTTTGAACACGCGGTTGATCGTGCCAGATCGACAGGGCTTGTGCATCACGGCGAAGTGGTGGTGATCACGGCGGGCGTGCCCATCGGCATCACCGGTACAACCAATACGCTCAAAGTGCATATTGTCGGCAATGTGCTGGTAAAAGGAACGGGCTACAACAATATGGCGGTCAGCGGCAAGCTTTGCGTGGCAGAAAACGAACAGGCTGCGCGCGAGCTGTTTGAACCCGGCGATATTTTGGTTATTCCCCATACGAGCAACGCGCTGATGGAACTGCTGAAAAAAGCATCGGGCATTATCACCGAGCAGGGCGGCATGGACTCGCACGCGGCAATCGTGGGGCTCACGCTGAGCATTCCCGTGCTCTGTGACGCAGAAAACGCCACGAGCATACTCAAAAACGGCACGACCGTGACGCTGGATACGTCGCGCGGCATGGTATATACCGGCATCCCGCAGTAACGCGGCAAGACGGAATTAAGAGAACACAAGAGGTCAACATTATGAAACTATCTTCAATCATGAACGATTTATCGTCAGGAATATTTTTAGAGCTCGCCAAGGAAAAGGCAGCGCTCAAGGCAGGCGGCATGGACGTCATCGATTTGAGCGTGGGCACGCCAAATATACCGCCCACACAGGCGATCAGGCAAATTATCGCGGACGAAGCAATGAAAGACGAAAGCTACATCTATGCAATCGACGATCTGCCTGAGTTAAAGGAGGCGGCGTCAGAGTGGTATAAACGGCGCTACAGCGTGGATATCGATGCACAGACCGAGGTGTGCGCTGTGCTGGGGACACAGGAAGGTCTGGCGCACTGCTGTCTGCCCGTGATCGATCCGGGCGACACCGTTATATTGCAGGACCCGTGTTACCCCGCGTTTTTCACAGGCGCAGCGCTTGCTCATGCACAGGTTTACCGTGTACCGCAGCGAGCGGAAAACGGTTTTCTTATCGATTTTGACGATATTCCGGAGGATGTGGCAAAACGGGCAAAGCTCATGATTGTGTCATACCCGAATAACCCCACCACGGCGGTGGCACCGCCAGAGTTTTACGATGAGCTGATTGCATTCGCCAAGAAGCACGATATATTTGTCATTCATGACAACGCCTACAGCGAGCTTGCGTTTGACGGACTGCACGTGGGCAGTTTTCTTGCGCATAAGGGTGCAAAGGAGATCGGCGCAGAATTTAATTCGCTGTCCAAGTCTTACGGATATGCGGGCGCAAGGCTCGGTTTCTGTCTGGGCAACAGCGACTATGTATCCGCGCTTAAGCAATTAAAGTCCAACACGGATTACGGGATATTCCTGCCCATACAAAAGGCGGGCATATGCGCGCTGAAAAGCGACGAATGCGTGGTACGCGACACGGCGGCGGCATATGAGAAACGCCGGGATATCCTTATCAATGGGTTTGCGTCTCACGGCTGGCAGATAGAAAAGCCCCGTGCGACGATGTTTGTGTGGGCCAGGATTCCGGAGAGGTTTGGCAATGATGATGTGGAATTCGTGCAGCAGCTGATGAAAGCGACGGGTGTGCTCGTGGTGCCGGGCAGTGCGTTTGGCAGCTGCGGATGCGGGTTTGTGCGCATCGCGCTGGTGCAGAGCGAGGTGCGCATACTGACTGCGGCCGAGCGGATCGGTGTGTTTTTAAAAAGATAGTTTTTCAGAGGAACAGTGTAAAGGCGATCGAATTGCCCGCCTAAATATACTTAACCTAATCATATACAGCTCGAAATCATTAATGCTGGCGACCAATGGACGCGCCTGCAAATCGGCTCTTATAGCCTATGCTTCGTATTTTCGGTCAAAAGGCTAATTCTACTTCTCGTCAACATATGAAATAAATTTTGAGGAATGGCGGACTATTTATTGACATTGGGATGTTTGCGTGATATATTTCTAACAATAAGTTAGAAATATATCACATGGAGGATGTTATGAAACGAAATCCATTAGGCTTTTTATCGTTGTTATCGCTGATTGGTGTGTTCGGTTTAGTGACCGGCAGAACGGGTATGCTAGGCTTTTTCGGTTTCGCATATTATTTACGGTATTTCTTTGTGACGCCCGATGAATTGTTTATGCGAAATGTGCGCAGAGCAGCGAGCATCGGTTTTTTCTCGGGAGTGGCCGCCATCGGTTTGGCAACAGTATTACGCATGTTTGCTCTTATCAACGGTGACATTGTGCTGGTTTCAAATTTTGTTGTGGCTGTTTTTTGCTTTACCATCACACTAATTGCATTTGAAGCGAGAGAAAAACTGGGGGGCTGAACATGAGAATGGTGACAAGAATGCGCGAATATCGAGCCAAACTCAATATGACGCAGGACGAGCTCGCCGCACGTGTGGGAGTGCGGCGAGAAACAATTGTCAATATGGAAAATGGCAGATATAACCCGTCTCTGAGGCTAGCTATGGATGTGGCCAAGATTTTTTCTTGTGCTGTGGAGGATGTATTTGCTTTTGTTGAGGATCAAAGATAACAGGACGATTGGCGATGGCGGCATGGGTTAATGGCTCGCCTTTGAGTTGGATCAGTCTCAATATGTCACATTATAAGAAAAAATGCGCAAATTTGTCCGCCGTGATGTTATAATACATCAAAAAACATCAGGAGCGGCCTATGAAGCAAAAACGCACCCTCCAGCAAAAACTCGCATTGAGGCACATGAAAAAGCCACCCGCAATTATCTATCTTCTATTAATCAATATCTGGCGGCTGTTTTTAAACAAAAGACTGGGCATCAAATTCACATTTAACGTTCGTCCGTCCAAGGACAAAAATCCGTATATTCTTATCAGCAATCACGCGTCGCGCGTGGACTATCTTTATACCGCACCCGCCGTGCTGCCGCATCGGCTCAACTACGTGGTGGGGTACAACGAGTTTTTCCGATCGCACCTGTATCCGATATTTAAGCTGATGCAAGTGATTCCTAAACGCAACTTTGTGCCCGACCCGCATACCATTAAGGAAATCATTCGTGTCATCAGGCAGGGCGGACGCGTTTGTCTTTTCCCGGAAGGGATGAGCTCGATATCGGGCGGCGGCCAGCCCAGCGCGATAGGCAGCGGCAAACTGCTCAAACATTTGGGCGTCACAGTGTACTACACGAAAATTGCGGGCGGCTATATGACGAATACCAAACACTGTCTCGACCAGCGTCCGGGCCGTGTGGAGGTCGTGGTGGACAAGCTTTTTACGCCTGAACAGCTTAAAGAGCTGAGCGCGGATGAGATACAGGAAACGCTGAACCGCGTGCTGGCTCATAACGATTATGAATGGAACAAGCAGGCGAGAGTGAAGTTCGGTGGAAGCGATGAAATGGCCAAGAATTTGCATGATCTGCTGTACCTGTGTCCCAAATGCGGTGCGTGCCATACCATGCGTGCCGAAGGGCATGTGATTCGCTGCGAGGCGTGCGGCAGCGGTGCAAGGGTTAACGAATACTATGATCTGATACCGCTCGATGATACCTGCGTGGTGCCCGAGACGATATCGCATTGGTATGACATGCAGCGGGAAAAAGCTAAAGCCGAGGTGACGGACAGCGGTTTTCATTTCAGCGAGCGCGTGAAGCTGGGCGTGCTCCCCAAATACAAGCGGCTTAAGAAAGGTGCCACCTCGATAATCGCCGGAGACGGGACGCTGTCGCTGTCTCGCGAGGGGCTCAAGTTTGAGGGCACCAAGCACGGTGAGCCGTTCTCTTTTACGCTGTCAACCCATGCCGTACCGACTTACGGTATGTGCACCGATATCTCGCGGTTTTACACGTTTTACAAAAGCGAGTTCTACGAGTTTTATCCCGAACGCAAAGACACGATGCGCTGGTTCCATCTGACAGAAGAGCTGCACCGTGCGTGCGGCGGCAAGTGGAGATAGTCAATTGAAAAAGATTGTACTATATACGCTTTGACCACAATAGAATGGAAAAGGCAAGGGCATAAGAGCCTTTTTTATTGGCAATGAGGTATTTAATTAGATTTATGAATTATTCATCATAATTTTTCACAAATTATATCGAATACATGTCGATTGTGTTATAATATGTAAAAACATTTGAGGTGATTGCATGGCTGAATGGTGGAATGCGCTGAGCGCGCTGCAGCATATGTTTCTTTATGCGGCAATTCCTTTCACACTGATATTGGTCATACAGGCCATACTGACGATTGTGGGGATCGGCGGCAACGGGGCCGATATGGATACCGATGCGGATGTGGATGCCGATGTAGACCCAAACATGGATACAGATATGGATGCCGATGCGCAAGAGGTCAGTGCCACTGTGGCGGGCTTTCGCTTTTTCACAATCAGAGGCCTTGTGGCGTTTTTCTGTATATTCGGCTGGACGGGCTATGCACTGAGCCAAACAACGCTTGGCACAGCGCTCGTGATTGTCATTTCGCTGGCGGCGGGGCTGCTCGCGATGCTGCTCATCGGGCTGATGTTTTACGCGATGAAGCACATGCAGGAAAGCGGCAATCTAAAATACAGCTATGCCATCGGCAAGGATGCCGAGGTGTATATTCCCATTCCGCCCGGACGCACGGGCAAAGGAAAAGTGATGGTGGCGTTTCAAGAGCAGCTTGTGGAAGCCGATGCCGTCACGGATCATGAGGAGAAAATCCCCACAGGTACGACAGTACGCGTTGTCGGCAAAACCGGCAGTACGCTTATCGTAAAAAGATAAAGGAGAAACAACATGGAAACTTTGATACTCATCATTGTCGCTGTCGTGATACTGTTCACGACATTTATCGCGATTTTGACGCGCTACAAGAGATGCCCGTCCGACCGGATTCTTGTTGTGTATGGTAAAGTTGGCCGGGGTGCCAACGGTGCCACGGCAAGCGCAAAGTGCATACACGGCGGCGCGGCATTCGTATGGCCCGTTTTTCAGCATTATGAGTTTATGAGCCTAACGCCGATGTCCATCACGGTGGATTTGAAGAATGCGCTGTCCAAGCAGAATATCCGTATCGATGTGCCTTCGCGGTTCACGGTCGGTATATCGACTGAACCCGGCATCATGCAGAACGCGGCGGAACGTCTGCTGGGGCTAAAGCTCGACGAGATCGAAGAGCTTGCTAAGGACATCATATTCGGTCAGCTGCGTCTTGTTGTGGCGACGATGGATATTGAGGAGATCAATACAGACCGAGACCTGTTCCTCGAAGAGGTATCGCGCAATGTGGAATCCGAGCTTAAGAAAATCGGCCTGCGGCTGATCAACGTGAATGTGACGGATATCAACGACGAATCGGGCTATATCGATGCGCTGGGTAAGGAAGCGGCGGCCAAGGCGATCAACGACGCGAGAAAGAGCGTGGCTGAAAAGAACAGAGACGGCTCTATCGGCGAGGCGCTGGCCCAGAAGGATGAAAGAGTCAGCGTGGCTGGGGCCAACTCACAGGCCATCGAAGGCGAGAACACCGCGAAGATCACGGTTGCCAATTCGGATGCTTTGCGCAGAGAGAAGGAAGCCGAAGCATTAAGGCGCGCGACCGCGGCCGAGAAAGTGCAGACGGCCAAAGCGCTTGAGGAAGCGTACGCGGCGGAAGAAGCGGCTGAGCGCCAGAGGGCGAGCCGCGAGCAGGCGTCCAAGGAAGCCGATATTATCGTGCAGGCGGAAATCGCCAAGAGAAAAGCCGAGATTGATGCCGAAGCCGAGGCGGAACGCTTCAGAAGAATGGCGAAGGGTGAAGCGGATGCGATATTTGCCAAGATGGAGGCGCAGGCCAAAGGTGTCAATGAGGTGCTCGTCAAGCAGGCTGAGGGCTTTAAGCAGATCATCGGTGCGGCTGACGGCGACGCCAAAGCGGCAGTGCGTATGATGATTGCGGATAAGATGGAAGAGATCGTCAAGGTGCAGGTGGAAGCAATCAAGAATTTGAAGATCGATAAGGTGACCGTTTGGGACAGCGGCAACGGCAAGGGCGAATCGTCCACAGCGAATTTCCTTTCGGGTCTTATGAAAAGCCTGCCGCCCATGAACGAGCTTTTTGATATGGCGGGCATGGAGCTGCCTGAATACCTTGGAAAAGACAAGCAGCGTGAGCTTGACAAGCAGGCAAAGGCTGACGAAGCGGAATCCAAAGCCGCTGAGACAGAGGAATAGGCGGAAAAATAAATAGAGAAAAAGGCAGATTAGTTTTTGCCTTTTTTTGTTTGAACCTTCCGAATTAAGGGTAAATATATTTGTCATTTAAAGACACAGAAAAGGTCGGGCAGAATTGTTAAAGAATAAGCAAAGCCTATTTAGATCGGGTTGGAAAATCGCACTCGTATTCACAATTATTTTCGGACTGATGTATCTTGAAGGTTATCTGTTTGACGACTTGGTGACCAATCAATTATCGGATCTTTACGGCACGGAAGCACACATCTACAGGGCGTATGACGCGCTGTATACCAATTGGGTCTGGCTGCCGTTCATTATCTCAGCAGCTGTGATGATCGCTGTGCCGATTATCGCATGGAAGGTGATTTCAAAGCGCAAGCTGGAAGATATGGGTCTCGGGCGATTGAGGACAAATAAAAAGCCGTTTGGCGTGGGGCTGATCTTAGGCATTGTGTCAATCACGGCGGTTTTTGTCATGATATTGCTAACGAGCAACGGCTATGTGGCATCATGGACACCGCAAATTACGACTGGCACAGTCCTGTATCTCTTCGTTTTCATCGCTGTGGGGTTTGCGGAAGAAATATTGGCACGCGGCTATATTATGTCCGTGCTGCGGCAGACAAAGAGCACGGCGCTGGTGATTTTAATATCCGCTGTGTTGTTCTCGCTGATGCATATCATAAACAACGTATTCAGCGTGGTGACGCTTATCAATATCGTGCTGATGGGGTTGCTGTTTGCGTATATGTATATGAAATCGGGCAGCATTTGGATGCCGATTGGTTTTCATATCACATGGAGTTATTTTCAGCGGTGTATATATGGTTTTCCGGTAAGCGGCACGAATGGCCAAGGGGTTATCCACACACAATACGCAAACGACACCATACTAAACGGCGGTGCGCTAGGTCCGGAAGGCAGCCTTATCGTGACAGCAGTGATTGTTCTCGGGTTTGGGTTTGTCAAATGGTATTATAGGCACTCTGCATTTCAGTTTATGAACATGGATACGCCGGCTGCGCTTAAAGCACTTTATCTCAAAGTCGGCTTTGATAGCAATGAAGTTTCATCAATTTTTAAAAATGGATGATTCTGTCGGCGTCAAAAGGCTTATATATAAACAAGTTTTGTTTAGTTTCTCTGACATACACATATTCGTTTTTCTTATCATAATGATCGTATCATTATGATTGATTTATAAATACGGGTTCGCATGGAATGCGACTGCTGATATTAATTTTCTTATTTTGAAATAAGGAGGAGGCATGGCATTATGAAATTTTTTAAGAGAAAAATGGCTGCAGACGATCAAGAAACAAGTGATGTTATTAGTCAACATGGTGATGGTAAAAAGAAAAAACACAAAAAAGGGCGCAAATCAAGAAAAAGGCTAAACTTTATTTTTTTCGCAAATATGAAGATTGCCACGAAAATTTTGGTGGGCTTCTTGATAATTGCGATTTTGAGCACCGCAATGGGCGCCTATGCGGCCCTCAGCTTAAAAGATATGAGTGCGAAATCGGAACAAATGTATGCGAACATTCTCATACCAACTGAAGCTGTGACCGATATCACTAAGATTTTTGAAGAGTCGAAAAGCTCTCTGCGCCAAGCGTTGCTGCTGGAAGATGGTGACACGATGCTGCTGGCGGTGTTGTCTCCAATTACAAACATCAAGCAGGGAATCAATTCAAGCCTGTCCACAATCGAAGCGTTGATATCGCCTGAAAAAATGGATGATTATACAGCGGTAAAAGACGCATACAACGTCTATGTGCCGCTGCTAGACAAAGCAGTTGAAGATATTAAAAACGGCAACAAGAATGCCGTTGCTGATGATTTGACTAACTTCGGCGAGTTAAAAGCGGCTGAAGGGAATTTTGAAACTGCGCTGGATAGCTTGAAATATTCGATAACGGATGGTGCCGCAATTATAAATACCACGAATAACAAAACGGGGAACGCCGTATTTCTCATCACGGTGATTGCCATTGGTGTTGTGCTGGTGCTATCTGTCTTTGGCGGTATTCTTATATCGCGCGGTATCAGCCGGCCGATTAAAAAGCTCACAAACAATATCACCCGGCTGGCCCAGGGCGAAACGAATATCGCGCTTGAAGAGAAGAAGACAAAAGATGAGGTCGGCAAGATGCGCGAAGCAACCCGCACGATACTGCAGGTCATAAAAGGACTTGAGGACGACACGGGCATGCTGATTGAAGCGGCCATGGATGGTGAGCTTACAGTACGTGCGGATGCACAGAAGCATCAGGGAACATATCGCCGTATTGTAGAAGGCATCAACACGACGCTGGACGCGATGATCGATCCGATTAAAGAATCGGCAGAGGTATTAAGCGAGCTGTCAAAAGGCAACCTGAGTGCGGGTGTCAAAAACGATTTTAAAGGCGATTTCGCGCTTATTAAGACAGCCCTCAATGAAACGATAGCCACCTTGAAACGTTATATCAGCGATATCACGTACGTGCTCGGCGAAATGGCTGAAGGCGAGCTGACTGTGAATATTGAATCCGAATACGTGGGCGATTTTGCAGCGATAAAGACGGCAATAAATAAGAGTATTGCCTCATTTAACAGTGTGCTTGTGGAAATCAACGCCGCGGCTGAAGAGGTGTCCGGCGGCACTGAACAGGTATCCGGCAGCAGCCAGGCGATCTCGCAGGGTGCTTCGGATCAAGCCACGGCTTTGGAACAGCTCTCGGTCTCTATTTCGCAGATTGCGGACCAAACCAAAAAGAATGCGGAGCGCGCGGGCAAGGCCAACGAGCTGTCGGTCAAAGCCAAAGATAATGCGCTGAGCGGAAATGAAAAGATGAAAATGCTGCTTTCGGCGATGGAAGAGATTGATCAAGCGTCGGCAAGTATCTCCAAGATCATCAAGGTCATCGATGATATTGCGTTCCAGACCAATATTCTCGCGTTGAACGCGGCGGTAGAGGCGGCAAGAGCGGGCGTTCATGGCAAAGGCTTTGCTGTGGTGGCGGAGGAAGTCAGGAACCTCGCCGCAAAGAGCGCACAGGCCGCCAAGGAAACCACCGCACTCATCGACGGCTCCATCAAGAAGACAAAAGCGGGCACGGATATTGCCAATGTGACGGCCGAGGCGCTTATCGACATTGTTAACGGCGTGGAAATGACGGTAGACCTTTCTGGCGAGATTGCGTCATCGTCTGATGAGCAGGCAACCGGCATCGACCAAATCAATAAGGGCATCAATCAACTGTCGACAGTCGTGCAGAACAACTCTGCGACGGCACAGGAAATGGCGGCATCTTCACAGGAGATTTCAGGACAGGCGAACATTCTTAAAGATATGGTGGGTCAGTTCAGCCTTAATCAACAAAAGGAACTGCCTGAAAGCAAGACCCCGCTTCTAGAGAGTAAGAATAACGAAGAATAAACTTTTTACCGCAAGTCCTCTTTGATTAAACATATCAAAGAGGACTTTTTTTGTTGCTTTTCTTGTCTACTTTTCTGCTTTATTGTCAAACAAGCTTGTCCCAGTTGATTTTTTAAACCATAGAGGTCTATAGTCATGTTAAAGGACGAGATATTCGCGTTATACCAAGCGGTGGATATCCATCGCCAATCATCAATATGAAAGGTGTTAAGAATGGATTATTGTATGCAATGCGGAAAAGAATTAAGCGACGGTACCGTGTTTTGTACCGAATGCGGCCATAGAATAACGCCGCTTGAACAGCCCGGACCCGCGCAGATGGAGGCCCCTGAGCCAACGTGCGATCCCGTGATGTCGGCGTCTGCCGACATGTCATTGACCAATAGCGCACAGTCAATCATGTCTCAGCCGCCGCCGATGGATGCCCATTTTGAGGAGACTCATTCCGCTCCGATAAATTCGATGCCGTATCGTGGTGTTTTCCCGGAAGCGGAGCCGATAGAGCCGCCGTCATCCAAGACGTATGCAAGGAACAGAAAGGCAGTGTCTTCGATGTATTCCGGCGGTGCTCATGTGCATACGTTTCTAAACACGGGGCTGGGGCTTATTCTTATTTTTGCCCTGCTGAGTACCGTTGCCATACTCGGCGCTGCGACGCCGATGTTCTTTGACTATATGAATCTCATGAACGTCATTAAACAATGCGGTATTTACGCGCTGGTGGCAATGGCGGTGGTGCTGTCTATGCGCGCCAAAGGCATCGATTTATCGATCGGCCCTATGATGGGGATGAGTGCGGCTATCATTGCCCAGTCAATGCTGATGGGCAGTCCGCTGCTTAACGGCGTGCTTCTTGCGGCTGCTGCTGCACTGATACTAGGCCTCATTAACGGTTTTGCAGCCTCCTTTTTAAAAGCGCCTGCCGTTATCGTGACGCTAGTGTCCGGTATCGTGGTCAGCGGTGTCAGCATGGCGCTGACGCAGGGGCAGATACTGGCTGTGTCGTTTTCCGGACGGGTTCAAGCTTATGCGGGTGAGAGCCCTGTCGGTGTCCTTGCACTGCTGGGCGCTGTTTTTGTGTTTACTTACCTATATAATCTGCTGAGCAGGATAGGCCGTCCTATGTTTGAACGGAAAAAGCAACGCCTGCTCATTTCAAATATATTTGCTTATGTGGCGAGTGCGGGAATCGCGGCTGCCGCGGGCTTCGTATTGCTTGTGCGGCTGCAGACGGCGATGCCTGCGCTAGGAATGGGCTATGAAGCATATATTGTGTTCGTGTTTGCTTTGCTGATGGCGAGCAGAGCGCTTGATAACAGGTATGTTCCTGTGCTGATCGCGCTGGTGCCTGCGGTGATTTGGGGTGTTCTGACTAATATATTTGCGCTTTGGGGTGTGATCACATACTACCAGCCGGTTGTTTATGGCGGGTTGGCACTGCTCTGCCTTGCGGCCGCGTTTATATGCCGCTATGAAAAGCCGATGGAGGAACTTACAGAAAAATAGTGTTTTCTAGGACAAAAGGTGTTATAATAGCGCATGAAGGGGATGATCATAGATGAGTATAGCTGTTTCCAGCTTATCAAGATCCTATTATAACATTTATGCCCTGACAAACAGCGACACATTTAAGCAAAATGCTGTGGATGCATCTGCTGTGTCACAGGCGAAGTTCAACGTATCGGATATAAACGATGCGCTGGATATGCTCAGCAGTAAAACCACGTTGGGCACGATTGGCAGTGCCGCGAGCCATGCCAAGGACTTATACAAGCTGAGTCAGGTTAAAGACCGGGGCACAGACGATGCGCTGAGCAGCAGCGTGGTGAGCTTGTTTGCAAAAGACACCGATATGTCGGACTTTTTCGGTATTCTTGAAACGAGCAAAGCCAATACGGGAAAAGTCAGGGAGGCTCTGGGCGATTCAATATCGACACGAAACGCCGTGACCGCTTACAGTGACACCGTGGCGGCTTATAGGCAATACATTGAAAGCACGAACGGAAGCGTATTAAGCATTCTAATATAAATTCAGCATACGACAAAGCGGGTTTAACAGTCGCTCTAGGATGTTGATAAACCCCATATCTGGTCATTCTGAGCGCACGCGAAGAATCTGAGAAGTTGCTTAAACACTATAGATTCTGATCCACTGCGTAGTCATTTCGCTTCGGTCATTCAGAATGACAAAAATAGCTTTTTCGACAAACAGAAAGCGGCTTTATCAGCCGCTCTTTTATTTCTTCAAATTCTTATTTTACGGCAGGTAATCTTCTCGGACGGGAGAAAACACTTCGATCGCGACAGAGTCTTCAATAATCTTTGCACCGTGCGATACATCGGGAGGGATAATCCAGGCATCGCCGGGATAAGTGTCGTGCCGGTCTTCTCCGATGGTGAGGATGATATGGCCTGAAACCAGATAGCCTGTCTGTTCTTGGGGGTGATTGTGCATGGGCAGTGTTTTGCCGCCTTGCAGCTTGAACTCTGTCATCATCGTTTTTTCGCCGTGGCAAAGCGTTTTGCGTGTGATGCCGTCGAGAACTTTGATTTCTTTCGTCATAAGAAACTCCTTTATTGTGATTTGTCATATAATAAAAGCGGCCGCGAGACGCAGCCGCTTTACATCAACATTTTCAGCCGATAGCGGGAACCGTGGAAAGACCCTGCTCGAGCATTTCATCGGTATACTCGAAGTCTTCCAGATTGCCGGCAAGGTATTCTTCATAGGCCGCGAGGTCGAAATTACCGTGGCCGGAGAGGTTGAAGAAAATCGTCTTGGCTTCACCGGATTCCTTGCATTCCAACGCTTTTTCGATCACATGCGCAATGGCATGAGATGATTCAGGCGCGGGCAGTATGATCTCGCTGCGTGCAAACTGTACTGCCGCTTTGAAAACGTCTGTCTGATGAACGGCTGCCGCATTCACATAGCCGTCGTGATAAAGCTGAGACAGCAGAGCGGAATCACCGTGATAACGCAGGCCGCCTGCGTGGATGCCCGCCGGCACGAAATCGTGCCCTAAGGTGTACATCATTGTGATAGGCGCCATTTTGGCGGTATCGCCGTAATCGTACGTGAACTTGCCCTTGGTCAGTTTAGGGCAGGCCGCAGGTTCCACGGCAATGAACTCCGTTTTGGTGCCTTTCGTGAGTGTTTCATGCAGGAACGGGAACGAACAGCCCGAGAAGTTGGAGCCGCCGCCGTTGCAGCCGATGATGATGTCCGGATATTCGTCGATTTTTTCAAACTGCTTTTTGGCCTCCTGGCCGATGATGGACTGGTGCAGAATGACGTGGTTGAGCACGCTGCCCAGCGCGTAATGCGTGTCTTCGCGCATCACCGCATCTTCCACGGCTTCGGAGATGGCAATGCCGAGGCTTCCAAGAGAATTCGGGTCTTTGGCAAGTATCGAGCGGCCCGCGTTGGTCAAGTTAGAAGGGCTTGGAACCACATTGGCACCATAGGTTCGCATCAGCGTTTTCCTGTACGGCTTTTGGTCGTAAGAGACACGAACCATATATACCGCACATTCCATCTCAAACATGGCGCACGCGATGGAAAGCGCGCTGCCCCATTGGCCCGCACCCGTTTCGGTAGATAAACGCTTAATGCCTTCGATTTTGTTAAAAAACGCCTGCGGCACAGCGCTGTTTAATTTGTGGCTGCCCGAGGGATTGTTGCCTTCGTATTTGTAATAGATCTTGGCGGGTGTGTCCAACGCTTTTTCCAGCCCGTATGCGCGCACAAGCGGCGACGGACGGAATTTGGCGTAGATATCTCTGACTTCCTTAGGAATGTCAATATAACGCTCTGTGGACATTTCCTGCTCGATCAGCGCTTTTGCAAACAGCGGTTCCAAATCGGAAGCGGCAGCAGGCTGCTGCGTCATGGGATTCAAATAAGGCTGAGGCCTGTTTGGCATATCAGCCGCAATGTTATAATACTGTTTGGGTAATTCATCTTCGGATAAATAGACTTTGTTAGGAATGTTTTTGCTCATACTCGTCTCCTCTAATCATGTTATTTTTGAGTCGTCAAGAATAACATCTGTACTCATCTCATCTCTTATACAATTGTCAAATGCATTCTCTCAGCTCGATAACTAGTATATGACAGCCGAGGGCTTTATGTCAATAGATAATGTATATAAGACGACTTGCAATGCACTGTCAATGAGACTAAAATGCACATATGACAAAAAGCGCATAGCATCGGAGATTTCATTATGCAAAAGCCAGCAATCACTAAAACACTGCTCATTATTATGATTTTGTTCTTCTGGTTTGCTCAATATGTCTATATTCCCTATCATACACCATACCTGTTGTCTTTAGGAGCGGTTTCATCGTTTGTTGGTATCATTGTGGGTGCATACGGTTTTGCACAGGTGTTGTTTCGTGTACCAGTCGGGATGCTGGCAGACAGGCGAAGTCCGCAGAAAAAACTGATATTTTTAGGATTGCTGAGTGCGGCAGCGGCATCGACAATCCGTATATTGTTTCCGGTTCCGGCGGCATTTTTGGCTGCCAATTTCTTCTCGGGCATGACATCGGCCACGTGGGTTTCGGTCACAGTCTTTTTTTCGTCGCTGTTTGATACAAGTGAGCTAAAAAAAGCGACAGGCATTGTGATTGCGGCTAATAACGGCGGCATTTTACTTGGTTTTATTGCAAGCGCTTATATTAATGAAGCGCTTGGTGTGTCGTTCCTTTTCGCGGCCAGCATCATATCCGCATCTTTGGGGTTGGTAACGCTCGTATTTATTAAGGAAGAGAGAACGGAGCCGACGAATATTGAGCAAAAAAAACTTCTTGAGATATTAAAAGATAAATCTTTGGTTTTCTATTCTTTGCTTGGCATGGTTTTGCAGGCGGTCATATTGTCAACGACCATGTCGTTCACCACCTCCTATGCCATAAAGCTCACAAACAATGAATCCGAGCTCGCGTTTCTCATGATCGTATTTATGGCGGTATCAGTATTAGCGTCTTTGATGCTTGGCGCTGCCAAACGGTGGAGCAACAAAACGCTGATTACTTTTTTTCTGATTTGTCTTATTGTGAACTGTATATTTACGCCGCTGACAACGGCGATATGGCAGCTTTATATTATTCAAGGGATCAGCGGCATCGCCAATGGCGCGCTGATGTCGCTGCTGATGGCATGTGCGATGGAAAATGCAAAAGAGGGCTTTAGGTCAACCACCATGGCTGTTTTTCAGGCCAGCTACGGGATCGGTATGACGCTGGGGCCGATTTTTATGGGCGTGCTGATGGATCATTTCGGGTATACCGTGGGCTACTTCAGCATGGGAGCAATCGTCATGGTCAGTATCGTGGCTGTGCGGCTAAAGCTCAAAGAGAACCGAAACAAAAGTGATAACGCCGTATTAACAAAGTCTTAAATTTAGCATGGGGCGGTTTTTGTTGAGCTGATGATATGTGGAAACAAAGCGGCAGTTTTCAAGCCTAAAAAAGCGCTTTTTCACAAAAATAACCGTTGATTTTTTGCAGAGTTATGTTATAATCAGTTTTGTGACTTTTACGCTGGCAGCTTTTATTTGCCGCCGGTTCGAGAAATAGAGGTGAGTACAAATGAAACAAGGCATACATCCCGAGTATCATGAGTGTACGGTCACTTGTGCATGCGGTGCGTCATTCAAAACGGGCTCGGTCAAAAAGGATCTTAAGATCGAAATTTGCTCTGAGTGCCATCCGTTCTTCACCGGTAAACAGAAGCTGGTGGATACAGGCGGCCGCGTTGACCGTTTCAACAAAAGATACGGCATTAAAAAGTAAACGTGATGTGATGTTTAAGCAGACCGAAATGACGGTCTGTTTTACTTTCCCCTAAAAATGGTGTATACTTGTGGCACCTGAAACAAGAAATGAGGGGCATTATGAAAAAATGCAATATTGGCGGGCAGGGCGTGCTGGAAGGCGTGATGATGCGCTCTTCGTCTAGGAGCGGGCTCGCGGTGCGAAAAGCCACGGGTGAGATCGTCTATGATCGAGAAGACGTTGTCTCCGCAACCAAAAAGAACAAGTTTTTCGGATGGCCCGTTGTACGCGGCGTTGTGTCGTTTTTTGATATGATGGTTTTCGGTGTGAAGACGATCACCAAATCAGCAAAGCTGTATGATGACACCGCTGATGATTATGAGCCCTCCAAGTTTGAAAAATACATCGCTAAGAAGTCCGGTAAGGATGCAATGGATGTGGCAATGGTGTTTGCCGTGATTCTATCCGTCGGGCTGGCTGTGGGCATCTTCTTCATACTGCCCACCGTGTTGGCGAACCTTTTGCGACCGCTGATCGCGTCATCTGTTTTGATGAACCTGGTTGAAGGCGGTATCCGACTGATGCTGTTTTTTGGTTACGTGATGCTCATTACGCTTATCAAAGAGATCAAGCGCGTGTTCCAATATCACGGCGCCGAGCACAAAACGATCAACTGCTTTGAGCACGAGGACCCGCTCAACGTTGAAAATATACAAAAATACAGAACGCTGCATCCGCGCTGCGGGACAAGCTATCTGCTGCTTGTCATGGTGATTTCCATACTGCTGTTTTCACTGCTTGGGTGGAGCCCGTCATGGTATGCACGCATTGGCTTAAGGCTGCTGATGCTGCCGGTGGTCGCAGGCGTGGGATATGAATTTTTGAAGTTTGCGGCCAAGGGCGATTCGCTATTTTTCCGCATTATCCGCTGGCCGGGCATGATGCTGCAAAAGCTTACCACGGCAAACCCGGATGACAGCATGGTGGAGGTCGCAATTGTGGCCTTCCGCGCGGCGCAGGATGAAGTCACCAACGAAGAGCTCGATGAGCTCGTAAAGAGCTTTTACCGGCCCGCAACTAATAAGGCGGAGGAGGAAGCAAAAACGCCTTCGCAGCCGATTCAGGCGGAAGAATAGACGCATGGCAGCGGCAAAAGACGCATATGCATCAGTCAGGGAGACGCTTAAGACGGCGGGTATCAAAGAACCCGACGCGAAGGCCCGTGTGATCGTGGCCGAGGCGCTCGGCATTGGCCTTGCTGATATTTTTGTATTCGGCGATGTGGATGCCGCCGCGATGGACGAGATTGAGGCAATGGTGTTAAGGTGCGTCGCTGGTGAGCCCGTCGAATATGTGACAGGACGTGCGTATTTCAGGCATATCACCGTGTCCGTATCGCCCGATGTGCTGATTCCGCGTCAGGAAACCGAGCTTGTCGTTGAAGAAGCCATCAGTCTGATTGGCACAAACGGCTTTAAACGTGCGCTTGATATGTGCACAGGCAGCGGTAGTATTGCGATATCGATGCAGACGGAAACAGGCATACCGGTGGATGCATGCGATATAAGCGAAAAAGCGCTCGCTGTCGCCAAGAAGAATGCGAAAACAAATATTGCGGACGTCCGTTTTTTTTTGAGCGATATGTTTGGCTCTGTGACAGACGCGTATGATATCATAGTGTGCAATCCGCCGTACGTGAGCGACAGCGAATATGAAACGCTGGAGACGGGCGTGCGGCTTTTTGAACCGCGCATGGCGTTGACGGCGGAGGACGGCCTTGAGTTCTACCGTATTCTCGCTGAGCAAGCGGGGCAATATTTATATGAAGACGGTGCGCTGGTGCTGGAAATCGGCGCGGAGCAGGGAAGAGACGTTGCCGCACTGCTGGAAGCAGGCGGTTTTCGCGGCGTAACGTGTAAAAAAGATTATGCAGGGCGCGACAGAATCATCACAGCCCGAAGATAACAGGTGTATTATGTTTGACAAGCTGGAAACAAACAAAAAGAGATACTTGGAGCTTGAAAGCGAGCTGTCCAAGAGCGATGTGATCGCCAATCAGGAGCTGTATACAAAGCTCGTTAAGGAGCATTCGGCGTTATCCGATGTGGTAAACAAGTACGATGAGTATCTAGACAACCACATGCAAATTGACGATTTAAAGCTGATGGCGGGCGATAAAGACGAGGAGATCGCGGCGATGGCCAAGGAAGAACTCGTCTTGCGCCAGCAGAACGAAAAGAAGATGGTGGAGGAATTGAAGCTGCTGCTCGTTCCCAAAGACCCCAATGATGATAAAAACGTGGTGCTCGAAATAAGAGCCGGTACAGGCGGCGATGAAGCAGCGCTGTTCGGCGGCGATCTTTGGCGCATGTATACGCGTTATGCGGAACGCGCGGGCTTTGCCATCGAGAAGCTGGGCTCCAATATTACTGAACTGGGCGGTGTCAAGGAACTCACGCTGCTGATTTCCGGCAAAGGCGCTTATGCGCGGTTAAAATATGAAAGCGGTGTTCACCGTGTTCAGCGTGTGCCTGAAACGGAATCGTCCGGGCGGATCCATACGTCGGCGGCGACGGTGGCGGTGCTGCCCGAGGCGGAGGATGTGGACATTGATATTAACCAAAACGACCTGCGCATTGACGTATACCGATCGTCGGGCAACGGCGGGCAGAGCGTGAATACCACGGATTCCGCGGTGCGCATCACGCACGAGCCGACCGGCCTCGTGGTGACGTGTCAGGATGAAAAATCGCAGCTTAAAAATAAAGAAAAAGCGATGAAGGTCTTAAAAGCGCGTCTTTACGACATTGCCAAGCAAGCGCAGGACAAGGAGCTTTCACAGAACCGCAAGAGCCAGATCGGTTCGGGAGACAGGAGCGAGCGTATCCGCACCTACAACTTCCCGCAGGGGCGTGTGACGGATCACCGCATATCGCTCACGCTCTACAAACTGGAGCAGTTCTTGGACGGCGATATGGATGAGATGATCGATGCGCTGGCCATCGCCGAAAAGACGAAGATGCTCACCGAGCAGGAATAGAGACAGCAATGCCCTCGGCAAAACGCCGAGGGCTTTTTTCATTCATTATTGATTGATTCTTACAGCCCGTGCATCTGATCCAGCGGCCAAAGCACGAAAAGCGCCTTGCCCTTAATCATATCGAGCGTCAGCGGGCCGACACTGCGCGAATCCACGGACACATTGCGGTTGTCACCCATCACATAGACGCAGCCATCGGGCACCACGGTTTTGGGCAGCGTGCCTTGAATGTAGTCGGAAAAATAGGTTTTATCGGCCTCGCCGTTGATATACAGCACGCCGTCTTTTACTTCAAGCGTATCGCCTTCCACGCCAATCACGCGCTTGACATATGTGGCGCTGCTGTTCGGAAATGAACAGATCACCACATCGCCGTATGCGGGCTTCTGGAACCAGTACGTGACGCGCTCCATAAACACATAGTTGTGGGAGTAGAGCGTCGGTTCCATGGAAGATTGGCTGATGCTCACGAACTCAAAAACAAAAAGCCGCAGCATAAGTGCGATAGTGATGGCGATAGTCATTGAAATGACCCATCCGCGCATTTCACTGCGTTTCGCCTCGGCTTTAAGTTCCATGCGTGTGGCGGATTGATCGCTGTCTGTCATCATGCCGTTTTGTCTCATCAGATTAAAACCCCTTAATAAAGATCAGTTTCCACCACCACAATAATTTCTGTATCTATATTCTTTATAAGCCGCCGATTTCTTTGGGCGGCCAGATCACAAACAACGCTTTGCCCAGCACCATGTTGTTATTAAGCGGTCCCACAGTATCGTAGCGCGAGTCCATTGACTGGTTGCGGTTGTCACCCATCACGAAAATACTGTCATCCGGTACCACGGTGGGCGGCATCGTATGGTCAATGTATCCCGAAAAATAGGTCTTGTCTTCTTGGCCGTTAATATAAAGCGTTCCATCTTTAATTTCAAGCACATCGCCCTCCACACCGATGACGCGCTTTACATAAGTCGCGGTACTGCCTGGAAACTTGCAGATCACCACATCGCCGTAAGCCGGTTCTTCAAACCAATAGGTCACCTTTTCCATAAACACGTATTCGTGAGAATAAAGCGTGGGCTGCATGGACGGGCCTGATACACTGATAAATTCGAAAACAAACAGCCGCAGCATAAGCGCGATGGTGAACGCGACCACCAATGATATAATCCAGTTTCTTGTTTCGCTTCTCTTGGCGTCCTTTTTAAGCTTCATCCGCGAACGCTGCTGCTCATTCTCCGGTACCATATCGTCATTCTTCATTTTGCAGTATCCTTTTTAATCTTTTGACGAAAACCTCATGAGGAAGCATAACGATATGCCCGCAACCCAAACACTTGATTTTTACGTCCATTCCAACACGGATAATCCGCCATTTATTTTCGCCGCAGGGATGCGGTTTTTTCAGCTGCACCACATCAGACAGTTGATATTGCACAAAAGTCCTCCGTTATTTATTGACAATAACGCGGTGCGGAAAGGGAATGGTGACACCGTTTTTGTCAAAAGCTTCTTTTATCAACTTGCGAAGTGCGCGCTCAGTTTCCCAATGGGTGAGCGGCGCCACGCGTATAACCATTCTCAGCACCATTTGCGAATCATCAAATTTTATTATACCGAGTATACGAGGTTCTTCAAGTATATTATCATGGCCGGTCATATAATCCAATCCCGCGTCCTGCATAACTTTTCCTGCCAGTTCAATATCGGTGTCGTAAGAAATCGGCATATCGATGATCGCAAGATGGCCGCCGCGCGAGTAATTGATTACCGTGTCTATACTGCCGTTGGGGATGGTCACTGCTTCCCCGGTAAACTTGATGATCGTGGTGGTGCGCAGCGTCACGGCTTCCACTGTGCCTTCATTGTCACCGATCTTCACATATTCACCCACGGTGAGTTCGTTCTCAAACAGCATGAACATGCCTGACATAATATCTTTCACGAGGCTTTGGGCACCCAGCGCAATCACGATACCGCCGATACCCGCCGCAGCCAGCATTGAGCCGACCACATCGCCAAGGCCAAGCACCCCGAGTATACCCATCACAGCGAAGAAGTAAATCACGTATTTGGCGATGGAGTTTGTCACGGTTTGGACAGTTTCGGCTTTCTTGGCAATCGTAGAGCTTGGTTTGCGGTTTGTCTGGTTCTTGACAACCCGCCGCGTCACACGCTTGACCAGAGCCACAATGATGCGCGCCAGCACAATGATGCCGATAATCTTTATGAGACCAATCAAAGCATCGTCTGCGTACTGACCGATATTGTCAAAAAAATCTGTGATGCTTGTCCAAATGCTCGAAAAGAACTTGCTCACACGGGCTCTCCTTTGAAAAAATTATGCTGATTTTATTATAGCAGAAAGCGGCGTATAAGGCCAATATCTTAAATCAGCCTCGATATATGCGCCGGCCGAGACGCACAAACGCATAGCCCAGCGCCTTACGAAGGTTTTTCCCGGTTTTATAGAGCCAGCGCTTTTGCTGAATCGCGTCGTCATCGGCGCAAAGCGCATACTGTGCTAGTTGGCTGTCACTGATGCCGCTGTCAGTTTTCAGGCGGGCATAGCCCCCGTCCGGCTGCATGATGCGTCCCTTAGCCGTATCGCAAAGCTGCATTATCATCAATCGTTTTAACTGCAAGGCGATGCGCTTGTCAAACACCGGGCACAAAACCTCCATGCGCGAGTTAAGGTTCCTCGTCATGAGGTCTGCGGAGGAGATGTACAGCGCGTCGCTGTGGGAGAACCAATATATGCGTGCATGTTCCAAAAACCGCCCCACAATGCTGACAATGCGTATATTTTCCGTCAGGCCGTCAATCGGTGCTTTCAGACAGCAGATACCGCGTACGATTAAGTCGATCTTCACCCCAACCTGTGACGCCTCAATGAGCTTGTCGATCATTCCCTTGTCGGAAAGGGAATTGATTTTGAACATGATATGCCCGCTGCCGCCGCTTTGTGCGGAGGCAATCTCATCGTCGATAAGACAGCAGAGCGTTTGGCGAATGCCGTTCGGGGATACGCTGAGCGTCTTATAAGGCCCTGCCGAAGCGCCTGCGCCGATTTCCCGAAAGAAAAGAATAATGTCATTGGCAATGTCATCGTTGGCAGTCAGCAGACCGACATCCGAATAGATCCGCGTGGTGAGTTCGTTGTAGTTTCCTGTGGATATATGGGCGGTATGCCGCGGGCCTTTGGGGGTGCTGCGTGTGATGAGCAGCAGCTTGGCATGCACCTTGAGACCGCCGGTACCATAGATCACGCGGCAGCCTGCTTCTTCAAGTGCGGCGGCCCAGCCTAAGTTGCTCTCCTCGTCAAACCGTGCTTTCAGCTCCACCACCACGGTGACTTCCTTGCCGTTCTGAGCGGCGGACGCGAGATACCTGACGACTTCGGATTGAGAGGATACGCGGTAAAGCGTCTGGCGAATGGCCACAACAGTCGGGTCGAACGCGGCCTCGCGCAGCAGCGCAAGCACGGCGTCAAAATCCATATACGGATGAATCAGCAAGTGGTCACGGTTTCGTGTCTGCGCGATAACGCTGTCGCCGCGGCGGAGGCTCGGCACATATGCATGATTCAGATCCTTGTATAAAAGCTGTGCGTAGCCTGAGGTACGGGCCGTATCGATAAGCGGCCCCACGGCGCTCATGTTAAGCGGGCTTGATTCAATAAATACCTGATTGTTTTTTAGCTCCAGGCGTTTGGCTAGCATGCGGGTGAGCTTTGAATTCGCAGGCAGGCTGGATTGCAGGCGGACCGGCTCAAGGCGCTTTCTTTTTTCGAGTATATGCGCCATGGCCTGTCGGTAATCGGTGCCGTCGGGCAGTGCATCGTCATCAAGCACAATATCCGCATTGCGTGTGACCCGGTAGATACCTTGCTCAGCAACATCGTATTTGGGAAAAATGTCGGCTGAAAAAAGTGCCGCAGCGTCTTCCGCGAAAAAAAAACTCAGCTTTTCATCTGCCGTGACAATGATCTTTGGCGCCGCGTCGGGAAGAAGAATAAGGCCGAGCTTGTCATTGTTTTTGCCTTTGATTCTCACCCCCACAAATGATGTGCCGCATGGAAGGAACGGAAAAGGATGTTTCAGATCGATGACAACAGCTGTGATGAGCGGTACGACTGTTTCAAAATATTGCTTTTTTAGTGCTGCCAAAGAGCGGCCTTGCATCTGCGCCGGGTTCAGCCGCACAACACCCGTCTTGCTGAGGGCAGCAAACAGCTTCTTTTGCGTCTTCTGATAGTCGTCTGCCATGCTGTGGACGATGCCAAGGGTTATATCGAGCTGCTGAGCAGGCGACAGGCCGGTGAGTACGTCTTTGCCGTTGAAGCCGGCGAGTATCTCATCCATCAGCCCCCCGATGCGCACCATGAAAAATTCATCGAGGTTGGAGCTATAGATGGATAAGAATTTAAGCCGTTCCAGTAGCGGATTGCGTGCATCCTGCGCCTCCTCCAACACGCGTCGGTTAAAGCTAAGCCAGCTGACTTCCCTGTTGATATACGGGGATTCCATATTAATACTCCCTAAGCCAGGCCAAGTTTGCTTAATAGATAGCCCTCGCGGACGCCCGCCGACGCCAGCCGCAATCGCTGAGCTCCCGCAAAGGCCAACACTTCTCGCAGTATGACGATGCCGGGGATCAGCGTAAAGACGCGGCCCGGGCAGTACTGATCGGCAAGGCGGATACCGTTAAGCTGCATGGCGCAGAGTTTTTGAATAAGAGGTGCCATTTGAGTGGTTTCAAGGCTGTAATCATCCAGAGACGCATCAGGATGATAAAGCGCACGGTGGATGCGGCACATGGCCCGCGCGCTGCCGCCCATCGCCCATGCCGCATCTATGCTGCAGTTTTTCAGCCATGACAGACCATTAATCGCCTGCAAAATACGTTGAGTGATCTTATCAATCTCGTTTTGGTCAGGGAAAATGCCCGTCACGTGATCTTTGTATGCGCTCACTGATCCAATATCGACAGATACCGAATGAACACTTCTTTTATTTTTTATGAGAGAGATTTCGCAGCTGCCGCCGCCAAGATCAATGGAGACCGCGTCGCTGACATGAGACCATGCGATCAAGCCGCTCACGCCGTATGTCGCTTCCTGCTTACCTGTGAGCACCTCGGCGGCAAGACTGGATGCATCTTTGATGGCCGCCAGGACCTCGCCTTGGTTTTTTAAACCGCGCAAGCATGCGGTTGCAAAGCACCAGAGCGAGGTTAAATCATGATACGACGCATGTCTGCTTAGTTCACGAAGCGCACGCATGATGACGCTGATGCCTTCCGGCGACATGATACCGTCACGTCTGTATGACACAGCACGTGCGAACACTTTTCTTGTAAATAAGCAGACAGGCATGCCGTTTATGGCATGGTAAACAGCCAGACGGATGGTATTGGATCCAAGGTCAATAATTCCGTATTTCATCATCACTCCATATTCAGAATAGTTGCCGGTTTTCAATGGTCATTTTATCCCGCTCAGGGCATTTTCAATCATTAAAATGGTTTTTACATATTCGGAAGAGCATGGATATTTACAATTTGTTCATAACGATGTATTGTTATTGTCAAAAGATTATGAAACAATAAGATGAATAATAAACTGGAGGATGAACCATTGAACAAGAGATTCGTGGCCCTGCTTGGCGTCATCATAGCAGTATTGATGCTTTTTGGTGCCTGCGCGGTCAAAGAAACAGAAGAAAAAGCGACTGCAAGCGCTTCACCCGAAGCCACCGAAAATCCTGTTGTGGCAGAGGTGAACGGAGAGTCCATATATTATGAAGAGTATTATCCGCTGTATGCAAGCGCATTGACGCAGTATGGTGTATCCGAAGACGACGAGACGAATGGCAGCTATATCAGAGATATGATCATTGACTCGTTGGTTAATGAAAAGATCATGACCCAGAAGCTCACCGAAAACGGTTATTTGGATCTGACCGATGAGCAGCTTGCTGAGGTTGAGAGCAAGGCTCAGGCCGATTTAGATTCGTATATCGATTACTATTACGGTTCCGAGATTGAATCTCAGCTTGGCGAAGGCTATACGGATGAGGAGTATCAGCAAGCCAAAGCGCCTTATGAGCAGCAGATGTTAACGGGCATGGGTTATACCAAGGATGATTTTATGGGCGCATATAAGCTTCAGATTGCAGAAGAAGCTGCCCGAACTGAACTTGTAGGCGACATACTGCCGACGGATGAAGAGGTTCAGGCTAAATATGACGAAAAGGTGGCGTCCGACAAAGAGGCCATGGATGCCGACCCGACACAATATGAATCCACTGTATCAAGCGGGGGCACAGCCTATTATGTGCCGGCTGGTGTGAGAACTGTGCGTCAGGTGCTCATTATGATCGATGATAACGCGTCGGGCGCAATAAAGGTGCTGCGCGAACAAGGCTACGACGATCAGGCTGATTATCTGCTGGAAAAGGCACTCGCGGATATTCAGGGAGAGGCTGATGACGTACTGGGCAAGCTGAAATCCGGAAGCATCACATTTGATGAAGCCATTACCACATACAACGATGATGCGGGTATGCCCGAATCCGGATATTCGGTGGTGGAAGGCAGCACAACATATGTCGAGTCGTTTACGACTGGCGCGATGGGTTTAGCAGCAGTCGGAGATTTTACCGATTTGGTGCCGTCGGATTATGGATACCATATCATTGAGTACTTCAGCGATGTACCGGCGGGTGAGGTATCGTTTGACTCCGTGAAGGACGAAATTTACGATTCGCTCGTGGCCACGATGCAAGGTGAAGCATGGCAGAAGATCGTCGATGAATGGACGGAATCGTCCAACGTGGTTAAATACGAAGAGAATATGTAAGGGCGATTAAGATGAAGGCCTTCCGCAGTCCGGAAGGCCTTTGCTTTTCTTTCAAAGAGATTGTTTTTTTTATAACTTATAATAAATATAGCTGCTTCATATTGCCACGAATATTTAAAAAAAATATATTGGCACGTCGAAATACTTGTGGTATAATCACATACTGTCGGCAAGACAAACAAAGCATATTTGCCAATGTAGCTCAGCAGGCAGAGCGGCTCATTCGTAATGAGCAGGTCAGCGGTTCGATCCCGCTCATTGGCTCCATCGTCGGGGTGTAGCGCAGTTTGGTAGCGCGTTTGCTTCGGGAGTAAAAGGTCGCAGGTTCAAATCCTGTCACCCCGACCAGCGGCTGTAAAGCCGCTTTAAAAGAGTGGCTATTGCCACTCTTTTGAGTTTACCGGCATTTACTTGTTCGCTGCGCTCACGGTCAGCAAATGCCGCAAGGCGTGGGCTCCGCGGGCAAAGCTCGTCTTGCCCACATAATAAAAATGCCACTACTGACCGTTAGAAAACGCATATTTAATCAATGTTTTGTCGGTATTCCTTTATAAACACCCAGTATTAGAAAACTCATTTTAAAAGCGCTTATGGGCTTTTTTCTTTTGCTTTTTTACCCTTAACAGATTTGAAATGACCTTTAAATGCCGTTCCAAACAGCTTATGTAAAGCCATCCAGAGTGCACGTATATCTTATTATGGCAGCAGATACACATGCGATGTCAGGCCGAAAACGGCAGCATGGCGGTTCAGCACGGGTGTTTCGGGGTATTAAAAAGAAGATACGCGCGCCTGTACATCACATTGTGTTTTACCGTTAGGCGCGGCGTGCATAAAGTCAACAAGCGGAAAAGACAGAGCAAGGAGGCCCTATGCCCGGACTGACAAAAAGACTGCTTACCTTGTTGGCGGTACTGCTGACAACAGCATGCGTGCTTGGCACACCTGCCTATTTCATCTACAATAATGCGCGAAATCTGATTGTGACCGAGATCGGCGATAAAGCGATCAACATATCGGTAACAGTAGCGGCATTTATTGATGATGAGATTGAACGTTTTATAGAACTGCCTGCATATGTGCTGCCAGATGTCGATGCCTTCGGCGCCGCGAACGGGGAAGAAACAGATGAGGACGAAGATTTATATTTATATGACGGGCCGTTTTACGGCGATGAAGATTATTATGAATATGATGCGTACGACATATATGACGAAACCTATGACGAGACGTATATCGACGAGGGAACGTACAGCGAGGACGAATTTTGGTGGATCTGGGAAGACGAACAGTGGACAGATGAAGAATGGACAGACGAAGATTGGATAGACGAAGAATATGAAGATGACGATTTGACCGTGGATAAGCCTGCTCGGCTTGCGTTGTCACAGCAGGAGACGGGCAGCATAGCAAGTGACGGCACATTGACGGAGGAGTATTTGAACCAGCTGTCTGTGCTGCTTGCACGGATTAGCGACGAGACGGGCGCCGAGGTGTATATTGAAAAGCGTGTGTCTGAGAAAACCAAGGGCTTTGTGTTTGAAGAGGGGAGTAATTCTAGCGGCACGCGCTCGAGCCGTATGACCCAGGAGGAGATCAGCATATTCAATGAAGGGCAGCGCAGTACGTCTGATCTGCTGCACGACAGTGCCATCGGAGAATATTTGAAGGGCTATGCGCCCATCACCGATCCTGAGACAGGAAACACGGTGGGGATGGTCGTCACAGAGTTTGCGCTATCTGACGCTTATGCGTTGATATCGGGCATCAGCAGCATCATTATAATCAGCTTTGCGGTGATGTTTTTGCTGACCTCGGCCGTGGTATACCGGCTGATCTCAAGCCGTGTGAAATACCTGGTGAAAGACGTTCTGACCGATCTTTGCAACAGACGTTATTTTGAAAAAGTATTGAAACGACAGGTGCAAAAAGCGAGAATTAACGGCAGGCCGCTGTCGTTGATGATGATCGACGTCGATCACTTTAAGCAGATCAACGACACGATGGGGCACGGGGTCGGCGACGAGGTGTTAAAAGCGGTTTCAAACGTTCTGCTTCGCTCAATACGGCGGTTTGACGTATGCTGCCGATACGGCGGAGACGAGTTTGTCGTTGTGCTTCCGGGTACGGCGGCGGTGCAGGCGGCGGCTGTGGCCGAGCGCATGCGCGGAGCAGTATCCTCGCTGCGGTTTTTGCCAAACGATCAACCGTTCGGCGTAACGCTCAGTATCGGCATTGCGGAGCATTGCGCCCATATGACAGCGGATGCACTAAAAGCGCAGGCCGATCACGCGATGTATGGCTCGAAGAACGCGGGCAAAAACCGAGTCACCGTTACATGCCCGCAATCCGTATGACGAAAAAAGCTCTTCACATTTAGCTAGGTGTGCAATGATACGCAAAGGATATGCCAATTGGCAAATACAGCTGAGCGGCTGTTTATTGGCGTTTCAAAACATTGCTTTTTATGTTATTATGAAAGTGAATCAAAGCGGAGGTGTCATATGGGAAAGACCACTGTTATATACAAATCAAAATACGGTTCCACAAAAAAATATGCGCAGTGGATCGCGCAGGCACTTGACGCTGACCTTTATGATATCACTAGGGTTAACGCTGAGGCGCTTAGTCAATACCAAACGATCATTTTCGGCGGCGGATTATATGCCAACGGGATTATTGGTTCGGATTTCCTTGTCAAAAACTATGAGCTATTAAAAGAAAAGCGCATTGTCGTGTTTACTGTGGGGCTCGCAAATCCTCAGCTGACGGATTATACACATATCATTGATAAGAATTTTCCGCCAATGATGCGCGAGTCGATCAAAATCTTTCACCTGAGAGGTGCGATTGATTATAAGAATATCAACATCCCCCATAAAGCTATGATGGCAATGCTCAAGAGAAAGGTGAGTAAAATCGACGAAAAAGACCGCGATGAAGAAACGAAAATGATGCTTAAAACCTATGGGCAGACAGTTGATTTTACCGATAGATCAGCAATTAACGATCTTGTGGACTACTGTAGAACATAAAATTTCTAAAAAACAAGCTTTTTAATCTCATAGAACTTCATTAAACAAAATGGATATATTATAAAGCGCTTATATAAGATTACACATCCAGTTTAGCACTTGAAACGGCTCGAATATTTGAAACGGCACTGTTATTTTTTCTAATTAATCATGACAATTAAGACCATAAAATATTGACCAATATTTCGCAATGAGCGCGATGAATAGGCCAGTTGAGCAGACATATGTAAAGCAGAATATTGATAACACAGAAACCAATGCAATAACTAATAAACACTTCTAGTGATACCCTAGCGGGAGGAGTTGCAATGTTCATATCACTTAGACACAAGCTTGGAAAATTTCTTGGCCATTTAAGGCTGGCACGAAAAATCCAGCTTTTACTTCTTGTCATCATCCTGCCATTGTTGGTTCTTTTTGTTTTATTCCTGTTTAATGTTTATAGCTATAATCAACAATATAATAAGATCATTACAAATGCCGCCGAGGCCGCCAGATTCAATATTGATTTTAAAGAGGAATTCGACTATAAGATATATTTAATCATTGCGGGGCACTCCACAGTTGAGGAACAAGACCCCTATAGCACCATTGAAGATGCGCGTATGATTACACAGAATCTTATTGATAATACCAGTCTATACGACAATAAACAACGCGCTGGAAGCATCATGAGACTGCTGAACAACCTCGAAAAATATGTCAAGCAGATTGACCATAATAAGGAGGTCGGCGGGCATTACAATGATAACATTTCCATATGGGAGAACGATATTCAGACCATTACGTCACTAATCCAGTCAGATGTGTATGAATACAGCTATTACACAACCAAAGAAATGGATCAAGTGCGCGAAAAGGTCTCCTTTGCGCTGGGAGAGATCACGTTTGTCAGCACCGTTTTGTTTGCATTGGTCGCATTTATCGCCATTGTTTTGTCTTTTGTGATTCCTAACAGTATTGCCAAACCCATATCGCACTTGAATGACGTCACCAGTCAGGTCGCTCATTTGCTTCGTCCAATTGGCAGCATGATTGAAGTGACCAAGCAACTGAATGATTCAAATCAGGAGAGTGATGATGAAATCGGGAAGCTCTCCAGTTCATATAATGAGATGGCCAATGCGGTTTACACACTTGTCAACAATTTGGAGGAAAAGGTCAAGGAGAGGACAATTGACCTTCAGACGGCGAAGGATGCTTTAGAAGAGAATAAAAACAAACTTCAGCTTATTCTTGATTCAACTGTTGAAGCAATTTTTGGTATTGATAAAAGCGGCAACTGTACTTTTTGCAATGCCAGTTGTATCAGGATGCTTGGGTTTGAAAGCCAGGATGATCTTCTTGGGTGCAACATGCATGAGATGATTCATCATAGCCGCAAAGACGGTTCTCCTATATTCCTTGAGGACTGCAGCATACTAAAAACTATCCAGACCGGAGAGGGAACACAGTCTGAAAAAGAAGTGTTCTGGAGAGCAGACGGGACATGCTTTGATACTGTCTATTATTCTTATCCGCAGTTTAAAAACGGTGAGATGGTGGGTGCAGTGGTTACCTTTATGGATAATACGGAGAGAAAGAGAACGGAGGAGCACATTAAATATTTAAGCTGTCACGATTCTCTGACAGGTCTGTATAATAGAATGTACTTTGAAGACGCATTAAAAACAATTGATGTTAAAAAAAATATTCCTATATCGATCATATTTGGCGATCTTAACGGGCTTAAGCTCACTAATGATATATTTGGACATGCAGCGGGAGACGCGCTTATCGAAAAGTCTGCGGAAATACTCAAGAAGGTTTGTCGTGATGAGGACATTGTGGCGCGCGTGGGCGGAGATGAGTTTATTATTCTGCTTCCCAATACAGATAAACAGAATGCTGAGAAGATCATACAAAGAGTGCAAAATGAGTTTTCCGAAGCGAAGATGTCTGCCATCAAATGCAGCATGTCGATGGGCTACGACACAAAGACATCTTCAAAAATCGCCATAGAGAGAACTTTGGAAAACGCTGAAAACAGCATGTATAAGGATAAAACCAACAATCGCAAATCCGTTAATGAGCAAATGATTAAGACAATTGTAGATGCACTGCATGAAAAAAACGCGGAAGAGCGCCATCATGCTGAGTCGGTGAGTGGCATCGCTCAGGTCTTGGGCAAAGAACTCGGACTCAGTGAAGTTGATATGAAGATGCTGAAAAAAGCCGGATTACTCCATGATATCGGAAAGGTTGTCGAGGAGGAGGAAAACGCCATCAGCAATGAGACGAGAGACCAAGCCCATAAGATACACCAGCATGCTGTTGTTGGTTTCCGAATACTCAACCTTTTTGATGATACATTGGATATAGCAAACATCGTTTACAGCCATCATGAGAGGTGGGATGGAAACGGGTATCCAAAAGGTCTTAAATCTCAGGGCATCCCATTTCTGGCAAGAATTATTGCAATTGCAGAGAACTATGACTGGTTAATGCGAAAGAAAAAAATGACCTCAGATGAGGCTATAACCGAAATTATCGATCACTCAGGGACGAAATTTGATCCGGCGCTTGTGGAAGTATTTGCGCAAATGATCAAAAACAAACCATTGTAAATCGTGAAGAATAATTAATAAGTATAATACAAAAGCCGTCTCAGGCATTATCGCCGAGACGGCCGATTTTATTACGAATTACCTACCAGGGGCGTCTTGCACAGACGAACATCCTCTTCCAGTATGAGGTGGTGCATGAACGCTTGACAACCTTGCCGTTGCTGGAAGAAGCGTCAATCATTCTGCCGCCGCCAATATAGATGCCGACATGACCGACCTTCGATTTGGCCGAGTTCCAGAAGAATAACAGGTCGCCTTTTTCAAGATCGCCCATCGATGTGATCTTCTCCCAGTCGGTCACTCGGGAATATCCGGCTGCATTATAACGCCCGCGCGAGGAACCGGCTTGTTTGAGGCAATAATAGACGAGACCGGAGCAGTCAAATGAATCCGGGCCTTCGCGACCGAGCCGGTAAGGGTCTCCGATCTGATCTGCCGCGACTTCGAGCATTTCAAGAATGTTTGCACGCCGTTTTTCAGACTGAACCTTATTGGCGCTGGGCTTTGCATCCGGAGAATAGATCATATCCAGCGTGTAGTGTCCGGACATGCCGTCCACGTCGAGGCTGTTTCGCGATTGAAATTCTTCGATCGCAGCCACTGTCTCGGTGCCGTAGTAACCGGTGACTTTGCTCAAGTAGCCAAGGTCGACCAGCTGCCTTTGCAGACTGTCTACGTCTTCCCCTCGGGTGCCTTCCAAAAGCATATATTTCTGAGCTTGATCGGAATAGATAAGTTCAAGCGTCTGCGGCCCTGCGATACCATCCTGCTGGAGCTCATGCTGACGTTGGAACAAAAACACGGAGTATTCTGTGGCTGGGCCGTAAAGCAGCGTGGTTTCATCGATATCGAGGTATCCAAGCTCCATGAGCCGCTTTTGCAGTTCCTGCACCTTCTCGTTCTCATCACCACGCTGTAAAGTGGGGTCCGGCGTGGGTGTGGGAGCGGGAGACGGCGTGGGTGTGGGCGAAGCTGTTTCGCTTGGCGCCAAAGGAATACTTCCGGCGGCTGCCAGTGAATAGCTCTCGTCCTGCTGTGCCAGCGTGCTGGCACCATGAGGTATCGAAATGACGATGATAATCACCGCCACCACAACAGCTGCACCGCCCAATATGAATATTCGCGTTCGCTTACTTAGATGCAAAAACGCATTGGATACGCGGTAAAACGTTCCTTTCAGTTTTGAGAACCGTCTGGCTCGTCTTGGTCTGTACATTTGATTCCTCTCGTTTTTTTCTATTTTATATCGAAACACAAAGGAATGCAAGAAAATATTACGAAAATGTTACAGGATAATGACAATTATATGCTTCGATATACGGAATCCTTAACTGTCCGTCATTATATCAGAAATGCGAATAATTGCATTATACCATATTATAACAATAAAATACCTTGTAGAATAAATAAGCGTTAGTACGACTCAGTGAGCCTGCGTTGAATGCGGGCCACAACGGATGCGCTTAATGCGCCGGGAAGCAGTTTGGATGTGAAGACGAATATCTTATTCATAAAACCTGGTATAATAACGGCTTTTCCTTTGAAAAGGCCCTTATATGCCGCATCGGCCACTTTTTGAGGGGACATGGCACCTTTAATATTTGCTTTACCGGCACGCTGCGAAAACTCCGTGGCTGTGGAACCGGGACACAGCGCGCTTATGCTGATGCGGCTGTTTTTAAGTTCATTGCGCAGTGCCTGTGTGATTGAAAGTACATAAGCCTTTGTGGCATAGTAAACCGCGGTGTAGGGCCCCGGCTGATAGGAACCGGTTGAAGCCACATTGAGTATTCTTCCACCGCCGTGGCGGCCCATGTGATGAATACCGAGGTTTGTCAATGCAGTGAGAGCACGGATGTTAAGATCAATCATTTCATTATTCTTGGCCTGATCGATATCTTCAAAAAGGCCGCATTGGCCGGCTCCTGCATTATTAATCAACACATCAAGCCGGATGCTTTGCTGCGAAAGCTCGGAGAAAATTTCCTCCGGTGCGCTGACAACCGTTAAATCTTTAGGAATGACCACAACACGGACATCATATTGTTCTGATATTATTTTGGACAGGGCGGAGAGCCTTTCGGCACTGCGGGCCACAAGAACAAGGTGATGACCCTGACGGGCGCATCGCAGAGCAAGCTCTTTGCCAATACCGGTGGAAGCTCCGGTAATCAATACCCAGCTTGGATTTTCCATGGTGCCAGCCTCCTTGTTGCTCGATTATAGCATGACAAAACGGCTCGGTGCAACGCAGCAGCATGGTTAAATAACGGCGGGCTGTGCCTTAAGGGATAGTGTCTTGCGGTAGGGTTTTTCCTTGCCAACGGAGAAGCGATTCTGTATGGCGGGATAAATCCGCATGTATGCGCCTGCGCAGTATTGTGCCATCAGCGCCAGTGTATTTATATAGGCATCGCTTGGTTTCTCCGAGGCAAAACTCACAAGGAGACATCCCCAGACAGCCTCGCGATACAATACGGGAATGCTAAGAGCTGTGTCGCCATCAGGAATAAGACTGCGGCCTGTACGTTTCAAGCGGCGGGAAGAAGCCCAATCGACCAAAATACATGTTTTTGTGAAATCTTCATAATAGCGCATGAGGCTAACGGATTGTATGGGCAGTAACTTTGCAATCTCTTCGCATACTTCGCTGAAAACGTCATTAAGACTGTCAGTTGTGGCGTCAAAAAACGACTGAGCGCTTCTCGCGACCTTTTGAAGAACGTCGGCATGTTTAGCAGATTCATAAGCACATGCACAATGGGCTTGATTCTGTGCAAGCAGCTTTTTTTCTCTGCACATTTTTATATAGGCACCAAGAAAAACATGTGCAAATTGTTTTGCTGTATGGATGTGCGTGTTGTTCCAATTCTGACAGCCAAGAATTTTACTTAAAACCAAGACGCCACGTATCGCTTCATTGTCGCGTATAGGAATAACCATAAATGACTTAATGCCAAGACTAAGCATCTTATCCATGAGAAAGGAAGGCAAAGCGGGCTGGTCTTCTGCCGTATTGCCGACGATATAATGATCATTGTCCCTAAAATGGTCCATCCACTCTGGGTCTGGCCGAACACTTTTCACTCGCAGATGGCTGCAAGGCAAGCCTTTCTTGCGCCATTTATAAGAAACAAAACACTCATTGTCAAACACATGAATAGTGGCAAGGTCAACCTCTGTGAGTCCGCCCAGCACTTCAAGCATGTTCTCTGTGCAGGAGGAAAAATGATCTAAATCCACAACGGTGTATTGCCTTGATACATTTGCCAGAGATTCCTGAACATCAAGAATCTCTTGAAGGCATTCATCATATTCCGCCAGAACTTTATTTGACTCGCTTAATTGCTTTTCTTTTTTCATTCGCAGATAGGCGCTCATTATGGTATCTGCAGCGGTTTTGAGACGGCTGACCTCAATAGTGGACCATACCCGCTTTGAATATTGCTGGGCCACACAGATGCCGCCCCAAAGATCATTCCCGCGCATGATGGGGACGATCAGAATGGAACGAATTGCGTGCATCTGTTTAGCTAAATGTATAAACGCTGATAATTGATGCCGCTTTTCCGATTCCAAGTCGTTTATGGCGACAATTTTTCCAGAGCGAAACTGATGCACCCACGCGCCAATTCCCGAATTCATTTGGGCCTGAAACAAATGCATATCTTTTGCGGTCTGCTCGGCAAACCAGTCACTGCTTGTACCGTATAAGGTGTCGTCGTTTTTCCAAAGGCAGACCCAATCGACCTGAAGCAGACGTCCAAGCTCAGCGATGAGTTTGTCCGAGCATGCGGAAAAACCCGAATAGCCTGTGTCCATATATTCGCATGCAGTGCGTGCAATAAGCTCCTCAAATTGCGCCTGCTCTCTTAGAGTTTGTTCGCGACGTGCAAGCTGTTTGTTGGCGCATTCAAGCTGATACGTTTTATTGACATGCTCTGTGATATCTGTACTGGTGCCCGCGACGCGCACAACATGCCCGTTTTCTGCAATCGGATGAAGTGAAACGCAGAACGTTTTCTCGGCGCATTTATGAGTAAATGTCATTGAACGCCCTGTTTTTATGCATAAATTAATCTGGCTGCGCGGGATAAAAGGTTTTTTGTCCGAAAATAATTCGTTAAATGTCCGGTCAGGTAATGCGCTTGGCAGATTGACCTGATCATAAAAGGCCGGATTGGCATAGACAAGAAAAAAATCATTCGCTTCCCAAACCTGCCACATAAACAGTCCGTCATGTGATGCATCGCACAGTTCATCGTAAATCTTCTGACCCAAAGACTTTGATGAGATATTGTCAGAACGAGGGCTGTCATTATCTATATGAATAATAGGTTCAGCGGCGAAAAATGACGTGCATTGATCATGATGGATCAAACATATCTTATAGGGCTCATCATAACCAAGATCAGCTGAAAAGCTGTCATTGTCTTGCCGACCGGATGAAGCAAGACGGCACGCTTGGATAATTTTTTCCGCAGCTTCTGAAGGGAAAGCTTCTTTAAGATTCATAACGGGCGGCTTTTGTATCAGGGCTCCGCAGATATTTTCAAATATATAATCGTCGCCATGCTTTCTTACAGAAAAAAGCACACGCGCCGATGCAGTGAATATGACGTCTTCCATGACGAACCTCCGGCAGTGAAACGATATGTTGCATTATACACCTTTCGTCATACTGTATGTTTTTTTCGACAAAAATAGTCAATTTGGGCTTAGGAATAAATGCAAGAATCGCAAGAATAACGTTGATATGTGGAAAAAGTACGGAATAATATAAGAGAATAAGTCTATATCGGGCGGATGATGATCTCTTCTGCGGATTCGTCCACGTTCTCCAGCATCAGCAGCGCTTTGTAATTATCAATCTGCTTTTTCTCCGGCGTTTTCGTGACAATGCCCGCACCGCATCCCACGACGGTGATAGAGAATTCCTTCATCATTTCAAAAAGTGCATGCACAGTGCCGCCGCCTGCGATAAAGTCGTCGATAAGCAGTGCTTTTTGTCCCGGCGTGACGGCACGCTTGGAAAGGGACATTGTCATCATGCGCTTAGAAGAACCGGTCAGATAATTGATTGTGACAACTGAGCCTTCGGTTATTTTCAAATCCCGCCGTGCAATCACAAGCGGTTTTGCCAGCGCACGCGCCACAAACAGTGCCAGTGCGACCCCTTTTGTTTCCACGGTGGCCACAAAATCGGGATTGGACTTTATAAACATGCCTGCCAAAATCTCTGCCATGGGAGCCACGTATTTGGGATTGGAGAAGATGTCAACCGTATAGATATATCCGCCGGGCAGTATCCTTGAAGGATCAGAAAGCTTTTCTGAGACTTTCGCCAGTATATCATTGCGCTGCTCGGCTCTTATCACGGGTATAAAGCGCACCCCGCCGCCTGCACCCAATGTGACTTCTATGTCGCCTTGGCCGTATGATTTAAACATATTTTTGAGGATTGCAATGTCCTCGCTCATTGTCGATTTGGCGGCTGCGAACATATCACAGAAGACTTTGAGTGAGTAGGTTTTGCCGGGTTCGCGTGTGAGCATCGCAGAAACCATTGCCAATCGCGTTTTTCTGTCGGCCTTATCCATAAGAGGCTCTCCTTCGTCATTGTTCACTGTCCATTATAGAGTGATAAACTCATTTTTTAAATAGCTAAATGTTTTTTTATTGATATTCGCGCGACGTTTGGAGTATAATGCATTGATATGGGGTTGCATAGCATAGACGACGAAGAGGTGGCTATGGTAGTTTTAGAGGAATTTAAAGGGAGAACGGTTCATTTTATCGGCATCGGCGGTTGCAGCATGAGCGGGCTTGCGATCATTCTCAAGCATCTTGGGTACAAAGCGCAAGGCTCTGATATCGCTGAATCAGCGTTTACCAGAAAGCTTAAGAGCGCGGGGATACCGTTTGTGATTGGACATAACGCAAAGAACCTGGGAGATGCATCACTGGTGGTCTACTCTGCCGCGATTAAGCCGGGAAATCCTGAGTTTGACAAAGCAAAAGAGTTGGGGCTGCCCATGCTGGAACGTGCAGAACTGCTGGGCCAGATGAGCCGTCAGTTTGAGACAGTAATCGGCATTGCGGGCTGTCACGGCAAAACAACGATTACATCGATGAGCGCGCTGATATTGCGTGAGTGCGACGTGAACCTGACGGTGCACGTGGGCGGCATGGTGGATTTTCTGGGCGGCGGTGTGGCGATTGGCGATTATCCCGCGTTATTGACGGAAGCGTGCGAATATGTGCGAAGCTTTTTAAAGCTTTCGCCCACACACGTGCTGATCAACAACATCGACGACGATCACCTGGACTATTATAAGAATATTGATGAAATTACGGACACATTTGCACAGTTTACGGCGCTGCTGCCTGAAAGCGGCGTGCTTTTTGCGAATGTGCATGACCCGCTGGTGATGCAGGTTGCAAAAAACAGCGGACGCAAAGCCGTCACATACGGCATGGAAAATGCCGACTATATGGCAACGGATGTGACATATGACGATATGGGCTGTCCTGTATTCAACGTGGTATCGCCCAGCGGCAAAGCGAAAGTAGCGCTTAGCGTGGTGGGTAGGCACAACATGATGAATGCACTGGCGGCAATCACGGTATGCAGCGAGATTTTTGGTATAAAGCTTAAAGATGCCGCCAAAGCACTAAAAAAATATCATCTTGCGGGGCGCAGGTTTGAACTTGTGGGGGAGAAGAACGGCGTCAAAGTGATCCATGATTATGCGCATCACCCCAGTGAAATTATGGCATGTCTCAACGCCGCATCAAAGTATCCGCACAAAAAGCTTTGGGTGGTATTCCAGTGCAACTCGTATACACGTGCCAAAACGCTCAAAGACAAATACGCGGTGAGCTTTTCGGACGCCGATATGGTGCTTGTGCCGGATATCTATCCAGGCCGCGATATCGACAGAGGCGAAATACACGCGCGCGACCTTGCGGCGGCAATCAGCCCCAACGCGCCGTGCAAATATATTGCGACATTTGAAGAGATCAGTGATTATCTTGATGAAAACGCATCTGCCGGTGATATTGTGGTGACACTGGGTTCGGGCAGCGTGGACAGAGAAACCAAAAAGCTGCTCTGAAACAGGTGAAATAGACTGCAGGAACTATAACAATTGTGAAAAATATATAACATAACAGAACATATATAGCTAAAATGGTGATAGAAAGCCCAGAGAATAGCTTGGAATACTGAAGACTTCCGTTAAAATAAACAGACGGAAGTCTTTTTCGTGGTATTTTATCTCATATAGTGCAAAATTACTGGCTTGACGGGAAACAAAATATAACATTTGATAACAATAAGGTACAAATGCTCTGGATCTGGCGGTTTTTTTACTGTTCTGACTTGAGGTCAGCCGTCCACGCGGACATGCGGCGGCCATTATGAAAGGAAACGCCGACATTGTGATAGGTGTTTTTGTCAATCTGTATCAGTGTTTCGGTGCCGCTGTATTTGCCGTTTTCGGATGTATAGGCGGATATGATATTGTCTCCGATGATTTCAAAAGTGCCGCTGAGCGTGCCGAGAGCGGGATTAAAAGATGACCACCGATAGGTGAACGGACTGTCTGTCTCATGGATTTGATATCTGTTGTCAAAGCGCACTGGCGTATCCAGTTTGACTTCCATATAGCCGTCTAGCGACCATTCGCCTTCGCTGCGTGATAGGCACGCCAAACCGGAGAGCTCGAACGCGTATCCGTTTTCATCGTAATAGGTGCCGTTTGCCTGCCACTGTCTGCCTGCTAAAAAATAAGTATGCGACATAAAAACTCTCCTTACAACAAGTTTTAATCTTGAATACAAAAAACTGAGCCTGCGCGCTGGTACCCTTGCTTTTTATAATATCCGTCCACATCGCTCATGACATAAACGGTATCATTTGGGTGATCGGCACAGACTCTATCCAGCAGCATTCTGCCATAACAGTGCCCGCGATATGACTTTTTGACAAGTAAATCATATACATAGATTCCGAAGCCGTCGTCGTCTCTGCAGCGGATATAACCGCATAACACATCGTCGTCATAAGCCACATAGGTGAGGGAACCAATCAACGCTTTTTTGTATCCGTCGCTGTTATGACAGTAGTCAGACCAATCTTCCTCGCGAAGCAGATCAAAAAGCTTAGCTTCATCGGATTTTGAATACAGTTTAATCTCCATATCCCACCTCAAAGCATTTATTATTATATTCATAAAAGATGAAAGGAGCCTTGATGTATTGAGCTATTTAGTCATCTGCTCAAACTGTGCTTCGTCGATCACCGCGATGCCAAGCGAACGCGCCTTATCAAGCTTGCTGCCCGCGCTTTCGCCCGCAAGCACAATATCCGTATTTTTGCTGACCGACGAGACAATCTCGCCGCCGAGCGACTCAATGATATCAGCCGCTTCTTTGCGTGTGTATTTGGAAAGCGTGCCTGTCAGCACCACCTTTTTGCCCGATAATGCGGAGTCAGACGTTTTAATCTGCTCAAAAACGGGTGAGACACCTGCCCCGAGTATCCGCGCTACAATGCTGCGCGCTCGCTCATCCGCAAAGAAATTGACGATGTTCTCGGCAAGCGTATCGCCGATGCCGTCAATAGCGATAAGGCTGTCCGTATCCGCCTGCATCAGCGCGTCCATGCTCTGATATTTGGCGGCCAGATCCTTGGCTGTTTTGGAGCCGATGCCCGGGATGCCGAGCGCGTATATAAAGCTGCCGAGCGGCCTTTGCCTGCTCTTTTCAATTGCGGCTTTTAAGTTGTCCGCTTTTTTCTGACCGAAGCCGGGCAGGCTCTTGATTTTATCGTAATCCAGATAATAGAGATCCGACACGTCGCTGAGCCCTAAGTGATCGTAAAACGCTTCTGCCGTTTTGTCGGAGAACGTCTCGATATTCATCGCATCGCGCGATGCGAAGTGGGCCACGGCGCGTGTGAGCTGCGGGCGGCATACGAGCGGATTTTCGCAGAAAAGATAAGCGCCTTTTTCTACGAGCGGATGGCCGCACGCGGGGCAGACATCCGGCGTTTTGATATCCACAGCGTTGTCCGGATATTCCGCCACACCGAGAATTTCGGGAATGACGTCGCCGGAACGGCGTATAAACACGCGCGCATATTTTTTTAGTTTCTTTCTTTGAATGTCGCCCACGTTGTTAAGCGTGGCGCGGGAGACCGACACGCCGCCGATATCCACGGGTTCGAGCAATGCGCCCGGCGTGATTTTACCCGTACGCCCCACCTGCCAGACAACGTCCATCAGTGTGGTGGTCTTTTCATCGGCGGCGAACTTGTAAGCCACCGCCCAGCGAGGAAATTTCTGTGTAAACCCAAGCGCTGTACGTACCGCGAAGCTGTCGATTTTAATCACGGCACCGTCGATCAGATAATCAAGCGCTGAGCGCGACTGTTCGGCTTTATTGACGAGTGAGGTGACTTCTGAAATGCTGTGTGCTTTCTCGGTAAAGCTGCTGACAGGAAAATGGTTGTCTCTGAGAAAATCAAGCATCTTGGTATGCGTATCAAAAGGGGCATCTTTAATGTAACCCACGCTGTAGCAAAACAGACTGAGATTGCGTTTGGCCGTCTCAGCGGGATCAAGATTGCGAAGTGCGCCCGCTGCCGCGTTTCGCGCGTTTTTAAGCGGCTCGTATGCCGTTTCATTGTACTTCTTGAGCGCGGATAAACGCATAAGCCCTTCGCCCTGCACCTCAAGCCGTCCTTTGTAAGGGATGGACAGCGGCACGGACTTGATCGTCATTACCTGCTTGGTGATAATCTCGCCCACGCTGCCGTCTCCGCGTGTCGCGGCGGATACAAGGAAACCGTCTTCATAGCGCAGATTGACAGTGAGCCCGTCAAATTTATATTCCACGACATAGACGAACGGCCCGTCGGCTAATTTGCGCGCGCGGGCCTCCCATGCGGCAAGCTCTTCCTCGCTTCTTACCTTATCGAGGCTGTACAGCGGACTGAGATGCGCCTGCTTTTCAAATCCGGGCAGCACGTCGCCGCCGATACGCTTGGTGGGAGAATCGGGACGGACATAGGCGGTTTCTTTTTCAAGCTTTTCCAGCTCATCGTAAAGCGCGTCGTATTCGGCATCGCTCACGGTTGGATCGTCGAGCGTGTAGTAACGGTAAATATGCTCATTTAATTGTGTAATCAGTTCGTCGATCCGTTTTTTGGCCTCGTCCATACGTTTTTCCTTATAGTATTTTTAGCGGCGCGAATGCCACAAACATCTTCTTTTCGCCTGCGGTATCAAACCGTACCACCGCAATTTTTTCATCGCCCTCGCCGTTTGTCGAGACGATCTGACCCTGGCCGAACTTGGGATGCGAGACGGTGGCGCCCGCCGTAAATGCGGACGGTGCATGCTCTGCTTTTTTATTAAGAACCGGCCCGGTTGACGGCATACTCACACGCCCTTGCGCCGCAAATGAATACGGACTCTGGCTCACAGGCTCGTGTGAGAAATAGACCGTGTTTTGCCGTTTCACGCCCGCGGGTTCTATGCATCCTTCCGGTATCTCCTCAAGGAAACGGGAGCGTTTGCCCGGCATACGTTCAAAGCTAGCCCCCATACGCACATAGCGCGTGGCGCTCCACGTGAGATACAGGCGTTTTTTTGCGCGTGTCATGCCCACATAGCAAAGCCGGCGTTCTTCCTCCACATCGCCATCCATCAGGCTCATCTGATGCGGGAGCAGCCCTTCCTGAAGCCCGACGATGAACACGATGGGGAATTCGAGTCCCTTGGCGCTGTGCATTGTCATCAGCATGATTTTGTCTTCTTCGTCGCCCACGGCATCCACATCAGAAATCAGCGCGCTGCGTTCCAAAAAGCCTGCCAGCGTATGGGGCGACGGTGTATCGCGCTCAAAGTCCGCGACGCTCTTAAAAAACTCGTCCACATTAAGCAGGCGCATACGGCCTTCCGGAGAGATGTCGTTTTGCATCATCATGCGCAGCCCCGAATCCTCAAATATGCGTTCCACGATTTGCAGCACGCTTAAGTCTTCCATCTGGGCGCGTACGTTTTCCAGCATGCCGCGGAAATCCTTCAGCGATTGAGCCGCTCTTTTAGAAAGCCCTTCGGGCTCATTGCACATGTCATAAAGCGAAAGATGCTGCGCTTGTGCCGCCGCATATAGTTTACCCATCGACACGTCGCCGATACCTCTTTTCGGCACCCCAACGGCACGCATAAAGCAAAGGTCGGCATCGGGATTGCAAAGCAGATTCAGATACGCGAGCAGATCCTTGATCTCCTTGCGGTCATAGAAGCTTTGTCCGCCATAGATCACATACGGCACACCGCGTTCTTTGAGTTTGTTTTCCAATACGCGCGACTGGCTGTTGACGCGATACAGCACCGCGATATCGCTTGCCGTGTATTTGCCCTCACGCAACAGGCTTGCCGTCTTTTCCGCGACATACTGCGCTTCCTCAAGATCGGTCTCCGCTTCAAACTCAAGCGGCTTTTGGCCCGTCTTGATGCTGGACCAAAGCTCCTTGCCCATGCGTCCGCTGTTGTTGCGGATGATGCCGTTTGCCGCATCGAGTATACCCTGATGCGAGCGGTAATTCTGTTCCAGTCGGATCACGCGCGCCCCCGGAAAGTCTTTCTCAAAGCCAAGTATGTTGGAAATGTCCGCGCCGCGCCAGCCGTATATGGACTGATCGTCGTCGCCCACCACGAATATATTGCCGCTGCCTTTGGCGAGCAGCTGAACGATGCTGTACTGCACGGAATTAGTGTCCTGATACTCGTCCACCATAATGTAGTGAAAACGGCGGCGGTATTTGTCCAGCACGTCCGGATATTCGTCGAAAAGCAGCAGCGTTTTTAACAGCAAATCGTCGAAATCCATCGCGTTGTTTAAACGCAGCCTGTCTTCATAGCGCCCGTATACCCACGATGTGTATTTGACGGTATCGCCCTCGCCGTATACCTCTTTAAACCTTGCGGGGCTTACGCCCGCGTTTTTTGCTTTGCTGATCATTGACCGCACGGTGCGCGGTTCCACCGCGTCCTTGCCCACGTCCAGCTCTTTGAGGATGTCCTTGACCACGGTCAAGGCGTCGCTCGCGTCGTAAATGGTGAAGCTGCTTGAGTATCCAAGATGCTCACCTTCGATGCGCAGCAGTCTTGCGCACATCGCGTGGAATGTCATCACCCACATGTCGTCCGCGCCCGCTGCGATAGCCGCGATACGCGATTTCATTTCGGCGGCGGCTTTGTTGGTGAATGTCAGAGCGAGAATGTGATAGGGCCGCACGCCCTTTTCAAGCAGATAAGCGGCGCGCGTGGTGAGCACACGGGTTTTGCCCGAGCCCGCGCCCGCAAGAACAAGCACCGCGCCCTCCGTGGTTTCCACGGCTTCGCGCTGCTGAGTGTTTAGGCTGGCTAAATCCATCAGTCCTCCTGTTTGAGTCGTTTGAGCGCCATCTGGTATCCGCCGGTGCCATAGAGCAGGCAGCGGTTCACACGGCTGATTGTGGCCGTGCTGGCGCCTGTTGTGTCTGAAATATCGTGGCAGGTGTGTTTTTCGCTGAGCAGCTCGGCCACCTTAAAGCGCTGCGAGATGGACGTGAGCTCCGAGATCGTGCACAGATCCTCAAAGAACATATAGCACTCCTCGACTGACTTCAGCGTGAGTATGGCCTCAAAAAGCTTGTCCATTTCGTCAGATTTGAGCTTGGATTGGTACATGTTTGTCCCTCCGTTATTTGACGGTATTCTTTAGCGTATCCAGTCCCTCGATGCGCACCTCAATGGTGTCGCCGCGCTGCATAGGCCCAATACCCTCAGGCGTCCCCGTGGCGATAATGTCACCCGGGAGCAGCGTCATGCACGCGCTGATAAAGCAAATAATATCCGGTACGTTAAACAGCATGTTGTCAAATGTGCTGTCCTGCTTGACTTCGCCGTTGAGTACGCTTTGTATGCGTTTGCCTGACGGATCAAATTCTGTGTCGATGCTGGGGCCGACAGGACAAAAAGTATCGAAAGATTTGGCCCGCGTCCACTGGCCGTCCTGCTTTTGAATGTCGCGTGCGGTGACGTCGTTGAGCGCTGTGTAGCCGAATATGCAGCTTTTTGCCTCGAGCGGCGTCACGTTTTTGCACGTTTTGCCGATCACAACGCCAAGCTCCGCTTCATAGTCTACGCGGCTCGATATGGCCGGGTATTCGATGCACGCTTCATGTGCGATCAACGTGGTGACAGGCTTTAAGAACAGCACCGGATTGCCGATCAGCTTGTCATTAAGCTCGGCAGCGTGCTGCGCATAATTGAGCCCTACAGCCACAATCTTTGTGGGCTGACAGGGAGAGATCAGCGTCACATCGCCAAGTGCGATTTCTTCTCCCGTAAACACGTAACGCTCATACGGCGGCTCGGCGAGGCGCTTAAGCAACCGTCCGTCCTTAACCGCATAAAAAATTTCGTCGTTTGTTTTTACCCGTACGATTTTCACAGTTCCGCCTCCTTAATATGCTTGTTTTCATTTTATCACATTAACACGTAAGCACAAGCATGGAATTCGTCTGTTCTTATCTCGGACGGCTTTTTGACATTGTATAAATACAGATGTATAATACAAAAAAAGCTTGTCTGAGGTGTTTATGATCAAAAAGTCTGGTTTGATTTTTTTGGTTTTCATAATATGCGCTATATGCGTTGCGCTTTTTTTGCCTGCGACAACGGCGAATGCCATGCCGTATTTTGAGGATGCCACGTTGATCGGTGACGAGGTGAATATGCGTATGCGCCCGACAACCGACTCGCCTGTGATCATGCAGCTCAAAGAAGGGACGCGCATCGGTGTTTTCTGCGAAGAGGTTGAGGGCTGGTACAGAATCATTTACGGTAACTACCGTGGCTATGTCAGTTCGGAATATGTGTTTTTACCGTCTACGGACTACATGGTTGCCCATGTGCTGGAGGGGGGGTTGCATCTTCGGCAGAACCCCGGTACATACAGCAACATTATCGCGGAACTGAATGAAGGAACAGGTGTGACCGTCAAAAACATCTCCGGTGACTGGTATTACGTTGAGGTGCCCGGAGAGGACGAAAACGCCGTTCATACCGGCTATGTGCATAAGGAATATGTGAAACTAAGCACGGCCAAAACGGCCAGCAATATGATAAAGATCGGCATGGAAGGCGCCGAGGTCAGAAATGTTCAGCAGCAGCTGCGTCAGCGCAATTTCATGATATCACCGGCCACGGGCTATTTCGGCGATGTGACGGAGGGCGCGGTAAAGGCGTTTCAGCGAAAGGCGGGGCTGGATACGGACGGCATCGTGGGTGCGAAAACATATGAAATGCTTTTCGGTGATAATGATATCACGACCACAACGGCTGAGCTTTTTGGCATCACCGGTGAGGTGAAGCTTTCCACATGGGACGATATAGCCAAGGTATTTAAAAAAGGAAGCAAGGCGCTGGTGACGGATGTGAAATCCGGACGGCAGTTCTGGGTACGCCGGTTCGGCGGCTGGTGGCATGCAGACTGTGAACCGCTGACCGCAAAGGATACGGCCATCATGAAGGAATGCTACGGCGGTGAATGGTCTTGGGACAGACATCCCATATGGGTGACGATTGGCAGTGTCACATATGCCGCGTCTCAAAACGGCATGCCGCATCTTGTCAGTCCGACAAAGAACAATGACTTCCCCGGACATTTTTGCATCCACTTTAAGGACTCCAAGGTACATGAAACAGGCAGGGAATGTCCGCGGCATCAGTATGCCGTTAAGAAAGCCTATAATGCTGCTCATTGATTTGTAGATACACGCCTTCTTTTGCGCTCTGGCGTTTAAAGAAGGCTTTTTGTTTTTTACGCTTTTTGTCATTGATTGAATAATGGACGAATGTGCCGACATATTTATATACGTAGTGTTTTTTTGGAGGATAAATATGAGAAAAACGCAAGCTCTGCTTTTGGCTTTATTGGTTGGCATCGTTTTCGCTTTAGGAACATATTTCCTTGTGAGTGCAAAATATGAGACGCGTGCAGAGGATGAACTTCCTCTAACGGAGTTTTTGCGCGTTGAGAAAGAAATTAAAGAGAACTATTTGCGTGATTTTGATATGGAAGACGTGCAGTATGCCGGTCTGAAAGCCATGGTGGCATCACTCGGTGACCCATACAGTGTTTATTATACGCCAGAGGAATTTGCGTCGTTTCAGCAGAATTCGTCGGGAGAGTATTACGGGGTCGGCATGGGCATCACCATTGATGAGGTAACAGGCCTTGCCGTGGTGTCATATTTTCTGGAGGATTCAGCGGCAGAGGAAGCCGGTATACAGGTTGGGGATTTTATTGTGTCTATTGACGGAGCAGACGTGACAAAGAATACGCTTCAGGAGATACGTGTCAAATGTATCGGCGAAGACGGCACGCCCATCACGATTGGCGTAAAGCGCGGGGATGAAGTGCTCGAGTTTACAATGGCGCGAAGGTCTATTGAACTGGATATGGTTTCGTATAAGATGCTGGAAGGCGGCATTGGTTATATGAGGATTAAGCAGTTCAGCGGCAACTGTGAAGCGCTTTTTCATGAAGGACTGGATGAGTTTGAAAAGCAGGGCGCCAAGGGCATTGTGTTTGATCTGCGCAACAATCCGGGCGGCTATTTGAATACGGTGGTCAGCATGCTAGACAGGCTGCTCCCCGAGGGAAAGATTGTGTATACTCAAGATAAATACGGTAACCAGGACACCAAAACAAGCGATGCCGACTGCACGCAAATACCTATGGTGCTGCTTGTTAACGGCCACACGGCCTCCGCTTCCGAGATTTTTGCAGGAGCGATTCAGGATTATGACTGGGGCGAGGTTGTGGGAACGCGTACATACGGCAAAGGCGTGGTTCAGGTGGTCATTCCCATTGAATCGACGGGGGGCGGGCTGAAAATCACGTCATCTGAATATTTCACGCCCAAGGGCCGCAGCATTGACGGTAACGGTGTCTATCCGGATAAATATGTGGAGCTGCCGTCCGACGCCACGGAGGATACGCAGCTCAGGGAAGGCTTAAACGAGCTCGCTGCATTGATAAGCAAAAGCACTCAAGACCTATCATGATAAGTAAACCACGATGCCTTAAATACTAAAAATTTCTTGAATGCAAGCGCATTCGCTGTTAAAATTGAAATGAAATAATAGAGCATGAAAAAGGCCGGTGCCGATAAGGCCCGGCTTTGTTCACGGGGTCACTAAAAAAGCACAGCTTTCTGGGTGCGGCTGAACAGTTTTTAAGATGACATAACAATGCGGAAGGAGCAGACATGTACGACGTCATTATCGTGGGTGCGGGGCCGGCAGGGCTGACAGCCGGACTTTATGCGGGCCGGGCAGGCCTGTCGGCGCTGATACTGGAGAAAGTATTTGCGGGAGGTCAGATTACCAGAACGCTGATGGTGGAGAACTATCCGGGGTTTCCGGACGGAATCGAAGGCATCGACTTGAGTTTTAAGTTTAAAGAACAGGCGGAGCGCCACGGGGCTGTGATTCAAACAGCGGAGGTGACAGGCTTTGATATTGAGGGCGAAGAGAAAAAGGTGATTACGCCTGATACGATATACAGCGCAAAATCCATTATACTTGCAATGGGCGCGTCGTATAAAAGGCTGGGGCTGGGGAGTGAGAAACGGCTCTCGGGTTCGGGCGTATCATATTGCGCCACATGTGACGGTGCGTTTTTCAAGCAAAAACAGGTGGCTGTGATCGGCGGGGGAGATACCGCCATCGAGGACGCGTTGTATCTTGCCAATTTTGCGAGCCACGTGTATGTGGTGCATCGCCGTGATGAGCTGCGCGCGCAAAAGGTGCTGCAAAGAGCCGCGATGCAAAATGATAAGATTGAGTTTGTCTGGAACTGTGAGGTGGACGCCATAGAGGGCGAATCCTTCGTGACAGGCGTGCGTGTGCGTAACAACAAGACGCAGGAGCTTCGTTCATTGGTTGTATCGGGTGTGTTTGTTGCCGTGGGCATCGTGCCGCACAGTGACGATGTGAGAGAACTTGTCAAAACGGATGATTTTGGGTATATTATCACAGACGATGCCATGCATACGAGTCTGCCCGGTGTTTATGCGGCAGGTGATATTGTGGCTAAGCCGCTTCGTCAGGTGGTGACGGCGGCGGCAGACGGTGCGATTGCCATCTATTCAGCACTGAGTTACTTAAGAGAAATAAAATAGGACTATACCAATTTGCGCATTGGTATAACCCGGACTATAATACAAAAGGTCCGGGCCATGGAGGAGTTATGGCGAGATTATTTGGAACGGACGGAGTCAGAGGTGTCGCGAACGAGAAGCTAACCTGCGAGCTTGCGTTTAAGCTGGGGCAGGCCGGGGCATCTGTGCTGACCAGCAAGGTGCACAAGGCGCGCATTCTCATCGGCCGGGATACCCGGATATCGGGCGAAATGCTGGAGTCGGCTCTTGTGGCCGGAATCTGTTCGGTGGGCGCGGAGGCTGTTGTGGCGGGCGTGATTCCCACATCGGGTGTTGCATACCTGACGCGCAACTATGATGCGGATGCGGGTGTCATGATATCAGCGTCGCACAATTCGGCGGAATATAACGGCATCAAGTTTTTCAATTCTCAGGGAAAGAAGCTGCCCGACGAGATTGAAGACCGTATTGAAAACATTATCTTAAACGCCAGCGAAGAGGTTGAACTCAAAACGGGCGTGGATATGGGGCGGCGCGTGCGGGCAGCCAACGCTGCTGCGGAATACAAAGAGTTTTTGCTCTCCACGACGAACACCAATCTGCGCGGGCTCAAGATCGTGCTGGACTGCGCACACGGGGCGGCATCGAAAATTGCGCCGCGGGCATTCTGTGAGTTGGGTGCGGACGTTGTGCCGTATTACAACACACCGGACGGTACCAATATCAACGACAACTGCGGATCGACCCATCCCGAGAAACTCACACAGCTGGTGGCGGAGCTGGGTGCGGACATGGGCTTTGCCTTCGACGGTGATGCCGACAGACTGATCGCGGTGGACGAACACGGCATTGTGGTGGACGGCGATCAGATTATGGCGATCTGTGCGATGGACTTGAAGCAGCAGGGTCTGCTCAAGAAAGATACACTGGTCTGCACCGTGATGAGCAATTTAGGCCTTGATATTGCGATGAAGGCTGCGGGCATCAGAGCGATCAAGACGCGCGTGGGAGACAGATACGTGCTCGAAGAGATGCAAAGGGGGGGGTATTCGCTGGGCGGCGAACAGTCCGGCCATATCATCTTCCTCGACCACAACTCGACGGGCGACGGGATACTTACGGGCATTCAGCTGGCATCCATCGTGATGCGCAGCGGTAAGACGCTTTCAAGGCTCGCGGATGCGGTGTCCATACTGCCGCAGGTGCTTATCAACGCGCGCGTGAAAGACGAACACAAAGAGCATATCATGGAAGACGAGCAGGTCAAAAAGCAGATCGACGCGCTTGAGAAGCTTTTTGCGGGAAAAGGCCGTGTGCTGATCCGTCCTTCGGGCACAGAGCCGCTCGTCCGCGTGATGATAGAAGGACCTGATAAAAAAGAAATAGAGCGCCAGGCGGTGGACATGGTTAAGCTCATAGAAAGCCGCCTCGCGTAAATTTAACGCTGGGAGGCTTTTCATATGTGCGGAATTGTGGGCTATGTGGGCAGCAAAGATGTTGTCCCCATGCTGCTGAATGGGTTGCAAAAGCTTGAATACAGAGGATACGACAGTGCGGGCGTGGCCATCGTCGCGGACGGCTGTTTAAAAGTTAATAAAGCAAAGGGAAGGCTCAGCGGGCTTTGCAGCCTGATGGAAGGCTGCAAAGCACCGGGCGCAGTGGGCATTGGGCACACGCGCTGGGCCACTCACGGTGAGCCCTCTTTTCAAAATTCACATCCCCATACCAACTGCGCGGGCGATATCGCGGTCGTGCATAACGGCATTATCGAAAACTACATGAAACTCAAAACATGGCTGCAGGATGAAGGCGCGGCTTTCGTGTCTGAAACGGATACCGAAGTTGTCGCGCATCTGATCAACCACTTTTACACGGACGATTTGCTTTCCGCTGTTCAGGCCGCGGTTACGCATTTGGAAGGCTCATATGCGCTGGGCGTGGTGTCGGAAAAGCATCCGGATATGATTGTGGCGGCGAGGAAGGACAGCCCGCTTGTGGTGGGCGTCGGTGACGGTGAAAGCATGATTGCCTCGGATATTCCCGCTATTCTTGAATATACGCGCGATGTGATATTCCTCGAAGATAAAGAAATTGCGGTACTGGACCGACAGGCTGTAAGCATTTTTGATGAGTACGGCAAACCAGTTGGCCGCGATTGCTATCATGTGGACTGGGATGCGGCGCAGGCGGAAAAGGGCGGCTATGAGCATTTCATGATCAAAGAGATTCATGAGGAGCCGCGCGTGATGGCGGACACACTGATGTCGAGATATAAGGACGGCATGATCGATCTATCCGACATCGGTATTGACGAGGAGCTTGTACGCGGTATTCACAAGGTGGGTATCATCGCGTGCGGCACCGCTTTTCACGCAGGCATGGTTGGCAAGTATATCATTGAGAGGCTGGCGCGTATTCCGGTAGAGACGGAAATTGCATCCGAGTTTCGTTACCGCAATCCGCTTATTCAGCCGGGTCAGCTTGTGATCATCATCAGCCAGTCGGGCGAGACGGCGGACACACTCGCCGCGATGCGTGAGGCCAAGAAACGCGGCGCGAAGATTGCGGCGGTTGTCAACGTGGTGGGCAGCACCATTTCGCGCGAGGCTGACGCGGTGCTGTATACACACGCAGGGCCTGAAATTGCGGTGGCGTCCACGAAAGCATATAACACGCAGCTCATGGCGATATACATGATTGCGCTGGAACTGGGGCGCCTGTCCGGCAACCTCGCGCCGGAGGAATACAAGCGTTACGTGGAAGGCCTTAAAGATGTGCCGCAGCAGATGAATACCGTGCTGCAAACCAAGGATCAGCTTGCGCGGTTTGCCTCGCGGCATTTTACGCAGAACAGCGTGTTCTTTATCGGGCGCGGACTTGATTATGTGCTGTCGATGGAGGCGTCTTTGAAGCTCAAGGAGATATCGTATATCCACTCCGAAGCGTACGCGGCGGGCGAACTCAAGCACGGCACCATCGCGCTGATTGAAGACGGCACGCTCGTGGTAGCGATTGCGATGCAGCGCCGTTTGTTTGACAAGACGGTGAGCAACATCAAGGAAGTCAAGGCGCGTGGTGCCAAGGTACTGGCGGTCTGCTTTGAGGGCGACGATATGCCGTCTGACATTGCCGATGAGGTGATCTCTCTGCCGGATACGGACGACATTTTTGCGCCGCTGCTCGCGGTAACGCCGATGCAGCTTTTTGCGTATTACATGACGGTGGAAAAGGGTTTCGATGTCGATAAGCCGCGGAATTTGGCGAAAAGCGTAACGGTGGAATAAGCTATATAATGGTCTAATTTTTGAAGAACTGGCTAAAGAATAAAGTTTGACACAAGAGAAAATAGTTTGACACAAAAAGACTATTCGAAAAACGTATATTTGGTAGATAAGTATGCTAAAATACCCTTGATATAGTGCTCGAGGGTATTTTAATATGCGAATTAAATATACAAAAGCAAAGTTATAGATGGATCAAAAAAATACATGGCTATATGCGCAAAATACTCCAGAGATTTGGAGAAGCCAAAAACATTAGATAAAATACACATTGAGAAGAAGTACTGAGAATAAAGATATTGATTCTAGAATTTTTATAATGGAAAAGCCAACAAAACAATAGGCTAGACTCGATTATTTATAAAATAAGAAGGTATTCAAGGCCAACTTGACAAGCGCAATCATTTGGTGTATAAATGACACAACAAAATAAAACAGGGGAGCTTGTGAAGCAGGCTGAGAGGAAGTTTTCAACTTCGACCCTTACACCTGATGTGGATAATGCCACCGTAGGAAGTAAGCGATTTGCCTTATTTACGGAGTATACCATCGGTGTTCTCCGTTTTTTGTTGCTCTATTTTAAAAAGAGGGGTTTTCTTAATGGAAAAAACAAAAACATCTGTGTTTTCGAACGGGCTTATATGGTTCGGCGCAGCGGTATCAATCGCGGAGATTCTAACCGGTACGCTGGTTGCACCGCTCGGTTTCGTTACCGGCCTGCTGGCGATTATCATCGGCCATATCATCGGCTGCGTGGTGCTTTATCTTGCGGGGCTTATCGGCGCCAACACCCAAAAGAGTGCAATGGAGACGGTGAAAATGTCGTTCGGGCAAAAAGGTTCGCTGCTGTTTTCTTCACTGAATGTGCTGCAATTGATCGGCTGGACCGCGGTGATGATCGTCAGCGGCGCGGCGGCAGCAAGCTCGATCAGCAGCATCGGGGGCGACTGGGTATGGAGCCTGATTATCGGCGCGCTGATCATCGTTTGGATTCTGATCGGGATCAAAAACATGGGTAAAATCAACATCGTGGCAATGGGTGCATTGTTTGTCCTCACAATCGTGACGAGCACGGTGATCTTCAAAGGAAGCAACGAGTTTGCAGCAGACGGAAGCATCACCTTTGGTACCGCGGTCGAGTGGTCGGCGGCTATGCCGCTGTCGTGGCTGCCGCTTATTTCGGACTACACCCGGACGGCGGCTAAGCCAAAAAAGGCGACTGCAGTAAGTACCATCGTCTACTTTATCGTGAGCTGCTGGATGTATGTCATCGGTATGGGCGCGGCCATCTTCACCGGTGAAAGCGATGTGGCCAGAATTATGATGAGCGCAGGTCTGGGCATCGTCGCGTTGATCATCATCGTATTCTCGACCGTAACCACAACGTTCCTAGACGCGTATTCCGCGGGTGTTAGCAGCGAGAGCATATCCAAAAAGCTCAAAGAGCGGCCGGCCGCGGTCACGGTCTGTATCATCGGTACGCTTCTTGCAATCTTTACGCCCATTACGCAATTCGAAAACTTCTTATACTTAATAGGGTCGGTATTTGCGCCTATGACCGCTATTCTTGTGACTAACTATTTTATTCTGAAGAAAGACCGCTCAGCGAAGGGCTTCGATGTCATCAATCTTGTCATATGGGTGATCGGGTTTATCATATACCGACTGTTTATGACAATTGATACGCCTGTCGGGTATACCCTTCCCGTCATGGCGATCACCGCTTTGATATGCTTCGCCGTCAACAAAACCATAAGAGGAGAGAAAAATGCTTAAGACAATGCTCGAGAACGTAAGGGAAACCGCACCGCTTGTCCACAATATCACGAATTATGTGACGGTCAACGACTGTGCGAATATATTGCTCGCCTGCGGCGCATCACCGATTATGGCGGATGACATTGAAGAGGTCGAGGAGATAACGTCAATCTGCGGCGGCCTGAACATCAACATCGGTACGCTGGGTCAAAGCACGATCCCGTCGATGCTGGCGGCAGGCAAAAAGGCAAATGCGTGCAGACATCCGGTGCTGCTTGATCCGGTGGGTGCGGGTGCATCACGCCTACGTACCGAAACAGCGTACCAGCTGCTGGATGCGGTCGCGTTTACGGTTATTCGGGGAAACATTTCTGAGATCAAAACGCTGGCACTGGGCGCGGGGACAACCAAAGGGGTTGACGCCGATGTGACAGATGCCGTCACGGAAGAGACGCTGGATAACGCCGTCAGCTTTGCGAAGAAGTTTGCGGAAAAGACCGGTGCAGTAATTGCAATTACCGGTGCGATCGATATTGTCGCGGATGCGCAAAAGGCGTACGTGATTCTGAACGGGCATCCAATGATGAGCAAGATCACCGGAACGGGATGCATGCTGTCTGCGATGACAGTTGCGTATCTTGTGGCGAACCCCGACAATGCACTGGAAGCGGCGGCGGCATCGGTCGGCGCGATGGGACTGTGTGGACAGCGTGCCCATGCGCGTCTGGTTGAGAAAGATGGCAACGCAACGTATAGAAATTACATCATCGATGAGATTTATAACCTGACTGGAGACGACCTGGAAAACGGGGCAAAGTATGAAGTGCAATAGAAGAAGCATGCGGCTCTACGCGGTCACGGACAACGCGTGGACAGGCGAGAAAACCCTTTTGATGCAGGTGGAGGAAGCGCTCAAAGGCGGGGCGACGTGTATTCAGCTACGGGAAAAGGAACTGGAAGAGGATGCGTTGTTAGAAAAGGCCGACGCAATCAAAACGCTCTGCAAAACATATGGCGTTCCTTTTATCGTCAACGACAACGTTGATGTGGCGATTCGGTGCGGAGCGGACGGCGTCCACGTGGGCCAGACAGATATGACCGCTGACGGTGTCCGCAAACTGGTGGGCGTAGATTTGATCCTCGGGGTATCTGTACAAACGGTGGAGCAGGCTGTGCTTGCTGAGCAGGACGGCGCGGATTATCTTGGCGTGGGCGCGGTTTTCTCTACTTCCACAAAGCTGGATGCCGATATGGTCAGCCGCCAAACACTAAAAGCGATCTGCAACGCGGTATCCATTCCGGTCGTGGCAATCGGCGGTATCTATTCGCACAATATTATGGAGCTTGTTGGAACGGGGATTGACGGCGTGGCCTTGGTATCTGCGATATTTGCATGTGACGATATCAAAAACGAGTGCAAGAAGCTGCTCGCACTCTCCGAGCAGATGGTATCGGCATGAAGATAGACGGTGCGATATTTGACCTTGACGGCACGCTGCTGGATTCCATGTTTATATGGGATACCATTGGCGAGGATTATCTGCGCAGCCTTGGCATACAGCCTCGTGAAGATCTGAGCCAGACGTTTAAGACCATGAGCCTTTTGCAGGCGGCGAAGCATTACCAAAGAGAGTACGGTGTTACCCACAACATTGAAGAGATCATGCACGGTGTCAATGGCATGATCGAAAATTATTACTTTAACGATGTAAAGACCAAAGACGGTGTAAGGGATATGCTTGAAAAGCTCAAACGCGACGTAGTAAAAATGTGTGTCGCGACGGCGACCGACCTTCATCTCGCGAAAGCCGCGCTGGAACGCAACGGTATATTGGGGTATTTCTCAAAGATATTTACATGCACGGAGGTTGGCAGCGGTAAGGACACGCCGGAGATTTACAACCGCGCGCTGGCGCATCTTGGCACGCCCAAGCAACGCACTGTTGTTTTTGAGGATGCGTTATACGCCGTAAAAACGGCGAAAGAAGCGGGTTTCTTCGTAGCCGGCGTATACGACCGATCGGAAGCCGCGCAAAGTGCGGAGATTCAAGAGCGATCGGATATCTATATCAATTCATTTGCGGAAATGAGGGATTACATTGATTAAGAAAGTTTTAACCATCGCGGGGTCGGATTCATGCGGCGGCGCGGGTATTCAGGCCGATATCAAAACCATCACTGCGCACAAAATGTATGCCATGAGCGTAATTACGGCACTCACGGCGCAGAATACCACAGGTGTTTACGGTATTGAGAATGTGCCGTCGGCGTTTGTTGCACAGCAGCTTGACTGTATCTTTACCGATATCGTACCCGACGCGGTGAAGATTGGTATGGTGTCAAGCCGAGATATAATTGAGGCGATTGTAGAAAAACTGATCCAGTATCATGCATGCAACATCGTAGTAGACCCGGTGATGGTTTCCACCAGCGGCAGCAAATTGTTGTCTGACGATGCGATTGACGCACTAATAACAAAGCTGCTTCCGCTCGGCACAGTCGTCACACCGAATATTCCCGAAGCCGAGGTGTTATGCGGTTTTGCCATCAAGTCTGAGGATGATATGATTGCGGCGGCGAAGCAGATTGCGCAGCACTACAACGGAGCTGTATTAATTAAGGGCGGTCACCTCGTAAGCGATGCAACCGATTTGCTTTATGAAAAAGCCGGGTATGAGTGGTTTCAATCACCACGTGTGAATAATCAAAACACGCATGGAACGGGGTGTACGCTATCGTCGGCGATTGCCTGCAATCTGGCTGACGGAAAAAGCCTTAGCACGAGCATTGAAAGAGCGAAGCAATATCTGACGGGTGCGCTGCAGGCCATGCTAGATTTGGGCAAAGGCGCCGGGCCACTGGATCACACATACAATTTATTGAGGTGAAAAGTGGCCATTATGAACATAATTGGCAGTAATCCAGTTAAGACCTAACCTTCAATTACTCTTAGTCAAGCTAACCTGGTTATCTTCCGATTTTACGATACGGCTGTTTGAAATAGCAACCCTGTGACTATATCTCCCGAAATACTCAACCGCGCTGGAAGCATTTTTGAACGGTGGCTTGCAGTAAACAATCCATTTCTTTTGATAAAGCTGAGAAAGAAAAGTATTATAGCAGTAAGGATTGAGTAAACGTTTCTGCTCTCCGTGATATTTGAGATCAGCCTGTTTGAGATAGTATAAGAACTTACCTCTGAATTTACGGGATAACACCTTCACGGGCAGAAAGAATTGTTTACGCGAAGTAACCAAATACTCTGAATAAGGCAATATATAAGAACTTAATATTTTTAAAAAAAAGTATGCATATTATAACAAGCTATAATTAGAACATTGGTGGAGTAATCGTCGAGATTACAACCAGTTCGTTATCGCCAATATTGATTATTTGATGGGGTGTAGAGCCAAGATAATAAATGGTATCGCCTTCGTTCAGAATATGTTCTGTTTGGTCTAAGCGAATCTTCATGGTTCCTTGCAGGACATATGCGATTTCTTCTCCGGGATGGGGCATGGGCGTTTCACAACTTTTTGCACCTGGCGCCATACGGCTGAGAAACATCTCCATCTGATGGTTTATATTTGGACATAGTAGTTCGTAGACCATTGGAATTTCAGGGAAAGAAATTGTGCGGCGCTCATGCTTTCGAACGACTGGACTGACATCTTCTTCGTCAATAAGAAAGTAAAACATGGCCGTATCCAGCACTTTGGCAATGCGGCGCAATGAAGAAATGGAAGGCTCCGCAAGGCCTCGCTCAATCTGACTTAAGAAACCGGGAGTCAGCTCGGTTTTTTCCGCAAGCTCCTGTAAGCTTAAATTTATTTCTTTTCTACGTAAACGTATACGTTTTCCTAACATATACCCACCTTTATCTTGTCAAAATAGCATGCTGACATATAATACGCATACATATTTTTCATATTATACTTTTTGATAGAGAATATGTCAACCTAATCACTGTTTAATGCAAGTAATATTTTGTTTAGTATTAATAAAAAGTTTAAGAGAAATAAAATAAATAATAAAAAATTATGATCACATTAAAAATTTCTTGACTTTTCTACAAGGGTGGTGTATCTTGAAAACAAGAAATAGATGCAAAGATGCATCCCATAATCTGTGGGGTGCATCTTTTTTTATATGTATCACATATTTGTATCTATTGACAAAGAAGGGAGACGAAATGTCAGTTATTCTTCAAGCAGAACACTGTTCAATGTCATTCAGGGGATTAAAGGCCGTTAAGGATGTGACAGCGAGTTTTGAAGAGAAAAAAATATACGGGTTGATTGGGACAAACGGCGCGGGAAAAACGACGTTGATCGGTATGTTGTCAGGTGTTCTCAAGCCAACATCCGGCAAGATACTGTTCGACGGTCAAGATATCACAGGGCTTCGTCCAGATCTGGTGGCCAGAAAGGGCATTGTGAGAACATATCAGAATCTCAGGTTGTTCAACAAGATGACTGTGCTAGAGAATGTGATCATCGGCGGTCAGATTAAAACCTCCTACAGCCCTGTAAGCGGCATATTGCACACGCCCGGCTACAGAAAAGCGGAGAAGGAACTGCGTGACAGAGCCTTAGACATGCTTGAGATCATGGGGATCGCGCAGTGTGCCAATAAGATTGCCAATTCGCTGCCCTACGGTTATCAAAGACGGTTGGAGATTGCTCGCATTCTTGCGGCCTGTCCCCGAGTGCTGCTACTAGATGAGCCCGCAGCCGGAATGAACCCACAGGAGAGTTTGGAACTTGTGGATCGGATAAAGCTTATACAAAAGCAATTTGATTTGACCGTTATTATCATTGAACACGATATGAAGGTTATCATGAGCCTATGCCAGTACATTTATGTGATGGCCACGGGAGAAATGATAGCGCAGGGGGAACCGGAGCAGATCAGAAGCAACCCTGACGTTATTAGAGCGTATCTGGGGAGGGCGGTCTAGTGCTTCAGATTAGTAATCTTCAAGTCAAATACGGTGGTATTACCGCAGTGAACGGATTATCGCTCCAAGTGAATGAGAATGAGACCATCGCACTAATTGGTTCCAACGGTGCAGGGAAAACCACTACGTTGCATGCCATATCAGGGCTGCTTAAACCCAGTCAGGGCGAATGTCTGTATCAAGGCATGAATCTGCTCAAGATGGCCGCTCACGATATTGTGGCGCGCGGCATCGTACATGTGCCCGAAGGGCGGCAGGTCTTTACCCGGCTGACAATTGAAGAAAATCTTAGAATGGGGGCCTATCTCCAAAAAGATCGCCAATTGGTCAAACAAAACTACGAGCGTATTTATGAGATGTTTCCCATTTTAAAAGAGCGTCTCAGGCAATCCGCTGGTACACTGTCGGGCGGAGAACAGCAAATGCTGGCAATCGGCCGGGCCCTCATGTCCAACCCGAAGCTGCTGCTTTTGGACGAGCCGTCTATGGGATTATCACCGCTACTTACCCAACAGGTGTTTGAAGCGCTGTATGAGCTCAAAAAGGCGGGGCTAACTATATTGCTGGTCGAACAGAACGCTTATGAGGCGCTTGAGCTGTCAGACCGGGCTTATGTGATGGAAACAGGGTCAATCACCATTGAGGGGAACAGTGTGGATTTGATTCGCGACCCGAAGGTCAAAGAAGCATATTTGGGAGGCGAAATATAAATGCCTATAGATTATATAATTGGACAGCTTGTCAACGGGTTACGCCTTGGCAGCATCTACGCTATCGTGGCAATCGGATACTCAATTGTATACGGTATATTGAAACTCATCAACTTCGCGCATGGCGACATTATGACACTGGGTGTCTACGCGATGCTGATATTCATGACGATGTTGGGTTTGCCCATCTGGATGGTCATAATACTGTCCATGATGATTAGTGTCTGTGCGGGATTGCTCATTGAACGTTTGGCTTACCGGCCATTGCGCAGTGCGGCAGAGGAAACCACGCTGGTCTCATCGCTGGCGGTATCCACGTTACTGCAGAACGTGCTTCTGATGATATTCTCAGCGCAAAAGCAAGCATTCTTGCTACCTGACTACATGACAGAGTTGCATACGATCGGCAGTATCCACTTATCGACGATGAACATCATCACGTTTGCGTCGGTGGCGGTTTCTCTGGTGGTACTCATTCTTGTTATTCACAAAACACGCATTGGGACAGCAATGCGGGCGTGTTCAGAAAATCTCACTGCGGCCAAGCTGATGGGAATCAATATCAATAAGGTGATCGTGTTCGCCTTCGCCGTGGGGTCTGCATTAGCCTGTATGGCAGGCTTTATGCTGGCAGGCGAATACAAAACCGTGGACCCGGCCATGGGTTTTGTGCCCGGACTTAAAGCCTTTTGTGCGGCGGTACTGGGTGGCATTGGAAGTCTTGGGGGTGCGGTGATCGGCGGTCTGCTCATCGGTGTATCTGAGATGCTGTTTGCAGGACTGATGCCCACAACAGTGACGGCATACCGCGACGCTTTTGTTTTCGTCGTGTTGATCCTTGTGCTGCTGTTTAAACCGACGGGTATTTTGGGCAGCAGGGAAAGGGCGTGAGGCACATGGAAAAGATTCGCTTGCGCGACAGTAATATTTTCAGGCTGATTTGTTTTGTTTTGGCGCCGCTCATTATTATCATAATGGCAGGACAGAAAAATGGTGGGTACTATAACGGTATCGTCTGTACATTTGGTATCTATGCGTTACTTGCGGCCAGTTTGAATCTGGTCAATGGGTTTTCAGGCATGTTTTCGATGGGACATGCTGCGTTTATGGCGGTAGGAGCATACACATCAGCGTTTCTTACTCTGGCTCCGCAGCAAAAGATCAACATGTTGCCAGGGCTGCCTGAATGGCTCCAAAATGTGCAGCTCCCTTTACTTCCGGCGCTGCTGATATGTGGATTATGTGCGGCACTGCTGGCGCTCATTGTGGCGTTTCCGGTGGTGCGGTTTAAAGGTCATTATCTGGCTGTTGCGACGCTGGGGCTGGTGGTCATTGTGCGCTCTGTACTGGATATTGAAGGGGACGTGACGAATGGTGCACGCGGCATCACTGGGCTTCCATCTTCGGCAAGCATCTGGCTTATTTTCGGTGTACTGGTTGTCTCTCTGTTCATCATGTACAGGCTGCTCAGTTCAGCTTACGGGCGTTCGCTGATTGCGATGCGCGACGATCAGGTGGCTGCGCAGACACTGGGGGTTAACCTTACAGCCAAGAAGATTTCAATTTTCTGCATCAGCGCCTTTTTTGCGGGCATAGGCGGTGCGTTATGGGGACATACGCAAACGGTAATATCCGGTCAATTCTTTTATTTCAATATGAGTTTTAAAATCGTGCAGATGTCTATCATCGGCGGTATGGCCTCGCTGAGCGGCGGTCTGCTGGGTGCGCTTTTTATCACGATTGTACCGGAACTGCTGGCCCCTTTGGAAAGTGGATTCGTTTTGTTCTCGTATCCGCTCCCTGATCTATATGGCTTATCCAATATCATAATGTCTGTTTTCCTTGTGGTGCTTATCATTTATCGGCGTCAAGGGCTTATGGGAAACAGTGAGATATTGCTGGACACGTTTTTTTCGAAAAATACGTATACAAGCGTATTTAAAAAGGATGAATACAAACATTTTGCAAAGGCATGTATTAATCTGTGCCAGCGCAAAAAAAAGTCTTAGTCCCGACCACCGAATACGGTGTTTTTGCAAAATTGCCGTAAGGCATTAAAAAAGGAGTTAGATATGAAAAGAAAAGGAATGTATCGTTTCTTGGCGCTCGTGCTTGCACTCAGCATGATTATGGTGCTGGCTGCCTGCGGAAGCGAACCGGCCAGCGAGTCGGCAGGCGATGAACCTAGCGAATCGGCGACCGTGGAGCCAAGTGAAAGTGCTGAGGCTTCGGGCGACGTCATCAATGTTGGCGCTCTGTTCAACGTGACGGGAGGTCAGGCGTCATTGGATGCGCCCGCACTCAATGGTTTTAACCTGTATTTTGATCAGGTCAATGCAGCCGGCGGCATCAACGGCAAGCAGATTAATGTGGTCTCTTACGACGGCAAAACGGATCAGACGACCTGCGCGAACAACACAAAGAAAATGATTGATGTGGACAACGTGGTGGCAATCGGCGGTTTGTCGGATACCAACTATGCTCTCGCAGCAGGTGCTGTGGCGCAGCAGGCGGGCATCCCGATCGTTTTCTCGGGCGCGACAAAGCCTTCTTTGCCTGATGAGGTTGGCGACTTTGCGTTTATGACAGCTTTTGGTGATGATACTTGCGCTTACGCAGCTGCCGAATATGTCTACAACGATTTGGGACTGACCAAGGCTTACTTGCTAATCGACCAGTCCATGGAGTTCACGACCACGCTTGCTGATTTCTTTCAGGACCGCTTTGAGACCCTCGGAGGCGAAATCGTGCTGACAGACAACTACATGAACAAGGATCCTGACTTTTCGGCACAGATAGACCGTTATCTGGCAGATAACAAGGGCGCAGAATTCCTGTTTTTCTCGGGTGTGCCTGATGATGCCGGCGTGCTGATCAAGCAGTTCAGAGATAAAGGTGTGACAGAACCCATCGTCAGTGGCGACGGTTTTGATACCCCGCTGCTTTGGGAAGTTGCGGGTGATCAGTCTGAAGGCGTGATCGTATCGACTCACTGCTCGTTTGAGAATACCGACGCTGTTGTGCAGGATTTCGTAGCGGCATACACAGAGACATACGGCAACGCACCTGAGAATGCGTTTGCGGCGCTCGGTTATGACTGTGCCAAGATTATTGCAACGGCCATTGAAACCTGTGGTGACGATGTGACATCTGAAAACATCAAAGTGAATCTTGAGGCGATCGAAAGCCTGAAGTGCGTCACGGGCACGATTTCTTACACAAACGGACATGTGCCGGATAAAACAGCTTCGATGCTGATCGTAGAAAATGGAGCGTTCTCGTTCATCAAAGAGATCGTATCTTGAAGTTAAGCATATACCAAATGATTTGAATTAAGGCGGCGGGCAGGTGCTAAACTTGCCCGCCGTACCCTTGAATTGCCCCATATCGTACAAGATGAAGGAGGAAATGTTTTATGGCGACTCATGAATTGCTGAAATTGACAGCGCACCAGGTATTGCAGGGCGAATATAATAAGGCCATACTGGCGATCGGCTCATGCGAAGCCCATGGCCCTCACCTCGCTGAAGGTACGGATACGCTGGTTTCATACATGCTTTCCTGCCGTATCGCAGAACGCCTTAAAGGAATGCTGGTGCTTCCGCCCGTCACTGTGGGATACAGTGCGCATTATGACAGTTTCCCATTCACACTGACTCTGGGCTATGATACCATCACACAGGTTATTTACGATATTATTCAATCGGTGCTGCGAAACGGCATCACGCGTATATTCCTTTTTAATGGACATGATGGCAACATCGCGCCGATCGAGATCGCGTCACGTAGGATCAAAGAGAAATACCCCGAAGCACGCATTGCGACGCTGCCTCAATGGTGGGTGACTGCGGGCGACTTGCTTCCTGAAAACACCTTTGAGGTGTGGGACGGTTTGGGGCACGCGGGTGAAGGCGAAAGCTCCATTGCGTATCATCTGTACCCACAATGGTGTCAGCCTGAATTGGCGACAAACATTGTTCCCGACAGGTTACCGAAGCACATCGAGATAAAATGGGATTTTTCGGAGTTAACAAACATGGCAGCCACAGGTGATGCGACAAAGGCGACGCCGGAAAAAGGTGCCATGATGGAAAAGGTGCTTCTGGACTGCGTTGTTCAGGCCATTGAAGAGTTGGATGCGTGTGACTGGAACTATAAAACAACGGGAATCGAAGAAAAATCGGAGCTATGAACAAGAAAATTTTACTTTGGTTCGATGTGGAGGATTTTCTAACACCTGAATCAGACGATGCCTTTGCAGCCTTGCTGAACTTGCTCGATGAATCAGGCGTGAGATGCACACTGAAATTTTGTACAAAGAAGTTAGAGCTGCCTGTACGAGCGCGGTCGGACAGATATTATCTCCAAACTGGCCGGACATGAGCTGAGCTTCCACACGACCAAACATAGCGTGCACCCGCTGCCCACTGAATATCTTGATGGATATGGCTTTCGGGACGGCTCTCTGGCTTTTGAAACCAGAGATGCAAAAGGCTTTGAAAGGCTGCGTGAGTTGGGAGGACAGATGCTCACGAGTTACGGACAGCCGGGCGAATCGTGGGCGCCGCAGGTTTTTTCCGTTTTGCGCAAATGGGGCGTAAATACGTATCTGGATGCGCATGAGATATTTAATATCGACGGACAGCCCTTTTGGTATGGGGGTGTGCTCTGTTTCACGGGGCTTAATAATTTGAGTCACTTAAAAAAGGACGGAAGCATTGGAGAGATGATTCGTGCCTTCGATAACATGGACACGACATGCGAGGAGACGGTGTTTTTCAGCATCTACGACCACCCGACGGAATTTTCGTCGAGTGAGTTCTGGGACGAGTGCAATTTTGCTAAAGGCAGAAATCCCTTTGTTTATCGCAGTGTGCCGCTGCGTACCGTGGAAGAGCGCGATGCGTTAATTAACCAATATCGTGAGTTTATCAACAATACCAGCGTACGGCCCGGTATGGAATACGTAACAGCTTCTGAAGCTATGCGTTATGAGAGACAGCGTATGAGTCCGATTAGTACCGATGATTTGAAAAGCACGGTGGGTTTCTGCCACAGCGAAGCGAGCTTTGTCAAAATCGGGCCGTCGTGGCTGGCACCCTCTGAAATGTTGAATCTGATGGCAAGATATCTGACGGGACGTGTTCTGACACCGGAGTTGCTGTATGGGCCGGAGAAAGAGGAAACGTCAGTTTCTTCTAAGCCTGTGAAGGTGCGGGAGTTAGCCGAGGCTGTCTTTGCTGTTCACGATCGCGTGATGGGGTATAAACAGCTTCCGTCACTATATAGAATTGGGGATCAATTCATCAATCCGGCTGACGCGTTTTGCACACTGGCAAACGCGATTAACACCGGCGAGACTGAAATGATGATTACGCGCGCACGGTTTGCGGCAGCAGACTATGTGAATGATAAGTTCAAATTCGGCGGCAACTGGGTGCTGTGGGACGACACTTTTAAAGCAGAAAATATTGTAAACCAGACAAAACGACAGACGTGGACATTAAAGCCCGCAGTGTTTTAGAATTGAACATTTTTAAGGAGATGAGTCGGTTGGAATGCCAATGGCTTACAGAACAGGACATAATTAATGCGATGCACGCGGTAAAAGGGCATGTCAAAACGACACCTCTTGTACGCGCTGAGGCGCTTGAGGCGCTGGGTGACGGGGCTCAGATATGGCTTAAGCTTGAAGGCCATCAGCATACCGGGTCTTTCAAAGTGCGGGGAGTTGTCAATAAGATGTTAAATCTGACAGCTGAAGAACTAAAGCAGGGTGTGACCGCCGCATCCAGCGGCAACCATGCGCAGGCCGTGGCGTATATTGCGCGGCAGCTGAACACAAAAGCAGTAATCGTAATGCCGGAGAATGCTCCGGCCACAAAGGTAGCGGGAGCCAAGAGCTATGGTGCAGAGGTGGTACTCTGCGGTTTTACCGGCGAGGAGAGGGATGCAAAATGTGATGAATTAATTTGCGATCACGGTTATTGCCTTGTGCATTCCCATATAGACCCTTATGTAATGGCTGGCCACGCGACGGCCGCAACAGAAGCGATTGCGCAGTCCGAAGATGAGTTTGATCAAATTGTGTTACCCTGCGGTGCAGGCAGCCTGACTGCGGGCGCGGCGTTTGCTGTAAAGCAGTTTTATCCTCATGTTAAGGTCACCGCTGTGGAACCCATGCAAGTGCCGCGGTTTACAGAGAGTCTGCGAGCCGACTGTCCTATGACGGTACATATGGGGCAGACCATCGCTGACGGGCTGCGAGTGAGTAAAGCGGAGTCTATCAATTATGAGTTGATTCACGCGTGTGTGGATTATTTACACACAGTTGAGGAAAGCGATATTGAACGAGCGGTCTATGAGCTCTTTTTTAAAGGCAAGGTTGTGGCGGAGCCTTCTGCCAGTGTAGGAATTGCGGCAGCGCTGGCGGGCAAGATAGACTTAAGACAGGGAAGAAAAATATGTTTTGTGATAACGGGTGGCAACATTGACGCGTCGCTTTACGCCAGACTTTTGCGCCAGCAGCCTGTATGTCATAAATAAGGAAAAGGGATGACGACAATTTGAAAAAAGTTCTTCTTCTTACGACAGGTGGGACAATAGCAGCGCGCGACAGCGAGTGTGGCTTAAAGCCAAGCCTCAATTCAAATGAACTATTAAGCTATATGGAAGAGCTAAAGCCCTATTATAGAATCACTGCGAAAGATATCATGCATCTGGATAGTTCCAATATTCAGGCCGAAGAGTGGCAAACGATCGCGCATTCAGTGATGAAGGAGCTGGAAAATTACGATGGAGTGGTTATTACACACGGAACAGATACAATGGCATATACGGCGTCAATACTCAGCTTCATGCTTGCCAATGTGAAAAAACCCATTGTGCTGACCGGGGCACAGATGCCAATTGATAATCTACTCACCGATGCGCGGAACAACCTTTATACTGCGTTTGCGGCCGTGGATAGTGAGATCCCCGGTGTCAGCATAGCCTTTAATTACAAGATTATTAACGGTTGCCGCGCAGTCAAGGTTAGAACCATGGGATTTGAGGCATTTGAAAGCGTAAACGCGCCGTATTTGGGCGAAGTGTATGCGAACGGCATTCATAAAAACATTGATTACCGGCCGCCGATACGTCTGGATGAACCAACAGATCTGCATGATCAGATTTGTTCGGATGTGTTTTTATTAAAGCTGATACCCGGTACTAATCCGGACATTTTTGATATGCTTTTGAACATGCGATATCGCGGTGTGGTGCTGGAGACATTCGGTGCTGGGGGGCTCCATTTTGCTCGGCGCGATCTGTTGTCTAGAATCACTATGCTGATAGACCATGGCATTTCGGTGGTGGCTTGCAGCCAATGCGTTTATGAACCAAGCGATTTTTCCATGTATGAGGTCGGTGCACGACTAATATCTTGCGGCGTCATTCCCGGTTTGGATATGACAACGGAAGCAGCGGTGACAAAATTGATGTGGGCTTTGGGACAGACAAAATCTTCCGAAGGCATACGTCACATTTTCAATACATGTTATGTGGGGGAAGTTTCTTTACCTTCTATGGGACTGGAAGAGTTGGGAAAGACCAGAGCGAAAATTGAGATGGCATCACCAACATCGTCTATTAACTGATTGCACAGACTCCCTGTTATCAAAAGGAAATAATATCACGAAATTATCGTAAATCATGGCACTGGGCTTAGAATAAAGGTAGACTCTAGAGAATGGCGGAATCTGATTAGGTGGAAGAATGCAGGTTGTGAGAATAATATATGGTGTTGAACCTGTTATACTATAATAATAAAAATTTATAGTAATTTAGATTTAACCATCAGTTATCCATATATTTTCAGAAATATTTTTAAATTCGTGAATATTTAAAAAAGTGAATTTGTGTCAGACTTTATTTAAATAACATGAAATTATAGGTTTTTTTGTGTCAAACTTTATTATTCAGCCACACCTTATTACATTATTCACACACATAAATAGTATAAAACCTTCGGCAAATGATTGCCGAAGGATGAAGCCCGCTTTGCCCGAAGTCGTTTTGCCCATGAACTTTGCTGGATCAAGCTCCCCCTCCAGATCGATTTGAATGCTTTAAATTTATACCCATTTCTCTGGCAACAAGGTGTCCCACCACGTTTAGGTATCCTGATAGGGCAGCCAGCAGATATTCAACGGGGTTTGCTCCGGCATCAGTGCCTCCCAAATTGTCGGGTTCATCAATCGTCATCTGAAACCCTCTGGCTTTTGCCTGTGTTTTGTGTACTGTTAACGCTATGTGCCTGCATATTAAATTACATAATACTCACTTTATTTCTAAATAAAAGGTAATCCGACCCCATAATAGTATCTGTCCAACGACATATTCCATGCAGGAAGATGGGAGATTGCAGATAAAAAAGCGGTCGCTTTTCCGTAAACCGCCGATTGAAATACATAATCTACTCGCCAACCAACAACTTTCTCGCACGCGTCTTAATCGCCTCGTCATCAAACGCAAGGTCGAGAAAGCCTTCCTGCGCGCGCTTTTTCAAATATTCAAATGAATACGCGATGGACTCGGCGTGGTCAAACGCAAGGCCCGCGCTGTCGATTGGACGAATTTTTTGTATTTGTCCGGCGGGGAACGCCACAAGGGGGTTCATTTCTTCGCTACCGCTCAGCGTATAGCTGATGCGCGTCTCGCAGTCTGCTTCCTCAATCGTGTAATTCAGCAGTTTGAACCAGCCCGCTTCGGCAGCGTCATCTCCCGCGACGGGTTTGAGTGCCGATGCGTCCGCCATCGCCACATGGCTCGTGGTGATACAGCGGTAGCGCGGGTCACGGTCGGGCCGACCCCACGTGAACACTTGCTCAAGGTATAGCCCTGAAAGCCCCGTTTCTTCCATGAGCTCGCGGTTTGCGGCGGCTGTAATGTCTTCGTCAATATCCACAAAGCCGCCGGGCAGGGCCCAACTCCCCTTATACGGATAGCCGCCGCGTTTGATGAGCAGAATCTGCAAGGCGTCTTCGCCCACGGCGAAAAGCGCGGTGTCCGCCGCAAAGCCGGGGTTTTGATATTTTGTGGGGTCGTAGCTTTTCAAGAAGCGAATCTCGTCTTCGCCCGATGGGATATATGTCATATCAATCTCCTAATAATAAACTTGATCGATCACGCCGCCGCCGAGGCATTCATCACCCATATAAAGCACCGCGTACTGGCCCGGCGTCACAGCGCGCTGGCGCTGTTCGAATGCGATATGCGTGCCGCCATTTTTGAGCGTCACATGAACCTGCTGGTCGCTCTGACGGTAGCGGAACTTGGCTGCGCAGGAAAACGCATCGCCCGGCGCTTCGTTGATGAAATGAAAGTCCGGCGCGAATAAAGCTTTGGAATAAAGCGCGTCCGGCTCGCCGCCGTTCTCTCCCTGCGCCACGATCAGCGTATTTGTCGCCACATCCTTGTCGATCACGAACCAGCGCGTGTCCTTGGCGTCTCCACGTCCGCCGATGCCGAGACCGCGCCGCTGACCGAGCGTGTAATACATCATGCCCTGATGTGTGCCGACTGTTTTACCTTCCGATGTTTTGATATCGCCCGGCTGTGCCGGAAGAAAACCCGAAAGGAAATCGCGAAATTTGCGTTCGCCGATAAAGCAGATGCCGGTTGAGTCCTTCTTCTGCGCAACTTTGAGATTCAGTGACGATGCGATATCGCGCACCTCGCTTTTCTGTATCTCACCGAGCGGAAACATCGCGCTTTGCACCTGTGCGCGGCTCAGCATGCACAAGAAATACGTTTGGTCTTTGCCGGTATCCGCTGATTTATATAGATGCCCGTCGCCCTTGGTGCGTGCGTAGTGCCCGGTTGCGATTTTCTCCGCGCCGAGCATCTTCGCGTGATCCAAGAACGCGGCGAATTTGATTTCGGAATTGCACAGCACGTCCGGATTGGGGGTGCGTCCGCGCTTGTATTCGCTTAAAAAGTGCGTGAAAACGCGGTCATAATACTGCTGCTCAAAGTTGACCGTGTAATAAGGAATATCGATGGCGGCGCAGACGCTTTTCACGTCTTCATAATCCTGCGCGGCGCTGCAGCCTTTGCCGTCATCCTGCCAGTTTTTCATAAACACGCCGATCACGTCGTAGCCCTGCTGCTTTAGCAGATACGCCGCAACCGCGGAATCTACGCCGCCCGACATACCGCAGACCACGCGGGTCTTCTGATTCTCTCTCACATTTATCCTCCGATTCTGCTTTATTATACCGTTTGCCCCGTCGGCTTTGCAAGCGCTTGTAGACAGCGCTAACGCTTATGCTATACTGACCATATGAAAAAGAAGATCATCGTGTTTGCGGCGCTGCTGATATGCGCGGCTCTTATATTCTGGTTTTTCTACCCGCTGCGCAGCCTGATTGTGATGAGCGTGTATTCGGGGCAGCACAGCAGTGAAAGCGTGCTCAAACAGCATGGCTTCTCGGTCGATATGCCGACGGGGAAAGGGTGGTTTCCGCTCATCATGACGTACAACGCGGACGGCTTTACTGAGTGGTCGGGCATCGATGCGGACATGTCCATACTGTATAACTTCGGATCGTTTGACGCGGTGACGCGCACGTCGTCGTTTTACGATGTGGACAGCGATAAATACTGCGCGTTCTACGGCGCGTATGTGCTTCACAAGGACGACGGTGCTTTCGGATTGACGGATAATGCTGATGTGAATATGGATGAAATCACACAAGCGGTTGAATATGACTATACGCAGCTTGTGCTGGCGGGTTTTGGCTGTAAAGATATCGTATTCAACGTGGATGAAAATACGCTGCAGCATGGCGATGCATACGCAGGCAGCGGGGGATGGACGCGTATTGACGCGGCGATCACGACCAACGGTGTGGCTCATCAATTCATAGAAGGCAAAACCGCGTATCTGCAATACGGCCCGCCGACGCAGACGGTGAAAAATGATTTTACCGTGACCGCATTGCAGGGCAGGCTGTATATCAAATACATTGAGGACTACGACTGCACAGTGATGCTTTACGTCATCGCACCGGATACGGACGCGGTGGACGCGTGTGATAAGGATATATTGAGCAAAACGAAAATCACTACGCTAAAGGAGTGACTCGATCTCGGAGACGGCGAGGTCGATAAGCGTTTTAGCACTTTGTTCTGCAAAGCCGGGAATGATGATGTTGCAGCGCGATATGGGAATGAGTATCTTCTTGGCGTTGCTTTCAGATATGGTGCGCGCCATGCGCGGTGTGATTTCACCCAGCATGCCGCTCGCCGCGATGATGCCGACGCCGCCGATAATCACGTCTGCGCTTTTTGCGTTGAAGCAAACCGCGTTTTCACCCGTTGCGCAGCTTTTTGCGCCTGCCTTTTTCATCGCCGCCGTCGCCGCCACGTTGGTGCCGACCGCGGTCAGACTGATGCGCTCACCGTATTTTTCAACCAACTTCTTGACGACGGCCGCGCCAAGGCCGCCGCCTTGGGCATCCACCACGATCACATTAAGCATAAGCATTACCCCCAGAGGCCATTATACAACATGACCCATGAGCATCGTCAACACTTTGGTCTTTACGTATGCCATCGTCTTCTGCTAACTCTCAATTAAAAAGTTACGAAGGTCTCTTTTAAACTGCTTTCCTGATGCGGGATGCCCCATCCCCTTGTAAATAATCAGCTTGGTGTTGGAAATACCTTCGGCTGTCTCGCGAAACAGTTTTTCAGAGTAAAATGGGTCTTTATCTCCGGCTATGACGAGTGTCGGTGCAGAAATCTCGGACAAGCGGTCTTTGAAATTATGCTTGTCTTCTGCTTCTATGGTGATTACCAGATCAGACGGGTCATCCGGCATGCCAAAGAAAGACTTGCCGAAAAGTGATATAAACCAGTAAAATGGTTGCATTAAGTGTCTTGATGGGCCTTTGGGCAGAGAGATGCCCATCAATTCAGCATAGGCAGCTCTCCACTTTCTTTCGCTTGCTAGCTGCCTGACGTGCATTTGACCTTTCTTCGCGGAATCTCCCAGAGTATAAGCGCTTGAATGGATAATCAGCTTGTTAACAAGATCCGAATGATTTGCCGCAAAATGCTGGACGATGGAGCCGCCTGTCGATATACCCAATACATCGACGGGACATCCGAATTCCTCTCGGATCATCTCTGCGTAGTCATCTGCCATGTCTTGAAGCGAATAACCCTTTGGCAAGCCTGGTTTTCTGTTTACAATGTATATTGTATATTCTTCGGCGATTGAGTTGTACATCTCAAAGAATTTTTTTGCCATAAAGCCTGCCATGGGCTTGTTTTCAAATAACAGCCCCTGAAAAATCACGAGAATGCTGGAACCGTGTCCAAATCTATTGTATGGTATTCCGCAGCGAAAGTAGCCTTCATTGCTATATAAATTAGACATATCATACCTCCTGATTATTCGGCAACACTGTGTTGACTGCTAAAAACCATCGATTTTATCTATCTTTCATATGGTGTTTACTTTTTTCAAGCTGTCAGTTTCGAGTTTCTTTAAGGAAGGAAGTTATATTTAGCACCAATAATAAAGGATATATGATAATTTTACCATTTTCTTTGTCGATTATCAAGCGAATGATTTGGTATGTCTTGAATCTCGATAAGCATAAATAACAACGCCTCCCCAAAGGCCATTATTTAGTATGACCCATGGAGAGGCAATTGGTGGTGGGGCATGTTTAACGGCTTGATCTCTTTAACTGGGAGAAAATCTTTTTCACGAGAAAGATGCTCAGACATACGCAGCCAATCACGATGGTGACCGCTGCCGCGACATAAACAATCTGCGACAGCACATATTCAAAGCCGGTCTGAAATGGATTAAACGATAAAAGCACACTATCCTTAACAATATCCTCTGTCATATTTCTATCTCCTGGTTCTTTATTCACATATAAGACGTTCGAAAGGAGCAAAAGTGCTATGTAAAAATAGAAATAAATAAAAAATATGACTTAATATATATATTAATATGATTTCGAATGTACAGACGTAAGCTTGGTTTATGCGTTTTGTATGCGGTTTTGTGCCAACGAAAAATGTGAGGGTGTCGTATTTTTTTCTTTTATTAACCAACGATTTAATATATAATACCTTTTTAGAGGAGTATTTACGGTTTACAATTATTTTTGAGGAGGATAAAAGTTATGCCATTGGTAACAACAACAGAGATGTTCAAGAAAGCTTATGACGGCGGCTACGCGATCGGCGCGTTCAACGTGAACAACATGGAGATCGTTCAGGGTATCACGGAAGCGGCAAAGGAATTAAACGCCCCGTTGATTCTTCAGGTCTCAAAAGGCGCCAGAGCCTACGCCAACCCGATTTATTTGAGAAAGCTCGTCGAAGCGGCGCTTGAAGATACAGGGCTTCCGATCTGCCTGCACCTTGACCACGGCGATACGTTTGAGACATGCAAAGACTGCATCGACAGCGGTTTCACATCGGTCATGATCGACGGTTCACACCATTCTTTTGAGGAAAACATTGCGGTTACAAAGAAGGTTGTGGAATACGCGCACGATCACGGCGTGGTTGTGGAAGCTGAGCTTGGCCGTCTCGCGGGCGTAGAAGACGATATCAAGGTATCGGCGGAGGATTCGTCCTACACACGTCCTGAAGAAGTGGAAGAGTTCGTGAGCAAGACAGGTGTTGACTCGCTCGCCATTGCTATCGGCACAAGCCACGGCGCGTTCAAGTTCAAGGGTGAGCCCAAGCTGCGTTTTGACATACTCGATGAGATTACCAAAAAGCTGCCCGGATTCCCGATTGTGCTGCACGGCGCATCGTCGGTTATTCCCGAGTTCGTCGAAATGATCAACAAATACGGCGGCGACATGCCGGGCGCACAGGGCGTTCCCGAAGAAATGCTGCGTCAGGCGGCAAGAAGCGCGGTCTGCAAGATCAACATCGACTCCGACCTGCGTCTTGCGATGACTGGCACGGTCAGAAAGTATTTTGCGGAGAACCCGTCTCACTTCGACCCGAGACAGTATCTCAAACCGGCGCGCAGCGCGATCAAAGACATGGTGAAGCACAAGATCGACGTTGTGCTTGGCTGCGCTGGCAAAGCGTGAACGAATCATTTAAAGTCCGGCGTTTGCTGATGCGAATGCCGGATTTTTTTACGAAGTCCCCAAAATATAAAAGCTTTTGGGGATGTGATTGAGTACGCAGGAGGATAGAATGCGAAGAATAAAAAAGGTGCTTGTCACAGCGGTATTGGCGCTGACGGCGGCGGCGCTTGGCGGATGCTCCATGTTTGGTTCTGTGGAGTCATTAAAGCCCACGCTGATTAACGGCACGACGGCGGGCAACATACAAAATCTCGGATTTGCTGTTAAACAGGACGACGATCTGTATTTGTATGTAACGAGCGCAGATCCCTATGAGGTGGGAGATATCGTGAAGTCCAACCCGGAAACGGGGGATAACAGCCTTGCCATGCGCGACGGCGGTCTTTATATGAGTATCTATGACGGGAACCTGTATTACTGCAAGGAGGACGGCATCTATCGCGCGCCGATGGACACGTTCAAGCCGGAGCTTCTGATGGAGGCCCATGCCTCTCAGCTTCAGATATCAGAAGGGCGCATGATTTACATGGAAGACGGTGTGATCAAAAGCGCATCCTCGGACGGCAGCGCGATGGATTTTACGCCCATCGAAGGAGCGGCGTGCCTGAACGTATACGAAAATAAGCTTTTTTACATCGACAGCGCATCGGGACAGATCTGGCAGGCGGACACCGACGGCTTGAACGCGGAGATGCTTTTTGATCTCAATGCCAAGCAGTTCTCAATACTGGAAGACGTCTTCTATTATATCGACAGCGCAGACGACAACATAAAGCGGGTATCTGACGAATACAGAGATCCGGAAACGATGGTGCCTTATGCGGTCAGCGGATTTAATATCAACCTTTACGGTATGTTCTATACGCGTGAGATAGACGGCAAATGGGTGTGCTGCAACACCGATACCAACGGTGGAAACGAGCAGGTAATTGCCGAAAACGGAGAGAGCAAACGGCACATGGTGTGCATGTTTGACGGCGGCGCGGTGATACTTAGGCAAGAGGAGTTCGGCAGCGCCGCGGAATAGCACAGACTCCCGCAGCATAGTATGAATTGATACTGTGCTTTTTGGGGGGCAAGACAATGGCGCTGGGCATAGACTTTTCAGTGGTGCTTTACTTTGGGCTCGGCCTCGTGCTGCTCTATTTTACGGGATGGCTGCTGCTTGCCCCCTTGAAATTTATTATGAAGCTCATTGTGAGCGGCCTGCTTGGTGCGCTTCTTCTCGTCATCATCAATCTTATCGGCGGCATTTTTAATGTGACCATTGCGATCAATCCGTTAAGCGCGCTGATTGCAGGCTATTTTGGGCTGCCGGGCATCATTCTTCTTTTCATTCTAAAACTCATACTGTTGTAGAATATCATTTATCATATAAGACGGTGATTGGACAAACACTAAACGGAATGAGAAAAGTTTGTAAGTCGGTACATTGCTTAAGCTTTATTATCTTTAATCGTCGGAGCGATATGATTGCATTTTCTTCATATACTAATAGAGTGAAGCACCGATTAATTCGGTATACCGCCTTGATCGGCTAATTTTGCATCCTGCTGTGTCACTAAAATCTCGAAATAGCGCTGCTATCTCCTCGATTTTTTTCCTAGCAGGCTACAAAATTATCTCGACTAATCAGCATACTCATTTAATCTGTGTTTCCTTACCGTTAAAAAGAGGAGCGTGCACACTTCTGCGAAGTTTTAAGTTTGCTTTTCAGGGCATCGTTGAGGCCATCCGAACCGAGCATAATTTTCGTTTTATGCTGGCCTTCTTCATGTTTGTGGTGGCGGCAGGCGTGGTTTTTGGCATATCACACTATGAATGGCTGGCTGTGCTGATTTGCTGCGGCTTGGTTCTTGGCATGGAGGTCATCAATATGGCGGTAGAGGCTGCGGTAGATATTGCCGCAAAAAGCCGCGATCCGCTTGCCAAAAAAGCCAAGGATGCGGCGGCGGGAGCTTCGCTTGTGGTCTGCGTATTCTCTGCTGCTGTTGGTCTTATTGTTTTTGTCCCCTATATAATCGCTCTCTTTAACCAAAAATAAAAACCCCAGGCGGGGCTTTTATTGATTTCGGGTTCCCCGCCGACGTATGTGTCGGTGGGGCGGTGTTCCACGTTTAACAAGTGGATTGGATGTATACAAACGACTTAAATGCGGAGGTGAAAATGTGGGCTGTCAACACACGAATTAGATACGGCTAACTATGTGTTATAATTTTTTGGATACAAATTGTATCCAAATTATACGCTGCCTCTGTTTTCACTGGAAGTTTAACACGGCTAACTTTTCAAGTCAAGCACTTTTTTTATAAAACTCATGTATTGCCGTCTTCAGGTACTGGATCGCCGTTTATATACACGATGGCGCTTTCCAGTCGGTGTTCCTTGATCGTTTTGACTTTAATACTGAGGCCGAATTCTTCAAGCTCCGGCGTGCTGCCGTCGTCCGGCACGGTGCCGAGTATGCCGAACACCAAGCCGCCAAAAGTATCATATTCGATATCGGGAAGGATGACACCGAGCTGTTTAGACACTTTATCAAGCGGTGCCGCTCCATGTATGCGCCAGGTTTTTGAATCGATTCGTTCGATCAGCGGCGATTCGGCAGGCATTGTCATATCGTCCTCGAGGTCTCCGACGAGCTGCTCAAGCAGATCATACATCGTGATAATGCCGCTCATGCCGCCGTGTTCGTCGAGCACCACGGCAAAGTGGTTGCGGCTCTTTTTCATGTTGCGGAACAGGACATCCGCGCGCACCGTCTCCGGAATAAAATACGCTGGCTTGACGGCGCTTTCCATCACGGCTTTGTGACTTTTGTCATTAAGGCGAAAGTAGTCTTTGGCGTAGAGAACACCCACGATATTGTCGGGGCTGTCTGAGCAGATGGGGTATATGGAATGACGGCTTTGGTTGATCGTCTGTGCCCATTGCTCATCCGATTCATCAAGCCACAGCAATGAAACCTCGGTTCGGTGCGTCATGATTTCGTCCGCAGAAATATCGTTGAATTCGAACACGTTTTGTATCATGTCCTTTTCGTCGGGCTGTATCGCGCCTTTCTCGCTGCCTGCATCCACCAGCATGCGTATCTCTTCCTCGGTAATCTGCTCATCTTCACCATGTGGGTTCATACGGAAAAGACGCAGAATGCCGTTGGCCGACACCGTCAGCAGCCATACGATGGGCGCAAATATCTTGGAGATCACATAAACAAGAAGCGACAGAGAGAGGGCAAGCTTCTCCGCTTTCTTCATGCCGATGCGTTTGGGTACCAGCTCGCCGAGTGTGACGGTAAAATATGTCAATAGCAACGTAATGATGATGACGGATATCGTGCTCAGCACTGGAACGGGAATGGTCAGGCCGATGCTTTCTAACCCGCTTGCCAGCCTGTCAGAAAAGTTCTGAGCGGCAAAAGCGCTGCCCAGCAGGTTCACAAGCGTGATACCGATCTGTATGGTCGCAAGAAAATGCGCAGGCTGCGCGGTAAGCTTGGACAGACGAACCGCGCGTTTGTCTCCCGCCGCGGCCATCTTGGCAATTCTGTTGTCGTTCATGGATATGATCGCGATTTCCGCACAAGCGAAAAGTGCGTTGATAAAAATCAACGTAACCTGCAATAGAATCTGCCCTAATATCGGGCTGCTGTCGTTCAACAAGATACCTCCTAAGACAATCTCATCATATTAAGGAACACAAATAATAAACTATTTGTCCTGACTCTCTTATTCTTAAAAAATTATACTGTATTGATGCAAAACATACAATCCAAAAAGAACCAAACAATGGTACGATTGTGTTAAGAACCATTTGAGGCTGATAAAAGATTATGTTTAAATGCGCATGCATGCGGTTTGGCAGCCTTAGGCGGCAAATATATATTGGAAAAAGTAGACCTTGTGCAGCTGTCTAAATCGTAATAAATGCCGCAAAAAGGTAAGTATAAACGTGCCCAAAAATGGCCGATATATGCGTATTTTATGCTTGCTTTTTGTATGTGCGCATGTTAGAATACTCGTGCTGTAGATTTTTAGGAGGTAGCAATGGCCATTTTAGTGCTTGTCATCGAGATAGTCCTTTGTTTGTTCTCTTTGTTCATGATCGCTGTGGTGCTGCTGCAGTCCGGCAAGAGTGCCGGGTTGTCGGGTGACATCGCAGGCGGCGCCGAGACATTCCTCGGAAAGAGCAAGGCGAAGAGCTATGAAGGGAAGCTGAAGAAACTGACGAAGGTGGCCGCTGTCGGCATTATGGTGCTGGCTGTTGCGCTCGTGCTGATTCAGGTATATGTGATGCCGAATGAAACCGGCACCGATGCGATACCCGCGGCAACGCCGACGGCTCAAGTCGAAACGACGGATCAAGCCGGAGATGCGCAATCAGCGCCGACGGTATCCCCTGCGGAGTAGTATTTGGCAGATTAGCTCTTACAACGCCTATCCGAATTTACGGAAAGGCGTTTTTTAGTTGTAAGACACGAAAAATGCGGCGTTTTTGGGTATGATAATAAAGAAAACGAGGTATAGAATTAAGGAGATTGATTTGGAATTAAAGGAATTAATCATCAGTGAATTGAATACGGCCGGAAAAAAGGTGGACTTTGATGATCTGATCAAAAGCCTGTCCGCCGATCCTGCGGAATGCAGACAGGCGGTAGGTGAGCTCATATCTGAAGGTAAGGTCATCCGTTCACCCAAGGGAAAGCTTTTCCTGCCGGGACAGTTCGGCTTTTTTACGGGCCGCATTGATGTCAAACGTTCTGGGTTTGGTTTTCTGCTCAATGAGCAGGGTGACATATTCATTCCGGCGGATAAGAAGGGCGGAGCACTTAACGGAGATCTCGTATTGGTGCGTCTGCTTTCCGCAGCCGAAACGGACAGAAACCGTGAAGGCGAAGTTAAGGAGATCATCGAGGAAAAGATAAAGCTAGTTGTCGGTACGCTGGCGGGACGTTATTTGGCACCCGATGATGAGCGTATCGAAGAGGTGTTTATATCGCGCAAGGAGCTTAATGGTTCACATAGCAACCAAAAGGTGGTCGCGGAGATTATTAAACGCGGCAAAGACGGGAAAAACCCCGAAGGCCGGGTGGTTGAGGTGCTTGGAACGGCCGGCGTGGCAAGCGTGGAATTAAAAAGCCTGATCCGCCAGTATAATCTGCCTGAGGATTTTCCGGCAGATGTGGAGGCAGAGGCGGCCCGATTGGCCGGGTTAATTATCGATACGAATGGCCGCGAGGACCTGCGCGACAGCGTTGTGTTCACCATAGACGGTGCAGACGCCAAAGACTTGGACGATGCTGTGTCCATCAAAAAGTTGGATGACGGCTATGTGTTGGGTGTGCACATTGCTGATGTGGCGCAATATGTCAAGGAAGGTTCTGTGCTTGACAAGGAAGCGTTCAAGCGCGGTACGAGCACGTATCTGGCGGATACCGTGATCCCCATGCTGCCCAAAGCGCTGTCTAACGGTGCCTGTTCGTTGTCTGAGGGCACCGACAAGCTGACACTATCGTGTTTTATGAAGATCGATGCTAATGGTAACATCCATGAAGCGCGCGTGGCTCAGACGGTGATCCGCTCTAAACACAGGCTTACCTACAGCGATGTTAATAAGATCTTTGACGGCGATCATGATGAGCTGAAGCATGAATACGAGGATATTCTCTCAGAACTGCTGGAAATGAAAGAGCTTGCGGCAAAGCTGCGGGCGAGGCGTGAAGAGAAAGGCAGCATTGACTTTGATCTCGATGAAACGGGGTTTAAGTATGATAAAGAAGGGCGTGTGATCGGTGTGGGGCCTCGTATTCGCGGGGACGCCGAAAAGCTCATTGAGGAGTTCATGCTTGCGGCTAATAAATCGGTAGCCGAAATGTATTTCTGGCGCGAGATTCCGTTTGTGTATCGTGTTCACGAGCAACCCGATGAGGAGAAGATGCGCACGTTTGCCGCGTTTTACGAGAACTTCGGCAAGATTAAGGGTAAGATTGAAAACATCCGTCCCAAAACGTTGCAGGGTATTCTTGAGGATGTGAAGGGAGAGCCGCATGAAAACATCATCAACCAGATCATGCTGCGATCACTGAGGAAGGCGGAATACAGCCCTGAATGCAAGGGCCATTTCGGGCTCAGCTTTCAGTACTACTGCCACTTCACGTCACCGATACGGCGGTATCCCGATCTAGCGGTACATCGCATCATCAAGCGCGATTTGAACGGCCGCCTCACGATAAAAGCAATGGACGCGCTTGCCGTCTGGGTGGAGGAAGCGTCGAAGCAGTCCAGCCTGCGTGAACGCGCGGCGATGGAAGCTGAGCGCGCGGTCGACGATATGAAAAAGGCCGAATATATGTATGGCAAAGAAGGTCAGGAGTTCGAGGGAATCATCAGCGGTGTGTCAAGAAACGTGATTTTCGTGCAGCTTGACAATACGGTGGAGGGTGTGATACCATTATCATCCCTGCAAGATGATTACTATGTTTACAACGAAAAACTGTATTGTGTGATCGGCGAAAGAACAAGGCGAAGGCTGAGTATGGGCGATGAAATGCGCGTTCGCGTGGAGAGCGTGAGCGTATATCCGCCGCGCATCGAGTTTACACCGGTGCCTTAAAAGTTGTGAGAGAGGTTATTTTGTGAGCGACGGGGTCAAGATTCTTATAAAGAATAAAAAAGCATATCATGAATATTTTATAGAAGAGACCTATGAAGCAGGGATTGCGTTGGTCGGCAGCGAAGTTAAATCTATTCGCGCCGGCAAGGCCAACATTAGAGAAGCGTTTGTACGAATACAGGACGGGCAGGCATCCATTCACGGCATGCACATCAGTCCGTATGAGAAAGGCAGCGTATACAACGAGGATCCGATGCGGATTCGCAAGCTGCTGCTGCATAAGCGGGAGATTGTCAAACTCCATAGCATTGTGATGCAGAAGGGGTTGACGCTCGTGCCGCTGGCTGTATATCTGAAAAACGGCCTTGTGAAGCTGGAGATTGGTGTGGCGCGCGGCAAAAAGCTGTATGACAAGCGCCAAAGTATCGCTGAACGTGATGCTCAAAGGAAAAAGGAGATGGCCGCTAAGCTGGCCAGATAACAAATCGGCAATTATAAAGTCCTGATATGGGACTTCACCGCGGGGGCGTATATGGCTTTCGACGGGGGTTTGTCGGAATCGGATAAGCGGGTCGCAGTTCCGGAGTGCTGCGTTAAAAAGCCGGACCTAAATTTTAGTTGCAGATAAAACTGAACTAGCTTACGCTGCCTAAGGCAGTGTATGTCTTGCCGGTGTCTCCCTAAGCACCGGGTCAAGGCACCATTAATTAGGGGAACCGCCCTTGCAAAGCTTTGAGCGAGGGAAGGGATCATGAAGCTACCGCACGCTTGCCCTGCGCAGGGGGGCTTGTGCTGCGGGAAAACTTATACCCTGTGCTGCACCCGGAGAAAGTCTGATTTTGGAACTTTCGGACAGGGGTTCGACTCCCCTCGCCTCCACCAAGATGATAAAACCCTTGAATTTTTGTGGCAAAAGTATAAACTTTCTTTTGGAAAGCTTATGCTTCTATTTAAAAAAGGAAAAGTTATAGTTCATGCCTCCCGAATTGGGGGGCTATTTCTTTTGACTAATTAGTTGCCTAATAACCATTTCTTTTGCGGTGGTAATCACCAGCACTAAAGCTGTCATTACGTTTCTCAATTTATCTTGTCCATTTTCTAAGAGTTTTTCATATACAGATATTCTTTGATGTTTCTTTGGTCAATTTATTTCAATGTATAATATTTATTTCAAGAAATCTTAAACAAGACAACTAATCGTAAAGACGACTTTGTAATAAAACTCTACAATAAAAACTGTAGTTGAGTCTGGATAAAATTTATCAAATGAAACAATTAATTGGATCATAAGTGTCATATTTACTTTTAGTAAATAAGGTGTGGGAGTATACGAGTAGTGGAAAACGTAACAATCAATGATATTAACACAATGATCCGAATTGCAAAGAAATATTACAATGTTGGTTTGTCTCAGGAACAAATATCTATTGAAGAAGATATATCAAAGTCAACAGTATCACGCATTTTGGATAAGGCTGAGAAGCTTGGTTATATCAAGCATGAGTTGATTTATCCGGTTAAATCAGTGGCTTTACAAGAAGAACTGCTAAAGAAATATTTCGACATTGAACATATTTTCGTGTCTCCGCTAGTGGTAGATAACAAGGCAATTTGCCTGATGGATACATGCAAAATGGTTGTTGAAGATCTAAATAAGATTGTGTCAGACAACGATATCATCAGCGTTTCATGGGGCCGAACAATGGAGCAGCTTGCAAAGCTTCTGGTTCAGCCTGTTCCCCATAAAAAGGGGGTCAAGGTCGTCCAGCTCAACGGATCTATTGCCACAAGTGTACTCTCAACAAAGACAGCCAGTATACTGCAGAAGTTTACACAAGCTTACTCTGGCATTGGTTATATGATCGCGGCTCCGGCTCTTGTAGACAACAAAAATATCGCAAAGGCCATTATGAGTGACTCGCGCATAAAAACAGTGCTGGAGTTGGCCAAAAAGGCCAACATTGCTGTTTTCAGCATCGGACAGATATCAGAGAATTCTGTACTTATTGAGCGAGGTTCTATCACGTTGGAGGATGTGGAAATGCTGAAAAAAGTCGGCGCTGTGGGAGATATATGCACCCGGTATTTTGATATTGAAGGCAATCTTGTAAACAACGAGTACAATGCACGAACGATTGGCATTGAGCTGACTGACCTTAAAGAAAAGAAGCTAAGGATCGGTATAGCTGTGGGCAGCGAGAAAGCAGACGCGATTATCGGCGCTTTAAGAGGCGGATATATGACATCCTTGTACACCGATGAAAAAACAGCTGCGAATGTACTGAAACGGTGTGAAGAACTCGGACTATAATTTTCCGAGGCTATTAAAAAAAGCGGAGGATACTATGGAAAAGCTTTATATCATGGCAATCGACCAGGGAACAACAGGCACAAGGGTGATACTCTTCAACAGAGAAGGACAGATTCATTCTTACGCATACAGGGATATCAAGCAAATTTATCCGAAGCCCGGTTGGGTTGAACATGACCCAAACGAATACTGGAGCACTGTGGTGGAAGGGATGGCAGAGGTGTTTGAAAAGGGAAACGCTCATGCATCCCAAGTTGCTGCTATTGGTATCACTTGTCAGCGTGAAACAACGATTCTATGGGATCGCGATACAGGTGAGCCGTTGTATAACGCAATTGTCTGGCAATCACGGCAGACAGCAAGTATTTGCGAAGATCTCAAAGCGCAAGGATATGATAGCTATGTACGTGAAAAAACAGGCCTTTTGATTGACGCCTATTTTTCGGGTACAAAAATCAAATGGATCATTGATAATGTACCCGGTGTTAAGGAAAAGGTCGCGCAGAAGAAAGTTTGTTTTGGTAATATCGATTCATGGATCATGTATAAGCTGTCCGGCGGCGCATCTCACGTCGAAGATTATTCAAATGCTTCAAGAACACTGTTCTTAGATATTCATACGCTTCAATGGGATCAAAAGATTATGGAAGCCTTAAATATACCGGCTCATATTCTGCCCGAATTAAAGCCATCCAGCGGCTTATTGACGATGACAAGCAAGGATGTATTCTTTGGTGAAGAGGTGCCGGTGGCGGGTGACGCAGGCGATCAGCATGCAGCCACATTCGGGCAAACCTGTTTTAAGCCCGGAATGGCCAAGAATACTTATGGAACAGCGTTGGCACTCATGATGAATATCGGTGAAGAATTAAAGCTCAGCAAAACAGGCTTGACGACGAATCTCGGATGGGTAGTCGGAGAAAAAGTTGAATATGCGCTGGAAGGTGTCATTTTTATGGGCGGTGCCACCATACAGTGGCTCAGAGACGGTCTTAAGATTATCAAGTCTTCGCCCGAAGTGGATGAGCTTGCGGCAAGAGTGCAGGATACAGGCGGTGTTTATTTGGTGCCGGCATTCACTGGGTTATGTGCGCCATATTGGGATATGTATGCCAGAGGAACGATTGTGGGTATTACACGGGGCACGACAAATGAGCATATTGCAAGAAGCACTCTGGAAGCGATCGCCTACCAGACACGGGATGTTCTGGAATGTATGCAGACGGATTCGGCACAAAAAGCGGAATCTCTCCGTGTGGATGGAGGCGCCACTGTCAGTGATTTTCTTATGCAATTTCAATCGGATATCCTTGGAATTCCGATTCAAAAGCCGGTTATTACCGAAATGGCGGGGCTGGGTGCAGCCTATCTTGCAGGGCTGGGCGTGGGGTTCTGGAAGAGCAAAGAAGAAATTGAAAAGCAATGGAAAGTCGCGAAGGTGTTTGAACCCCAGATGAGTGTTGACCAAAGGGAAACGCTGTATGAAGGCTGGAAGCGTGCGGTAGAGCGGTCATTAAAATGGGCGCAGGAATAAATCATTGCCTCTGGATTAATCACAGGGCACATAGATAAGTGTTTTAAAAATAGTTTATGGAGGAAGCGATCTCATGGATCTAAATGAACTCATCAGACAAGTCACAGAAGAGGTTTGTGCCAAATATACCGGCCAACAGACGACTTCAAACGATTATTCGCCCGCCTCACTGGCTAAATACATTGACCATACAATATTAAAACCTGAAGCCAGCGTTGAAGATGTACGAAAAGTTTGCGATGAAGCAAAGCGGTATCACTTTGCCAGTGTCTGTGTCAATCCAAATCATATTCAGTTTGTTGCAGAACAGCTGAGCGGCAGCGGCGTTGCGCCCTGCGTCGTGGTTGGTTTTCCGCTTGGCGCCACGACACCGGAGGTAAAAGCCGAAGAAACCACCGCTGTGATTTCTCTTGGCGCAAAAGAAGTGGATATGGTTATCAATATCGGAGCTATCAAATCAAGTAACTGGGCACTGGTTAAGAGGGACATTGAGGCTGTTGTGAATGCGGCAAAAGGCCGTGCGCTGGTAAAAGTCATTATTGAAACATGTCTTCTCACAGATGAAGAAAAGATAAAGGTCTGTACGATTGCAAAGCTGGCGGGAGCAGATTTTGTCAAAACATCAACCGGCTTTTCAACGGGAGGTGCGACGGTTGAAGACGTGAGTCTTATGCGCCAAACAGTCGGGCCTTTAATGGGTGTTAAAGCATCAGGCGGCGTGCGTGACTATAATGGTGCCGTTGCGATGATAGAAGCAGGCGCGACAAGACTGGGTACAAGTTCCGGAGCAAAAATCGTTTCGGGTGAAGAACAGAAGAGCAGCTGCATCAATTGCGGCGTATGCTCAGGCACATGCCCAACCGGCAATGTCACAATATGCAAAACGGCGTATTGATATAGACGATTATCAGGTGTACTTAACTTTGGAGGGTTGGTTGATCCAAGGCTATTATTAAGCGCACATTCATAGGCATAAAAACATGAGGCATTCATTTATTAAAGGAGTTAATATGAGCAAAATGATGAAAGCAGTCAGAATGTATGCACCCAGAGATTTAAAAGTTGAGCAGGTTCCTGTTCCAAAAATAAAGAATCACGAAGTGCTTGTAAAGGTGATGGCAGTGGGCATCTGCGGCTCCGACATACCGCGAATTCTTCAATACGGCGCATACATTTCGCCGATTACACCCGGACATGAATTTGCAGGTCAGGTTGTTGAGGTGGGCAAGGATGTGAAAGAATTTGCCTCCGGAGACCGCATTACGGTTCCGCCTTTGATGCCCTGCTTCAAGTGTGAATATTGCCAGCAGGGGCATTTCTCGCTTTGCAAGGACTATAACTACTTTGGTTCGCGCTGTGACGGCGCATTTGCTCAATATGTGGCTGTTCCCGAAGGAAATCTTTTAAAAATAGCAGATAACGTGACTTACGAGGCTGCGGCAACGACAGACCCGCTCGCCAATGCACTTCACGCTATAAAACGAAGCGGTTTCAAATCCGGAGATAAGATTTGTGTGCTGGGCGTAGGCGCTATCGGCTTATACGCCATACAGTACATGAAAGCCAAAGGCGCAGCTGTGGTGGTGGCTGTTGATGTTACCGATGAAAAACTGGCTGTCGCTAAAAACTGCGGTGCCGACGTGACTGTCAACGGTTTAGCAGCGGATGTGGTGGATCAGATAGTCAAAGCCACAGATGGCGGCGCTGATGTGTGTATAGACGCTTCTGGCTTCCCTGCTGCACAGCACAATGGTCTGATGGCGACGGCAAAGCACGGCAAAATGGTGTTGCTTGGCATATCGCACAAGCCGCTTGAACTCACAGAAAAGTGTGTTGACCTGTTCATGAGACACGAAAAAACAATGGTGGGCTCATGGAATTCGTTCTCGAAGCCGTTTCCGGGCTGGGAATGGACGCATGGCGTAGAATGTCTGGCTGACGGTACGATTGATGCCGAAAAAGTGATCACTCATAAGCTGACGCTGGACGAGGCGCCTGCGATATTCGAAAAGATCTATAACAAGGAATTGTTCTTTAACAAGATACTGTTCCTGCCTTGGATGGACTAGGTTCTTGCCACGGGAGACTGGATATTGGCTGCTTGGAAAAGGAGACTTTGATGAAAGCATACGTTTATCACGGAGAAAAGAAATTTTCAATTGACGAGGTGCCTATGCCCAAAGCACAGGCAGGGCAAGCTGTTGCCAAGGTGCTTTGTGCCTCAATATGCGGCACCGATCTGCGTACATACCGCTTTGGAAGTGCGAAATTAAAAACACCTATCACCATCGGACATGAAGGATGCTACGAAATTACGGAAGTGGGAGAAGGCGTTGACTTAAAGATTGGTGAGCGTTATGTGATGGCTCCGGCTATTGGCTGCGGTCAGTGTAAGAGCTGCAAAAAAGGCCGCACAAACATGTGCAGTTCATTAGCAACGGTGGGGTTTGAATTTCCGGGAACTTTTGCTGAGTATATCACACTTCCTAAGGAAGCTATCGAGAGGGGACATTTGATTAAGGTGCCGGACCATGTGTCGTCCAAGGCCGCAAGTGTGGCTGAGCCTGTGGCCTGTGCCATTAACGCTCAGAGCTATCTAAAGATTGAGCAGGGCGATAATGTGGTGATATACGGCGCGGGTTATCTGGGGTGTATTCATGCAGAGCTAGCGTTTATGCAGGGCGCAAACAACGTTTTTATTGCGGAGGTGTCAGAAAAGAGACGCAATAAGGCCAGAACATTGGTGCCAAAAGCATTTGTTATTGACTCAAGTGATGCCGAATACAGGACGCTGATCGGTAATATCGTTGGACAGGAAGGTGTTGATGTGGTCATTACCGCTTGCCCCGCGGGCATCACGCATAAACAAGGGCTTGAACTGCTGACCCAGAACGGAAGAATGAGCCTGTTTGGCGGACTTCCCGGTGAAAACAATTATCATCTTGACAGTAACTTGATTCACTATAAAGAGCTTGGTGTTTTTGGCGCTCACGCATCAACCGTCAAACAGAACATGCAGGCACTCGAATCGATAGCCAGCGGCCAGTTGAATGTGGAGAAGTATATAACCGAATTTGCTTTTTCAGATATTGAAAAGGCGTTTAATAGCTTAATCAATGAGGAAGCGGAAAAGGCAGTCGTTATACCGTAAAAGAGCGAAATATTAAATCGATAGAAAGAACATTTTGATTTTAAAAGGAGATATTGATTATGGAAAAGCAGGCATTAGGAATGGTGGAAACAAAGGGATTGGTTGGCGCGATTGAAGCAGCCGACGCAATGGTGAAAGCGGCAAACGTGAAGCTTTGCGGTAAAGAGAAAATCGGCAGCGGATTGGTGACAGTGATGGTTCGCGGCGATGTCGGTGCTGTGAAGGCGGCAGTGGATGCAGGCGCGGCGGCAGCAAAGCGTGTCGGTGAACTCAATTCGGTGCACGTGATTCCGAGGCCTCATGGTGATGTGGAAGGGATACTTCCCAAGGCCTAAAGCAATTGTGTTTGAAAGGAAGCGGTTATGAAAGTATTTAATTTAAGTGAAGTCGAGGAAACCTTGGAATATGGCGGCGTTGTCCGGCAGGTGCTCAAGGCAGGCGAAGGCGCTGAGATGAGCTGCGGTACGCTGGTGTTAAAGCCCGGTGAAGTGATGAAGGACTTTGAAAGCCATGGATCAGACGAGATATTTTTTATAGCCGTGGGTGAGCTGAAGTAGCCAGAAAGCAAGGCGAAGACATCACAGCCAGCCAGGGGCAGATTGTGCATCTGCCTAAGGGAGAATGGCATTGGTCCAGCAATCCCGGAAAATCGGAGACGTTGCTTTTCTGGGTCAACAGAGACTGATAAGACTTATGTGACAGGGTCACAAGAACATAAAAAGCATTGTACAAGGATTGAAATGGAAAAAGCAGATATTGATCGAGCGATAAAAAAGTCGGTGATTCAAGCTCTGGCTGCAAAGCACCAATACTATATACCTACAGCGGTGTCAAACCGTCATATCCATCTGTCTCAGGACGTCATGGAAATATTGTTTGGCAGAGGATATGTACTCAGAAAGCTGAAACTGCTGTCCCAGCCGGATCAATATGCGTGTGAGGAAAAAGTCACGCTTGTTGGTACAAAGGGGTCTATTAAGGGCATTCGGGTTCTGGGGCCTGTGAGGCCGGAAACTCAGGTGGAGATCACTGTGACGGATTCGTTCGTTCTTGGCATTCCGCCTGTTGTCAGAATGTCGGGAGATGTTAAGGGGACGCCCGGCTGCAGGCTTGCGGGACCAAAAGGAGAATATGACTTGTCTTACGGCGTGATTGTGTCCAGACGGCATCTGCATGCGTCGTCGGAGCAGGCTGCATGGTTCGGGCTTAAAAACGGCGATGTCATCAGCGTCAGAAAAGCCGGGGTGCGGCCAGTTGTGCTTGAGGATGTTGTTATTCGTGCCGGCGGCAGCCATGACCTTGAACTGCATATTGACACCGATGAAGCCAATGCCGCCGTCATAAAAAATGGTGATCTTCTGGAATTGATCAAATAGCTGGGAGTTAAGATGACAGATCAAGATTTAGTTCGCCTTATCACGCAGGAAGTCATAAAGCGGCTTGCGAAAATGGACGGTTTATCGAAAATAAAAAGCTCCCAAGTGACGGCGGGAACTTTGGTACTTATACCTTCATATGTGGCTGATGAGACAGCTCTTAAATCCTATTTAAAGAGCACCTGTCAGGAACCGGTGACATGTGCGCTGTGGGGAAATGCGGTGTTGAATGATACTGACTTCACGCAGATAAAGGTTCAAAGCGATGCGGACGAAATAAAGCTTATGGCATCGCTCAGCAAGTACAGTGAAATCGTTCTTGCCACGCCGCCGATAGGGCTGCTGAAGAAAATCGCTTCGGCTGACGATTCGGGTTTTATTGAACAGCTGGTGATGCGGGCGATTCTATGGGAGAAAAAAGTATCGTGTGTACTCGACTATATGATGCCAAGGTTCAAACGCAACACAATATTTGAGGTGATCTGCGACACATTGGACGCATTAAAAGAGATGGGTGTTAAAGTCGTATCCGTTGCGCCAGATACACATAAGGAAACGGATGCGCTGGCACTGGTGACAGAAACTGAGGTTCTGGACACACATAAAAACGGAGGCACGTCCATTCGGATGCTGTCCGGTGCCATTGTGACACCGCTTGCGAAGGATAGGGCCAAAGAGCTGAACATATCGATCGTGAAAGAACAAGGAGTTTAAGAAACATGATTTTAGCGCGAGTGGTGGGCAATGTGGTCAGCACAAACAAAGCGGAAAAGCTGCAAGGACTAAAGCTGCTGATCGTGATTCCTATTGATATCGAGTCGTTTAAAGATAAGGGTCAGCCGCTTGTCGCCATTGATACGGTTGGCGCGGGTGAAGACGAAGTGGTGATGTGTGTCGGAGGAAGCTCTTCGAGACAGACTGAAATCACAGACGGCAAACCATCCGATCTTGCGATTATTGCCATCATTGATTCGGTTGAGCTGCGCGGAAAAATCGTTTTCCGTAAGTTCAACAAGACAGAAAACACCTGAAAGCCAGAGAAGACTGTTAAAATATCAGCCTGTAAAATCGCATGTGAAATCATATTGTGTGCGTGGGCGAAGTGTATCAGAGGTAAAAAATGAGCTTAACAAACGAGCAGATCCAAAGAATTATTGAAGATACGGTTAAACAAGTCGGCCAGAAAAATATAATCCAGACGGGTGCCGGCTGTGCGGCGGGAACGTGTTGGCTTTGTGACGATGCCAACGATGCGGTTCAGGCTGCCAAAGAGGCGCAAGAGCAGCTGATGAAGCTGTCTCTGGAGCAGAGGGGTAAGCTTATTCAAGCGATGCGCGAACATGCCATGGCGAACGTGCAATATCTCTCTGAGCTTGCCAATAAAGAGACGGGATACGGCAGAGTGGCTCATAAAATTCTCAAAAACAAGCTCGCAATTGAAAAGACACCCGGCATAGAAGATTTGACGTCGGATGCAATGTCTGGTGATTACGGACTGACCTTGGTCGAACGCGCGCCTTTTGGGGTCATCGGCTCCATTACGCCTTCGACGAATCCGTCTTCCAGCGTGATTAATAATGCCATCAGCATGATCGCGGCAGGAAATGCCGTTGTGTTTAATCCGCATCCCGCAGCAAAGAAAGTCTCCACTGAAACGATGCGGATATTAAATGAAGCGATTATTAGCGCAGGCGGCCCCGCAAACCTGATTTGCACGGTTAAAGAGCCCACAATTGAAAGCGGAAAGGTGATCATGGAGCATCCTGACATACCGCTTTTGTCTATTACGGGCGGTGAGGCTGTTGTCAAAGTGGCCATGAAGACAGGTAAAAAAGTAATCGCGGCAGGGCCTGGTAATCCGCCGGTTATTGTCGATGATACGGCGATCATTCCACAGGCGGCCAAAGATATCGTGGATGGCGCAAGCTTTGACAACAATGTTTTATGTATTGCGGAGAAAGAAGTGTTTGTGTTCCAGTCAGTGGCTGATGGGCTGATGAGAGACATGCAGAAGCATGGCGCCTATAGATTGATGGGGACTGACATCGACAAAATTGTTAAAACCGTACTGATAAAAAAAGACAATGGCTATGTGATAAATAGAAATTATGTAGGCAGAGATGCCGCGGTGATATTGAGAGACAGCGGTGTGGCCTTCTCGGGTGATCCGCGGCTTGTCATTGCTGAAGTCGATGAAAACCACCCGTTTGTCACGGTTGAGATGCTGATGCCGGTGCTGGGTATTGTCCGCATCAGAGACGATATACAGACAGCCATAAAAAAAGCGATTAAAGCCGAAAATGGCTGCAGGCATACGGCCATGATGCATTCACAGAACGTGAGCCACTTATCGATGGCGGCCAAAGCCGTCAATACCACGATATTTGTAAAGAACGCGCCTTCGTACGCAGGCCTTGGGTTTGACGGAGAAGGATTTACCACTCTGACGATCGCCACGCCGACAGGCGAAGGATTGACAAGCGCCCGGACGTTTACGCGGTCGCGTCGCTGTGTGCTTTACGGAAACTTCAGGATCGTATAAGCGGAGGAGCTTAAATGGGGATTGCAGATCAAATCCGCGAAGCTGGCGTTGTCGGCGCAGGGGGTGCGGGTTTTCCGACACATGTCAAGGTAAGCGGCAATGCGGATATCGTGTTGGCTAACGGCGCTGAATGTGAACCGCTGCTGCGAACCGACCGACATATAATGGAACAATATCCTGAGCGCATTATCTTAGGCGTAAATGCGGTTATGGAATCAGTCGGGGCCTCATGCGGTGTGATTTGCGTGAAAAAAAAGAACAGTAAAGCGATTGAAGCGTTGGAAAGAGCAATTGGTACTCTATCCAATTTGCGGGTTTACCCGATGGATAATTATTATCCGGCGGGAGATGAACAGCAGATCGTCTATGAGGTGACGGGCAAGGTGGTGCCCACAGGGGGTATTCCGCTTGATGTGGGTGCTGTCGTGGCCAACGTCAGCACATTGATGAATGTGGCAGATGCACTGGAAGGCAAGCCTTTGACAGAGAAATATGTCACAGTGAGCGGCAAGGTGAAGCATCCCATTACCGTCAAAGTTCCGATAGGCACGCCCGTCAGTGCTCTGATTAATGCAGCGGACGGGCCGGACACAATGAGCGGCTATACACTGATAATCGGAGGGCCTGCAACCGGGAAGATATGCACCGATTGGAACGAGCCTGTACAAAAAACAACAGGCGGCGTACTGGTATTCAAGTCTGACCATCCGCTGATCAAACAGAAGACAAAGGATGACAGCCTTGAATATAAGCTCGCAAAGTCAGTTTGCTGCCAGTGTAACATGTGTACACAGCTTTGTCCCCGTCATAAGCTTGGCCTGCGTGTGGAACCGCACAAGATAATGCGGACAGTTTTTACGGGCAATGCAGACCTGCTTGGGGATACGAACGGCATATTTTCATGCTGTGACTGCGGACTTTGCAGCTACTACGCATGCAACTTTGGCTTAAACCCCAGCCGGATGATGACACAAATGAAGTCTGGGCTGGTAAACAGCGGTGTCAAACCTGTTAAACGTGTAGGGGGAAGCGTATCGTCCAGCCAAGATATCATTAAGGTTCCGGCAAAACGGCTTATGGCTCGTATGGGAATACTCAAATATGATACAGACACGACATTCATTGATAATGACCTTGGTGTCCGTGAGGTTTGTGTGCCGCTTCGTATGCATATCGGTGTACCGTCGGTGCCTGTTGTCAAGCAGGGCGACAAAGTAAAAAAAGGACAGCTGATTGCCGATATTCCCGCTAAGGGTCTGGGCGCAAAGATACATGCCAGTATCGACGGTCAGGTTAAAAAGATAACAGACAACGCTATCACAATAAAAGCGCAGTAAAAAGGAGAAATGGTTTTGAACGCATTAGGGCTGATCGAAACAAATTGCATACCCAAAGGCATTGAAGCGGGAGACGCCATGCTCAAAGCTGCTGATGTAAGCCTTGTGGCAGCACAGGCGGTTTGTGCGGGCAAATACATTGTCATTGTTTCGGGCAGTGTGGCTGCAGTCAAAGCAGCTGTCGCGGCCGGGGCCGAAATGGCGGATACGGTGCTTGTTGACAGTATTGTGATTGCCAACATCCATGAACAGGTGATCAGGGCGCTGAGTGTTTGTACGGATATTAACGGTTCAGGTGCGCTCGGGATTGTTGAGACGTTTTCACTGGCATCGGCTGTGATCTGTGCAGATACAATGGTGAAAGCGGCGGATATTCAGTTAATTGAAGTGCGTTTGAGCCGAGGGCTTGGCGGAAAGTCTTTTGTGATATCGACAGGTGATGTGGCGGCGGTGCGGTTTGCCGTGCAGAGCGCGCAGAGCCTTGAGGAAGCCAAAGGAATGGTCGCGGAGGGGGTTGTGATTCCATCACCGCATCCAGATATTTTACAAGCAGTGTTATAAACCAGATTATCCAAAAGGAGAAATGAAAAATGATTAAGGAAGCACTTGGTATGGTTGAGACCAAAGGTCTCGTGGGCTCAATTGAAGCGGCAGACGCGATGGTGAAAGCAGCAGACGTCAAGCTTATCGGAAAGGAACAGATTGGCTCCGGGCTAGTGACCGTGATGGTGAGAGGTGATGTGGGCGCGGTGAAAGCATCTGTGGAAGCGGGCGCGGCAGCGGCTAAACGTGTCGGCGAGCTGATCAGCGTTCATGTGATTCCGCGTCCTCATGATGATGTGGAAAGCATATTGCCGCAGCAACCCAGCCCTGCGAAACCGCAGAAATAATTAAAGCCAGTATGAGGTAACAGGTATATGTATACCGGCAAAGTGATCGGCTCGGTGGTCTCTACGGTCAAAAACGAAAATCTACTGGGAATTAAGCTGCTTATTGTACAGGTGATCGAGAACGGCAAACCGGCGAAGGTGATCGTGGCGGCCGATTCGACCCGTCAGGCGGGTAAGAATGATGACGTCTATTTGATCGGATCCAAAGAAGCGAGCCTGATATTTCGTAAGGGGCTGGTACCGGCGGATGCGGCTATTGTAGGGTTTATCGACTCGTATAATGAAAGTATCAAAACGTTGTAGCGTATCTTGAAAGGAGTCTTCAATGGACAAACAGGCACTCGGTATGGTTGAGACAAAGGGGTTGGTCGGTGCAATCGAAGCAGCTGATGCGATGGTAAAAGCGGCAAATGTGACGCTCATCGGCAAGGAAAAAATCGGCTCAGGGCTCGTGACCGTGATGGTTAGAGGGGATGTCGGGGCGGTGAAGGCATCGGTGGAAGCCGGTGCGGCAGCTGCAAAGCGTGTGGGTGAGCTATACGGCATACATGTGATTCCGCGGCCGCATGAAGATGTAGAAGGTATTTTGATAAAATAATCAAGGTTTGAGATGAAGATTGCGAAGGTCATCGGTAACGTTGTATCCACCATAAAGGATGAGAAATTCAACGGCCATAAGCTCATGATTATTGAGTATATTGATTTGGACGGTCATGCTGTGTCTCCGCGCCAGATTGCTTTTGATTGTGCGGATTCCGGTCCGGGTGATGTGGTATTGGTGTGTGAAGACGGCGGTGCAACCAAAATGTTTTTTGATGATAATGATCTGATTGCGGATTGGACAATATGCGGTGTAATTGATCATTTTTCCGTCAAAGGCAGTAAGAAGCAAATTTAAGGCAGGTGATGAAAATGGATATAGATGCAATTGTCGCGAAAGTGACGGAAAGCGTATACGCGCGATTGGGTACGGGGCAAAACGAACAAGTCTTGGATGTACCTGCTGCGGATATCGGCAGCGTGATTGAGCATTCACTGCTGAATCCTGATACAAGTGCCGATATAATCCGTCAGGGCTGCATGGACGCAAAAAAATACCGGTTTGCGAATATTTGCGTGTCGCCATATTACGTGGGTATGGCCGTTGAATTATTGCGTGGAAGCGGTGTTGGCGTGTGCACCCCGGTCGGCTTTCCGCATGGCGCTGCTTCGACCGCCGCGAAGTGTGCCGAGATAAAAGACGCTATTATAAACGGCGCAAGCGAGCTTGATATTTCTATGATGATCGTAGCGATTAAGTCTGGCGAGCATGACGCCGTAAAAAAAGACTTATGTGAAATGATCAATGTGGCCGGCGGAAGGGCAAAGGTCAAAGCTATTTATGAACAGGGCCTTTTATCGGAGGAAGAAAAGATAATGTCCCTGACGATTGCCAAAGAATGCGGTGTCGATTTTATCAAGATATCTAATGCGCTAACAGGCAAAAAGGCATGTCAGGACGATGTGAAATTCGTCCGATCCATTATCGGCAACGGAATTGGTATTAAAATTGACGGTGGCATAAAGGATGCCGGTACGGTAAAAACTCTGCTGAATGCAGGAGCAAACAGAGTTGGATGCAGCGCATCTGTGAAGATTGTTCAAGGCCAATAGTGTGGTGATGTTTAAGCCTGAGAAGTTCAGGGCTTATCATGTTAATAAGCCTTAATTGTTCATTTATATGTGTATCTATTAAATAAATCTGGTATGTGTTTAATTCAGACTAAAGACGAAATGGCGAATTAACAATGGAGTCGCGGTCTGTTGTATCCCATTTTAAGTCTAAATAAAATTATGGAGGTATTATATGCAAACCCCAAAACTTTTTACTTTATTGCCAAAAGAATATGTGGTAACCCCTGATGGTATGGCGGTTAATAAGGAAGGCGATCTTATTCTGGCTTGCCCTAACTTTGCAGACCGTACCTATCCGGGTTGCCTGGTCAAGATAGATAAAAATATGAAGATATCCAAGTGGCTGGATGTGCCTGTGGAAGAGGAATCGGAAAGCTCGAGACCTATGGGTATTGAGTTTGGGCCTGATGGTGATATTTATGTGTGTGATAATATTGGCTGGGGAGACAACCCGGAGCTGCAGTTTAAGGGCAGAATACTAAGAATTCGTATGGTTGACGACAAGCTCACCAAGTTTACTGTGGTGGCAAGATACATGGAACATCCGAATGGTATACGTATTAAAGGCGACTATATGTATGTCACCAACAGCCTGATGACTAAGGTCAAGCATGAATCGGGGCTTATGGTCAGTTCGGTTTATCGTTTCCATCTTGATGACGAGAATATTGCTGTTAACAATACGCTTGACGACGAGAATCTCATTGCGACTTTTATTACGAAAAATCCGATATGTCAATATGGTGCTGACGGTATTGAGTTTGATAACGATGGAAATCTTTATGTCGGCAACTTCGGCGACGGAGAGATTAACAAGATAACGTTTGATCAAGACGAAAACGTGATTTCAAATGAGGTTTGGGCGAAGGATGAAAAGAATCTAAAAACGACGGACGGCATGATCTCCGACAAAAAAGGCGCATTCTATATGGCGGATTTCGGCGCCAACGCCATTGCAAAGATCGACTGGGCGGATGCAAAGGTGACTCGTATTGCTCAAAGTCCTGATTGTGACGGGTTCGATGGGCGGCTGGATCAGCCTGGAGAGCCGGTGATATGGCAAGGCAAAATTATTGTTTCGTGCTTTGATACGGTTGTGGATAATCCTTTTTTCAACAATTCAGCACACGAGCTGCCTTGTACAATGTCTGAATTGAGCTTGGAATAATCAACTAAGTCTCTTTAAATGATCTAAATAATCATTATCTTTTACCCATTGATGAATCAGTGGGTAATTTTTTTTCAGTGTTTAAAATTTATTTCAACAAACCTTAAACCAGTTAAACTAAACGTAAAGACGATTAATCAATTACCATCTAAACTATAAACATATTTGATAGTGATAACTTAAAACACCCTTTTATAAATTTACATATTAGTTTACTTGGTCATTCAAGTAAAAAAATAATATCGGAGGATTAAAATGAGAAAGAAATTGGCGATTATGGTGATTTGTTTCGTAATGGTTCTGGCGCTCGCATTGACTGGCTGTGCATCAGAGCCCGTTGCGGAAGAGACTGTGGCATCTGATCCGGCAGAAGCTGGAAGCAGCGAAACAACAGCGGAAGAACCGGCAGAAGCACCGGCAGCCGGCAGTGTGCCCGCATCCGCAGACGGAGAGTATTATATGATTTCATTCTTCGCAGGCGCTGACTACTTCAAAGGCTGCTTTGCCGGCTTTGAAGCGGCTGCGAAAGAAGCTGGTGTGACAGCCACTTACATGGGCTCTCAGGGAACCGATGTGAATGCGGAAGTCACAGTGCTGGAGCAGGTTATTGCGAAGAATCCCAAAGGTATTGCCGTATCATGTGTTAACGCAGACGCTTTAAAGGATTCCATCAACAAAGCGATTGACCAGGGTATCCCGGTTGTGACGTATGACGCTGATTCCAAGGATTCCAAGCGGTATGCATTCCTCGGTACCGGTAACTATTATGCAGGTACAGTGGCTGCCAGGGCGCTGGGTGAGCAGATCGGCGGCAAGGGTCAGGTCGGCGTGCTTCAGGTTCCCGGTCTTTCAAACCTGCAGGAACGTGTGGATGGTTTTAGCGATACTTTAGCTGAGGTTTATCCTGAAGTAGAAATTGTGCAGATCGTTAACGGCAATCTGGATCAGACCGAAGGCGCAAAAGTGACCGCCGGTATGCTTCAGGCTCATCCGGAAATCGTGGGTATCTTCGCATCCGATTCGTCTGCAGGCGTGGGCGCTGCGACGGCAGTGAAGGAAGCTGGTTCGGCCGGCGATATCAAGATCATTGCGTTTGACACCGATACGGGAACGCTTGATCTGATTAAAGAAGGCGTGCTTAGCGGTTCTATTGCTCAGGGTACATACAACATGGGATGGTGGAGCTTCCAGTTCCTGTTCAACGTCAATGGCGGCTGCGGCAACTTTAATCCGGTTGAAGGATGGAAAGAGTTTGGAATCAATCCGCTTCCGCCTTCAGTCGATACAGGCGTTACCGTTGTGACTGCTGAAAATGTAGAATCTTTCTACATGGCTGCTGAATAACGGCTCAAGAAAGCATATTTAGCACATCTTGCCTTAATCCCGCACATAGTGTGCGGGATTAAGGATAAGATGTTTCATTAACCAAATAGGAGGGGGATAGTCTTGAGTGGTGATTTAGTACTGAGCGTGGAAGGCATAGTGAAACAGTTCCCCGGCACACTTGCGTTGAATAAAGTCAATTTGCAGGTGAATAAAGGGCAATGTGTGGCGCTGGTCGGTGAGAATGGAGCAGGGAAGTCAACGCTGATGAACATTATTTCGGGTGTTTATAAGCAAGACTCCGGGACAATCACGTTTTTGGGGGAAGAGGTTAGTTTTAACAGCCCGACAGACGCACAAAAGGCCGGAATCGGTTTTGTACATCAGGAGTTGTGTGTTTGTCCCCATATGAGTGTGAGTGAAAATATTTTCATGGGTAGATTACCCCAAAGCAAGGCCGGGGTTATCGATAAAAAAAAGCTTTACAATGAGACAAAAAAGCTATTGAATCTTTTTGGCGTCAACTTTTCACCAAACGCGATGGTTGGTGAACTGAGCACGGCACATCAACAGATTGTGGAGATTGCCAAGGCGTTGTCGCTGGATTGTCAGCTAATCATATTTGATGAACCGACCTCTTCGCTGACAGAAGCAGAGACCGAGACATTGTTTAACATCATTGATGATATCAAAGCGAAGGGAATCAGTGTTCTCTACATTAGCCACAGAATGCCTGAGATTTTCCGTCTGTGTGAGATCTGTACGGTGCTCAAAGACGGAAACTATGTGGATACAGTTGAAACAAAAAAAGTGACCAGTGAAGAAATTATTCGAATGATGGTGGGACGTAATATTGACAACCTTTATCCGGATAAGAGCCAAGACATTGGAGAATCGGTCTTTGAAGTGAAGAACTTCAGCAGCCCGGGATTATTTAAAGATATCAGTTTTAAAGTTAAGAAAGGGGAGATTCTTGGTTTCTATGGTCTTGTGGGAGCGGGAAGGACAGAACTATGGCGCGCTATACTTGGCATTGATTCATATGAATCCGGAGAGGTTTTCTATCAAGGCAAAAAGATGAATCTCACCAGCTATAGAGATGCGATTGATGCTGGATTTGCCTATCTCACAGAAGACAGAAAGCTTCAGGGCTTATTCCTTGAACTTCCCATTTATCAGAATATGTCTGCGGCGAAGCTTGAGAATATTCAACGCGGAGCAGTCATAGACCGGAAAAAAGAATCAAGCTTATGTCGTAAGTACGTTAAAGAGCTCAATATAAAAGTGGCTTCTCAAATAAATAAGGTTGCCAGCCTTTCAGGCGGTAATCAGCAAAAGGTAATGATCGGCAAGTGGCTTGCGACAGACCCAAAACTGTTGGTTATGGATGAACCCACAAGAGGCATTGATGTGGGCGCGAAATCAGAAATACATAATATGTTAAGGCGGCTTTCCGACAGCGGTATTCACGTTGTTATCATTTCGTCGGAGCTTCCCGAGATTATCGGCATGTCCGATAGAGTCATCGTGATGCACGAAGGGGTCATAACCGGTGAATTATCATGTGGGGATTTGTGTGAAGAAACTATCATTACATATGCATCTAACGAACATGCAGTGTAGCAATAACATGAAAATAGGTGAATAATATGAACAGAACAATGAATGAAACAAGTGAGAAGCAAAGTCTTCTCAAAAAAATGATTGCGTATCGTGGAACAACGGTTTTCCTGGTTATCATTGTGATAGCAGTTATTCTTGCATCCGTGTCTCCATATTTTCTAAGTTCGTCGAATCTTTCTACCACGGCGTTGGGGCTTTCCTCGGATGGTATCATGGCTATCGGTATGTGCCTGGTGCTCTTAACCGGCGGAATTGATTTATCAGTTGGTTCTGTCATGGCGGCATCAATGGTTATTGCAGGTACGCTGTATTTGAACTTTGACATAAGCATCTGGTTGACATCATTGATAGCGCTGGTTTATTCGGGTATCTGCGGATTGATCAATGGCCTGTTTATCGGTAAGGTGGGGCTCAATGCCATGATTACCACCCTCGGTATGATGAACATGTCAAGAGGCGTTGCCTATGTGATATCACAAGGTTCACCGGTGTCGCTTCCGGAACCCAGTGAAGCTTTCACGTTCCTTGGTGCCGGAAACATCTTTGGCGTCCCGATGTTTGTCATCATACTCGCAATTTTAGCGACAATTGCAGCATTATTGCTGAACAATGTCGGATTTATGAGAAAAATTTATTACACCGGTTCTAACCAAAAAGCAGCGATGCTAAGCGGAATTAATACATCCAACGTCAAGCTGGGTGTTCATATTGCTTCGGCCCTGCTTGCGGGGTTAGCTGGTGTTATCTCTCTTGCCAGGTTTAAAGTTGCAACGCCAAACGCCGGGTTATCCAGCGAGATGCGCGTTATTTCAGCATGTATTATCGGCGGAACAAGCTTAATCGGCGGTGAGGGCTCAATATTAGGCGCTGTCCTTGGTATCGTGATGCTCAACCTCATTAATAATGGTCTTGTGTTGCTGAGTGTTTCTGTGTACTGGCAGGATCTGATTTCAGGTGCAATTTTATTATTGGCTGTGACAATTGATTCCTTGAGCCAACAGCGTAAACAAAAAGCGAGGATACAGCACAGTAAAGCATAGAAATAAAGATAGGAGGCAATCTATGAAGAATTTTAGTTACTACAACCCGACCCGGGTCTACTTCGGAATTGGTGAGTTTAATAACCTTGGAGAATACGCGTCAAAGCTGGGGAAGAAAGCGCTTCTTGTGAAGATGGAAGGTCCGCTGGAGAAGCTTGGCGTTTATGCAAAGGCTAAAAAGCTCATGGAAGAAGCCGGAATGACTGTGTATGAATTAGACGGTGTGACGGCGAACCCAAAACTAACGAAAATTGAAGAAGGCATAAATATCTGTAAAGAAGCAGGCATCGACGTGGTGATCCCTGTGGGCGGCGGCAGCTGCATCGATTCCGCAAAAGCTATTGCATTCGGCGCTTTGGATGACGGCGATATATGGGATTTCTTTGAACTAAAAAGAGAGGCTCTGGATTCCCTCCCCATCGGCGCGGTATCAACAATTGCTGCGACAGGTTCGGAAATGAACGTCAACTGTGTTGTGACCAACGACCGCGACAAAGATCCGGCAAATTGGCGCAAATGGTCAACACATTTTGAACACAGCTTTCCCAAGTTTGCGATCATCGATCCTGAGCTGCAAAAGACACTGCCGAAATATGTGACGGCATGCGGTATGGTTGACATCATATCTCATGTGATGGAGCCTTACTTTGATGATGAACCAAACACACCAATTCAGGATGCCATCGGTGAAGGCATCATCAGAACGGTGATTGAATCGGAAGGTGTGCTTGATGATCTTGAGAATCTGACGCATCGGGCTAATTTGAGCTGGGCGGCCACGCTTGCGATTAACGGCTGGGCGGATGTCGGCAGAGCCGGAAAGCCGTGGGATGCGCATACAATCGAACACGACATTGGTGCCATTACTGACTGCGCCCATGGCGCCGGCTTGGCAGTTGCGCAGCCGTCTTGGCTAAAATATCTTAATAGAAAAGACCCGACAAAATTCGTGAAGTTCACAAAACGCGTCTTCGGACTGGAACAGGGCGATATGTCCGATTCTGAGTTTGGGGAAATAGGAATTAACAAGCTAAAAGAATACTTTAACAAATGGGGAATGCCTGTCACGCTGAAGGATCTTGGCTTGGATAAATCGGTATTGCCGCTTATCGCAAAGAAAATTACACAGAATCCTGAAGGGACGCATTTGAACGCCGATGAAGTTCTGGCTGTATTAATGGATTGCTACGACGCATAAGGAGGCAAATATGGAAAAACAAATGTATCCTCTTGGTGTTCGAAGAGACGGTTCCTATTACACCCGTATTGAATGGGTCAGTCATACGGTGACAGATCCGCTGATTTGGGTCAATAACCTGATTGATGATGACACGGAGAGAAACGGGGGAACCTGGGGCGCAAATACCATGGGGCCGGCAAATGTGATTTTAAGCTTCTTTGGTGAAGAACAAGAGATATCGAAGGTGCGTATATTCCATAACGTTGGTGTGTCTCACAGTATACTTGAGGAATTGGCAAGCGTTGTTAATATCTATGTCAGTTCCAGTGACTCGGTAAGAGATATGAAAAGCGCAGACAGCGTGATCAAAGAAGAGGAGTGGCAAAAAGTCCTTTCATGCCAGATGGAAAAGCGTGAAGATTGGTTTGAATTTGATCTCCCCAAAAAAGTAAAAGCCAAGTTTGTACGTATGGAACTGGTTAAGAACTTTGGTACGCCTGCTGATTGCCCATGGACGGAAACCAGTGAATTGAAAATTTATTAATAAACAAGCGCTTATATGCATACCGTACAGGATTAACAGTGAACTCCTCAAGAAAGTTACGAACGTCTCATCCTAACGGTATGCATATCTGTACAATTTATACTAAAAAGGAGGTAAAGACATGGTAACAAAGAGACTGCCCAAAATTGGATTCCTTGGCATTATGCACGGTTTGTATGATGAGGATCAGCCCGAGCTTCCAAAAGAGCAGGAAACTTGGGCACAGCGTGTGGTTGAACAATTAAAGGAAGTAGCAGAAATCGATTTTCCCGGTGCTGCAAAAGACCGCAGCCTGATCGAAAAGTACGTGAAGCGGTTTAACACAAATGGATATGACGGAATTATGGTGGTAAACCTGCTCTATGGCCCTGGCATGCGTGTGGTGCAAGCGTTTAAAGATAACAGACTGCCTGTGCTTGTGGCGAATATACAACCGGAACCATCCGTTACACCTGATTGGAACTGGAAGAAGTGCACCACAAATCAGGGTATACACGGTATACAGGATACCAGCAACATGCTGATGCGCATTGGCATAAAGCCCACCATCATTACAGAAGATTGGGAGACAGATGCGTTTAAGAGCTTCTTTAATGATTGGGCGGCAGCGGCTATGACAGCAGCTTCCATGAAAAAAATGAGGGTTTCGCTTATTGAAAAAATGCAGGGCATGGGCGATATCATGGGAGACGAAGTGGCCTTTATGCGCAAGTTCGGTATCGAAGTCAATTATGATGGTATTGGCGAAGTTGTTAAATGTATGAAAGAAGTCACTGAAGATCAGATTGATGAATATGTGGCTGAGGATAAAAAGAACTTTGAAATTGCACCGGACCTTTCGACAGAAAGACATCGTTATGCAGCTAAGCTGCAGATAGCATATGAAAAGTTCTGCGAAAAGTATAATTATGATGGTTTTTCCGCTAATTTTAACGTTTATCGTGAAGACGGCCGGATATCTCAGCTACCCATACTTGGTGCCAGCAACATGCTTGCAAAAGGCTATGGCTATTCGGCTGAAGGTGATGTACATATAATGGCTTGCACATTGATCGGCCATCTTATTGCAGAAGATCCACATTTCACAGAGATGTATTCGCTGGATTTCAAACGCGATGCCACGATGCTGAGTCATATGGGCGAAGGCAACTGGAAAGTGGCTAGAAAAGACCGGCCCATTAAACTCATTGACCGCCCGCTCGACATTGGCGATTGTGATAATCCGCCGACTCCCATATTCAGCGCGGAACCAGGGGAAGCCACTATTATTTCACTTGTTCCCATTGAAGGCAGCCGGTATCGTCTCGTCGTATCGTTAGGTGAGGTGCTTGATGAGAAAGAAATCCCTGGCATGCTGATGAATTACACATTCTTCCGTCCATATACTGGTATTCGCTCAGCAATGGACGAATGGCTGCGCAATGGCGGTACGCATCATCAGGTCTTGTTTATGGGCAATCAATGCAGAAAGTTTGAAATGCTCTGCAGTATTCTCGGCATAGAGTACGTGCTTGTTTAAACTCCCATTATAAGTGTTATTGTTGCAAGAGAATGCGCCGAGACGTTCTCTTGCAGCAGAATCACGAGTATATTTATACAGTAATACCAGAAAGTATTATATTTTTCACAAATTAAAAATATCGAGTATTCTTATATTCCTTTACAATTATATTAAGTAAAAGTATAATAATAATATATTATTCCTGCACTTATCAATCCGTAATCATCTGCACCATAGAAAAACAATAACACGCCGTTAGAGGATTTCCATGGATGTTGTCAAAAAAGTAATATTTTTGTATAATAATGCAAGCATGAGAGTGAAGCTGCTAGTCAGTTTCTTTTGTGTTGGGCTTGCAATTGTACTCATGACAGGATTAGTTGCCAACATTGTATTTGCCAATGCTTTCGAGAAGTCGGCAATTGAGACGACCATACAGGCGATTGATCAGGCCAATGTATCTGTAGACAGCAATGTGAAAAGTGCGGAAAACATTATAAGAATACTCTCAAAAAATCGACAAGTATTAAACCTGTTGATGAATGCAAATAATTCGAATATCGAGGACGTAACAGCACGCATTTCTGTTGGCAGTTATTTGGCTACTATTGTCGATTCATTTCCTTATTTTAAGGGGATTGCTTTTGTTGGACGAAATGATACGGTATTCAGCAATGAGATGCAGCGAAATATTTTGGCTTCCTTGACTCAGGAAGAATGGTATCAAAACGCTGTCAAAAACCCAAACCATCTGTTTATTATTCCGAAGCCGAAGAACAGAGGTTTTTCTTACTATAATCCCGTAAGTGCAGATGAAATTATAATGCTTGCGATGGGTGTTGTCGATACAACCACTAACGATGTGCTGGGTGTTATCATTATCGATCTTGATACAAGATTGCTGCTGGACACGCTTGATAATATGCGTGTCGGTAAAGATGGATTTATTATGATCGTAGATAATGTTGGCGAGATTATTTATGCACCCATAAATGACTTGGCTTATCGAGTGAAGCAAGAATGGTTCTTGGGTGAAGGAACACAGATCATTAACAAAACAATCATGGAAGAAGGATATCAGCTGATTTATTCTATGTCAGAGTATTCGGGATGGAAAACAGTTGGTGTTTTCTCTTTAAACAAGACGCTTGAACAGGTTGTCAATTTTCAATATATTCTGTTTTTTGTGATGCTCTGTGTGCTTGTTTTTGTCTCATTATTCAGCATTATGTTTTCTTCACGCATCACCAAGCCCATCATCAAGCTAAAGAGTCTGATTGATCAGGCGGAACATGGCGACTTAACAGTCCATTTTGATTCCAAATACAATGATGAAGTGGGGCGTCTTGGCAACAGTTTTAATGCAATGATTGATGAGATCCGCCACTTGATAGAGACGATTTATTATCAGCAAAGGCAGAAAAGACAGGACGATATCGCTTTTCTTCAGGCGCAGATAAAGCCTCACTTTTTATATAATACGTTTGATACAATTCACTGGATGGCGAAAAAGTATGGGGCTAAAGACATTATACAAATGATATCTGCACTCACCAAGCTATATAGAATTGGTTTGAGCAAAGGGTCCGATACGATTTTGCTTGCAGAGGAAATTGAGCACGTTCGTAATTACTTGATTATTCAAGGCACACGATACTCCGATATTCTGGACTATGAAATCATTTGTACAGCTGATTCAACGCATCTATATGTTCAAAAACTGATACTTCAGCCGCTTGTTGAAAATGCCATTTATCATGGCGTGAGGCAGAGTCCGGAGCCTGGGAAGGTGATTGTGCATGTCTATGAGGAAGAGAACACACTTTGGCTGAAGGTAATTGACAACGGGCCCGGCATTTCCCCTGATAAGCTTGCAACGCTAAACGAGCAGATACAATCAAAAGAGAATCCATTCATTGGCTATGGCCTTTATAACGTAAACAGCCGTATTATGCTGCAGCATGGTGATGATTATAAGCTTGTTGTAGAAAGTGTAGTGGGAGAAGGAACAACGGTGACGATAAAGTATCCAAAGGTCTACGAAAGGGGTAAAGAAAACGATGTATAAAGTGCTGATTGCAGACGATGAAAGTATTATCCGGAATGCTCTTTGTGGTGCTTTTGACTGGAATGAATACGGAATGGAAGTGGTTGGGCTTGGTAAAAACGGTATCGAAGCCTTGTCGCTTGTTAAATCACTGCGTCCGGATATTTGTTTGCTTGATATACAGATGCCGCTTCTCAATGGGCTTGAACTCATCCAACAGATCAATGAAATTGACAAGAGCATTGTAAAGGTGATTATAAGCGGTCATGATGAGTTTGAATATGCACGTAAAGCAGTAGAACTGGGTGTGTATAACTATATTTTAAAGCCCATCGATGAGGATGAATTCGTTATTCTTTTGAAAAAAATCAGGCAGGAATTGGACGGAGCAAGGCGCGAGGCCTTGGCGAACAAGCGAAAAGAAAAAATGTTTCAAGTCAATCGCGACCTTCTGCGTGATGGCTTGCTGAGTGAATGGATTGCAGGCGGCTTGGAATTGGGTGCGGAGAACGGCATAACGGAAGAATATTTTGAGGATCTGGGTTTTCAGTTTTCTGATATAACGGGCATGCTTTGGGTCAGCATTTCATTTCCTGTGAACATCGTAGAAAACGAACGTATAAAAGAACAGCAGATGATTCAATGCAAAAGTCGTTTGGAAAAGCATTTTAAAGGCGATTCATCATTTTGCTTCATTCGGTTGTTCTCTGACAGCTTTCTTTTGCTTTATCATGCTTCTGACGCAGAAAGATGGAATGACATTCAGCAGGAACTGATGCCTGTTATATGCGAAGAGAATAACTGGAACGTCATGATACGCAAAAGTATAGTTAAGGGCAGCTATAAAGACTTGCCACAGGCGTTTGCCCAGCTTAATGAAAGCTCAAATAATGAAGTACAGTATCTGCCAATGGTCAAGAGAGTTAAGAAGTATGTTGATGAAAATTATCAGGATATGCAGCTTCGGCTTTCCACATTTGCGGAGCAAAATAATATAAGCTTAAGTTATATGAGTAAGCTGTTTAAACATGAGACCGGCGTATCATTTACCGATTATCTGATTCGGTATCGTATCAAACGTTCGCTCGAATTTCTGTCGGATACGGATTATAAAGTCTGTGAGATCTCGGAACGTGTCGGCTACAGCAGTCAGCATTATTATTGTGAAGCATTTAAAAAGGTAATGGGGATGGCGCCTACTGAATACAGACGCAAGAAAAAATAGCAGGTGTTGAATGAAAGATAATGAAAATCAAAAAGCAATGCTTAAAAAGAAAAAGTGGATAATAGCTGTTATTGTATTTGTGGCCATCTGTATTTTAGTGACGGTTGTGGTGACGCATATCCCATTGAAAGAGGATGGCGTAGAGTGTCTAATCGGTGTGTCACAGCCTAATATGACAGACAATTTTGAGCTGGAACTTTTTAATGATATTAATGAACAATGCCACCGGTATAACAACGTACGATTTGTGAGCTATGATGCTGGTGAAAGTGAAGAAAAGCAGACACAAGATATTAAAAACCTTTTGAAACTGGGGATTGATGCGCTGATTGTTGTGACCTTTGAGCCTCAAAACATAGCAGATACTATTCAAGATGTTTATGAGCAGGGAATACCGGTTATCCTTATCGGGTATGCGCCGGATAACGAAGCATACACCACAAGGATATATACGGATAATGAAAAGGTCGGCAAAGCTGCTGGTGAATACGTAAAAAAGCTATCCAACGGGCGTACTTGTACGGTGCTTGAAATACAGGGCGAGCCGCATTCTCAGATAAGCATAGACAGAAAGAATGGCTTTTTTGCAGGCATTGAGCCATATAAAAATATCACCAAGGAATATGTGATGACCGGATACTGGTCTCAGGAGAAGACGCGGGCACGCATGAACCAGAGCGATTTTTTCTCCAAAAAACCGCCCATAAATGTTATATTTGCACATAACGATATGATGGCGTTTGGTGCTGCCGTGAATCTTAATCAGACAAGAAAAAGCGCATATATCATAAGCGTTGGCGGGTATTCTGTTAAAAACAGCGATTTGCTGGCGATTAAAGAAGGTATGATTAATGCAACGTTTACTTATCCAACAGGCGGAGAAACTGCCGTGGATACCATTATGGACATCATGTCGGGTAAAGATGTCCCCAAGGAAATTGAGATAGCATCCCAACTTGTGAATGAAGATAATGTTGATGTCTTTCTAAAATCAGGAGAAGTATCATGAGACGTATTGTTATCTGTTTAGCTGCTTTGTTTTTATTATTCACCATATCAGGATGCGGGCATAGTGTTCAGGATATCGGTGCTCAATCCACCGCTTCCGCGAAGCAGACTAGCGCTCAGCCAATGGAAGCAGTCATTAAAAAAAGTGACTCGTTTCGCGTTGGGTTAACGCTGCAAGATGATTCGCCGTTTGTCATGCGTGTTGGCAGTAAGTTAAAACAGCTGATCGAAAACAGCGATGATGATATAGAGCTCGTGGTGTATAACGGAATGGCAAATGCGAATGCGCAGATTGCACATGTCGAATCATTTATCTCAAGCGGTTTTGACGTCATTATTCTTGACCCAATATCGTATGATGATTGTGCGCTGGCCGTGACGATAGCGCAAAACGCAGGTATTCCGCTAATTACAACAATTACTGAGACTTATAATCCAACGGGATATTTAAGTTTTGTGGGTTCCGACCATTATGAATCCGGTGTGATTGAAGCGAATATGGTGGCGGAGTATTTAAACGGGTCTGGTAAAGTGGTTATATTAGAAGGAGTCATGGGTATCAGTGCACAAACGGGCCGGTATGAGGGCTATATGGATGTTTTTGAAGAATATCCAGACATTGAAATTGTGGCGGTTCAGACGGCTGCATGGCAGCGGAACGAGGCCTATGCGATCGTTGAAAACTGGATCCGAACCGAAAAGGATTTTTCTGTTGTTCTTGCCGAAAACGATAATATGGCAATGGGAGCTATAGAAGCTATTGAGGAATTAGGTAAGCAAGACGAGATAGCTGTGTTTGGAATTGACGGAGATATGGATGCTTTATTAGCTGTAAAGGAAGGACGGCTGGCAGGCACGGTTTTTCATAACGCAAAGAAAATTGCCCAAACTTTATACAAATGTATATTAAAATTAAAAACGTACGATACGGTTGAACCCGTTTATATGATACCGTTTGAGCCGGTTACGCAAAAGAATGTAGATAAATATATATCCGAATATTAAGGTGTCTTTGGGGAGCTCATATTTGATAAAGTAGGAAGGGCGCCGGTGTGTATGTCAAGCTAGTTCATTAGTCTGTCGTACGCATGGTGCTCACCACATTTGATAAAGACAAAATCATATTGATAAGTGATTCAATTTCCGCCAATGGCAGAGGAGAAAACGATTTACAAATTTATTTAAATAGAAGAATGAAAATATGATATAATTAAAATGCTCAAGAAAAAGATTAGCGAAGTCTTGTGTAATAATAATATGGTGAAAAAATATGGATTCATTAACCCCCCCTTTAATAGGAAAGAACATAAATTATGAAAGAAATAAGAATAAAATGAGCCTTGATACGCTCTCAAAGCGTTCAGGCGTTTCCAAATCAATGCTTTCCCAGATTGAACAAGATAAAACGAATCCGACAATAGTCACGGTGTGGAAGATTGCACGTGCGCTCAATATGAATGTTCAGGATCTAATGGAATCATCAGAAGGCTGTATTGAAGTTGTTAGATTTGATGACCTGCCGGTTATACTTTCCACGGATAAATTATGTGAAATTAGAATAGATTCTCCGGTTCATATGGCCGATAATTTAGAACTATATCATTTTATACTGAAGTCCGGAGGAAAGCATTTTTCAAAGCCTCATTACCCCAGTGAAGAATTTCTTACTGTAATTGACGGTAAAGTTAAAGTATCTTCCGGTCAATCCTGCGTACAGTTAAACAAGGGTGACACATGCAGGTATAGAGGGGATACTGAACATGCAGTCGAGAATATGAATGATGGCAGTTCGGAAGTCTATGTTATTGTTTTGTTTGACAAAAATTAAAAAACTTCTACTTTGGTGCAATTTGCCTCTTAGGGATTGCACCGCTCCATTTACTATTATAATGAAGCAAGACCATCGCGTGCCTTTCCAGCCTTTCTTTTAATTCAATACAGCAAATCTAGCAACCCCCTTTTTCGGATTCGCTTTAGCACTCACTTTTGTTTTTTTAGTGTATCATTCAAATTCGGTCTCCTATTAATCATGTAGTAATATATAGAACAAAAAATACGGAAAGATGAACCGATATTTTATTAATTATTGCTCTATAAGGGTGATTTTATATAATATAATACTGAAAAATATGATACTTCAATATGGTTGACATAGTATTATAAATGGTTTAATATATTAGCACTAGAGTATCAATATATTAAACAAATTAATCTCTTTTAGGATCAATTACTAAAATTTCTTAAGTTGAAACAAATTTATTGTCGGGAGGCTAACATGTCCAAAATTCTTATTACAGATGGTATCGAAAAAAGTGCTGCATGCGAGCTAAAAAACATGGGGCATGAGATTACCGAGCAGTTCTTTCCCCCAGAAGAACTAAAGGAAAAAATTAAATCTTTTGATGCCGTCATCGTTCGTTCCGCAACAAAAGTCACCAAAGAAATCATCGACAGCGCACTTGAGACAAAGCAGTTAAAGCTGATTATCAGAGCCGGAGTCGGCGTTGATAATATCGATGTCAGTTACGCCAAAACGAACGGAATAAAAGTCGCGAATACGCCAAGCGCAAGCAGCCGGGCGGTTGCTGAGCTTGCAATTGGTCATATGCTGGCACTTTCCAGATATATTTATATATCTAATGTCACCATGCGCAACGGACAGTGGGAGAAAAAGAAATATAAAGGCACTGAAGTATATGGCAAAACGCTCGGTTTAATCGGTTTTGGAAGAATCGCGGTCGAGACGGCGAAAATTGCTCAGGCACTCGGGATGAATGTCGTTTATTATACCCGCTCGGGTAAAAAAGAGAACCATCCGGAATTTCCGTATGTGTCTTTAGAGGAACTGCTCAAAGTTTCCGATTATATCTCCCTTCATATCCCCTGTGATAAGGAAGCGGGGGCGTTCCTTGGCTCAAAGCAGTTTGAGATGATGAAGGACGGCGTTTTCCTGATCAACTGCGCCAGAGGAGGCGTTGTGGATGAAGAGGCTCTCTTGAACGCCTTGGATTCGGGCAAGGTGGCCGCTGCGGCGCTGGACGTTTTTAGTCAGGAACCGGCTAAAGATGAGAGAATATACAAACACGACAGAATCTCTCTTACCCCGCATATTGGCGCAAGCACCGTTGAAGCCCAAGCGAAAATCGGCAAAGAAATCGTATCAATTATCAAAAGCAGCTTATGATCGGAGAAGCAATATGAGTACATTCAAACCTTTCAAAGCAGTCCGCCCGAAGCCGGAGTTGGCTGAGAAGATTTCCAGCCTGCCTTACGATGTAATGAACAGGGCGGAAGCAAAAAAAATGGCTGAAAGCAATCCATATTCGTTTCTGCATATCACACGGTCTGAAATTGATTTGGACGAATCGGTCGATGCGTATGATGAATCGGTGTATTTAAAAGCAAACGACAATCTGAATCGCTTCGTGAGTGACGGTATAATGGTTCAGGATAATACGCCCCGTTATTATATATACAGGCAGATTATGCAGGGGCGGGCGCAGACGGGCATTGTCGGGTGCGCCTCTGTTGATGAGTACCTAAACGACGCGATTAAAAAGCATGAGCTGACACGTGAAGAAAAAGAAATTGACCGTATTAAAAACTTCGATTACTGCAGCGCGCATACGGAACCTGTCTTTTTGACTTATAAGAAATCCGACAGCATCAATAAAGCCGTCGCCAGTTGGATTGAAAACAACAGTCCTTTATATGAATTTCAAAGCGAAGATGGTATTTCGCATATTCTGTGGGCAATAACAGATGATCAAATCAACAAAAGTATTGAAAACGAATTCTCAAAATTGGAAAGCTTATATATTGCCGATGGTCATCACCGTTCCGCTTCCTCTGTGAAGGTAGGGTTGAAGAGACGTGAGAACAGCGAAAGCTTTACCGGCAATGAAGAATTCAACTACTTTATGACGGTGGCTTTCCCTGATGACGATTTATTTATCATGGATTATAACCGCGTCGTCAAGGACTTAAACGGACTCACGGAAGCGGAGTTTTTAGAAAAACTGCGGGAGAAATTTATCGTCAGCGTGTCGGACAAAAGCTATAAGCCTGCCGAAAAGCACACTTTTGGCATGTATCTTAACAACCGCTGGTATAAGCTTACCGCGAAGCAAGGCGCTTTTGATCCCGAAAGCATCATCGACAGTCTGGATGTATCCATACTGCAAAATAATGTACTAAGTCCTTTGCTGGGAATAGAGAATCCCAAGAAAGACAAGCGTATCGATTTTATCGGCGGAATACGTGGTTTGTCCGAACTGGAAAGAAGATGCGCGGCGGATATGGCTGTGGCATTCTCAATGTTCCCCGTTATGATCGGAGATTTGTTCCGCATCGCCGATGCGGGCATGATCATGCCCCCCAAATCGACATGGTTTGAACCTAAGCTGCGCAGCGGTTTGTTTGTCCATAGATTTTAATTAAATATCAGGAGGCTAACAATGTATAGAGTATATAACTTTTCAGCAGGCCCGTCGATGCTCCCAGAGAGCGTTTTAATGAAAGCGCAAGCTGATATGCTAAGCTACAACGGCGCAGGCATGTCGGTGATGGAAATGAGCCATCGCTCCAAGAATTACGACGACATCATTAAAGGTGCTGAGCAGACGCTTCGGGATATTATGGACATCCCCGACAACTATAAGGTGCTGTTCTTGCAGGGCGGGGCATCCAGCCAATTTGCCATGGTACCGCTCAACCTTTTCAGAAATTCTCGCCGCGCTGATTTTATCAATACCGGCACGTGGTCGAAAAAAGCGATAGCCGAAGCGTCCAGATATGGGCAGGCTAACGTGGTCGCTTCATCGGAGGATACGACGTTCAACCGCATACCCGACTTCGACCCCAAATCTTTTGATGCCGAGGCCGATTATTTCCACATTACCACGAATAATACCATCGCGGGAACAAGGTTTACATCCCTGCCGGAAACCGGCAGTGTGCCGTTGGTTGCGGACATGTCCTCTAACATACTTTCCGAAGTCTACGACGTGAATAAATTCGGACTGATATATGCCGGAGCACAGAAGAATATGGGCCCCGCTGGCGTGACTGTTGTCATTATACGCGAAGACCTTATCGGCAGCAGCCTTGACTTTACGCCGACAATGTTTAAATACAGCACCCATGCCGATAAAGGATCCATGTTCAACACGCCTCCCACATACGGTATATATATCTGCAAAATGGTTTTTGAATGGATCAAAGAAAACGGCGGTATTCCTGCCATTCAGAAGAACAACGAAGAGAAGGCAAAAATACTTTATGACTATCTTGATGGATCATCGATGTTTAAAGGTACTGTTGCCAAGAAGGATCGTTCACTGATGAATGTTCCCTTTGTATCGGGAGACCAGGATCTCGACGCGAAATTCCTTAAGGAAGCTGCGGCTGTCGGCTTAATTCAGTTAAAAGGTCACCGTTCCGTCGGAGGCATGAGAGCCAGCATTTACAACGCCATGCCCGTAGAAGGCGTTACCGCGCTGGTTAAGTTCATGAAACAGTTTGAGGTAGATAACAAGTAATACCTTGTATTTCGATGGTCGCGTAAGTCCTATATTGAAGGCGATCCTACTGACGCATTCATATTAACAACGGCCACATACAGCAGTGCTGTATGTGGCCGTTTCGTATAGATGAATTAGGATCGGCTCACCATATTTAATCAGGATCATCAAACATGTTTTTTTTGTCTCTAGATTGCACGCAGTAAAAGTATATGGTTCTGCCGTATTTTATATCCCCAGCATTATACGAAAACGTTGCAATGTGTATAATACGTATTATACTCCTGCGAAAATAGTAATATATCAATCGTTGTTTCTGTCGCTAAGCTGTGATATAAAAAACTTATTAACTAATTGTATATTTCGACTTTCATTAGGTGCATTTGTTGTCTTTGAGAAGCCGGATAAGATATACTTAAACACAGTTAGAGTTTGACTTTACATATCAAGGCAGCGTTGATTATACTCAATCAACTGATTAAATGGCCGCGAGTAACGCTCAAAGTGCTTGGTATATATGAATTCAATTAGCAATGTCGCAAGGCAAGCGCTCGTTAGGCAGATAAGAAATAAAGAGATAAACGGTATAAAAACATTCGAGAAATTATCCGCAGAATTAGAAAAATCCAATATGAACAATAACAGGAGGGACTATGCTGAAAATCGGTGTTATCGGAATCGGCGGTATGGGAAATGTGCATATCAATAACATCGGACGGATTGATTTTGCAAAGGTCACCGCACTGTGCGATATATCACCGCAGGCACAGCAAAAAGCGGATGAGATCGGGGCATCGCTGTTTACGGATATTGATCAAATGATGGCTGAAAGCAATTTGGACGCCGTTTGCGTCTGCACCCCCACATTTATGCATTATGATCATATTAAAAAAGTGATTTCTCATGGGGTCAATGTGATTACTGAAAAACCGCTCGCCTTAAGCTCGTTACAAGCAAAAGCGCTGTTTGATTTAGCGAGTGAGAAAAGCGTCATGATATTTGTGGCGCATGTGATAAGATTCTGGAACGAATACGCGCTGCTGCGTGATATTATCCGCGACGAAAGATACGGTAAAGTGCTGGATGCAGAGTTTTTAAGACTATCTGCCTGTCCGAAGTGGGTCAAAGGCGGGTGGCTTTTCGATAAAGAGAAGAGCGGTCATATTCCCTTCGATTTGCATATTCATGATCTTGATTTCATCATATCGGTATTCGGCAGACCAGACAAATACGCATTCACCTCATCAGGAAACAAAAATAAAGACTATAAAGAACACTATCGGTTCACTTATACATACAGCGATAAGACAGTCGTCGCTCAGGCTTCCTGGTACAACGCAGATATTCCATTTAAAGCGGGATTCAGGGTGTATTTTGAAAACGCGGTTGTGGAATATGACGGTGACAGGATGATGGCATACTCTTTTGACTTCGAGCCCGTGCAGCTGAACGCGGGGGAAACATTGAAAGTGGAAACGGGGATCAACGTGCCGGCAACCGATGCATATTATAACGAGCTGCTGCATTTCTTGAAATGTGTCCTCGATAACCGCCCTTCGGACATGTTTTCGCAAGAGGAATTGATGACCGTGATCGAAATTCTAGAGGATATCAACAAAAAAACATGACGCTGTATATGCACAAGCATACCATATGTCACGGCAGTGTTTCGCCCGAATTTTCTGATGCCGGCGTCCATAGGTATATAAAAAATACGCAGCGCGATAACGTAGATGAAAAATTTAAACAGAAGTGCGAATTAACTGAGGAGAATATATGATGAGAGTATTTGAAACCGAAAAACAGGCCGCGGCTTATTGTGCAGATCGTATAACGGACATTATATCCCAAAAGCCGTCCGCGTTGATATGCCTGGCCGCGGGGCATACATCGCTTGAGCTGTTTGGTCAGCTGATCCGCCTCGAGAGCGAAGGCAAGATCGATTTTTCCCGTGTCAAGGTCGTTGGGCTCGACGAATGGGTAGGTCTTTCGGGCAGAGACGATGGAAGCTGTGAAAATTTCTTAAGAACGAATCTGTTTGATCACATCAAATTGAGCGACGCTAACATTCGGCTTTTTGACGGAAAGGCGGACGACCTGCACGATGAATGCAAGCAAATTGAGACGTTTATCAACGACAACGGGGGTATCGACTACATGCTGCTCGGCGTCGGCATGAACGGTCATCTGGGGCTCAATGAGCCGGGATCGGACAAAGATAACGGTGCGCATATCGCGAAGCTGGACAGCGTTACCCAAGATGTTGCGCATAAATACTTTAAAGAAAAACCGGCGCTTTCCGAAGGTGTGACGCTTGGGATCAGGAATATAGCGGAAACCGATACCGTGCAGGTGTTGATTACCGGGAAAAAGAAAAGTGAAATCGTCAAAAAAATTGCAGAAACGAAAACGGATGCGGTGCCTGCGTCACTGATTAAAAACATGGAAAACGTGGAGTTTATCATCGATCAACAAGCAGCGAGTCTGCTATAAAAAGGAGGGGCTTATGGAAAAAACAAAGGTAGCAATTTTCGGCTGTGGTTTCATTGCCAATATTCACATGGAATCGTACCATCGCTTTGTACCCGACGCTAAAGTCGTTGCGGTTTATGGTAGAAACAAAGAAAAAGCGAAAGCTTTTGCAGAGACACACGGTATTGACGCTCACTATGATAATATCGACGAGTTATTGCAAAACAGCGACTGCGAAGTGGTGGATATCTGCATACCGAATTATGCGCATTACGACGCGTGCATCAAGAGCGCCAAAGCAGGCAAACATGTGATTATCGAAAAGCCGCTCGCGCTTACGATCGAACAGGCGGACGAGATGATTGAAGAATGCAAGAAAGCAGGCAAAAAGCTGATGTATGCGGAAGAGCTCTGCTTTGCGCCCAAATATGAGCGGGTGAGAATGCTCGTCGAGAGCGGCGCCGTGGGCAAACTTTATATGATCAAGCAGGCGGAAAAGCATTCAGGACCGCACAGCCGGTGGTTTTATGAAAAAGAACTGGCTGGCGGCGGTGTGATGATGGACATGGGCTGTCATGCACTTGCGTGGTTCAGATGGATTCTCGGCGGAGACCCGAAAATTAAGAGCGTGTATGCATCGATGGCTACGGTGATGCACGACACTGAATGTGATGACAACACGGTGACGCTGGTCGAATTCGAAAACGGTGTGCTCGGTATAGCGGAAGACAGCTGGGCCAAACACGGCGGTATGGACGACCGCATTGAGGTGTACGGTGACAAAGGCGTTTCATATGCGGACCTTTTTAGAGGCAACAGCGCGCTGACCTACAGCGAAGACGGCTACGACTACGCAATGGAAAAAGCGGGCTCTTCGAAAGGATGGACTTTTACCGTATATGAAGAGGCGTTTAACCAAGGCTATCCGCAAGAACTCGCACACTTTATCGATTGCGTCCGAAACGACCTTGAGCCTAAGGTGACGGGGGCAGACGGAAAAGCGGTGCTGGAGATGATATACGCCGCGTATGAGTCCGCCAAGACCGGCAAAAAAGTGGAGCTGCCGTTTAGACCGAAAGTATCCAAGCCGATCGATCTGTGGCATGAATAGTTCTTGCTGCGTTTGTCCGGTGACGAGAACACACGAAAAGAACATTAAAAATAGGGAGAATAATAATGGATAAGGAAAAAGTAACTGCATATAGTATTGCACAGATGATCGATCATTCCCTGCTGAGGCCGGATATGACGAGACAGACCGTCGCTGAGCAGTGCAAAGTGGCGCACGACTATCAATGCGCGACAGTCTGCGTCAAACCTTGCGACGTGCTGATTGCGAAGGAAGAGCTCAAAGACTCGCCGGTCAAGGTGACGTCGGTCATCGGTTTTCCGCACGGCTCGAATTTGACCGAAGTCAAGGTTCTCGAAGCCAGGCTTGCGATTGAACAGGGCTGTGAAGAAATCGATATGGTATTGAACATCGATCGGCTGAAATCTGGTGACCTGGAGCTGGTTGAAGCGGATGTGAAAGCGGTCTGCGATGCCGCGAAAGAAAAGAACGTACTGGTCAAAGTGATTTTTGAGAACTTCTATCTGACCGATGAAGAAAAGATTTCGGCGTGCAAGATCTGTGAAAGAGCGGGAGCGGATTGGGTGAAGACATCCAGCGGCTATGCGGGCGGCGGTGCAACAGTCAAAGATTTAGCGTTGATGAGAGAAAATACATCGCAGCGCGTTCAGATTAAAGCGGCTGGCGGTGTGAGAACGCTGGATGATGCGCTTACCGTCAGGAAAATCGGCGCAACGCGGTTCGGCGCGACCGCGACAGTGGCCATCGTGGAAGAAGCCAGAAAACGCGAAAAAGAGGGCACGCTGGTGATGCCCGATACGATCAAGGAGCTTGGTACGAAGTATTAGAAAAGAGCCGATGAATTCGGCGTACTCCCCAAAAAATGATCGCTTAGCGACTGCGGCACTGTGGAAGTGGTGCCGCGGTTTCTTTTCACTCGCAGAGGGCATTCTATAACCGCATATCGATTATACAAACCTTGGCCGAAACGAAAGCCGTGCGATGAATATGGGCAGCGCGGTAGCGGCATATATCTGGCGGGTCATCCGGAGGAAAACAATGAAAAAGAATACGGTACTGCGCTTAGTTGAGAAAATGGAGCAGCTCAATACAAAGAGGACGGCAGAAATCCATGCGATGATTGGGTTTGACGGATTCGTGGATGAGGTCGTTCACGTCGTCAAGAAGCGGATCGATGCAAAAACATATATCCGGGAAGAAACGCTCACGGACTACGGCAACCGGATTGCGAACACGGCCGGATACTCCTCCAACGTGGAAATCGTGAGCCTTTCGAAAAAGCTGGGCGGCAACGGCCCGATATTGACCAATTCGCTGAACAATTTGGGAGTTAAAACAAATTACTGCGGTGCGGTCGGATATCCGAATATCCATCCGGTTTTCGAAGAAATGGCGAAGAATTGCGAGTGTATTTTGCCGATATCCGATCCGGCTTCAACTGATGCAGTTGAGTTTAACGACGGCAAGATTATCAGAAGCAAGCTGTCGGCTTTTAACGGTCTTCACTTTGAATCGCTGAAAAAGAAGGTTGGGCTTGGTAAACTGATAACGCTATTAGACAGGTGCAATTTAATCTGTTTCGTCAACTGGACCTTAGTGCCTTATTCGGGGCAGATATGGCAGGGCATTCTTGACGAAGCAGTTTCTAAGTTATCGGTGGATACAAAAGATAAAATACTTTTCTTTGATCTGGCAGACCCGGCATCCCGAACAAAAGATGATTTAAAAGCGGCGCTGGAGACGATTCGAAGCTACGGCCGGTATTTTCGGGTTGTCCTTGGGATGAATCTCAGCGAAGCGGTACAGGTTGCGGCCGCAATCGGCTGCGACATGGAGAAGTCCGAGAAAAATCTACAAGCACTTTGCGATGTGATTGAATCTTACATGCAGATAGATACAGTGGTTATCCATCCGGTGAAACAAGCCTGCGCAATATGCAAGGGTGAGTACTGCTATATCGAGGGTCCGTATTGTGAAAAACCAAAACTGACAACGGGTGCGGGCGATAACTTTAACGCCGGATTTGTTTTAGGGAAGGCGCTTGGGCTGGCGCTGGGCGAGAGTCTTGCTTTGGGTGCCGCCAACTCTGGGTTTTATGTGAGAAACTCAAGAAGCGGCAATCATGATGAGATATTAACTTTTTTAAAAAGATGGGTCCAAGGTAAAATAGTATAGAATGAATGCGGCCTGATATCTCGCCAAAAATCAGATTGCAGCCGTTTATGATAATAACAAAGAGTGAATTGACAGTGATTCAGTGGGCAAAGGCATGTATTATAGATAATATGAAAAGGCACTAACGATAGCCGAAGGGATATAAAATCGGCTGAACAATGGGTTGGTGATGCATGAGCTTTTTTTGGCAATACGTGATGGATCCAGATTTTCAATTGGATATTGTCGATTATATCACACGTGGGGATGCGGATGAACTGCATTGGCACGACTATCTGCAGATTGCCGTATGCATGGATGGCAAAGGGAAATTTCTATTTACCAATAAAGAATATACCGTAGAAAAAGGCGATGTATTTATTATTGGCAATTTTGAAAATCATGTAGCCATATCAACGCCGGATGAAACCACGGAATTTCTCATGATTCTTTTTCTGCCCAACTTTATTGCGCAGCCGGGCAGCCGGCAGTTTGATTTTGAATATCTCTATCCGTTCAAGTATAACGCAAAGACGTTCCGAAATAAGCTGAGTCATGAAGTGCCGCAGGCTCAAAGTGTTGCAGAGCTCGCGCAAACGCTAAAGACAATATATAACGATAAACAACCGGGTCGGCGGCATATGCTGGATGCGGTTCTTCGGCAAATTCTTGCGATACTCATCGGGTATTACAAATCCACATATGACGATTATTGCTCTTTAAACGGACGCAGCCAGCTAATGACGCAGGATGCGATGCTCTATATCAATCAAAACTTCTTAAGGAACCTCACGCTAGAAGAGGTCGCAAATGAGGTGCACTTGAGTGCTTCCCGTTTCCGACACGTTTTTCGAGAGGTCGTGGGCATCGGTTTTAAAGAGTACATCACATATTTAAGACTCAGTGAATGCCGAAGATTGCTGCTCACCACCGATCTGAATATCACGGAGGTTGCTTTTAGATCCGGATTTACCAACATACATCAGTTTTACAAGGTGTTTTATAAGTACGTACATATTTCGCCGGCACAGTACCGCGAACGATTTGCTTGCGGGAATAAGCAGCTAAACAAATCAAAAAAAGACCGTGTTGTGCCATAAGAGGTCATAATGCGGCAATGGAAAAGTAAAGGAGAGATATTATGAACGCATATCCCAATCTATTCACACCCATACGTATCGGAAACATGGTGGTACCCAACCGCATTGTGCATGTGCCCACGGACATCAGTTCCTCGAATGCGGATGGTTCGGTAAGTAAGCGGGATATTCACCATCACAGTGAAATTGCAAAAGGCGGTACCGGCCTGATTATTGTCGGTGCGACGACACCGGACTCCAAGACGGGTAGACCCACGGTCACTTGTCTTGTCGCGGACGCAGACAATTATATACCGGGACTCACGAGATTATGTGAAGGCATGCACAGATACGGCGCTAAGTGTGTGGTTCAGCTTCAGCACCCCGGAAGGCAGTGTGCGATACCCAGGCACAACACAATGTCCACAAACGATATGGTACTAAAGCTGCCTTGGTCGGCAGGACACGAAATTGTCTACGAGAATGCCGCAGAAAAAGGAAAACCGGTCCGTGCGATGACCACGGAAGAGGTTATTGATATGGTCGAGCTCTTCGCAGAAGCGGCATGGCGTGTGCAGCAGGCCGGATTTGACGGCGTTGAACTGCATGCAGCGCACGGATATTTAATCTCTCAATTCATGAGTCCGTATCTGAACAGAAGAAATGATCGATTTGGCGGCGATTACGAAAACCGTATGCGCTTCCCGCTCGCCATCATATCAAAAATTCAAGAAAAATGCGGTCGCGACTTTCCGATATTTGTTCGATACTCTGTGGACGAATGGGTTGAAGGCGGAAGAGAGCTAGCGGAAAGTATACAGGTCGCCAAGACGTTTGAACAAGCCGGCGTTGCGGCGCTTGACCTGTCGCAGTGCGTACAAGAAAGCCCAGGCGCAGGCTTTGACCCAATGTATTATCCGGAAGGCTGGACGATGTACGCATCAGAAGAAATCAAAAAAGTCGTGTCGATTCCCGTTATCAACAGCCACACGTTGAGAGACCCCGCTCACTGCGAAGGTCTGCTTGCCGAGGGAAAAACCGATATGGTGGGGCTGTCGCGCCAAATGCTGGCGGATCCGTACTGGGCTGTTAAAGCGCAAATGGGTAAGGAAGATGAGATACGTAAATGTATTTCGTGCTTGACCGGATGCTGGCAGGAATCCATGATGGCAAAAACAGAAATCTCCTGCGCGATTAATCCGGCCTGCGGAGACGATGCTTTTGTGGATATGAAGAAGACGCAGAAGCCGCTCGAGGTGGCGATTGCAGGCGGCGGCCCGGCTGGTATGGAAGCAGCCAGAATATGTGCAGTGCGCGGCCACAAAGTCACGCTGTTTGAAAAGACCGGTGAGCTCGGAGGCGCCGCTTTAGGCTGTTGTATGGCGCCGGGCAAAGAGAAGATGAAATGGTATTTGGACTGGATCAGAAAACAACTTAAGAAACTGGACATCGACATCCAGTTGTCGCACGCACCAAGCGTGGAGGAACTTAAAACGTACGATGTTGTATTGAATGCGACCGGCGCTAGGTCCTATTCGCCGGATGTCATAGGTGCGGAAAAAATCGTCGGTTTTGAGAGAGTGATGGCTTGTCCTAAGATTACATGCGAGTATCATCCCGGCGAACGCAGGAATGAAAAGGTTGGAGAAAAAGTGTTGATATGGGGCGATCACTACGCCGCCGCCGATACGGCCACATTTTTGGCTTCGATTGGCAAAGATGTGACCATCGTCACGGAGAATAGGGAGTTTGCGTCAATGGTCGAGGTGATCCATATGTATGTGCTGCGCAAGCGGTTCAATCAAACGGATGCGGAAGGGCTGCATTCTAAGCCGTTTAAACATCCGGTTAAAGTCTGCGAGAACATGACGGTTTATCAGGTTAAAGACGGCGAGGTCATCCTCGAGAACAAGAACTTTGAGCGCACAGTGATACCGATCGATACCGTGGTCAGCTGTAAGCTGCAGCCGAATCTCTCGCTGTATGATGCGCTTTTGGAGGCAGGCGTGAGGGTTTTGAACGTCGGCGATTCCGTAAGGCCGAGAAATCTTCATGCGGCGGTAAGAGAAGGGGCAGCCTTTGGGCTGAATCTGGATGAAGACATGTTGTTTAATTCAAACAATGTGATTATGAACGCGATCCCTATCGACGTGCTTGAACAGTTAAAGCGATAGAGGTCACACGGTTGCAAATTTGTGCAAGGACATACGTTTTCTGCATTGTCCTTGCGCAATTTTTAATAACTGTTCGTTTCGAATTTATGCTGTTCAGAGTGGTAAAAACATGCTATATTAAAATCATCAAACCAAATTTATTTAAAAAAGAGAGCTGTCACACAAGGGCGGCAAAGCACGTGCTCATATGATCGATAAGCGGCTTAATGCATTCGACTCTTTCGCTAATATTGCTAAAAAACAGTATTTTCGGCGTGGTTGTGTTTTTCATTTCGGCAAACACTCATGTTATTTATTGACACACCGTTAAACAGGTGTAAATAAAAGGAGTTATGTATAGAACTATTCAATTGATTAATTGTATATTACGACTTTTTGTCGCTGGAAATATACCAATTATATATTACTTTAGTTATACTTAATACACACGATGGCGGTTGATATGTTCATATGGTTGTATGCCTATGCAGGAGCGGCCTGAAACACAATATGCGCTGATGATAAAGCGCTGTAAAAAACGCTTTTAAAAAAAGTGAACCTAACTTACGAAGTTATTGGAGAATTAGAATTTTTTCACCAGCAGTCGTCTTACTCAAAACATGCTGGTTTAGTATGTCGGTGACGCGGAGGTACCTTTGATAGAAGTTGTAAACATATCAAAAAAATACGGCACTAAGCAGGCACTGGCCGATATGTCGGTGGACATAAAAGCGGGCGAAGTAGTCGGCCTGCTGGGGTTGAACGGTGCAGGTAAGTCAACCGCGATGAATATCATGACAGGATATATTCGGCCGGACAGCGGGTATGTGAAGATCGGCGGTTACGACGTTGCCAAGGATCCGCTGAAAGCAAAGAAGAAGCTGGGGTATCTTCCCGAACAGTTTTTCTTTTATAATGATATGAAGGTTGAGGAGTATTTAAGCTTCATATGCGACATTAAAAAAATCAAACAAGGCAGAAAGCAGCATATAGACGACATGTGCGAACGTGTGGGCATATCCCATATACGAAGCAGAATGATAAGAAACCTGTCGAAAGGATACCGGCAGCGTGTCGGGTTTGTCCAGGCGCTTCTCGGCAATCCGGAAGTTGTTATACTCGACGAACCCACAGTGGGGCTCGACCCGTCGCAGATAGTGGACATTCGGGCGCTGATCAAAAACGTGGGCGAGAAAAGAACGGTGGTTATATCATCTCATATATTAAGTGAAGTGCAGCTCATATGCTCAAGAGTTGTGCTGCTGAATAACGGCAGAATCATTGCAGACGATACGCCTGACAACCTGAGGAGATCAATGAGCAAACCGAATAAAGTCGTTGCGCTGATTGAAGGTGATTCAGGGAAAGTGAAACAGGCGCTTGGCGACAAATCGATATTCAAGGGCGTCACGCTGCTTGGGCAGAAGGAACAGGGCGCTTATGAATATATTATTGAAGGAGAAGAGGACAGCGATATAAGGCGGCAGCTTTTTCAGGTGCTTGCAAATGCAGGTTTGCCTGCGCTATCCATAAACAGCGGTGAATTTACGCTGGAAGACTTTTTCCTGAAGCATGTTGACATCGGCGGCAAAGAAAACGGCGCGCCGGCGGGTGAGGAGACAGCAGATGCAATCAATACTTAAACGTGAATTGCGTGCATATTTTTACTCACCTCTTGGATACGTGTTCATCGGGGCGGTGTTCCTGTTCTCGGGCTACTACTTTTATTCGTACAACCTGTCGGTAAGCACGACGGACATGGGGACGCTGTTTTCGCTGCTGTTCCCAGTCATCATGTTTCTGGTTCCGGTGCTCACGATGCGGCTGCTTAGTGAAGATAAGCGGCTTAAAATCGATCAGCAGTTGTTCACGCTTCCGATAACCAAGGTGGGGATCGTGCTTGGCAAATATCTGGCAGCCCTGTTCATATACGTGATAGCAATCTCCTCTACGCTGATTGAAGCGATGGTCATGTCGTTTTATGGAACGGTGACATGGTCCGAGGTAATCGGCAACTTTACGGGGTTGCTGCTGCTTGGCACAACGCTGATCGCAATTTGTCTTTTTGTATCGGCACTGACCGAAAGCCAGGTCGTTGCTGCTGTGATCGGATTTATCATCAGCTTGTTTTTAATGCTGTCGGATGCTTTTGTATATATTGTAAATAACGACTTTTTAAAAACACTATTTTACAGCATATCTATCAAAAACAGATATACGCCGTTTACACTCGGAATATTTGAATTTTCAGGGACGGTATTCTTTATCAGCTTTGCAGCGCTGTTCCTATGTTTGACCATTGCGGTTTTAGATAGGAAAAGGTGGAGTTAACGATGAAACAAACCACGAATAAACAGAGAAAAATAAACAGCGGAAAGATTTTGTTTACTGCCCTTATCTGTCTGATGATCATTGCGGTGTTTCTTCTGAACATTGCAGCGGTTAAGCTGGAAAAGCGATTTTCTCTTGTCGGTGACCTGACAGGGAATTCAGCATATAAGATTGGGGCGGAAACGGCTACGGTATTGCAGACGCTGGATAAAGATGTAAGCATATTTGTGCTTGCTGAGGAGTCCAGCTTTACTGGGGATTCATATCTTGTTCAGGCTAACAGGATGATTAAAGAATACCCCGCGAACTCGTCTAGAATAAGTCTTGAATATGTCGATTTTATGCGTGAACCGACATTTATATCTCAGTATCCCGATCTGGCGCTCGAACAGGGCAATGTTTTGGTGACGTCCGGAGAAAACACGGAACAGATCAAGCTGTCGGAACTGTTCAACTATGAAAGAAACGCAGAGGGCAATGTGGTGATCGCTTCCTCGCGGGCAGAGGAAGAGATTACGTCGGCAATATTGAACGTTATCAGTGATACCAAAATCAATATTGCCATTTTAAAAGGCAACAGCACTGCGGTTAAGAACGAGTTCTCCGCGTTGCTCAGTGAAAACGGATTTGTTGTCAGCGAAGTGAACATCGCGACGGAGCGTTTGGATAACAGATACGACGCGGCCGTACTGATTGCTCCGCAAAAGGATTTATCAGAGTCCGCAATCAAACAGATTGACGAATTCTTATACAATGGCGGAGAATACGGCAAGATGCTGGTATATACCGCAGACGTCACACAGGATGTTCTGCCGATGATGGAAGCCTATCTGAGAGAGTGGGGTGTCGCGATCGGTGACGGTGCGGTTTTTGAAACCAAAGAGGAGCGAACCTATCAAAGCCAGCCGTTTTACCCCATTGCAGATTTTTCGGATGAGACATACAGCGCGTTGCTTGTCGATGATTCTGCACCGATGCTGATGCCGCTTTCGCGTCCGCTTGACACGCTGTTCGAGGTAAGAGACAAACAGTATACGTCGAATCTTTTGATGTTTGCCGAATCGACTGGAGTCAAACCGTCGGATGCGATGGACTTTTCACCGGATCAGGCGACCCAACACGGACCCATGCCTGCACTGGTGATGGCGTCAAGGCGAATCAAGAGCACTGACGGGACTGAAACGAAGGAATCGAGCATACTCGTATCGGCATCGACGGAAATGCTGGATGCATTCAGCATACAAAATACGTCGCTTGCCAACAGTGAGTATATTGTGAAACTTTTAAACAATACATTTGGTAAAGTGGAGAGCGTGGCAATTGTGCCCAAGTCACTTGCGGGCGATATATTAACGGTAAATACCAGACAGAAAAACACAATCGGCTTGATCCTTTCTGTGATCATACCGGTTTGCATACTCGCGGTGGGAATCGTAATATTCGCGGTGAGGAGGCATAAGTGAACAGGCAAATCAGACTTGTACTTACGGTTTTCTGCATCGTGCTCATACTCGGCGCGGCAGTCGTTGTGCTGGATGCGACGGAAGCAGAACAAGATAACGGTAATGTGGTATTCCGTGATTCTCCGCCGACCGATGTGCGTGTTGTGAAAATAGTTAACGAATACGGCGAAATGCTGGTCGACTATATGGATGGCGGATATGTCGCGGGCGATATACCGACAGATCTGGTGGATACGGATAGATTTGTGGCGATGATGACCCACAGCGGTGCCGTTTATGCGGTCAATTCCATCAGCAATCCAAAAGACCTCGCGCAGTATGGACTGGACGGCGATGTATCGTCTGTTACGATCGAATACATGGATGGGGAAAGCATCACAATATTCATCGGTAATCCGGAGCCGATCAGTGACGGGTATTATTGCCAAGTTGAAGGGGATGACGGCGTATACCTGTTTGAAGAGGAACGGATTCACGCGTACCTTCAACCGCAAAAGTATTATATCAGCCGTTATGTGACGCCGCCGATTCCGCCGCAAAGCCAGTCGTCGCTGGGTCATGTGCAAGCAGTGGAGTTTGAGGGCGGTTTGCTCGAGGAACCCGTGGAGCTGACGCCGGTGATGGAGGATGATGACCAAGTCATGCTGGAAGCGATGTCATACGGTTCAGCCACCCATTTGATTCGAATCAGCGGAAGGGATTACCGTGTTGACCAAAGGTACGCCGCAGAAGTGTTTGACTCTTTTGTGGGGATGACGGCTACAGACATTGTGGGATATAACTTCTCCGAGCAGGAGATGAACGAATTTGGTTTCGACAAGCCGGATATGCGTGTACGGTTCGACTTTAAGCAAACGCCGGATGCAAAGCAGTCTGAATATAACGTGTCATTGCTGAAAAAAAACGGTGTGTTCTATGCCGCATGCAACAACCGGGGCGTGATATATAAGGTCGAGCAGCCGTACTTCTATACGGCAGAACTCGAGAATTTCCCCGTCAGATGGTTTTTCTCGCCGCTGCTGTTCGATCTCGATGAGCTGGAAATCACGCTCGGGGGACAAACGTATCTTTTTGAAGTGATGGGGAGCACGAATTCGGATCTCGCAGTAAAATGCAACGGCGAGGCATTTAGTCTCGACCGCTTTCGAAGATTATACAAGCTCATTACCAGCGCCGCACACGACAACACGATACGCGAACAGGCGGCACCCGGCGGTGAAGCGCTTATGCGTATCACGTACCGGTACCGGAACGCTGATAAGGAAGCGGATGTACTGGCACTCTATCCGGCGGAGGCGAGAAGACACTATGCTGAGGTGAACGGAATCACCGAATTTACGATTAAAGAGCAGTTCTACACCAGAGTCGCGCAGGCGCTGGACGTGCTATATACGGATGAAGTGTTTGAAATACAATGGTAATATGTACAATCGTACTGGCCTGCCGTTTAAGACCGATTCGCGAACAAAAGGCGATAAGGTTAGATGGGCCGTACTGAATTTTATAGCCGGTGCTAGCGCATCGACTATATGAAAAAACAAGGAGGAATAGTTATGAAGAAGATTATGGTCATTTTGCTTGTGCTGTGCATGATGCTGGCTTTTGTTGCGTGCCAGACAAGCCAACCCGCAGAATCCCCGGCGGGAGACGCTGAGGAAAGCGCTCAGCCTGCGGACAGCGGCGATGAAGCGGCTGACAGCGATGAAGTTGAAGACGGCGATGAAGCTGCGGACAGCGGCGAAATGCAGACACTGAAGTTAGCTTCTCATAACGCGGTTGTTTCCGGCAATCCGTACCGTATCCGTTACGAAGCGGACATTCAGGAAGCTATTGAGGACGCAAAAAACTATGGGTTTGACATTTCTTACGCGTCTTTCGTCGCAGAATGGGACCCGGCCACAGAGCAGCAGCTGATTGAAAACAGTATTAATGAAGGTTATGACATCATTCTCGTTAACCCGGTCAGCTCGACAGGTATCGACCCGTTGATTGACAAAGCGGTTGATGCTGGCATCAAGGTGATTTTCGCAGATATCCCGTACTTCTCCGAAAAGACGCTCAACGTTGGCGCGGACCAGTATGAATTTGGTTATGAGTCGGCCACATTTATGGGTGAAACGCTTGGTGAAGGAGCGAAAGTCATTCTGATCAACGCGATCGAAGGCAACATTGCAAATGATTGGAGAGAAGATGGCTTCAACGCCGGAATCGAAGAGCAGGGCCTCGAAGTGGTCGGCAGATACAACCATCAGTGGGATGCAACAACCGCGGTAAACGTGATGACCGAGATCATCAACTCCGGTGTCGAATTCGATGGTATCCTGACATCGCAGCTTGCTGAATCTGTCCTTACCGCTTATGACACAACAGGCGCTGATTTGCCAAAGGCCATTGCATTTGGTGACGTGGCACAGTACGGCCAGAAGATGCTCGAAATCAATAAAGACGAAGAAGTGATGTCCTACCTGTTCATGAGTAATCCTCCGGGCGTAGGCGCAAGCGCGCTCAACTTCGGCCTGAACGAAATGATGGGCAATGTGATCGATCCCGAAGTGATTACCCAGTATGACGGATTTAAGATGGTACGGATTCCGTCCAGACTTTCTTACACATACGAAACACAGGAAGAATACCGTGACATGATCGAAGCGATGGCACCCTCAGATGCGGTGACTTACTGGCTGACGATTGACGAAGTCAAGGAAGAGTTCTTCCAATAAAATTTTGTGAGTTCTGTGCGTTTAGGGGCTGGTGTTTATCCGGCCCCTCAGACGTACAATCTGTGCGCTTTACAACGTGTGATTTAAGGCGTACGGCTATTAATCGTATAGTCATAATCATAAGCGTATAAAACCGCGTTTTAGAAAGTATACGGCGATAATGCGGTTTTATATACTTTTGTGTTAAAGGGGGTAAGTCTTTTGATTGCTCTGAGCGGAATATCGAAGAATTTCGGTACAGTTAAGGCGCTTTGCAACGCCAGATTAAATGTTCAAGAAGGCGAGATCATGGCGCTGCTCGGCTCAAACGGATCCGGTAAATCGACATTGATCAAAACACTTGCGGGGCTTGTCAATCCCAACGCGGGGAAGATTGAAGTTGACGGCAAAGAAGTTGAGATCAAGTCAAGCGTCGATTCTCATCATGCGGGTATTGCCACGGCATTTCAGGATTTGAGCCTTGTCCCGACGATGACGGTCATTGACAATATGGTATTGGGCATGGAGCCGATGGGGCGGTTTGGTATGGTGGACAGAGCCAAATCCGTTCGGATGGTGAACGAAATCCTTGATCGATTGGGTGTGGTATGCGATATCAACGCGTATGTACAAACATTGCCCACGTCCACGCAAAGCATGATCGAAGTCGCAAAAGCTGTGCTGCAAAAGCCAAAAGTCTTACTTCTAGACGAAGTGACGGCATCGCTTCACCATGACGAAATTCAATTGCTGTTTAAGCTGGTGTCTGAGCTCAAAGAGCAGGGCCTTACTATTGTTTTTGTGACACACCGCATGGGTGAGGTGTTTCAGCTCAGCGACCGTATTACCATCATGAGAAGCGGCGAAACGGTCATTGAGGAAGAGACATCTAAGCTCACCATGAATGATATTGTCTACTATATGACAGGTAAAAAGCCGGACACTCAACAAGGTAAAAAGAGTGCCGTTGAAAAACGCGAAAAAGAACTCGTTATCGACGTGCAGGACATGAGCCTGAGGAAAATCAAGAATATTTCCATGCAGGCATACAAGGGCGAGATCATCGGAATCGCCGGACTTCAGGGCCAAGGTCAGCCGGAATTTATACGAACCGTACTTGGGCTTTTAAAGCCCGAAGGCGGGAGCATTGTGTATAAAGGCAAAAAAATCAATTACAGTTCTCCAGCGAACGGCATCAAGGACGGCATGGGGTTTATATCCGGCGACAGAAATAAGGAATCGATTTTCCAGCACCGATCAATACAGGAAAACATTTATGCGGGCAAAGCCGCCATACAAAATATCTTCAAGTACGTCAAAACGAAAGAAATCAAAGGATTTTCTCAAAAAGCGATCGACGACTACAATATCGTTGTCGGCGATTTAAAAGATCCTGCCACATCGCTTTCAGGCGGTAATCAGCAAAAGCTGGTGGTGTCGAGATGGATCGCACTGGCTCCGGATCTGCTCCTGCTGGATGATCCGACAAAGGGTGTGGACGTCCATTCCAGATTTGAGATACAGGAGATGCTTAGGAAATCGGCGGAAAAGGGCATGACGGTCATCATATCGTCTAGCGAAAACGAAGAGCTGATGGAGATCGCGGACAGAATATACGTTTTCTATGAAGGCAAAATCAGCGGCGTTCTCTCCAAAGAAGATATGACGCTTGAACGAATTGTCGCCGCACAGATGGGAATGACATCGGAAAGGAGCGAGGTATGAACAGCTTGAAAAACTCTTTTATGAGATTTAAGCGCTCACCAGCGTTTACCGGGTTTGTTTTGTTTATGATTGCAATCATAATGAACTTAATTATCAGAGGCCCCGGAAATTTTTTCGGCGCTTCAAGCCTGGGTACTTTGTTTGCTAAAAACGCACCGATTATACTGGTCACGCTGGCGCAGGCCGTGCTGTTAATTACGGGCACGCTGGACATATCCATCGGTATACAGCTTGCTCTGGTCAATGTTGTTGTCATCATGCTGCCACAAGAGCTTGGCATGTCGGTCCCCGTGGCATGGATATTTGGTATATTGGCAGCGCTTGCGATTTCCGCAGTCGGCGGTTTTTTGGTGGCCGTGCTCAGAGTACCGTCGATACTCGCCACGTTTGCGCTGACTTATGTCATAAAAGGGATCAATGTATTGATCATGAACGTGCCGCAAGGATCTGTTCCCAAAGAATACTACGGCGCGTATGATACGGTTTTATTCGGCTTTCTGCCGGTGGCAGCGTTGATTATTGTGGGCGTTTTATTGATGTGGATGTTTGTTAAACGCACAAAGTTTGGCAAGCATATCTACGCGGTTGGCGCGAATCCGCGCAACGCGTTTGCGGCGGGTATTAACCCGACCAAAACCATCATGAAAGCGTTTCTTTTTAAAGGGCTTATCACGGGTATTGCCGGAATATCGCTGACGTTGATGCTCGCGGCGGGCAATCCGCTCCAAGTTGAGGGGTACGGGCTTCGATCGCTGGCAGCCTGTATTATCGGTGGTCTTGGATTCGGAGGCTGGGGCTCTATGTCCTGCGCGGTCTTTGGTGCCGGTTTTCTTGTGCTGATACAAAATGCGGTGTACTACTTCTTTAATTTTTTGCAAGATATATTGACCGGTTTCCAAATTACTTCATACTGGCAGAATTTTATATCGGATGCGATCGTGCTGCTGGGCTTGCTGATGACGACGGTGACGGCTAAGGCACAGAAGGAAACTCTCAAACAGGGACTGTCGAGACAGTTGAAACGAGGTGAGAAATTTGCGAAACAGTAATGCTAGCATAGCGGAAAGGACTTCGCCAATGGTAAAAGTAAGAAAATTCATGAGGCAAAGTCCCGCAGCCATGACGTTTATTATCGCGATATTGCTGCTGATTGTGACTTTTGTGGTGCGGCCTAACTCGTTCAACAAGAACACGTTCGGATCCATCATTCTTCTCACAATGCTTTTGAGCTTTGCTTCGGCTGGACAGACACTTGTACTGATCGGAGGCGGGCTTGATTTCACGGTGGGTGCCGTTATGTCTTCGGCGGCTGTGATTACGACTTTCCTTATGCAGGGGCAAGACGGCAATCTGCTTTTAGTGCTTTTGATTGTACTTGCGTTGGGTGCAATTGTCGGTGTGATCAATGGTGCTGCCTGCATCAAAATCGGACTCCCACCGATGATCGTGACCATTGCCATCAGCAACCTGATCGCTCAAGCGCAGTATCTTTTTGCGGCAGATGGTAAATCGCTTGGCTATGCGGGGCCGGCGTTGATCAAGTCAGTGTCGTATAAAATCGGCGGCTTTCTGCCCGCCATTGTGCTCTACGCGATTGTGATATGGGGAATCATGTTTTATCTGCTCAACCGCTCGGTATATGGCAAACAGCTGTATCTTGTCGGCGATAACAAAGATGCGGCAAAGCTGAGCGGTATCAAAGTGAATAAAATCATCTTGCTGTCATACATATTTTCTGGTATTCTCAGCGCATTTGCCGGAATGCTTGGCGCGGCGTACATGACGGTTGTCAGCGCGCAGGTGTTTGATAACTACGCCTTCCAATCGCTGATTGCGGTGATTGTGGGCGGAACAGCACTTTCGGGCGGCGTGGGTACTTACTCCGGAAGTATCGCGGGGGCACTGATGATGACGGTTTTGAGCAATGGGCTGACAGCGCTGGCCCTTGCCGATCCGATCAAGAATATCAGCTACGGCATCATTATGATACTGCTGCTCTTTGCGTATAACAGATCGAGCGCGGTCAGACAGTAGAAATTAGACAAATCAAAGTAAAAGGCAGTGGGCGAAAGTCTGCTGTCTTTTGCACAAATAAAAAGTAGATTGTGCGACATTGTATCTCGCATTATTTAAGGAGTGAATATAATGGCAGACTTTAAGATCGGAGTAATTGTTGATTCCCTTAAGCTTGGCTTAATAGATGGCATAAAAAAAGCGAAAGAAATAGGGGCAGACGGGATACAGATGTATGCTTCTTACGGTGATGTTTCTCCCAGCCAGATGACTCCGCAGAAAAGAAAAGACTTAAAGAATGTCATGCAGGACAACGGCATGGTTTTCAGCGCACTGTGCGGCGAGCTCGGCGGACACGGACTGAGTGTGAGAGCGCAGCATATGGACCGGCTGAAGCTGTTAAAACAGATCTTGGATATGGCACTGGAGCTAGGTACAAATATTGTCACGACACATATCGGGGTTGTGCCGGATGATCCGACGCATGACAGATACAAGGTGCTGCAGGATGCATGCCGCGAGTTGTCCGAGTACGGAGAAAGTGTCGGCGGGTGTTTCGCGATTGAAACCGGCCCGGAAAAAACGGAAGTGTTGAGCAGATTCCTGAAAAGTATTGACGCCAAGGCGATGAACGTTAACTATGATCCGGCGAATCTGGTGATGGTCACTGGCGACGATGCGGTAAAAGGCGTTAATAATCTCAAAGATTATATCGTGCATACGCATGCCAAGGACGGCGTGATGATCAAACCAAGCGACCCGGAGTACGTTTATGATTGTTTTGCGACCGGCGATATTGAAGCGCTGAATGCCTTGGACGGATTTCAGGAAATGCCTCTCGGCGAAGGCGATGTGGACTTCGTCTCTTACCTCAAAGCGCTCGAGGAAATCGGGTACAACGGATTTTTAACAATTGAGAGAGAATGCGGCGACAACCCGGCGGCAGATATTAAAACGGCCGTGGTGTTCTTGAAGGAAATTATAAAGTCTTTATAACAAGATAATAAAAAAGAGCTGCGCATCACTTGGCAGCTCTTTTGTTTATTTGTCATTAACAACAGATCAGATGAAGTTGCGCATATATGTATAGGATTGCTTGACGGCAGCGATGATATCCGCTTCACACGACTCAAATGCCTTATCCTCCACTTCGACGCAGGCAAATCCTTTATAGCGAATGTCATGCAATGCAGAGATAAACCGTCCCCAGTCAATTCCGCCCATTCCGGGAATTTTTGGAGAATGGAAATCCAGCGGATAGCCATAGATACTCACATCATCAAGCTTATCTTGATATACCAGAGCGTCTTTTATGTGGATGTGCTTAATTCGATCCCTAAACTCATAGATGGGCTTAATGTAGTCCATCTGCATCCAATACGGATGCGACGGATCATAGTTTAAACCGAAGCATTCCTGTGGGAATATTCTGAACATTTCGCGCCAAATGGCAGGTGTTGACGCAAGATTGTTTCCGCCCGGCCATTCGTCTTTGGTAAAATACATCTGGCAGTTCTCAATGCCGATTTCAACGTTGTTTTGCTCAGCATAAGCGATGATCGGTGCCCAAATCGTCTCAAAGAGTTTTAGATTTTCTTCAACTGACAGGTTTTTGTGTTTCCCGATAAACGTGGTGATTCGGTTCACATCCATTTTGCGAGATACGTCAATCATCTTGAACAGATGGGCAATGTACATATCTCTTTTTTCTTTATCGGGATCTAATGGATTGGGGTAATACCCAAGGGACGAGATCTGGATGTTATGCGTACTCATCAAATTATTAATTTGAGAGATTTTCTCATCTGTTGCTTCGTTGATATCAATATGCGTAATACCGGCATATCTTCTCATTGCTTTGCCCTTTGGCCAGCAGCAGACTTCTAACGCTTCATAGCCGATCTGTGAGACCGTTTCCACGACTTTTTCGAGTGAATAATCTGGTAGAATCGCACTTACTAAACCTAATTTCATTGTTTTATCTCCATTTGGATTTTTAAAACACTTAATATATATATTTTAATATGAAGTAAGGCGTTTTTCAATGTTTAATCATAATTATAGAAATATATACAAAAAACAAACATGAATACACAACTCCGATATATACGCCTCGAAGCAGATAGGTTCTTTATATCAAAAGCATTTTATGCTGGAATTCTGAAAGTACAATTTTTCAAATCAATATTTGTATATTTCGACTTTTTAGATTTAAAGCCATATGAATAATTTATATATTAAGATATACTAAATATAACTTATTAACACATTTTATTGGTAATAGATGCTTGTAAAAATGTGATTTTGGAAATTGCCTATGAGTGATAATCAATTTGATGCAAACAAATTTCATAAAAGAGATTTTAATGTGTCACCGACTGAACCGGTGCTGATCATTGATGACCATTATTCTGACAAGAGTGCTAATTTTTATGATATCCACTATGAGTACGAAGTCGGAATTGTGGTAAAGGGCACAGTGACCAGAAAGTATAAAGGAGAGCAAAAGACCTTGATGCCAGGGGAGGTTTGGGTGACCGGCATATGGGAGCCGCACGGGTTTGAGCTGGAGGAAATCCCCAGTGAAATGGTTGTCTTTATACTATCTCCTGAGAGCCTCAGCAAGATTTTACCGATGGGGTTTAACTGGATTAAAATTTTCTCTCAGGACAGCAGCTCGATTCCGAAGATCGATGAAAAATATAGACAGCCAATTCTTGATGCGTGTAAAGAGCTCAAGGAGGTTGTGAGCCACAAGACTGAGTTATCATTGGCGTGGAAAGCTAATATTCTGACCAAGATTCTGTTGTACATCGTCGAGAGCAACATTGCGGTATATGGAGAACTCCACCAACATGCCGGGGATATCGTCGAACACGATGTGATAAGAAAAGTGGTGAATCTCATTTTCAGCACGCATGGCATGGTAACTGTTCGTGAAGCGGCCAGCAAGTCCATGATGAGCACAAGCCATTTTTCGAGATTGTTTAAAAAAGTGACGGGTGTCACATTTGCAAAGTTTGCGCTCGGCCACCGGATAAAGCAGTCCGCAATCGGCTTAACCGACACAAATGATCCCATTAAAAAAATTGCAATCGATTGGGGATTTATTGACTCCAGCCACTATACAAAAACCTTTGAGAAGTACTTTGGGGTATCTCCGTCAAAGTTCCGTCAACAGAGTCAAGAGATTAAAAAAACCAGAGGTGTGACGACGACGGATAGTATATAAATATCCATGTATTTATATTATCATCTGCGACATGACCGCTGGAATAATCCGTAATGCCACGTATTTGTATGTTACTTAATGTGAGAAAGGAGAATTATCACATGAACGATCCTTCCGGCTTTATCAAAAAGCTTGAAGATGCGACGCTGCCTCAACTTCCTCAAAACAGGGATTACAAAATTGGCTGTATCGGTGCAGGCTTTATCATGAGGGACTGCCATCTTGTTGCATATAACAATGCAGGATTTAAACCGTATGCGATCGCATCCCGAACGAGAGAAAAAGCTGAGGAGACGGCCCAAGCAAGGGGCGTCGAAAAAGTCTATGACACATGGCAGGAAATGCTCCGGGATCAGCAAATCGATATCGTGGATATCGCCTATCCTCCGCATCTGCAATTGGAAATCGTGAAAGAAGTATGTAAACATCCGCATATAAAAGGGATACTCTGTCAAAAGCCGATTGCGATGAGCATGGAAGACGCAAAGGAAATCGTGAGGCTGTGCAAACAAGCGGGCAAAAAAGTCGCAGTGAATTCCAACATGAGATACGACCAGTCGATGCGCGCACTTAAATATTCGATTGATAGCGGATATCTTGGAGATATCGTCTTGGCCACGGTTGAAATGAGAGCGATTCCGCATTGGCAGGAATTTTTAAAAGCATATGACAAGCTAGAGATCTTTGGTATGGGGGTACACCATATTGATATATTTCGGTATTTGTTCGGGGATCCTGAAAAAATTACATGTGTCTGCAGAACGGACCCAAGAAGCAATTTTCCCCACCGAGACGGAATTACGCAATACACCTTTCAGTATGACAGCGGGCTGATGGCGACAAGTCTTGATGATGTGTGGGCGTGGCCGAATGAGGGATGCGAAAAGGATATATATATTAAATGGCGTGTCGAAGGCACGGAAGGGATGGCCACAGGCACAATCGGCTGGCCGCTTTATCCTGAACGCAGCCCAAGCACGTTCAAGATAACATGCAGGCAGTTTCCAGACCAATGGCTCGAGCCAAAGTGGGATACCGTTTGGTTCCCTGATGCTTTTGTCGGAACGATGGCGGGGCTGATGAACGCAATTGAAACGAACGGAAAACCGGACATTTCTGCGGAAGACAACATCAAAACCATTGCATGTGTCGAAGCCTGCTATCAGTCGATTAATGCAGAAAAAGCGATTTATCTCAAAAATGTTTTAGAATAGGAGACTCGTTATGTTACAAGTCGGTATTTTTACAGGTTATTATAACGATACGCTAGAGGATACGATAAAGAAAATCAAAGAAGGCGGATTTTCATGTGTTCAGTTGGATTTGTCTTTTAAAGACTTTGATGCGGCCCGAGAGGAAGTCACGGCAGATAAATGCAAAAGGATCAGAGACGCTTTCAGAGATGCGAATTTACCAATAATTGCGCTCTCCGGATATACAAACTTTATTCATCCAGATCCAGACAAGAGAAAAGCGAACATCGATTATATTAAAACCATGTTTCGCTTTGCGCGAGAGCTCGGCACGCAGTACGTGGCCAGCGAAACAGGCACGTACAACGCCGAAAGCGACTGGGTGTGGCATGACGATAACGCGACGGACAAGGTCTATCAGGAAACGTGCGAGATTATCAAAGACCTGACCGATTTTGCTGCTGACTGGGGCGCCGAATTCATCATCGAAAACTACGTAAACAATGTGATCGGCAGCATCGCGCAGATAAAGCGTTTGTTCAAAGATGTCAACGCGAAGAATATGGGGCTGATCTGTGACCCGACCAACTATTTCAACGACGGTAACATCGGCGATGTGGATGATGAGCTCAACAGGATTTTTGACGAGTTGTCACCGCTGATGAAAATAGCTCATGCAAAAGACTGCAAACGTGCGCTATCGACCGAAGAAAAACACGCGGACATCGTCGCGAAACAGGATAAGACGTTTAGAGGAAGCGGAGCGGTAGAACTGCCGGCCGCGGGACTCGGCGTGCTGAACTACGATTTGTATCTGGAGCGCCTCACAAAGGACCATTCGAATATGCCGCTGATCATTGAGCATCTGGATGCAGGAGATATTCCAAGAGCAAAGAGATTTATTGATGAGAAGCTAAAAAAAGGCGGCTTCTAAAAAACAGAACCGTAAAGACGTCAGGAGCTAGCAAAATGGATTCAAAACAAAAAGTGTTAGATGCAATCAACCACAAGGCCGGCAAAGTGCCGTTGGATATAGGGTCATCGCCAACAAGCGGCATCCATGTGAGGCCGCTGGAAGCTTTAAGAGAATATTACGGCCTGGAGAAGAAACCGGTGACGGTCATTGAGCCGTTTCAAATGCTGGGGCTGGTTGAAGATGATTTAAAAGAAGCGATGGGTATTGACACGGATCTGCTGTGGAATCCCAACACGCTGTTCGGAAATTTTAATGAAGGATTCAAAGAGTGGGAGACACCGTGGGGACAGGTTGTTTTGGTCAGCGAAGATCTGATCGTTGATGAAGCTGACGGAGTCGTGCGCGTCTATGCGCAAGGTGATAAAAACTATAAGCCGTCCGCTGCAATCGCGAAAGGCGGGTACTTCTTTGATGCGTGTATCAGAGACACCGACTTTGATGAAGACAACCTGAAAGTCGAAGATAATACCGAGGAGTTCACGCCAATCGATGATAGGACGCTTGACTATTTAAGAAGGGAATCTAAAGACAAGGCGAAAAGCCCGCGAGCGGTTGTTGGCAATTTCGGCGGAACAGGAATCGGCGACATCGGGCTAGTACCCGCAATGTTCTTGAAAAATCCAAAAGGGATTCGTGATGTGTCCGAGTGGTATATGGCCACGATTACGCAGCAGGATTTTCTGCATCAGGTTTTTACGTATCAGATCGATGTCGCGATTGACAACCTGCGCAAGATTTGGGACATCGTTGGCCAAAGCGTACAGGTTGTGTATATTTGCGGAAATGATTTTGGTACACAGAACGCACCATTCTGCTCCGCTTCAACGTTTGAAACGCTGTACATGCCGCACTACAAGCGAATCAACAGCTGGATTCATGAGAACACCACATGGAAGACATTCAAGCATTCATGCGGGTCGATCGAGCCGCTGATCCCGAGTTTAATTAAAGCGGGGTTCGATATATTAAATCCGGTTCAATGGAGCGCACAAAACATGGATAGACACCATCTGAAAAAGACGTTTGGCAGCGATATTGTTTTCTGGGGCGGCGGCATCAATACTCAAAACACGCTTCCGTTCGGCACACCGCAGGAAGTTGAAGCGGAAGCACTTGAATGCTGTGAAATTTTCGCCGGAGACGGTGGGTTTATTTTCAATACGATTCACAATATCACGGCGGAAGTACCCGCAGAAAACATTGCCGCCCTTGCAAAAGCGGTCCGTCGGTTTAATGGCGAGCAATAAGCACACCCATTGTGACGCAAAACATAGGGATACGGTAAAAAAGGGGAACTGGGGAAATTGAGCGATATTTTGGAACGGGCGGCGCGTTTTCTCAAAGAGAACGGTCTGGAGTATAAAGATATTAATTTTGAAAAAGAGATTGATCGATTTATCAACCAAATGGATCTAGGGCTTGTCTCGGAGAACGGACTGCCCATGGTGCCGACTTATATTGAGGGAAGATTGCACCCGGAGCAAGGCGGAAAAGCCATCGCTGTCGACGTGGGCGGCACCAATCTTCGAGTTGCTGTATCAGAGCTTAAAGGCCTGAAGACTGAAATCATTAAGATGACGAGAGTGCCGATATTGGGGAAAGACGAGCCGGTCAGTTTTAATGCGTTTATTGACAATTTGGTGGATAATATAGAACCTTATTTAGAGTACAGCAAAACTATCTGTTTTTCGTTCTCTCATCAGATCCACCACAATCATAATATGGATGGGTTCGTTACTGACCTGTCAAAAGAAGTTTCGATAACGGGTATCAGCAGAAAACCGTTGGCGTTTAGTCTCAAAGAGGCCATCAGGCAAAGAACCGGCGACGATGTCAAGGTTATTTTGATCAATGATACGGTTGGCGTTGCGGGGGCGATGCTGCAGCTTGGCGACGCGTTTCAGAATTATTTCGGCGTTGTGATGGGAACCGGCGTCAATGCATGCTATATCGAAAAAACCAGAAATATCAAAAAGATCGACGACGCAGCAACTGAGACAATGTTTATCAATGTCGAGTCCGGCTGCTATGTGCCTTCGCAGATCAGCATCATCGATCAGGAATTTGACGCCACCACAAGCATACCCAATACTGCCGTTTTAGAAAAGATGGTTTCCGGTGAATATTTGGGTAGACTATTCTTTTACATGATACAAAAGGCCTGCGGCAGCAATCTGTTTTCTAAAGAGTTTGTCAAAGATTTCGGACAGCACAGCACGCTTGGGACTAAAGATTTAAGCTTGTTTTTCGAAGATCGGACTAAGGGGGTATACAGCGAGATTGATTCGAGTGAGGAGGACGGAGACTTGCTTTATTTTTTTGCAAGATGCCTCATCGAAAGAGCGGCTGCGCTGGTGAGTATCATTATCATCGCGATTTCAAAAAAAATATATCAGCCGGTAGGCACTTCAATATGCGTAATTGTGGAAGGCGCGACCTTTTACGGGCTTAAAGGATTCCGTGAAATGGTGTTGAAAAATATATCTGAGCATTCTGGCGGCATGAAGATCGAGCTGCATAATGTGCAGGATGCCGCGCTAGTGGGTATTGGTAACGTTGGATTGGCTTTTGCAAAATGAAGAATATGGAGGGTGTTTTTATGAAAAAATTAAACGTCGGAGTCATTGGAACGGGATTTATCGGACCGGTACATATCGAGGCGGTCAAGCGGACCGGGCTGGCAAGTGTTACAGCGCTGGCGGATGTGGATAAAGAAACAGCAACATTAAAAGCAAAAGAACTAGATATCGCCAAGGCGTATGGAGACTATAAGATGCTGCTGGCCGACGACAGTATTGACGTTGTGCATATTTGTACGCCCAATCACCTGCATTTTCAAATGTCCAAAGAAGTCATGGAAGCGGGCAAACATGTCATCTGCGAGAAACCTTTAGCGATGAACAGTGAAGAGGCAGAAAAGCTGGTCAAGCTCGCAAGGGAGAAAGGACTAACAAATGCGGTTCATTTTAATCTCAGATTCTATCCGATTGTGCATCAGGCTAAAGCGATGGTAAAGAGCGGCGAACTGGGCGAGATTTTTGCGGTCAACGGCTCCTATCAGCAGGACTGGCTGTTCTATGAGACGGACTATAACTGGCGGCTAGAACCGCAGTACAGCGGAGATAGCCGCGCAATCGCGGATATCGGTTCTCACTGGTTTGATCTCGTTGAATTTATCACAGGGCTGAAAACCCAAAAAGTCTGTGCGGATTTTGCGACTTTCCACCCCGTCAGAAAAAAGCCATTGAAGCCGGTGGAGACTTATTCGGGAAAGATGCTCAAGCCTGAAGACTACGCGGATATGCCGATCAACACGGAAGACTATGCGACGGTCCTAATCAATTTTGATAAAAAAGCGCACGGGAGTCTGACGGTAAACCAGGTAGCGGCAGGACGAAAGAACAGGTTGTTTGTGGAAGTCTACGGCAGCAAGAAGTCGATGGTATTCAATTCAGAACGCTGCAATGAGCTTTGGATTGGCAACAGAGACGGTGCCAATCAGCTGCTAATGAAAGATCCGTCATTGATGATGGAGGATGCGAGAAAAATAATAAGCTATCCGGGCGGACACAACGAAGGATTTGCGGATACGTCGAAGCAGATGTTTAAGAAGATATACAGTCATATATTAAACGGCGGATCTGGTGAAATTGATTTTCCGGCCTTTGAAGCAGGAGCAAGGGAACTGGTTATCTGCGAGAAAATTGTTGAATCTGCACGTACGGAGGCGTGGAGAACGTTGGAATAGGGAAAATGAAGCCGTTTTTATTGACGGATATAACTAAAGCATATTAGAAAAGGCAATGTGAGGGATGACATATGACAATTATCCGTGCAAAAGATTACAATGAAATGAGCCGGACTGCAGCGAATATCGTTTCGGCTCAGGTAATCCTTTTTCCGGAATGTGTGCTGGGTCTGGCGACAGGTGACACGCCCATAGGGATGTACAATCAATTAATTGAATGGAACAAAAAAGGCGATTTAGATTTCAGCCAGGTAAAAACCGTTAATTTGGACGAATATATCGGTCTCGCCAAGGAACATTACCAAAGCTATTTCTGGTTCATGCAGCAGAACTTTTTCAATCATATCAATATCAACGCGAAAAATGTTTTCCTGCCGGACGGGCTGGTATCAGATACGCAAAACGAATGTGCACGGTATGAGGACAGAATCCAAACGCTGGGCGGCATTGATCTGCAAGTGTTGGGGCTTGGGCACAACGGGCATATTGGTTTCAATGAGCCGGGAACTGTTTTTAAAAAGAAAACGCACGTGGTGACGCTGACCGAGCGTACCATTGCGGCAAATTCCAGGTTTTTTCGAGATACTGAGGAAATGCCCAAAAAGGCGATTACAATGGGGATGGGCACGATTATGCAGGCAAAGAGGATCGTGCTGATGTGCGCTGGTGAAGATAAGTCCGAAATCTTGTACAAAGCGCTGTGCGGGGACATCGACCCGATGGTTCCCGCGTCGATTCTGCAGTTGCATAACAATCTGACGATCGTTGCGGATGATGAAGCACTGCGCCTCGTTCGGCAGGACGCGAAAATCAGCAATACAATCAAAATAGCGGCAGAAAGTTGAAATTGAGAGAGGGCGTGCGATATGAAGACATTTGGTTTCAAGGCAAAACTTCGATATTTTCCGGAACTGGACGAACATTTTCGGCCGATCGTAATGGACAACAGGGAATACAGAAAAGCGGTTGAAGAATCCGGCGGTGTGCCCTTAAAGATTGCTCTGGAAAGAAACGATGGGCTGATTTCGACGGTACAGACACGTGTTTTGACGGACGGCTGGAGAGATGACAACATCATATACGTTGAACGGCTTTTAAAAACACTGCTCTATCTGAAAGGCGGCTGGAAAGTGTTAATCGCCGGCCCGAAATATATTGAAGACCATTTAAGAAAGGTGTATACCAAAGGCGGAGAACGTGAATTCGATGCAGAGTTCATGGAGCGCATTTACGACAGGAAGTTTGTTATTAAAGCCATGTCGATGGACAATATGCCGGAGACGAATGATATGTCCAAAGCGCTGGGAAGAAACTTAAGCGGCTGCCGTATCGGGTTCGATGCCGGCGGGAGTGACAGAAAAGTGTCGGCGGTTATAGACGGCGAAGCTGTGTACAGTGAAGAAGTGGTCTGGCACCCGAAGCTGGAAAGTGATCCGAATTATCATTACCGGGGCATTATGGAGTCGATGAAAACGGCGGCTTCGAAATTGCCAAGGGTCGACGCAATCGGTGTGAGCGCTGCAGGCGTTTATATCAACAATCAGGTCAAAGCGGCATCGCTGTTTATTAAAGTCGGTAAAGATGATTTTGAAAAGAAAGTAAAAAACATATTTATTGATATCGCCGCGGAGTTCGGCGTACCGGTTGAGGTTGCCAACGACGGTGATGTGACGGCGCTGGCGGGCGCGATGAGCCTGAACGAAAACCGCGTGCTGGGTATTGCAATGGGGACGAGCGAAGCGGCGGGTTATGTGGATGCGAATGGTAACATAACAGGCTGGCTCAATGAGCTTGCTTTTGTGCCGGTGGATTATAACCCGGACGCGATGGAGGATGAATGGTCGCACGATGTCGGGTGCGGCGTGAAATACTTTTCGCAGGACGGCGTTATCAAGCTGGCAAAAAACGCTGGTATCGCGTTAGATGAGTCCCTTTCCCCGGCGGAAAAGCTGAAAGCCGTTCAAGGGCTGATGGAATCCGGTGACGTACGTGCGGCAAAAATATACGAAAGCATTGGCTGCTATCTTGGCTATACGCTCGCATATTACGCTGAATTTTATGATGTGCGTAATGTGCTGATACTGGGTCGAGTGACATCCGGACAAGGCGGTACGATACTGCTGGATACCGCCAAAAAAGTGCTAGTGAACGAATTTCCGGAGTTGGATATTCGTCTGGTTGTGCCCGACGAGAGGAGCAGGCGGGTCGGGCAGTCCGTTGCGGCCGCAAGCCTGCCCGAGGCCGAATAGAGGAGAGGTGCTTGATATGAATAAAAAAACCGCGGTATATCAAAAGGAGCAGGGCTTTTCCGTTGAAACGGTGCACGATTATTCATGCGATACGCTCACGTACATCGCGGGGGAGGATAAATACGTTCTGCCCGGCCTGATTGATATTCATTCACACGGAGCGATGAAATGGTGCGCGAATGATCTCAATAAGGAAGCCTTTGAGACCATGGACGCACATATGTTAGAAAACGGCATATGGAGCTATTTACCGACGGTGATTACGGACAGCAAAGAGCAACTGCTGAAAATATGCAAAAACTATGCCGAGATTGCAAAGGATGAGCAGCATTGTGGCGGCGGGCTGTATCTCGAAGGGCCGTTTATCAACCCGGCCAAAAAGGGCGCGCACAACGAAAAGCATATTATTGCGCCGGACATTGCGCTTTTTGAACAGCTTTATGATGCGAGCGGCGGCGCTATCAAGGTGGTCACGGTGGCGCCCGAACTGCCCGGAGCAATGAAGTTTATCAAGGCTGCAAGCAAACTGTGCAGAGTAGCGCTTGGGCATTCTGCTGCGGACTATGATACTGCGATGCGTGCCTTCGATGCAGGGGCAACGAGCGTCACGCATTTGTTCAACGCGATGAACCCGATGCTGCATCGTGAGCCCGGTATCGTGGGAGCGGCAAGGGATGCCGGCGCGTATGTCGAGCTGATCAGCGACGGTGTGCATGTTCATCCTTCGGTCGTACGCATGGTGTTCAGCACATTTGATAAAGACAAGATCATATTGATCAGTGATTCAATTTCTGCCACGGGACTCCCTGACGGAGAATACGAGCTGGGCGGGCTTGAGACGATAGTGAGAAACGGGGAATCCAGGCTTACGGATGGAACGCTGGCCGGCTCGACGACCAATCTGGGAAGATGTGTCGAGAATGCGGTGGAATTTGGCATTGATATAAAGGACGTGGTGCGTGCCGCCTATAATAACCAAAAAGCTTTCCTTGCGGGAAAATAAGCATAGGGTTGACAAAAGAATTACGTTATTTAGCTAGTATAAATTAATTGGTCAACGTTGCGCGTGCGACACTGCTGGGACATCTAAGGCTACTGGGGTACAGCTTTGATGGAAACGAAATATGTGGCCATTAGTGATAAGTTGGTCAAAGTCCAGCTGCTGATGGCAAAGAACAGATGCTGGACGGCCGATACGGTTATCATCGCTGCTGGCTATAAGCCTAATAATGCTTTGTACGAGAAACTTAAAGGGAAAGTAGCGGAGTTGTATAATGTGGGCGACAGCAAAACGCCTGACTCGATTGCGTCGGTGGTGTCCGACGGCTATTACGCAGCTTTGAGCCTGTAGATAAATTTGCCCATTTTAGTCGTATTTAGTTAAGAATGCCGTTGTTAATTCGGCATTCTTTTTTATCTTAAGATCAAGATCAACGATTTGGCAGCGATAAGGAATTATTTTCATTTGTCAATAGTATTTCCGCAAAGCTTAAGCTTTGTGGGAAAGTGAGGAGCAGCAAAGCGTGCTTTTGCTTCGATGTGAAGCGGGTGATGGAATCGCTCCGTGCCCTTGCGCGCACTATCACGCCGCCTCGCCTGTTTCATCTGCACACAGGCAGCGGCAGGCTCACATTCGGTTTTACTAAGAAACATCCCCAGCTAACGCCGGAGATGTTTGTTGGAGCGGGTGATGGGAATCGAACCCACGTAGCCAGCTTGGGAAGCTGGAGCTCTGCCATTGAGCTACACCCGCGAACGCAAGATATTATAGCACAATCTAAATGGTTTGACTATCCCCAAGTTTCATTTTCCTGCCGTTATAAGAGTGCTTTCAGCTCTAAGAGGGTGTATGCACACCTCCTTTAATGGGCGCATAGGCTATTGTAGCAGATCTAAACGCCAGCCGGCAGAAAGGAAGTCTTCACAATGCATGAGAGCAGAAAGCTGCTGATTGATGGGTATGAATTTGAACTGACAGGTTTTTTCAGCGAGGACGGAATGACGACGGTAACAGTAAGCGTATCGGGGAACGGAGAGAGCCCGTCTGACCTAAAAGGCTGGGTGCTAGAGATGTGCCCGGCTGATTCTCAGCGCTTTGCCGATGAAGTGAACATCGTCTCATGTGAAAAAAGACGACGTCATGGGGCATGGGGGCCTGCGGCGGCGCTCAAAACATCATATGAATTGATCGGGGATATTGGTATTAACGGGGTGCTTATCAATGACTGGATAGGGCGTTATGAAGACGACCCGGATGTGGAATACCGTATGGTGTTTGACAGTGAACTGGAATTTGAGCCTTTCAGCGTGGCCATTGTTTTTGGTGAGCGAATACAGGTTTCCGGTGACAAGATCAGCATGAAAGCCGAGCCGCAGAGCAGGAGATGGAGCACGCCGATTGAGAAGACCTTTTGTCTTTTTATCGTTGTTCCCGAGGGCTATAAACCGGTCAATGTCTGCAAGGTCAGTATCTCGATTACCAAGCGTATGGTCTATATTGCACATGTGAAAAACGAGGATGAAAATAGAAGCGACAAACCGATAAGGGCCGATGTGATGGGGGCAGTGAGGATACTCGCGTGCGTACCGTTAAAGAGCGCTCAGGCCTGCGGTGACGACGTTCAGGTCTGCGCGTGTGACTGCTTTGAGGTTTGTGACACCATCGGCTTTGCTGACGAGGATACGGAGTTTGAACTGCGTGATCTCGCGATGTGTCCCAAAGCAAAAAGCTTTGACTTAACGCTGCTCAACGCGCATTGCGGTAAATCAGTTTATCGGCTGGACGGTAAATATGTCATAGATTGCAAACACTGTGAATGAAATATAAAAAACGCGCTTGCAGGGGCGCGTTTGCTTTGTGTAATAATGGGTGTTTTATCCCGCGTCTTCGTTGACATTATCTTCGGAAAGGCCAGAAATTCCGGTGATCGTGATATTGAGGCATTTGGAATCGGTCAGAAGGTTGATCACATATGGTGTGACCATCTTGCCCCTTTCAGAAATGACTTTGACCGCAGGACGCAGGCCGAAGCCTTCGTAATTTTCCACAACGAGCCCGACATTGCCGTTGCTGAGCTCGACGGCTGTGCCCAGCGGATAGGGCGCGACTTTCATAGAAAAAATTCGTGCGATGTTGGGGTCGAAGTGCACGCTGGCGTTGCCCATGATATGCTCCATGGCATCCGAAGGAAGCAGCGCTTTACGGTACGGCCTGTCGGATACCAGCGCATCAAACACATCCGCTACGGCAATAATACGGCCGAACAATGATATCTGCTCTGCTTTAAGCCCTTTGGGGTAACCGCTGCCGTCGTAACGTTCGTGATGGTGTAATATACCCATAGATGATTTAACCGGCATTTCAAACATGCTCCGAAGATACGTATAGCCAAGCTCGGAGTGCCTTTGAACGTCAAAGAATTCATCATCCGAAAGTTTGCCGGGTTTATTGATAATTCCTTTATCAATAAATACTTTTCCAATGTCATGCAGCAGAGAGGCGAGGCCAAGCGCGAACAAGTCTTTATGATTCATACCGATGGCCACTCCCACAACAGAAGACAGAACCGCCACATTGACCGAGTGGTAATAAGTGTACTCGTCAAAGACCTTAAGATCGACCATGTTGATCATCAGATTGCCGTTCTTGAGAATCTCAGCCATAATGGATTCGACAATCTCTTTGGCCTGAACAATCGCCGCGGTTTTATCAGCAGAATTGTCATTGATGGCATGAGTGAGAATATTTCTGACACCTTGAACAGCCTTATTTCTGACTTCGTCGCTGACCACGTTTCTTATCTCGATATCTTCCGATATGGAATCATCGATATAAACGCCGTTGATACGCAGCTGCTGCAAGCGTTCGATATAGGGAGGGATAATTTCCTTACCTTCGGAAAGAAGCATCTCGCCGGATGCATTATACAAAGTCTTGCCAAGTCTCATGCCTGTACGGATGCAACCCGTTGGTACGAATCTCATAATGTCCTCCAAGTACAGATATATTGATATATACCACGTAAATCATGATGTGAAGCAGATTTTTCGCCAAATTATGATATTTTTCTACACGATAATGCAACACTAAAAAAAGGCCTTATGAAAAAGACCTTTTTCTTTGTTACGGGTTCCCGAAAAGCCATAGCTTTTTGGGTTGTGATGTTAGCCTTGCTCAATCGCTTCGCTGGGGCATGTGTCGACACAGGAACCGCAGTCTATGCAAAGATCGGCATCAATCACATACTTGCCGTCGCCTTCGGAGATCGCTTCAACAGGGCATTCGCTCTCACAAGCGCCGCAGGACACACAAGCATCGGTAATAACATAAGCCATAAACTTTCAACCTCCATAGTTTGTATACACGCTTATTTTAAACACCTCTACACAAAAATGCAAGGATGGATTCTGTAAATTTGGTTAATCATCTAGCAGCGACTTGATATTATCATCCAACGACTTTTTGTTATTTGGCTCCTGCGGGCAGACAGGGCGCCCTTTAAAACGTATTTCACTAAGCTTGAATGTTTTCACATCAATGCTCTCATCGGGCAATGTGATACGTATACGCACTGTTTCTGTGACCGCGTTGTTGTCAACGACCACACCTTCACCTTCAGGTGACATAACGGTGCTCCCGAGTTTGGGCATGCGTTTGCGCGTCTGGCAGTAGTGCTCCTGTTCGTAATTGAGGCAGCACATCAGCCGCCCGCAAAGACCGCTGATCTTTGTGGGGGAGAGCGAAAGGTTTTGCTCCTTGGCCATTTTTATGGATACAGGCGAGAAATCGCCAAGAAAACTGGAGCAGCAGCAGGCTCGTCCGCAGGGGCCAAGGCCGCCAAGCATTTTGGCTTCGTCGCGAACACCAATTTGGCGCAGCTCGATACGGGTTTTGAAAACGCCCGCCAAGTCTTTAACGAGTTCGCGAAAATCCACGCGGCCGTCTGCTGTGAAGTAGAAAATGATCTTTGAGTTGTCGAATGTGTATTCCACATCCACGAGCTTCATATCAAGGCCGTGTTTATTGATTTTTTTCTGACAGGTGTCGAGCGCATCTTTTTCTTTTTGCTTGTTTTCTTCAAGCTTTTTTTCATCCTTTGCGTTGGCACGGCGTACCACCGTTTTTAAAGGAGCGACGATTTCCTTCTCGCTGACTTCCTTGTCAACGATGACAACCTCGCCGTATTCCAGCCCGCGTGCTGTTTCCACGATGGCATGGTCGCCTTCTTTAAACGATATATTTCCCGGCAGGAAATAGTATACCTTTCCGACGCGCTTAAAACGAACACCTATGACTTTTTCCATCTATGTTTTTCCTCCAATATACAAAAAAGCATCTTCTCAACGGTCAACCGAAAATTAACCGCCGCAAAGAACCATCTTTCCGTTTCAAGTATGACTTTTATCATATTACTAATTGTGCCGCTTGTAAAGTCATCAGCGGCCTTGCATATATCATCTAGTCTATCCTGATTTACGACAAGCCAAACGCTGCGTGTCTTTTGATAAATGAGTATGTCTCTCAAGTACGTCTGCATCACGCAAAGCAGCGCTCTGATCGCATCCTTGCTGCTTTCCAGATAATCAGCGAATGTGCTGATCGCCATGCCCTTTGAATAGAGCAGTTTGTGCGTCAGCGAGAGCACGTCGTCACGGCGGCTAAAAAAATCCGTATCGGTTTTTATACGCCGCGCTTCATCAAGATAACCGCCCGAAAGATCAGCGAGGATCGCTGCCTCGGCAGCGTCCACATTAAGCGCTTTTGCGATGGCTTCGCGCGCGTTGGGCTCCGGTGTGATGGTGACAACCGCGCAGCGGGACGAGATGGTGGGCAGCACGCCGGATACAGAGCGCACTTCCAACAAAAACACAACACCTGCAGGGGGCTCTTCGAGCGTTTTTAGCAGACTGTTGGCGGCGGCCGGCGTCATATCGTCTGCCGCAGAGATGACAACGGCTTTGTACGCGCCTTCATATGGTTTTTCAGCGACATAGGCCAGCGTGTCGCGCAGCTCCGCCACCTTTGGCGCGCATATGCGCAGTATGTCCACATGCCCTTCCGTGACCTTGCGGCAGCTTGTACATTTACCGCATCCGCTGCTGCTGCAGAAAAGCCGCATCAAAAAATCGTTCGTGAGACGTGCGGTCACGTCTGGCCGGCTGCACACGAACAGATAAGCGCCGAGCACTTTTTTGTTTTGCGCCGCTTCCAGCAAGCGCTGCACATTGGTCGTCATAATATACCCGCTTTTTTGAATATAGGAAGCAGCCGTTCGCGGATGACGTCTTGCGTTTCATACTTCGAACCCTGCGCGTCGATTAAAACCATGCCGGGCTCATGTGACAGCGCCGTAAACCCTTCAAACATGCGCTCATGGAAGGAGAGCTCTTCAATTTCGAGACGGTCACGCTCCTTATGCTCGTTCATGCGTGAAAACGCATGCTCAGGGGTGACATTAATAAATATCGTGACATCCGGCATACAGCCGTCAATCGCCGGTTCGTTGATTCTTTTGACGAGCGGTACGCCCAGGCTGCGTCCGTAGCCCTGATATGCATACGACGAATGGACAAACCGGTCGCACAACACCACTTTGCCGCTTTGAAGCGCAGGCCGAATTACCTTGCGCACATGCTCGGCGCGTGCCGCCGCATAGAGCAATGCCTCCGTCATGGCGTCCATTTCCGCATTTTCCTTGTCGAGCAGTATGGCGCGTATCTTTTCGGCCACGAGGCTGCCGCCCGGCTCACGCGTGCGCACCACGCTGACGCCGTTCTCCTCGAGATATTCGGCAAGAAAGCGAAGCTGTGTGGATTTGCCGCAGCCGTCCGCGCCTTCAAATGTAATAAAAAGCCCGCTCATTTATTCGTTCCTCCCAGCATTTGCGCCAGATCGTCGATGCTGTCCGCAAGATAATCGCTGCCCGCTTTGGTCAGCTCATCCTCATCGCCGTAGCCGTAAAGCACGCCGATGGTATCGAGACCCACCGTTTTTGCCCCTTCAATATCGTGATATCTGTCGCCCACCATCACGGCGTTTTGCGGCGTGCTGCCCAGCCGTTTTATGGCGTTTTGCAGCACCTGCGCTTTGTTTGAGATGCCGTTTTCATGGTCTGCGCCGAATATTTCGTCAAAATACTGCGCCAGCCCAAATTCACCAAGAAGATGGTGCGCCATGTATTCCTGTTTGGAAGTGGCAATGTACAGCGTCTTTCCGGACGCCTTTATTATCCGAAGCGCGTCTTCAATACCCGGAAAAAGGCCGCACTCCTTAAGACCTTTACTGCGGTAATACGCAGAAAAATGAGCATAAGCATCAGCGGCTTGCTCCGTATCAAACCCATAGCATTCCATCAAATGATGCCTGACAGGCGGCCCCACAAAGGCCAAAAGGCGTTTTTCGTCGTTCTCTTCCATGCCGATGGATGAAAACATATGGCGCACGGCGTTCACGCAGCCTTCTTTGGAATCTGCGATGGTGCCGTCAAAGTCGAAAAATACTGTGTCGTAGCATCTGTCCTTACCTGAGATGTTGTGGATCATGATCTCTCCTTGTATACATATATCGATGCGTCTTCCACGCCGAACAATTCAAAACCCTGCCGACCCGCTTCAATCAGGTATCCCGCAATTTCGTATGAGATCACCTGTCCGCGTATAACCACGGTTTCCGCGGGCGGATAGACGCCTGCCGCGCAAGCGCTCACTCTGCCGGGCGCGTGCTCCAGCCGCAGCTTCTCTATATTACCCCAATTGCGCGCATTTTGCGAATATTTTGTGGATGAAGGCATGCTGTACGGCGAGAAAAATAAGTTTCTGCCGCGTATGCGCTCGGTTCTTCGCAGCGTTTCATAGAGCCTGTCGAGATGGGCCGCGGTGTTTCCGGGAGAGAGCATCAGCAGAATGTGCCTCATATCCGCCGCTTCCACATGGATGCCGTCGCGTGCGAGCATGGCTTTGATGGTGAGGCCCGTATGCCCCGTGCCGCTCACATCGATCAACGATTTGAGCGGATCGCGCGCGGCCACGCTCTCATGCGCCATCTCGGGGCAGGCATAGCCGGGCAGTGCGCATACCATTTCTTCGAAGCGTCTCAAAAGGCTGGAGACGCGATAGACTTCCTGTTCGCCTTTGTCGCGCATATACGCGTGAGCATAATCCAGCGAACTGAGCAGCACGTAAGACGGGCTGGTCGTCTGTATCATAGACAGCGCATTTTTTGCTTCGCGGGGGTCAACGCGCGTGCTTTTGCCCACACAAAGGCAGGCGCATTGGTTCATTGCGGGCAGCGTTTTATGTGCGCTTTCCGTCCATATATCCGCACCCGCGTGCGCAGGTGAAATAGGCAGCATCGGTGAATACGCAAAGTGCGCGGCATGCGCGGCGTCCACCAGCAGCGCAGCACCCGCTTTGTGCGCAATTTGAGCAATCTCTTCGATATCACAGCAAAGGCCGAAATAGTTGGGGTAGGTGATATAAACGGCAGCTGCATCTTTGTGTACACGCAGCGCCTCTTTCACATCCTCGGCATCCACAACCGGCGGATAATCGGAGAGGGGAGCGCTTAAAAACACGGGCGCTATGCCGAACATATGGATCGCGTTGGCTGCGCTTAAATGCACGCCGCGCGGGAAGATCACTTTTTTGCCTCGAAACAGCGACAGCATGGCGAGCACGCCAGCTGTGGAGCCGCCTGTGGTGTAATAAGCGGCGGCTGCGCCGATAAATTCGGCATGGTGTTTTTCAGATTGCAGTATCGCTCCGGTGGGCTTTAACAGGTTATCCGCACCGGGAAGCTCGGTGATGTCGCATGTCAAAATCTCGCCGCCGAAAAAACCGGAATCACCTTTATGTCCGGGCATGCAGAAACGAACTTTTGCGCTGGCACACACCGATGCCACCGCATCCATAATGGGCGTTTGTCTGTCCACTTTTCCCCTCACCTCAACAATATAATAAACTGTATAGACAACCCTTTCACATTTAAACAAAGTATGAGATAATAGATCAACAGATGAAAGGGGTGCGTTATGAATAAAACCGAACGCGACAACATGCTGCTTTTTTCCAAGGAGCGCGTGGCCGGGATGTACAGATACCGGCTGTATTTCACACCCGTTTCGTCTCTGCGGGACGAAACACCGCGCGTGTTCCGGCTGCTTGTCCGCTCGCCGTTTGCCTTTAACAAGTTTGAGGTCGGCCGGGTCTACAAGCTGACTTACAGCAACGTTCGCATTCTTTCTTTCGAGCCCCAAAACGCTTTCAATCTTCAGGAAGAAGACTATGTAAGGCTGCTCGAAACGCGCGATATCAAGTTCATGGATAAAAAGACATCCGCGGCGCTTCGTCAGATTGACCAGCCGCTTTTCTCTAAGGACCGTTACTACTCGTTCGACGAACTTAAACAGATCGTGAACTACAAACAGGATTTTTTCACCTCTGTCGCCGTGAGCACGTTTTCGGGCGCGATGACGGCCCTTGCGCTGCTGCTGCCGTTTGGTCTTTATATTCTGTTGCTGCGTATCGTTATCGGCGGTCAGCTGGCCTTAACTGGATTCAGCAGCAAATCGCTGGTGTTTCCCATACTCGGCATCGGCGCGCTTCCCGCTACGATCTTTATCATGTCGATACTGTTTGCTTTAAGCGAGCTTGCGCTGCTGCGCATCGACTTTACCAAATGGAATCTCATTAAGAAATATACGCTGTCTTGGGGCGGCATCCGCAAGAGCATTTTCTTTGAACTCAGCGATATCCGTTACTTCAAGAAGTTCGGCATCGGCGCGGGCATCACGCTTGCCGTTTCCATACTCCTTGCGCTGATCGTTTAATCTGCCTTTAACCTATGGTTTCCGCCGGTTTACCGTTTTTGCTTGTTCCTCGCGAAGAAACTGCGCAAAACCATACGGAGTCCCCAAAAGCTAACTTTTGGGGTGGAGCCATGGTGTGGGCTTCTTAACGTTTAGCTCTCCGCTCTTCTATAAGCGAGAGCAGCTCATTGCTCGGGCTGAAGTACATGCATTTTTGCTCTCCGTTTTGTTTGTACACGATATAAACAACACCTTTGTTCTTGGACTTAAATGTGAGCCTGTCCTGCTTTTTTATATCCGGCTCCTGCCTGCCGACAGAGACAATGGAGGCGAGCTTAATACGCAGCAGATTGCGCGGATTGCGGCCGATGTAGCGGTCAACGATGAGCTCGCCGTCAATCACACTATACTCGTATTCCGTCATCCAATGGCGCACAATGAGTATGCCGATAACGATCAAAATCACGTATTCGACATATTGCATAAACGTGGTGTTCCATCCCGCTGATTTCATGGCATCCGCCGCCACATAAATGACGGCGGCAAGCAGCACGACACCGATAAGTAATCCCAGTATGGTAAATATCCCAAGCCACGTGGACAGCTTCTTGCGCGTTACTCTTTCCTTCATTTTTCCCTCGAATCATATTATCATAATGTATATTATAGTATATTATAAGGCATAAAGAGACCAAAAGGCAATCACGGTTTATTCGCCGCACCAAGGCTAGCAGTGCTTTGAATAAAACGTGGAAATTATATTGCTTTGGATGATACACGCGCGATAAAACCATAGAGCAGGCAGGTAAAGCCATTGATTACAGCAAAGAACATAACCAAGTCGTACGGAAACAAGGCATACTTAAAAAACGTCAGCCTTCACTTGGATGCGGGGCGTTCGCTTGCTGTTGTGGGTGAAAACGGCGCGGGCAAAACCACGCTGCTCAAAATCCTCGCCACTGCATCCGTGCCGGACAGCGGCATGCTGACTATCGGCGGCATTGACGCGCTGCAAAATGCGGCGGCGGTGCGTGAAAGACTGGGCTACGTGCCGCAGGGCATTGCGTTGATGCAGGAGCTTTCCGTTAAAGACAACCTTTATTACTGGATGAAACATAAGGATAAGGCTGTTTATGACACCGTGATGGACATCATCGGTCTTAAAGACGTGGAAAAAAAGAAAGTGGCGCGGCTTTCGGGCGGCATGAAACGGCGGCTCAACATCGGTGCGTCGCTGGTGGTGCGCCCCTCGCTGCTGATACTCGATGAACCGCTCGCCGGTGTGGATATCGCGAACCGACGCAGGATTATGACATCGCTGTCGGCGCTGAAGCAAAGCGGCACAGCGATCATATTCACGAGCCATTATATTGATGAAATGCGCACATTGGCTGACGAGATGATAGCGCTCAAAGAAGGAACGGTGACGTACTGCGGGCCGATGGATTTTGACAGCCTTGCGGACGCAATAAGACGGTATACCGCGTGAAAGGGACTGAGTCATGGATGACAAAGCAACCCCGGAATTAAGCGCGGCGCGGCGGCGCGGCGCAATTCGGCGGCTGCTCTGGCCGCACGGCAAAAGACAGAAACCCAAAGACTATATGCATGGCAGACGCTGGAGAGGCGTGGCGCTGGTGCTGCTGGTGTGCGCGCTCACGGCGGTCGGCATTTCGATATTCAGCGGAAAGCCTGAGCCGCCGGTGCAAAACGAGGGCAACGAGGGTGTGCTTTCTCTGTACGATTTTTTCCGCGAGTACGCGCAAAACAGAGAACTGCAATCCGGTGGGTCGATAGGCACTGTGACACAGCGTCTTATGAAAGAACCCTTTGAGATCAGCGCGCAGATGACGGTGGAATCGGAGGGGCTTAAATCGTTTGGCATTCCGCTGACCAGCGTGCCTGCCGAGCTTAATATCAAATACGACCTGCGTGACTTGGGTGTGAAGGCCAATGTGATCGGCATGGACATATTCAGCGCGTTCGTGACGGACGATCAGCTGATCGTTGGTCAGGGCGGAGCAGAACCTTCTGTCACTGAACTGCCTGCAAGCGGCGATGTGTCCGGCGATATGCCGCTTGGTGATCGCGTCCGTGCGTTTGCGCCGTATCTGTCGGAGAATATGGCGTCACTGGCACAGCTGTTTGGTTTGCTTGCGGAGTCGGTGCCCGAAGAATGCACCGAGATGCAGCTGGGGCGGGCATACAGCCCCGTGGACGGCGAGGATGTCAACGTGACGCTGATTAACACCACACTCGACGAAAAAGCGCTGGCTCAAGCCGCTGATGCGTTTGCTGAAAAGATCAAGGAGGATGAGGCGCTTTACAAGCAGACACAGGAAATGGTGACTGCCGCTTCATCGGCTTTCGGCACAAAGGACATGACGCTGGATTCGCTGCTGACTCGGCTTGAAAAAGAGGATTTTGCAGGAACCACCGTGACGTGGCAGGTGTTTCGCCGTGATGACACGCCCATCGGCTTTGCCGTTGTCGTGACGACTGCAGACGCTCAGTATGATTTCACGCGAATGGCGGAGTTCGACGGAACCACAAGCTTTGAGCACGCGGCGCTTTTCATCAACGGCAACGAGGTATTAAAAGCGGATTACAGCTTGGAGTCCGAGGACAATACGGGTACGCTCAGTGCCGTGCTGCATAGTGCGGATGGTAATACGATCAGTATTAATGGTACATTTGCAATCGAACCTTATACAAGCGATTCCTACCACATCGAGGCGGATATTGATGTGATCGGCAAGCTGTTTCGCGAGGAAGAGGATATGGTGCACGCTGTAATCGATGCGCGTGTGGACCTCGGCAACGGTCTCGGGATGCTCGCAGACAGCCGCGGCTGGCAGGATATCGAAGAATGGAAGGAGCCGGATTAAGGCAAGCCAATACGAATGAAAAAGCTTTTTGCAGTGGATTTAAAAAGGCTTCTGAATAATAAAGCGGCAATTTTGTTCGCGGTGGGCGCGCCGCTGCTGCTTGTGCTGCTCATTTCCTTTGCGGTTGCGCCTTATTTTTATGCCGATGTACGCACCGAGAATTTTTCCGTCGCGGTTTTAAATGAGGATGAAGACCCGATCACACAGTCCATATTGCGCGGGCTTATAGAAAGCCGCTCGCTGGGCGGGCTGATCAGCGTCGAATTCGTGCAAAGCGAAGACGAAGGACGCCGCGCCGTGGAGCAAGGCGCCGCGGCGTTTATCCATATCCCTGCGGGCATGCAGGACACTTTATACAATAACGGCCGATCTGTTATCTCCTATTATGGGAATCCCAAAATGCCGCTGGAAGACGCGCTGCTTTTCGAGACGCTGGATTCGGGCGTATCGCTCGTGAGTAACGCGCAGCACGCCATTAATATGATCTATCATAATAGCTTAGACGCAGGTGTGGACGAAGCCGCCGCGTCGGAAGCCTACAACCGCATGAGAATCGGTTATTTCAGCAGCATACTCGCGCGGTCCGCGCTGTATGAGGATACGGATACCACATCGCCGCTCGGCGGGGCGCTGCCCATCGACTATTACGCGGTGAGTTTTCTTGTGCTGTTCGTGGCGCTGGGCGGACTGCCCATTGCGCGTATGACCGCGGACGATAGTGAAACAGGCCTGATTCACCGCCAACTGCTTTCGGGACACACGCCCCTTATGTGCGTGGTGTCGCGCTGGCTCGCGGGCAGCCTCTTTTTGCTGATTCAATATACCGTGCTTGCCGTGACACTGAGCCTGATTGCAGGCGGCGCTGCGTTTTTCGGGCATTTAGCCGCAATGATACTTGGCGGCATACTGCTCTGTTTGTTTTTAAGCCTTGGCATGATGCTGGCCGGTCTTTTATCCAATACAGCCGCTTTCGCGGTTCGCACCGCGTTTTTGAGCGTGCTTGCGCTTGCTTTGCTCGGCGGCTTGCTCGTGCCCTCCGCGTATATGCCTGCCGTTGTGCGTGATGTGTCTTATTACACGCCGTTTTCGGCAGCACTGCGGCTGAATATTATGGGGCTTTTTAGCGGGAAAGCTGAAGGGTTATATCTGTTTGCCGGTATTCTTGCCGCATATACCGCGGTGCTGCTGCCATTGATTCTGCGCCGGTTTCAAAGGAGAACGCAATGAGGCTGTTTTGGCACACGTTTAAATACCGGCTCAAAGCGCTTAGCACAGGGGCTTACGGCATCGTTTTCTTCTTGCTGGCCGTGGCTGTGGGGATAAGCCCGTTTATCGGCCTTATCATTCCCGATGCGCCGGTGCCCATCGGTTGGATCGACGAAGACGATACGCAATTCTCACAACGGCTGCTTAAAAACGTACAGGCGCTGGATGTGGTGTGGGTGACGCTTGACGACGAGGATACGCTCATATCCAATCTGCAAACGGGGCGGCTTGAGGGCGTGTTCGTGATTAAGGACGGTTTTGAGGACGCGATAAAAAGCGGTGAGTTTGAAGACACGCTGCAACTGCTGCGCTCGCCTTACAGCACGGCGGCAGGCGTGATTTCCGAAAGTGTGGGCAGCGAGGCATTGCGGTTGTGGCTGGCGTGCAGCAGCGCCAACGAGGCACGTTTGCTGGGCGGCGATAAGCTGTATGAAAGCGTGTTTGACGATACCATCGCAGGTACAGAGGAACCGATACTTAAGCTGTCACGTAAAAACGCGGCGGGAGAGACGGGCAAGGTGACGCCGCTTTTGGACGCAGCCTATTCTTCGCTTTATCTGCTGTGCGGCGTGGCGAGCTTTTTCATGCTGACCGGCCTTGCGATGACGCGCAAAGGAGCGGATTTTTCGGACAGGCTTATGTCGCGCGGGTTTTCCATCACGCGCTTTCGGCTCGCGGCGGGCATTGCGGACACAGTATACATACTGCCGTGCGCGGCGGTGCCTTTAATCGCTTTCGGCCTGGCGGGAGAGGGGCGGCTGATCGTGCCGCTGCTTGTTATGTTTGCCCTATATGTGTTCGCGTTCGGCGGCGTCGCGTCGATGCTGGCGCTGATACGCAGCCAGACGGCGCTGATGCTCAGCATTTCCGTGGTGACCATCGCTAACGTGATGTTTTCGTCGATGCTTGTGCCGCTGCCGTCATCCGGCTTGTTCGCGGCGGCGGCGCATATGCTTCCCGCGCGCTGGCTCTCTTCGGCTGATTTGATGAATCCGTTGACAAGCATCTTGGGGCTCATCGCTTGTGCGGCGGTGTATAATGCGCTGCCGTTTCTGCTGCGGAGAAAAGAACGATAATATAGTATCCGTTTGCTAAAGGGTGTCTCTATTTGGTCACAGCAAGACAGACTAATCGACAATATTCATTTCAAAGGTTTCCGTCTTATTGTCAGTTGTCACTGTGACGGTGACGACAAAATCCTCTTCTATGTTTACCACATCGAGGCTGGTGTTAATGGTGAATGTTTTTTCGTGCAAAGGATTTTCATCGCTATAGGTTGCGCCTAAACTGCCGACGTTATCTCCTTTATGATAGGCAATTCTAAAATTCTTGACGGAAGCCAAATCAGCCACGTCTCCCTTGTAGGTCACGGTCAGCAGGGCCTTATCCTCGCTGTCGCAGCCGAGTATCCCGTCCCTTTCAAAAAACAGCAAAGCCGAATCCGCCGTCATTTCACCTGTCCACGATTCGGATTCGCCTTTGAAAACAACATGGTTCTCAATATAATCATCGTTGCCTTTTGTGAATATCTCCTTGCTATTACTTGTTTTTAGCTCAATGGTCTCGGCGTCACCGTCCATTGTGATCACAGCCTCTTTGATATCATCTTTCTTTATATCGCCGATACTTACGGGAAACTTGAACGTTTTACCGGTTGAGGAAGGCCCTCTCTTAAACGCGTATTCCATGCTGTTTTCACCGCACACAATACTTAGGCTTTTGATTGATTCCAGATCAGATATGTCACCCTTATAAGTGATATAAAGCGCACTGTTGTCGTCGCCGTCATGGTGAAGCGTCCCGTCTTCCTCGTAAACCATAAAAGCATAGTCTACCTTGAGCATCGCTGCCCAAGAATCCGATTCTCCGACGAAAGCAAAGTTTCTGTCGATGCTTTCGCTGGCATCTTTGCTGATACCTGAACAGCAGGACAGAGCAAAAAGCATTATCATAATAAAAACCGCGGCAAGCTTTTTCATAGCTCCTCCCATCGTGCATCTACTATTACAATAATTATACATTGCAAACAGTGAATTGTAAACGACAACTGTAGTAAAGAATGACATAATAAGAGGCAGTAATGAGAGGCATATTATGAGATTGGAAGTTAGTGAAGGGTCTTGAATTAATCCGTTTATTACTGTTGCATCGTGTCGTAGACATACCTGTACAGTTCGAACAGCTCCATGGCGGCAGGATCGTCCACGTTGATATCCGGATGGTATTTGGCGCATATGCCGCTCCAACCGGTGTCTTCAATTTCTTCTTTAATGGCGCGAAAACGGGAAAGGTAACCAAACTGCGCGTTGACCTCGGTCAGCATGTCTCTGATATGTTCCAAATCATGCAAGATGGATTGGAGCTGCTCCTCTTTAGAAAGCGGCTCATTATTTTCGTTCATATGGCTTCCCTCCCTTAAGGTTTATTTACTATTATGCTTGAAGACAGGGTTTTCATACGTGTAACGGGAAATACAGGTAAGAAAGCAGATATAGGTTTGGAGAGAGCTTTATGAGAAAGGGAGGCAAGTCGATTTTTGTATATTATGAGGTGTTAGTAAAAAAACTGTGAATATTTATGAACAGATTATATGAAAATTGATAAAGATGCTTGCGAATATCATTGGATTTGATGTAATATATTACATAAAGGTATCACAAATATTATATATCAAGGAGGGCAACCCATGTCTCCGTACAAAAGCTTTATTGCCGCAACGAAGGAATATTTTCAAAGTGTCGCATTCTTAAAGTTTCTGCTTACCGCTTCTATTTTTGTATTTGCGGCGGGCGGTCTTTTCTATTTGCTTGGCCTGTTTATTTGGGGCGTTAATGATGTGCTTGTCAGCCTCGGCAGCATACTGATATGGGCGGGTCTGCTCCTCTCCATAATAAAGGAAGACGTGATGACCATTGCCATAACAAGCGGCGTCATCGCGCTCGGCAGCCTTGTCGGCTGGATCGTGAAGTTGGCAGGCGCCGGATATGCTTATTTAGGCTTCGCAATTGGCGGCGGGTTTTATTTCACGCCGTTCCTGTTCTTTCTGATATTCGGTGCCATCGCGGTTATTGTATTCCTCAAGGCGGAAAAGTTTAAGTCTATGCGGGCCGCATCGGCGAAACCCTCGGGAATGCCCTGCCAGAGATGCGGCAATATGGTGCCGTTCGGTTCGGGGTTCTGCCCGGCATGCGGGGCTCCTGCGCCGCAGTACGCACCGCCGCAGCAGCCGCAATACGCACCGCAGCAGCAACAATCTGCGCCGCCGCAACAGCCTCAATATGCACAGCAGCAACCGACACCTCAGGCAGAGCCTGCTGAACCGGCAGCGCCTGCTGAGCCGCCCAAAGAGGCTTCCAAGAAATGCGTGTCTTGCGGAGCAGAGCTTCCTGCAGATGCGGTGTTCTGCGGAAAGTGCGGCACAAAACAGGAATAATGAAAGCCATTTGATCTGACATTGATAAAGGCATCGTCCCCGATAAGGACGATGCCTTTCTTGCTGTTATCAGGCTTTCCGAGCAGCAGTCAGTATCATAAAAAGCGCATTGAGTTTGGCCAAGTTGCGGATTGATTCGCGTTCGTCCTTGTGCCCGCGTGAGAGCATCAGCTTTTTGACCTCGCTGTGGGCATCGCTGCTGACCGCGACGTACACAAGCCCCACAGGCTTTTCGTCGCTGCCGCCGCCCGGCCCCGCAATACCCGTGACGCCGACACCGATATCCGCGCCTGTGAGTGTACGGACCCCTTGAGCCATCTGCTGTGCCGTCTCGTCAGATACGGCGCCGACAGTGGCAAGCGTGTGTTCGCTGACGCCGAGCAGCTTGGTTTTAAGCGCATTGGTGTATGTGCAGACACCGCCTGCGAAAACCGCGGAAGCGCCCGGTACATCTGTGATGGCGGCAGACACGAGACCGCCTGTGCAGCTCTCTGCCGCGGCCGCGATGAGCTTTTTTTCTGACAGTGTTTGCACCAGCGCGTTTTGCATGCCGCCTACATCCACGCCGTAAACCACGCTTCCCAATATCTGCCTGACCTGCTCCGCAACGGGATCGATCAGCAACAGAGCTTCCTGCTCGCTTTGCGCCTTGGCGCTTATGCGTACCTGCACTTCACCCTGCTTGGCATACGGCGCGACGGTGGGGTTGGTTAAGGTGGTCATAAGCTCGTGCAGCGTGTCTTCCACCTGCGATTCACCCATCCCGAAAATATGCAGTGACTTTGAGTGAATCATGCCGCCTGTTTTGCGCTGCAGATACGGTGATATATGATTGATGAACATCGGGCGCATTTCTGACGGCGGGCCCGGCATCATAATCACGATTTTTCCGCTTTGCTCTACAGCAATGCCCGGCGCAAAACCTGTATCGTTGAAAAAGACGGTGCTTCCGGCGGGAACCTGAGCCTGAAGGAGGTTGTTGGCCGTCATCGGTTTGTTAAGATTCGTGAAAAGCGTTTTGATTTTTTTGACGCTCGGCTCATGCATCTGCAAGCCGACGCCAAAATAATCGGCGACGGTTTTCTTGGTGAGGTCGTCATAAGTGGGGCCAAGGCCCCCCGTGGTCAGCACCACATCCGCACGCGACAGTGCAAGCGTGAGGCTTTCTTTGAGACGCTGAGGATTGTCGCCCACCACCGACTGATGGTACATGTCGATACCCAGCGCCGCCAGCTCGCGCGCGATAAAAGCGCCGTTGGTGTTGACGATATCGCCAAGTAATATTTCCGTACCGATGCATATGACTTCCGCAATCATTTCTTTTATCTCCACATATGTTTTTTGCACTGTATTATATCACAGCATTGAATTGCTAAAAAGACGGCCTTTTCTATTATGTTCAGACACATCCCAAATCAAATATGGTTTTATCTGTATCAATGTGTTATTCTGTAGCCAAATTGAGCATATGCGGAGGCTTTATGAAGAAAATATGGCTTGCCATTATACTCGTCTTTTTTACATTTGCTCTATGCGCATGCAGCGCGTTTCAGACTGTACCGGCCGCGGCTGAGCCCGAGCAGACACCCGCGCCGACCGAATCTTCAGCGGCTGCGGTGACGCCCGAGGATTATCCGTTGTCTTTTCTTCCCGGGCTGAACAAAGCAGGAATGATTCCGCAGGGGAGCTATCATATCGGTATCGTCATAGGTAAATCGTCACCGTACGCGGCTAACGTAAAAGAGTTTTTTGCTTTGGCAGATGTATACAAAGACGCTTTTGGCATCACAATGGAGATTGAGCAGCCTGAAGATGATGTCCAGATTAGCACTATCGACCAAATGCAGGGTATCGATTTTTTGATATTTGCCCCGGGGGGGAATGAACCGCTGGACGAAGCGGATGCATTGTGCGCCGCACAGGATGTGCCATATATAACAATCGGGCGGCGTATTGAAGCCACGCCCGGAGCGGGCAGCTATATCTGCACGATCGAGCCGGATGAATTCTTAAACGGTCTGCTGACGGGTCTTGATATCGTGGATGTGATGGAAGCGCAATATGGTGAGCCGTTTGGCAATATTGCCGAAATCACGGGTGTGGTGACCGAAGAAACATCCATATTAAGATCAAGAGGATTGCGGAAGGCGCTTGCGCTCTACAGCGATCTTAATGTGGTGTGCAGCGTCGCCGGAAACGATGACGAAGAGACGATTTATAAAGCGGCGGTGAACATTTTCAAGGCTTACCGAGAGGGTGAGCTGGACGGTATCGTGGTGCCGGACGACAGCGCGGCGCTGACGGTGCTGCAGGCGGCGCTTGATTATGACAGAGACGATGTTGCGGGCAGAATATGGAGCACAGGGGCTACGGTGGACGGTCTCACGGGTGTGTATCACGGGCAGCTGGCGCAGACGATAGAAACCGCGCCGCAGACAGGTATAGCGGCAATGGAATACGCGCTTTCTTATCTTGAGGGCGGCGTGGATATCCCGCCTGTCATCACATCGCTGACGCGCGTATTCACCGCTGAGACGCATCAAAAAAAGGAGGGCATTGCGTTCATTATTGCGGCGCTTAAGGATGGCGGCGCAAAGAGCTGTCTTGAAAGCATCGGCGAATATGAGCTGTTTTTACCGGATGCGGCGCAGCTGCGTACGTATTATCCACAGCGATACGATACATACGCCAATGTTGAAAAATATTTTACAGCCTTTGAGCCGTATACCACGCAGAAAGCTTTGTATCAGACGCAGCAGAGAGATCAGGATGCAAGTTAGGAATTATTGAGTAAAGGCGGATTTTCATTTTTTAGAACGATATAGTATAATGGTGTTGCGTGGTGGAAATAAGGGAAACGCATTAGTGCTTCCCATGTAAGACGAAAGGTCAGGTTATGAAGAAAAGTTACTACGCGAGAAGACGCCGACATAGACGGAAGGCGAAAAAACGTTTTTATGTGATCGTCAGTCTGCTTGTTGTCGCGCTGGCGACAGGTATATATTTAATCGTGACGGGCATTAAGGAAACAGGCAATCCGCAGGAACCCAATGAGATCGTGGATATGACCGCGCCTGACGGTTCGATGGCACTGCCATCCGAGACAGGAGAACCCACACCGACACCGGAGCCGGTGACGACATTGGCTGCCGATCTTGTACCGCAGCCCACTGACGGCACCAGCCCTTCGGATATCCAGCTTACGACGGACATTATGGATAACGGGGGGGAAATCGACACCTATGAGCGTACTGAGCCCATTTCATTCGGCTCTGGTAACAAATATACCGCTCTTGAGGGTATCATCGGTTTTCGCGGCAACAACTACCGCGACATGTCCAGCTGGGGCGCGGTTGAGATTGTCGATGAGACGCTCACGCTGAAGCTCACAAAGGAAACGGGATGGGGCGGCGCTGGATGGACAGGCCAGCCGCTTATCGTGAAATGGCCAGAAGAAACGCGTGCGCTTATGACGTCGCTCAAAGAGGAATTCCGCAATAAAGAGGACTTTGTGGAAGTCATTTATGCGACGCTGAGCGGATACATCTACTTTATGGACTTGGAGACGGGCGATAAAACGCGCAGCCCGATTTATACAGGCGGTCCCGTGAAAGGTACGCCGAGCCTAGACCCCCGCGGCTACCCGATTATCTATGTGGGTCAGGGATTACAGGAAGCCAACAATATGGAAGACTCTGACGACATGTATTTTCGCGCGTTCAGTCTGATTGACGGCGAACTCAAGATGAAAGTCGGTGCGCATGATAAAGACCCGTTTGCACATCGTCAAAATTGGCAGGCATACGATGCCAGCCCGCTGATCGATGCCGAGACGGATACGCTGATTTGGCCGGGTGAAAACGGCGTGCTCTACGTCTGCGATCTCAACACGAATTACAACAAAGAGACGGGCGAGCTCACCATGGATATGGACCCCGAGAAGGTCAAATACCGCTATACGACGCCGCGCAATCAATCCGCAGATACAGATGCGGGCGGACGATGGGGCATAGAGGATTCCCCCGTCGCGTGGCGCAACTATATCATGTTCACGGATAACGCGGGTATTTTGCAGTGTGTGGATTTGAACACAATGCAGCCTGTTTACGCTAATTTCTTGTCGGACGACAGCGATGTGAGCATGGTGCTCGAGGAAGCGCCGCAGGATGGGACGATTTATCTTTATACGGGATGTGAATATGACGAGCTTGTGCGTCCGTCGGAGCAGAGCGGTTCAGCCTATACAGGTACGGCCTATGCGCGTAAGGTGAACGGACTGACGGGCGAGGTGATCTGGGGGATACCATATAATGTGCAGTCCACCGACGATGTGGACGGCGGCATACTGGCATCGCCGGTGCTTGGACAGCAAGGCACGACCATGGAAGGCCTTATTATCTACAACGTGACGGCAGAAGTGAAGGGTGATACCACCACAAGCCGTGTTGTCGCGCTGAATAAAGAGGACGGCAAGGAAGCATGGTCTTACGATATGGATGTTGACGGCTGGTCGCCTTCGTCGCCGGTGGCGGTATATACATCGGACGGCAAGGGGTACATCGTTCAGTGCGACAAGGCTGGCGATGTGGTGCTGCTAGACGGCGCAACGGGCGCGGAAGCGGCCAAGGTGAATGTGGGCGAGGGCGAAAGATTTGAGGCCACGCCTGCGGTATACGGCAACACCATTGTTGTCGGTTCAAGAAATGAGCATATATTCTTTGTCACGATCGGCTGATTATCGGTAAATATGAGTCCTTGGCGGCAGCACGCTGCTGAGGACTTGTTTTTGTTTATCATGAAAAAACCACACGTTTTACATGTGCAGTGCATAAAGAATGAGATTCAGTCCACTGCGTAGTCCATCGCTAACGCTCCTTCAGAATGACATAAATAACTGTTTTGCAGATCAGCCGTTTAATGCCTGCGCCGCTTTGCGACAAAAATGTGAAAATTCGTTGTCTTTTGTGTGTCTTTTATACTATAATCTATGACGGAGACGGACAAGCATCAATAGAGTGTGATAAGCTGTCTGTCCGGTCAGAGCAATATAAACTGATGATGCAAAACAAATGAGAAAGGTTTGAATATGAAGAGAAGATACTACGCGAGAAGACGCAGAAAAGCAAGCCCCCGGTTTTTTGTGATAATAGGGCTGCTGATCGTCGCGCTTGCGGCAGGTATATATTTAATCGTGACAGCACTGAATAACGGGGCAGGCAATCCGCTTCCGCCCAGTGCGACAGTCGAGATGACACCCCCTGACGGAACGGCAGCGCTCCCCACTGAAACCGCTGAGCCGACGCCGACACCGGCGCCGTCCATCGCGATGGAAGCCACGCCGCATGCCACGGAAAACACCGAGCCTGAGAAGTTCGGGTTCACGACCGGTATCATGGATAACGACGCGGAAGTGGATACCTATCAGCGCAGCGAGCCGATTACGTTCGGCTCCGGTGACGAATATACCGTTTTTGAAGGGCTAACCGGATTTAGAGGCAACAACTACCGCAATATATCGAGCTGGGGCACAGCCGCAATCAGCGAGGAGAAACTCGAGCTTATGCGGACAAAAGAAACAAGCCGCATCGGCCGCTGGGGCGGCTCAGGCTGGACGGGCCAGCCGCTCATCGTCAAATGGCCTTCTGACCTTCGTTCGAAAATGACCACGCTCTATGAGGAATTCCGAAACAAGGAAGATTTTGTGGAAGTCATTATCAGTTCGCTGGACGGCCGCATATATTTCATGGATCTGGAAACGGGCGACAAATCGCGCGACTACATTGAGATCGGGGCACCCACCAAAGGTACAGCAGCGCTCGACCCGCGCGGCTATCCGGTTATCTATGTGGGGCAGGGTCTTCAGTCCGACGGGGATGCCGGCGGTGCCAGAGATATGTATGTACGCGCATTCAGCCTGATCGACGGAAAAAAGATCATGCAGTTCGGTGCGTCGAGCGGAGACCCGTTTGCTTACCGCGGCTGGCAGGCTTACGACTCGAGCCCGCTGATTGATGCGGAAACGGATACGCTGATTTGGCCGGGTGAAAACGGCATCATCTATACCTGCCATCTGAATACAAGCTATAACGCCGAAACGGGAGAGGTCACGATGGACTATGATCCCGTCAAGGTCAAATATAACTATACCTCAACGCGCAACAAATCCGCGGACGAAAACGCCGGCGGACGGTGGGGCATTGAGAATTCCGCGGTGGCATGGCGCAACTATCTGATTTTCACTGACAACGCGGGTATGCTTCAGTGTATTGATCTGAATACCATGTCGCTTGTGTACGCGAACGATTTAACTGATGACAGCGATGTGAGCATGCCGCTTGAGGAGGACCCGGAGAACAATACCTTCTATCTTTATACGGGATGTGAATATGACGAGCTCGTAAGACCGCTCGGCAGCTCCGGCCCCGCATACGCACGCAAGATTGACGGCATGACGGGTGAGATACTCTGGGAGCAGGAGTTCACCGTTCATTCCGGCAGCGTGGACGGCGGTATATTGGCATCACCAGTGCTCGGCAAGCAGGGCACGACGCTGGAGGGGCTTGTGGTCTACAACGTCACACAGGTCGTCACATCTGACTCCAACACGAGCAAGCTCGTGGCGATTGATACGCAGAGCGGCGAAATCGTCTGGGAATACGACATGGGCGTATCGGGCTGGTCATGCTCCTCGCCTGTCGCGGTGTATTCCGACCAAACGGATGAACAGGGCAGAACGGTTGCCTATATTGTGCAGTGTGAAATCGGCGGTACAATAGCGCTGCTCCGTGCAGACGGCGATACATGCACAGAGGTGGATAAGATTAATGTGAACGAAGAGCTCGGCGTGGAGGACAGCAACAACTTTGAAGCGACGCCCGCCGTGTATAACAACACAATCGTTGTGGGGTCAAGAAGCGACCATATCTTCTTCCTTACAATTAAATAACAAGGACAATAAAGAAGCCCTCACGCAGTCCACGTTATGCTGCGGAGGGCTTTTTTGATCTCATGTTATTAAACAGATTCGCTTTTACCATCGGCAACAAGCGGAGCAAATTGATTTCTGGACGTCACGATGAAGACGACTGAAAGTACTGCCAGAACACCGGAATAGGCGACCAAAGCTGCATTTGAAAAGGCGACAGCTTCGGGCAATCCGTCGATGAGAATATGAGCAAGGATGGCGACACCAAGATACATGGGCTTGTGTTTTTTGACCGCGAGCAGCACAAGCACCGAGAGCGCGATATGGATGATAAAAACAAATATGCGCTCCAAGCCGCCGAGATAAATATCGATGGAAGGCGTGGTTGTGAGGCTGGTGACCACCTGATTAACTGTCTCGGAACCGGACATATCCGCGATTTGGGAAACCTCACCGTTGTTGATCATATTGGCAAGCACGAGGCTGCTCACATAGTTGAACCCGCCGATAGCGATAGATTCAAACCCCGCATATCCGGCACCAAGAGAGATGCCGTCTGTCCAGCGGCTATGGTTTTTAAGCAGCAGCTTAATGCCCGCAAAACGGCCAAGCTCGGCAAACAGGCCGGCTGTGAGTCCCACAAAAAGCCCATAAAGCCATGGGCTTTTTTGCATATTCGTGTACCAGTCCATGGGGGCAAGTATGCCGATAACCGTCACGCGCAGTATAAGCTGAAAGACGATATAAACGGCGAGCCCGACAAAGAAAGGGATGAACGGGCGCTGGCGCTTGACCAGCAGAAAAATGAGACATCCGATCGGCAGCCCGATGCAAATAACGATATCGACGATTAAGGCGGTGATGGAAGCAGATTCAACCATTGAGATTCTCCTTATCTATTTCTCGCATTTTAAGACTGACGACCATGCCATAAAGACGCGGAGCAATCACTAAAATGGCGATGATGATCAAATTGACGGGGAATGACATGGGTACAAACGCCAGCACGATGAGCGCAAGGCCCCCGATAAACCACAGTTTACCCGCCATGCGGTGGATTTTCGTCCAGACCGCCTTGTTATGATATCCCCAGATCGATTTGATGCCCGTGAGATATGTCTGCGGAATCTTGGGCAGATAGTTGCCCACAGCCGCCAGTATCACGCCGACAACCAGATAGCCGAACATGCTTGCATCTATGCTGACTCCTATGCTACTCAGAATAACGAAGAGTTCCACAGCAAGCATCAGCAGCATAATGAGCAGGTGAATAATCGTGTATTCACGTTTGATCTGACCGTAGGATGCCTTTCTGGGGTCGATCACGGGAACGACATGACCCAGCGCGAGCACCGCCATGCTGATGGCGGGAATCAGCAGTATGGTGAAGCGGCTGGCCATCTGTACGCCGCCCGCGTTATCCCAGTGCATAGGGATTTGTTCGGGCAGAAAGAACAAGCTGATTGCGGCGATAACAAGGCCGACAATCGGTATGACCCAAACCTTCAGATTAATGTAGCTTTTCTTGTCGTTCATTTACTCGTTCTCCTTAAAATTCTCTATCCATACCATGAGTTCCTCCATCACCGACAGATTGAGCTCATAGTAGATGTTCTTTCCTTCTCTGATGCTGCGTACAAGCCCCGCATCCTTGAGTATACTTAGATGATGAGATATGGTGGCGCCTGTCATATTAAAATGATCCACGATCTCGCCCGCGGACAGACGTGATTCTCTCAGCATCGTCAATATGTCACGGCGGGTACGGTCGGATAGCGCCTTGAGCGTGTCCTGTATACTCAAATCTTTTACCTCGTTCATTTAGAAGATTATCTAAATATATGATAAGGCGATATCCTTTGATTGTCAATAGATATTTAGAAGATTATCTAAATGATAGACGGCTGAAAGAGATAGATGCTATTTTTTGACCTTTCTGTGGATAAAACGAAAGCCAATAGAGATAAGAAAGATAAACGCACCCCATAGAATGATATTGATGATATGCAGAGCGATTGGCAATATATTATCAAATAACATAAGCCACCTCTTGGTAAAGATTGAATAATACATATATTATATACCATTATATGCTATGCATCAATAGTATAAAAAAACCGGAAGCTTGATGCGGCTTCCGGTTTCGCTGCCACTATCTATTTGCTGTACATGTAGTCATACATCGCCTTGGCTGCGTCTTTACCCGCGCCCATTGCGAGGATGACCGTGGCTGCCCCTGACACAGCGTCGCCGCCTGCGTAGACGCCTTCGATGGACGTCGCGCATGTGTCATCATCGGCGATGATGCCGCCCCAGCTCTGCGTTTTAAGGCCGGGTGTGGCTTCACGCATAAGCGGATTGGGGCTCTGGCCGATGGCCACCACAACCGCGTCCAGCTCGATCTCGTATTCCGAGCCCTCAATGGGAACAGGACGGCGGCGTCCCGAACTGTCAGGTTCACCAAGCTCCATCTTTTGCAGCCGCATACCGCGCACATAGCCGTCATCCGTACCGAGTATATCGGTCGGGTTGACGAGGAACTGGAAGATCACGCCTTCTTCCTTCGCGTGGTGAATTTCTTCGTTTCTTGCCGGCATTTCGGCTTCACTGCGGCGGTAGACGACATAGACGTCTTCCGCGCCCAGACGCTTCGCGCAGCGCGCCGCATCCATTGCGACGTTGCCGCCGCCGATAACAGCGACTTTTTTATGCCGCACGACGGGGGTATCATATTCGGGGAACTTGTAGCCCTTCATCAGGTTGATGCGCGTTAAAAACTCGTTTGCGGAGTAAACGCCGTTTAGGTTCTCGCCGGGTATATTCATAAATTTGGGCAGTCCTGCGCCGGTGCCGATGAATATTGTCTCAAAGCCCATCTCCTTTAAATCGTCGATGGTGAGCACGCGGCCCATGACCATGTTTGTCTCAATTTTGACGCCCATGCATTTGAGTGCGTCAATTTCTTTCTGCACCAAGCTTTTTGGCAGACGAAATTCGGGGATGCCGTATACCAGCACGCCGCCTGGCATGTGGAAGGCTTCAAATATCGTGACATCCACGCCCATTTTAGCAAGGTCGGCAGCGCAGGTTAAGCCTGCGGGGCCGGAGCCGATAATGGCCGCTTTTTTGCCGGTGGCCGGTTTGCATTCGGTCGGTGGGGCTTCATGCGCGATGGCGTAGTCAGCGACGAAACGCTCAAGCCGTCCGATACCGACAGGTTCGCCTTTGATGCCGCGGACGCAAAGCTGCTCGCACTGCGTCTCCTGCGGACACACACGGCCGCAGATGGCGGGCAGACCGTTGGTTTCACGGATCTTATCATACGCCTCCATATATTGTCCTTGCGCGGCAAGTGCGATGAATTCAGGAATCTGCACGTTGACGGGGCATCCTGCCACACACGGTTTGTTCTTGCACTGCAGGCAGCGCTCTGCCTCGTTTTTAGCCATTTCCTCGGTGTAACCGAGCGCCACTTCGCTGAAGTTGCACGCTCTTTGTTTGGCGTCCTGTTCAGGCATTGCAGTTTTTTTTGGATCCATATTACGTTTAGCCATTATTCCACCTCCTTGAACAGGTTGCAGGAGTCTTCCTGCTGAGATTTATACATATTCTGACGGCGCATGGCTTCGTCGAAATCCACCTCGTGACCGTCGAAGTCGGGCCCGTCCACGCAAGCAAACAGCGTTTTGCCGCCCACAGTAACGCGGCAGCCGCCGCACATGCCCGTGCCGTCAATCATGATCGGATTCATGCTGATGATTGTCTTGATGCCGTATTCCTTGGTGAGCTTGGACACGAATTTCATCATGATCAGCGGGCCGATGGCGATAACCAAATCAAACTTTTCGCCCGCCTCTATCTCGGATTTGAGCGCATCCGTGACAAATCCCTTATGACCGTTGCTGCCGTCGTCCGTCATAACGATGAGCTTATCGGACACAGCGCCGATTTCCTTTTCCAGCAATATCAGGTCTTTGTTCCGGAAACCTGTGATGCTGGTTACATCTACGCCAAGAGAGTGCAGCTTCTTGGCTTGCGGAAACGCGATGGCGGTGCCAAGGCCGCCGCCGATAACAGCCGCTTTTTTAACGCTGCTATCGAAATGAGACGGTTTGCCAAGCGGCCCGACAAAATCCAGCAGGCTGTCGCCTTCGCTTAGCGTACCGAGGTGAATCGTCGTTTTGCCGACTTCCTGGAATATGATTGTGACAGTACCGGCGTTCGCGTCATAGTCGGCTATGGTCAGCGGTATGCGTTCACCCTGCTCGTTGATACGCAGTATGATGAACTGACCGGGCTGCGCTTTTCTGGCAACCAGCGGCGCGTCGATGACCATGAGCTTAACCTGTTCGCTCAGGGTTTGTTTTTTCAGTATCTTATACACAGCAATTTTCCTCTCCTCTTAAAATAGCACGACAATTATAACATTAATATAGGTAATTTCAAAGCACTAATAGATTCAAAAAAAGCATACACCTATAATTAAAAGAAACTTTTGGTGTGATGGCGTCATTACAGATGCCAATATCAGCACCATTTTTTTTATATTGATACACCAGAGATAACCTGTTATACTCATCTATGTGATTAAACACGACTTAATGGAGGGTTGTGCGGTTTTGCACGCATTGGCATGATGAAGGAAAAGCTTGTGATCAAAGGCGGGAAACCGCTAAACGGAACAGTGGGCGTCAGCGGCGCGAAGAACGCGGCTGTGGCTATACTCCCCGCTACTATTCTTTGCGAAGGCAAATGCGAGATTGACAATCTGCCTAATATCGACGACGTCCGTCTTCTGGATCTTCTGCTTTGCTGGATGGGCGCCACCACAGCTCTGGATAAAACAAAAATTACGGTAGAAACAAGCGGCATCAATAAGCATGTGATTGACAACGACGCAGTCAAGATGATGCGCGCTTCTTATTATTTGATGGGTGCGCTTTTGGGGCGTTTTGGTAAGGCTGAGGTGGCTTTACCTGGCGGATGCGCCATCGGCCTGCGCCCGATCGACCAGCATATCAAAGGCATGGAGGCGCTCGGCGCCACCGTCAAGACAGAATACGGCATGCTCAAGGCGCAGGCGCCGAACGGTCTTCACGGAACCGATATTTATCTCGATGTCGTGTCTGTCGGTGCGACGATCAATATCATGCTTGCGGCGGTGCTTGCCAAAGGCAAAACGACGATCGTCAATGCGGCAAAAGAGCCGCATGTTGTGGACGTCGCAAACTTTTTGAACTGCATGGGCGCCAAGGTGAAAGGCGCAGGCACGGATATCGTGCGCATCACAGGTGTGGACAAGCTTCACGGCTGCAGCTATTCTATCATTCCCGACCAGATTGAGACTGGCACGCTGATGATTGCAGCGGCGGCGACGCGCGGAGACTTAACCATTACCAATGTGATTCCCACGCATATGGAAGCGCTGTCTGCCAAGCTCATCGAAATGGGCATAACTGTCGAGGAAGGGGACGACACGTTGCGTGTGACATGTGCGCGAAAGCCCAAGCATGTGAATATCAAAACGCTGCCTTATCCCGGGTTTCCCACCGACCTTCAGCAGCCCGCCACGGTGCTTTTGAGCACGGCGGACGGAGCCAGCATTATTGTTGAAAGCATATTCGAATCACGTTTTAAGCATATTAACGAAATACGGCGCATGGGCGCCAAAGTATCCATAGACGGCCGCGTGTGCGTGGTGGAGGGCGTTGAACGCCTGACGGGTGCGCCTGTCCGTGCCACGGATCTGAGAGCCGGAGCGGCGCTGATTGTGGCGGGGCTTATGGCGGACGGCGAAACGGAGATCACGGGCGTACAATATATCGACCGGGGATATGATCATATCGAAAGCAAATTAAAATCTGTGGGTGCGGACATTCATCGCGAAAAGATGACCGAGGTTGACGACTTCAATTTCTGTTTGGATTAACGGTTTGTCAGCGTTCATAGAAAACCAAGAAGTCTGTCATATCTGAAGATTCTAATATTAAAATCTATCAATCTTTTGAAATGGCTTCTTGTTAATCCATATACCTATCGTTTCAACTCATTATCATGGCTTCCAATAAGTATGTATCCTATCGGGATATATATTATAATATGATTGCATATTGAGACAGACTTGTGGCATAATATAGTAAATCGTAACAGGACGTTCATATGTGAGGTTTTTTATTAATGCGCAGATACGGGCTTGATTGGCTCAGAATATTTGTCGTGTTTCTGTTGTTCCCGTTCCACACTGCCAGAGTTTTTGATCAATGGGAGCCAAACTATATCAAGGACGCCGTTAATCCGTTCTCGACATGGTTTGTGGCCGGAATTGGATTCTGGTTTATGGCGCTGCTTTTTGTGATTGCGGGGTTTTCAACTTTTCATGCACTGCAAAAACGCACGCTTAAAGAATACGCAAAGGAACGCGTGCTGCGTCTTCTTGCGCCGCTTCTTTTCGGCATAGTGCTGATCGTGCCGGTACAGGGCTATTATGCCAGCCTTCAGCATGAAGGCTTCACCGGAAACTACATACAGTTCCTATCACAGTATTTTACCGATTTTCATGATCTCTCCGGTTACACCGGCGGTTTTACGCCTGCGCATCTTTGGTTCATATTGTATCTGTTTGTCATCAGTATGTGTCTGCTTCCGCTGCTGCTGCGTTTGCGCGTTCCGAAGGAGGAGCGTATAACAAAAACGTGGGTGCTGCTGCTTGCGTTTGTGCCGATGACAGTCGCAGAGGCGCTGCCGGCGATAGGCGGCAAAAACCCTTTCTTTTACGCGCTGCTGTTTTTGTTCGGGTTTTTAATCGCGCGCTCCGGCGGTATCATGGAACAGGTGCGCCGCATGCGCTTTTGGACGCTGGCCGCGGCAGTCATACTTTCACCTGTGTATATTGTGCTCGCCAGTTCGCTTGGCTGGCCGGGCGGCATCAATCTGCTTGCGGGCGGTATGGCGCTGCTGCGCAACCTTTGTGTCTGGCTCATCATTCTTGCTTTGATGGGGCTTGCGGACACATATCTCAATAAACAAACACCCGCGCTGTTTTACTTCAACAATGCGTCTTATCCTGTTTATGTGCTTCATCAATCTGTGATGATGATATTAGCGTACTATATTGTGGCGATGGATCTTTCGCCCGCTGTGGCATTTCTTGCGATTATGCTGGCAACGCTGGCAGTCTGTTTCGCGCTTTATGAAGTCTTCCGCCGGTTTGCGCCCACAAGGTTTATCCTTGGTATAAAAAGCAAACGAGGTTTGAGCATAAATAAACGAAATTAGGAGGAATTATGGGATGAGCAAGGCGCAGGATATTGTAAAGAAGATGACTAACGAAGAAAAAGCGTTGCTGTTATCAGGTGAGGATTTCTGGCATCTTGTTGCGTTTGAAAAGTATGGACTTCCGCGCATCATGGTGGCAGACGGGCCGCACGGTCTTCGCAAGCAGCCGGATAAGGAAGATCATCTTGGTCAGAACGAAAGTGTGCCCGCCACATGTTTTCCTCCCGCATGCACAACCGCATGTTCGTTTGATGAAGAGCTGATATTCAAAATGGGCGAGGCGTTGGCTGAGGAATGTCACGATCAGGGCATATCGGTGCTGCTGGGCCCTGGCGCAAACCACAAGCGCAGTCCGCTGTGCGGGAGAAACTTTGAGTATTTCTCGGAAGACCCTGTGCTGACAGGAGCGATGGCGATCTCGTACGTCAAGGGTGTGCAAAGGAAGGGAATCGGCACGAGTCTGAAGCACTTTGCCTGCAATAGTCAGGAACACGCGCGTTTTTTGTCCGACAGCATCGTGGACGAGAGGGCGCTGCGTGAAATTTATTTGCGCGCATTTGAGACTGTCATCAAAAAAAGCCAGCCGTGTACGATCATGACGGCGTATAACAAAATCAACGGCACCTACTGCTCCGAAAACAAAAGGTTGATGGAGTATGTAGCGAGGGGCGAGTGGGGCTTTAAAGGCATATTTGTCACGGACTGGGGCGCGATGCACGATCCCGTGGAATCTTATAAAAACGGCCAGGATCTCGAGATGCCTGGGTCCTGCAAGGGGACTGATAAACGCGTATTGGCAGCGCTTGAAAACGGGGATATTTCTCAGCAGACATTGGATGAACACGCGGCACGTCTGGTGGAGCTGATATTAAAGAGCATGGAAGCCAAAAAGAAAAATGTCACCTGCGACATGACCGCTCACTTAAAGCTCGCCCAGCACATAGCCGAAGAATCCGCCGTTCTATTAAAGAATGACGGACTGCTGCCATACAAGCCAACTGGCACGTTTGCCGTGATCGGCAATATGGCAAAGCACCCGCGGTATCAGGGTGCGGGCAGCAGTAAAATCAACCCGTACGAGCTGGACAATGCGTACGACGCTTTCGTGTCACTCGGCGTTGACTTTGACTATGCCGACGGTTATAAACGCTATGCGACAGAGCCAGATGATGCGCTGATTCGTGAAGCGTCCGACACAGCAAAGGGCAAAGACATTGTGTTTGTGTTTGCGGGCCTGCCGGAAAGCTATGAGTCCGAAGGGTACGACCGCGACACATTGGATATGCCGCCCGCTCACAACAAACTGATTGAAGCTGTGGCGGCGGTCAACGAAAATGTGGTGGTGGTTCTTCAATGCGGCAGCGCGGTGACCATGCCGTGGAAGGACAAAGCAAAAGCGATTCTGCTGACCTATCTCGGCGGCTGCCAAGGCGGCAAGGCCGCTGTGAATCTGCTGCTCGGAAACGCCAATCCTTCAGGTAAACTCGCGGAGACATTCCCAATGAAGCTTTCCGATACGCCTTGCTATAAGCATTTTGCGAACGACAAGTTCACCGCGCAGTACAGAGAGAGTATTTTCACGGGCTACCGTTACTACGATACGGTGGAAAAAGAAGTGCTTTTCCCGTTTGGCCACGGCCTAAGTTACACAACGTATGCGTATTCCGACCTTAAGATAAGCAGTGAAAGTATTTCCGATACAGAAAAATTGACGGTCACACTGAAGGTGAAAAACAACGGAGAGCTGGCGGGCAAGGAAATCGTTCAGCTTTACGTATCTCACAAAAAACCGTCCGTGTTCAAGGCGGCTAAGGAATTAAAAGCCTTCGCGAAAGTGGTCTTGGAAGCGGAAGAAGAAAAGGAAGTCTCGTTTGAGCTGGATGCCGACGCGTTTAATTATTACAATATTCGCATCCATGACTGGCATGCGGAAAGCGGCGATTATGAAATACTTATCGGTGCGTCCAGCAGAGATATTCGGCTGCGGTCAGCGGTTCATATAACCTCAGCCGCCGAATGCGACGTGCCCGATTACCGCGGCATAGCCCCGTCATATTATTCTTTGCCGCATACAGACGGGATATTGGACTTGCCGCAAAGCGAGTTTTTGGCATTGGTGGGAAAACCGCTTCCCGAAAGACGGGCTGTGCGGCCGTTTCATCTTAATTCGCCAGTGTTTGAACTGCGATCTACATTCATTGGCAGAATATTTGTTTTCTTTGCCAAACGCATCGGCACCAAGTCGTTAGTGATCAGCGAAGGCGATGATGCGGAAAAGATGGTGGACGCCATGATTATGGATCTGCCGCTGCGCGCTATTGGGATGTCCGGCAGCTTTACGCGGGATCAGATCGACGGCCTTGCTGAGATATTAAACGGTCATTTGATCAGGGGACTAAAGCTTATGAGAAAATCAAAATCATAATACAAGTGATAATTTCTGCGCAGTCATTGCTCATTGCTCATTCACTGCGATAAAGGAAGATGAAGCCCTTGATTTTTGATACTTTGTAAGCCCGCGCGTTCTGCTGGCTTTTTATAATTTCGAATAATATGTAAATAATTATTTTTCTTGCGCCTCGGGTGTTGAACTGAAAGACAAATGGTGCTAAAATATCTTTAGCACTCGCGACATATGAGTGCTAATAACACATTTGGAAAAGGAGACGGTGAGAATGGCAAAAAAGCAGTTTAAAGCCGAATCAAAACAGCTGCTGAATCTCATGATTCATTCAATCTATACGCACAAAGAGATATTTTTAAGGGAGCTGATTTCCAACGCCAGCGATGCGATCGACAAGATCTATTACAAGGCATTGACGGACGATTCTATCAGCTTTAACAGTGCGGATTATTACATACAGCTTATACCCAATAAGACGAGCAGAACACTGCGCATTATCGATACGGGTATCGGCATGACCAAAGAGGAACTGGAAAGCAATCTTGGCACCATCGCAAAGAGCGGATCGATGAATTTTAAGAAGGAAAACGAAATCAAGGACGGCTATGACATCATCGGTCAGTTTGGCGTGGGCTTTTATTCCGCGTTTATGGTGGCTGACAAGGTGACTGTGGTCAGCCGGGCGCTGGGCAGCGACGAGGGCTACAGATGGGAGTCCGAAGGGGTCAGCGGCTATACCATTGAACCCGTTGCCAAAGAAGATGTGGGTACGGAAATCATCCTGCACATCAAAGAAAACGCAGAGGATGAAAACTACGACGAGTTTTTAGAAGAACACCGCCTGCGCTCACTCGTGAAGAAGTACTCCGATTTCATCCGCTATCCCATCAAAATGGATATGCAGGAGAGCCGTCTTAAGGAAGGCACCGAGGACGAATATGAAACCGTCACTGAGGAACAGGTTTTAAACAGCATGGTGCCCATCTGGCGCAAAAACAAGAATGAGCTTACGGATGAAGACTATGAGCAGTTCTACTCGGAGAAGCATTTTGGGTTTGATAAGCCCGTTGCGCATTTGCATATAAAAGCAGAAGGGATGGTTCGCTATAACGCGATTCTTTATATCCCTGAGAAAACGCCGTATGATTTTTACACCAAGGATTATGAAAAGGGTCTGGAACTGTATGCGAGCGGCGTGCTCATCATGAACAAATGTCCGGATCTGCTGCCGGATTATTTCAGTTTTGTGCGCGGTATCGTGGAGTCTGATGATCTGTCGCTCAATATCTCCAGAGAGCTGCTACAGCATAACCGCCAGCTGAAAATAATCGCCAAGAACATCAAGAATAAAATCAAATCTGAGCTGGAGAACCTGCTTAAGAACGACCGTGAGAAGTACGAAGCGTTCTATCAGTCTTTCGGCAGACAATTAAAATTCGGTACATATGACAGCTTTGGCGCGAACAAGGATGATCTGCAGGATCTGCTGATGTTCTACTCGTCGTCCGAGAAAAAGATGGTGACGCTTGCCGAATACGTGGATCGCATGAAGGACGACCAAAAATACATCTACTATGCGGCGGGCGAATCTGTGGATCGTATCAGCAAAATGCCGCAGACCGAGATGGTGCTCGATAAGGGCTATGAAATCCTGTATCTCACCGAAGACGTGGATGAATTTGCGGTTCAAGTGCTCATGAATTATAAGGAAAAGGAATTCAAGTCTGTATCCGCGAGCGATGTGGATCTCGAGACGGAAGAAGAGAAGAAGGAAGTCGAAAATCAAGCCAAGGACGATAAGGCGCTCTTTGATAAGATGAAAGAGCTTTTGGGTGATAAAGTCAAGGATATCCGTTTGTCCAAGCGGCTTAAAACGCATCCGGTATGCCTGATCAGCGAGGGCAACGTGTCGATCGAGATGGAGAAGATACTCAAAACAATGCCGGGCAATCAGAATATATCGGCGGAAAAGGTACTGGAGCTTAATCCGGGACATGAGGTATACACCGCGCTTAAAGACGCGTTTGAGCACGATGAAGACAAGTTCAAGCTCTATACAGACTTGCTTTATAATCAGGCATTGCTGATGGAGGGCCTCAGCGTGGAAGACCCGCTCTCATTCAGCAACAACATCTGCAAGCTGATGGGCTAACGAAAGGAACCTCTAATGCGGTTGTTTATCGGTGTGAAGACGGGCTGCGAAGACCATCTGTCGTCGTTGCAGCAGGCGCTCAAAAAGCTTGGTAAAGGCAACTTCACAAGCCGGGCGAATCTGCATATGACACTCAAGTTTTTGGGTGAGGTGTCCAAGATAGAGGACATCTGTCAAGCCATCACCGAGGCACAAAGAGGGGCTTTGAAGCTGACCTGTGAAGGGCTGCAGGTATTTGGCAGAGATATTGTATCGGCAAAGGTGGGCGGAGAGCAAGAAAAGCTTTCCGCCCTCTATGAAAGCCTCGAAACAGCACTTGAGAAGCGCGGCTTTCAGAGAGAAACACGGCGTTTTCGGCCGCACATCACGCTGGTGCGCAAGTTCCGTCCTTTCGGCAGTTTCAATGTCACATCTATTCAGACCCAGCGCACCGAGTTTCTGGTGAATGAAGTGATACTGTTTGAGAGCACGCGCGAAGATGGCAAGCTGATATATAAACCCTTGTTCTGCCATCCGCTCAGTTGACCGAAGACGGCTTGTTTATTTCATCGCTATATGTTGAGGCTTTTACCTATCAAGGAAATAAGAACACATACGATGACGAAAAATATCACAATGGTGGAAATTCCCTGTTTTTTTATCTGAAAAAAATCTAAAATAAAGCAGGAGTTTTTTAAGAAACGTAGAATCTATTAATAATGAGAGCGGTAACAAAAGTCATCAGGTGAATTCGTGAAATGTATAATAATCGATTTTGACGCTGATGATTTTTTAATTGCAAGAAATGAGAGCGGTAACAAAAATGGCCACGATCGATGATGTCGCGAAAAAAGCAAACGTATCAAGGATGACGGTATCGAGGGTCATAAATAATTCGAATCTGGTCAAAGAGCAGACGAAGAATGCCGTTCTCGAAGCGATTAAAGAGCTCAATTACCGTCCCAACCATTTGGCGCAAAGTCTTGTGACAAGACGGACGCATACAATCGCTCATGTCATGGCGAGTATAGCCAACCCGTTTCACCCGATGGTGGTTCAGGGCGTGGAAGATGCATGCTATGAGAAGGGCTACAGCGTGATTATCTGCAATGCAAACGCCAAGGCGAAAGAACAGGAGTATATCGACGTATTAAAGGATAAATGCGTTGACGGGGCGATTTTCCACCATCTTAACATCACTGAGGAGCAGGTGGTTGAGATGGAGCTAAACGGGATAAAATGTGTGCTGATCGACAATGAAGAAGCGCTGGGTAATGCCCATAATGTGGTGACAGACAATGTGAAGGGAGCGTACCTGGCCACCAAGCATTTAATCAGCCTTGGGCACAAGCATATCGGGATTATCCACAGCCGGATGAGCTATGACAGCAATGTATCGCATATAATTTATGAGGATACATACCAGTTCAACATATGGAAACAGCGCATGAAAGGCTTCTTGATGGCGCTGAAAGAAGCGGGTCTGCATGTGGATTCCAAGAATGTGATTTCCAGTGAAGGCAGCGGCGACAAAGGCATTAAATCCGGCAACAGCTCGATGAAAAAGCTGATTGGCGGGCGCGAGGGCGCAAAACGTTTTCTCGAAAGGGAAGACAGACCCACCGCGATTTATGTGCAGAACGATTTGATGGCTATCGGTGCGATTAATGCCACGATGGAGAGCGGGCTCAGTGTACCGGGGGATATATCCATTATCGGCCATGACGGTCTGGAGATAAGCGATGTGCTTTACCCGCGGTTATCGACGATCGAACAGCCGCGCTATAGAATGGGATATCTGTCGGCGCAGATGCTGATCAATATCATCGAGAACCGATGCAACACCAAAAATATACATTTAGAGCCAAAATTGGTCGTTCGTGAGTCAACAAAGGCGATTAAAGAATAAAACTAGGATTTCGAAGCAAAATTTTAAAATAGTAGTTAAAAAAGGACATAGGTTCTAAAGGCAGTCGAGAACAATCCAAATAATAGGAGCGGGGCATGCAAGATACAATACTAAAACTCGAGAATATCTCAAAGAATTTTGGCGGCGTTCGGGCACTCAGGGGTGTTCATTTTGAGCTCAAGCGCGGAGAAATTCATGCCTTGATGGGGGAAAATGGTGCCGGAAAATCGACACTGATTAAAGTGATCACCGGTGTGCATCAGCCCAATGGCGGAGACATCTATCTGGACGGCGAAAAGATTACGCTGAACAACCCTAAAGAAGCGGCTGAAAAGGGCATCGCAGCGATTTATCAGCATGTCACCGCGTTTCCTCATCTTTCGGTGACGGAAAACATCTTTATGGGCCGCGAAATCATCAAGAAAAACCGTATGTATAACTGGAAAGAGATGAACGCGCATGCTCAGGAGCTGCTCAATACACTCGGCAGCGACATTGATGCCAAGTCGCTGATGGGTGATTTAAGCGTGGCAAAGCAGCAGCTTGTCGAGATATCCAAGGCGCTGAGCGCCAATGCACGCATACTCATTATGGATGAACCGACAGCCGCATTGACCAAACATGAATGTGAAGAGCTTTATCGGATTGCCGAAAAGTTAAGAGATGACGGCGTATCGATCATTTTTATCTCACATAAGTTTGAAGACATGTACCGTTTAGCAAGCCGAGTGACGGTGTTCCGGGATTCCCAGTACGTGGGGACATGGGGCGTTAAGGATATCACCAATGCCGATCTCATTCAAGCGATGGTCGGCAGGGAACTCACGCAGATGTATCCGCCGAAAACCGCTGAGATCAAAGAGGAAGTGTTTCGGGTTGAGAACCTCTCCAGCACCGGCTATTTCCGCAATGTGAGCTTCAGCGTCAAAAAAGGTGAAATTGTGGCGCTCACCGGTCTCGTTGGTGCCGGCAGAACGGAAATTTGTCAAAGCATCATCGGGGCGATGAAGCTGGACAGCGGCAAGATATTTGTGGATGGTAAACGGGTAAGGAACCCTAATCCGTTAGCCGCACAAAAAAACGGTATTGGTTATTTACCAGAGGACAGACAGCTTCATGGTTTGATCCTCGATATGGATATTATAAAAAATGTCACGTTGGTGAATCTAGGTCAGTTCTCCAAGCTCGGATGGCTTAACGGTCAGAAAGAAGAGGATGCTGTTGTTAAATTGTCGGGCATGATGGAGCTGAAGGCGGGAAGCCTGTATGACAATCCATCATCTCTTTCCGGCGGTAATCAGCAGAAGGTGGTTTTTGAAAAGCTGCTGGTTAACGATCTGAAAGTGATGATACTTGATGAACCCACAAAGGGCGTGGACGTTGGCGCAAAATATGCCATCTATGAGGTGATGAACAACCTTGCAGCCAAGGGATATGCCATCATTATGGTTTCATCCGAAATGCCGGAAGTGCTGGGTATGGCTGACAGAGTGGTGGTGCTCAGAAACGGCAAAGTTTCTGCTGAGTATGAAAACGAAAATCTTGGTCAGGAACAGATTCTGATGGCCGCTTTACCGGATTACAATCTATAAAGTCAGTACGGGAGAATGATTATGACAAATTCGACAAACGATGCAAAGACAAAAGGCAAACGTTCAAATGTGTTCGTTTCACTTGCTAAGAATATTGTGAAGGACAGATCATTTGGACTGGTCATTGCATGTGTAATACTTGTGATATTGGCAGTATGGCTGACACCGACATTGATGACGGGCAGCGCAATCAACGGCATGCTCAGAAACAATGCCATATTCGGCATCATGTCCATCGGTATGCTGATGGTGCTGGTCACCCGCGGTATTGACTTGTCTATCGCAGCCACGATGGTGTTCAGCGGCCTGATCATTGCCATTATCAACGCGGATTATCCTGATGTACCCATTATCGTGCTCGTGCTGCTGTCCATCGCAATGGGGACAGTGATCGGCATGTACAATGGTTTTCTGGTTAGCAAATTAAAGCTGCTGCCGATCATCGTGACACTGAGCACCTTGTATGTCGTCAGAGGCATGGCTTTTATATTCAGCGATTCCAGATGGATCGTGCCCGGTAATTTTTCCGACTCTTATAAAGCATTTGCATCGGGAAATATTCTGGGTATCAATAATCTGGTTGTGCTTGCGGCCGTGATGTTTATTGTTTTCTACGTCATACTGGCACACTTTGGCTTCGGCAGAAGGGTGTATGCGGTGGGTTCAAGCCCCCATTCAGCGCGCGTCACCGGTATTAACAACGACAGAATTATATTTGCGGTCTATACGATCATGGGCGCGATTGCCGGGTTCGCCGGATTCTTGTACACAGCCAACTATGCGATAGCCCAAAGCACCATGGCCATGGGAATGGAAATGGATGTGATCGCGATTTGTATATTGGGCGGAGTCAGTATTAACGGCGGCACAGGACGAATATCAGGAATCATCATTGCGACGCTGTTATTTGCCTTAATAAGCTCATTCTTAAGCATGCTGCCCGGCCTTAGCATTTGGACGGACGCCATTAAGGGAGCCATTATAGTCGGTGCGGTGATCTTGAACATCTATACGACAAGATCCGCAAACAGACAAGCACTTAAACAAAGAAATATATAAGGAGTTGGGCACGTGACTGATCAAGGATTTAATAAACAACATAGATTCAGTGTTGAAAAAACGGGCCAGGTAAAAGGACTGGGCGGTTTCCTGGTGAGATGGGAGATGATATTGATATATATCTTCCTGCTGTTGAACGTCCTTCTGCTTCTCACCAATCAAAAGGTTTACTTAAACAGCTACGCATCGATTATACACGCTGGTATGGATCTGTCGTTCATGATCTTCCCGATGATCTTCATTCTTTTGCTGGGAGACATCGACGTGTCGATTGGTTCGATTCTGGCCCTGTCAGCGATGGCCTTAGGGCTCGTGTATGAAGCCACCTCAAATACATTCTTGTCAATTTTGATGGGTCTTATTGCAGGTGCCGCATGCGGTATGATCAACGGACTGCTTATCACGGGCTTCAAAGAGATTTCCGCTGTGATTGTGACAATCGCCGGTATGCTATTTTACCGAGGTATTGTCAAAATCGTGCTGGACGTTCGTTCGCTCACGGCATTCCCCGATTGGTTCGGACAGCTTGGATACGGTAATTTTTTGGGACTGCCGATCTCGCTGTGGATATTTGCGATATTTGCCATTGCCTTCGGGCTGCTGCTGCATAAGACATCGTTTGGCAGAAAGCTCTACGCAATCGGCAACAACCAGGACGGCTCGTTTTTCTCAGGCATCAATGTCAAGAAAACAAAACTGACCGTCTTTATTCTGATGGGTCTGATGTCGGCTGTGTCGGCCGTGTTCTATCTGGGACGCTCACCCTCTGTTGTCGCGAATATCGGCGAAGGCTACGAACTCCGCGTTATCGCCATCTGTGTGCTTGGCGGCGTATCGACGAGCGGCGGCAAAGGCAAGATTTTCGGGCCGATCATCGGCGTGTTTATCATGAGCTTTTTGGATAAACTGCTTGGCTTTAACGGCGTTCAGCCGGCAGCCAGAATCATGGCGGTGGGTATACTGCTGATACTGGCGCTGCTGGCCGAGAAGATAAAGCCGGAAAGCAAGAAAGTTGCAGGGTCTAAAGCATAAAGGCAAAAAGCTTATAAAAATTCAATATGGGCATAATTTAGATAATAATTTTATTAGCTTAAAAAAAGCTAATAATAAAAAATATAACGGAGGAAAAGAATGAAAAAGATTTTAGTTGTGTTGTTAGCAATGGCGATGGTATTTTCTATGGTTGCATGTGGAAATACCAATGAGCCTACAGAATCTCCGGCTGAGTCTCCGGCGGAATCTCCGGCTGAGTCTCCGGCTGACACTGAAACCGCAGCACCCGATGAGCCTGCTGCAACAGGCGGCACTCATGTGTTCATGTTCAAGAGCACAGGTAACCTGTTTGGTGACCTGATGTATCAGGGCTTTGAAGAAGCTGTGACATCGATGGGCGGCACTGCGGAATACCGTTCACCCGCTGAAACAACAGCGGCTGCACAGGTTGCGCTGGTGGAAGAGCTGATTGCTGAAGGCGTAGCCAGCATCACAATTTCGGCTAACGACGGCGAAGCTTTCAACGCGATCGCGCCTATGGCTGAAGCTGCGGGCGTCAAGCTGCTGAGCGCAGACTCTGCAATCGCAGCCGGCATCAGAGTGGGACATACCATTCCTGTGACCATTAACGGTATTGGTACTCACCTTGTGTATGCAGCGATCATGATCATGGCTGAGGAGCCTTACGTGGCTGACATGGATATGAAAGCCAAAGCGGAAGAGATCCTTGCTGCGAACACATTTGCAGATGCGCCGATCAAGATTGGTGTTCTTTCTGCGACAACCACATCTCCGGTTCAGAACCAGTGGATCGCTTCCATGGAAGCTGAGCTCGTGAGACTCAACGAAGCATATCCCGGCAACATCGCGGATGCGAACGAAGGCGCAACCGATTCTATGCTTGACATCAAGTATGGCAACGACGATCCGCAGGACAGCACGACTCAGGCAAATGCGTTTATCTCTGAGGACGCTGTGGACATCATCGTGTCGCCCACAACAGTTGGTATGTTTGCTGCAGGTCAGCAGCTGACAGATACACCGAGCTCCACGATCAAGCTGACAGGCCTTGGCCTCCCCAGCGAAATGGCGAACTTTATGCCGAGCGATGCCGCCGGTGAATTTGATGCGGTTTGCCCGTACATGATGCTGTGGAACGTTATCGATCTTGGTGCTGTGGCCGGTGCGGCTGCCGTTTCTGCGGTCGATGGTACTTTTGACGGTTCGCTGGATTCGTCTTTTGACTACAACGGCAAGACCTACACAGCGATTCAGGATCCGGACAGCGACGGCACAGTTATCGTTGTTGGTAATCCGTACGTGTTCTACCAAGGCAACATGGCCGAATGGAAAGACGTACTGTAAACAAATCCGTTTAATGTGATTTGGTGATGATGGGCCTCCGGTGAAATACATCGGAGGCCCAAAATTCGAAGTAAGGGTTGTGAAATAAATGAGCAATAAGTATGCCTGGACATGGAAAGTGAAAGAAGACGCCCTTGACGAGTATGTGAAAATGCATCTTGATCCGTGGCCGGAGATTATGGAAGAGCATAGAAAAGCAGGAATTCGGAATTATTCAATTTTTCAAAACGGCAATCAGTTCTTCTATTGCTTTGAGTGTGACGATGTCAAAGCAGCGTTTGATTATATAGATAAAAGCGAGGCGTGCCAGCGGTGGAACGCAATCACGTCAAAAATGGTGGAAGGGTCTTTTGATTTTGCGGAGTCTGAACCCATCCGGTTTTTAAATGAAATTTTCTATCTGGAATAAAGCCTAAAAAGGCATATCCAATCGTACGGTGCTATTTATAATATGCTGCTCGGGCATGTGTGTTCCTGACTGCCGAAGCAGTGAATAACGATGTAAATTCATGTGATTATGCATTTATTATAAGGAGAAAAGCTAAATGAGAGATCAAGAATTGATCCATAGTGATTATTCAAAAGCCAAAGACAGATACAAAGCATATGGCGTTGATACCGACAAGGTGATCTCGGCATTAAAAGAGGTGCCGGTTTCCATACACTGCTGGCAGGGCGACGACGTGACGGGCTTAGAATCAGGCGGTGAACTTACGGGCGGCATCATGGCCACGGGCAACTATCCGGGCAAAGCGCGCACAGGCGATGAACTGCGTGCTGATATCGACAAGGCGTTTTCGCTGATTCCCGGCACAAAGAAGCTCAACCTGCACGCGATGTATGCCGAGTTCTCAGGTGAGAAGGCAGACCGTGACCGCATCGATGTCTCGCACTTTTCCAATTGGCTGGATTGGGCGAAGACACAACAATGCGGTCTGGATTTTAACCCGACCATATTCTCGCACGAGATGTTTAAGGATAATATGTCGCTCACGCATCCGGATAAGGACGTGAGACGTTTCTGGATTGAGCACTGCAAGCGCACACGCGAAATCGGTGCGGAGTTCGGCAAACAGCTGGGCGTGCCGTGTGTGAACAACATCTGGGCGGCGGACGGCATGAAGGATACGCCGGCGGACAGGATGACATACCGCCAGCGTTTGAAGGACGCTCTTGATGAGATACTCGATACAAAATACGATAAAGCGCATCTCGTGGACGCGGTGGAAAGCAAGCTGTTCGGCATTGGCTCGGAAAGCTTTGTACCGGGTTCTTTTGAATTCTACATGGGCTACGCGGTTAAGAACAACCTCGCGCTGTGTCTCGACGCGGGCCACTACCATCCGACTGAAACGATCTCGGACAAGATCAGCTCGGCACTGCTGTATCTTGACAACATACTGCTGCATGTGTCGCGCGGTGTGCGCTGGGACAGCGACCATATCGTCACACTGACCGACGATACCAAGCTGATTGCCCGCGAGTGCGTGAACTCAGGGCTCAGCCGTATATTCTGCGCGCTGGATTTCTTCGACGCGAGCATCAACCGCATCGCCGCATGGGTGATCGGCTCACGCGCGTTCCAAAGATCGCTGCTGCTTGCCATGCTGGAGCTGCCCGCCATCAAAAAGGCCGAAGAGAACTTCGACTACACGACGCGGCTGGCGCTCATGGAAGAAGAAAAGCAGCTGCCGTGGGGCGCGGTATGGGATGAGTTCTGCACTCAGTGCGGTGTGCCCGCAGGTTTTGATTGGATTGACGACGTCCGCAAATATGAGTCGGACGTATTGCTGAAAAGATAAATGATCGTACTCGGCGCGGAAAAGCGGCTTAACGACACAGTTAAGCCGCTTTTCACGCTTTGGACTAGAGCCGCTGGATTTGAACCGATGCCCCTGTCCTTATCTTAACCTTAGGTAAATAAGAAAGAACAGCGGCAGTTTCTATACAATAATGAAACAAAACTATTGACATCAATAGGTATTACCATTAATATAATACGTAATACATATAACGTTGCGTATGCAGCCACATATTTAACAAGTATCAAACGATGAAGATTGATATAACTTGATCTAAACCTAGAATGGAGTTATGTTATGATCGGAAAATCAATCAATCGTTTAGATGCTTTCGAGAAGGTAACAGGATGTGCAAAATTTGCACAAGATCTTATACCTCAAAATGCATTAGTTGCTAAGATTTTAAGAAGTACAATTGCAAATGGAGAAGTCATACAAATTGACACCAGCAAGGCGGAGGCCTTGGAAGGTGTCGAAAAAGTTTTGACTTGTTTTGATATACCTCAAAATGAGTATGCTACACCCGGTCATCCCCATTCAATAGATCCGGCTCATGCCGATATAAAAGACCGGCTCATGCTGAACAAGCGGGTGAGATATTATGGGGACGATATCGCTGTGGTTGTCGCGGTTAATGAACTCATTGCAGAGAAAGCCATTAAGCTTATCGAAGTTGAATACAAAGAGTACAAGCCTTTATTTTCGTATGATGATGCATATTACTCGCAAGAAAGACCGTTGCATGATGGATATGATAAAAACATCGTTGCAAGTCTTAATTATTGTGTGATTAATCAAAAAATCAGTGATATTTCAGAAAAGAACAATAAGCTAAATCTGGATGCAGTATCGAAACCTCAGAACAACAATAATATCAATGAAAAGAATGTGTATAGTACACCGATAGTGCACCATGCACATATTGAGCCTGTTTGCGCCTTTGCATATATGGAATCGAAAAGGCTCACGGTGGTGTCGACGACCCAAATTCCGCACATCATGCGGCGTCTTCTCTCAGAAGCGCTCAATTATCCTATAGGTGATATAAGAGTCTTAAAACCTTATATAGGCGGCGGATTCGGTAATAAACAAGATATGTTTTACGAACCGCTTCTTGCTTACTTGTCTATGCAATTAGGCGGCCGTTGTGTGAGCATCGTTCTCACAAGGGAAGAAACCTTTGTTAACAGCCGTACCCGTCATGCGATCGATATGGCGATTGAAACCATTGCTGATGCTAAAGACCAATCTCTGCTGTACAGGGAACTCGATCTCAAATGCGTACAGGGAGGATATGCCGCACATGGCCATGCCATAGCAGCGAATGCTGTGACGAACTTTGCACAAACATACAAATGCCCTGAGCAGGTGGCGTATTCGTCAAGCATATATGCCAATCTGCCTTCCGGCGGCGCGATGAGAGGTTATGGAATACCCCAGATTACGTTCGCTGTTGAATCGCAGATGGATGCTGTGGCAAAAAAGTTGAACATTGATCCCATTGAGTTAAGAAAAAAACACATTATGGAACTTGGAGATGTTGATCCTTTTAACAATATTACGTGCTGCAGCAATGGGCTTTTGGCGTGTATAGAAAACGGAAAACAATCTGTTGACTGGGATAATAAGCGTCAAGCGTATGCGGCTCAGAACATAGGGGATGTTCGGAAAGGTGTGGGAATGGCGCTGTTTGCATATAAAACAGGCGTATATCCGATATCATTGGAAACAGCGGCCTGCAGGATCGTCATGAATCAGGACGGAAGCGTATCGGTTCAAATCGGTGCGACGGAAATCGGTCAGGGCTCGGATACTGTTTTTGCTCAAATCGCTTCTGACGTCTTGGGCATATCTGTTCAAAAGGTTAATGTAATTTCCAGTCAGGATACAGATGTCACACCTTTTGATCTGGGCGCATATGCATCAAGGCAATCTTATGTGGGCGGTGCCGCTGTGAAGAAGGCGGCTGTGCAATTGAGAGAAAAAGTCCTTGAACGTGCGGCATTCTACCTTGAAAAGAATAGCACGGGTCTGCATGCCAGCCTTGATATTCAATGCGACAATATTATCAATTGCGATAGTCGTGATGTACTCTGCAGCGTCCGTGATGTGGCTGTTTACTCATTATACAACATGGAAGACAGTGAATATATGACCAGCGAGGCAACGCATACATGCACTAACAATGCCTTTGCGTTTGGTACATGCTTCGCGGATATTGAAGTCGATATTCAGATTGGCAAAATCAAGATCAACAAACTGGTCTGTCACCATGACAGCGGAAAAGTGTTAAATCCAAAACTAGCAGAGGCACAGGTTCACGGCGGTGCAGGCATGGGCTATGGGTATGCGATCGGTGAAAAGCTGTTGTTTAACGAAAACACAGGCAAACCGCTCAACAACAACTTCCTCGATTATAAAATACCCACTGCTATGGATGTGCCGAGCATTCATGCCGGGTTTGTTGACACGTATGAGCCTACAGGGCCTTTTGGCAACAAGGCCTTGGGAGAACCGCCCATCATTGCCGTTGCACCGGCAATCAGAAACGCGGTTTTTCATGCAACGGGTGTCGAAATAAACGAATTGCCGCTTTCACCTCAAACAATAGTAAGAGAATTTATGAAAGCCGGACTGGTCGAAAAAATAGGGGGGTGATTGTGTGTTTGATCTAAACGGAATCGAGACGGCAAACAGTATAGAAGAAGCTGCCGAAAAATTAAGCTGCAATGAAAGTTTGATGCTGATGGCCGGGGGTACCGATGTCCTGGTAAAAATCAGGCATCATGAGCTTGAAGGCATGAAGCTATTATGCATTGCCGACATGGATGAGCTTAAAGGAATCCGCAAAGACGAAAAAGGCGTTATTGTGATCGGTGCTGCCACATGTTTTACGGATATCACCAATAATGAAATCATAAAGAGACACATTCCTGCATTGGGCATTGCTGTTGATGATATTGGTGGGCCGCAAATCCGAAATGTGGCCACTATTGGCGGCAATCTATGTAATGCAGCGGTCAGTGCTGACAGCGCAGGCATGCTGCTTGTGTTGGACGCGGAGGCTGAGCTGGTTTCAAAAAACGGCAAGCGAATCGTAAAAATGGCCGAATTCTTCGTGGGCCCGTCTAAGACAGTGAGACAAAGGGATGAGATATTAACACGCGTGATAATAAAAAAAGAAAACTACGACAATTACCATGCACATTATATCAAGTTCAGCCAAAGAAAAGCCATGGATATATCCATATTAAACTGTGCGGTTAATCTTAAGCTCAGCAAGGATAAGAGCATCATTGACGACTATAAGATCGCATTGGGCGTTGCCGCTCCTAAGCCCTTTCTATGTGAGAACACACAAAAACAAGTGAAGGGAAGAAACGTATCAAAAGAAACGCTCGAGTTGATTTCAAAAAGTGTGCTTGAAGAAATCAATCCTCGTGACAGTTGGAGAGGCTCAAGAGAGTTCAGGTTTCAGCTGGCAAAGCAGCTGAGCATAAGAGCAACAAAACAGGCAATAGAGTTCGCCGGAGGTAAATCGGATGCTTAAAGTTATCACTTTAAATGTGAACGGCCAAAAACAAGAATTGGCTGTTGACGAGTCAGAATCACTCGCAGATACGCTGAGAAACAGACTGGGACTGACCAGTGTGAAAAAAGGGTGTGAGGTCGGTGAGTGCGGCGCATGTACCGTACTGATGGACGGAAAAGCAGTCAACACTTGTATCTATTTAAGCGTTTTGGCACAGGGCAAGAGTATCTTGACCGTTGAAGGGCTGCGGGGAAAGAATGGGGAGCTTCATCCGGTACAGCAGGCCTTTATTGATGAAGCGGCCGTACAATGCGGCTTTTGCACGCCCGGCTTCATTATGACCGCAGTGGAAATCGTGGGAAGAAAGAAGAAGTATACACGAGATGAATTGAGAAAATTGATATCCGGACATTTATGCAGATGTACAGGATATGAAAATATATTAAATGCAATTCAAAAAGCATGTGATGAAATGGTGGAGAATTGATGGAAAAAGGCAATCACAGTTCTGATGAAGTGATAAAGATTCTGCTTAACGAAATGAAGGACGGCATATTTAAGGACCAGCGTCGGCTGCCGACAGAAGCCAAGTTGGCCGACATGCTGGGTGTGAGCAGGACGATGCTGAGAGACAGTTTAGCTGAAATAGAGAGAGAAGGATATATAAGCCGTAAACAGGGCGTGGGCACCATTATCAACCAGCATGTATTCAAAGTGGTGACAAGGGTGGATCTGGAATATGAGTTCCTGGAAATGGTGGAACAAACAGGTGCAGCACCCGGCGTGGCTTTTTATGGTGTTGATACTGGGTTTGCAGATGAACAGATTGCAGATAGATTGTGTATTGCCGTTCAGACACCGATTCTGAGGGTCAGAAAACTGGTGACTGCTGATACAAAACCGGCCATTTTGGTGGATGACTTTATATCTTTCAAGATAATCAAGGATTATTCATACCAAAAGAGTGAACTGGAAGAGCCGATTTTTAAGTTCCTAAAGAAGTACTGTGATGTGGATGTTTATATGGATTTGACTGTGATTAAACCCATTGTTGCCGATGAGAAACTGGCGGAGATATTTGATATCAACAAGGGGTCGCCGCTTTTGTATATGGACGAAGTGGGTTATGACTTTGACGGCAATCCGATTCTGTACTCACAGGAGTACTATGCAGACGGCATTTTTGAACATACGGTTCTGAGAAAGAAGATTTAACATGAGCTTTGATGCAGACACAATAAAAAAAGAACTTGAAGCGGCGCTTATGCGCAAGCAGGCGGATTTGTTTTTGTATAACCTCAAGCTTGTCGATGTTTATACGAACGAAATAAGACCGTCATCCATTTCTATCTATAACGGTAAAATCGTCGGCATAGGCGCTGAGGATATTGATGCCGCACAAAAAATCGACTGCATGGGTCAATATGCTTTGCCGGGATTTATCGATTCACACGTGCACATTGAAACCACACTGCTCACGCCGGAGGCGCTTGGTGACGTCATCGTTCCGCACGGCACAACGACGATGCTTGTGGATGCGATGGAAATTGCAAATGTATGCGGTGAAAGAGGACTCAGCGAGCTCGTAAAGAGTGCCGACTTGCTGCCATACAGGATATTCCTGGAGATACCGTCAAGGGTACCAACGGCACCCGGATTGGAAACTGCCGGTGCTGAGCTTGGCGTGGAGGCTGTCTCTCGATTAATGCAAAACGAGATGACAGTCAGCCTTGGCGAGCTTGACCCCTCAAAGATACTGAACATCAAGTATGAGTATTTGAAGAAGATTGAGTCATCGCTGGCGATGGGTAAAATCTGCAACGGTCATGCCATCGGCCTTAACGAACAGCAATTAAACGCATATGCAGCAGCTCATCTTGCAGACGACCATGAATGTGTGACGTTTAAGGAATTATTGGACAGGCTTCGTGTCGGCATAAGGGTACTGGTTCGGGAAGGCAGCAGTGAAAGAAATACAAAGCAGCTGATAAAGGGTGTATTGGAAAACAATCTGCCTGCTGAAAATCTAATGTTTTGTACTGATGATAAGCATGTCAACGATATCTCCAACGAAGGACATATCAACTATAATATTCAGCTCGCCATTGATCTGGGAATGAATGCGATGGATGCTATCAAAATAGCCACAATTAACGCGGCAAGGCATTTTCGTATCGATCATATGGTGGGATCGCTGACACCCGGCCGGTTTGCGGACATCGTCTTGGTGGAGGATTATAAAAAGATAAAGCCCACAATGGTAATCAAAAGCGGCGTAAAGGTCGCCGAAGACGGTGCTGCCTTTACACATCACAAAAAAGAGTATCCGAAAGAGCTTATGGACACAGTGCACCTAAAGGAAGGCTTTGCGATCGAGGATTTCACAATATATACCGATGCCCAAAAAGCAAAATGCCGGGTTATCAAGCTGATTGCCGATCAGATCATTAATGAAGAAGTCCAAGATTGGATGGATGTTAAGAATGGGCGGATTGATGCGGACGTTGCAAGAGACATATTGAAACTTTCAGTTGTAGAAAGGCACGGAAAAAACGGCAGAGTATCCAACGCCCTGATTAAAGGCTTTGGCTTGAAAAGCGGCGCATTTGCGTCATCTGTATCACACGATCATCATAATATCGTCGTTGTCGGCACCAATGACAAAGACATGTATGTGGCGGTCAAACATCTTGAAAAGATGAGAGGGGGGTTCGCAGCTGCGGCTAACGGAGAAATACTGGGTTGTGTGGCATTGCCTTTGGCCGGGCTGATGAGTACGCTCAGCGCCGATGAAATGATGCGAGAGATGGAGAGGCTTAACCTAAAAGCGAAAGAGATGGGCTGTGCGCTGAATGCACCGTTTATGTCTCTCTCGTTTATCTCATTACCCACTGTGCCCAAGCTTGGGCTGACCGATTACGGACTGATCGATGTACGTGAACACAGCATCATAGATTTAATAGTTGAAATGAAGCTTTAAGAATACTCACTTTGGTTGTCGATCAAAGTCAAGTATAAAATTACAATACTGAAGGGAGAAAGTACTATGAAGAAAATTGTATGCATTCTGATGGCAATAATGATTGTACCGTTGTTGTTCGTTGGATGCGGAGCTCAGGAACCCAAGGTCAGTGAGTCTGCGCCGGCTGACGAATCTGCACAAGTCAGCGAGTCAGCAGAGGCAGCCTCATCACCGAGCGATGCCGGTGATGAGGCACCTGCAGAGAAGCTGCAAGTCGCACTGATACTGCCCGGTAAAGCTGACGACGTATCGTTTAACCAAGCGATGTACGATGGACTGATGTCTGTGGCAGCCGACTATTCGGACAAAATGGAACTGACGGTCGTCGAAGAGGTTTATGAAGTGGCTGACATTGAACCCGCCTTAATGGACTTTGCAAGCGAAGGTTACGACGTCATATTCGGCCATGGTTTTCAGTTCATGGAACCCATTGTGAAAGTGGCTGAGCAGTTCCCGGAAACAAAGTTCTGCCTTGGAACCGGGTACAAAACGCTTGACAACACATGCGTTTACGATGTTCACCTGCAGTCGGGCGGATATCTCATGGGTGTGATGGCAGCGAGTATGACGGAAACAGGTAAAATTGGTGTTGTTGGCGGTGGAAATGTTTCAGAAATCTTCAGGGGTCATGAAGCGTACAAGTACGGCGCAAAGCAGGTTAACCCTGATATCGAAATTCAGGAGGTTTACACCGGAGATTGGACGGACTCGGCAGGTGCAAAAGAAGCGGCAATATCCATGTATGATTCCGGTGTTGATATCATCTGGCATTCCGGTGACGGAATCGGCTTGGGCGTTGTGGAAGCAGGCAAAGAAAAGGGCAAGTTTGTGCTTGGTAATGTGGCTGACCAGAACGCACTGGCTCCGGATACCGTTCTTTCCGGCGTTGTTTACGAGTGGAAACCCATCGTGAAGCAGATCATCGATGATATCATGAACGGCGAATTCACGGGCAGGGAAGAAGCAGACAGATTCTACTGGATCACTATGGAAAACGGCGGCCTCACTTATGCTGATTATCAGGGTCTCTCGGACAAAGTACCGCAGGATGTCAAAGACCTTGTTGAACAGACATATCAAGACCTTGCTGCCGGAAAAGTCGAAATGCCTGATTTTGAAGCTGAACAAGCGGAATAAATAGGGGGGGTGCTGAAGCCGCGTCATTGCGGCGCGGCTTCAAACCGGTTAAGGCGTATAGCTAATTGGAGGGAGATTATGAGTTCTTATGCCGTGCAAATGCAAGGCATTACTAAAATATTCAGTAATGTCAAAGCAAACGACAACGTGAATTTTACACTTAAAAAAGGATCTATACATGGACTGCTTGGGGAAAACGGTGCCGGCAAGACAACGCTGATGAACGTGCTTTACGGCCTCTATCTGCAGGAGCAAGGCGATGTTTTCATCAACGGGAAAAGGGAAGTCATTGATTCACCGACTAAAGCGATAAGTCTTGGCATAGGAATGGTTCATCAACATTTTATGCTTGCAAAACCCCTCAGTGTTGTCGAGAATATCATGCTGGGGCATAAGTCATCCAGAGGGATGCTGCTAGATACAAAAGTCGTTGAGAAAAAGCTCAAGAAGTTATCAGAACAGTACAATTTGAAAGTGGATCCGGCTGCGAAGATATGGCAGCTTTCTGTTGGCGAGCAGCAGAGGGTAGAGATTCTTTCCACCATTTATCAAGGCGCGGAGATTTTAATTTTGGATGAACCAACAGCTGTGCTGACCCCTCAGGAAGCACAGTCGTTGTTTGGCATATTGAAAAGAATGAAGGACGATGGCAAAAGCATCATACTGATTACGCACAAGCTCGAAGAAATATTGAGCGTGGCCGACGAAGTGACTGTGCTGCGTGACGGTCAGCTGATTGGAACGAAGCAGATTGATGACTCGACAACCAAGGAAGAGCTAACCCGTATGATGGTGGGCAGGGAAGTCCTGTTTGATTTCAAACAGGGCAAAACGAAGACGGGTAAAATGATGCTTAAGATACAAGATGCCTGTGCGAACAGCGACAAGAGAATTCCCGCACTGAGGCAATTCTCACTTGATATCCATGAAGGTGAAATTATCGGGCTGGCCGGTGTGGATGGCAATGGTCAAAAGGAGCTTGCTGAAGTAATCACCGGAATCAGGCCGATGACAAGCGGTAATGTTGTGCTGGACGGCCAAAATATCAGCAGCAAATCGGCGCTGAATATCATTGATGCCGGTATCGCTTACATCCCCGAAGACAGGCATCATATTGGCTTGGCAATGGGTTTCACGATTGCTAAAAACTTTATTCTAAAGACTTATCATAAAAAGCCTTTTGCCAGGAATTTCATGCTCAATGAGAAGGAGATAAACAAAAACGCGGCTAGTATCATTAAGAAATATCAAATCAAGGCCAATTCCAAAGACGATATTGTGAAGGATCTGTCCGGCGGCAATCAGCAAAAAGTGATACTCGGACGGGAGCTTTCCAGCAATCCAAAGGTATTGGTGGCTGCGCATCCCACCAGAGGTCTGGACGTGGGGGCCATGCAATACGTGAGAGATCAGATTATGCAGGCCCGTAACAGCGGGACGGCTGTGCTGCTTATCTCGGCAGATCTCGAAGAGATATTGCAGCTCGCAGACCGAATTGCCGTTATTTATGATGGACAGTTGATGGGGATATTGCCCGGCGGCAGCGATATTGAACGCATCGGAATGCTTATGATGGGGAATAAGCAGGAGGTAGTTAATGGGTAAAACAAGGATTAAAAAAGCAGTCGGCAGTATTTGGCCTGCAGCTATCACAATTATCATAGCGTTATTTATCGGCGCGATACTAATAGTGATATCAGGAAAAGACCCGATTGATGCTTACAGACTGCTGTTTAACGGCGCATTTGGTTCAGCGCATAAAATCAGTGAAACGCTTGTGAAAGCCATACCGCTCATGATCATGGCGCTTGGTATTTCCATTGCGTTTAAAAACAAAATGTGGAACATTGGCGCTGATGGGCAGTTTACCTTGGGCGCAATATTTTCATTGTCTGTGGGAATTTATTTAAAACTTCCTGTATGGCTGTTGTTTCCGATTTCATTTTTAGCTGCTTTTATAGGCGGCGCACTGTGGGGTGCGCTTGCAGGCTGGTTAAAAGCCAAGTTCAATGCCAACGAAGTCATCACCACTCTGATGCTTAACTACATCGCCACGTATCTGCTTACTTATCTCGTGTACGGCCCGATGATGGACCCGGAGGGATTCGGATTCCCGCAGACACCATTGCTGCCGGAAGGACTCCATCTTGGATTGTTCAGTGCACAAACACGGATACATATGGGTATCTTTGTGGCTCTGGCGCTTCTCGGACTGGTTATTTTGTTCTGGAAGTCCACGCTGGGCTATAAGATCGAGCTGATGGGCCAAGGCGAACAGGTTTCAAGATATGCAGGTATCAACGCCAAAAGAATGATGATACTGGTCATGGCGCTGTCCGGCGGACTATGCGGTATCGCAGGGTGGAATGAAATTTATGGTGTTCATTATCGGCTCATGACCGATATCGCGAGCGGATACGGTACCTTGGCAATCGTTATTGCGTTGCTTGGCAACCTCAATCCGGTGGGTATCGGTGTGTCATCGTTTTTCTTCGCCGCGCTTTTGGTAGGAGGCAACACGATGCAGAGAATGACGGGGATTCCATATTCCATTGTGGACATCATCCAAGGGCTTGTGATTATATTTGTAATTACTAGACAGGCAATTAACTTAGAATCTGTGAGAATGTTTTTCAAAAAGATAGGGGGAAAGCAGCATGTGGGATGATATATTGACAACTGGTTTTTTGGTCAGTGTTTTGGCCGCGACAATCCGGCTTGCGACGCCGATACTGTTTACATCTCTCGGCGCAATATATGGTCAGCGCAGCGGCATTTTGAATCTTGGATTGGAAGGGACAATGACCATTGGTGCTGTTTGTGCGTTTATCGTAGCCTTTTTCACGAACAGTCTTTTCTTGGGTCTCTTGGGTGCCGTTTTGGGAGGCATATTGTTTTCCGTTATTATGGCTTGGCTCAGCGTGACGATGAAAGCCAATCAGGTCATCGCCGGTACGGCAATGACGATTCTGGGCGTCGGATTATCCGCGTTCATTTATCGGGCGATTTTCGGTATAAAAAGCTTGCCTGCACAGATTGAATCTTTTCAGCAGATAAGAATCCCGCTTCTTTCAGATATACCGATTGTAGGAAAGATTTTTTTCGACCACAACCTGCTCATCTACTTTGCGTTTCTACTCGTGGTTATTACGTGGTTTGTTCTGGAAAAAACGGTGTTCGGTCTTAAAATAAAAGCAGTCGGTGAGCATCCAAGGGCTGCCGATTCAAAGGGGATCAATGTCGCAAAAGTGCGCTATCAGTCATTGATGATTGAAGGTGCGTATGCCGGTCTCGGGGGTGCTTTCATGTCCATTGCTTATATGAATTCCTTTACAGACTCAATAATCACAGGAAGAGGATTCATCGCTGTAGCTGTTGTTGTGTTTGCAAGATGGCATCCCACGAGAGCGATGTGGGGCGCATTGTTATACGGCCTGGCAAGCGCTTTGCAAATCAGGCTGCAGGCGATCGGCGCTGAAATCCCCAATCAGTTCTTGCTGATGCTGCCATACGTGCTGACAATTATTGTGCTTATTGGTGTCTCTAAAAAGGCTGAATTTCCGGGCGCTTATACACTTCCATATTCGAGGATGGAACGCTGATGAAAAAAAGAATACTTATTGCGGCAGCGATATTGGCGGCGGTTGCGGTATGTACGGTCATACTGCTCAATACTTCTAGTCTGCCTAGTGAAAAGGCTGCTGAACAACGTATTAAAGAATTCACAGAGTTGGTCGATTATCAGTATGAGACGCCGGAAAAGATATATGCATACTTGACTGAAGACTACAGGAACAGTATAAGTAAAGAAGACTTTGTGAAGGCTTTTAATAAGGAAAGAACGTATCCGTATCTGACGTCATTCTTTATCAATCTCGACCATATTAAGATGGATGATGACAACAAAGGCGGTGTGGCGGTATACTCCCAAGCTGCGCGCCTGCCCGGCATGGTGTATGAGATGCCGTTTGTCTATGAAAACGGCAACTACTATATGATCATGGAGGAATACGCGGGCTTTCCCGATGGAAGCTATCTGGATAAATTTGATCATATACCGACCTACCTGACCCAAGGCTGGGGCTAATACGAGGGAGGGGAACATGGCTGAGCTTAAGATAAAATATGACGATAGCATCATGGCGTTATCTAAGCTGTCTGAAATAGAAAGAAGGCTGTTAAAACGCAGCATTGAGATAGCGAGGGAGTCTATGGAGGGGGGAAATCATCCTTTTGGCGCACTCCTTGCTGATAAAGACGGCAATATACTAATGGAGCAGGGAAATGCGGAAGTCTCTTTAAATGGAGACTGCACGGGGCACGCTGAGACACAGCTCATGAAAAGGGCATCCAGAAAATACAGCAAGGACGAAATGAGATGCTTTGCGATGTACAGCAGCTGCGAGCCGTGTGCGATGTGTACAGGCGCTATGTATTGGGCAAACCTTGGTAAGATGTATTATGTCTGCCGGGAAAGCGCTTTAAAAGAGGAGACCGGAAATGACCCCAGAAACCCAACGCTGGAGCTGCCATGCCGTGCTGTTCTTGCCTGCGGACAGAAGACTATTGAAGTAAACGGGCCGTTTCTTGAACTGGAAGATGAATACCTAACGTTGCACAGGGGGTATTGGGAATCCAGATAAATGTCTTGAATTAAAGCCATGTTGATCGGCGCGACGTGTTGTGATATAATACAATCAAACAAAACAAACAAAGGCGTTGTATTTATTTACAGCGCTTTTTTTATTTTTAAAGGGTGACGTGAATGGCAATTATGGTCAGAAAACTTTATAAGAACGGTGAATTCCTTTATAGAATGAAACTGATTGCTGGGAAAAACGGGCTGGATAACCTTGTCCAGTGGGTTCATATTTTGGAAGATGATAACGTCACGGCATTTTTGCATGGCAATGAATTGGTTTTTACAGCCGGTATTTTGAATCACTCAGACGATTGGCTGTTATACTTTGCCCGCAGGCTGCATGATGTGGGGACAAGTGCATTTGTCGTTAATATCGGTCATTATACAAAAGAGATACCGCAGTCAGTCATTGCGTATTGCGACAAGGTGTGTATGCCGCTGTTCACCATACCATGGGAAACAAGAATGGTGGATATGACGCGGGATTTTTGTCATCGCATTATGCACAATGAGCAGATCGAGACCAATACGGCCACCACCATCAAAAACATTATATTTAATATCGGTGATATTGACGCGCAGATTCTGCAAATGGAAAGATACGGTTACCAAAGGAATGGGAAGTTTTGTTTTATTAGCATCATGGCCGGAAATGCAAACGCCGTCGGTTTTGATGACTGCCAGGATAAGCTTAGAAAAATAGCAGAGAGAACGGCGAAAAAGATGCATGAGCTCTACATCTCGTTTTCTTATAAGGATCGCCTTATCTTATCCCTGATAAATTATGCCGACGAGGAAATAAAAACGTTTGTTTCTGAGTTTCTCCGTGCCTATAAAACGGAAATTAAGGGCTGGGATTTGCATATGGGCGTTAGCTGCAACCAAACGGGTATTTATAATCAAAAGACGAATTTTGAAAAGGCGTTGTCCGCAATGGAAATGGCGAGAATACGTCAGCAGACATGCTGCTATTATGATGAGCTGGGCATTTACAAATTGCTGTATGCTGTAAACGAAAGAACAGTGTTGAGGGAGTATTATAAAGAGATTATCGGCAATCTTGAGAATTACGATAGAGAAAACGCAACAGACTTGACAGGCATGCTTCAGTCTTACCTCGAGAACAACGGAAGCCTGCAGATCGTCGCTGAAAAACAATTTGTTCATAGAAATACGGTGACAAATCAATTAAAGAAAATAGAAGAAATCACCGGTTACAACCCGCTGGAGCTTGAGAATAAAGTCATGCTTTCGCTGGCGTTTTATGCAAGACAAGTATTGTAACTGCCTGAGGAAAACGATTGGGATTGTGCTGATGCACAATCAACCTTAGTCATTTATCGATTGAATTCACGGATGAATCGTTTATAATTGAGATAACAAATGAATGACGGAAATACACGGCGATGGAGCTAATCAAGTGTCTCCATCGTCGTTTGTTTTTTTTATGACGGGATCCCTGAAAGCAAGTTTAAAATAGGAGGAATCATCGTGACAGGCCAAGACATCACAAGCACGCAAAAGAAATATAATCTGCAATCCTGGAGTAGGCAGAAAAATATCAATCCCATACCTATAGAAAAAGCTGAAGGAATTTACTTTTGGGACTTTGACGGAAACCGCTATACGGATATGTCTTCACAGTTGGTTAATATGAACCTTGGATTTGGAAATAAAGCGATCTCAGATGCGATAAAAGCACAGGTAGATAAATTCTGTTTTGCGGGCCCCTCATACGGTGTGGAAGCAAGGGCGAAGCTGGCCGAGAAGGTTGTCGGGCTGATGCCGGACAACATAGGCAAGGTCTTTTTCACCAACGCGGGAGCGGAGGCCAACGAGAATGCGGTGAAGATCGCAAGAATGTTTACGGGCAGGAACAAAATACTCAGCCGGTATAGAAGCTATCACGGCTCATCTTTCGGGGCTGGTAACCTTACGGGTGAACCAAGGCGCTATGCGCTGGAGCCGGGCATTCCCGGATTTATCAAATTCTTTGATCCGTACGTTTACAGAGAATTGATTGACTTTGAATCGGAAGAGGCCGCATCTAAATACTATCTTGCCAAAGTCGAAGAGCAGATACAGTATGAAAAGCCCGAATCGGTAGCGGCAATTGTGCTGGAGACTATAACAGGCTCCAACGGCGTGATAATTCCCCCAAAAGGGTATTTACCGGGTTTGAGAACCCTGTGTGACAAGTACGGCATCCTTATGATCTGTGACGAAGTGATGACGGGCTGGTGCCGAACCGGAAAAATGTTTGGGTTTGAAAATTTCGATATAGAACCGGATATTGTGTCGTTTGCTAAGGGTGTTACCTGTGGCTACGTGCCGCTGGGTGGCGTGGCGGTCAGCAAGCAGATCGCGGCCTATTTTGATGACAACCTTTTGTCCTGCGGACTTACATACAGCGGACACCCCTTGGGCTGTGCGGCCGGTGTGGCATGCATCGATTATTATAAAGAAGGCAACATTCTTGAGAATGTAAACGCGGTCGGAAAAGTGCTGGGAGAAGAATTGGAGAAGATGAAAGAAGCGCATCCGTGCGTCGGCGATGTGAGATATTTCGGTTTGTTTTCAGCCGTTGAATTGGTCAAGGATAAGGAAACAAAGGAAGCGTTGGTGCCGTACGGACAGGATCCGCAAGGAATTATGGGAAGCATTCTGGGGATGCTCAAAGAGCGCAAGTTCATGACCTATACACATGAAAACATGATCATAGTGGCGCCGCCGCTGATCATCACGGCAGATCAGTTAAAAGAAGAGCTGGCCAAAATGGATGAGGTGCTTGGTATCGTGGACAACAAGTATATTTGAGGCGGAACAGGAGCGAGACAACATGGTATACCAGTTTACAATGCCGAGGAAAACGATAATAGGTGACAATGTGCTTAACAACAGCGAAGCTGATTTTAAAGCGCTGGGGCAGAAAGCATTTGTGGTCACCGGTAAAAATGTGACAAAAGCAGGAATTGTTAAAAAGCTAACAGACTGCTTAGAACAATGGGGTATGGCTTACGAGGTGTTCAGCGATATCACCGGTGAGCCCACCGACAAAATGATTCATGCCGGTCTTAAGGCTTACAGAAACGCCGAATGTGATTATTTAATCGGTATTGGCGGCGGAAGTCCGCTGGACAGTGTGAAAGCGATTGCGATGATGTCCGTACTGGACGGTAAGATATCAGACTATATGGGAATGGAGATCAAGGGTGATTTCCCGCCTATGGCTTTGATACCAACCACGTCGGGGACGGGCTCCGAAGCCACAAAGTATTCCGTGATTACGGACACTGAAGAAAACGTCAAAATGCTGCTGAAGGGGGAAGCGCTGCTTCCGAGCCTTGCAGTGATCGATCCGGCCTTGACGATGACGGCTCCTAAGAGCATCACCGCTTCCACAGGAATGGATGCGTTAACGCACGCAGTAGAGGCGTATACGTCGAAAAAGAGCAACCATTTTATCGACATGTATGCACTTAGCGCAATCAAACGTATTTTCACTTATCTTCCGCTGGCATACAATGACGGTGCCAACCGGAAGGCGAGAGAAGAAATGGCGATTGCGGCATATGAAGCGGGCGTATGCATCAACAACGCATCGGTGACGCTGGTGCATGGCATGAGCAGGCCGATTGGCGCGTTGTTCCATGTACCTCACGGCATATCTAACGCCATGCTGATATCAAAATGCCTAAAGTTTGTATTGGATGGCTGTCCGGAAAGATTTGCGCAAGTTGCAAAGGCGATCGGTGCGGCGGATGTAAATGAAAGTGACGAAGCAGCATCGCAAAAATTCCTGAATGCATTGGATGAATTATGCGCAAAGCTTGAGATTCCGTCGTTAAAAGAATACGGAATACCAAAAGATGAGTTCGATCCTTTGATTCCGAAAATGGCCCGTGATGCCATAATCAGCGGCAGCCCTGGAAATACGATTAAAGAGTTGAGGAAAGAGGATATTAAGGCCATATACAACAGGCTTTGGTAAGAAAAAATCAATCATATATTACGATGACGTAAAGCGAAAGAGTTTTACGTCATTTTTGTTTTGAGAGAGGGAGAGAATTATGACTTTTGAAGAAGAACGCATTGTGTTCCATCATAGCCAGTTTTATAAGCCTAAAGAAAAGGAAAGCGAAGTCAAGATTGAAAATCTATGGGTTCAGTTTCCGTGTAAGGAGGGCGGTGAACCGTTAACGGCACTGCAGAATGTGAATCTCGATATCAAGCAGGGTGAGTTCATTTCACTTGTCGGTCCTTCGGGATGCGGAAAAACCACATTGCTGCGTACCATTGCGGATTTGCAACAGCCCACGTCGGGAACCATTTCTGTGAAAGGGCAAACGCCCCGGGAAGTCCGGCTGCAGAAAAAATTCGGGATCGTATTCCAAAGCCCGGTGCTCTACGACTGGAGAACAGTGAGGCGCAATGTATGTATGCCGCTCGAACTGATGGGATTGACCAAGCGGGAAAGAACTGCGCGCGTGACGGAAATGCTTGAGCTGGTGGGACTGTATGAGTTTGGGAAGAAATATCCGCACGAACTCAGCGGCGGTATGCAGCAGCGTGTGGGTATCGCGCGGGCACTTGCAATTGACCCGGAGATTCTGCTGATGGATGAGCCGTTTTCGGCGCTCGATGAATTCACAAAGGAAAAGCTCCATGCTGACCTGCTTAAGATATGGAGAAAAACACATAAGACAATTCTGTTTGTGACGCATAACATTCAGGAAGCGGTATTCCTATCTGATAGGGTGGTGGTGATGTCGCCGCATCCCGGCCGGATTTCCGCCGTGGTTGATATCGACATTCCGCGTCCAAGAACAATAGCTGATAAAAGCTCTGTTGAATTCACCAATCTGGTGGCAAAAGTGAGAAACAGTTTTGAGGGGGTATAAGGGTGAATACGATTAAGAAAATCCTGACCTCAAAACGTATGGTGACAGTTGTTTGGATTCTCGGGCTTATCGTACTGTGGGAGATCGGTGCGACCATCATTGAGGGAACAAAAAGATCACCGGAGAATGTGCTGCCGCATTTATATCAGATATTTGAATCGGTAATCAGCACGAAAATGGTAAATGGCAGCCAGACAGCGCTGCAGATCGTACTCAGCAATGCCGGCATCACACTGTTCAGAGCGGGTATCGGGTTTGTGATTGGTATTGCGGTTGGCTTCGTGCTGGCGCTGCTTATGAGCCGCTTTTTGGCGGTGGAGAAGATCGCCTTTCCATACTTGATGATCATTCAAATGATACCGATTTTGGGTATGGCGCCAATCATTTTGGCTGTGACCAAAGACATCGACAAGAGCCGAATCATCATTGCCGCGATACTCACGTTTTATCCCGTTGCGACAAGTACGCTGGCCGGTTTCAAATCGGTGCAGCGAGAGAAGCTGGATCTGATGCACTCTTTGGCAGCCAGTAAGATCGAGATTTACAGAAAGCTGATGATACCCTCGAGCATGCCGTACTTCTTTACGGGCCTCAAAATATCAGCGCCTATGGCAATCACGGCTTCCATATTGGTGGATACGCTGCAAGGCGGAGGCGGGCTTGGCTGCATGCTATCACAGTCGCTTAAGCACGCGATGACGATATATGTATTTTGGCAGATCGTATTCTTAAGCGCTATCGTTGGTATATTGAGCTTTTATTTAATGACGCTGCTGGAAAAAGCGGTATCGCCATACAGGCATATGCACAGGTGAAATTATGAAGAAGAAAATAAGTATAAACTCAATTACAACAATTCTGTATCCTGTTTTGTTTGGTGTGCTGATCGTGGTGCTCTGGCAGACACAGGTACTGCATAAGATCCTAGGCGCGGATACATTTACTCTGCCGCTGCCCGATCGAATATTGAATATCATTGGGGATAACACGGCCAGTATTATGGAGAATGTGTATGCGACGGTGATTGTGGCACTAAGCGGACTGGCGTTGGGCTCGCTGGTTGGTGCCTTGCTGGGAGTTATCGCCACGCTTTTTCCCAAGTGGGGAGGCGGCGGGCTGACCATCGTGGCAGCTTTTAACGCGATTCCGATTATCGCCATCGCGCCGATTATCAACAACTTAACCAAGGATTTAAGCGACGCCGCTGATATCAGAAGCATGGTCGCCAAAATGATCGTGGTCATGTTGACCTGTATGGTACCGATGAGTATCAACACATACCGCGGACTGACAGAAGTTAAGCCTTTTTCCGTGGATCTGATGAAATCCTATGCGGCGAGCAAAACCAAAATCTTTTTCAAGCTGCGTGTTCCCAACTGGGTGCCGTATATATTCAATGCGCTGCGGGTGAGCGTGCCGGTGAGCGTTATCAGTGCGCTGGTCAGCGAGTATTTTGCGGAATATATCATCGGCATCGGGCGGCAGATCCGCGAGAATATTGTGCTGGCTCAGTATGCCACCGCATGGGCGTATATCATTGTGGCTTGCGCAATCGGCATCCTGATGTATGTCATTTTATTAATCGCAGAGGGTATTATGCTGAAAAAACGCCGATAAGGCGGGGAAACAGCTTAATATAAAGCTTAAAAATTATAGGAGGAAAAATTCATGAAAAAGAAAGTAATGACAATTTATGCTCTGATAGTGGTGCTCGCCATGGCAACGATGAGCTTTGCGGGGTGCGGAAGCCCGGCGGCAAGCGAACCATCAGAGTCCGTTTCGGAAGCAGCACCGTCTGAGTCGGCTGAAGCATCTGAATCCGCAAGTGAACCGGCCGAAGCAGCTGAGGGCCCGTACTACGCAGCGGAAGCCACTGCTGAAGAAATTGTTGTGGACGCGGCTGCACAGGGGAAAGTCGGCAACTGGGGACTTGGCAACGAATACGAGATTCAGGCGCTGTTAACCAAGTACGGTCAGGATACATCTTATCTGAGCCAGGCGTTTGATATGGACGGTTTTGATGATGATTCCATACTGCTGGCATCAGCAATGACCTATAACGAATTGGGATTGGTGAAAAATTCTTACGACGGCGGCTACGGCTACGGCGACAGCGTCAAATATATCGATATGAATGATGAAGGCGTGGCGATGCTTGAAGACAACCTTTTCTGCACGAAGTCCTTCGCAGAAACCAACCCGAATACGGTCAAAGCGTTTATCTACGCATCTATGAAGGGCTGGGAATATGCCTGCGCCAATCCTGAAGAGGCTGCCGAGATCGTGTATAACTACGGTTCTTCGGTTTCCAGCGAGCACCAGGCTTATATGGCATCCGAAGTCAAGAAATTGGTCGAAACAGATACCAGCGGAAACACGGTCGCGGACTACGGCAAGATGGACGAGGCTGCCATGCAGCAGACTCTGGACCTTGCGAAGGAGTACATAAAGCTGGATGACTCAACGGCGGCTGATGCGCTGCAGGCCCTCGCTTTGGCAGACATCATGGATGCTTCATATTGGGATGCGGCTATGGCATCCGAAGGCACGTTGGATGCACCTGAAAAGGCGGATGTATCGATTCAGCTTAAGTGGCTGCCTCAGGCACAGTTTATGGGCTATTATGTGGCGCTGGATAAAGGCTACTACGATGAAGTCGGCCTGAATGTGACAATCGTACCGGGCGGCGGTGACATCAGCGAAACCACGGCGGTTTATACGGGACAGGTTGATTTCGGTGTGACATGGGTGTCCAACCTGATTGCCGCAAACGCGGGCGGTATGGATCTGGTTGAAGTGGCACAGGTTTACCAGAGATCAGGTCTGGTATTGGTCTACAAGATTAACGAATAAAACGGATGGGTGGACGGGTGCGCGAAAGCGCACCCCTCTCTCATAAAGCTGATAGGCGAATAGGGCAAGGCGAGACAAGGAGGTTTTTCAATGGAATTGTTGATAAAGAACGGAACGATCGTGAACGCTGAGGACACTTATAAGGCGGATATTGCGGTAGACAATGGGAAAATCGTGAATATCGGTTTGAATCATGAGTTCGATGCGGAAAAAACTGTGGATGCCATGGGTAAGCTGGTGCTTCCGGGTGCCATCGATGTGCACACACATCTGGCCATGCCTTTCGGCGGTACCGTCTCTGCCGACAACTACCTTGCCGGAACCAGAGCGGCGGCCTGCGGCGGCGTCACGACGGTCTTCGACTATCCCATGCAGCGAAGCGGCAAGGGTATTCTTGAAACCGTAGCGGCAAGAAAGGCCATGTGCGATCCGGAAGCGTGTGTGGATTATGCTTTTCACTGCTGCATCACGGATCTCAATGACGGTGCTCTGCTGGATGAGTTTGCCGATGCGGTCGATTACGGCGTGACAAGCTTCAAATGCTTTCTGGTCTACAAGAAAGAAGGCATGATGGTGGATGACGCGACATTGGTGAGGGTATTGCTCAAAGCCAAGGAGACGGGCGCTATCACCAATATCCATGCGGAAAACCCTGATATGATCGATTACTATATCGAACAATTCAGAAAAGAAGGCAAAATGACGGCGTGGTACCATTATTTGAGCCGTCCTGAATTTGTGGAAGCGGAAGCGGACAAGAGAGCGGTTCACTGGGCGAAATCGGTGGAAGCCCCTTTATATATTGTGCATATGGCCGACAAAGAAGGGCTTGAGGCTGCTGCGGCGGCAAAAATGCAAGGTCATGAGATCTATATCGAAACCTGCCCGCAATATCTTGAATATACGTGTGATGTTTATAAGAGAGAAGACGGAAGGAATTTTGTATGCTCGCCCCCGATTAAAGGGCAGGAGAGTCAGGACGCATTGTGGGATGCAATTAAGCTTGGGATTATTGACACGGTCGCCACTGACCATTGCCCGTTCCAGAGCTATGAAAAGGACTGGGGCAAGGATGACTTTACGAAGATACCCAACGGTTGCGCCGGTGTGGAAAATCTGTACCCGTATATGCTCAGCGCAGCCAACGAAGGCAGGATATCGTTTAACCGTGCTGTTGAGCTGTGCGCCGCAAACCCGGCCAGAATCTTTGGATGCGCTCAAAAAGGCTCATTAACGGCGGGGAAAGATGCGGATATCGTTATCTACGATCCTGATAAAGAGTTTGCGATTTCTGTGGACAATATGCATTCGGATTATGACCATACGATATGGGAAGGCAAGACGGTGCACGGATATCCGGTGCAGACATATGTCCGTGGAAAATTGGTTTATGATCACGGAGATTTCGTCGGTAAACCGGGATACGGGCAGTTTGTAAAGCGTGCGCCCCATAAATAACGTTGGGAGAGATTTCTTTGATGAATTTAACATATAGGGATATTTCGCTTACAGAGGAAGCGGCGGGCTGTCTGCTTTGTCATCACGCTCCTTGCACCAAAGCATGCCCTTATGGCATGGAGCCGGATAGAATCATAACATCGGTTCGTTTTCAGAACGAAACGGGAGCGGCGAACAGAATTCCGGACAGTCTTCCTTGCTTGTCATGCGACGCAAAGCCCTGTTTATCGGCGTGTGTGAAAGCAAAAATCAGCCGTCCTGTTAAGATTGACGACCTGATGGTAATGTTGTCTGACTGCAAAAAGGCTGAGTCTCAGGATGTGGATTTATCAATCGATTTTTGCGGCATTCATTGCGTTAATCCGTTTTTCCTGTCTTCCTCAGTGGTGGGCAGTAACTATGAGATGGTCGCAAAGGCGTTTGATATGGGATGGGCAGGCGTGGCTTTCAAGACGATTGGCACTTTTGTGGCAAAAGAAGTCTCGCCAAGGTTTGATCAGCTTAACAAGGAAGCACATCCGTTTATCGGATTTAAAAATATAGAGCAGATCTCCGAGCATACACTCGAGGAGAATTTAGGCTATCTGAAAGACCTGAAAAAGAATTACCCGACGAAAATCATCGTGGCATCTATTATGGGTCAGGATGAAGAGGAATGGACATATCTTGCAAGGCTTATGACCGAAGCCGGTGCAGATATGATTGAATGCAACTTTTCATGTCCGCATATGGCGGCAGATGGTTTGGGCAGTGATGTGGGGCAAAACCCAGAAATGGTTGCCCGCTTTACCAGAGCCGCCCGAAAAGGAACGCATCTGCCTATATTGGCAAAAATGACGCCGAATATCGGAAACATGGAGCCTCCCGCTATGGCGGCGATGGAAGCCGGAGCAACGGGTATTGCGGCGATCAACACCATAAAGAGTGTCATGAATGTGAATTTAGATACGTTCTCGTCAGGGCCTGTTGTGGAAGGCAAAACATCCATTGGCGGATATTCAGGCAAAGCTGTGAAACCTATCGCGCTCAGATTTATCCACGATCTTAAGAGCTGCGAAAAGCTGAAAAATGTACCGGTCAGCGGTATGGGCGGTATAGAAACGTGGCGGGACGCGGCGGAGTTTATGGCGCTGGGATGTGAAAATATTCAGATTACCACGGCGGTTATGCAATATGGATACCGCATTATCGACGATCTCATTGAAGGGATGGAATTGTATTTGTCGTCACACGGCTATAATAGCGTATCCGAGATCATCGGAAAAGCATTGCCCCATATCATTCATGCGGATGATTTAGACCGGGAGAGCATCTGTTTGCCAAAATTTGATCGGAGCAAATGCCTAGGATGCGGACGATGCTATTTATCCTGCTATGACGGCGGTCATCAGGCTCTTAAGTATGATGAGCGAACAGGGCAGCCGGTAATGGATGCGGCAAGATGCGTTGGCTGTCACCTGTGTATCACTGTCTGTCCGGCGGGGGCGATTTCCCAGGGAACGCGGGTGCAAAGGAGTTTACTAAAAAATCGATTTGCGGAAGCAAAGGAGGTCATTTAAACATGGTATCATGCAGTTTAAAAAGAATGGATGAGAAAATTAAGACTTTCAGCAAGTTTGGAGATACGGGCAACGGCGGTATTACACGGTTTTCATTGTCTCCTGAGGCGCTGATGGCAAGAGCCGAATTCAAGAAACGAATGGAAGACATCGGTGCAACTGTCGTCATTGACGATATGGCAAATATGTACGCCACAATCCCGGGAACAGAAAAGCTTCCTGCTATTGCGGCCGGATCGCATTTGGATTCCGTCAAGCAAGGCGGCAATTATGACGGTGTGCTGGGCGTTTTAACAGCAATGGAAGCGGCGGAAACAATCGTCAGAGAGGGAATACCTCATCGTCATCCCATAACCGTTATGGTTTGGACAAACGAGGAAGGTGCACGTTTTGAGCCTGCTATGATGTCTTCAGGCGTTGTTTGCGGCAAATTTGAAAAAGCGGCGATGCTCGAATCCGAAGCGAAAGACGTGCCCGGCTTAACGTTTGGTAAAGCGCTGGAAAAGAGCGGCTGCCTGGGCAGCGAGGCTAACCGCTTGTCGGCAGATAATTATGCTGCGATGATCGAGCTGCATATCGAGCAAGGACCTGTGCTGGAAAACGAAGGCATCGACATCGGCATCGTCGAGGGCGTTTGCGGTATGATTAACTATGAATTCACGTTTGTCGGGCAGGCCGACCATGCGGGTACCACACCCATGAAATGCAGGAAAGACGCACTTTACGCAGCCGTTAAAACAATTCAGTATCTGCATGATGAGCTGGATGAATTGGACAGCAGGCTAGTTTACACAACGGGTAAGATATCGGCGCATCCGAATATCCATACGATCATTCCGGATAAAGTTAAGTTTACGCTGGACGCGCGGCATCAGAACCCTGACGTGATCAGGCAGGTGCTTGAGATTATACATAAGATACCGTCAGAAGTCGAAAAGTGCCAAGCAAGCTATAAAGAAGCATGGGCGAGAAAGACCGTGGCGTTTACATCCGAATTAGTCGATTACGTGGAAAAGAGCGCGAATGAGTTTGGCTATACAAGCAAAAGAATGTACAGCGGCGCGGGGCATGACGCGCAGTACGTGGTGGATATGATGCCGTCAACAATGATTTTTGTCCCGAGCGTGGACGGACACAGCCATTGCGAACTGGAATATACGCCGACCGAAAGCTGCCTCAAAGGCGCGAATGTTTTGCTCAAAACGCTGTTATATATTGACCAGCAATAAACGCACATTAATTCATAAAGAGCACAGAAACCTCAACTTTTACACGATAAAGGTGGGGTTTTTGTGTATGGCGGGCATAGCATTTTATTTCTAAAGATGATACCCCATGTGCGGATATGCGTCTGTAAAAACAAAGGTACGTACGATGGAGAAACGGTGCATAATGATACGGTGGCGCACAACTGCCAGTCCAATATGAACAAGGACGGAGGACACAGTGAGCAAAATGATTAAAGATGGCGTGCGTGTGGGTAGCAGTCATTGCCCAGCTCTTGGAGGGTTGGCGCCCAGCGTAACGAACGATGCGCAGATTAAGGTGGGGTTTGTAACACAAAAACCATAATAATCTAGTATATGAGCAAACAAAAAAGCCCGGAAAACCCCGATGGATAAAGGTTTTTCTGGACTTTCGACTGGAGCCGCTAATCGGATTTGAACCGATGACCCCATCCTTACCATGGATGTGCTCTACCTACTGAGCTATAGCGGCGCTGTAAAAATACTGCGAGTGCTATTATAATGCATCAAGACCGGTATTTCAAGTGTTTTTATACGGTAATGCGGCAAAATACGCACTCAGAGCAAGAGAGAAGCGCTAGCGGTCATATATGCAGTTTCCATAGCTGTCTACTGCGACAATAAGCGGTACGTATTCAAACGTTAAGCGCCTGATTGCCTCGGCGCCTAGGTCTGCAAATGCAATGTCTTCCACAGCGGTGATATGTGACGCGATCAGCGCACCCGCGCCGCCCACAGCCGCAAAATACACGGCGTTGTTCCTTACAATGGCATCGCGCACGTCCTGCGAGACAGGGCCTTTGCCGATCACGAAATGAAGCCCCATGTCGTAAAGCGTGGGGGCGTATGCGTTCATGCGAGACGACGTGGTGGGCCCGCACGAGTTGATGACGCGTCCCGGCATATCGGGACAGGGCCCCGCATAGTAAATGCCGCTTCCGGCGATCTCAAACGGCAGCGATTCGCCGTTTTTTATCATCGTATAAAGACGTGCATGCGCCGCGTCCCGCGCCGTATATACCGTGCCCGAAAGCGTGATGCTCGTTCCCGCACGAAGGCTTTTTCTTATCTCCGCGCTCAGGGGCGTTGTTAAATCTGTCATGATGTTCTCCCTTTATAGTACGGCGCTGGCGTGGCGTGACGCGTGGCACTGGAAATTGACAGCCACGGGCAGCCCCGCGATGTGCGTCGGATATTTATCAATATGTACTGCAAAGCAGTAGCTGCTGCCGCCAAAACCCATTGCACCAATCCCCATCGCGTTGATCTCGTCTTTGAGGCTGCTTTCCAGCTCCGCCAAGAACGGGTCGGGATTGACACTGCCAATATCGCGCAGCAACTGCTTTTTTGCCATTAATGCACATTTTTCAAAAGTGCCGCCGATGCCCACACCCAGTACGACAGGCGGACACGGACTGCCGCCCGCGGCTTTCACACTGTCGATCACGAATTGCTTGATGCCCTCCAAGCCGTCACTGGGCTTGAGCATCGTCATTTTGCTCATGTTCTCGCTGCCAAAGCCCTTGGGCGCCACGGTGACGGTGAGCTTGTCGCCGGAGACAATATCGCAGTGAATCACAGCGGGTGTATTGTCACCCGTATTCTGGCGTGTAATGGGGTCCAGCACGGATTTTCTTAAATATCCGTCGTTGTACGCCTGCCGAACGCCCTCGTTCACAGCGGCTGTTAAATCACCGTTTATGTACACGTTCTGCCCGATTTCAAGGAACACCACGGCCATGCCGGTGTCTTGACAGTAAGGCATGCTGGTTTCCTGCGCGATTTGCGCATTGAGGTTAAGTTGGCGGAGCGCTTCCTTGGCAGACAGGCATGTTTCGTGCTCATATGCTTTGTCGATTGCGTCTAAAACGTCGCGCCCCGGCATTCGGCACGCGGACAAAAAAAGATCGCGCACGGTTTTTGTGATATCGGATGCTTCAATGGTATGCATAACTATGTCCTTTGTATGTGATGCGTCAATTATAATGGATGGGGATAAATAAGTAAACCTAGCGGCGATGGGCCGCGAGGCTTTAAGTATCAGTCGTTCGGGAACAGCTCGCTGATTTCACTATCCTTTAGGTCAAAGTATTTTTGCAGGCCGCTGATGGCATATTTGCGTCTGTCGATCAGATCCTGGCGCATATCCGCAATTTCATCTTCCCAGTAGTTCATTGAGCGCGGTTTCCCCCAGCGTTCAATGGTGCGCGGCATCTCACTTCGTACCGATTCCACCATCTCATCGAAAAGCGACAGCAGCTTATCTTCTGTAAGCACCGTGTTCATGACCTCGGCATAGCGTTTGACGAACTGATCGCACCACTCAGGATTCTTTTTAAACGCATAGTAAAGCCCCGTATCCACAAAGGTCTGTGAGCCGTCTTCTTGGACTTCTCCCACATATAGGCCGGATGGGCTGAAAAAGCTGCCAAGATTAAAGCTGCTTATGCCGCTGTTAAGAGCCAGATCCAAGTCGTAGAACAACGGCCGCCACTTGACCACATTGTCCGATGTATGGGCATATTTCTGATTGTAATAATCGTCGCTTAAGAAAAAGGTCGACGCGATCAGGTAATCCATGAAATAATCCGAATCAACGATTTCGGTGTATTCCGCAAACCGATCCGCGTCCGCCATGTTGCCTCTCGACATATTGAGTGCAATTCTGATATTTTTATCTCCGGAAAATGTCCACTCGTTGCGCGCCATGTCGACCTTGTCGCGGTCGATGCCGTACTTTGATGCAAGATAATCCTCGTTCTGGTTCTCCTTGAACTCGTAAAGCCCGTAATATTCGCCGTTAATATAAACCACGGCAAACTTGCTCTGCATGTTGTCGATATTCATGCCGTTAACAGCCATATGAAAATAGGCGTCTCTGATTCGCGTATCATACATATCCTGCCCCATGTTGCGAAGCGAGAGAGATTCAAACGTGGTGATATCATATCCTTCAAAGAAAGGATATGTAACTTCGCTCTGGCCGTAGCCGCCGCGCAAATAAAGATTGATGGAGTGCTGCGGCATTGTTCTTGTGCCCGCGCCCGCAATACGAAAACCGGCCGGGAACTTCACGCCAAGTGTACCATCCGCTTCGTAGTATTCCACATAACCGGCGCGCTCACGCTTGTCTTGCCGCACCTTGCTTCCAAACACCCAGCGCAAATCGCTCTCTGTCATGGAAAGGCAGACCACGGGCAGTGAATGCTTTTTCACAAAAAGATAAGTGGCCGCTGTTTCATCGCTTGTTAGCTTGCCGTCCGCGATGGTGACCGCTCTGGCCGTCTGTGTCTCAGATATCTTGATGGGGCCAGTGTACTGCGTGGAGTCGGCGGAAGGCGTGGAGCCGTCCAATGTGTAGTAGATTGCAGCGTCCGGTGTGGTGGTGCGTATCTCAAGCGTGACGGGTGCTGTCTGATAACCGCCGTTTGCTGAGAAAAGCGGAGCCGCGCAGTAGCCGTTCACCGTGTCGCCGGAATTTGCTTCGCCTTTTGTGGGCGTGCTGAAAAACGCCGCAGTGGTTGTGTCTCCATCGGATAAGCGCCCGCGCGACACACCGGGACGCAGTACGCCTGTATCAAACTGATCCAGCACGAGTCCCTGGGCGTTGGAGAGATAGAGTGTTTCGCCCGACAGAGAAATGCCAAGCTTGCCAGTGGCATCGTCCTTTTGATAGCGTTCGATAACCTCATAGCCGCCGGCTGATACGCTCTCGCTGCCAATGGGCCATTTTTGAAGGTCACTGCGCGAGTCGGACAGATAATAGCCTGTGATGTCGATATCGTCCGCGGTGCCGTTGTATAACTCAACCCAGTCGCTGTCGTCGCTCTTGGCTTTGCTTACGCTGGATACTTCATTGATCACAAGATAAGAACTGCCGCCCGCGGCGGCAATTTTTGTGAAGCCCTGTGTGCTGTTGGGCGCGAGCGGTGTGGGCTGCGGGTAATACAGCCAGCTGCCGTCTGAAGACAGCCCATAGGCGATGTTGTCTTTGCTTTCGTCGGGCAGATCTACCGTCTGTACCGTGCAGGAAGCGAGGTTCGTGAGGAAAAGCTGCGTTTCGTCGCTGCCGAGCTTAAAATTCGCGTGCAGCTCGTTTTCGCTTTTGTCCTTGCCGGATAGATACACGATCACATAATCATCCGGCGCAAGCTCTATATTCGGCAGACGCCATCTTAAGAGCTTGTTTTTATCGTCCGAAAGCGCGTAATCGGATAGATTCACCGCGCTGCCGGATGTATTGTGCAGTTCGACCCACGACGAGCGCTCGCCGTCCTCATCGATAATCGAGAAGCTGTTATCCAGCAGAATTTCATTTATCGTTACGTCGCTGACGCCGTCCGTGATGCTCACAGACTCAAGAGAATTCTCACTGTTGGCCTGCCCCGGTGTGGGCTGTGTGAAATACACAATCCTGCTGTCATCGTTTTTTCCCGCTGAAATTCCCGCCAGCAGCTCGGCATCCCAAGTGATTCTGTCCACCACGATCCCAAAAACGTTGAGAACTGCCACGGTGGTCTCCTCAGCGCTGATCTTAAACGGAATTTGGTCGTCTTCAAGGCCCGTAAAACTCAGTACTGCGTATTCACCTGCTTCGATTTCCATTTTGGGCAGCTTTGCCTTTTTTGGGTCGGAGAGGTTTTCGGTTATATAGTAGTTTGAAAGATCAATGGGTTCATCGCCCGAGTTATAAAACTCGACCCACGCATACGGGTCGGAATCGGACACGCTCTGCGGCAAAACTTCACTGATCTTGAGCGCGTCGTTTTGCTGCTCGCTGATCTCCTCGAGTGAAGCGAAGCCTTGGGTCTTGTTGGGTTCGCCGGGCGTAGGGGCCGGGAAGAACATGTATGAGCCGTCTTCGCTGATGCCATACGAAATGTCCGTTTCCATTTCGGGAACGGTGAGCTCCTGAATGGCGGCAAATGAAGTCGTCAGCGTGAGTTTTGATCCGCTTTTAGACAGTTTAAAGCCTGTGCAGCATTGGTTTGTATCTGTACCTTCAATGGCCTCACAGCAGTAGACAAGCAGGTATTCGCCGGCATCGATGCTTATACCCTCCGGGAACACATATTGATTGCGCGCAGATTCTGAAATGGCATAGCCCTCAAGGTCTATGGTTTTGTCGGATGCGTTATGCAGCTCAACCCAGTCCGGATTGCCGAACACCGAGTCGATAAGCGAATTGGTGTTTGAGCTGACCACTTCGGATATAACAAGCCCGGTGGGGGGCTGAGAGGATGCTTCAAGGCTGCAGCCTGCCGCCATGATGAGCACGGCGAGCATGGCGAAAACGATGATTTGTTTCAAATATCTATTCATAAATATTCCTGCTTTTGTTATTGACATATATCGCGTTATTGGTTGCATTATAATACATTTACTTGAAATTAACAATCATCTATTATTGGCTGTAATTTTCGTTTAAATGCATTGCTAATATTAATGTAGTTTTTTCCCATAGAATCGGTGCGAAATGCGCCTTGACTTTTGGTTTCTATATGTTATAATCACATTTGCGACAAAAAAATATGCGAGGGTGGCGGAACCGGCAGACGCGCACGTTTGAGGGGCGTGTGGTTAACACCGTAGGGGTTCAAGTCCCCTTCCTCGCACCAACAGAGACCACGTGAATAGCGTGGTTTTTTATATGCATTTTTGATGATACCGTGAAGTCCGTAAATTATATAAAGATATATGTTGATTTCGTTATATTATGGTAAAATAAAACTGACGCCGCTGATGCGGCGCCAGTTGCTTTTTCTATGGCCTCTTATTTGGATGACATTTCAAAGTTGTCTGATAGAGGCTTTCTTTTTTATTGATAAGCATACTCTAAGAAGTCGTCCACATTGTCTTTTGTGATCAGTGTGGATTCTCTCACGTTGTCCTTTTCGATTTCGCCTGTTGTTAAGTACTCTCTGATCACTTCTACAGCCTGCGCGCCGATTCTCGGGAAGTAAGACGCTGTGGCTTTGTGGATGGTGTCGTCCGCTTTGATTTCGTTCAAAGCTGTCACTGTGCCGCCCATGCCTGTGATTAGCTGGATGTCTGTACGACCCTGCTGTTCGATGGCTGTCATCGCGCCTGTGGTGGATTCATCGTCATGCGTGAACACGACATCGATGTGATCGTTAGCTGCAAGCAGGTCAGACATGGCGTTGAAGCCCGCTGTGCTGTTGAATTCGCCGTCGCCTTCACCGATGATCTCGATGTTCGGGTAGTTCTTGATCGTATCAGCAAAACCGTTGTATCTGTCGAGATCGATCGGAATACCCGTGTAGCTTCTTAGGTTGACAAGCTTGACATCTTCCTGTCCCTCAAAAAATTTGCCGATATACTCTGCCGCCATAACGCCGCATGAATAGTTATCTTCCGCGACAAACGAAGTGTATTTGTCGGACGCGATGTTTCTGTCGATGATGACTGTCGGGATACCCGCATCATAGATCTCTTCCATGATGGCTGTCTGCAGCGTGCCGTCGCCGGGTAGGCATGCAATCACATCATAGCCGCCGTCTTTGAACGTTGTCAGCACGTTGGTCTGATCGGCATCGTCCGTGGCGTTTTTGACAGTCCATTCGATCTGGGTGTCGCCTTCAATCGCTTCTTCGATAGACTGAAGCAGCGCTGCCTGCCATGCGTTGTTAGCCGGGGGCAGAGAGATGGCCACCTTGAAAGTTTCGGCTTCTTCAGCAGGAGCTGATTCAGATTCTTCGGCGGGAGCCGATGCGGATTCTTCAGCGGGGGCCGACGAGGATTCCTGCGGTGCAGGAGCCGAGCATGCAACCATTGCAACGACCATCAGAACCACGAGAAGTAACACTGATAATTTTTTCATTATTGTTCCTCCATATATTTTTTTCTCATAAACATTTTGTTTATGAAGTCTGATTTTGAATTGTCCCCCAAAAAACGTTTTCTGAGATTGGGCTAGTTATTATTACGGGCCTGCAGGAGCACCGCGATCATAATGACAGCGCCTTTTAGCGCACCCGTTAAATACGTCGATATGTCGAGCTGTATCATCATATTGTTAACAAAGTACAAAAGGATTGCGCCGATAACCGTACCGTATATTGTTCCGCGTCCGCCGGACAGTGACGTGCCGCCGACCAGTACAGCCGTGATCGCATCGAATTCATAATTGCTGCCCGAAGTGGTGGATGACACTGCGACCATTCTGGAAATCTCGATTGTCCCCGCGATGCCGACACAGATGCCCGCGATGATATACGTCCATATCTTCGTTCTGTCAACCTTGATGCCTGAGTATTTTGCCGCTTCCTCGTTGCAGCCGACCGCACTCACGAAAGTACCGTACTTTGTTTTTGTCAGCACTATGGTTAAGATCACGGCCACAACCAGCATGATGATGAAAGGTGTCGGTATAGAGATGATAGAACCGTTACCGATAGACTTAAAGAACTTATCGGTATTATCGCCTGTTACCGTGGCTCCTTTGCAGATATACATGGTGATAGACCGTGCAATGATGCCTGTGGCCAATGTGACGATGAACGGCGGCACTTTTATTTTTGTGATAATCACACCGTTTAGCAAGCCAAAGAGTGCGGCTACCACTATACTCGCAAGTATAGGCACGAAGAGCGGGAACTGTCCGCTTCCCTGCATAAACACCAGCACCGTACCGGCTGTTGCCATCACAGGTCCGCTTGAGAGATCGATGCCGCCCGAGATGATCACGAATGTCATCCCCAGAGCGATGATGCCGACTGTGGACGCGTTTCTAAGTATCGTTGTGACGTTGTTCCACTCTGAAAATTTGCCGCCTGTAACAATGGCACACAGCGCAAACAATGCGATAAACACAACCACGATGCTGTATTTGGACCAGAGCCGTTTTGATAAGTCACTAAAACTGTTTTTTTCTTTTACTGCACTGTTCATTTTAATCCCCTCCGCATATTAAGACGCATTCGTCGCGTAAGACATGATCATTTCTTCTGTCCGGTCTTCCTCTGTGAGCTCGGCTTTAATCGCGCCTTCGTGCATCACGATCACACGCTGGCAGATGCTTAAAACCTCCGTTAAGTCAGAGGATACGATAATGATCGTTTTGCCCGACGCCGCTAGCTCGTTGATGATCTGGTAAATCTCTTCGCGTGCACCCACATCGATGCCGCGAGTCGGTTCGTCCAGTATGAGTATCTCGGAACCGACAAGGAGCCATTTTGCAATCACGATCTTTTGCTGGTTGCCTCCCGAGAGATTGCTTACAAGCTGTCCCTGCGATGCACATTTGATGTTGAGCTTTTTGATCATGTCGCTCGTGTTGCGTTTCTGTTTGGAAGCGTTGATGAAAAAGCCTTTATTTTTCACCTGATCAATGAGATTGATATTCTCCCTTATACTCCTCTTGATCACAACGCCGGTTTTCTGACGGTCTTCTGTGACAAAACCGAAGCCTTTTTTGATCGCGTCGGCGGGAATCTTATTTGTCACCGGCTTGCCGTTCAGAAGGATCTCGCCGCTTTTTACCTTGCGGATGCCAAAGATATATTCCATGAGCTCGCTTCGTCCCGAACCCACAAGACCCGAAAAACCGATGATTTCGCCGCGCGCCACCTCGAAACTTATGTTTTTAAGCAGACAGTCGGAGACGTTTTTGACTTCCAGAACAATGTCGTCTTTATCGCCGGTAAAGCACGTAGCCCGGGATACGCTGACGTCACGGCCCACCATGTAGTTGGCAATTTCCTGCTCGGAGACTTCAGATACCTTTTTGGTGACCACGAAGGTGCCGTCCCGCAGTATCGTGACTCTGTCACAAACCTCTTTAATCTCCTTGAGACGGTGGGAGATATAGATGATGCCGATGCCGTCTTTGGCCAGCCGTCTGATGAGGTCGAAAAGGATTTCTGTTTCTTTTGATGTCAGCATCGCCGTTGGTTCATCCATAATCATAACCTTGACATTGAAAGAGATAGCTTTGGCGATCTCAACCATCTGCTTTTGCGCTGTTTTCAAGCTGCAGACCAATGCCGTGGGGCTGATGCTTTGACCCAAAGACTCAAGGAGCTTATTTGCGTCTTTATTCATTTTCTTGTGGTCAATCAGGCCGTTTTTCTTCAGCGGCTCACGGGTTAAGAAGATGTTCTGCGCCACAGTTAAGTGATCCATCAGATTCAGCTCCTGGTGAATCATCGAGACGCCTCTATGCTGCAGATCCAGCGTCATGAGATTGGAAGGCAGATGCTCTCCGTCAAGATAGATATCGCCTTCGTCAAGCTTATAGACCGCCGCTAAAATCTTCATCAACGTCGATTTTCCTGCGCCGTTTTCACCGCAAAGAGCAACAACCTCACCGCGGTCAATGAAAAAATCCACTTTCGACAGTACTTCAATACCGTAAAAGCTTTTTGTGATTTTTTTCATCTCTACTAATTTTGACATTGCTCTTGTTTCGTTCCTCTCTTAAGATTTAAACGGGTTATTATCGCTTGTGCCGTTAATATGTCGATGAAGATCCTCGCTAAGCTCGATGACCACACCGTTGGGGTCTTTAAACAGCAGTACGTTTTTTTTAAGATGCTCAAGCGCACATAAGGACAGCGTGAAGACCACGTTATGCCTTATCAGATGCTCATTCCACGCCTTGATATCATTGACGCTTAACGCAATATGCGCGGTTCCCGATGCGTTTTCGTCATGTTCGCTATAGTTGATTTTCTTTTCATGGTCGAAAAGTTCTATTGTGCTGATATCGTTGATTTGCATATAGACCAGCACGTTATCTCCGTTAGGGATACGTTTTAGCTCCTTAAACCCCAAGACCTCGGAATAAAATTTGACCGATTCGTCAATATCGACCGTATTGACTGCGATATGATCGATTTGATTAATTGTCATTACGGTTACCATCCTTTTGAAATCTTGTCACCCGTCTTGCAAAGCCATCCTGCAATATGACGGGAAAGCTCATAATGACGGCGGTATTGCTCTGTTTTGGCGGCGTCAGGCTTTTCAATGCTGCGAAGCTCATGTGCTTTATCGATGGGGGTGTAGTCCTTCCAGTAGCCAAGTCCGTATGCCGCAAGCGCTGCCGCGCCGAGCGATGCCGCGTTCTGATCCACGCAGGTTTTTACCATGCTCATATCGAAAATGTCCGCAAACATCTGACGCCAGAATGGGCTTTTTGCGCCACCGCCCACCATCAAAAGCTCATCGATAGATACGCCGCAGCTTTGCAGCACCGTCATGGCATACCATAAGTTATATGTGATGCCTTCAAGTGAGGCGCGCACGATGTCGTTCCTTGTGTGGGACAACTGCAAACCGATGTATCCACCCACAATGCTCTTGCTCTGTTCGATCATGGCGCCGCCTGCAAGGCTCGGGTTGAACTGCAGGTTATTCGCACCAATAGGGGAAAGTGCCGCAAGCTCATTCATCGCGACATACGCATCTTCAATCTCGCCGCATTGTTCTTTTTGCATGAGGTCAGGGAAAAGAGTATCGCGCACCCAGCGGAAGCTGGAACCGGCTGCGAATATACTTGTGGCCGAAGTGTACATGCCGTTGATGACGTGCGCGAACACAAACGGTTTTTTCTCATCGTCCACGAGCGGTGTATCGCTGATCACCGCGATCCACGAGGACGATCCGAGAGAAATATAGGCACGTCCGTTTTCGATGCCTCTTGCGCCAAGCGCCATGCATGAATTGTCTACGCCGCCCGCTACGACTTTGACATCTGTTGGGAGACCAAGCTGAGCTGCGGCCTCGGGTGTTAAGCTGCCGACCACGTCGTGAGAATTCAGAAGCTCGGGAAGCAGTTCGCGGCGGATGCCGGACGCTTTGATATATTCCTCGTCGTAGCATCTTTTCTTAAGATCGTATACGCCGCTGCCAGATGCGTAGGAATGATCCGTACACATTCTGCCCGTCAGACGCAGGTTGCAGTAGTCCTTGGAGCCGATGGTCATATGGGTGTTATTATAAAGCTCCGGTTCATTGTCGCGGTACCACATGATCTTGAATATCGAGTAGCATTCCGCAGGGAAGCCGTTGCCTGTTTTCAGATACCATTCACGATACGGAATCTTTTCGAAAAACGCTGCCGCCTGCTGCTTGGCGCGCGTATCGCTCCAAATGGGTGTCATGCTGCGCAGCAGTCTGCCGTCTTTATCCACCGGTACGACACCGAGCGAGTGCCCGGATATGGACAGCGCTGCAATGCTTTTGGGGTTGGCACCGCTTTTTTCGAGCAGCAGCTTTGTGGTACTGCAAATGCCTTCAAACCAGACATCAGGCGACTGCTCATGAAAATCACTGCCCGTATAAACCACATCGTACTGGCTGAATGTGTCGCCGAGCGAGTGACCGTCTAAATCAAAAAGCGATGCTTTTATGCCGCCCGTACCTAAGTCATATGCGATGATTTTATCCGTATTGTGCATGATGTTCTCCTATTTAAAGCTTTCTACGATAGCCAAGGCCGAAGCCGTGTTAATACCGAACCGCTCGACGCCAAGCGCTGTCAGTGCGTCAAATTCTTCTCGCGTGCGGATACCGCCTGCAGCTTTAACCTGAATTTTGTCTCGTGTATAATCTTTGATTTTTGCAATACGTGCCACATTGGCATCGCCGGGCACCCAGCCGGTACCTGTTTTAAGAAAATCGGCGCCGGTGTCCATTACTAGGCGGCAGACGTCTTGCAGTTCATTATTGTCGATACAGTTAAGCTCAATGATCACTTTGGTGAACACGCTGCCAGGTGCAAGTGCTATGACTTGCTTTAATTCATCGGCTACATATTGAAGTTCGCCGTTTTTGAACTTTCCCACATTCATCACGATATCCATTTCCTCTACGCCGTCTTCTATAAGCTGCTCGGCCTCTAACAGTTTAACTTTGGTGGTGTGACCGCCGCCGGGGAAACCAACCGGTGCGCCCACGCGGATATCCGGATCGTCTTTTAGCATTTCGCTGGCTGTTTTCGTCCAGGAGGGCAGTGAGTGCACGTTGATAAATCGGTAGTCTTTTGCAATCTTGACAATCTGCTCAATGTCTATGAGCGAGTGATGGGTTCTTACGGCGCTGATATCAATAAGCCTTGCGGCATCCTTTGCTGTCATAGAAACCTCCCTAAAATTGATACGTTCCAACTGCAATGATAAATGCAATTAGCGCAAATTGCAACATTTTTTTATCATATACATAAGAAAAGCTTGCTGAAATTTTTTGGTATTGGTATGATATTAACAATCAATAATAATCAATCGTGATCAATAGTTTCAATAGATAGGGGTGCGCAAAAATGGCAACAATGAAGGACGTGGCAAGGCTTGCAAAGGTTTCGCACGGCACTGTTTCCAACGTATTGAACGGTTCAAAATCGGTCAGCAGTGACAAGATCAGACGTGTGGAGCAAGCGATGGCCGAGCTGGGGTATAAGCCAAACGTGATGGCCAGAAACTTAAAAACAAACCGCACAGGGCGTGTTGAAGTGATATTGCCCGATATTTTAAATCCTGCATATGCCAAGCTGTTCGAGGAAATTGACAGGCGTGCAACGGAAAAAGGTTATGCGGCATATTTGCGTGTGTGTTCGGATATCCCCGACCGTGAATGCGATATGCTGGAGCGTGCACAAATGATGGGGGCAGATGGCGTTATACTGCTGACATGCCAGCCGAACAACACAGAATTTTTTTCACGCTTAATTAGAGGCGGGCTGCCCATTGTTTTTATCCACCGAAAAGTGACCGGCTATGAAATGAACAACGTTAACATGGATGTGCGCGCCGCCATTGTGGACACTATTCGAAAGCAGGTGGATGAAGGGTATGATCGTATTGCGATTGTGGCGGGGCCTCAGGAATACTCTTTTGAAACGGAATGTGTGGATGCATATTTCAGCGCCATGCGCAAAATCAAACGCAATATTGAAACGAACTATATCGAAACGGTGAACAGCAACAAAGAGAGCGCGATGCGCGCTGCGATTCGCCTGATGGAGTTGGAAGCACCGCCTCAAGTGATTTATACCACAGACCGGGTGCTCAGCGAGGGCGTAGAATGTGCGCTGTCTGTCGCAGCCAACCCGCAGGCGGCTAAACCCGTGGTGATTACGCTGGATGCACAGGACTGGACAAAGGCGAAAGGCGAGAAGGAAAATATATTGCTGCTGCCTTATACCCAGATGGCGAGAAGAGGTTTCGATATGCTAAGGGAGATTGTTCAGACAGAGGATCTGCGAGGGGGCAGGAGTATTTCTGTTCCTTGCGAACTGAGTACGGGCTTTGCGGCTACGAGATGCTTCGATATTGGGGCCAGTAGAAAAATACGCATTTTGACGCAGGATTCTCCGGCCAGCCATACCATAAAATCGCTGGCTGCTGACTTTAACCGCAGCACGGGTATTGATATTGAGCTCAATCAGGTGCCTTATAGCCAGCTTTTACAGGAAATTCTTCGCGGTATACCCGCCGGGGACTACGATGTATTCTCCTTTGACCTTGCGTGGATGAAAGAATTGTCGCTCGGTGGATATATGCAGGATCTGTCCGAATATTATCCTGATCGTCAGTCGCTGGCGGAAATGTTCTCGGACGATGTGTTGCGCGAACATTGCTATTTTCAGGATTCTCTAATTGCCCTGCCGTTCAGCTTAACGGTTCAATTGATGTTTTATCGCAAGGACCTGTTTGAACAGCTGAAAAACAAGAGGCTTTATTTCGAGATGAACCGTGAGCAACTGCGTGTGCCCACAACTTGGGAGGAGTATAACCGCATTGCAAGATTCTTTACGCGTCAATACAATCCCGATTCGGAAACGCTTTACGGCACAACACTGGGCGCGAGACATTCCTCCGGCGCTGTGTGTGAATTTCTCCCAAGAGCGTGGGCGGCGGGGGGCAATATCTTTGAAAAAGGAAAAACCGTGATTGACAGTGAAGAATGTGTTGAAGGTTTAAACTACTATTTGGAAAGTTTCAGCTACGCCAGTCCGGAATCGCCGACACAATGGTGGGATGAGCAGGTGGAGAGGTTCTCGCGCGGTGAAGCTGCTATGATGGCGATGTTTTCTGATCATGCCACGGTTTTGGAGGACAGAAGCATATCAACCGTCGTCGGCAAAGTCGGCTGTGCATTGCTGCCGGGTAGGGTCGGTGTACTCGGCGGATGGTCTGTGGCGGTCAATCCGCATTCCCGGCATAAACGGGAGGCGTTCGAGTTTGCAAAATGGACAGCAAGCGAATCACTTGTGATGCCCAATGCCATGCTCGGGCGCATCATCCCCTATCGATCCATATTTGAAAGCAGCGAGCTTTACAAGCTGTATCCATGGTATCGCACACTTCCGCATGCGTTTGCCTGTACAAAAAGGCGCAGCATGCCCAAGAATTCAAAAGGCGAGGGCGTATCTGAAGCGGTGCTCGAGAATATCATTGCCGACGCGGTGCATGCGGCGCTGGAGAAAAAGAAGACAGCGGCTGAAGCGCTGGGCGAGGCGGCAGACAGGCTAAATGAAGCTGTCAGGTAATCCAATAAAAAATATTTGACACGTTCAAAAAATTCAATTATGATAAAAGGCATGAGGATAAGCATTGTCCTTAATGCCTATTTATTTATCCTCAATATCGAAAAATGCATGGAAATATGCAATCCAATCCACATTCATACAGCCAGTCCATACAAATTCCGTGCGTTGTATGAACGATTCAAGAAAGAAGGAATGCTTAATGGAACGTTACAGAGATGTGTTGCTCAGCCCGATAAAAATAGGCAACAGAGTCAGCAAGAACAGATTTTTTATTCAGGCCATGGAATGTACTGATGCGGATGACAACGGTAATCCGACACAGCTGACGATTGATCGTTATTCCAACCTATTCAAGGGTGAGGCCGGTATGGTCACGCTGGAAGCCATTACAGTGACCGATGAAAGCAGAAGCCGTCTCAACCAATTAGCGATTATGCCCAAGAACGCCAAGCATATTGAAAAATTTGTGAGAGATTTAAAGAAACTTAATCCCGATACGCTGCTCGTGTTCCAGCTCACGCATTCCGGTGAGCTCAGTAACCCGGAATTTTCCCGCAGAGTGACGATCAAGCCGCTTCCCGGTTTTGGCGGTGATGTGCTGACGGAAGAAGAAGTGGATAAGATCATGGATCAGTTCGTGCTTGCGGCGCGCATTGCTTACGATGCGGGTGCCGACGGCATCGACTTGAAACTCTGCCACGGTTATTTGGGCTCACAGATATTGCGCCCCTACAACGACCGCAAATGGAAATACGGTGGTTCGTGGGAAAACAGAAGACAGTTCGCGTTTGACCTTTACGAGAGAATCAATAAAGAAATCAACGATTCAGATTTCCTAATCGGTTCCAAGATATCCGCATGGGAAGGTTTTCCGGGCGGTTTTGGCACGGAGGGCCCGGATTCGCCTATTATCGACCTGACCGAGCCGCTTGATCTTGTTCGCGAACTTGAAGAGCGCGGCGCCCAGTATTTTGTGCAGTCCGGCGGCAGCCCGTCTATCACAGTAGCGGTGACTCAAGCCGACAGACACGCCCCGTATTTTGCATACCTGCATCCCACTTGGGCCAAAGAATTTAAAAAAGCGGCAAAAAGTGCGGCCATCATCGGCTCGAACTATTCGGTATTCAGAAACGGCAGAAACGGCTGTCTTGCCACGGAACAGGAGAAAAACTCAATGTTTTTCTATGGTTCTAAATTCATCGAAGAAGGCAAGGTCGATATGGTCGCACTTGGACGGCAGTCTTTTGCGGATCCGTATCTGCCCCAAAAGCTTCGCAAAGGTCGTGAAAAGGAGATTAAATGGTGTACGATTTGCGACAACTGTCTGGAACTACTGATTAGACAGAAAGAGATCGGCTGCTGCACATATAATAAGCATTACACCGATGTGCTCGTGAAGACAAGAAAAGAGTTTGGACCTCTTCGCACAATGCATACATAATAAATAAGAAAAGGAGAAGTGAGTATGAAATTAGGTTTTTTTGCAGCGAACTATGCACATCTTTCGCTTGAGGAAGTCGCAAAGATCATGGTGGAACACGGCTATGAGATGATGGAAATCCCCGCTTACAGCGGCTGCGATCAATTGAATTGCGACGAGATCGTCAAGCCCGGGAAGGCTGCGGAGTTAAAAAATATGCTGGGTGGCTATGGTATTGAGATTTCCGCACTTTCCAACCACGCGGACTCCCTGCTTATTTTAGGGCCGCATACCGAGGATACGGATAACCTGTGCCCCGGAACAAAAGAAGAAAAGGTGAAATACGGCATTGAGAATCTGCTGAAAACGGCACAGGCCGCGAATGCACTTGAAGTGCCTGTTGTCAATGGCTTCACGGGTGTGACCAACTGGGGCCGTTACTTCCCGTTCCCGTCTGCAGATGGATGGGAGAAGATGGAGAAGGAGTTCGTGGAAGTTTTTACGCCTGTGCTGGATAAATTCAAGGAGTATGGTGTGAAGTTTGCCGTGGAGCCGCATCCCAACAACTTGGTGTATGACATTCATACAGCCAAGCGTGCGGTTGAACTGCTGGGCGGACATGAAAGCTTCGGGTTCAATCTGGATCCGGCCAACCTTGTTTACCTTGGCCTCAGGGTTGAGAACTTCATTGATGAGTTGGGCGACCGGATATTCCACTTCCACGCCAAAGACGGCGAGGTCGTTGAGCATAATCTGCAGCGCGGCGGCATTCTGATGCAGGGTGATTGGCAGCGTTTGGACCGTGCATTCCGTTTCCGTATACCCGGCTGGGGCAGTGTGCCGTGGAAAAAAGTGATCACAGAACTCGCGATGGTCGGTTACGACTACGTGTTAAGCTACGAGCATGAAGACGTCACGATGAGTGTGGGCGACGGTGTCGAGAAGGTGGCGCCATTCCTTAAGTCACTGATCATCAAAGCGCCTTACGAAGGCAGACGTGATAAGATATTTAACAATCCCAGAGAATAATTAAGGAGGGGGATATTATGGCTGAAATGATGAAAGCTCAGGTTGTGAAGGCTCCTAACCAGATGGAGTATACAGAGGTTCCCATACCTACGATCAATGATGATGAAGTATTGATTAAAGTGAAGGTGTGCGGTATATGCGGCAGCGACTGGAGCATTTATACAGGCAACTATGCGGCGGATAAGCTGCCGATGATCACAGGACATGAGTTCTGGGGCGAGGTTGCCAAAGTGGGCGAAAACGCCAAAGGTTTAAAGGTGGGCGACCGTGTGGCGGTGGATATCTGCCTCACATGTGACACCTGCTATTTCTGCCGCAGAGGCGACGGGCTGCTGTGTGAGACGTTCACACAGCTTGGTATACATACCGACGGCGGCTTTGCGGAGTACGTTAAAGCGCCTTGGAAGAATTGCTACCATCTGCCCGACGATATGGATGATTACACAGCAGCGTTTGTGGAGCCATTAACGGCTGTTATTCATGCCGCTCAGCGCATGGATGCTCCGATCGGTGCTTCTGTCGCGGTAATTGGGTGCGGTCTTGGTATATTGCATGGCGCACTGGCAAAGGCCAGAGCCTGCGCACCTGTTATCGTGATCGGTGACGACGCCAAACGCCTTGAAACGGCAAAGGAAATGGGTGCGGATATCACGATCAATATCCACGAGGTCGATGATCCTGTTGCGGAGGTCAAGAGAATAACCGGCGGCGTCGGTGTGGATTTTGTGATCGAGGCTGTCGGGTCTCCGGCGACTTACGAGCAGGCGTTCAAAATGCTGCGCCGCGGCGGTAAAGTCGAAGCGTTTGGTATTGCGCCTCAAGGTAAAAAAGCGGCGCTTGAGCCTTTCGAATTTGTTTTAGGCGAAAAGAAAGTGAGCGGATCTTGTGCAGGTATCGGCAACAACTGGGGTGATGCCATTACGCTGCTCAAATACGGCATCATCGATCCCAAACCGATGTTTTCAATGGCTGTGCCGCTTAGCGAATTGGAAACGGCGCTTAAAGAGATCAGAGAAAAGAAGAATCTGGTTAAGGTGTTTGTATGCCCTGACCTTAAAGAACGCGTATACTTCTAAAGTTGACTCCTCAAGGATATATGCGAGAAGCCTCCTGCCGTACAATGACGGGAGGCTTTTTGTATGGCTTCAGTAATCCGATGTGAGTGCAATGTGCTTAGAGATGAACGCATCATAGTAAAATGGGTGATGTGGCAAGTGTCAGCAGTCAAGATGGCTGAGGAGTGTGCATATTGAGTTTAACCAAAAAACATGATAATTTATTATTCATGCTATATAACGATAGGGGAGAATATGTATAACAATCTGTTTTCAATCGGGAGTGTCACCATACACGGCTACGGTGTGATGATAGCTGTGGGGTTTGTTTTCGCAATCATCATCAGCTATGTGCGGGCAAAGGCTTACGGCCTCAGAAAGAACGCGGTGATAGACATCGCGCTTTTGGCAATGATATCCGGTTTTATGGGGGCGAAGCTGCTTTATGTGATCGTCGAATACAAAGCTTTTTTTGCAAGCCCTTTGTCGGTGCTCGGCTCGGATGGCTTTGTCATATACGGCGGGATAATCGGCGGCGTCACGGCGGCTTTCATATACTGCCGAAAAAAGAAAATTAGCTTCATGAGCTATTTTGATCTTGCCATTCCGGCTGTCGCAGTGGCTCAGGGCTTTGGAAGAATCGGCTGCTTTCTTGCCGGCTGCTGTTATGGCTGTGAAAGCACGACTTTAGGCGTGATCTTTCCGGAAGGCAGCATTGCCCCTGCGGGCATTCCGCTGCTGCCCACTCAGCTTTTCTCATCCGCGGGTGATTTTCTGATAGCGCTTATCCTGGTGCTGTACGCAAGAAAGTCTAGGATTAAAGGCAATGTGGGCGCGCTGTACCTTCTCCTGTACGGTGTCGGCCGATTTGTGATAGAGTTTTTCAGAAACGACGTGCGCGGAAGCGTCGGCATCCTCTCGACGTCTCAGTTTATTTCGATATTTTTCATCCTTGGTGCGGTCGTGATGTTCTTCATCAATGCCAAACGCGGGGAACCGGCAGATATGATTTTGGATAAGGAAGAGCGTGCGGAAGCGGATAAACGCAATCAAGATGAGGAACGAGTCATAAAAGAATCCAAGAAATCGGGCAAAAGTGGACAAGCTGCGGAAAGCCCAGCTGAGAATAAAGAAAACAAAGAAGAGGCCAACCGCTAACTACTCGGAAGCCATTGACGAGAATCCGACTGTGGTGATACAGGAGCGGCATCTTCGCGTGAGTTTATTGTCGCGCTTGCAGCCCGTCTTTAAGCATGTCCACAATGTGATCCACAAGGCTTAAGATGTCGGTGCGGCTCATTTCCGGTGTGATGAGCGTATCCATGTGGTTGATCAGCAGTTTCACCATGCCCGAAACAAACGAAAACGGCATGCGGCTCTTAAACTGTCCGTCATCAAAGGCTTTTTTAATGAGCGCTTCGAGCGTATCGCCGCTGCGGTTTGGGAATGCGCGCCGGACGGCGACTTTCACTTCTGTACCTTCCGCCAGATACAGCCGCCAGAATGCATAATAGCGCGGTTCTTTCTGCGCGAACTCTAGACCCTGCCGAAACATCAAACGCATCTGCTCGAAGAAATCATCCGGAACAGCCGTTATATCTTTAGAGTACACCGCCTTCTGTCTTGATATCACATCCATTACACACAGGTATAAATCCATTTTATTATTGAATTTGTGATAAAAGCTGCCCTTGCTGATACCGCAGGTCTTAATGATATCGTTCAGCGACGCGTTATCAAACGGCTTTGCGGCAAACTCCGTTAAAGCGGCGTCGAAAAGCTTCGGGCTATCATCAAGCGGATTATTTATCGTGTCTTTTTGCGGGCGAATAAACTCATGACTCATTAATTTCACCTTGGGGTTTGATGTATTTGTTTGTGAGCGCCATCACTGCTTCGATATTCGTCGGGTCGGTTGTATAGCTGTTCATCTTGACTTCTCGGTTGTTCTCATCAAAACATTTGCCGCTGATACCCTTAACGTCATCGGAAAGCGCAAGATATGTGTATGTGCGGGCCATCTGCTTAGCGCTGATGGATTTCTTGCTTTTGATTGAATACAAAAAGCGCATGAAAGCGGACAGATCCGGATAACGGCTGATATCGATCTTAACGTTTGTGACACGGATGCAGTTTGCTGTGACGGAAGTGCTTTTAAGCCGTTTTGCCAGCCAAAGCGTATACATCTCCTGCGCGCGCTTGGATTGATAATACGCGTTGGTGACGCTGTACTTTCTGTTTTTAAACTCTGGGTCACTTAAATCCACCATGGTGCTGATTTTCACAAGAAGCCCCTTGGAGGAGATGGTGATGATTCGGCCGTCGTTGCTTTTTTTAAGCGCATCCAGTAGCAGATCTGTGAGCAGAACGGGTCCGACGTGATTCGCGGCCCAGACGGATTCGGTGCCTTCGGGCGAGTATTCCGCTTGCTTTCTAGCGATATTAAAATCGGCTGCGTTATGGATCAGCACATCGATTTTGGGGAATCGGCGGTTGACCTCGTCTGCAAAGGAGCGGATGGAATGCTGGCAAGCCATATCCACGATCATGAGTTCGGCGAAACCGCCTGTTTTTTTGGCATTGATGTCGGCCAATGCGCTGCGCCCTCGCATCTCATTGCGGCACGCAATAATCACATGTGCGCCTTCGCTTGCGATTTGAACAGCTGCCTGCTTGCCGATGCCTGAATTGGCGCCGGTAATGATACATACCTTTTTATCCATGATGCTCCTCCTAAGACCACATAGTATAGACCGAGCGGTCTATTTGATATTATTATATTTCTGTGCAACTTTTTTGTCAATCGAATTGTCCTGCTTTGAAAAGCATCAACTGACTGATATATGAAACTATGAGAAATATATGGTATACTACACTATACACAGTTTATATATGGGAGGGCTGAAAATGCAAGGCGATGATACAGGTATCCTGAATGGGTCAAAAAAGTTTTTTTGTACCTATTTCGGTCTCACACTTCAGCTGGTGTTACTGATTATTTTATTCGTTGTCGGTATCATCTATCCGCTTTTTTACATTGGAACGAATTTGCTGAATGTTTTCTATACCTGTGTAATTTACGCACTGCTTGCATTGGGCTTGGCGCTGCCCGCATATGTAAAACACATTGACTTATCAGGAGCAGCTGTTTTCGCATTATCTGCATGGATCTTTGCAGCTTTTGTGAAAGATGGGATGCCCGTCTGGGGGTTTGCTTTGGCCATCACCGCCGGCATCGTTGTCGGCATTATCAATGGACTGATAAATTCGCTGATACGCATTTCGTCAGCTGTGCTGAGAATGACCGTTTCCGCGGCTGTCACACTTGTTGTATCGTTGGTTATTATTTGGGTAAAGAGCATGCTGATGAACGGTCAGCCTGTCGCCATCGATAATATGAGTCAGAACCGACCCTTAGCAGCCATACTGATGCTTTTCACGGCTTTAGCGGCGGTTCTTCTTCTGCTTTTCACGACGAAGCTGAGTAAAGAGGATAACAGAAAAAGCATTATGATTGCCTATATAGGAAGCGCGGCTGTTTCTGCGCTCGCCGGATACTACTTTGTTTTGCTATATCATTTTGCGCATCCGTCTATGGGCACTGAAAACATCATTTTTGTGGTGTTTGCGGCCGGCAGCGTGCTGACAGCCCGACTGTTGAAAAAACGGCTCCTGCCAATCATCCTTGCATTACTCGCCGCAATAAACTGGACGATACTATCAAATATTTTCTATTTAATCGGTGTCGGCACATCCATACAGATTGTGCTGCAGCTCACTTTGGCGGCTGTGTTTATATTGACGGCACTTTTGGTTCATCGCGGCAGCCGTTACAAATCTGACAACGCCACTTGTTGACAGCAGCCATTCAAGGTATAATGAAATATCATATGGATGAATAGAGGACATGCATGGAGACAGACAGACGAATAGCGGTGCTCATTGATGCGGACAATGTATCGGATAAATATATCAAGGCTGTGCTCGACGAGATATCCAATCACGGCACGCCTACATACAAGCGTATTTACGGCGACTGGACAAAACCGCAGCTTGCGTCGTGGAAAAACGTGCTGCTGACGAATTCCATCACGCCGATACAGCAGTATAGCTATACCACAGGCAAGAACGCGACGGATGCCGCGCTGATTATTGATGCGATGGATATATTGTATTCAGACAACGTGGATGCGTTTTGCATCGTCTCAAGCGACAGCGATTTTACGCGTCTTGCGGCGCGCCTGCGCGAATCCGGCATGTTTGTCATCGGCATGGGCGAGAAGAAGACGCCGGCCGCATTCATATCGGCCTGCGAGATTTTTAAATATCTTGAAGTTCTTGCGCCGCCTGCGCAGCCCGCCAAGGAGACCCCAGCCAACGGCAACGGCAAGAACGGTACCAAAGATGGTATGGCAAGCAAGGAAGAGATTATTGAAGCGCTCAAGGTCATCATTACGGAAAGCTCGGATGAGGACGGCTGGGCATACCTGGGACAGGTCGGCAAGGTGCTCAACAAACGTTATCCCGATTTTGACACACGAAATTACGGCTTTTCCAAGCTCACGCCGTTTGTATCGTCATTGAAGCAGTTTGAAATACAGTCACGAAAAACGAGCAGCCCAAACAATGTGCATAAATATGTGCGCATAAAAGAGAGCAAGAACAAATGACTGCATAATAGAGCGCGCTAAGGTGCGCTTTTTTTATTTCCCGCGAAATCATAAAAGAGGGGGTTGAATCCCTCTTTCGTGATAAGAATATTGCATTGTCACCAGCCGAAAAAACGGCCGCCCGGGCTGCAGCAGTTAAACCCGGCGCTTCCCCAAAAGTTGCAGCTGGGTTGGCATTTCCCGCGGCCTAAGCCAAGGAAGCTCCATGTACTGCCGCATGGAGCACCGCAGCACCGGCAGGTATAAGGCCCGCATTCAACTGGCCCGCCGCAGCACCGGCACGAGCCGCACGGCCCGCAGGTGTTGCACGGCCCGCAGGTGTTGCATGGCCCGCAGGAATCACATGACCCGCAAGGATGACATGGCTCACAAGGGCCGCATCCGCAGTTATCATAATTGCAAAACGGCCCGCTGCCGCCAAGACAGCTAAGCAGAAACAGGAGTTTCAGACAGTTATCGTTCATGTATTCATTCACCACCTTAAAGCATAAAGGCTTAATTTAAACTATTCACTTCATGAAAAAAAGGTGAAAAACTATATTGCATTATTCAGTAGTTTCGGGTATAGTAAACTCAACTACTGAATATAATATAGTACTAGACAAAGACTAAAAGAGGGAGGGCTCATGAACGCACAGTTTAAAAAAGGCGTTTTGGAGCTATGCGTGCTCACATTGCTTAATAAGAAAGACACGTATGGGTATGAGCTTGCGGAGCGGATATCTTCGCGTATTGAGATTGCCGAAGGCACGCTGTATCCGCTGCTGCGCAAGCTCAAAAGCGATGGCCTTTGCGACACATACATCTCAGCCGAATCGGGCGGACCGCCGCGCAAGTACTATACGCTGACCGAAAAAGGCAAACAGGCTGAAGCCGAGCTGCGTATGGAATGGACGGATTTTGTGGATAGCGTCAAGCAAATCATGGAGGACGACGAAAATGGATGAGTTTTTGAAAACACTGATGCGCGCACTTAAGCATATGAGCGCGACGGAAAAACAGGATATTATAGACGATTACCGCGAGCACTTTGAAGCGGGGCTGGAAGCGGGGAAAACCGAGCAGGAGGTGGCGACGGCGTTGGGGAATCCAAAGCATCTTGCCAAAATGCATACTATGCAAAGCACCGCCAATGCGGCGCATGCGTCTAAAGGCTTTGGCGACACAATGCGCATGATCGGCGCGGCGGTGAGCTACAAAGCGGGCGGCGGTATACTCGTTGGCTGCCTATACCTTGTGTTTCTGACAGCGCTGGCTAGCCTGTTTGCTGTGGCTGGGGTGCTGGTACTGACGGGTCTTGGGTGCATTGTTTTGATAGCAGTAGAGATTGGCGCGTCTTACATCTCATATGCCGTGCTTGCGCTGTTTGCAGCGCTCATATTTGCACCGGGCGGACTGCTGATTTTTAAGGGCAGTGCAAAGCTATGGAGACTAAGCCTTGGGCGCATGCCGTTGCTTGCGCGGCGTATGATGCGTATGGATAAGGAGGCTGCTATATGAAAAAATCAACAAAGGTGCTTTTGGTCCTATTGGTTATTGGTATCGGCGGAACCGCAATTGTATTCGGTTATATCATGGGCTCGGGGCAGCTCATGTCTCACGAAGACACACATGACTATGCGGTGAATGAGAGATTTGAGGAATTGCAGCTCGATACGGTGGCGGCGCAGATCGACATGGTACCGTCGGAGCAGGCGCATGTGACCGCGTATGCAAAGGCATGGCTTCCGGAGCCGGTGAACTTGGATAATGTGGTAGATGTGCGCGTGGAAAACGGCATATTGACAATGACAGAAACACCGTTCCCGTCAACGTTCTTCGGTGTGTTCCCTCAGCCATATGAGCTCAAACTAACTCTTTATATGCCCCGGCAAATTTGCGAAGCTTATCAGGAGGAAACAAATAAATGAAAACGGTTGTGATAACGGGTGCCACATCAGGCATCGGTCTTGCGGCAGCCAAAGCGCTGGCGGCATCGGGCGCGCGTGTCATCGGCGTTGGACGTACAAAAGAAACGTGTGAGAAGGCAAAAGCTGACCTTATGACTGCCGTGCCGAATGCGGACATAATTTATGTACAGGGGGATCTATCCTCACAGACGGATGTGAACGCCGCGGCCGATCAGATACAATCGTTTCTGCCCCTAGACGGCTGTCTTAATGCTCTTATTAACAATGCGGGCGGCGTTCGCAGCGGCTACACAACAACAGCAGACGGCTATGAGCTGCAATTCGCGCTCAATCATCTGGCTGGATTCCTGCTCACGTACCGGCTCTGGGAGAATCTAAAAAAAGCGAAGGGGCGCGTGATATTCACAGGCAGCAATTCTCACAAGAAAACCCGTATGCACTGGAGCGACGTGATGTATTCAAAACACTACAGCTGCCTGATGGCCTATAAGCAGTCTAAGCTGTGCAATATGCTGCTTGCCAAGGAGATTAATCGGCGGTTTGAGGACAGCGGCGTGAAAGCATATGTCGTGGATCCCGGGCTTGTGAATACCAGCATTGGAAACAAACAGACGGGCGGTATCGTGAGCGCGTTCTGGTCGGTGCGCAGGAAACACGGCGATCTACCCGAATATACGGCACAGACCTACGTCTATTTATGCAATCAGATGCCGGCGCCATACTGGCTCTACTATCATGCGTGCAAACCCGCCAATTATGATAAGCGCGTGGACAATGAACAGGATGCACAGCGTCTCTTTGAGCTTAGCGAGCAACTGTGCGGCATTCGCTTCGACGGAGGTGACGTAAAATGATGGTGCTGGTAACAGGAGCAAGCGGAGGCCTTGGCCGTGCAATGGCTGTGGAGTGCGCGCGCCGCGGGTACGACCTGCTGCTCACAGACATCGCGGATGCGCCGCTCTTGCGGATCAAGCAGGGCATTGAGCGTCAGTTTGGTGTGACGGTAGAAGCCAAGGCATGTGATCTGACGAATGACCAGGAGCTTGCAGCGTTCTTTAAGTATATCGATGGCGAACAAATCCACCTTGATATGTTGCTCAACATTGCGGGCATAGATTATGAGGGCGGTTTTCTCTCGCAGCCAAGCGCGAATATCACGCGCATTGTGCAGGTGAATATTGAAGCGACGCTTAAGGTGACCCACGCGGCGCTGGAGAGAAGGCGCAAAGAACGCTTCACTATCGTGATCGTATCCAGTCTTGCTTCGCAATATCCAATACCGCTCAAAGCCACATATGCCGCTTCCAAACGGTTTCTGCTGGATTTCTCGATCGCGCTTGCGCAGGAGCTTAAGCACGAAAACGTCAATGTGCTGGCGCTGTGCCCTGGGGGACTGCCCACCACACCCGAAGCACTGCTTGGAATCGCGGCGCAGGGCATATGGGGCGACTTGACCACGAATGATTTGGGTGAAGTCGCACGCAAGACAATCACTGCGGCGCTCAAAGGAAAGCGTGTCTATATTCCCGGCTGTGTGAACGGCATATTGCGCATACTCGGTCGTACGGTGCCGAATACACTGGTTGCCAAGCTGCTCTACAAGCGATGGAAAGATGCACAGGGACGCTGGGAAGCGATTGGAGCAGGGCGTATACGATAATATGCACCAGACGTTTTGATAGCTTGCCGAGGCGATTCTCATTATGCCGCTTTCCGGTTTGGAATATTCGTATGATGCGGTCCAAATATAGAAAAAATACAATAAAAAAACAACACCGAAAAGAGGACAGCACTGTTTTTTGGGCTTGAATTACACGATTAAATCATTTATAATGAACATTCGAACGACTGGCCATAACGGACAGTCGCCTATATGGAGAAGTATCGAAGAGGTCATAACGGGGCGCACTCGAAATGCGTTTGTCGGGTAACCGGCACGTGGGTTCGAATCCCACCTTCTCCGCCACTGCAGTGAGGAACACTTTTCTTCACTGCTTTTATTATTTGTTTTCGAATTAATCGGCCCGACGAAATTGTAGAATATCTCTACATTTCGTATCTGTTTGTCACCACGCGCTATAGGCTTGTGTACGACGATTTTATGGATAAGCTCGGTAACAGCTTCCCTGTCCAGCTTTTCGAGGTAGATATGCCGTTTAAAGCTTTCAAATAGCGTTGTTGTGTGTTCTTCAAAGACCTTAGCTTCACAAAGCTTGCTGTTCAGTATGTATTATTATACAATTATCGCTACATGCTCTCAAGTGATTTTCCGACTCAATTCGACCCTTTGCTAATTTAATTAGCATATCTTCAAGCTTGGCGGAATTGCCGAATTGATGAGTAATGATATTTTCCGATTTTTGATTGACGCTCATTTAGTTTAATATACGCTGACCTGTCAGCATCATTTTTAAGAAAGGTAAAGAAGCAAATCGGACGTTTTGTTTTTAGCGTAGATAATAGTTTCACAGGTAATACATAACAAGCATATATTACTATCACAGAAAGCATGCTAACGGAGGGGCCGATATGTATTATGACCCTTATGAAATATTTGAACGCGATGGAGATCCTATACGTATAGCACAAGGCCCAAAGTTTATAAGACCTCGACCGAGAGGTATGCGGTCTGGGGGCATGGGACCAGGGGGCATGTGGCAAGGAGATTTTGACCTTATAAATGAGATTTCAGAAGCAATTATTCTGGAAGCTCATGCTTATAATTTTTACGAAAGACTTGCAGATTTGGCGGCCACGCCACAGCAACAGCAAATCATATTGATTATACAGCAGGATGAAGCAAGACATTATCATTGGTTTACTATGCTCTTAAGGCGAATTGGAGGACAACAGCCACGTATTCCCGCAGGGGAATTACCTAGAATTTTTAGAGAAGGCATCAGAGAAGCTATACAAAATGAATTAGAAGCCGCAACATTTTATGAGGAAATTGCCAGCCAAGCAACGGCAAGTCCCATCCAAATGCGCTTTATGCATGCTAGTAATGATGAACAACGTCTCGTGATTTTTATTTTTTCGAGCGTTGCTGTTACAGGGTCATGCTCCACCGTAACAGTCTTCGTTTTCAAATCTACCGCCACGTTGGAAACACCAGGCAGTGCGCCTACCGAATTCCTCACGGCTTTCACGCAGTGCTCACAGGACATACCTTCTACATTAAAAATTGTTTTTACCATAATAGTCTCCTCAATTAGATTATTGTAAATCAAATGGCTTCAGCAGCTTCCACACCTGCGTCATTTTTCCGCCTTCTTCTACGGGGACCTGTGCGTATACCCAGCCCTCAACCTTCTCAGGATCAACGCCTGCCGCAGTAAGTGGTTCTGGATTCAGGACAAACACGATGTCTTTGTCCTGAACACTGTTATCGTAGCTGTTGGTTTTCAAGTCCTTCGCCCACTCGAACATATTACCATCGCTCAACATGACGCCATAGTGGTCAAGAGCGGTATGGTAGTTAATGGATTCACGGTACTTACCTACAATCTGTTCGTAGGCGGCCAGCGGTGTGGGCTCTCCGTTGTACTTGAGTTTGTCTGTGCTGAGCTTTGTACCCACCATCAGCATTTTACTTCCCATGTCGCCCATCGTTTCACCTTCATAGAAAACGTAATTGTCGGGCAGCCTGCTGGTATCCAGCCCTGCGTCAAGGAACGGCTGGGCGTCAAACTTAAGCATGACATCGTGCAGAGGAGCTTTGCTATAATCCTCGCTCCAAATGAAACGTGCCAAATCATCTGGCGCGGTAAGCCCTCATCCGACATTTTGTTCATCGGCTTTCACGTTATCGCCTGATGCATCCAGCACTGTTTGAATGACGTGATGGATTGCTGCCCGACCACATCCAGTTGTGCACAGCCGGTAAAATTATAGATACTGCCGATCCTGCCAGCACCAGTGCGATTGCCTTCTTAATCTTTGCCATTATGCTGTCTTCCTTTCCCGGCTTATCGCTCTAAATCTTTTTAATCTTAGTGCGTTTGTCAGCACTGATACGGAACTTAAACTCATGGCTGCCGCCGCAAATATCGGATTGAGCAGCGGGCCGCCGAACAGATAGAGCAGACCGGCCGCGATGGGAATACCGATGACATTATATCCGAATGCCCAAAACAGGTTCTGTTTGATGTTTCGGATGGTTTTTTTGCTGAGATTGACGGCTGTTGATACATCCATAAGATCCGACCGCATCAGCACGATATCTGCGGATTCCATTGCCACGTCAGTGCCGGAGCCGATTGCGATGCCGATATCGGCTTGAGCCAGCGCGGGCGCGTCGTTTATGCCATCGCCCACCATGGCCACCTTCTTTCCTTCACTTTGCAGCTTTTTAACCTCATTGGACTTATCCTGAGGCAGCACCTCAGCCAGTACCCTGTCGATACCCACCTGCCGGGCAATGGACGCGGCAGTCTTCTTGTTGTCACCTGTAATCATCGCCACTTCAATGCCCATGTTGTGCAACCTTTCAATAGCCGCACGGCTGCTTTGCTTCACCACGTCCGCCACCGCGATGATGCCGGCCAGATTTTCGTCTATCGCAATATACATTGGCGTCTTGCCTTCCTCAGCCAGCCGGTCAGACGTTTCCTCCCACCCGACCAGCGAAATGCTTCTCTCATCCATCAGCTTTCGGTTCCCGGCAAGTACCGCCCTGCCGCTGACAGTTCCCTGAATCCCACGTCCGGTAATGGCTTTAAAGTTGTCCACTTTCAAAAGCCCCATTCCTTTATCCTGAGCACCCTGTACAATGGCTTGTCCCAACGGATGCTCCGAGCCTTTTTCCGCCGATGCCGCGATCTGCAGCAGCTCATTTGGGTCAGCGCCTCCCAGCACAAGCACATCGGTGACGGTGGGCTTACCTTCGGTGATCGTACCGGTTTTGTCAAATACAATGGTATTGATCTTGTGCGTGGTTTCCAGTGCCTCTCCGCCTTTTATCAGTATGCCGTTCTCCGCACCTTTGCCGGTACCCACCATGATCGCTGTTGGTGTGGCGAGGCCGAGTGCACAGGGGCATGCGATGACGAGCACAGAGATGAATATGGTCAGCGCGAATTCCAGATCACGCGTGCCGAAAAACCATGCGACTCCCGCAACGACAGCGATGGCACAGACGATGGGAACAAAATAGCCGGATACGATATCAGCCATTTTCGCAATCGGAGCCTTGGAGCCCTGCGCATCCTCAACCAGCTTGATGATCTGCGCCAGCGCCGTGTCTGAACCAATCTTTTCGGCTCTGAACTGTATGGTGCCGTTGGTGTTCAGCGAGGCGGCATACACCGTATCACCCGCCTTCTTATCCACCGGCATGCTTTCGCCTGTCAGCATAGACTCGTCGATGGCCGTATGGCCATCTAGCACGGTGCCGTCTACGGGAATTTTGGCACCGGGTTTTACGACGATAGTATCACCGATTTCCACCTCGTCGATGGGTATCTCCTTCTCCACACCATCCTGTATGATAATGGCTGTTTTCGGCGCGAGCCCCATCAGTTTTTTGATCGCCTCGCTTGTGCGTCCTTTTGAGACAGCCTCCAGCGATTTGCCTAGGAGGATTAACGTGATGATGACACCGGCTGTTTCAAAGTACAGCGACTCTACCGCTGCGAAATTGCCATTTGCAATTTGTATCACGTTGTATATGCTATAAATCATTGCAGCCGCAGTGCCGATGGCGATCAGCGAATCCATATTTGGGCTGCGCTGGATCAATGCCTTAAACCCGACGGTATAGAATTTGTAGCCCACGCCAATGACCGGAATAACAAGCAGCAACTGTACCAGCCCGTATATCAGGGGATACTGCATCGGATCAAGCCCCATAGGAAACGGAAGCCGCACAAACGTGATCATAGGCACCATCGCAATGTAGAAGAGCGGCAGAGTGAAAACAGCTGCGACGATAAACTTGATCCACAGTGTCCGGATTTCCTTTTGTTTGCGTGCTCTGTCCTCATCTGCTGCATCGCTTTTGGAAATCTCCAGCGGCTTGTAGCCCGCCTTTACAATGGCTTCTTTGATGACGGATATCCTCGCCTGTTGTGGGTCATAGGCCACAGTGGCTTTCTCTGTCGCGAAGTTAACCGATACGCTACTCACGCCGGGCAGCTTGCGTATGGCTTTTTCCACACGCTGAGCACACGCTGCGCAGGTCATGCCGCCGATGGGCACAGTGATTTGGCTTTTGTCTGTATTCTCTACCACCTCATAGCCGATTTTTGCGACGGCGTCTTTAATGGCGGCTAAATCCAAACTACGCGCATCGTATTCCACAAACAGCTTTTCGCTGGCGAGGTTTACGTTAACCTGTCCAATACCCGAGAGCTTACGAACTGTTTTTTCTATCCGCTGCGCACAGGCTGCGCAGGTCATACCTCTTATTTTAAATACCTGACTATTCATTCTTAAATCTCCTCATTTATTTAACATGAATCATTGACTGTTTTTTGATCCCGTGCTATCATTATAACTATAAGGGACTTAAAAACAAGTACGCACTATTATGTAATATACTATCCTAAAAGATACTATAGGAGGAAATAGATAATGAATTGTCATTCCAGCGGACAAAATTGCCCGGTTGACGCCACTTTACGGCTGATTGGAGGTAAATATAAATCTCTCATTTTATGGCACCTCGTTGGCGGTTCGCTGCGTTACGGTGAGCTGCACAAGTTGATTCCGCAAGCCACACCTAAGATGCTCACACAGCAGCTTCGGGAATTGGAAAGCGACAATCTTCTAAAGCGTAAGGTCTACCCGGTCGTGCCGCCGAAGGTGGAGTACTCGTTGACGGATTTCGGCTTCAGTCTCAAGCCGATACTTTCCGCTATGTATGACTGGGGCACTGATTACATGAAAAGAAACGGTTTAGAGGTTTGCTGTTCCATGAAGGACCCCTCATAGTCGATACCGACTTACTACTAACACGCAAATATCGCCCTGCAAAGTTCTCAGAGGAGAGTGTGCCTCCTGCTGATACTTGAAGCAGGACGATTAATAAGGCGATAAGGAGCGCCATATGGCTTGAGTAAATAACAATTCCGTCATATGGTGTGCCCCGACAGTATTTGAACCATTAATCTATGATACTCTTAATTTGTCGTTCATCGTTGCGCCTTGGACAGTGCCTCTTCTATTGCTTCAATATACCCATTTGACGCTTCTGTTGCTCCGCTAACTGCATCAATATCTTGAACCGACTGTTCTCTCAAAACTTCAAGCGGTATAGATCTGAGAACCTCTTCTAGCTTTGGTGCTGTCTCCGAGTGTTCAATCGGCTCAATATATAATATTTTCCCTTCATATATTGTGACCTCAACCACAATGTCCCCGTTATGAGCATCACCCGTTCCTGAATAGACGCCGTCGTTAAATAACGGATCATCGTCAATAGATACAACGGTTTCTGTAAATGCCGCAATCATATCGCTCTCTATACCCATATTCTCGAGTTCTGCTATGGTATCTATTGATAAATCTCCATTCACAGCCTGATTAACGATTTGCTCAATCAGTTGCTCCATTTTTTCAATTTGTGCATCATCATTTGCTGCTATCGTTGACTCTATTGGTTCTTCTTCAATGTTTTTCGTCACAGCATTCGGCGCAGCACATCCTGATAAAATGACCGCCAGTCCCAGCATCAAAACAATACTGCACACGATATATTTATGTGTGTTTCTGATATTCTTTAACAAAATTAGTCTCCTCCTCAAAGATTGCTAAATTAATACTCCTGTTCGTTGTTACCAGAGCCCGCGCCATGTCTTTGATCTTTCTTTTTGGACTCGCCGCGATTCATAAAAAATATGGTGGCGACAATGGCTAAAACGGGCAGAATAATGCCAATGGCTCAATAAAAACGGCATCAATTTTAACTCCTTTCTGGCTATCAGCCGCAGCATGAGGGCAATTCATCCGATCCGTCGTTCTCCGTTGGCGCTACCGACCCGTCTTCGCCTACTACTGTAATAGTGGACCGTATCATGCCCATCCAGCAGCTAAACGCAAAGGTTCCGGAACGGCTAGGTGTGAACTCAATCAGGTTATCTCCGGTTTTCAGGTCAACCTCCACGTCATATTCCGGTATCACGATGGCATTGTTGCAGCCGTTCAGAGAACCGCTCGGTGCGTTCAGCGTCCATTTAACCGGAACTCCCTGCTGAACGCTGATAGGTTCAAATCCTCCGCTGCTCACAGATGACGTCACATACTGAACGCCATCTTCTACCGTAGCTTCAACTGCCTGAGTTGTCGCGCCGCTGCTTTCCGTCTCATTTATCTGAAAAGTTTCAGGCGGCCATATCAGTGTTTCAAATTGGCTCACTTCCTCTTTTATTGCTGTCAAGTCCGCCGTGTCAATATCATCTACCACCTTGACATAACCATAGAACGCGTTGTCTCCGGTCGAAAAGTCGAAGCTGCCGGTGGGAGAGAAGAACAGCTGGTTGTCACCTTTGGTAAGAGAAAGCTGCGCGGCATAACTGGGGACCAACAGCTCTGCATTCTGCGAAAGAAGATTCTTTATACTCCATTTAACATCTAAGCCTGATTCGACGATCACAACTGCGGGACTGAAACCGTCTTCGTTCAGTTCGATCGTGACTTCCTGAACTGGGTAACCCTCGTATGACGTTTGCTTAGAGATAACGATGCTATCGACAGGAATTGTATATCCCGCTGGAACCGGCTCGGAGAACCATGCGTCAGTCCCATCATAATCGTTTGCGGAAGGTACATCTGTGCCAGATGTAGACGCTGCGCCCGCCTCCGTTACAGTGATGGAGCTGCGTATCATGCCCATCCAACAGCTGTAAGGAAATGTTCCCGTCTTTGCCGGTGTAAACTCGATGATATTCTCACCCGGCTTAAACTCATACTCAATACCATACTCAGGAATGAATATCCTGTTATTGCAGCCGTTTATCGTGCCCTCCGGCGCGTCAATCGTCCATTTGACGGGTATGCCAGCTTGTACGGTAATAGCCGGATACCTGCCGGACGACAGCTCGGATTTAACAATCTGTACGCTACCCTGGATAGTTGAATTTGGGGCTTGTACAGCAGCGCTGGCGTTTTGCGGTACGATGGATGCCAATGAAAGGCCTGACAGCCCCCACCCCTGCGAGAACATGGACAGACCAAGCACTGCGACCAGAACCGCGCCCGCTACCATCACCTTTTGTGTGAACTTTTTGCTCAGTATTGAACTCAGCGCACCCAAGCCAAACATAAGCGGCACGGTACCCAAGCTGAACAGCAGCATGGATAAAGCACCGGCAAACGGGCTGCCGGTTGAGAGGGCATAAATCTGCATGGCTTGCAAAGGCCCGCATGGCATTAATCCATTCAGAAGCCCCACAATCAAAGGACTATTACTTTTGGATTTCCCGGTATTTATTTTCCGGGCGAAGATTTTTGGCATTCTTGGGGTTAGTTTGCGAAGCCATGGGAAAATGCCCAGCATATTCACGCCCATGATAACCATAAACACGCCTGCGACAAGTTTTAAAACACCCTGCGCCGTGTTTGAAAAGTTGATCACCGAACCCAACGCGCCGACGATGAACCCCACAACCGTATATGAAATGACCCTGCCCAAGTTATAGAGAAACGCTGGCCGGAGCGCCGCAGTGCGATTGTCTCGCTTTAAAGCGCGTTTGCCGTCAGCAGTATCACGGTGGCTGGAAACCGTAACACTATTGTTACCGGCGGCTGCACGACTTTCGCTTCTTGGTATACATTGAGACAGATTGATGCCGCCGCACATCGCCACACAGTGAACGGAAGTAATAAGACCGATAACAAAAAGCATTCCATAACCCATATTCGTTTGCGCCAATTGGGTTGGAACAAGAAGGTTCAGAATACCGAATTGCTCAAGTATGACATATAAAGCTGCAATGATAATGAGAAAGCCAACAGCACGCCGTACGTTTGGCTTCTGCCGTGACTTGTTTACCTGATACCCAAGCTTTTCAATTATCAACACGATACTTTTCTGAGAAATCGCATTCGGGTCGTAAACCACGGTTGCTGTGCCGGCGCTATAGCTTACATCTGCGCTTACAATGCCAACAGTGTTGCGCAATTTTTTCTCAATTTTGTTCTGACAACTGATACATGTCATACCATCAACATGTAGTACCTCAGTCTTGGCTTTGCCAGTCTCCATAAAGAACCTCCTATAAAGCTTGAATTATAGAATAGCGAGAAGTTATGTAGAAATTATGGAGTGTAAAAAAGTTTATAATTTATTTATGTATATAGTATTAAAGCTTCGTATTTATTTGCCGACTATTCACCTTGCAACAGTCATTACTAAGGGTAAATTGAATTCTATAAAGAAGAACTTGAGTTCAAAGCTATAGGGGGTATCCTTGGGGCTAAAAGGAATACTCTGGGGTCGTTTTGTCCTAAAAATAAAGGAATTTTTAACTATTATGACGAACTTTGCATTATGTCTATATTGGGACGATGGTAGAAGACGTTATAGGATAAGATGTAAATATGAGGTTGTACTAATGACAGACAGCTCAGCTGGCATATCAATAGGCTTATATGATTTTATTGTATACTATGAATCTTTTGGTGACTTGCTTGAAATTTTCAGCCCAGATGATCGTCGAATAAGGGAACAAATAAAGTACGGTAGAAGCTGTACCCAATACGCTTATGTAACGACAGTAGAACGAGCTAAAAAGTGTTTGGATTGTATGGGTTATACTATTGAAGCAGCAAACGAAGTCTTTGAGATCAGCAAACAGCAAATAATAGATCATTTTGAAAGCTATTTTATTGAAGAGAGTGATGATTTAAATAGAGAAATGCTGAAAAGAGAGTATAGTTTTCACCAATGGCGTAAAGCAGCAGAACGATATGCTCTTAAATTGGCTCAAGAATACTCAATGTCTGATGATAGCTTAAGTGAAGAGTATAGACGTAAAGACCTATCAGTTGCTGAAAAAATAGTTTTAAAATTATTGGACTTAACGAATCCTAACTTTTATTTTGGTATATATCATGGTTCTTCATCTCGATGGACGATTTTTAGAGTTTTAATTGATGCTTTTGAGTCTAACCAAGAAATTATACTAGACTACACAAAATTATATAGAGGAGGCTATGGTTGGTGTAGGGAAGAACCTGAACACAGTGGATTTGTAGTTCCCAAAACAATTATTTTAACAGAAGGAAGCTATGATTCGGAAGTAATTTTGAAGTCGATGCAACTTCTGTATCCCTATATGACAAAGTATTATTCATTTCTTAATTTTTCGGCATCTAATGTACAAGGAGGTGCAAGCTTTACAACTCACTACGTAAAAGCATTTATAGGAGCCGGAATTCAAAACAGAGTTATTGCTCTTTATGATAACGATACTGCAGGACGCGTTGAGCTAGAGTGCTTTAAAAATATCAAATTGCCGGAAAATTTTAGAGTCATGACCTTGCCTGATATTTCTTTAGCAGAAAACTATCCTACTGTTGGACCTACAAAAGATGAGTCTATAGATATTAATGGTAAAGCATGTTCGATCGAGCTGTATCTTGGAAGAGACGTATTAACAGAACAAAACAGATTGATTCCAATTATGTGGAAGGGGTATAAGGAGCAAATTAAGGCATATCAAGGTGAAATCAAAAACAAGTCAGAAATTCAAAAAAAGTTTAAACAAAAGCTCAAAGATGCGGCTAAGAACGGTATACAAAGTCCGATTTATTGGGCTGAAATAGACATTTTACTTAATTCTCTATTTTATGCATTTACTTAAGGATAAATAGAAGTGAGCATTATCCATATAAATGCCCTCATTTAGCCATCTTCATGCCGATCTTCCGATCAGCGCATACTCTAGCTGTGTAAAAGCTTTTTGCAGGACAGATCTTGGGCAGGCAATGTTAATGCGCTGAAAGCCTTCACCACCTTGACCGAACATTGTGCCAGCATCTAACCAAAGCCTCGCCTTTTGCACAATGAGTTCGTCAAGCTGCTTGTCGTTGTAACCCAAATCATTAAAGTCCAGCCAAATGAGATACGTTCCCTCCGGTTCCACAAGATGAACAGCGGGCAGCCTTTGTGAGATAAAGCTTCGGACAAAATTCAGATTCTCATTGAGGTACGTCTTCAGTTCTGCCAGCCACGTATACCCATGCGTATAAGCAGCTTTGCAGGCCACGATGCCCATAATATTGAGCTGACTATACCCGCTGGCAGATATCTCTTTTTTGACCTTGTTTCTAAGGTCTCTATTTGATACAAATATGTTGGAAATCTGCAGACCGGCCAGATTAAATGTCTTAGTCGGCGCTGTGCATGTGATTGTGATATCAGAAAATGCTGGTTTTAAATTAGCAAATACAACGTGTTTATAATCCGGATAGATAAAATCTGCATGAATTTCGTCTGAGATCACAATGACCCCATGTCTTAAGCATATTTCACCTAGACGAATGAGCTCTTCTTTTGTCCATACTCTTCCCACTGGATTATGTGGATTGCAAAGTATGAATATCTTAACATGATTCTTAGCAATCTTTGCTTCAAAGTCATCAAAATCGATGTGATATCGGCAGTTCTCGTAGATGAGCTGATTGACAACAAGGCGGCGTTTGTTTTCCAGAATGCATTCTGCAAATGGATAGTAAACGGGCTGCTGTATAAGCACGGAATCACCCTCGTTGGTTAAAGCGCGGATAGCTGCGCTGATAGCAAAAACAACGCCAGGTGTCTTAATAAGCCACGATGGCTGAATACGCCAATCAAAACAGTCGGAGAACCATTTCTCAAGAACCTGAAAATAATCTCGGCTGCTCTCGGAATACCCAAAAATACCGTGCTCGCTTTTGCTGATAAGCGCTTCGATAACACATGGAGGTGCTTTGAAGTCCATATCGGCGACCCAAAGCGGCAAGATACCCTCGGGCTTCCCGCGCTGAACAGCAAAGTCATATTTTATGGAATCAGTATTCTTGCGATCAATGATTTCGTCAAAATGATAACTCATAGCTCGTCCTCCATTGCGTGCTCGAGATCAAAAATCAAGTCGTCAGCGGCTTCTAAGCCGACGGACAGGCGAAGCAGCCGATCATTGATCCCTTTCGTTTCCCGCTCGTTTTCCGGTACATCAGCATGTGTCTGCAGCATTGGATATGTGATCAACGTTTCGACACCTCCAAGGCTTTCTGCGTATTGTATTAACGATACGCGTTCGAGTATCTGTCTCGCTGTATCCGCATTGTCTGTTTCAAATGAGATCATGGCACCAAACCCGGTTGATTGCCGTATTGAGACTAAATAACCGGGATGAGAGGGAAGACCCGCATAATGAAGAGCAGTAATTTTTCTATGTGAAGAGAGCCATCTCGCTATCTGAATCGCGTTCTGCTGCTGTTTTTCCAAACGAAAGGCAAGCGTTTTTATGCTGCGGATCAAAAGCCAACTGTCAAAAGGAGAGAGGCATGCGCCGGTCGTTTTGTATATGTATCGAAGGCGTCCGGACAGATCAGGATCGGATGTCACCAAAAAACCTGCGAGAGTATCGTTATGACCACCCAAATACTTTGTGCCGCTATGTATAACGATGTCTGCTCCAAGGTTCAGCGGTTTCTGAAAGTAAGGTGTCAAAAATGTATTATCCACAATCAGAAGCAGCTTGTGCTGCTTGGTTATGCATGACACAGCGGCAATGTCTGTCACCTGCATCAATGGATTTGATGGGGTTTCGATAAAAATGGCCTTAGTCTCGGGCTTGATATAAGATAAAATCAGCGAAGAATCCGATGTATTTACAAGACTAAAAGAGATACCATTCTTGTTTGATATGCAAGAGAATAGGCGGTGCGTTCCTCCATAAAGGTCATCTGAAACAATGATATGATCACCGGGGGAGAATAGTTCCATAAGCGTTGCCAGGGCAGCCATACCCGTCGAGAACGCCAACGCGTCTATGCCCATCTCAAGAGCAGCTAAGGTTCTCTCCAGATGTTCACGTGTCGGATTCTGTACCCGCGAGTAGTCATAACCAGTGCTTTGTCCGACTCCGGGGTGGGAAAATGTGGCGGTCTGGAAAATTGGAACGCTTATCGAGCCGGTTGAGTGAACCGCCTCTGCTTTATTTCCATGTATGCATTGGGTGGTAAAATCCATTCATATTCTCCTTGTTTAGATGTAGTACATATAGCCTTGTCCTTTTTTAAGTTTTGCTGCTTCGTTCAAAAGATATTCAAGTGTGACCTTTTGCAGGGTACTCCTGATTGCTTCGTCCAACTCATTAAAAACAGACCTTAGCATGACAGCTTCTATATCGGGTGCTTTGTCTTGAACGGTTCCCTCTGTCTTTTCGAATAGTGAATGCTCGATGGCAGACAGACCATCCAGAACGGTTATCTGTCGGGGCATTCGTGAGAGCTGATATCCCCCTTGAGCGCCTTTTATTGAAGTGACCAAGCCGCCTCTTTTTAATAAAGAAAAGACTTGCTCCAGATAGATTTTAGATATTCCAAGCTTATCCGCTATACTGATGACAGTAATACACTCTTCTGAAACGCTGTTTTGCGCAATATGAATCATCGCAGCCAGTGCATATCTTCCCTTTGCAGATATTCTCATAAATTCCTCATTTTTTAGTTTATTTTTCAAGCATAAATATATTGAATTCATGCGTCTTTGTCAATAACATATTATACATATAAAAAATATATGAAATTTTTATTGACAGAACAACACCTATTAAGCTAAGATCAATCCATATTAAACATATATGAACAAATAATAATGAGCGGAAGGAATACATCATGGAAAGAATTAAACCTGTCGAATATAGTCATTCAAGTTCTGAGGTAAAAGAGGCGTTTGATCTTCAGATTAATAAACATGGTCGTATCACCAATATGAAACGGACTCTTTTGCACTCGCTTCCGGCTTTTAATGCCCTCATGGAATGGTATAAACTCCGAGACGCATTGCTGGCGTTTTTAACAGCGCGAGAGGTCGATCTTTTTTCTTACGCAATATCAGAACAGAACAAATGCCTTATCTGTTCCGCTTTTTTTTCGGAAAATACTGATTGATAGCGGAGACAACCCCGATGCTCCGCGGCTCTCACAGAAGGAGGATTTGCTAATCCGATATGGGAGGCAATGCGTACTGGAACCGAACAATCTGGATGATCACTTGTTCGCAGAGCTTAAGCACCTGTTCACGGAATATGAGATCGTGACGCTCACTGCGTTTGCAGGACTTATGATTGCAACAAACTTGATCAACAATGCTTTGAAAGTCGAGCTTGACGAATATTTAATTCAATATACAAAGAGGTAAAACATGAAGGAATTTCAGGGAAAGACGGTCCTTATAACAGGAGCGGCAAAAGGGCAGGGCAGAGCTGTTGCACTGTCATTTGCGAAAGAGGGTGCGAATATTATAGGTTTCGATCTTGAAGAACCAATATCATATCCTGCCTATAATAGCAGCACGTCCGGCGAGCTTGTTTGCTTGCGTGAAGATGTGGAAGCTTTGGGAGCGAGCGCTGCAGTTTTTACCGGTGATGTTCGCAATGCAGAGGACGTAGAAAGGGCGGTGACTGGCGGCATTCGTGCATTTAATAAGATAGATGTGCTCTTTAATAATGCCGGTATCTGTGCTTACGGTATGGCACATGAACTGTCTGAGGGAGAATGGGATGCGATGATTGATATTAATCTGAAAGGCGCATGGCTGACAGCGAAGTATATTATACCATATATGATACAACAAAAAAGCGGTGTGATCATCAATAACTCGTCGGTGGCAGGCTTAAGAGGGATGAACAGATTGTCACATTATGCCGCTTCAAAGTGGGGGCTAACAGGACTAACGAAATCACTGGCGATCGAGCTTGCCCAGTACAATATCCGTGCGATCAGCATTCATCCTACGGGTGTGAATACACCAATGAACGATGGGTTGGCGTATATGGAAGGAGCCACACCTCAGGAGATCTCAGAGAGGTCGGCGGGCAATCTGCTGGACGTACCATGGGTAGAGCCGGAAGATGTAGCGGAAGCTGTGCTGTTCTTATCGAGTCCTAGGTCCCGTTATGTAACTGGCAGTCAGTTTGTTTTGGATGCAGGGTTACTCACCAAATAAAGAATTATTTTAAGGAGAAAGTTATGAAAAAGATATATATAATCACGGTTTTTGTATTGTTATTCTTGCTGGTTGCCAGCGGATGCACGTTGGGGGCGACAACGTCTGAGGAACAAGTTCCCCAAGAGAGCGCTCAGGCTGAATCGTCCTCCGAACCCGCTAAAACAGAGCCGACTGACATTTTGACAGTAAAAGTCGGGACTATGGGTACCTATGAGCCTTTTACGTATACAGATGATGACGGTAGGTTAACCGGATATGACATTGAAGTCCTGCGTCTTATTGAATCGGTAGACCCGACGCTCAAATTCGATTTCCAAACCGCACCTTGGGATGCGCTTTTTCCGGGGCTGGATTCGGATAAATATCAAATTCTTGCGAATCAGATTACAAGCAATCCGGACAGAGAAGCAAAGTATCTTCTTACCGACAATACCTATGCGCTCTATGCTTCTTGTATGGTCGTTACTTTGAAGACTATCTGCACGATGTTGAAATCTGTCAGCAATTTGCCAGAAGAAACCGAGAAAAAATCGCAGAGATATTGCTTGCAAAATCCGGTCTTGTCGGTACTAATGCGTTCCATACGGTTCACAACTATATTGACACCCATGAGATGATCCTGAGGAAGGGCGCTATTGCTGCACACGACGGAGAAAAGGTATTGATCCCCATCAATATGCGAGATGGCAGCGTTCTGGCGGTCGGCAAAGGAAACCCGGAATGGAATTATTCTGCTCCCCACGGCGCAGGAAGAATCATGTCTCGTACAGTTGCGCGGCAGAAACTGAGCATGGAGGAATACCACCGCGCGATGAACGGTATTTACACCACTTCCGTCAACGAAGCAACGATAGATGAAGCGCCTATGGCATACAAGTCGCTCAACGATGTCATTGATGCTATTCGCGACTCTGTGGACATCATCGATATTATGCAGCCCATTTACAATTTTAAAGCCAATTGAGTCGGATTCCTTTTCGGTTCAATCGGCCGAATAGGAGAAAGAAAATGATACGTATACCGACCATAGATATGGTCAAGACAGGACAGAATATAATGAAGCTGCGGCTAAAGACTGGGTTCTCAGTTAAGGAGTTGCAGCGTATGTTTGGATTTGCTACGCCGCAGGCCATCTACAAATGGCAGCGCGGCACGGTAATGCCTACAGTTGATAATCTGGTTGTGCTTGCATCGATTTTTGATGTCAGCATTGATGAGATTCTTGTATATAGCGATTCGGTACAATTGCAGATAAGTATTTAAGGTTTAGCGGCTTCTCAATAGAAGCCGAGCATGGCTCCCTCGTCTAATGGTCAGGACACCGGCCTTTCAAGTCGGCAATGCAGGGTTCAAATCCCGCGGGAGTCACCAACATAAATAGCGAGTTTATTCCACCTGTTATATGGCGATTATACCTACGGGGTATGTATTGAAAAATATAGTTAAAAAGTGGAAACAGCAATATTAAACGGTCATCACTTCGTCTTGACAGTCTCCACAATAATTCTTATACTTTTCATAAATAGAATCGTTTTCCATTACGCTGCGGAGGTGCACTTTGATAAAGAAAATCTTTTTTTTGCTGGCAGCGGTCATCATGCTTTGCGGTATCGTCATTTTGCCGCGTCCAGCGCTGGCCTACGACGAGCTCAAAAACACCGATCCTGACAAGTATTACATTCTGCTCGATTTAAAAAACCAGATCGTCACCGTTTTTGAAAAGGACGAAAACGGTGAATACAACAAGGTTGTGCGGCGTTTCACCTGCACATCGGGGCGCACCGAGCTGGATCCATTGGATCCGGAAGATAAAGGAACGCCCACGCCAAAGGGCCTTTGGAAAATCGGCGGACGCGAGCGTTTCGGGGAGTTTACCGCTTTCGGCGGCACATTTGCCCAATACTGGACGCAGATCGTCGGCGGCGTGTATTTCCATTCGATCATGTACAGTAAACGCGATGTGGATACAATGCAAAGCGGCGCCTTCCGCAGGCTCGGCAGCAGAGGGTCGCACGGCTGCGTCCGTCTTTACGTGGAGGATGCAAAATGGCTGTATTACTACGCTTGCCCCGGTACCACGATCAATGTCTCCACGTCAGAGGAGTCTAACAGGGATATGGCCAAGTTGCTGAAAACAAAGATGTCATTCAAAGAATACAACGAATTTCAGAAGAATATATATGATGAACCGGAACTAGAAAACCCTTCGGCATGGGTGGTGAAGGAAGATGCGGATATCCGTACCGGCAACGGCTCTAACGACCACATTGTCAAGCGTCTTCCTATCGGCACCGAGGTGGAGGTGCTGCAGATTGCAGAGCCTTGGGCCAAGGTGAAGTATGAAAAGCGTGAAGGCTACATCCGTACGGCTTACATTACCTTTAAGCAAGGCACAATGATGTCCAGAGAAGACGCGGATATTATGAAACGGACAGAGTACATGTACGCTGAGCCGGATGATGATTCGACCAGAATCACCAAGGTGCCTGCTTATTCGTCGGTGAATATCACCGAGGCGGACAAGGATGGCTGGACGAAAATCAGCTACTGGGATGAGGAAGGCTATGTGGAGACGCGTGCGCTTACCAAGGACTGGGGCGTTATAGAAGATGTGATGGATGAAATCATGCCGTCAGACACATACAAGAAAGCCTATAACCAAGATTAAAGACTGATAATAATCAAAGGCCATCGGACGCTGAAACCCGATGGCCTTATTGTTTTGTCATTGGGCTGACGTTTATTCTGTATCGTTTGCTGAAGGCAATGTGCTGTAGTAATCGCGCAGCGTGTCCATCCAGTCCGCGTTATACATCGCGGCTGTATCGCTGTCCATATCCGCCATCGCCGCCGCAGTGTCATCACCGAAATCGGCGGCATTGATGAGTGCGGGCTCGAGCGCATGCGTAACAGCCTGATCGCCGTGAAGCATCTGCAAGGTCGCCCGCACGCACAAAACGCCCGCCAGTGCGTCGTTTCGTCCCACAGCCTGCGCAAACACCTCGGGATCTCTGTGCATACGCGATAACACATCCTCAGTCACGCCGGGGCAGAACACTTCCATATCGGTGCGGTTCAGCACGGATAGGGCGTCACCGGCTTTGATTGCCAGCGTCTCATTCTCGGCATATACGGCGTCCAGCATGCCTTCCACGTAGCTGTTAAGCTTTTCAATCAGCCATTCGCCAACCGGTAACTCTTCATCAGATGCAATATAGATTTCCTTGGGGAATATTTTGCCTTCGTCATATAGCTTCTGATAGGCTGTGTATGCGGGTGAATCTGCGCTTTCAAAGATCAGTATCAACCTGACCGGCGTGTCGTGCGGCGGATAGGTGAGTGCTGCATCAAACGCCATATCAAGCTCGCCGTCTGACTCATAATAAAAATGTGATATGCCCTCTGGTACACGGCTTTTGTTCGCCTCAAAAACGGCCGTCGGTTTGTTCAAATCATTAAGAGATGTGGCGTTCTCTGCCGGTTGAGGCAGAAATGCAATCATCGCATCTGCGTCCTGCGCAGCTTCGTTCAGCGCGGCATCAAAATCGTTGCCAGCGGCCTTGGTCGTCACAGTGACGCCCATGCTCTGCGCCTCCCGGACTGCCGCTTCAAAGAACAGTACCGACGCCGTTTCATCACCATTGCTCACGATTGAGAGTGCGATTGGTTTGTCAAACACGGCCTCAATGCCTGTCTTGGGTGTGGGCGTTGCCGTGGGCTGTTCGGACGGTTCACTATTCGCGGCTGTTTCCGTTGAACAGCCCGTTAACATGACACATATCAGTGCCGCTGCCAGCAGTGCGGCGAATCTCTTTATATTCATCCGTTCCTCCGGTATGGTTTTTCAGACGAGTTTAAAATGATTTAATTATCGTACATTATAGCGAAGCCAAAGTGTTTTTGCAACAAAACACCATTTTTACCATACGCTTTTATATTTAAAGTCGGTTTCTAAAATCGTACCATGACCATATATTGGTATTAATATGTTTCTGTGCTTTTGTTTCGATTGCTTTAATTTTGTCTATTGATAGTATATAGTCTGATTTCATAATAATATCGAATACGGTAATTTTTCAAATAGTTATAAAAATAAAACTTCAAGGAAGAGAATACTATGTTGCAGAACCATGACTTAATGGACAAAATGGCCGATTGGGATCTGGTCGATGATGTTAACGCATTAGAAAACGATGGCGCAAGTCATGTCTATAATCAGCTTCAGAATTTTTTCAAAAACTATTTTCTGCATTTTGACAATATCATGCGCATATCGGAGCAGTTTAACAGAGTCATGCAAGACTTCATGGAAGAGTCTGAACGCATTGGTCAGGTTGCTTCTTTTATAAAAAACGGAGCTGAAAGACAGACTGTCGAAATTGAAAAAAGCATGAAGATGGTCAATGTATTTTCAGAAAAAGTGAATGCGATATATGATAAGTCGCAGGATATTATTTCTCTGGCATACGATATGGAAAAGAACAATCGTATTGTCGAGGAGTCTGTCGATCAACTTGTTGTCAATCAGGAAAAGAATGATAAAGCCATAAAAGATATGTTTGACGTGATCGGCAATCTTCTTGCTAAGACTCAAAAAATTGGACAAGTCACAAAGATGATGAGTAGAGTCTCGAGTGAGACGTTTCTTCTGGGGCTAAACGCGAAGGTTGAGGCGGTTCGTGCGGGCTCGCATGGTCAGGGGTTTTCTGTGGTGGCAGAGGAAATACAGCGATTGTCGGCACAAAGCAAAACTTCTGCCGAAAATATTAACGAGACGGTTCAAAGTTTTTCTGATGAGATCAGCCTGCTTGAGAAGGTCGCTCAGGAGTCGCAGGACTTATTTAGCGTACAGAAAAATACCATAAATGAAGTAGACCGCATATTTAAAAAGAACTGTGAAGCCATCAGTATGTATATTGAAGAACAAAAGGGCTTTAATTCATCGATAGCGCAAATCAGAGAAGATGAGTCTGATCTCACGAATACCATCACAGACGTTATCACCTCGGTAAGAGAGATATCTGCCACCGCAAATGAAATCGGTGTATCTTTAATCGATCATAACAACTCGATCTCTCTCATGAACAAACTGGATGAAGACAACGCGCGCAATATCAATGCAATGAAAAAAGCCGGTCAGCATATAAAAGTGCAGAAGATTACAACGCCTAAGAAGAAAATAGCCTTTTTGTTTGATGTCGATCACTCGTTTTATGATCCGACCAAAACCGAGGCCATCAAAGCCGCTGGGATATATAACTTTGACGTCAGTTTTTTTGCACCTCAGTCAAGAGGGGAAAGCACGAAAGAGCAGGCCGCGTGCCTTGATAAAATCATCGAAGAAAAATATGATGGTCTCGTGATCAGCCCGATCAATGATGACCTTGTTTGCCAAAAGCTCAAACAACTCAATAAAACTGGCACCAAGATTATATTTCTCAATGAAAAGCTTGAGAGCATTGACCATGTATCCTTGATTATGACAGAGGGCATCAACATCGGCGCAACTGCGGCCCGCATTGTAATGGGCGCTTTGGGCAGTCAGGGAGAAGTTATTGTCAATGCATGGTCGGGGTTGAAGATTGATGCGATAGAGAATCGAAAAGACGGTTTTGTACAGGAACTGAAAAGGAATTCGCGAATTGACGTGCATGAGTATCCTGTTAAAAGCAACCCAACGCCGCAGGAAGCAGAATCCATTATCCGTACGATGCTGCAAAGCAATCCGAATGCACAGTTCCTCTATTTGACGAATTTGGACTGGGGTTTATTCGCAGCGGATTATATGCGTCAATATCATCCGGATATCCAAGTGATTACCGTTGATTTTTCAGAAGACGTGGGAAAAGCCATTGAGGACGGTACGCTTCATTACTCATTGGGCCAACGGCCGTATTTATGGGGCAGTACAGCCATTCGTCTGCTTGATAACAGTTTCCATAACAAGAAAGACCAAAAGAGTATAGATACAGGTACTTTTGAGATTAACAAGCTAAATGTAAGTATCTATTCTAACCTTTTGTAGGGGATACCGAGGCGCTGTGATAAGCGCCTCGTTCCTATGCGTACTATTTAAGCAAAAACACGATTTTTGTTAAAAGCTCATCTTCAGGAACTTCGCACGGAGCATTATAGTAATACTCGTAGCTGATGCCGGTCGGTTTAAGACCTTGATTTGCAACCCAAGCAGTTAAGGCCTCATAGGCTGGCCCCATTTTTTCATACGATCCCTTGTACATGTACGATGCCTGCTTACCGGCAGGGATCACGTTGGCCGTAATCTCGTCCTTCCCGGCAAGGGGCTTTGATACAGGAAACCCCATTTCAACGTCGAGGTCGTCCATATCCAAGTTGTAATACGCTGTAAACGGTGCATCCGCAGGCGCTTCGCCAAGCTCTTCTAGATAAGCCGCAATTGCCCCATATGCTTTTCCGATCTCCTGCGGAAGATTGGCCACGGACGTCCGTTTGCGAATGGACAGCACGGGCTGCTCTTTCGGTTCTGTTAATTGAAATTGTTCACTCATTTTTGAGCCTCCTTCATCTTTTTGCCTGATTATAACAAAGCAAATATGACAGCTATATGTCATGTTCCGGAAAATAATTATGGTAAATGTCCTTTGCCATCTGACCAAGCGCCGTACGTACGTGCGGCGGTGATACCACTTCAACCTGATTGCCAAAGCTCAAAAGAAAACCATAAGTCTGATAGTTGTCCGGGAGCGCTGTTTTGACCATGATCCGCCCGTCTGCGCATCGTTCTAAATCTTCGCCGAACCATTCAGTGATAATCGATTCCATTTTGTTGCTGAAGAGCAGGTCAAGAGATACCATACTGTCTGGGCTTTTCCAGTCTTCCATGGGCTGATCTGCCGGCACTTCTCTGGGACTGAATACGGTGCCGGTTGCAGCGATCGCTTTGATTCGGGTTACCTTGAAATATCGAAAGCTGCTTCGAAGGGAACACCACGCGTGAAGATACCATTTCTGTGTTTTGAGTATCAGCGAATATGGCTCAACCTTGCGCGTCGTTTTGCTTCCCTGTGAATCGGTATATGAGAATTCGAGTTCCTTTGAGGTTTCGATGGCATCGCGTATGACGGCAAGCTTCTCTTTTGTATAAGAATCCTCATGCCATGGGTTAAGATCGACCACAAACTGACGCATTTTTGCGTTAAGCTGATCGATTTGCGACGCATTCAACGTGTTTTTAAGTTTTTCGATGAGAATGTCGTGGCTTTTGCCTTCAATTGTGTGCTCAATACCCTTGAGTGTGGTCAATACGGCGGCCATCTCCTCACCCGTCAGCACGCTTTTATCCAGCCGGTAGCCCGGTGCGATGCCAATACCCCCGTTTGCGCCCTGATACGTCACCACGGGTATGCCCGCAAGGTTGATGGCTTCTACGTCTCTGAGTATCGTGCGGACAGATACTTCAAATCTTTCCGCGAGTTCCTTGGCCTGAACACGTTCCTTGCGCAGCAGCATCACGAGTATGGCAACCAATCTGTCGGTTTTCAAAATATCACCGCCTTCTATAGATAATTCCATTATACTGTAAACAACGTATTAAGACTATTTGGAATTCTCATAAGACGATTTTAAGAAAATGACCTATTGCACAGGCGCAAAAAATAAGTTATAATACGAATCTGTAAAAACAATATGGGGCATTGGCTCAGCTGGTAGAGCGCTGCGTTCGCAATGCAGAGGTCAGCGGTTCGATCCCGCTATGCTCCACCATTTTAAGAAGATAGTAAATAAGCTGTCTTCTTTTTTTGCTTCTTTACTGCTTCCAACTAATTACTCAAAAAGACTTGTAAAAATGGATATATAATGTATTATATAATTATCATCACTATTTAAGGAAAAACATATGAATAGAAAAATTTTTATGGCTGCTATTATTTTGATCCTTGGAGTGGCTTTTTTTCTCCCATCCCAAATAACAATTGCTCAAGCTGAAACTCAGGACGGTTTTGAATATACCATTAACCCGGACGGGGTTTCAGTAACAATAACCGATTACACCGGAAATGATGAAGACATTACAATACCAGCAAAACTTAACGGTTTAGATGTAACGTCTGTAAAAGGCTTTCAGTTTAACAACGGAATAAGAAATGTAATTATAGAGGAGGGCGTTAAAGAAATAGGAGTCGTCACATTTATCGCTTGTGATAATCTTGAGAGTATAACAATACCGAGCAGTGTCACTTATGTTGGTCCTTCGCCATTCACGTACTGCCCAAAGCTTTTGTCAATACAAGTTGCCTCCGGCAATAGTTATTTAACGAGTATAGATGGAGTTTTATTTAATAAAGTAAAGACACAATTATTGAGATATCCGCCCGCTAAATCAGGTAACTATTCAATACCCGATTCCGTAACAGAATTGAGTCATTATGCTTTTGAGGGCAGTAAAAATATAACCTATATTTATATACCGCAAGGTATACAGAAAATAGGCAATAGTGTTTTTGACGAATGTATACAACTACAAGAGATAGATGTGGATGCATCAAACACAAGTTATTCAAGCCAAGATGGTGTTTTGTTTAACGACAATAAGACAATATTGATACGATACCCCCAAGCAAAAGGTGGACATTATGATATACCAAGTACAGTGACTGAAATTGAAAACGCCGCATTCTGCAATTGTATGTATCTGAATACAATTACTGTTCCGGACGGGGTTTCCATACTTGGAGGCAATGCTTTCATGAGATGCAGTGGGTTGGAGAAGATAAGTCTGCCAAACAAAATAAAAGAAGTTGGTGGTTTTACATTTGCAGGTTGTAAAAAATTAATCCACATTGATCTGCCTGATAGCCTAGAAAGCATTGGTGATGGTGCGTTCTCATCTTGCATTAATTTAGTTAACATTGATATACCAGATAAAGTCACCAGTATTGGTAACGGCGCTTTCGCACAATGCAGAAAAATTAATAACATATCATTTCCTACTAATTGTAAAACTATATCACCAGCATTATTTGAACAATGTACATCTTTAACAAGTTTTATCATTAATGAAGGTGTTACAACAATTGGATTTTTGGCCTTTCAAGGATGTACTGCTCTAGAAAACGTTTTAATACCAAACAGCATTAAAGTAATTGAACAAAGTGCTTTTGAAGGTTGTGAAAAGCTTAAAGCTGTAATACTTCCGAATACCATTGAAATAATTGATGCCTATGCGTTTAAAGACTGTAGTAATCTCTCTAGTATCTCCTTACCAAATGTAATAAATACGATTGCAAAAGGCGCTTTTGAGGGTTCGGGTTTAACCCAAATTGTTATTCCTGAGGGTGTAGCGTGTATAGAAGATGGGGCTTTTAGCGGATGTGATAGTCTTACGACAATCATAATTCCGGATAGTGTAAAAAGTATTGGCCGAGCAGCGTTTGAAAAGTGCGGGAACTTAACCAATATTGTTCTGCCTAATGGAATCACAGAGATTGAAGCTGAAACATTCTGGTATTGCAGAAAATTAAGAAGCATTAATTTCCCCGAAGGTGTTGAAATTATCGGGCAAGATGCATTTCTAGAATGTGACAGTCTCCAGGAAATAAAGTTGCCGGATAGTGTTCAAACTATTGGCAAGTTTGCATTTTGTAATTGTTTAAGCTTAAAGCATGCTAACATACCAGATAAAGTTGCTGTTATTGAAGATAACGTTTTCAATGGTTGTATAAATTTAGTTAGTGTAGATTTATCGGATAGTACTAAGGAAATAGGTAAAGGTTCATTTGGTCTTTGCCAAAAACTCCAACTCGAAATACCTTATGGAGTAACGAAGATAGGGAAAGAAGCTTTTATGGATTGTGACAGCCTGAACCATTTGATTATACCATCCAGTGTGACAAGCATAGGAGATCAGGCATTCTATAACTGTGATTCGTTGCATGGTGCATATTTTGAGGGCAATGCGCCAGTATTGGGAACTGATGCGTTTCACTATTATCATGATCTTTTTCAGATTTATTACTTGGCGGGCGCGACCGGGTTTACAAATCCCTGGTATGGATATCCCACAAAAATATATGATCCACGAGCAAAGATAGCTACCTCAAAATATGAAATTGATCGATCAAGAGGTTATATTTTAGGTATACCAATTAATACTTCTGTTATGGATATGAAAGCAAATTTGGATAACGATGTATCAAATATTCGAGTCTTTGATCAATCTCTTGCAGAATATTCTGGCGATTTTTTATCAACCGGAATGACCATTAAACTCATGATGGATGACCACATTAAAGAGCAATTGCAGATAGTGATACGTGGCGACGTAAACGGCGATGGGAAAATCAGTATATCAGATTACACTTTATCAAGATTGGACATTTTAATGTTAAAATCATTAGTCAATGGCTTTAAAGTTGCGGGTGACATCAACGGCGATGGACGAATCACTATCTCTGATTATACGTTAATTCGTCTTGACATACTTGGATTAAAGAAAATTTATTAATTGATTGTTTCAAAGAAAGGCTGTAATCCCGAATTCACTTAAAAACACAAAAAGGTTCTTATTTGGGTAACTTTGCTCTGACATAGAAGAAAGCATTCTTGAAAGGTGCTTTCTTTTTTTCTTTATTTTAATCTCAATGAATAGTAGAACATACCCGCACGATCTACAAGCGAAAACAATTAGTGATTATAAATAACGAATATTTCTGAGATTAAAACCTAAAATCAAGCAGAACCTCATCGGCACGGGTTTTCGTTTTTTTATATTTCATCAATACTTGATTATAACGTCGATAATACTAAAAAAGTAAAGTGGAATACTAGAGAAGTAAAATCAGAAAGTTTCATAGATTGAGGAGAGAAGCATGAGCGTATTAAAATTTAACGAGTTAAATCTGTCGTCTGAAGTTCAAAGAGCGGTCAGAGAGTTGGGGTTTGAAGAAACGACACCTATACAATCTCAAGCGATTCCTATCATTATGCAAGGAAGAGATATTATAGGCCAAGCCCAAACTGGTACAGGGAAAACGTGTGCATTTGCTATTCCGGCTATTGAAATGCTTGAAGATACTGACAACGTGCAGGTGCTTGTTTTATGCCCTACACGCGAATTGGCAATTCAAATAGCGATAGAATTTAAAAATGTGGCTAAATATAAAGAGAAAGTCAGAATTCTGCCAATTTACGGCGGTCAGTCTATTGATCGGCAAATAAATTCTCTAAAAAAACGCCCGCAAATCATTATCGGTACACCTGGCCGTGTTATGGATCATATGCGTCGATCTACGCTTAAGCTTAAAAACCTAAAAATGCTAATATTGGATGAGGCAGATGAAATGTTAAGCATGGGGTTCCAAGAAGATTTAGATGTGATACTACAGAAGACGCCTGAAGAAAAACAAACGGTGCTTTTTTCTGCAACCATGTCAAAAAATATTTTAGAAATAACGAAAAAGTATCAAAAAAAACCTGAACATATTAAAGTATTGCATAAAGAACTAACAGTGCCCGGAATAGACCAATACTACATTGAAGTTCGTGAACCATTTAAGTTAGAAATATTGGCACGGGTTATTGATGGTAATGATTACGGTGTTTCGCTAGTATTCTGCAACACAAAAAAGCGCGCAAATGAGTTGGCTATTAGCTTGCAGACACGAGGATACACTGCGGAAGCGCTGCACGGAGATATGCGCCAAAATGAAAGGGATGCTGCCATGTCGAGATTCAGAAAAGGCGATATTAATATATTGGTCGCAACGGACGTGGCTGCGCGTGGTGTTGATGTTGAAAACATTGAGGCGGTATTCAATTATGATATACCCAATGATGAAGAATACTATGTACACCGTATCGGAAGAACTGGCAGAGCAGGAAAGACGGGTGTCGCCTATACTTTTGTAAGCGGCAGGGAGTTGTTTAAATTGAAGGATATACAACGATTTACAAAGAGAAGAATAGTCATGTATGAACCTCCAACACTTTTTGATATAGAGGAAAGCAGAATGGGCCGCCTTTTAAAAAGAGTTGTTGATACGATAGAAGACAACAGTTATGTTCAGTACGCTACGTATATTGAGCAAGTTGTAGATGAAGTTAACAAAAATAGTAATAAAGAGATAAGTTTAACTATGCTGGATATCGCTGCCGCTTTATTAAAGATGGTCTCCAAGCAAAAAGCAGAACCAAAGCCGATGATTATTCAAAATCTAAGTAAAGATAAAAGAAAACAACACAGACGCTACCGTCAGAAAAGATAAAGCAGTATATGTAATTAAATATATCTTGAGTATAGAGATATATTATTAGAATTTACAGTAAATAAATATACTGTATATAGTTTTGTTTGTGAAAAGAAATACAATCGTTTAGTTGGCCCGAAACATACAAATTTGCAGATTAAGTGATTTTCTATGCATAAACGTGGTTATATTAAACTCATACACCATGAAAGGGGCTGGGGAGTTTATGGCAGACATGAGAATTGTGATTGTTGACGATTCATCTTTCTCTATTGCATTTATAAGAGAGATACTAGAGAAAAATGGATTTGACGTTGTGGGAGAGGCTGGAACTTTAGAAGAAGTTAAAGCGGTTGTGAAAGAGAAAAAACCAAATTTGGTTACAATGGATATGACGCTGCCCGGGACGGATGGTCTTGAGTGTACGCGTGCAATCCATGACATTGATAAGAACATAAAAGTCGTGGTTGTCAGTTCTATGATGGATGATGAAATCGTCAAAAAAGCAAAGAAGAATAAAGTATCTGCATATATACAAAAGCCTGTCGACGCTGATGAATTAGTGACAGTCATTAACAGGGTAATGGCTTCTGATGAGTTGTATCATTTCTTAGATGAAAATTATTTTATCGTATTCAAAGAAGCACTGATGGACAGCTTTAATAAAATGACCAAAACCATTCCTGCATACAAACAAGAATATTGCAGCAATAATGAATTCGAGTCAGATGGAATTACGATTATTATAGGCATTAGCGGTAAGTTTTCCGGCAGGATGCTGCTGGATTTATCAAAAGAAACGGCCAAACAATTAACGGCGGCCATTTTCAGAAGAGAACCTAAAAATGATGATGAGATGATGGCGGTTCTTGGAGAATTTGCAAATATCGTATCTGGAAATGCGTGCTCCATGTTAAATAAAAAGAACAAAGCGTTAGGACTCCGTGTGGCCCCGCCGTCAATATTACATGGAGATAGTGTGCTAATATCAGCTCCCGGTTTAAATACGACCGCTGCCATCGCAGAAACAGGTTTCGGCGAACTGTTGCTTAATGTCGGTTTTCAAAGGGGTGAAGAAAAGTGGATATAAAATACGCAAATCCATTTATAGAATCGTTTACAACGATTATGCCTCAGCTTGGCTATAGTCAGATAGAAAGCGGTAATGTGAGCGAAAAAGAACAGGAACTGGTTCATACGGGGGTTAACATTATTGTCGGTATCGTTGGAGGAGCTAAAGGCAACGTTGTTTACAGCATGAGTTTAGAGACGGCTAAAAAAATCGCATCAACCATGATGATGGGGATGCCAGTCGAAGAATTGGATGAAATGTCGAAGAGCGCACTATCAGAATTAGCAAATATGTTAACGGCCGGTGCGGCGACAGCTTTTTACAATATGGGAATCAAGGTGGATATATCTACGCCCACGCTGCTTCATGGTGAGAACATATCAATAAAAATGAGTTCAAACCAAGTGTTGTGTGTTCAGCTGTTAGCAGATGATATCGCCATTGAAACAAATGTGGCTTTTGAATAACAACAACAATTCTGCCACTCCGACAAAACCCGCCTTCTGAGGAATAAGCTTTAATATCAAAATTCAAAAAACCATCTAAGGGCGGAATTGCTCTTGGATGGTTTTTCTGATGTCATATAAGCCGTTGTTAATATGCGAATTGATATTTTATATCTCAATGCCAAATACGTTCTTGACGAGCAGACCGATCAGAAATGAGATGGCTGATACGCCCATGCTGATGGTTACCATCTCCCAAAAACGGCGTTTAAATCGTGTGCCTTTGGCAACCGATGTATAGAAGTTGAATATAAGTATGATAAGTATCGCGGCGCCGAGGCAAACGCCAAGACTCACAAAAGGGTTATGAAGCAGCAGATAGGGAAGGATGAGAGCCACGACGGTGAATACATAGGCGAGCCCCGTATAAGTCGCGGACTTGATGGCGTTCTGGCGCTGTCCGGAATCGTGGACGGTTGATAGGTATTCGCTGGCTGCCATGGAGAATGATGCGCTGATACCGGTAATCAGTCCTGTCACCGCAATGAGCTGCGTATTTTGAAACGCGAATGTGAAGCCTGCAAGCGCGCCTGTCAGTTCGACAAGCGCATCGTTAAGGCCAAGCACGATAGAGCCCACATAGTTGAGTTTTTCCTCGTTGATCATCGCGATCAATTTTTGTTCATGCAGCTCTTCGTCCTGAACGAACGCGGCAACCTGGGGGTAACCATCTTTAAGCAGATTATACTTTTGCGACGCGTCAGTTTCGCTGTTTTCCAGAAGCTTGATGCCAAAGGTGAGGCCGAAAAGCTTTGAAACGAGATAGAAGAATAACACAAAAAAACGCCTTGGTGCGACATCGGTCTTTGTGATGCTTTTGAGTGTGTTATAGTGTTCCAGCTCGTTGTTGCTGATGGCTTTAAGCGTTTTGCAATTGTCCGTGTTCCGAACGGTTTCACTAAGCTTTTTATAAATAATGTAAGACGTTATTTCTTTTCTCTGTTCCGCCAAAAGTTCACTTATCATTATATTGACCTCTCAGTAGCGTTTATATTCTATTACACTATCAAGTTTAGCATGGGCTATGTGAAAAAACAAACGAGCGTGATCATATAGATGCCTAAAGTTTATTAAGTTGTTTCCTTTGGCGACAAGACTTGCTCAAGCAGCAGACATTGCGTCTTATGCACTGAAGGCAGGGGCAGAATCAAAGCCGCGTTTTTTGATGCTAAAACTCAATTGATTTGATATGGGGATTGTCTTTAAGCAGATTCATAAGATTTGATATATCATAGTTCTGAGGCAGCTTGACATAAAGCTCGACTTCAAGATAGCCGTTTCCAAGTTTTTCGACCTTTAAGTTGATAATTTCAATATGGCTAGCGGAAAACTTATCCTGAATGAAAGAGATGGAATCCGCGCTTTCGCTGAATGTGATGCTAATCTGCTCAGCCATTGGAATATGGAACCACCTGTATTCCCGATGCAGCAGCACTTGAACAATCAATATCAGCACGGTGGTTGCTATACCGATGAAGTAAAGCCGCGCACCGATGGCCATACCGATGCCGGCCGTCGTCCAGACACCCGCTGCTGTGGTGAGCCCGCTGACCGCTTGCCTTCTCACAAAGATCATTCCTGCACCCAAAAAGCCAATACCGCTCACGATCTGTGACGCAATGCGCGTGGAATCGTAGCTCCCGCCCGAGTTAAGTATGTCCAAAAAGCCGTATTTTGAGATGATCATGATGAGCGATGCACCCAGAGCCACAATAATATGTGTGCGCATCCCCGCTTCTTTGAGCCGATTTTTTCTTTCATAGCCAATAAGACAGCCGCAAATGCCTGCCACAACGAGCCGTAAAAGAAATTCAAGTTGAAACCAAATATCACCAATCAATTGAAACACCCTTAACAATCATATTATTTATTATACCACAGTTTAGCTGTAAAATAGAATCAAAGCTAAACAACTCTTGTAGGTTCGCTTCTTTTATGTTCATGGGTGAGATATGAAGAAGGCCCGATATATAGCGTGCGACATTTATCAACAGATAAAGTCATATATCGACGTTTTATACCCTTTGAAAGTTGACTTTTTACCAATGATCATATATTATTGTTGTTAAATAGAAGATATAAAATAAACTCTCATCAACCTGTACAGAGAAAATTAGTAGGGGAATCAGTCTATTGATACCATTTTTTGCACTCATTGGATTGGTAACAATAATAAGCATTATTGTTAATTTACAAATAAATAGACATTCTCTTTTTAGCAAAATCATCGGTACGGCAATTCTGACTTTCGCTTGTATATTTGCATGTTCTGTTATCTTATTTCCGCTATATTTTGGGAGCTTCCAAAACCTTGTTGTGTCGTTTGGCATTGCGTTTGTTTTGCTGATTGGCATTTATGTGGCTGCTGGTTTGCTGGCAAACAAGCGGCATATGAAAAATGTTGTTTTCGTAGCAGCTGACGGTGATGCGCAAACGCCCGATGCTGATAGTACCAAGGATTTGGCTAAGCCGGTGCAGTTAAGACATGTTGCCGCACCCAAACCACACAAGATAGGCAGAAGAACATCTCGAGTTGCATCAGTGGAAAAAGAAGATACGGCTAAGCCGGAATATCGTCCTGCTTTTTCGATGCATGAAAAGCCTAAAAACACAGGCAGAGATCTCAGCATGCAGATGGAGACAGGTACCATTGAGGAAATAGTCGGTCTTCAGACTGAACGCATAGACGGACAAACGGGAAGCAGCGTTAACCCCGCACAGGGCGCTGCTGAGCCTCGTGCTGATATCCATGATATGGAAGATGAACAGAGAGACAGCGTGGTATCGGATGCAGCGGAAGCTGCCGAACTGCAGACTGAACCAGAAACAAGCGATGTAAAAGCTGAACAGACGAATGGCGTCGTTTTTGTTGCAGAGGATGTTGGTGAACAGGCTGAGACCGACATAAAAACTGAGCAAACAGACAGCGTGATATCGGATGCGGAGGAAGCCGCTGAACTGCAGGATGAACAAGAAATTATCGACATAGATGCTGAACAGACGGATAGCGTCGTTTCCGTCACAGAGGAATTAGGCGAGCAGCAGGCTGAGTACGAGATCGACATTGAAGCTGAGCAAACAGACAGCGTGGTATCGAATGCGGAGGAAGCTGAACTGCAGAATGAACAAGAAATTATCGACATAGATGCTGAACAGACGGATAGCGTCGTTTCCGTCACAGAGGAATTTGGCGAGCAGCAGGCTGAATACGAGACCATCACAGAATCTGAGCAGTCAGAAGGCGTGGTATCGAATGCGGAGGAAGCTGAACTGCAGAATGAACAAGAAACTATTGACATAGATGCTGAACAGACGGATAACGTCGTTTCCGTCACAGAGGAATTAGGCGAGCAGCAGGCTGAGTACGAGACCATCACAGAATCTGAGCAGTCAGAAGGCATGGTATCGGATGCGGAGGAAGCCGCTGAACTGCAGAATGAACAAGAAACAAGCGATGTCAATATTGAGCAGACGCAAAACGACGAATCAACTGTTGAAGAAGCTGCTGTTCTAGATGATGAGCAAGAAGACGGCGAAACCGACGTTTTATCTGAGGACGCTGCGGAAAACGACAGTGAGGCCGAACAGACAGACGGCGCGATACCCGCTGCTCAGGAAGACAAATATTCAAGAGTTATCAACAAAGCGCTTGAGCTTAAAGGTCAGGGCGAATATTTAAACACCATTTTTATGCTCCAGTCGGTTTACGACAATATACAAGATGAAGAAGTTATGAAACAAGCTGATGTGCTGTTGTTTGAGTGCTTTGTGCTTTCAAAGCAATATTTTGAAGGACAAAAAAAGTTGTTCGATATTCTGAACAAAAAATATGATTTTGAACCGTATGAAAAAGCGAAATTAAAGGCTGTAATGGAGCAGATGAACGCGGGACAACTATGACAAATGTAAAAAAAGTAAAAAACAAAACAGAAAAAGCTTTTCTTCAAAGTTTGTTGCTGATGGCAGTCGCTATGCTCATTATTTTTGTAACGAGCGGCTTTGTATCCGTGTATCAGGCCGTTGGCAATACGCGTTTTGCTGACGGCATTCATATTGACGGTATTGACTTATCCGGCAAGAGCTATGATGAGGCTGAGCAAGTGCTTCGGGAAAATGCGCAGAAGGTCTTAGCCGATATGCATATCACATTGGTATATGCCGGTGAAGAAACGGTGTTCGACAGCGATGATTTGGGTATTACCATCAACTATAAAGATACGCTGGATAACACTTTTCACTATAACAAAAGCGAAACCGATTCGCTGGAACAGCGATTTGATAAGACAGCTTCGCTGGCAAAGGATACGCATATTCTATCCTCTGTTGAAATTGATGACAGTCAGATGAATGAGACGATTCGGGATTACGCGGCGCAATACAAAAAAGACGCTGTGGATGCCGGGGCGATTTTTGATGAAAAGACACGGGCGTTTACGTTTATAAAAGAAGAAACCGGTGTAGATATAGATACCGGGCTTCTTGTCAGTCAGATAAAAAGCAAAGTGAATGAGCAAGACTTTTCGCCTTTGGAGGTAAAAAGCGACATTGTATACCCCCGTGTGAAGCAAAGCGAATTGCAGGAAAACATGGGGATGGTGGCTTCTTATGAGACTGTCGCGGCCTACAATGAAAACAGGAACGTCAATATTCAGCTCATGTGTGATGCCACGAACGGGGTGGAGATAAAGCCCGGAGAGGTTTTGTCTATCAATGATTTGGTGGGACAGAGGACTGGAGCGAAAGGATTTAAAGCCGCGCCAGCCATCGTTGACGGTTTGGCAAAGGATGATATCGGCGGCGGGATCTGTCAGCTTGCCGGAACGCTGTATAATGCCGCGCTGCTTGCTGATATGGAGATTGTGGAGAGAGTCAGCCATACATGGCCTTCAAATTATCTGCCCATTGGGCAGGATGCCACGCTCAATTGGGATGATAAAGACCTGAAAATAAAGAATACAACGGATTACAGCATTTTCATCAGCGCACAATTTGAAGATCAGAAGGTGAAAGTGGCGCTATACGGAAAACCGCTGGATTCCGGCATCAGCATCAAAGTGGAAAACGAGATCGTCGATGAGTTAGAGCCGCCTAGAACAGAGTATCGATATACAAGTGAGCTGCCGGAAGGCTACAGCAAGACGATTCGAAAAGGGAAAACGGGCTACAGCGTGAAGGTCTATCGTATCTACTATAAAAATGGTGTTGAAACAGACCGCGTGATGGTGTCGTGGGACAAGTACCGGCCGCTTGGCAAAGTCGTATTAGTTGGAAAAAACATTCAGGATAAATAAGGAGGAAATTATGAAAAGTTCGTCTCAGGTTTTAGGATTGCCGCTTATGAGCGTTAAGGAAGGCCAGAAAGTCGGCGCTGTCCAAGATATCGTTGTCGATGCCCAGAACAAAAAGGTTGAGGCTCTGGTCGTACGCGGTTCAAAAAACGACTATGACTTTCATCAGCTAAAAATTGTAGACGTCATGGGTATCGGTAAAGATTTCGTCATTCTGCAGAGCATCGAAAACGTGAAAAGCATCGAATCGGGCAGCGTTGGGGTTCCTTTGCTCAATGTACAGTGCATCGCGGCTTCGGGTGACGTGCTTGGCACAGTGAATGAATTTGAATTCGATGAGAAAGCCGGAGATATTAAGGCAGTGAAGATCGACTCAGGGATTGAGATTAAGGGTCATAGCATACTGTCTTTGTCCAATAGCCTGCTGTTTGTGCAATATGATCCGTCCGGTGAGATGGGTACAGTCAATAACGCAGCGGCTGCGCTCGAAAAGGAACAGAAAGACTATATGATCGGCCGCGTTGTGAAAAACGATGTGAAAGACGAGAACGGCAATATCGTCATAGGCAAAGGGACTTTGGTTAATGCATCTGTCATAGAAAAAGCGCAGGAAGCCGGAGTGACGGTCGAATTAATGCTTGAGTTGGAATAAAAAATTGTAGATTGTAATTAATGAAGTGCGCTTGGCATATTTTATGCGCATATAGCTTAACAACACGCTCATCATGCTAATTCATCATTAGCATGATGATTTTTTATTGACGGTGCGACGTTACCACAGTATTTGGGGAAGATTTTATGAAATACAGATGCCTGGTTTTGGACCACGATGATACGGCCGTAAAAAGCACGCCGGATATTCATCACCCTTCTTTCGTGGAAGCGTTAAGGATTTTAAGGCCGGAATGCGAAAAATTAAGTCTCAAAGAGTTTGTTTCATATTGTTTTAATCCGGGGTTTTCAGAGATGTGTAAGAATATTTATCAATTTACCGGAGAAGAGCAAGAACGCCAATACGAAATATGGAAAAGATACACAAAGGAAAAGGCACCAGACTTTTACCCGGGTTTTCCCGAACTCATAAACGAATACAAAGATTTAGGCGGCATCATCTGTGTGGTGTCACATTCGGAAAGAGAACAAATTGTAAGAGACTATCAGTCGCATTGCGGCATAATTCCTGATTTGATATTCGGCTGGGAGCAAAGCGCGCATCAAAGAAAACCGAATCCATATCCGGTTTTAGAAATCAAGAAAAGGTTTGATTTATCCAATCATGACATGCTGGTATTAGACGATTTAAAACCCGGGCTGGATATGGCAAGAAGCAGCGATGTCGCATTTGCTGGGGCAGGATGGTCTCATCAGATACCTGAAATCGAAGACTATATGAGACAATATTCAGATTTCTATTTCTCGACTGTTAAAGCATTTAGAGAATTTGTATTAGATTAAATTTAGACAGCACTGCTGCATATAAGGCAAGCTTATATACTATTGTTCATCAAGCACCCTGTTCATTGTCTTTCGTGATCTGCCGGATATAAAGCATACGGTTCTCCGCGTGCTGATGCAGCGCTCGTCCTCCGGCACGATGGGTTCTGGCTTTGAAGAAAAAGTCCTTGGCTTTTTCCAGATCGCTGAGCTTAAGCAACAGCTCGCCGATGATGAGGCAGATTTGATGTTCGATATGCGGTTCTATTTTGATGTGCTCATAGACATATAAAAATGCGTCAAGTGTGCGTTCAATCGTCTTTGTTTCCATTTCTTTATCGCCGCAGTCTTGATATAGCCAGCTCAGCTTCAAAAGCAGTCTCGCAGTAATCAGATGATGGGAGAGAAAGAAATTGGGGGCGCATATCAAAGCGAGATAATATCCGGCGAATACGGAATATGTGTCAATATCGGCGCCGAACTTGATATCGCTGTTATGTCTAAGCGCCTTGAGCTCAATGGGCAGAGACGCTCTTGTCTTGTCCGGCTTGTCAAACATCTCGTTAAGCGCACTGAAAAGACACCCCGGACACGTCACAATGTCGTAGTAAAGCGGCTCAACGCTTTTGAACCGTTTGCGCAAATCGCTGTCTGTACTGTTTAGGTAAAGCTTTGAGGTTTTTACTTTGAGAGCCTTGAAATGCTTTCTGCATATCGGGCAGGTGTAGCTCTTGTTCATGAGATATGTTTTTTCATTCTTGCCAAGCGGCAGTTCATAGCTGCTATGCCCTTCGGGAAAAAGGGAAAAGTGTGCCGCTATATGCTCATCGCCCGCGCGGCTGACCGTTGACGTTGTTTGTTCGTTGTTTGGTTCAGATGACGCTGTCGGGGAAGCCAACGGTGCCGGTGATGCAGGTGCACTTTTTTTCTTGCTTTCATTAGCCGGTTGCAGCGTGATTTTGGGATTAACCCAGGGCTCGCCGGTCTGCTTTTCGTAAGCGGCGTTGATATCGTCCAGCTGGCCGCTGAGTTCTTTTAATAACTCAATTGTCATATTGGGCTCGTTTTTAATGAAGTGAATCAAAGTGCGCTCGCCGATAGGAAGCGCAATCACATCTTTAAGCGCGACAGTTGTGAGTCGTGCGTTTTTGTTTGAAAAAGCTGTTTCATTGAAAATGCTTCCGGAGCCAATGGTAGCGACTAATTTTTGGTTTCGTTTTCCGTGGTTGAGATATACGCCGACTTCGCCTGTGAGTATGACATACATTTCAGGGTTGCGGTTGTAGCGCGAAAAGATGCTGCCTTTATGATACTTTTTTGCCTGAGTAAGATCTTTTAAAACGCTGAGATTAATCAAACAGAACAGTCCCTTTCCAATGATCACAAAAAATATAACAATAACTAATATAAACCTAAATTATACCAACTTCAAGTTTTTTTATTGTAAATGTTGGATTCAGATAGGCTGTATAAACTTGCAAAAATCCTACCAAAAAGGTAATATATAAAAAAGATATTATTAATAACATTGTATGAAAGGTGGAATGAACATGGATATGAAAAACGCTCATCAACACATTGAGCATATGCACGATCATGATGATCACGGGCATGATGACCATAAGCAGGACGATAAAGATCACCATCATTCACACAAAGGGCATGAAAATCATCATGCCATGATGGCAAAGGATTTCAAAAAGCGTTTTTATATATCGCTGATTCTTACGGTTCCGATTCTGCTGCTGTCCCCAATGATTCAGAGCTTTTTAAATTTAAATATAAGATTTTTAGGTGACAGCTATATTTTACTTGTGCTTTCAACGCTTCTTTTTATTTTCGGCGGAAAGCCTTTCTTAACAGGCGCGCGAGACGAACTTAAGAAAAAGTCACCCGCTATGATGACGCTTATTGCGTTTGCTATTTGTGTATCATATATTTACAGCGCACTCACGGTTTTTGTGCTTCAGGGCAATGATTTTTTCTGGGAACTCGCCACATTGATTGATGTGATGCTGCTTGGGCACTGGATCGAAATGAAGTCCGTGATGGGTGCTTCTAGAGCGCTTGAAGAGCTTGCAAAGCTCATGCCCGCCATGGCCCATATCATCAAGGATGACGGGGAAACAGCCGATGTACAGATCGATGAGCTTAAGTCCGGCGACATGGTGCTTGTGAAGCCGGGTGAAACAATACCTATTGACGGTATTGTATATAGCGGACAGTCATCGATCAATGAATCGATGGTGACAGGTGAATCTACGCCTGTCGAAAAACAGAAAGACGATGAAGTGGTCGGCGGGTCTGTGAATGGCGACGGTGTTCTCAAGATCAAAGTCAGCCGGGTGGGCGACGATACGTTCTTGTCTCAGGTGATCAGACTTGTCAGAGAAGCACAGGTATCCAAATCAAAAACACAGCGTTTTGCAGATGTGGCGGCGAAATGGCTTTTTTACATCGCCCTCTCAGCAGGGCTTATCACGTTTGTGGTTTGGATGTCGCTTGGCTATGATTTAAACTTCACCATCGAGCGTGCGGTGACGGTTATCGTGATATGCTGTCCGCATGCCCTGGGTCTTGCCATACCCTTGGTGACGGCCGTATCCACCAGTGTCGGCGCAAAGCAGGGCTTGCTTGTGAGGAACAGGGGCGCTTTTGAAAATGCAAGGAAGCTGACCACCGTTGTGTTTGATAAGACAGGAACGCTCACAGAAGGAGAATTCGGCGTCACTGATGTATCCGCTGCTGGCATAGGCGAAGACGAGCTTCTCTCGCTTGCATGCGCGGCTGAGGCCGGTTCAGAGCATTTGATTGCAAAGGGGATTATCAGGGAAGGCAAAAAACGGGAGCTCGCTGTTAAGCAGGCCAAAGATCATGTCATCATTCCTGGTAAAGGCGTCAAGGCCGATGTGGATGGTGAGCAGATTTTTGTGGTGAGCCCCGGATATCTTAAACAGGAAAACATCGAGTATGACAAGGCACTGTATGAAGGCTATGCCAAAGAGGGGAAGACGGTTGTTTTTGTACTAAAGGACAACACTCTCGCGGGCTATATTGCTTTGTCGGATATTGTTCGTGATACCGCAAAGCAGGCGACCCTGCAGCTTAAAGCCATGCAAGTGCAGCCCATCATGCTCACCGGTGACAATCAAAAAGCGGCATCCTATGTGGCAAACAAGCTGGGCATTGATACGGTTTTCGCAGAGGTGCTGCCCGATGAAAAAGCCCAGAAGATTGATGATCTTCACAATGAAGGCCGCGTGGTTGCAATGACAGGTGATGGAATCAACGATGCCCCGCCGCTCGCCAAAGCAGACCTCGGCATCGCGATCGGCACGGGAACAGATGTGGCTGTGGAGACGGCAGATGTCATTCTGGTGAAGAGCAACCCTCTTGATGTCATTAATATTATCAAGCTTTCCAAAGCAGTATACCGTAAGATGGTGCAGAACTTGATATGGGCCACGGCTTACAATGTGGTGGCGCTGCCTCTTGCGGCAGGTGTGCTGTACAGCATCGGTATTGTGCTAAACCCGGCGGTTGGGGCTGGGTTTATGTCGCTTAGCACGATCATTGTGGCAATAAACGCGAGGCTGCTCAAGACGAAATAAAGAGGTCTTATTTTACATTTGTGATATTAGGCTGTTATGTTAAAATAAATGTGTCATATATAGGGGGAGCATCTTTTGAAATTCACTCAATTTATATTTACGGGCATTATCACATTGGCGCTTGTGCTTAGCATTTCAGCCTGCTCGCCTACGGTGGACGCGGTGCCTGAAACCATGGCAAGCGGCACCACGCAGCCGACTGCAGATGAAACGCCAACAGCGGCATCGACGGCTGTTCCTACGCCCATAAGGACGACAGAGCCGGATATCGCACCGACAGCCGTCGTCCCTGCGCAGACGCCCGCAATTGAGCCGACAGCCACGCCCACGGTATCAGCAACGCCAACAGCTAATCCATCAGCCGATTCTGATGAGGCCAGCGGTAAGGTGACGCTCGCCGAGGGGTTTTATTACATCAAGCTCAGCGACGAAATCAAACAGCGCATCACGGGCATGAGCTACCCTGAGGACGACGAGAACATCGAAATCAGCTATGATGACCTGCGCTATATCAAACTGAAGCATTACGATTTTGAGGGCAAGGTTCACGACGGCGAATTGATCGTCAACAGAAAACTGGCCGATGAAGTCATGGAGATTTTTTATGAGCTCTATAAGGCTAAGTATCCGCTTGAATCGGTACGCCTTGTGGACGATTATGGGGAGCCGGGAGACGATAATCTTTCAATGGCGGCCAATAATACGTCTGCGTTCAATTACCGACGCGTGACAGGCTCCAAAACGCTTTCCCGCCACAGCTATGGCGCCGCGATCGATATCAATCCGAGACTCAACCCTTATATTGACGGGGATCGCATTGCACCCGAAAACGGCGCTGAATATGCAGACCGTTCCAAAGACTTTGCAGGCAAGCTCGACCATGATGATTTATGCTATAAGCTTTTCATCAACCATGGCTGGACGTGGGGCGGAGACTGGAAGGGCGACAAGGACTATCAGCATTTTTCCAAGGATATCGGATTCTGATACATCATAAGCCCAATATAAAAAACGCCGCCGACTGCATTCTGGGCGGCATTTTTATGGTCAGAATTGTCTGCATTTTTGTGTTTGTCAATTTGATATATAGTTAAAAATCATATTAGAAGTTCTTGCGATAATGGTTGTAAGGCATTATCATTAAATTAGTAAAAAATGATAAACAGTGTGTTTGCTTTAAACATATTGGCGTTGAGCAACGATATAATATGAAGATGATCAATACAGGAGGCATTATGCGATTTGAACTGCTCCATCCCGCCGATCAGCTGGTCATGATGATGAACCGTATCTATTACCGCGGTATGACCACCACATCGGGCGGCAATCTCTCGATTAAAGACGAAAACGGCGATCTATGGATCACGCCGAGCGGCATCGACAAGGGCACGCTCACAAGAGATGATATTATGCGAGTAAAGCCGGACGGCACCATTATCGGCCGCCATCGGCCGTCCGTGGAATATCCGTTCCACCAGTCCGTATACCGCCGCAGACCCGATATCAAGGCGGTGCTGCATGCGCATTCGCCTGCGCTGGTGTCTTTCAGCATTGTGCGCAAGATGCCGCCCATCAATTTGATTCCCAACATCAAACTGATTTGCGGCGAGATATCCATTGCGCCGTACGCGGTGCCGGGCAGCGAACTGCTGGGCGATAATATCTCCGCCGAGTTCGATAAGGGCGCGGATGTGGTGATACTCGAGAACCATGGCGTGGTGATCGGCGCGCAGGACATCTTTAAGGCATTTATGGCGTTTGAAACGCTTGAGTTTTGTGCGCTTCTTGAAATAAACGCGCGCAAGCTTGGTGCGCTTAAACCGTTGACACCTGAGCTTATGGATATATCGAACAAGAGGAACGTCGACATGGGCGAGTTTGTGGCAGATATGCATACGAGCGAGGAGAACGCAATGCGCCGGGATCTCATTAAATTCATACACCGCTCGTATGAACAGGGTCTGTTTACCAGCACACAGGGCACATACTCCGCAAGGCTCAGCGACGGCTCATTTTTGATCACACCGTACGGTATGGACAGAAAATATCTTGAGGTGGAGGATCTGGTGCTCATTAAAAACGGTGAAAAGGAAAAAGGCAAGATACCGAGCCGGTCTGTGCAGCTGCATCATGAGATCTACGAGCGTCATCCCGAGATCGGTTCTGTGCTGGTCGCCCATCCGCCAAGCATCATGGCGTTTGCCGTGACGGATACGGTGTTCGATTCGCGGACAATCCCCGAAAGCTATATTCTGCTGCGTGAAACGGTGAAGGTGCCGTTTGGTGTCAGCTATCGCCAGCCCAAAAAAGCGGCGGGTCTATTCTCCTCCAAAACACCGGTTCTCATTTGCGAGAATGACTGTGTGATTGTGACGGGCAGCAGTCTATTAAATGCTTTCGACAGGCTGGAGGTATCCGAGTTCACCGCTAGATCCATTATTGACGCACGAAACCTTGGGGACATTGTGCATATTCATGATAACGAAATTGAAGATATCAACAAAGCGTTCGGTTTGGACTAAGAAGCTTTTAAAGGCAGCCGCATAGCTGCCTTTCAGAGTGTCAAAAAAGCTAGGATTGTCATTCGTTCCACTTCGTAGTGAATGAGCGAAGCGAAATGAAGAATCGATAAAGTTTAAGCCACTTTTCAGATTCTGGTCCACTGCGTAGTCGCTTGCGCTCAGAATGACCATATTTGGGGTTTATCGACAGTCTCGAAGGCAGCCGCTTGGCTGCCTTTTTATGCTCAAAAATTGATGCGGATCATAAATGTTGCCATTTGTTAAAGCTAAAAAACTAATTTATTTGGAGGTACTTAACCAATCAGGTATTATATGTATATTTATTCCCCGTGTTACGGATATATGCCCGAAAATACGCTTAAAAAGTCGATTTTTATGCAGTTTTTTGTTAAGTTATGCTTTTTCTCATCCGATAGTATAATAAGGAGATAAAACTCAAGAGTCAGCAATCCAAATCATTTAAAATACCATAGGGTCAGACGAAATGGACAGCAAACCAACTTGTATCAAAACAGCAGAGATTTAAGAAAAGCTTAATATAAAAAACAATAAAGGAGATCACAAATGAAGAAAAGTATTGGTTTAATTATGGGGTTGGTGGCGTTTGGGTTGCTGGTACCCAATATGTTGATGGTATTCTCAACTACCGTCTGGAATTTTGCTTCTATTTTATTGACAGTTTTCGTATTGGCAGCGGCAGTGTTGTCGATTATTGCGGCAATATTCTCAATCATAGGACACAAAAAAGCATCGGCTATGTTTATGTGTGCGGGTATTGCAGCAGTTTTGAATTTGGTGTTAACAATTTTTCTGGCTATTGCCTTCGATTTTACAATTATCACCGCGGCACTTAGCTTAATTATACTGTTTGTCGGCGCAAAAGTTGTGTCAACAGTGAATGAATAGGCTGCTTTAAAAATCAATTTTATTATTTAGATATGGTTAACAATTAGCGGATTGTCATCAAGATGCCGCTATGTTGTTAACCATTGTATTGACAGGAGGACTCATACGTGACACCAGAAAAAAAGACTGATTCAGTTGAACAGACAAAGCCTCACTCGGACAACAACTTTAAGAAGACGAAATTTAAAATTGGAAAGAGACACGTTCAGGGTTTTATTGCTGGTATTTTGGTTGGCGCTATCGTTATCGCCAGCGTTATGACAATAATTTATCCGGGAATACTGACGGGGCGTATTTCGGATCGTGTTGATACTGAAGCGCAAATAGGCACCATTGATGTGAGCGCATCTCCAAACAACGTGAGTGCGAACCGCAACATTAATGCGTCATTTGCTCTGGAAATCCCGGCTGATAAGCTGAATGATGTCAAAAAAGACGATATTTATTTATCGGGATTTTTTGAAGGCATGGATGTGGCCGATGTCAAAACAGAAAACGGTCAGCTTGTTGTGGGCATTCAGGGCACTTCGGTTATTGAAAAAGCATACGATTCGCAGACTGATAACATGGATGGGTATATTTCGGTCAGCGGTAACGATGAGACCGTATACGCAGCCAGTGTTCCCGTTGTGTATCCTCGCTTAATTTCGGATGTTGAAGTTCTGGAATATCAGGACAGCTACGACTCGGATATTTCGCTTAAGCTGACGGACGATTCGTTTGTAAAAACGCCGTCGGAAAGCGATATCAAACTGGATGGTATCTTTAAGGATATGAAGGTCAGTAATATCTCTCAGAATGAAAACACCCTCTCCTTTCATATCAATGGACCTCGTAGCGAAGGCCAGATAAACGGACAAGTTTGGATTTCTCAGGATGTACTCAAATCCGGTCTATCTGCGGAAAAAATCATTTCAGTGACTGATGAGCTGGAAGTTTACTCAATAACACCCATCACAGTGGAAACGCCGTTTCAAGATACACTGACACTGCGTGTGTCCAACGATTATTTTTCGGAAGACATCACAGCGGATATGTTCACGCTGGGTGAAGGTCTTCAAAGCGCGGAAATAAGCGGCGTTGAATATATCGATAACAACAGCGTTGCTGTCACCATGTGTGCTGACGAACTTAGTGATTTGGGATATGGCACAATCACTTTATCCGGTGACGCGCTGCAAAGCGGCCGCACCGCTACCGCTAATGTTTCTATTGAATCTCCGTCTATCGGCTTGAAGAGCGGTCATGATGAAATTTTGACGGCGATTAACGGAGAACAAAAGGAATATGTTCTGACTGTGTACTCGGAAGGGAATGACTTTTTACCCACAATCACGCCGCAGGATTTTGTTCTGGAGGGCGCGCTCTCATCAATGCAGATGACGCATGTTGAATGGGTGAACGGCTACACGGCAGAGCTGACCATAAAGGGAGCTCCTAAGCTGGGTGAGGGCAGTATTTCAGTCCATCCTAACGAATTCGGTGGGGTTGCAGGTGCAAAGTGTTTGGTCACTGTGACGGATTCAGCCGAGCTTTTCGGAAGGGTTAACCTGTCAGACTATATAGAGGGCATGACAATTTCGTTCTGCGATAAGAACGGCAATGCATTGGATATACCGTCTGCAACCACGGATGAAAACGGCAGCTTCTTATTGACGGTGACGCCGGATATGCCGGTTGATGCCATTGCCGTCATTATAGCGGAAAATGCTGATATGCAGTTGTCAGCGCCGTTTAACTGGGCTGACAGAGAGAATATCCATATCAATGCCTTTACGACACTGATGGCGGATGCCATTGCAGACGCAGATACAAAAGAGGACGGAATAAAAGCCGTTTACACGTATCTTGGCTTTGAAGGCGGCAGCTACACGCAAACCAACTTTGGTTTCATTGGCGCGAACGCTATTTTCAGCCATGAATTGTTCGCGGAGCAGGCAAACGGGGACATAAACGGATATATCGACCAGATGGAAGATGAAATGAAAGCCGGTCAAACGCGCTCTTTTGCCGACACGTCAGAGCTCTCCGGCGAAACAGGAGGTCTGATTACCCTTGTTGCCGATTGGGGACTTGAAAAGCTTAAAGAAGGCGCAAAAACAGCTCTGGGCGCTGCGGCCAAAGAAGGATCTTTGGCAATCTTGCGAAAAGCAGGTATCCTAAAGCCCAGTACAGATACAATGCTGGAAAACCTGCAGAAGTCCATCGATGCGCTGTCTGATCAGGTCAGGATGATGAGGGATCAGATTATCCATGAAATTAAACTGGCTGAACTGCAGAAAAAGATGGACAGCTTAAGCGCAGAGCTCAACAACATCACATTTTTGTATGCAAAGTATGTGGGATTAAAGGATGAAATTGAAGCTGAGGTTGACCGTTATAACCAGAACCATCCTGACAGCTCAGAACCCGTGGATTATAGTGAGCTGCCGGTCACAACAGCGTTTTTCGGCCCTGGCGGTGTGGTGTCCAAAGAGAATCTGGACAAAAGCATCAACAATATCGTGAATATACTCAACGGAACACGCTATTCTAAGGCGCTGATTACGCAGTACTATGATTCTTTGACGGAGAGTATGCCTTTTGCGCATAATGCCGCTGAAGAGCTCTATAGCTTTATGCAGTATGCCACGAGCATTGAGACCATCGGACTGTCTATGTATTCAGCGTATTGTCTGCAAAGTGACGATACTGTTTTAAGGTCGGATCTGGAGACATTGATGGACATCTATGAAAAGTCTATCACCACACAGGAAGCCGATATTTTGCCGGACAAGAGTGTTTTTAAGACAGATATTAACGGAAAAAATACCACAACCGTGAAGCTTAACTATAACGGAAAATACTATATATTCTCGGATATTAACTACAAAATGAAGGACGATTATATTCAACGTTCGCACTCTTCATCATTGGGCTTGAGCATGACAACATATACTCTTGGATTTGAAGTAAAGGATTCAAGAAAAGAGGATATGAGCGACTTGTTCTATTGCAGAAAGATGTATAACTCGCATATGACTCAAAAAGAGTATCTGAAAAAGTTCCTTGGCAGAAATTATCCGGATTGGGTGATATTCAACACAAAACCCACCTATAAAAAAACCAAGTATGTGAGAAATCACGGCTATGACATCACATTTTATGATATGGGTGATAATGTGTATAGGACGTACGCGACATCAAGGCTCTACCACGATTATGGTCACTGGATTGCGACAACGATAAAAGTCACCCAATGATAGCGGATAAAAATTCTTTCAATCGAGTCATTTACATCATCACATGTGTTTTACTGCTTATAAGCTGTGCCGCCTGCGGCGCGGCTTATAAGCCTTTTCAGGCCGCTTTGGAAGATAGGGCTGGCGCACTCGATATCTCAGCCGTCAATGCGGCGATAATCAGCAGTGGTGAAGCGGAGTGGAATAGCCGCTACGGGCAGCACGCTCAAAGCGGCGGCTTATACTGTATCGGCAGTATTTCCAAATCCTTTGTGGCGGTGCTGGCGCTTATACTTGAAGAAGAAGGAACGATATCGCTGGATGATACGGTCAATGCCTATGTGCCCGATCTTGATCTTAGCAATAAAATCACCTTAAGAGATCAATTAACGATGCGCAGCGGCATAGCGGACTATACGCAGGATTTTGATACGGAGGATTATTTTAAAGAATACAGCGAACAAAGCTTGATTGACAAAGGCCTATCAGATTCTGTGTTTTTAACACAGGGAGGCTTTTTATATTCAAATACGAATATTCTCATCGCGCAGCAGGCAATCGAACAAGCGACGGGAAAAGAGTGCGAAAGTTTGATTGAAGAATATATACTCGATCCGTTAGGCTTGGAAAATACCTTTTTTGCCAAAGAAAAGGAAAGCATTAAAGACAGACTGATGCCGGGGTTTGCAAACACCCAAGCCGGACAGAAAGCCGAATTCACCGATATGACGACGTCTTGGGCGGGGTTGGCTTGCGGCATGTACTCGACTGCTGAGGATATGGGCAAATGGGGGGACGCGCTTCAAAGCGCTTCATTTCTCTCTGAGGATTCGCGCTCACAGCTCTTTGACTTTATGCCCGTTCACAGTACGATGGACTACGGGCTTTGTGTCATGCGGGAGAGGGCAGACGATAGAGAAATCGTAAAAATGCAAGGCAATGTTCCGGGATACAGCAGCGTGATTTATCTTTATGACGGCCAAAGTATCGCGGTGCTTTGCAACCTGTCTGATTACAGCGGGACTGATCTGTTATACGCCGAAGAAATTGCCGATTCATTATTAGCTTTAATGATAGAATTGCGGGACTCGCGTCATTAAAAAAGCAAGGGGATTATTATTATGACCCTTGCTTTTGTCATGTTATCGCTGATTATTCTTATGATTCGGCTTGGTAAGGCTTGCGGTATAGATCACCCTTTTTGAGCCCGTTTTGCTTCGCGAGCTTGCGCCATCCAAAGTTGCCGCCGAAGTAATACAAGCGCCTTGGAAAGCTGACTTTTATATAGACGTTTTTCAATGGCGGCAGCTGCATATCGTTCATATCCTTTGCCATAAGATCAAACGCGTCATTCAGCGTTTGCATGGCTTTTTTCATAAACGGCGCGTCCTTTGCGCCCATTATCATGCCGCCGCTTCCGAAGCCGACGCCGAAACGAAACGAGGCACCTATGCGGCGGCTGAAGCTTTGGATCACACGAATGGCTTCTTCGTTAATATCCGGCTCGGGGAACCCGCAGTTAACGATGGTATATATTTTTTGCGGTAGGCCTTGAGCACCGATATAATGTGCATAATCTTCTAGGTACCGCGTCAGCATACCCGGCATACAGAAAAAGTACAGCGGAAAAACAATCAGCATCGCATCCGCATCCTTCATGGCTTCAAAAGCAGGCGTGCAGTCTTTGCTCGTCAGCGATTTGCGCACATCGATGATATCAACCTCAATATCTTTACCGCTAATATGATCCTTGGCCGTTTGAGAGAGCAGATTGGATACGGATGGTTCTCCCTTTTTGGGGCTTGCGCTGAGTATAATCATTTTTTTCATAATGCACCTCCTGCGATGCGTTTTAGAGCAATGTGCCCCAGCGCATTTTCAATTTGATCTTCTGTGCCGTCATCGATCAGCATTGTGACGTTGGATCTATGTTTTTGTGTGATATCGGTAAACAGCTGTGCGTCTTCGGGGCTTAAATGCTCGCCGTATCCGATCATGATCTGTTTTGGGTAGCTTTCATACCGGCGCGGATGCATGGTGGAGCCATCCTTTCTCAGCTCAAAGAAGGGCAGCATATTGGGCAGCCAGCGGTCGATCGCGTATTTCATATTGGCGCTGAACTGCCCGAAAACGATGGGTGAGAGAAAAAAGACGACATCGCTGTTCATCATTGCGCGGTTGATGTTTGCCATATCATCGCTGATGACGCATTCGCCAGGCTTTTTAACCCAGCACCCAAAGCAGCCCTTGCAAAACGCAATATCGCCGCGGCCGATTTGCTTTTCTTCAATGTCAAAATGCAATAGATGATTTTTCACCTGAGACAGCAGGCGCGAGTAAGCGTCTGTCATATAGTCCTTGTCGGAAAGGATATAAGCTTTCATATTTTAAACTCCTTCATTAATGTTTACGTCGTTAACATGATACTATCAGACAATGTTTACTGTGTCAACATATTATGTTATAATTATAGCAATAGAAAACGTAAAACAGCGGAAAAAGGAGACGGGCGTGACTAAAGAAAGCTATCATCATGGGGATTTAAAGGCGGAGCTGATTAAAAAGGGACTAAAGATACTTGATGAAGAGGGCTATGAAGGCTTTTCCATGCGCAAGGTGGCCAAGGTCTGCAATGTAAGCCAAACGGCACCGTACCGCCACTTTAAGGATAAGAACGAGCTGATTAAAGCCATTGCCGTTAAAGCGCTGCAGGAATTTAACCAGAGTCTTGAAAAAGCGTTTGATGATGACGGCGACCCCAAAGACCAGCTTAAAGCAATGGGGCGTTATTATGTGTCGTTCTTTGCGGAGAATCCTGAATACATGCGGCTGCTGTTCTTCAGCAATGCGCAGGCATGGATGCGTGAGGCGGTGATGAACGAATATCACTCCGACGACGAGCATCCATATTCGGCGCTTGAGAAGGCGGTCAAAAATTACAAAGCGGCCTATCCCGATGACGAAAGAAGCCAAGACGAGCTTATCGTCTACTGTTGGGGTCTGGTTCACGGCATTGCCGTGCTGATGGTGAATGGCGAACTGCCAAGCGGCAAAGACGCTATGGCGCTTGTGGAAAGGGTGCTTCAAAGCGAGAGGTTTTTATAGGCGTCTATTCCTCCGTCTTTGCCGTGCAGCAATGGCGGATATCATTCAAGAATTGCAGCAGCGCTTTTACAGCGGTTTTGGGTGCTTTGAACGTGATGTAAGGCGGCACAGCATCCCGCAGCCTTGAGTTTCTGTGCTTTTGCAAAACGCGAAGCAGCCTGCCTGAATCAATGGCGCATTCTTCGGGGTATTTGAGCATGAACGCATGTGCGGTGCGCGTGACCGAGACGATGCCTGCCCTCGCCGCGAATCGTTTAATCAGCGAAATCAGCATCAGGTTTTCTACTGGCCGCGGCATTTTGCCGTACCGATCGACAATTTCCTCTTTGAGCTCCTTGGCGCTGCGTGTGCCTTCTACCGCAGCAATCTTTTTGTATACCTCGATGCGCTGTATCTCGTCGTCAATGTAGGAAGCGGGAATGTGTGCATCAAGGCCGATTTCCACCGATGTATCGGTAGGCCGCTCAACGCGGTCGCCCTTGATCTCGGCCACGGCCTCGCGCATGAGGCGGCAGTACATATCGTAGCCCACGGCTGCCATCTGGCCGGACTGTTCCGCCCCCAGCAGATTGCCCGCGCCTCTGATTTCAAGGTCGCGCATGGCGATTTTAAAGCCTGCGCCGAGCTCGGTGAACTCCGCAATTGTCGCGAGCCGTTTTTCGGCATCCGGCGTCATGTGGGTACCGGGCAGATAAGTCAAATATGCGTATGACGTTTTCGCGGCGCGCCCCACACGCCCCTTTATCTGATAAAGCTGGGCGAGGCCGAACTTATCCGCTTCGTAGACGATCACCGTGTTCACGTTGGGAATATCGATGCCCGATTCGATGATGGTGGTGCACAGCAGCACGTCGTACATGCCGTTCAGAAAATCTTCCATCACGTCTTCCATCTGTGTTTCGCCCATGCGGCCGTGTGCCACAGCCACGCGTGCCTCTGGGACGTTTTTGCGCAGCTCGGCGACAAGGCGATCCATCAGCCCGATCTGGCGGCAGACAAGGTACGCCTGACCGCCGCGATCCATTTCCCGGGTAACCGCGTCGCGTAGCAGCTGGCCTGAATATTCCATGACGTAGCTTTCGGGGGCTTTTCGCTCCTCGGGCGGTGTGTCGAGCACGCTCATGTCTCGGATGCCTGTGAGCGCCATCTGGAGCGTCCGCGGAATGGGCGTGGCCGAGAGCGTCAATACGTCCACGTTGCGTTTGATATCCTTGATGCGCTCCTTGTGGGACACACCGAAGCGCTGTTCTTCATCGATAACCAGCAGCCCTAAGTCCTTGAATTTCACGTCGGGTGAAAGCAGCCGGTGCGTGCCGATCACGATATCCACCGTACCCGCCTTGAGACCCTTGAGTATGCGCTTTTGGTCAGCTGAGGACACATATCGCGATACCGATTCGATTGTCACCGCAAACTCCTTAAAACGTTCGCGGAAGGTGTGATAATGCTGGCGCGCAAGAAGTGTGGTGGGAACGAGGACGGCGCATTGCCGCCCTTCCATCACGGCCTTAAAGCAGGCGCGCATCGCCACCTCTGTTTTGCCGTAGCCCACGTCTCCTAAGAGCAGTCGATCCATCACTTTTTCCTGCTGCATGTCTATTTTGATTTCGGCGATGCTTTGCAGCTGGCCGTCTGTCTCGTCATACGGGAAGCTGTCCTCAAACTGATGCTGCCAGAGCGTATCGTCGCTGTATTTGTATCCTTTTTTGTGAAGCCGTTCGCTGTATATCGACACGAGGTCTTCCGCGAGCTCCTTAACGGCTTTTTTCACGCGCGCTTTGGTCTGGCTCCATTCGCGCCCGCCGAGCTTGGACAGACGCTCGTTTTCACCGCCCATGTATTTTTGTACACGGTCAATCTGATCGGTGGGGATAAACAGCTTATCGCTGTCGCGGTATTCCAGCTCCATATAATCGCGCGATATGCCCTGTACGGCGCGCGTGACGAGCCCTAAAAAACGCCCCTTGCCGTGGATATCGTGCACGATAATATCGCCCGGCTTCAAGTCAGTGAATATGTCCATGCGCTTGCGCGAAGCGGTACGGCGGTGTTTGCGTACAAAGCCGTATATCTCGTGCTCGCCGAGGAAATATGTTTTTTCGGTCGTTAATTCAAAGCCGGAGAGCAGCCGATCGGGAAAAGCGCCTGCTTCACCGGGGTTCAGCGTGCGTCCATCCTTAATGCACGGCACACTTAATGACGCGTCGGACAGCTCGGATGCGAGCCGTTCCGCACGCGCAAGGCTGCCGCATTTTAGATAGACGCGCCAGTCCGCATTCACACGCCCCTGCAAATCATCCCGCAGAAGATCGAGTTTGCGGTGATACGAAAGCGCGCTTTTGGCCTTCATATGAAGCGTGGTCTTCGGCTTCAGATCAGCAGATTCGGATATCGTACAAAGGTCGATGATGTCTGCAGCTTGCGCTGTGATATGACTCAGCGGCAGATACAGCGACTGCTGATCGGTCAGCGCCGTGCCCGTCTTCAGCAGCGTGCTCAGCCGTTCGTTGAACTCATCGCTGTGCTGCTGCTCAGCGTCGGTGACGCGTCGGTGGTCGTCGAAAAGGACAAGCGCATCCGGCACGTAGTCGAGCAGGCTATGGTCGCCAAACAGGTACGCGTAGTTTTCGAGATCGTCAAAGTAGTGATGCTTACTGAGGTGCCGGGCATAATCGTCCAGCCTCTGAGCGAGTACAGGGTTCTTGGGCTTGATGGACGCGAAGTAATTGACGCCTTTCTCCGCTGTGTCCTCGCTGAGCACAAGCTCCACGGCGGGCGGCAGCATGACCTCGTTCAAGTTTTCTCGGCTGCGACGCTGCGTGCCGGGGTCAAACGCGTTGATGCTCTCCACGACGGTATCAAAGAAGTCGATACGGTAAGGCGCAACTGCGCCGGGGCAGAAAACGTCGAGAATCTCGCCGCGCCGCGCCGCCTGACCCGCTGTTTCCACTGACCCCACGCGTTCATAGCCGTTGAGAACGAGAATTTGTATCAGCTTTTCAGGATCGTACACAGCATCCTTGCGTATGTCGAGATGCGCAAATTCAAAGTCATCGGGCGAGACGAGCCGCGCCAGCAGTGCTTCCTCACTTAAAAACGCGATTTTCGCTTCTCCGCGCAACATCTTGGATATGCCGTCAATACGGCGGAACATCACCTCGCGGCTGCGTGCCACAGACGAGCGGAGCTGAAGCGGGCGGCGGGGGATATAGACGGCGTCCTCCAGCGCGTCAGCGTACATTTCGGCGCTGCCCTCGTCTGCGCAGACCACGACGACGCTGCGGCTAAGCTGCTGCGAGAGCGCTGTGGACAAATGCGGCTTTAAGCTTTCGGGAACGCCAAAAAGCGAGCAGGGAAGGCTCCCTGCCCGTACCGTCTGTATTAATTGTGAAAACACCTCTGATGCCGTGAGGTGTGCCGTGATTTGCATATCCGTTAAACCTTCTTGCAAGCACTGATTAATTGTACCGGCTCTGTGCCTGCTCAACACCGTCCTCGATTATCGCTTCCACGGCGTCAGCGGCCTTTAAAAGCGTGTCGAACGCGGCCTTCTTGTCCGCATATTCGCCGAGCACATGATCGATAAGGTCGCCCTGGGGCTTGCCGATGCCCACGCGTACGCGCACAAACTCTTCCGTCTGCAGATGATAAATCACCGATTTCATGCCGTTGTGTGTGCCTGCACTGCCGCGTGCTTTGATGCGCACCGTGCCTGTTTTCAAGTCGATATCGTCATACACAAGTATGAGCTGACTAGCCTTAACGCCGAGTGCTTTGGCCATTTCTTTGACGCTTTCACCCGAGTTGTTCATATACGTCTGCGGCATGGCCATCACCACGCGCTTGCCCGCGATGCCGCCTTTGCCGAGCCGTGCTTTGTACATGTGCATGCGCACGGGGATGCCGTGACGGTGCGAGAGGATATCGATCACGTCAAAGCCCGCGTTGTGGCGCGTATGCGCGTATTTGCCGCCCGGGTTGCCGAGCCCCACGATATAATAGTCCGCGCTTAAACCGGCGGGAGATTTTTTGCGAAATCGAGCAGATCCGAATAGTTTCCCTGCACGCATGGCGGTACCTTTCCTAAATCCCCGATCACATTATCCAGCACCAGAAAGCCCTCGAAGCCAAGCTCAACAGCGCACATGTCTTCCGCAACGTCGTTGCCGACGACATAGCATTCGTCTGCCTGAAGTCCAGTGTGATCAAGTATCTCTTTAAAGTATTCCAGATTTGGCTTGCAATAATGCGAATTATCGTAATAACTTACATATTCAAAATCGTTCACGTTAAGCCCCGCCCATTCAATACGCGCGTTGGTGGCTGCCGTAGGGAATATGGGGTTGGTGGACAATATCAGCCGATACCCTTTTTTCTTAAATACATTGACAGTTTCAACGGCACGCTCTTCCACATGGGTGCAGGCCTTGAGCGCTGAGAATTCGTTTGCGTAAAACCTATCCATATGGTCTTGTATGGTGTTCGGGTCAAGCCCCGACGCGGCCGTGACTGTCTGCAGAAATATGTCCCTGTTTAACAGTCTGCCGTCGTTGTTAAGTATCGCGTATATGCCGCTGCCGAATACCTTTTGACCGTCTTTTCCGAATAAGTCGATAAATCCGCTCTTTTGTATGAGTGAGAAATACGTCTTTGTAAACTCGTCCATGTGAAGCGGGAGAAGTGTGCCGTCGAGATCAAAGAAAACCGCTTTTCTCATTCATCTCTCCTTCTTTTTGCCCATCCTTCGATAACCGTCTGACGGCTTCTGGCAATGCACAACGCATCTTCTTCCACGTTTTTTGTCACCGTGGAGCCTGCGGCAATATATGCGCCGTCGCCGACTGACACAGGCGCAACAAGGTTCACGTTACACCCGACAAACGCATTTTTGCCCACGATGGTTTTGCTCTTCTTCTTGCCGTCGTAGTTGACGAACACCACGCCGCAGCCGATGTTGGTTTTTTCACCGATTTCGCCGTCGCCGATATAGGTCAGGTGCGAGACCTTCGCGCCGTCCTTGATCTGCGCGTTTTTGACTTCCACAAAGTCGCCCACACGGCACCCGTTGCCGACCTGGCTTCCCGGACGTAAATACGCATAAGGGCCGATGGTGGTGTGTTCACCCACGGTTGAACTAAGAATCACAGAGTTTTGTACCGTTGACCCCGCGCCGATGGTGCTGTCCGCAATGCGGCTGCCGGGATAGAGTACGGCGCCCTGCTCAATGACCGTTTGGCCTTCCAGCGTCACGCCCGGGTATATAGTCACATCCTGTCCGACGGTCACAGTGGCCTCGATATACGTGCTGTCCGGATCCATCATTGTGACGCCTGAGAGCATCAGGTTGTTGTTGATACGGCGGCGCAACTTCTTGGCGGCATCCGCTAGCTGCACGCGGTCGTTCACGCCCATCCATTCGTCAGCACTGCCGCAGCTAACCGCTTCGATGCGCTTCCCCTTGGCAGAGATATATTCGATACAGTCGGTGAGATAATACTCGCCCTGCACGTTGTTGGGCTTAAGTGACGCGAGCGCTTCGCGCAGCAATGCTCTGTCAAAGCAGTAGATAGAAAGATTGATTTCGCGAACGGCTTTCTGCTCTTCTGTGGCATCGCGGTGCTCCACAATGCGCTGCACGCCGCCGTCCTCGCCGCGTATAACACGTCCGTAGCCCGTGGCGTCGTCAACGGCGGCTGTGAGCAGGCATGCGCCCAAGCGATTATCTGCTGCCGTCTTTGAAAGACGGATGAGCGTCTGCGCCTGAATCAGCGGCATATCGCCTGCGACGACGATCACATACCCATCACCTGTCAGGTGTTCGCTTGCCGCCATCACCGCGTGGCCTGAACCAAGCGGCTCGCTCTGAACGGCGTAAAGCACGCGTTCGCCGAAATAGTCTCTTGTCATATCGGCGTTTTTGCCGATCACGAGCACAGGCGGCTGGCCCGTCGCCTCGGCAGCAGCATCCACGACCCATTCGCTGAGCGCCTTTCCGGCGGCTTTGTGCAAAATCTTAGGTGTATTTGACTTCATTCTCTTGCCTTCTCCGGCAGCGAGTACGATGGCAATTGTATTATTCATGTTACACTCCGATCGATAGGGTTATTTAACTATATAGATATTAGTAGATGAAAGCAAACGTGTCAACATCAGCCAAGGGCATATCCGCACTGGGCGTAAAAAAGCGGTCAAAGTGTGTTGACCGCTTATACAATCAGTTTGTCAATCTCCGAAGTTAAGGCCGATCTCTCTGCCCACGCGCAGCAGTTCGTCATCAAGAGGAATCGTCTTGGTTTTGCCTGCCACGTCTTTCATGAGGTTAGAGGTAATACGACCGTTCTTCACGGCAACCGTGTATCCAAATTGGCGCTGCTCGATAAGCTTAGCGGCATACACGCCCATCTGGGTGGCCAGCACGCGGTCGTACGGGCATGGCGGGCCGCCGCGTTGATAGTGTCCGGGAACAACCACGCGCGTGTCGATATCAATCACGCTGTTAAGATCATCTGCCAGCTTATAGCCGATGGAATAATGCTTGCCCTTTAAATCCTGATCTTCATCGTCTGTAATGCTGCGCGCGCCCTCCGCGACGGCAATGATGGAAAAATGCTTGCCGCTCTCATAACGTTCGCTGATGGCTTCGGCCACAGAATTGATGTCGTAGGGAATCTCGGGAAGCAGAATCACATCGGCCCCGCTTGCAAGGCCTGCGCTAAGTGTCAGCCATCCGGCGGTGTTGCCCATGAGCTCGACGATAATTACGCGCGAATGCGAGAACGCGGTGGTATGTACCTTGTCAATCACGTCTGCCGCGATGTCCACGGCGCTCTGAAAGCCGAAAGTCACGTCGGTTCCCCAGATGTCATTGTCGATTGTTTTGGGCAGACCGATCACATTTAAACCGTGTTCTTCAAGTATGCCCGCTGCCGTGTGCGTGCCGTTTCCGCCAAGCGTCACAAGACAGTCAAGCTCCATCTTTTCATAATTTTTGGCCATTGTTTTGAAAGCGTCGAGATACCTGCCCGAGTTTTGGCGCATCGTCTTGTCTCGATGGCGCGATGTGCGAAGGATGGTGCCGCCCAGCGTGAGGATGCCGGAGAACTCTTCTTTCTTCATCGTACGGTATGAGGCATCGATGAGACCGCCATAGCCGTCCATGATGCCCACGATTTCAGCGTCTTCAAAAAACTGATATGACGCCTTGGCTACGCCGCGTATCGCGGCATTGAGCCCGGGACAGTCGCCGCCGCTTGTAAGAATGCCAATCCGCTTTGCCATGCTGTTCCTCCATGTATATAAAAATTAAATATTTATTCCATTATATCCTCATCAGTATACACCAATACAAAATGCCTTTCAACTTAAAGCCAAGCCTTAAAAAATGAAGAAGCGGAGCATTTGCGGCCCCGCTTTAATAATCGAATGATGAGGAATTGATTTTAGTTAACCATATCTAATGGTGGCAGGTCTTGGCTTAGATTCGCCCCGAATCCGTCTTCAAGATCGGTGATCACGGCATCATCTGTGTTCATCTCAAATCGGTCGTCGTCCGCCACAGCTTGCTTAGGCTTGCCGACGGATACTGTGCCTTCATATTCAGCGTCAACAGTCATGCCAAGAACAGTTATATCCATAGATCCCGACAAATTATTACCGTTTATCTCCTGCTCTCCGTTTATACTGATCTGATCCAAGACGCCCGGGATATCCATTGTTCCTTCATACTCGATGCCGTTATCGGTCTTGCTGAGGAGCAAATCGACCGATAAAGTTTGGCCGGAATCATCCGTTAACTCTAGATTAATGGATTTACCCTTGGTTTGAGTTTCATAGCCAAACGCGAGTTCAAACACCTGGCTGCCGGACTCAATATAATCTACCTTTATGCCGGCAGGTGTACCGCCGTCATAATTGACTGTCCACTCCATCTCAAAATCCGTTTTTTCGATGTCTGATATCAGTTCCGATATGTCGGAAGTTTGAATGTTCAGATCTTTGGTCATATGTCTAAAGGCTTCGTTTAGTTCGTCGTCGTTCTCAAGCTGGTCGGCAAGCTTATAGAGCGCTTCAGTCAGCTCATCGGTGTTCAGCGACAGCGTGGTTTTTTTCGCGCTTTTGCCAAAGCATTTTTCGTCGATATTATTAAGGAACGCTTCGGCGAGCTTCAAGTATGCGAGACTGTTGTCCTCTTTGTTGTTTAACAGTGCTGTGATCCGTTCACTAAACGGCATGGGCTTTGAAAGATCAGCCTCTGTATCGAACCTAATGCCGTTTGTGGTGCCGTCTTGGTCAATATACAGGACATCTTCAAGCAACAAAAATTTCATGGTGCTTTCCATGGGTTCTGTATCTGAAAAGAATCCTGCAAGTTCGCTGTTGCTGTAATCCATACGCGTGCGGACATTCATACCTAAAGCCTTTTCGTCATATGCAGCGTCTATTGTCATATTGGTTTTGACATCGGTAACTTCTACTGAATACTGAAGGTCCATTTCAAAAGGCTTATCGGCAATTTGATCCATGTCGTTTTTATTATCAAAACCGCTGAAAGCCCCTGTAAACACGCCCAAGGCGTCGTTGGCAAAACGCGTCTGTACGGTTTTACCGCTGAAAGGCCCGCCGCCGGGGGCAAACACAACGAAAAACAGCACGGCGGCCGCAATCAAAGCAGCAGCGGCGCCGATCAGAATCCAAAGAAGCGCCTTGGTATTTTTCTTTGGCGGCTGCTGACCGTTGCCATAAGGCTGACCCATGGGCGGCGGTGCAATCGGTTCCACATTCGGCGCTGATTCTCTATTCACTTTGGCACCGCAATTTGTGCAGAACAGGCTGTCGGGCGGGAGCTGCGTACCGCATTTTAAACAATACATAATAGTCCTCCTCATATATATCAACAATCACTATAATCATACACGATATGACTGCATTTTACCATCATTTACATACAGATACAAAAGCCTACAGACATCTTTCGTCACATAAATTGAAGAGAATATCTTTACAATTGACCGCTCTTTGTTCTTATGATATGCTTGGAATTAACAGAATAGCAACCATCGGGTGCCTTTATAGGATAATAGGGAAAACGGTGAAAAGCCGTTGCAGCCCCCGCTACCGTATGGCCGACTGTTTAAGACACAATGCCACTGAAGCAAAAGCTTTGGGAAGGCGTTTTAAACGGAATGACGCCGAGCCGGTAAACCTGCCAGATGTGTTTTTGTCAAGATTTCTTCGGAGGGAAGGATGCAGACGGCCGTATCTTGCGGATTCACGCCTTAAGCATCAACGCTTCAGGCGTTTTTGTTTACAGCGGACCCGAAAACAATGTTTTCGGGGGAGGGCTTACACCGACTATAATTCTTGCCTCCGCAGAGAATAATTAACGAAGACGGAGGAAAACAAATGAAGAGGTTCACAATTTTACTGCTTGCACTGGTGATGCTGGCAGGATTAATGACAGGATGTGCGTCAAACAACAGCAGCGTTCCCACGGAACCGGCGCAGACACCTGTGCCCAAAGACATCATGGATGACAACGTTGATGCGATGGGTAATGAGGTGACGGCTGCGGCGGAGGATGACAGCGAGCTGACGATTGTGTCTACAGCGCCCAGCGCCACGGAAATACTGTTTGCGCTCGGATGCGGTGACAATATTGTCGGCGTTGACGTGAGTTCCACGTATCCCGAAGAAACAGCGGATATTGAAAAGGTGGGCGATTTTAACGGATTCGATATTGAAAAGGTAATCGCACTTAATCCCACGGTGGTGTTTGCGGGCAACGGCTTGCAGCACGAGGATATTGCCACATTGGAGGAAGCAGGGCTCAATGTGGTGGCGGTGGAAGCCACGTATTATGAAGACATCGCCAAAAGCATCACGATGATCGGCTCCGTGGTCGGTAAGGAAGAAGAAGCGGCGGCGCTTAACGCGCAGATTGCCGAAGCGGAAGCTGCCGTGAAGGAAAAAGCCGCGGCGTTTACGGAAAAACCGACAGTTTATTACGTGATGGGTATCGGTGAATACGGCAACTGGACATCCGGCGAAGGCAGCTTTATCAATACCGTTATCGAGATGGCGGGCGGCGTGCCCACCACGGCGGGAACGGATACCGAATGGCTGGAATACCCGGTGGAAGACCTTGTGACCGCGGATCCGGATATCTTGCTCGTGTCCAGCTGGGTGGCTGAAGAGGATCTGGTTGCGGCAGTGGGCTACAGCGATTTGACGGCCGTCAAAGAAGGACACTATTATTTCATCAGCCCGGATATCAGCGAGCGTCCCGGCCCGCGCATTACCGAGGCGCTGGAAACATTGCAGGGCAATATTGAAACTTTTCTCACAGGAGAGTCATGATTGAAACAACAGCAGAAAAAAGCTGAGCTGATATGGGTCGTGATGGTGCCGCTCGGCATCGCCGCGGCCTTGTCTGCGTTTTTATTCGGAAGTTCGGGCGTGAGTATTGGCGAGCTTTTCGCACTTTTTGGCGGCGATGCGCAGCCAAGCACGTCCATTATATTCTTCAGCATACGGCTGCCGCGAGCGATTCTTGCGCTTGTGTCTGGCGGGGCGCTCGGCATTTCGGGTGCGTGCCTGCAGGGGATGTTCAAAAACCCCATGGCGGATTCTTACGTGATCGGCGTGAGTGCGGGCGCGGCGCTGGGTGCCACAGTGGCTTTTGCATTCAGTACAACGCTTGCATTCTTAGGCTTTGGCGCGGTGAGTTTGTTTGCCTTTTTAGGCGCGCTCGCATCGGTGATGATCGTCTACCGATTGGCAAAGGTAAGCGGCAAGGTGTCCACATTTTCGCTGCTGCTTGCAGGCGTGGCGGTGAGTACGCTTTGCTCGGCGCTTGTGTACTGCATCATGATTCTATTTCGCGACAAAATGGAGCATATCGTGATGTGGACGATGGGCAGCTTTTCGTCGGCGTCGTGGAACAAGGTGGTCGTAGGCGTACCTGCCATGCTAGTGGCGTCTTTTTTGTGTCTGTTTTTTGCGCGGGATCTCAATATCATGCTCCAGGGCGATGAAGCCGCGCGGCATCTCGGCGTGGATGCCGGAAAAGTGCGCCGCAACTTGCTGATATTGACCACGGTTGCGACGGCCTGTGCGGTGTCTGTCAGCGGCATCATCGGTTTTGTGGGGCTTATTGTGCCGCACATCATGCGGCTGATTTTGGGGCCGGATCATCGGCGACTGCTGCCTTACTCGTTTTTCGGCGGCGGTATATTTTTGCTGATTGCGGATACGCTGGCACGCGTGGTGATGGAAAACCAGGAGATTCCCGTGGGCGTGATTACGGCGCTGATCGGCGTGCCGTTCTTCTTATTCTTGCTGCGGCGGGGCAGGAGCGTGACACGATGAGCAATATGGTGATAAGCGATATAAACTACAGCTACGAGCCACCGCGTTACGCGCTCAGCGGCGTAAGCTTTGAGATACCCACGGGCCGTTTCTGCGGCATCATCGGACCCAACGGATCAGGCAAATCGACGCTGCTGGGCTGCATTTCTGGGCATCTGAAGCCTGAACGGGGCAGCGTGAGCATCGGCGGAGAAAATGTGGCGTCGCTGTCCGTCCGCGAAATCGCACGGCGCATGGCGCTGGTTCAGCAGCATGCGTCGCTCGAATACGATTTTACAGTGGGTGACATCGTACTGACGGGGCGCAACCCGTACTTAAAGCGTTGGAGGAGCGAAGCCAAGGATGATTATGCGATGATGAACGATGCGCTGCAAACGGCGGGAATTGTTCATCTTAAGGACAGGCTGATTACCACGCTGTCGGGCGGCGAATGGCAGATGATGATACTTGCGCGGGCGCTTTGTCAGCAGGCGGATATCATGCTGCTGGACGAACCGGTGACGGGCCTTGATATTTCGCATCAGGTGAGCATCATGGGCACGGTGCGGCGGCTATCGGCTCAGCGCGGCATATCCGTGGTGTGCGTGCTGCATGATTTAAATCTCGCGCTATCCTACTGTGACCAGATCGTGCTGCTCAAAAGCGGTAAGGTGTTTGCCAAGGGCGCGCCGCAGGATGTGCTGACGCGGGAAAACATTGAGAGCGTATACGGCACAGCCGTACACAAATTCGAGCAGGACGGGAAGACGTTTATACTGCCTATAATGGATGTTTAGTATAGATTAGAAACGGCATATTGGCACACTTCCTTTATTGTACAGCCTGCCTGATTGTGATATACTGTCGGGGCGAACTAGCTTTTAAGGAGTTTTTCTCATGAGAATGTCACAGATGTTGTTTTCCACACAGCGCGAGGTGCCTTCGGAGGCCGAAGCGGACAGCCATGTGCTGCTGCTAAAAGCCGGCATGATCCGCCGACTCGCGGCGGGTGTATACGCGCTGATGCCGCTTGGCTTTAAAGTGTTTAAAAAGATTGAAAATATCATACGCGAGGAAATGGACGAGGCAGGTGCGCAGGAGCTCATTATGTCGGCGTTTTTGCCCGCGGAATATTACCAGCAGTCGGGCCGTTGGGACGTTTTCGGCACCGAGATGATCAAATTTAAAGACCGCAATCAGCGTGATTTTTGCTTAGGGCCCACACACGAGGAGATTTTTGCCCATGTGCTAAAGCCTGAGCTCCAGTCGTATAAATCCATGCCCAAAACCATCTATCAGATACAGAATAAATACCGCGACGAGCGGCGGCCGCGCTTTGGCATGATTCGCTGCCGTGAATTCGTGATGAAGGACGCCTATTCGTTCGATGTGGACGAAGCCGGTCTCGATGCGTCTTATCAGAAGATGTACGACGCGTACTGCAAGATATTTGACCGCTGCGGCCTTGAATACGTCGTGGTGCACGCGGACAGCGGTGCCATGGGCGGTTCGGGTTCACAGGAGTTTATGATCAAATCGGACATCGGCGACGACACGATTGTGTCTTGCCCGAACTGCGGCTACGCGGCCAACGCGGAGCTGGCTGCGTGTCCGGACGCGCCCGAAAGCACGGAAGAGATGACCGCTGTGGAGAAGGTGCACACGCCGAACGTGGGCACTATCGAAGAGCTGGTGGGCTTCTTTAAGACCACGCCCGATAAATTCGCCAAGACACTGCTATACAACGCAGACGGCAAGATCGTCGCCGCCATGGTGCGCGGAGACCGAGAGCTTAACGAAACAAAGCTTAAAAATTATTTGGGATGTGCGAACCTTGACCTTGCGTCGTATGAAGACGTGCGCAAGGCCACAGGGGCTGAAGTTGGGTTTGCAGGGCCGGTCGGTATCGATGCGGACAGGCTCATCGTGGACAAAGAGATTCCCAATATGCGTAATTTCCTTGTGGGTGCCAACCAGACGGATTACCATTACACAGGTGTTAACTATGAGAGAGACTTTGTGTCTGCCGATGTGTGCGATATCCGTCTCATCGAATCGGGAGATCCCTGCCCGGTGTGCGGCGCGGAGGCAGCGCTGGCTAAAACCATTGAGGTGGGTCACATCTTCAAGCTCGGCACCAAATACAGCATCGCCATGGACTGCATGTTCCTTGATCAGGAAGCCAAGCAAAAGCCCTGCATTATGGGCAGCTACGGCATCGGTCTCAATCGCACGATGCAGGCGATTATCGAGCAGTCTCACGATGACGACGGCATCATCTGGCCGGACAGCGTGGCGCCGTATAACGCCATCGTGGTGCCGGTGAGCGCTGCGAATGAAGCACAGATGGCGCTTGCGGAGCAGATTTACGAGAAGCTGCAAGCCGCGGGTATTGAAACAATGCTGGACGACCGTGACGAACGCGCGGGCGTGAAGTTTAAGGACGCCGACTTAATCGGCATACCTCACCGTATCAACGTGGGGCGCCGTGCGGCGGAGGGCGTTGTGGAATACAAGCCGCGCCGTGACAAAGCGGCCGAGGAGCTTACCGTGGATGAAGCGGTGGAGAAAATCGTCAAGGCGGTTAAGGGATAAGAGCGAACGGATAAAGCGGTCTCTGCGGGATATGCAGGGATCGTTTTTTTGTTGCCTTAATACTGTTTGATTAATCCTCTATATAAATGTATAATTAACAATAAATACAATATATAGGCATGTGAGGTATATATGACAATAGAAGAAATAAATCAACAAATCGAAAAACTTAACAAAGAAATTAAAAATAATATATCAATATTGAACGATATTCGCGGCAGGTTAATAACCAACGTTGGTTTACTCTTCAAAGATCAGATAAAAAGCTGTATTGAAATCAGGGTGAAAGATGAATATCCCCACATCATTATTGAGATGGCTCCTGAAAAACAAAGAGAATTGATGATGAACATGAAAGCGTTACAGCAAAATGCTCAAAATTTAATCAAAGACTTATTTGAGAGTCAAAGATTTTTGAAAAACACTGAAACGCCCAATTATTATTACAGCTATATGATTGAACAGGAACTTGAATCCGAAATTTTAGAATATGCATCCGCTCATATCGGCAGGATTCTTGATGAGTTTGGCTATATTCAAGGCAACGATCATGAATGGTGCTTTAGTGATAAGGCAAGCGGATATACAAAGCATATCAGCATAGATGACAATATAAAATCTCTCATTTCCGAATATGCGTCACAGAATACCAAGCTGAGCGCAAATGTCTCGAAAGTGAATAGCTATTCCAATGAGAAAGCAAAGCTTCAGGCAATGAATTTATGGGATAATTTAATCAATCTTTGATTCATATCGCAAAGCCGCGCTACCCAAAAACTTGGTGTTGACAGACGCATGGTTTGCCGTTACAATTGTGTTTGTCCGTCTCACACGGAATATATGAATATAATGGGGGATTAGCTCAGTTGGCTAGAGCGCTTGACTGGCAGTCAAGAGGTCACCGGTTCGAATCCGGTATTCTCCACCAAAAAAAGCCCTGAACGGGGCTTTTTTGTTGCTTAATGTATTAAGCGGTCGCAATAACAGTCTCTTATGTTTCTGAATGTTTTAACCGGATGCTCTCTTTAAGCAGCAATGTTTTGGCGAGCCGATGCCCAAGGCTTTTCACTTCTAAAATGGCCGCCGAATCTTCACGCGCTTCGGTTTTTTTGAACAGGTCGATAACTTCCGCACAGTCTGTGACCCTGTATCCGAGCGATTCAAGCGTTAAACGCATGGTCTTAGCCGCATAGCCCGTGTCTTGCGCCTTTTTTTGCTCGCAGACGCTGATAACAGCCGCCAGTTTGCCTCCCAGCGCCTCATTAACGCTCATCCAGACGCTGCGGTCATCATCATCGAACACTTCATAGCAGTACAGACGATCTAAAAATGCTTTCATCAGCGCAGTGACATCGTAAAAGTAAGTCGGCGAACCAAGGATAACGGCATCCGCTTTTTCCAGAAGCGGATAAATCTTTTGCATATCATCGCGAATCACACAGGCATATGTTTGCCTGCACCCCTCGCATCCGCGGCAGTCCGCAATGCGGTAATCCGACAATTCGATAAGCTCTGTATCGATACCTTGGTTTTTGATCTCCTCAAGCGCTTGCCGTACCAAAAATGACGTATTGCCGTTTTTTCTCGGGCTGCCCGATATTCCGATGACGTACATAGATGACACCTCGTTTAGTATTCGTCAATATGGTATGCGAATGGCCGGCGAATGTCAAACGAAATAAGTGAAGATGATGCTAATTATAGAAAATTCTGATATACTTAGTCACAATAATTCATATACAGCAATAAGGAGGGAAGTGCTGATGGATAAGAATCGCATCAAAAATCATTTCGAGGAAGAAGCCAAGCAGTATGATGGTATTATTAGAACACTGATTCCAAACTATGAGTTGATGGTCGGCGTTCTTGTTTCCATCTTGCCTTTTGAAGAGCAGCAAACCTTTTCAATGATTGACCTTGGCTGCGGGACGGGAACCGTTTCAAAGACGGTTAAAGATTCTTTCCCCAATGTGCAGATAACGTGTGTGGATATAGCGAAGAACATGCTGGATATCGCCAAAGAAAAGGTTGGAGCCGATACAAAGCTTATCCAAGCGGATTTTAATACATTTGATTTCTCTGAGAAATATGATGCAGTGGTTTCTTCTCTTGCTTTGCATCATCTTGAGACTGACGAAGACAAGCTCAATTTCTACAGGAAAATATTCAGCGCTTTGAATTCGGGCGGTATCTTTATCAACATCGATGTGGTGCTGGGCAGCGATGAAGCGCTGCAGGACGTTTATATGGAAAAATGGAAAGCGTTTATGATATCAAGAACCTCGAAGGAGGAAGTGGAGCAAAAGTGGCTGCCGAGCTATTACGTGGAAGACCGGCCTGCGCCGCTGATTTCGCATATTGATATGCTCAAGGCATGCGGCTTTAAAGGCATGGATGTGGCATATAAGTATTATAACTACGCCGTTTACAGCGGGAAAAAATAATGACAACCCGCTGCTAAGCCCTCTGCAGCGGGTTGATTCACCTCGGTATTATGAACAGTATAGCAAGATATGGAGTTAATATATTGAGCAGATGCTAATGCTAATGGCATTATATTTATAATGTCTGATGTTGTCGATAAACCCCATATCTAGTCATTCTGAGCGCAAGCGACTACGCAGTGGACCAGAATCTGAGAAATTTCTTAAACACTATAGATTCTAATCCACTTCGTAGTTATTTCGCTTCGCTCATTCAGAATGACAGAAATAGCTTTTATGACAATCTGTGGCATTATGTTTATAATGCCTTGTACCATACATTCATACTTTCGATTTCACCCGAAATGTCGGTGTTGTTTATAAGCGTGCCTGAATAGATATAGTTATGCTTGGCAAAAGTGATATTCATACCGTGAGAAACCGCACGTGCAATGGTATATGCGGTCATAATGCCTCTTTGCCGCATGGCATTCTCCATTTCATATAACAAAGAGGACGCAAGCCCTTGAGATCTATACTCAGGCAGGGTAGCAAAATCAGTCATTTCAACATTTTGAGACTTGATATCCATTTCGCTCGATGAAACAGCAATTAATTGGCCTTTATCACGAATCCCAAAGTAGACGACGTTATCATTCATTGTGTCTTTTATATACGCGGGGTTGTGAATGGGGAAAGGGTATGTCTCAAAAACCCTTTTGTAAATCTGTGATATATCCTCCGCATCCTCTAATCCCAAGTTAGCCAAATGATAGTTTTGGTTTCGTTTAGGTGCCGCCTGAAGTGGAGCGGCGTTTTTTGCTAAAGAGATGATCTCGTCAATTAATGCTGCATTTGATTTCTCTTTTCGTTTAGGGTCTAAATAAAGCGCCATAAACAAGCCGTCTTGTTTACCATTATAGAAATGCGGGATACACGCCTCTACAGTATATCCGGCTGACTCAAAGCCTTCTTGAGCCCATCCCGGTACTTTAATGAATATTTTAGAATAGCTCTTCTCATGTGCCAGATTATAGATATCGTTGATTATACAGGGGTAGTCCTCGCTGCATAATTTCATGAGATATACTCTGTCACTGTTTTTTCCGTGCTGCACTAAAGATTTTCCGATAACTTCAATAATGTCATTCATTTAGCGATTCCAATCCATGCGTCCTTGTTTACACTCGTTAGTATGCACATTATTCGTCCTCATTTTCATAGCTGTCGCGTCTTTGGAACCTTTCATTGTCCCGGGGAATGATACATATTTCTTTATCATAATCGGACAGCAGTTTGCTTATACCCATCGCTTTAATCTTCTCATCATCATAGTCATATTGCAGATTACATGTATCACATTTTTGACTGCAGGATACCTCTTTATATGAATCAGGCTCTCTGTAGGTTGTGATAACGCCTTCATAGTTCCTTAGCACAACTTTGCTGGATGACCAGGAAATTAAATAGTTAGGCATAACGGGTATTTTTCCTCCGCCGCCGGGTGCATCAATCACATATGTGGGAACCGCAAATCCGCTGGTATGGCCGATAAGGCTTTCAATAATTTCTATGCCTTTTCCAACATGAGTTCTGAAATGTGTCAGGCCTTCCGACAAATCGCATTGATACAAATAATATGGCCTCACTCTATTCTTAACAAGCAATTGAACCAGTTTCTTTATGATGATTGAACAGTCATTCACGCCCGCAAGCAAAACTGACTGGTTACCAAGCGGTATGCCCGCATCGGCTAACTTTCTAAGCGCATGCTTGGATGATGGGGTGATTTCCTGCGGATGATTGAAATGCGTATTCAGCCAGATCGGATGATGCTTTTTTAACATATTGACGAGATCGTCTGTTATTCTGTATGGTAAAACCACAGGCATCCGGCTGCCTATTCTTATCACTTCAACATGATCAATTTTTCTAAGCTCTGTAAGAATCCAGTCCAAATATTCATCAGACAGCATAAAGGGGTCGCCGCCTGATAGCAGCACATCCCTGATACCCTTATTATCTTTTATATATTCAATGGCGTTTAAGATTGATTCTTTATCAGGAATATAATCGATGTCACCAACCTTGCGCTTTCTGGTACAATGCCGGCAGTACATTGAGCACACGTTGCTTACGTGTAGAAGAACCCGATCGGGATATCTGTGTGTGAGACCGGGGACAGGGCTGTCGTTATCTTCAGCCAGCGGGTCTGACATTTCGTGGCTCTTGATAGTAAGCTCGCTAGGGTTTGGGAATGATTGCTTAAAAATAGGGTCGTTTTTATAATCTTCTGTATTGATTAACGACAAATAATAAGGAGTAATAGAAAGCGGGAATTTCTCCAATGTGCTTTCCAGTCTTGCTCTTTCTTCTTTATCGAATTGTATTCCGGTTAAATTTTGAAAAGTATCGATATCCTTAATACTGTGTCTTAACTGCCACTTCCAGTCTAACCACTGCTTTTCTATGATTTCCATGTTTATGTTTTCGGCTGATTCTAAGTATGACAAAATAACTATTCTCCAAACTTTGTTTTTTGACTGTATTTATTTCCATTTTGCTGAAAAATTAATACAAAAATTTTTATAATAATATCAAAGACATATCTTCTTGTCAAATGTGATGACGTCCTACTCCGCGCAAAACACCTGCAAAAAGAGCGCAATATGTGCGTCTTCCTCCTGCTTGACTTTGGCCATGTCGGGGGGCGGGCCGTCTGGTGAGAGGCTGTTTTCGTAGAAGCGGTATATGAAAAACGCGTGGAACTCTTTCGCGGCAAAAAAAGGGTCGGCCAAGGCCATTTTTCCGGCATCCATCAGACGCGAGAAATAAGACGCGAATGCGTCACGCGGCTTTTGAATCAACTCTTCTAGCAGCATGCGGCGCACCTTTTCGTTGGTAAATTGCTCACGCAGTATGATGCTGCCGATTTTGGTGTACACCGGATTCGTGAAAAACCGCACGTTGGCAGTGACGACATTTTGTATGAAAGTATGAATATTAAGGCTGTTTTCGTTCTCAAAGTGGGGATAAACCTCGCTGTGCAGCTGTGCGCGGAAGTAATTCACGATGGCATCGAGCAGCGCTTCCTTGCCGGTATAGTGGTTATAGATAGACGCGGCTTTGATATTGACCTTCGCGGCGATTTCACGCATCGAGACGCCGGAATAGCCTTTCTGCGCAAAAAGCTCAATGGCAGCGCCAAGAATCTTCTCCTTGTTGGAAAGCGGATGTCCATTATCTATGCTGTTCATAACATTTCCTCCTGACGAAGCATGTATCACACATATTAGACTAACGGTGTTAGTTTGTCAATGCCCGAGATACCACAAAGGAAGAGAAAGGTATACAAGTAAATATAAAAGCTTGACAAAACTAACATTGTTAGTTTATACTCGTGCTAACATTGTTAGTTTTTAAATTTTTTATAAAGGAGTCATCCGTATGAACAAAGCATTAATTGTTTATGCATCCAAGACCGGAACCACAAAAGATGTGGCTGCTATGCTGGCCAAAAAGCTGACGGTTCCGGCAGAGCTTTACGACTGTCGCAGCAAAACGCTGCTCAATTGCAGCGGTAAACAAGTTGCAGAGCGAACTGTGCCGAAGATTGATGAGTACGGCCTGGTCATATTAGGAACGCCCATGTATATGGGTAAGCCGATAAAGGAATTCAAAAAGTTCTTAACGAAGAACGTGCAGAAGCTGACACAAGCTTCCGTCGCTATATTTACCTGCGGCGTGGGCACACAGGAAGAAGACGGCGTATATCTGCGCAAGTCCTTACCAGAATCGCTTAAGGGAAAACAGATGCTTTACCGTCACATGGGCGGGGAAGTGCGTATAGAGAAGATGGGCGGCTTTGCGCGTTTGGCAATGAAGGAATATGAAAAGCAGCATGGAACAGCGGCAGGTATCGACTGGCATGCTGTTGACGGGCTGGCGGGCGATATCGCAGCCCGGTTTGGAGGGAAGGTATCATGAAGAAGAAAAGGACTGGTTTACGCGTTCTGCTGGGTATTATGATCGCGTTTGTGGTTGTAGTGGGCGGATTTTTCGCGTTTGTGCTGATGGGCAAAAATACGGCGATAGGCCTCGCACTGGAGAATGTGCCGCTCACAAATGTGTCGGACGGCGTTTATGAAGGCAGCTATGCGGGCTTTCGCTGGAGCAATACCGTAGAGGTGACGGTGGAAAATCACGAAATCGTGGATATCGCCGTGACTCATCCGCAGGTCTTCATGAAGCCGGAGACGGCCGATGAGCTCAAAGGCCGTGTCACGATGCAGCAACGGACAGATGTGGATGTCGTATCCAGCGCCACAGCGGACAGCAAGGCATATCTAAAGGCCGTGGAGAACGCGCTAAAAAATGAGGTTTCTAGCTAACGAATACGGTGTATTGTATGGAAAAGCCCTGAGCCAATCTGACTCAGAGCTTTTCCTATGCGCTTATGAAAAATCTGAGAGCGTTCTCTCAGGGGGAAGCACTACATATCTTCGCTTTGCGAAGGTGCATTCAGAACCTTTGTGTTGATCAGCTTTTCAAAGCCTTCGATGGAGTAAGGCTCGCCTGCGCGCTTCTTTTCCAGTGCCGCCAGCAGCTTCTCAAACCGGCTCTTGGTTACAGGGTAAACAATCAGTCCGACGATTGAGATCAGCAAAAACGCGGCGGGGATGATCGTACCAATGTTCTCGATGCCGGTAATGGTTTCCGGTGACTGAACAGCCAGTGAATTGTCGTATTTGTAGAAAGCAAGCAGCAGTCCCGCCAGCCACATGCCAAACGCGGCGCCGAATTTTTGTATGAACTGCGGTATTGCCGTGATGGTGCCTTCACGGCGGACGCCGTTTGTCATTTCATCCACTTCCACAAGATCGTATGAGATGGAGTAAAACACTGTCCAGAAAGCGGCTGTGCCGATCGCCATGGTGACAGCTTCACATATCAGCATCACAATGGTACTGACGCCGATGCTTTTGACCACGATGAGCCCCACAAGCATGAGTGAGAACATCACAAGGCACGCGGTGCGGCGGTCGCGTTTTTCCGCGATCTTTGTGGTGATGGGGATGAATATCAGCATAATCACTGCGAGAATCCCCACGACGACAGCCATAAAGTCTTGCGTGAGCCCCACGCAGTTGACAATCATGAACACAATGTTGGCCTGTATCATTGACGATGTAATCAGGTAGAAGAAGATAAACACGGTGAACGCTTTAAACGGCCGCAGCCTCATGATGGACATCATCGTTTTGAAAAATTCGAAACGGGTATTTTTCACGGGTTTGCGATAGAGGTCAGCGCTTTTCAAAGAGCGGATCGTGATAAATCCGAAGACCAGCGCAAGCACAGCCAGCACGGCCACCGTGGGCAGCCATCCCATAGAGACAGACAGACCGACACCCACAAAAACAGCGGGCAGCACGGCAGGGAGTATGTTACCAAGACAGATTGCGCCCGTGTTGATCATCGAGCTTAGTCCCCTAATGCGCGTACGTTCATCATAGCTTTGCGTGATTTCCGCAGCGACGGCATAATAGGGAATCGTGTAAGTCGTGTAGCTAAGCCAGAAAACGATGGTGATGACCAAGTAGTAAGAGAACTTGAAGACATCCGACTGGCCGGGCAGCTCGATAAACGCGGCGACGATGGCGATCGCCAACGGGAACAGCGCGCGCATCATAAATTTGCGTTTGTCTGCTCGGGGTTTGTCGGAAATAAAGCCAATGATGGGGTCTGCAACGGCATCCAGAATGACCGAGATCAGGCTCACAGTTCCGGCAAGTGCCGGATTGAGCTTGGCTACATCGGTCAAGAATACAAGATAGTACGTAAAGTACATGTTGTAAATGAGGGATTCAGTAATAATCCCAGACGCATAACCGACAGTGCGCTTGCGCCCCAGCGTATACTTTTTATCCATAACCTAACGCTCCATATGTATTTATTTATAAGCCGGTTATCCGGCGGCTTATACGGGTTGGGCGTTTAACAATGAGAAGCTTTTCTTATTGTTCTTGTACAACGATTGAAAAACTTGATAGTTTCGGTCATGAACGTCTTTGTTCAATAAATCGGGTGTAAACGTTGAATACTCCGGGAGCAGCGCTTTTGCGCTCTTAATGGACGGTATGTGCCCCATGCCCACCGCAATGAGTATCGCCGCGCCAAACGCGCCGGCGTTTTGGGAATCCGGCAGTGTCGCGACAGTACGGCCCAGCACGTCGGCAAGTATCTGGCAGATCACGGGCGATGTAGCGCCTCCGCCTGCGGTCAATATAATATCCGACGTATGCAGCTTTTTTTCCTGCGCTTCGAGCATGCTGCGGCAGTGATAGGCGATGCCTTCAATCACAGCGCGAATCAGCGCGGACTTGCCTGTTTCGAGACCGATGTTGAAAAACATACCTCTGGCGTTCGGGTCCTCAAACGGGCAGCGGTTGCCATGCAGCCAGGGCGTGAAGATGACGCCTTTGCTCCCCGCAGGCACATGACTGACGACCTCGCAGAGGTAGTCGTATAGGCTTAAGTATACGCGCTCTAATGATTCGGTGACGTGTTTCTTTTCAAGATAGATGTCAATCTCGTCAAGCGCGAGATGATCTTTTACCCATTCCAAGCATTTTCCCGCGGTTTCCATCTCGGCAAAGTAATTATAAAGACCGTTCTGGGCACCGACTGCCGCGGCAATCATGGAATTAATATCGACGATTTGCTTATCGGTCACGGTGGATACCCAGCCCGATGTGCCAAGATAGACGTGTGTGTCGCCAACGTCCACCGCGCCGATGCCCACGCCGATCAGTTCGGCATCGCCGCCGCCGCCATAAACAGGCGTACCGGCGGATAATCCGAGCTCCTGCGCAGCTGTGTTGGATATAACACCCGCTTGGTCAGTGGATTTAATAATATCCGGCAAATGCGCTGTGTTGACGCCCAGCATGCGGCACATGGTTTTGCTCCAGCCGCATTTACCGGGACGCGCGTCGTACAGTAGCGTGGCAAACGCGGAGCCTTCAGTCATGGTGAATTCACCCGTAAAGCGGGCGATCAAATAATCCTTGGTATCCAGCCATTTATGCACGCGCCGGAAGTTCTCGGGTTCGTTTTCTTCAACCCATTTGTATTTCCAGACAGGGTCTTTGACGCTGGCGGCAACCGCATTTGTGATAGACAGCGACACCAGCAGTTTTCTTGCGTTAAGCCCGCTTATTTTAAGACCATGGGTCATGCCCTTGGCAAACTGCTTGTAGGCCCTGTTGTCCATATAGCTCATCGCACGGCGTACGGGTTTTGCATCTTTATCGGCCAGCACAAGGCACTGCATCTGTGAGCAAAACGACACGGCGCATATATCATCGCCGCTTAGGCCGGATTGCTGAAGCACATTTTGCGTGGTAATGCATATGGCGCTCCACCATTCGTCCGGATCCTGCTCAGCACCGCCGTTGTCCAGCAGATAAAGGCCGTATCCGCCATAGGCGCTGTTAACCAGCGTCAGTTTATCCGCGATTCGAAACAGACAGGTCTTCACGCCTGTTGTCCCCACATCATAGGTAATGGCATAAGCACAGGGCTTCATGGTACTCGCCTCCGTCTCAAACTATTTTTTAAAAGCGGCTTTTATGAATCTCATGAATTGGGTTACGACAACTTCGTCACGGTCTAATATATCGTCGCCCGCATATATCTTAAAACGTTCTTGATAGTAGTCACATGTGTATGAGAATTGCAGCATCATGAAAAGGCTGTCGGTAAAAAAAGCGTACAGTTTGGGATCGATGTCCTCCCGTATCTCGCCTTGTTCTTTTGCCTCTTGAATCAGTGTGGTGTAGGCATGTGCCGAAATCATTTCCAGATCGCGGGAGAGCTTTTTCACAAGCGCAGAGTTGCTTTCGGATGTGATTTCGTTGTAAAGCCTGATTAAGTCCCTGTTCTGGCGGGAGTGCATCTGTATATGCCGGACAATTTTTTCCGCTTTATTTAATATATCGTCCTTGGATTCGAGCGCATCGGTCAGCACATTTTCAAGAGTTTCCTGGCCGTAACGAATGCATGTCAAAAAGAAGTTCTCTTTTGAGTCAAAGTATTTGTACAGCGAACCCACGCTGATACCCGCGAGCTGCGCGATATCGTTGATGTTGGCATTGTCAAAGCCTTTATTCGCGAACTCCGCAGTGGCAATTTCTAATATGCGCGTCCGTTTTTCTTCGGGTATTCTGTCGAATGTATCTTTATGAAATAACTGAGTCATACATCCTCCTGTTAAATATTCGATAATGAGTGAATGTTCGCTCGCTAGTTAACGATATCATAACAAATTGTAAAACACAAGTGTTTTATTCCTATCAAAATGAACTGTTTACATCAGCTGCCCCCGTATCCGTCTTGCCCGGACAAGACGATCCAAAGCAACCATATAAGCCCCTTTTCTCAATGGGGCTTCCGTCTTGACCGCACAGTCCCAAACAGAGTTGAATGCGCGGATCATGATTTTTTCCTGTGCTCTGTTTATTTCTTCCTCTTCCCACATGAGTGATTGTATATTCTGTACCCATTCAAAATATGAGACGATCACACCTCCGGCATTTGCCAATATGTCCGGAACAACAGTGACCCCTTTGTTTTGCAATATTGCGTCTGCTTCAATTGTTGTCGGGCCGTTAGCCCCTTCGACGATCACACTTGCACGAATTTTGTTGGCGTTTTCCTCGGTGATCTGGTTTTCCTTGGCAGCAGGAATGAGAATATTGACATCAAGCTGCAGTAGCTCTTCATTCGATATCTTTTTTAAATGTTTATTTTCATAGTCCTTAAACAGCTTTGATCTGCCATTGGCAGCCACATAGGTGGATAATTCGTTGCAATCCAGCCCTTCCTCACAATATAACCCGCATGAGACATCGCTGACCGCGACGATTTTTGCCCCTTCGTTTTGCAGAAGCCTCGCGGCCATTGATCCGACGTTACCAAAGCCCTGTATGGCCACTTTCGCTCCGATAAGCGGCTTGCCCAAACGGTGCATGATCTCACGGGTCATGAACATGACGCCCCGGCCCGTTGAACCGCTTCTTCCAAGCGAACCGCCGATTTCAATGGGTTTACCGGTGACCACACCGGGTACCGTATATCCGGCGAACGTGCTGTAGGTATCCATAATCCAGCCCATCACCTTAGGATTGGTGTTGATGTCAGGCGCCGGTATATCTTTTTCCGGTCCAATCAGCGGCAGTATCGCTGCCGTGTATTTTCTTGTCAGTGTTTCCAGCTCCGCATCGGACAGCTTTCGCGGATTCACCTCAATGCCGCCTTTTCCGCCGCCGTAAGGAATATTGACCACAGCACATTTGAATGTCATCCAAGCCGACAGTGCTTTGACTTCTTCAAGATCCACATCCTCATGATAGCGAATACCACCCTTGCACGGCCCCTTAAGGCTTGAGTGCTGCACGCGGTATCCTTTAAAGACGCAGACTGAACCATCATCCATCTTGATGGGCAGCGACACTGTCAGTTCTCTTTCGGGAAACATCAATGAGATATATTCCTTTTCTTCCAGCCCCATAAACGCAGCCGTATCCTTGATTGTGTTTTTTACCTGTTCAAACGGTTCATACTTTCTTGCTGACATTCATACTTCCTCAACTTTCCTTTATATTTAATTAACAAAAGCATATTGGACATTTTTTTAGCAAAGAAGCTATATTTATTGCAGTCATGTATTACGGGTTAATCCCCGCCTTTTGTAAGATGCCTGTTGATGGTTTTCTTAGCGCGTGACGCTTTATGCGAAAATGACGACGTTGAATACTTACCGCGCAATTATTTGGGGATGAGTGAACGCTCACTCACATTTACAATAACACGGCATACAATGAATAGCAAGCAATATTTTTCTTCACTTATTATTTGACACAGGTGCAGAATATGGTTATAATAACAGGGTGAGTGAATGCTCGCTCACGATATGTAATAAAACGCTCAAGGAGGTCTGCTATGGATACGAGGTTTGCAATATCAAAATATCCGGATGCCAAAGAGGTGATCGCTGAGCTGGATGCGCTCATCAAGAAACCCATCTATTCCATCAATCCGGATGCTTTAAAAGCCTATGAAGAAAACTATTATGGTAAGAAGTGCGTTAAATCGAAAGCAATGATTGACGAGGCCAAGAAGCTCATCCCGGGTGGTGTGCAGCACAATTTGGCGTTTAACTACCCGTTTCCGCTTGTGTTTGACAAGGCGCAGGGGGCCTATCTTTACGACATAGACGGCAACCGCTATTTCGACTTCCTTCAGGCCGGCGGACCCACGGTGCTTGGCAGCAACTCGGAAGCAGTCCGTGAAAAGGTGTTTGAGCTGCTGAATTATTGCGGTCCTTCTACGGGGCTTTTTCACGAATATGAATATAAGCTCGCCAAGAAGGTATCCGAGTTCATGCCGTCTGTGGAAATGTTCCGCATGCTGGGCTCAGGTACGGAATCATGCATGGCGGCCATTCGTGTGGCGCGGCTTGCGACAAAAAAGAAAAACATTATCAAAATGGGCGGTGCGTATCACGGCTGGAGCGATCAGCTTGCATACGGCATCCGCATTCCCGGTTCCAAGTTCACACAGGCACATGGCGTGCCGCGTTTCTGCTTCAAACACACGCAGGAATTTTTCCCGAACGACTTAAATGACCTTGAAAGAAAGCTTAGGTTTAATCAGCTTCGCGGCGGTACGGCAGCTGTTATGATTGAGCCTGTCGGGCCGGAAAGCGGTTCTCGTCCTCTGGACTTTGATTTCAACAAAAACGTAGCAGCGTTGTGCAAAAAATACGGCGCACTGCTTATATTCGACGAGGTTGTTACGGCATTCCGCGTGGGCCTCTCGGGCGCGCAAGGATACTTTGGTGTATCGCCGGATCTTACTGTCTTCGGCAAGGTCATAGCGGGCGGATATCCGTCAGCGGGCGGCCTCGGCGGCAAGCGGGAATACATGAAGTATCTCGCGGCGGGCATACAGTCGGGCGACAAGCATAAAAAGGCGCTGATCGGCGGTACGATGGCGGCCAACCCATTAAGCTGCGTGGCCGGATATTATACGCTCTGCGAGATGGATAAAATCAATGCCTGCCAAAAAGCGGGACAGATGGGCGACCGGATCACGGAGGGACTTAAAGCTTTGATCAAAAAGCATAATCTGCCTTTTGTGACATTCAATCAGGGCTCTATCTGCCATCTGGAAACGGTGGGCACGGTTCATTTCTCGATCAATTGGAAGAAACCCTGGACGATACCCGGTGTGCTCAAAGCGACAAGCGCACGCAAAAAGGAAATGGAGCATATGGGAGCAGCCTATATGGCCGAAGGAATCGTCACGTTGGCCGGAAGCCGATTGTATACCAGCGCGGCTTATACCGAAGAGATGATTGATGAAGCGCTTAAAGGATTTGACCGTGTATTCGCCAATGTGTCTCGGATCGTTTGACTGGAGGTAGCAAAATGGATGTGCAAAAAGCCAGAGAGTCCGTTGTTCTCGCAGGAAAACAGCTCGTTGAAACAGGGCTTATCGCACGTACGTGGGGCAATGTAAGCTGCCGTATCGACAAAAATCGCTTTGCGATTACGCCGAGCGGCATGGCTTATGAGACGCTGCGTCCGGAAGATGTGGTGGTTGTCAATATTGACGATTTGGAATATGAAGGGCATGTAAAGCCGTCATCTGAAAAGGGCATCCATGCAAGCGTTTATAAGCAAAAAGCGCATATCAACTTTGTAATCCATACGCATCAGACGAATGCGTCTATTGCGGGTATATTAGGTAAACATGTCGATGTCAAAGATAACGAAGCAAAGAGCCTTATAGGAAGCCGCGTTATTCTAGCGGAATACGGACTTCCGGGCACAAAGAAGCTTCGTAAAAATGTCTCGGCGGCGCTTAACGGTTCCGATGGCCGTGCCGTGTTGATGGGCAACCACGGTGCTTTGTGTTTTGGCGAGAGCCGTGAGACGACGTTTGAAGTGGCGAAGGCGCTGGAGGCGGAGTGCCAGCGGTTTGTGGCTCCGGTGAAGCTGTTATCAGAGCCATCCCAGAACCTCGGGTACAGCCGCCGTCAGGATGGCGCCTGTGTTTTCGGCACGGGTGATGAAGAGGTTGTGATCGATATCGCCACGGGCAAGTCAGTTAACAGCCGCCCGGTATCTGCTGCGGCTAAACTGCACTTTTCCATTTACCGTGCACGTAAAGATGTTAATGTGATATTGGGGTCAGCGCTGCCTTATACCGTGAGTGCATCCCAAAAGTTTGATTGCGTTAAACCACTGCTCGACGACTTTGCGCAGATTATCGGCGTGAATGCCCGTACGGCTTTATGGGAAGACGGCCGTGAGTCGCGCATTGTCAGCGCTTTGAAGGGGCGAAACGGGGTACTGATAAAAGGTCTTGGCGCGCTGTGCTGCACGGCCAACGATGACGATGCCGCAGCGGTTGAGATGGTGATGGAAAAGGGATGCATGGCGTATCTTTCAGCAGCAGCTCAGGGCACGATCAAACCGATTGCTCCCATTGAGTGCCTGCTCATGCATGTGGTCTATAAGCTTAAGTATGCAAAAAAGAAGAAGTAAGTTAAATCAGCTATACGCAATAAATGATGCTAAGCCCTGAGCCATTCGCTCGAGGGCTTTTTCATGCTATCATTTTTCACCGTATTCGTTTATACTGTCTAGGAACATTGACAGCAAGGAGTTTTTATGAACAGCTCAAAACAAATCAGGCAATCAAAAATCGGCGTGATCATCGCGGCGGCGGCAGTGATCATCGCGGCCATCAATCTGACTATCGCCAGCTTTGCTGCAAAAACTGTTTATTTGTGGACAGCGCTGACGCTGCTTTTCAGCACGCTCACAATCTTGTTTGTCAACCTGTCGTCTTATCGTAAAAGAGTGAAGCAGACTGAGCGAAACGACGGTGGAAAATAATAAAAAGTGGTTGATTAAAGGCGCTTGATATATTATAATAGCATACGCACCTAAAGCGGAGGTATGGCTCAGCTGGTTAGAGCGCTCGCTTCACATGCGAGAGGTCGCTGGTTCGAATCCAGCTATCTCCACCAATATTAAAGCCCGATATCATCGTATATATCGGGCTTTTTGTTTATTTTGTTTATGTTATTAACCCCTGCATTACCCCCTTTTGCTTATTCACTTGTCTTTATTCAGACACTGTTGCCCTTGTTGATCAGGAAGCGATGGAGGACCTAATCGCTGATAACCTGATAGACATCGGATTGACTGCCCAAGGAGACGGGTATGTGCTGCTTAAGGATGACAATGTCACTTACAGCATCACAGACGTTGATATTTCAGGCACAGACGAATATGTGACCATTTCAGGCACATTTGAGATGAACATGCCTTGGGGTATGGCTCAAGGTATTGTGTGGGAGACGCCTATATCGGCCTCCAGCCGCCTTATGTTCATATCACGGGCAGAATAGAGAAAAGGTTATGGCAAATATGTTATACGTGAGCATCGTCATGGATGTTTTTTTCTTTTATTCGTTGTCTTGGGCGGCACTAACGGACATTAAGAAAAGGGAAATACCTAACGTGACTGCGATAATCATAGCGGTTATAGGCGCTGTAGCAGCCATTTTAAGCGAATCTGCTATAGATCACCTATTAGGACTGGCTATCGCCGTTCTTCTCATCATACCGGGCTTGCTGGGGCATATGGGCGGTGGTGATTACAAGCTGCTCTTAGGGACAGGATTATACCTTGGACTCACACAAAGTCTCTTAGCGTTCGTTCTGAGCGTTCCAGCGACAGTTTGTGTAGCAGTCTATCTTCTGGTCAAAAAGAAAACGCTCAGAAACATCCGCATCCCACTTGCCCCGCTTATAGCTTTCGGGTGTGTAGGAAGCGTGATAGTAAAATGGGCAGCATTTTTCTAAATCAGAGAATTGGAGGTTATTTGTATGTCAAAAAACAGTATCAATTTAAGAGATTTTAAAGTAGAAGGCTATGATCCTTTTTATACACGATCAGTATTTTTCTATATCAGAAATGTAGGGATAACCGCTGTATCCTCTCTTAAGGAAATTGACAGCTTAAAGGCTCAGGTAAAAAAAGCAATGTTTTCAGATACATTAATAAGCGACAGAATTGATAAAGACAAGCTTGTTAACAGATATTTTTCAAAGTTGGATTCAGCTTTTAGAAGCTTAAATTTAAAGGCAAAGTGAATTTGCCAAAAAGCATGGAGGGAATAATGGGAAAAGCGATACACAGATTTAAAACCATGGATGAGTGGGAGAGCTTCACAAAAGGCGGGGCGGTTTATCTTGATAAAATAGCGGAATTGTATTTGCCAAAACAAACATCGCTTGTGATATCTCAATCCTTATTTCATCAAATTCGGGTGATGGGTGAGTCTTTTGTGGTTGTGAAGGTCAAAGAGGATAGCAGAACAGAGATCATATTAAAAGATTGTGCGACAGCTATCATAAAGCAGGGAAAGGCGACTGCCAAGGGAGAAAGCACGGTTATCCTTTGTGAGAACAGTGCGGCACGGCTCACGAACAAAGCGACTTGCTATGCCTTTGATGAAGCGGAGCTGACAGCAGATCAAAGCAGCACAGCCTATTTGTACAATGAAGCAAGCTGCATTATGCGAGGAAAGGCTGTTGCATATCTTGGTGACTATACGCATGGCCAGTGTGAAGACGACGGGAGAATCATAGATTTTGGCACAACAGGCCAAGTTTCTGCTATTACCCCTGCTGTTGGTGATGCTGCCGGGACGCAAAGCATTCAATCCGGAGGCGCGTTTTTAAAAAGAAAGTATGAGAGAAAAAGACGCATGGCCAATGGATTAATTAATAAACATTAAGGTTTAAATGTCACCCGTTTTCGTTTTTCAGGAAGCGCCATGATCGCGCCGGCATTTTAATAATGGGTGACATATCGGTGTCACTCGTTTTTTATAATGGCCATTTTTGACGTCGTTTTTGGGTGACATAGCTTATAAATGCTAGTTTGAAGGAAAGGCATCACTTTGGTGTCTTTTTATTTTCTAATCAAAATTAAAAATAGGAGAAAAGTATGAAAAAATTTAAAGACTTGAACAAAAAACACAGAACGATAATCCTCACAATCTTGGGCGTGATACTGGTGGCGCTTATACTCTTGCTTTTGGTTAAGTATGGTGGATTAACACTCACACCCACAACAGCACCTGCAGCATCACCCACAAATAGCCAAAGCGTGCTAAATGATAACCGTGAAGGTATTGACGGGTCGTATCAGTCGATGACCAGAGAAGAGATACTGGCCGACCTGCAAGAACGACAGCAAGTTGTCACCGATCAGGTCAGCACAAATGTGACTTTTTCATCCGGTAAAGCTGGTTCAACTGGTGAGTGGGTAATGGAAAACCCGAAGAGCAATTCTGTTATACAACAGGCTGAAATTTATTACGGTGACGACAATGTTCTGATTGCGAAAACGGAGCCTGTATATCCCGGACAATATATACAAGCAGTTGAGCTGCTTGAGAGCCTGAAATCAGGTGAATACGAAGCTCTCGTTTATATCAATTACTACAATTTGAACGAAAAAACCTTTGCTGGCAAGGCAGGGTACAAAGTCCATCTGACAGTAGGATAAAAATCATTCGGTGTAAAGCCGATTTATATAATCAAATTAAATTAGGAGGACAAATTAATGAAAAGAAAACCCTTGAAAAAAACGCTACTATCTTTAGCACTGGCCACAGTTTTAATTATTGCGTCCAGCGGCGTCGCTTTTGCGGCTGACACGACATCTACTGGAGAAGGCTCAATAGAAGCGACTGTTCCGGTAAATGGAACAATCAATGCCTTAACCATTTCCGTCACGCATCCGGCGAGTGTCGAATACGTGATCAATCCAGCGTTGGGCATCGGCTCCGCTTTTGTGGCACCGGATATTACAATCACCAATAACACGCAGGTGCCTATTAGCGTCACTGTAAAGTCGCTGGCATCTGCAGCTGGTGGAACGCTGCAATTCGCAGACGTTGCAAATGACGCTTATGACTGGGCTAACCTTGGTCTCGATGATACCAAAGCATATATCGCAATGGGCGTCAAAATTGCTGATGATCCGGCAGGATGGGAAGCCGGGTACAACACGGAAACACGCTATGCGGTAGACACCGGAGATTCTATGTTTGGATCGCTAGCAACAGGTAATACGGGCCATTTGACTATGGTGGCCAATCATGGTTATGCCTTTGATCAGAAATATACAGCGGTTCACAACTTGGTATTAATGTTTGACTTGGTGTGAGTCATATAGATCGTGTACAAACAGGAGGGATGCAACCAAGGTAACCGGATGACTGACTTGGCCGCATCTCTTCCTCTCATTTTTAGAATACGAAATATAGGAGATTTATATCATGAAAAAGACTTTGAAAAGACTATTACCGTTTATTTTGATAATATTGGTTATACTGTTGCCTATGGCAACGGCTTTTGCTGCCGAAACTGTAACCCTTGAACTTGGTATGCCCGGATTCTCAACAGTTACGGGTATTCTTAATACTTCTACAGGTGTATTGACTATCTCTGGAACAGGATACATGGACGAAAACGTTTCTGGATCGTCACCCATATACAATTATAGAGACCAAGTTAAGACCGTTGTAATTGAGAGTGGCGTTCTTAATATTGGCCCATACGAGTTTCATGGCTGTTCTAATCTTACTAACGTTACAATATCAGAAACCGTTAAAAGTATTGATGAATATGCTTTTATGGACTGTAGCGCTTTGGCCACTATTTATTATTCAAGTGATGGGGGTGTATCTATTAGCTCAAATGCATTCTATGGGATCGGAAGTGCCGTAGTCACACAGAAAGTCGCATATTGCAACCCAAGTAACACAGTTTTCTCATCAATGATGTCAACGTCGGGATATACAGTTCTCAATATACCTATTACATCCACTGGAACGGAATCCGTAGAAGCAACTGTACCGATGAACGGAACCATCAACGCGACATCGATTTCCGTCACGCATCCGGCGAGTGTCGAATACGTGATCAATCCAGCATTGGGCATCGGCTCCGCTTTTGTGGCACCGGATATTACAATCACCAATAACACACAGGTACCCGTCAACGTAACGATAAAATCGTTGGCATCTTCTCCCGGTGGTACGCTGCAATTTACAGACGTTGCAAATGACGCTTATGATTGGGCTAACCTTGGTCTCGAAGATACCAAATCCTACATTGCAATGGGCGTCAAGATTGCTGATGACCCGGCAGGATGGGAAGCCGGGTACAACACGGGAACACGCTATGCTGTAGACACCGGAGATTCTATGTTTGGTTCGCTAGCAACAGGTAATACGGGCCATTTGACTATGGTGGCCAATCATGGTTATGCCTTTGATCAGAATTATACAGCGGTTCACAACTTGGTATTAATGTTTGACTTGGTGTGAGTCATATAGATCGTGTACAAACAGGAGGGATGCAACCAAGGTAACCGGATGACTGACTTGGCCGCATCTCTTCCTTTTATTTTTCAACAACGAGAATTTAGGAGATATCTATAATGAAAAAGTCAATTAGAAAAGTTATTACTTTATTGATTAGTGCTATGCTGATGGTTATACCCATGACCACCGCGTTTGCTGCAGAAGAGGTATTTACGCTTGGCGACAATGTGACAGGTGTGCTCAACACAGACACTGATGTACTTACCATATCAGGCACAGGTGAGATGTATAACTATACATCAGCGATAGATAACCCGCTTTACAATAGCATTTATCGTGATACAGTTACTACAGCAATTATTGAAGATGGCATAACAAACATTGGGGATCATGCCTTTGAAAGCTTAACAAGTCTTACATCAGTATCCATACCGGATAGTGTAACTGTTATTGGTGGATCTGCGTTTCGTGAATGTTCAAACTTAACATCAGTAATAATACCGGTTGGTGTGAACCAAATTGAAACCCAAGCGTTTGAATTTTGTACCAATCTTGCAACAATTACAAACCTTTACGACGGCGCACAGCAATTTCCAAGAGACGCGAGTCTTGTGTTTTATAGTGCTGGCGATGCTGTAGGAGGCGTTAAAATAGCATGGGCGTCTCCGGCCAACGAAAATTTTATTAATGCAATATGGGGCAAAGGGTATACTATAAATTACTTTCCGCGCATCAAAACCGGAGAAGGCTCGGTTGAAGCAACTATGCCGATGAACGGAACTATGGACGCGACCACTATTTCAGTCACACATCCGGTAAGCGTCGAGTACACCATCGATCCGAACCTTGGATATGAAGTGGGCGCGTTTATCGCGCCTGACATCGCGATCACGAACAATTCAGTCGTGCCAGTCAATGTAACCGTGGAGTCCCTTGCATCAGCAGCTGGAGGATCTGTGCAATTCACAGACGTCGCACCGGATGCATATGCGGACTGGAGTGTACTCAACACAGCTGATACCAAAACTTATATTGCTCTTGGTGTGCAGATCGCAGATGGGACAGGCTGGAACGCGGGGTACAAAGCAGACACCCGTTATGCTGCAGAATCAGGAGATTCGCTCTTTGGTACGCTAAACTCAAGCATAACAGCGCATATGTCTATGGTTGCAAATTACGGTCTTGCTTTCGACCAAAATTACACGGCTCAACATAATCTCGTATTTATGTTTGACCTAGCGTAAACCATTTTTATCTTTTTAAAGGTTAAGAAGTAATTCAACTTCTTAACCTTTATTTTTTTTGATATCGTTTGCCAAAAACTATGGTTTAAGGAAATATATTTTTAAACCCCAAGAAAGGCCATATAATGGTGCTAGAATCGTTGCCAAAAATATTACCGAATTCATATTACCATTAAGCTGGGTTTTTGGTAAGTACGACTTAGGGCTGATTGAAACGCAGTCCTCTAGGTCGGTTCGACATCGCATGATACGGCTACAGATATGACAGGCTGGGCTAGACAATCAGCATTTGGGAAGGCACATGGGATAACGAGTAGCCGGATAAGGTGACGGACGGGCTCGATATCGAGTATACTTATAACAATGCACAGGTTATAAACGTGAACTATAACACAACGTCGTCTACGGAGCAATTGTAGGTTTGTCAAACATATTGGACAGTGTATGATGCGAGATATTCGGTTGGCGATATCCAGCCGAGCGGACGCATGGGTATCTTATTTGAGCGGTATCGATAGACTTCAAGCTGCTGCTTGAAGTC